>VOFD01000883.1_pt1 | contig 452401 bp, 536 predicted proteins | sample 5384101 | NCBI WGS metagenome assembly VOFD01 (sample SAMN12384723, study PRJNA508395) | human gut metagenome | isolation source: healthy gut C | host: Homo sapiens
TTTGTATACTGTTTGAAGAGCTTTGAAACATTGCCTAAGAACAAATCCATGCGGCTTTTCTCCACGCCATTCAGTCTTTTCAGGCCTGACGTCCGAAGGATAAACCGTAAAATTACGCTTGCCGCTCAATGCCGGACGTGAAGTCCATACGAACGAATAACCGCAACCGGCAAGCTGTGCCCTTCCCGGCGACTTCTTTAAGAGAATTGACCATCATCCCCCGTCGGTATGCACACGGCTCATATTGGAAATGAAATTTCCTAATGAATAAACGACGACATGGGGGAACCTTATCGGCAATGTATCTACTATTTCTACCGGCTGTACTACATGAGGATGCGAGCCAATCACATGATCCACTCCCAACGACAACATCCACTCCGCCAGTTCACGATCCGAACTTCCGGCAACAATTCATATTCTATTCCCCAATGCATGCAAGCAATGATAACATCAGGTTGCCATGTTCGTGCCGACAAAATATCCTGTAACATGATTTTCTTATCAATATAGTTCACTATGTTGGGAGAGGATCCACCGGTAACTCCATTGGTATCATAGGTATAGTTAAGAAGGGCAATTCGAAAACCGTTTTTTTGTGAATGAGTAATGGGTATCGTTGACGTTTTTCTTCATTTCTATAAGTTCCGGTGTAGGGGATACGTAAGGAATCTAACATTAGGATTGTACGTTCCAAACCTTTTTACCGCGGTCCAGACAGTGATTGTTGGCAGTTAACAGAACATTGAAACCGGCCTCTTTAATGGCATACAGCCATTCATCGGGAGCACTGAAAGCCGGATAACCACTATAAGGTTTTCCACCGATAGGTACTTCTAAATTGCCGATAGCGATGTCTGCTCCACTGATTTGCTCTTTTACGAGAGAGAAGCAGGGAGAGTAGTCATAAGTCCCTTTATCTGTACGCGCGGCGTCAAGCTGGGCTTTGTGTTGCATCAAATCACCTACAAATAATAGAGTGATTTTTGCAGGGGGATTGTATCAGTGGATTCCGGTACTACTTGTTCCTGTGCTGTGCTACAACACGATATAATAAATACCGAAAGGAGTCAAGTTGTCACAAGAGGTTCCTTCCGGTATTCGGTATTTTTATTATTGATATATTGCTTTCTTGCCAGCCAGCAATGTATTCTTCATCAATGAAACGATGGTCATCGGTCCTACACCACCCGGCACAGGAGTGATAAATGAACATTTCGAGCAACCTCGTCAAACTTAACATCTCCAGTCAGTTTGAAGCCTGATTTTTTTGTAGAATCCGGTACACGTGTAGTACCTACATCAATAACTACGGCACCTTCTTTTACCATTTCAGCTTTCACAAAGTTGGGTTGTCCCAATGCAGCGATAATGATATCGGCTTCCCGGCACTCTTTCACCAGATCTTTTGAGCGGCTGTGACATACGGTCACCGTAGCGTCTCCCGGATAAGCCTTCTGCATCATCAGTGCAGCCATTGGTTTACCGACGATATTACTACGTCCCAATACTACACACTTCTTACCCGAAGTTTCTATTTGATAGCGTTTCAGTAGTTCAAGAATACCGTTAGGGGTTGCTGATACATAGCAAGGCAATCCTATGGACATGCGACCTACATTGATGGGATGAAACCCGTCTACATCTTTACGATAATCGATAGTTTCAATCACTTTTTGCTCAGAGATATGCTTGGGTAATGGGAGTTGTACGATAAATCCGTCAACATCTGCATCTTCATTTAATTCACGTACTTTAGCAAGGAGCTCTTCTTCCGTAACATCCGCTTCATAACGGATGAGGCTGGATTTGAATCCACAAACTTCGCATGCTTTCACTTTGGCAGCAACATACGTTTCGCTGCCACCATCGTGGCCTACAAGAATTGCAGCAAGGTGAGGGCATTTGCCACCTTTTGCTACAATTTCTGCTACTTCTGCAGCAATCTCCTGTTTTACTTGTTCAGAGATTGCTTTTCCATCAATTAATGTCATATAAATATTTTTGTTTTGATTATAATTTATCTTGTATTAGGGGTCTAAAAGAGTATCGAAATATAGAGCAAATAACCGAATATAACAACAATCCCGCTAATTTCATATTTTAAATGAAGTCAGCGGGATTGGTATGCTTGCAGTTTATCTTTATTATTTCATCTTCGGCATCATTTTGCCCATCTTGCTACCCGTTACCATTTTCATCATCTTGCGGGTTTGGTCAAATTGTTTCAACAGACGGTTTACTTCTTGAATATTCGTACCACTACCTTTGGCAATGCGTTGACGACGCGAACCGTTCAGAAGAGCCGGATTACTGCGTTCTGCCGGAGTCATCGAATAGATGATAGCCTCAATACTTTTAAATGCATTATCATCAATATCAATGTCCTTAATAGCTTTACCTACACCCGGTATCATAGAAGCCAAGTCTTTCAGGTTGCCCATCTTTTTTGATCTGTGCAATCTGACTCAAGAAATCGTTGAAATCGAATTGATTCTTGGCAATCTTCTTTTGCAGGCGTTTTGCTTCTTCTTCATCGTACTGCTCCTGGCACGTTCCACCAATGAAACGATGTCACCCATACCAAGGATACGGTCTGACATACGTGAGGGATGGAATTGATCAATAGCATCCAGTTTTTCACCTGTACCCACAAACTTGATCGGCTTGTTCACCACCGAACGAATGGAAAGAGCGGCACCACCACGGGTGTCACCATCTAATTTAGTTAGTACAACACCGTTGAAGTCAAGTCGTTCGTTAAACTCTTTTTGCTGTGTTTACAGCGTCCTGGCCGGTCATGGAGTCTACTACGAATAGGATTTCGTTTGGATTGATTGCTTTTTTAATAGCGGCAATCTCGTTCATCATCTCTTCGTCTACTGCCAGACGTCCGGCTGTATCGACAATGACTACATCGTATCCTTTGGCTTTAGCCTCTTGAATGGCGTTTTCAGCAATTTTCACCGGATTCTTGCTGTCAGGTTCAGAGTATATTGGAACTCCAATTTGTTCAGCTAGTACGCACAACTGTTCAATAGCGGCAGGGCGGTATACATCACAAGCCACCAACAATGGCTTCTTGTTCTTTTTCGTTTTCAGCATTCGTGCCAGCTTACCTGAGAAAGTTGTCTTACCGGAACCTTGCAGACCGGACATCAAAATAACTGCCGGCTTTCCTTCCAAATCAATCTCTGCTGTTTCGCCACCCATCAATTGAGTCAGTTCATCGTGCACGATTTTTACCATCAACTGACTGGGCTTTACAGCTGTCAGCACGTTTTGTCCTAATGCTTTTTTCCTTAACAGTATCAGTGAAAGTTTTGGCTACTTTGTAGTTTACGTCAGCGTCCAACAGTGCTTTACGCACATCTTTCAGGGTTTCCGCAACATTGATTTCGGTGATCTTTCCTTCACCTTTCAGAATTTTAAACGACCTTTCCAGTCTTTCGCTTAAATTATCGAACATGATGATATAATTCTATTTATAAATTACAAATTACTCTTATTGAGGCGCAAAAGTACAAAAAATCCACGTATCTACCTTCATTTAAGGCAATAATATTATTCAACCGAGGTAGCGGGATAAGTGAAAAGAATAGTTGGACCTTCTTTGCTATCGGGGATTACTTGATATGTACCGCCAAAGTGTTTTATAAACAGACGGTTGACATCATTACGCAAAGCAGAGTCTTGATTGGCATATTTGAGGTCTGCGAGGGGGCAGTTGGTGATTTTAAAACGTAATATTTCTCCGTTCTTGTTCAGAGTGAAGTTGAGATCGCGTTCTTCTTTGAAAGAAGCGAATGGACAAGTTAGAATACTGACAACGAATTGCATGAACCGGTTTGTGTCTGTATGGATGATATATTCGTCAATGTTACTGATGAAATGAGTATGCAAGGTAGAATTCTGCATATGTGCCATTCCTACAGCATCGTTGCAGAGCTGTACGATGTCATAATTACTCATTTGGAATTTCATCATACCAGCTTCCAGGCGCGACAAATCAAGGACATTATTGACTAAACGCATTAGCTGATCCGTGTTTTGCTGAATAATTTCCGCATATTCTTTACGGGTTTGATCATCTATTTCCGCTTCGTTTGCTATAATTTGTGAGAACCCCAATACTCCGTTTAGGGGAACACGGATGGCGTGACTCATATTGGAGAGGAAACGATTCTTCATTTCATTGGCTTCTTCTGTCTGTCGTGTGGCTTTATGAGTTTCTTTTTCTGATATCTTTAGTGCTTTTCGTATCAGATTGATGCGGAACATATAGCCGATACATAAGATCAAAATGATTCCGAGACTCAAAAGAATACTGGTTTGTACACGATTTCTTAGTTTTCCACGCTCCCATACCAATTGGTTCAGATGATGTATTTCTTTGATTTCCTCCAGCTGTTTAGCTGATATGGCGGCAGTCAGTGAATCCTGAATATGATTGGAACTTTCGTACAGTGGCAGGGCTTCTGCATATTTACCCATTTCTTGCAGAATGTCAGCTTTCCGCGATAATTGTTTGGCATACTCCATTTGGGCAGATTCAAATTGTTTCATCTTTATCAGAGCAGAATCTATATAGAGAAGTGCAGCCTGATAATCTTTTGTATGCCGGTAATACTCCGCACTTGCATCATAATACAGGGCCATATAGGGAATATAACTCTGCGGAGTTATGAAGTCTTGAGCTTCTTCTATATGATATTTAGCCGAGTCTATCTTTCCTATCCCTGTATAATAGTAAGTTTGAAAAATTTCTGAGAATAGATAAAGATTGAAATATGATTCATACATATCCGGATCTAAACTAAGCATTTTTTGCAATAGCTGTTTGTTTTCTTTCAGATACGTCTTCAGGCTTGAATAGTCTTTCTGGTCTTTACTGAATACAATTAATTGATTCAGAACATTAAACTGTGTACTGCTGGTTGTTTGTTCCGAAACATATTTGTGAGCTTTTCGAAGCGCTTCTCCTTCTTCTTTTGTACGGTTGGTTTCATGGTATGCACTTGCCAGACATGAATAAGCAGCTATACGGCCTCTGTGTTATTCAGTTCTTCTGCTTTCTCAAGCATTTTTTAATGATTCATTGATGGCATATTCATATTTCTCCTTATATGTATAAGTATAAATAAGCAATTTTTGTGCATTGAAGTACAACCTGAAAAACTCCATGCGTTCAGCAATGGGTTTCACGTAGTTCACCAGTTTACTGATACTATCAACTTCATTCTTATTATAATAGTACAATATTTTGAAATATGTACTGCTGCATATATATTTAGGATTCTTTTGGTACTGTGCTTCGTTGAACATTTCTTCAGCATATTCTATATAATGCGGAGAGTTTTGTTCGGTAAGCACGAGTTTCTCAAGTAATTTTAATCTTGTGGTGTCATGCGGAAGTGCACGCAGTTCGATTAACAGACTGTCTGCCACAGATGATTTTTCTGTTATATTTTCTGCAAATGCGAGGAAACTTTGCAGGAAAAGAGCGAGTATTAACAAGGTTTGTTTCATTGCGCTACCTCCTTTCTGTTGGTAGAGTGAATTGGATGAGTAAACAAGAAGCGGGAACCATCCTTATATTCAGGATCTATCCATATTCTTCCGCCGAAACGTTCTACAATTAATTGACAGATAGAGAGTCCCAATCCGCTGCCTTGGGCATTTTCATTCAGCTTTTCAAAACGGTTAAATATCTGTCCCTGTTTTTCCGGGGCGATCCCACAACCGGTATCTGTAACCGAAAACACAGTCATTTCTTCTGATTCTTTCTCCAATAATAAGGTTATGCTACCTTCTGTGGTAAATTTGGTTGCATTAATCAACAGATTGATAAGTAACTGCTGGAGGCGTGCCTCATCCGTATAGATTTCCATTTTTTCCTGAGACGTTTGGAATAGGACTGTGGCGGATGTTTGCTTTATCTTCTCTACCGTATCCACTACATTGCGACAAATAGCTACTGCATCGCTGTTTCCAAACTGGAATTGCATTTTCCCGATTTCCAAACTGGAAAGGTCAACAACATCGTCTATCAGCTTCAAAAGTAAGTCTGAATTTTGCTGAATGATTTCATTGCATTGTTGTCGGGTTCCGATGTCAATATTAGCATCGGTCAGAATAGATGAGAAACCGGACAAGGCATTTAGTGGAGTACGTATTTCATGACTCATATTCGACAGAAAAAGACTTTTGGTACGAATGGAGTTCTCAGCACTTTGCCGGGCTTTTTCCAATTTATGTTGAGATGCAATCAAGCGTGCATTGATTTTACGAATATAAAGTATGGATACAATAGATATGCCTAGAATGAGGATACAACCTATAATTGAATAAAAAAGCAGACGGCTTCGCTCGCTTTGATTATCCATCTCGAGACGGTCCACCTGATATATGGTTCGCAACAGATTTATCTGGGTGGAATAGTTACGGGCATTGATAGAATCTCGTGCAATATTGATGTCTTGAAAAATGGCACATGCCTCTCTAGGCCTGTTTTGTTTGGTATACAGTTGTGCCAGTGAATTCTTCATTTTTAGATATCTGTTATAGACATTGGCACTGCTGGTATTTATGGTCAGCTCATTATATAATTTGATAGCTAGTTCGTCATCTCCAATTCTTTTGGCATATTCAGCTTGTATATATTTCAAGATAGAACTATGAAAATAAAACGGATAGTATTCATACCATTCTTCTGCTTCCTGAATATATTTCCGGACTTTATCCATATCATTATTATGGAGGTAATAATATGCTCGGAAGATATTTTCTATGAAACGGCTGTGCTGATAATCATTCATTTGTTCCATTTGATCCAAATAGGTCTTTAGCTTTATCCATCCTCCCCATTCTGATGAGGGTTGGAATTAGTTGAATCAAGACTTTTTCCTGTAATTTTTCGGAGTCGGATACTTTATGCAATTTCTGCATGGCTATTTCGTATTCTTCGATAGCCTCATTATTCATGTTGGCATTAAGATAAGTATCTCCTATTGCATAATGGGCTATGGCTATGCCGATATCGTATTTCATTTGAGTGGCCTGTTTCAGCATAACATTTGCTTTTTCCAACGCTTCGTTGATGTGGCCGTCTGAAACGAGGGCATATACAGCCATCTGCTGCATAAGGAACATGTATTTATAGTCCTTTCTGCTACGGAATACTTCTACAAGTTCATTTTCCCATTGGGCGATATCTCTTAATCTGACTTCCTGAGAATAACCTAAGTTATTATCCATCAGGTATTCCATAAGATGTATACGCTCATCTTCCGAATCCTTGCTTGCAGACAGGATATAGGAAGTACCGTAAAATAACATCAACAATAATAGTATGATCGTTTTACTGAGCTTCACCTTATTAACTAATACGTTTATACAATGATATGTGATTAATTGCGACAAAAATAACTAAAAAGGACGAGATATCCGAAAATGTCTCGTCCTTTTTTGTATATTTAATCCTATTTCTTGTTGATTATATCCTTTGGCTTCAGTTTTAGCTGTTCATACTCATTAGGAATTCGTCGTTGTCTTTGGTTTTTTCCATACGATCTTTTACGAAATCCATAGCTTCTATCGGGTTCATATCAGCCAGATATTTGCGGAGTATCCACATGCGATCCAATGTTTGCTTATCCTGCAACAGATCATCACGACGAGTGCTGGAAGCAACAATGTTGACTGCAGGGAAAATACGTTTGTTGGACAGGTTGCGGTCGAGTTGCAACTCCATGTTACCTGTACCTTTGAATTCTTCGAAGATAACTTCGTCCATTTTAGAACCGGTATCAATCAATGCAGTAGCCAGGATAGTGAGTGAACCACCATTTTCAATATTACGGGCGGCACCGAAGAAACGTTTGGGCTTGTGTAGTGCATTGGCGTCCACACCACCTGAAAGAACTTTGCCGGAAGCCGGGGATACCGTATTGTAAGCACGTGCCAGACGAGTGATAGAATCCAGGAAGATAACGACATCATGGCCACATTCTACAAGTCTCTTTGCTTTCTCCAGTACGATACCTGCAATCTTTACGTGACGTTCGGCTGGTTCATCGAAAGTTGAAGCAATCACTTCGGCATTTACGGTACGAGCCATGTCGGTTACTTCTTCGGGGCGTTCGTCGATAAGCAACATGATCATGTAAACTTCCGGATGATTTGCTGCAATTGCATTGGCTATATCTTTCATCAGGATGGTCTTACCGGTTTTAGGCTGTGCCACAATCAATGCACGCTGACCTTTACCGATAGGAGCAAAGAGATCTACTACACGGGCAGACATGGAGTCGGAGTAGCCACCTTTGCATAATCTGAATTTTCATCGGGGAATAACGGAGTAAGATGCTCAAATGGCACACGATCACGTACGAAAGCCGGATCACGTCCATTGATTTTTCCTACCTTTACCAATGGGAAATATTTTTCTCCTTCTTTCGGCGGACGAATTACACCTTCCACAACGTCACCTGTTTTCAGTCCGAACAATTTAATTTGGGATTGTGATACGTAAATATCATCCGGTGAAGAAAGATAATTGTAATCGGAAGAACGAAGGAATCCGTAACCATCCTGCATAATTTCCAGTACACCGGTACCGGTCAAGATATCATCGAATTCGTATACTTTTTTCGCGCTCAATTACCGGTCTGCGTTCTTGCACAGGAGCATAGTTATCACCAGCATTTTGCTGCGCGGGACGTTGTTGCTGAACAGGACGCGGGTTGTTATTACGATTATTATTGTTGTTATTATTATAAGGAGTATTATTATTGTCGCGAGGACGAAGGCGTGGGCGTTGTGCGGTTGCAGGCGTGGGTTCTGCTACGGGTGCTATAGGAGTCTCGGCTTTGGTAGCTTCGAATTTGCCCAGCAGTTCTGAAGGGAGCTCTATTTTCTCAGTCGGGAGATCTTCGATGGGAATGAAGTCATCTTCGGGTTCTGATAAGATAGGACTGTCCTCTATTACGACTTTCTTAACTACTTTAGGTGCTTCGGTTTCAAAGTTCAATTCAGGTTCAGCTTTTTTAGGCTCTTCCTTCTTTGCAACAGGCATAGGTGCGGGTATGGGAGCTTTTTCTTCCGTCTTGGTTTTGCGCGGACGCCCCGGTTTACGTTTTGGAGTAGCGTCTTCGGCTTTTTCGGGAGCGGATGCAGTGGTTACAACTGCTTCAGGAGCTTTCTCAGCTACCGGTGCTTTTGTTGCCTCAGCTACTGGTTGTACCTTGGCAGCTGCAACTGTGGTTTCAGCTTTTGCCTTAGTGAGGTCACCATTTTTGTTGGCGGTGAAGACTTTGTCAGTACTCTCTTTTTTACGGTTACGCGGGTACGTTTTTTGTTGTCTATCCACTTTACGCTCTTCTTTCAGCTTTTCAGCAGCAACCTTTTTTGGTAGAACCTGCGATCTCTTGTTCATCAAGTATCTTGTAAACAAGTTCTTCTTTTTTTTAGTGAGTCTGTCTTTTTAATACCCAGTTCTTGGGCAATAGATTGAAGTTCCGACAAATTTTTGTCGTTCAATTGAATGATATTATACATACAGTATATATGTGAATGGTTTAAAATTTCTTTTGTTATTGGACAGATATGTTCACACGGCTGCGGTTGTCGTCACAAGCAACGTGGCAAATATACCTTTATTTAATATAATGATTATGGGATATTTATTATTGAACCGGAAAACTGTTAGCTACCCGCACTTAGGAGTTTACAGAATGTTTCAACGGTGCAAAGGTAATAAATATTTTTGGTTTCATAAACAATTCGTCTTTTTTTTTAATTTTAAAACTTTATCTTTGCTTGATAAACCAAGAAAAAGCGCATATATTTATGGATATAAACGAAGTTCATTTCATCTATTTTTCGCCTACTCGTACATCTAAACAAGTTGGTGAGGCAATTGTTCGCGGAACAGGATTAACAAATGTTGTTACTACGAATTTAACACTGCATACTGCTGAGGTAGATATTCCGGAGAATACACTGACTGTTATTGCTGTGCCAGTGTATGGTGGCAAGGTAGCTCCTTTGGCTATGGAACGTTTGCAGGGTATTCGTGCATCAGGATCTCCAGTTGTGTTGGTAGTAGTCTATGGTAACCGCGCGTATGAAAAGGCTTTGATAGAATTGGACGCATTTGCTTCTGCCCAGGGTTTCAAAGTTATTGCCGGGGCTACTTTTGTGGGAGAACATTCATATAGTACAGAACAAAATGCAATAGCCCCAGGGCGTCCGGATGCAAATGATTTGCAATATGCGGAGGAATTTGGTGCGAAGATACGGACGAAAATAAATGCCGCCGTTGATATGGAACACTTGTATCCGGTGGATGTGAACCGTATTCAGCGCCCGCGCCAGCCTTTTCTGCCTTTGTTTAAGTTTTTGCGCCGGGTGATAAAGTTGCGTAAAAGTGGTGTTCCTTTGCCGCGTGTACCGGAAGTGAATGCGGAACTTTGCACGCATTGTGGTGTTTGCGCTGTACATTGTCCTTCGGGAGCTATTCTGAAAGGTGACGAATGTAATACGGTTGCCGAAAAGTGCATAAAGTGTTGCGCATGCGTCAAGGGATGTTCTTTCAAGGCGCGGACGTATGATACTCCGTTTGCTTCATTGCTTTCAGACTGCTTTGTGCGGCAGAAAGAGGATCGGATTATTTTATAGCTTTAATCCTACATGCAATAAACTCCTTTCATTCAGAATTTCTACAGAATTTTCCGATACATTTGTGTCTGTATTTAAAATTAGGAACTATGAAATTATTGATAGTAGAGGATGAACGTGAATTGTCCGACAGCATTGTGAGCTTTCTGTGTCGGGAAGATTATCTGTGCGAACAAGCCTTTTCCTTTGCTGAGGCTGCCATGAAGGTAGAACTCTACGAATATGACTGTATCTTGCTGGATTTAATGCTTCCCGGAGGAAATGGATTGGATGTGCTGCGAAAAATAAAAAGTACATCGCCTCAGACGGGAGTTATCATCGTGTCGGCAAAGGATTCTTTAGACGATAAAGTGGCGGGACTGAAGATCGGTGCGGACGATTATTTAGCCAAGCCTTTTCATCTGCCGGAATTGAGTATGCGTATTTTTGCTTTGTTGAGGAGGAAATGTTTTACGAACAGCAACACTTTACAGAATGGTCCGATAAGTATTGATTTGCTTGGTAAGGTGGTTAGTGTCGGAACTGTCACGCTTGATTTGACCAAAACAGAATATGAACTTCTGTTATTCCTCATTGAAAACCGTCGTCGTGTTGTTTCTAAGAGTGCATTGGCTGAACATCTTAGCGGGGACATGGCGGATATGATGAATGACTTTAACTTCGTCTATGCCCACATCAAAAACTTAAAAGCGAAAATGGCGGATGTGGGTATGGCAGATTGCATTAAGACATATTATGGAACCGGATATAAATGGGCTATAGAATCATGAAAAGTCTTTTGCATAAAACACTCTCGCAGTTCCTTGTCTGTACGGTGGCAATCTTTATACTAGCCACTCCCTTGTTTTTCCTGCTCACCAAGTATTTCTATGCGGAGGATATGATAGACATTATCGAGGCGGTGCAATTGGGGACGTCTATTCCACACATTGACTTAGAACGGGATATTATGGTGGGAATGATGCTTCAGTTCCTGCTTATTTTTCTGGTCTTGAGCCTTGCTTTGTTTATTATGATGCGTTTCATTACACATCGCCTGTGGTTGCCGTTTGATGACACGTTGCAGAAGACAGAACAGTTCAACTTGGCGCAAAGTGTAGTGCCTCAGTTTCAGAAAACCGAAATAAAAGAATTTGCCCGGCTCAACAATTCGTTGGCAAAGCTGATGCAGAAAGATAAGGAGATTTATCGTATACAGAAAGAGTTTACCGAGAATGCTTCGCATGAACTCCAAACACCTATTTCTATTATTCGCAGTAAACTGGACTTGTTGATGCAGGAAGAACTGGACGAGCGATCAATGAATCTTGTTTCCGATCTTTACGACCTCAATACCCGGATGGAACATTTGAATCGCAATTTACTACTCTTGGCAAAAATAGAGAATTCACAGTACACAGAGATGGAGGAGGTCGACTTAGGCAGCTTTATTCGTGAGTCAATGCCTACTTACAATGTACTGCACAGTGATTTGAACATTTCATTCCTTGACCAGCGTACGTGCCATGTTGTGCACAATGTGAACACAATTCTGTTAAGTTGCCTGCTGAATAACCTTGTTGTCAATGCCATTCGCCATACTGCTGCAATGAATGGAGAGATTAGACTTTTGCTTTGCAATAGCTATTTTACGGTCAGTAATCCGGCGGATGGAGTATCTCTTAATGCCCGTACGCTTTTCCAGCGTTTCAGTTCTGATGATACAAAGACGTCCGGGAATGGACTTGGACTTTCTATTGCGAAAGCTATTTGCGACTATCATGGTTGGAGGTTGCAGTACGTTTTCGAAGAGAATCACCATGTATTTTCAGTGCATTTTAGGTAATTTGTTGGTGAAATTATTTCAAAGCTTTTCGGTTATGAATTAATTCACACAGATTACACAGATTGACACAGATCCTATTTTGCTGATTATTAGATTAATAAATCTGTGTGAATCTGTGTAATCTGTGGTGAGTCTTATTCATTCCTTTTCCGATATGAGCTATATAGGAGTGCTGAAAAGGATGTAACTGTCTGTGTGATAATACACTTGGTGTTCCACTAAGATCAGTCGTAGTGGAACACGAGTTCAGTCCTAGTGGGAAGTGGCTTCAGTCGTAGTGGGAAGTACCTTCAGTCCTAATGGGAACTATCCTCAGTCGTAGTAGGAAAATAGCTCGCTATACAGTTGTAAATTCCTCTAATGGGAAATGAATGAGTTCCGTTAACGGCTTTTTGATAATCAGTTGACGTATCCTAAAAATCCTCCTCAAAAAGATTATCTTCCCCGATAAAATTCAAAATGTCTTCTAATTTGCCTTTTACTTTTGTCTCAGAATTTTGAGATAAAAAGAAAGAAAAGGTATGAAAAGATTTGTTTTAGGCATCGTGGTCATTTGTTGGATTACGATTGTATTCGCTGCAGGAAATGGCAGTAAAGTGACAGGAATCTTAAGTGGTAAAACGAATAAAGCACCGGTGGAGTTTGCCACGATAGCTTTGTACGAGGCAACAACAAAAAAACTTGTGACGGGAGCTATGACAGATTCTACCGGATGCTTTCATCTGGAAGATGTGCCAACGGGTCGTTATTATCTGGTGGGTAGTTATGTCGGTTATGGTGAAACACAATCTGAAATGTTCACTGTGGGTAATGGTAATCAGACGGTTGATGTCGGTGTATTGTGGATTGACGATAAAGGTCAAGTGTTGAATGAGGTGGTGGTAGCCGGGCGAAAATCCACTTTTGTGCCCAAACTGGATCGTAAGGTATTTAATGTCGGACAGGATTTGATGAGTTCGGTAGGTTCGGCAAGCGAGTTGATGCAGAATATTCCTTCGGTAGAGGTGGATTTGGAAGGTACGGTCAGTCTGCGTGGTAATGAGAATGTGACTATCCTTATTAATGGAAAACCATCCGCACTGATGAGCGGCAGGATACGGACTGATGCTCTGAATCAACTTGCAGCAAACAGTATCGAACGTATCGAGGTAATTACTAATCCTTCGGCAGAGTATAAACCCGATGGTGTGAGCGGTATTATCAACATCGTATTGAAAAAGGAGAGCAAGGCGGGACTGAATGGCACTTTGACGGCGAATACCGGTAACCACGACCGTTACAATGCCGGAGTGAATTTGAATTACGGCATCAATGGGATGAATTTCTTTGGCGGTTATGCTTTCCGGCAAGATCGCTATGACCGTAGTATTTTTGACAATCGTACATCGCCCACGGAATACATTAACCAGACGACTCTCGGCACAGGTCGTCCCGTGTCGCACACATTACGACTTGGAATGGGAGCAAACCTTTCGACTCATGATGTCATGGAAATTTCAGGAAGCTATAATCGCCGTCATTTCCTGCGAAGTGAGCGTATAGAATCTGTTACGGAAGATATAAATCATCATTTGGAAGATTTTTTATATTTTCGCAATCGCAGGGCTGATGCCAGGGAGAATATGTGGGAAGGAAACTTTCTCTATACCCACACCTATGGAAAGGGAAATGAATGGAGCGTGAACTATACTTATTCTTCCGAAAGTGAAGATGAACAGAATGAATATTCTACCATGCAAATGGAGAATGACACTAAAGACAATGAGTGGGTATGGGATGCCAATTATCTGCATATCGGAAAAGTGCATTGGCAGCATCATTTGTCGGAATGGACAAAACTATCGGCAGGTTATGAACTGGAAGCGCTTCGTGCCGAACAGAATTATCATGTGGAGAATTGGGACGGAGCATCTTTTATTCCTGATCTTGACCGCACAAGTGATTTTACCCATCATCGCACCCTTCATTCTTTCTTCGCTACTTTAGAAATGAATCCAGGAGAGTGGAGTCTTATGGCCGGACTGCGTGGAGAATATGCTGATATCTGGAACAATCTTTATTCTCTTGACAGCATCACGAGGCAGCACTATACCAATATTTATCCTACGTTACACGCCTCCCGCAAACTGAATGAGCACAATGAACTCCAACTAAGCTATAGCCTTCGTGTGAACCGTCCGGGAGGTAGTGATATGAATCCATTTGCCGAGCGTATCAATCCACTCAGTCTTTCGGCGGGTAATCCTGATTTGAAACCGGAAAAGATACATTCGGTGGAGGCGGGATGGCTGTGGCACAATGATACAAATGCATCGTTGATGACTACAGTCTATTATCGCTATCTTACCAATCAGATTACCGAAGTATCACGCTACATAGACGGTGGCGTACTGCTGACTACTAAAGAGAATTTGGATCAGAGTCACAATGCAGGATTGGAGCTGATCTGGAGTTATTCTATCAATCGTTGGCTCTCTTTTAACTGGAATGCAAACGGATATTTCAATCAGATCAATGCAGAAAAGTTGGGCTTTTCACGACACAGGAATACTTTCTCGTGGAGCACGTTGTTCAATGCCAACTTCATGCCGTTCAAACATTATATGATGCAGCTCAATGCACGTTATCGTTCTGCCACACTGGTGCCGCAAGGTCGTAGGGATGCCGATTATTGTATCAATCTGGGTATGAAGTATGATATTCCGAGTATCAATCTTTCCGTATTGGCTTCGGTTACTGATTTGTTTGATACCTATCGGAAGTCGTATACGCTTGATACACCCGAACTGAAACAGAAGGTAGAAAAACGCCGTAATCCCCGTATTTTTCTATATCGGCGTTTCTTATACATTTGGTGGAAACAAGAGCAAAAAACACACAGCGAAGTTAGAATATGATGAGAGTATGTAAAATCCTTATATTACTTGTACTTTGTGCATTTACAGTAATCGGACAAGCACAGGAGGATTCTGTCAAAACGGATACGGTTCGGGTAATGGATAATAATCCATACCGTTTCCGCATCCGGCAGGTCATTTTACCTGCAACTTTGATTGGAGTGGGGATTATCGGGTTGGAAAGCCATTGGCTGCAATATCAGAACCGGGAGTTACGTGACGAGCTACGGGAAAACATTGACAGTAAATTTACGGTTGATGATTTTTCGCAGTATGCTCCGATGTTTGCTGTTTATGGCTTGAATTTGTGTAGTGTAAAAAGGAAGGCATAGCTTTACGGATCGTACCATAATCCTTGCTACTGCCTATGCACTAATGGGTATCACCGTAAACACATTTAAAATGACGGCCAGTGTAGAGCGTCCTGATGGAAGTAGCCGTAACTCCTTCCCGTCGGGGCATACCGCAACCGCTTTTATGGGTGCGGAGTTTTTTGCGTAAGGAATATTGGGACGTTTCTCCATGGATAGGTGTTGCCGGGTATGCAGTAGCTGCCGGTACAGGCTTCTTTCGTATGTATAACAATCGTCATTGGCTGACAGATGTGCTTACCGGAGCCGGAATCGGAATACTGAGTACTCAGGCGGCTTATTGGCTTTATCCAACTATTACAAAGACTTTCTTCCGTAAGCGGTATAAGAATATATTTATTTCTCCTTATTTCTCAAAAGAAGAAAAAAGGAGTAAGTTGTCATATCGCTTTCTAAAGGATACTCGTTGCAATTAATAAGGAATAAACTTCAGAATAATAACTTTCTGTGTTTGGTCGTCTATTCTGAAACGATTATCAGTACGTTCGCCTATCAACCAAATGATATGGGAGCCACTGCAAAGCACCCATTGTTGCTCTTTGCGGGAAAGGGAGAATTTTCGATCAGTAAGGTAGTCACTGACCTTTTTTCGCCCAGTCATACCAAAGGGAACGAATGTGTCGCCTTGTCGGTAGTGTCTGACTGTGGGAGGTTGTTTTAGTTTGTCTGCATCGAAGCAAGCAGTGTTTCGGTCACGAGGAATGATGAAATCATCCGTGACTTCTAATTCTTCCATCGTCAGACGAAAGGGTAGGGTAGGATCATCCGGTGAAAAGACTGTTGAAGCATCTTCTGAATAGACCGGTTCTATCAGCAGAAGCTCCCGGTCTTTAATCACACGCCATTCTCTGCTAAGGAATATCTTTCCCGGTTGTCCGTTCAGGGAGGTGAAAATATCTTTGATCTGTGCACCGTTAAATCCTAATGGAGATAAGATCTCAAATAATAAAGTTTCCGGTGCAGGTTCTTGGAGCAAAGCACTGATTAGGATACCTTGTTCGGTTTGCACTTTCTGCTTACCTTCTTCTATACCTTTCTTATATAAAGAGAGCTGCATCATTCAGATGTTCTGAGGTGCGGAGAAGGCTTTCTTTTACAGAGGGATTGATTTCCTGCATTAGAGGCAAGAGGTTGAGGCGTATCTTGTTGCGTGTATATTCGTCTTGCAGGTTGGTGCTGTCCGTTACGTAAGATTGTCCGATTTCTTGTAGGTATTCGGTTATTTCTTTCCGGTCGAGGCATAACAAGGGGCGGACAATGTTTCCGTTTTTGGGACGGATACCCAATAGTCCGTTGATGCCTGTTCCACGGATAAGGTTGAGCAGGAGAGTTTCTACACTATCATCTTTATGATGGGCCACGGCGATAACGTTGGCTCCTTGTTGTAGACGGAGCTGCTCAAACCAAGCATAACGTAATTCCCGTGCTACCATTTCAATGGATATGTGGCGCTTTTCCGCTTCTTCCGTGGTTTGGAAATGTTGGACATGTAACGGAACTTCCAGCTGCAAGCATAGTTCGCGGACAAACATTTCATCTCGAACCGACTCATCGCCCCGCAGATGGAAATTGCAATGTGCTGCCTCGCAGGTGTACCCCATAGCAAGAAGTAGACGCAACAAAGCTACTGAGTCCGCTCCGCCACTCAGCGTTACCAGTATTTTGTCTTCTCGTGTGAAAAGCTTCTCCTGATCAATATATTGCGCTATTTTCTTTATATTCATAATGGTGCAAAGATAATATTAACGGATTGAATTCTTTCTAATTCTTCGGAACAAAGTGGAGAATGGAGAATATTTCTCCTTATTTAAAAACAATCTAAATAATTTGTAGGCTAAATACAAATCATTTATCTTTGCATCCAAATTAAAGAAAGAGAGAAGACTATGCGTTTATCCGAATTAAAAACTGGAGAAAAAGGTGTAATCGTTAAAGTACTGGGGCATGGCGGTTTCCGCAAACGAATTGTAGAAATGGGTTTTATTAAAGGCAAGACTGTAGAGGTTTTGCTGAATGCCCCGCTGAAAGACCCAATAAAATACAAAGTAATGGGGTATGAAATCTCTTTGCGCCGCCAGGAGGCAGGGATGATTGAAATACTCAGCGAACATGAGGCGAAAGAGCAAGTGACAAAACCGAATTATCATCCGGGAATGAGTGAAGATATTTATCCGGGGGAAGAAGAACTGAAACGTATCGCTCTTGGTAAACGCCGCACCATTAATGTTGCATTAGTGGGTAATCCAAATTGTGGAAAAACTTCTCTGTTTAATATTGCTTCCGGTTCACACGAACACGTTGGTAACTACAGCGGGGTTACAGTGGATGCTAAGGAAGGTTATTTTAATTTCAAGGTTATCATTTCCGTATAGTCGATTTGCCGGGTACATATTCGCTATCAGCATATAGTCCTGAAGAAATGTATGTCCGTCATCATATTATTGATGAAACACCGGACATTGTTATCAATGTGGTAGATTCGTCCAATCTGGAACGTAATCTGTACCTCACTACCCAGTTGATTGACATGAACGTGCGTATGGTGATGGCGCTCAATATGTACGATGAACTGGAAGCCAGTGGCAACACGCTGGATTACATGAAACTGAGTGAACTCTTTGGTGTTCCTATGGTTCCTACCGTTTCGCGTACGGGCAAAGGCATCGAAGATCTTTTTCACGTTGTTATCAGTATTTACGAAGGTGCCGACTTCCTCGATCAGAAAGGCAAGGTACGTGCAGAAGTGTTGAATGACCTGCGTGAATGGCATCGGGAGTATGTGCCCGGCTATACCGGTGGGGCTCATAAAGAAGAAGAAGTACGTCATCATGGATTCTATCGTCATATTCACATTAACCACGGTCCTGAACTGGAACGCAGCATTGAAGAGGTGAAGCGGGTGATTAGTGAGAATGAGGGTATCCGTCATAAGTATTCTACCCGCTTTCTTGCCATCAAACTTCTGGAGAATGATCCGGATTTGGAAACGCTGATTAAAACTTTACCCAACGGCAAAGAAATCATAGATGTCCGTGATCAGGAAAGCCGCCGTATCCGAGACGTGCTGAATGAGGATTGCGATCAGGCAATTACCGATGCAAAATATGGTTTTATATCCGGTGCACTGAAAGAAACCTTTGTGGATAATCACTTGGATAAAGAACATACTACACGTGTGATAGACTCTATCGTAACGCACCGTGTGTGGGGATTCCCCATTTTCTTCCTGTTCATGTATCTCATGTTCGAAGGGACGTTCGTGCTTGGCGAATACCCGATGATGGGTATCGAATGGCTGGTAGAAACTCTCGGTAACTTTATACATGCCAATATGGCGGACGGACCGTTGAAAGATCTATTGGTAGATGGTATTGTAGGTGGTGTTGGTGGTGTGATTGTCTTCCTGCCAAACATTCTTATTCTTTATTTTTGTATATCGTTGATGGAAGACTCCGGTTACATGGCACGCGCTGCATTTATCATGGATAAGATTATGCATAAGATGGGGTTGCATGGTAAATCCTTCATTCCTCTGATTATGGGTTTCGGATGTAATGTACCTGCTATTATGGCTTCGCGCACTATTGAGAACCGTAAAAGCCGACTTATTACCATGCTCGTCAATCCGTTGATGTCATGTAGTGCCCGCCTGCCTATTTATTTGTTGCTGGTAGGTGCATTTTTTCCGAACAATGGTAGTTTGATACTGTTATTAATATATTCAATAGGTATTCTGTTGGCGGTATTGCTGGCGCGTTTATTCAGCCGTTTTCTGGTGAAGGGGGATGATACTCCGTTCGTAATGGAGCTTCCGCCTTACCGTTTACCGACAGCAAAAGCTATTTTCCGTCACACGTGGGAGAAGGGGGCACAATATCTTCGTAAAATGGGAGGTATTATCATGATAGCTTCCATCGTAATATGGGCATTGGGATATTATCCTGACCATGATGCGTATGAAACGGTTGCCGAACAGCAGGAGAATTCCTACATCGGACAGATAGGAAAGGCTATGGAGCCGGTGATTGCACCTTTGGGTTTTGACTGGAAACTTGGTATCGGTATACTTTCAGGTGTGGGCGCTAAGGAATTAGTGGTAAGTACACTGGGCGTGCTTTATACGAATGATGCTGAAGCAGATGCCGTAAGTCTTGCCGAACGTATTCCGATTACACCGTTGGTAGCTTTCTGTTATATGGTGTTTGTATTGATCTATTTCCCATGTATAGCTACGATTGTAGCAATCAAGCAAGAATCCGGTAGCTGGAAATGGGCATTATTTACGGCAGTGTATACCACGCTGCTTGCGTGGGTAATGGCATTTGCCATTTATAGAATAGGAGGATTATTTGTATGATGAATTGGCAACAATGGGTAGTTGCAATCCTGTTACTGTTGTGTATTGTCCGGATCGGATGGGGAATTTATGCATTTTTTCGCCGGACAAGAGAAAATGGTAATCCATGTGCAAATTGCGTAACCGGTTGTGACTTAAAGCGATTGATGGATGAGAAGCGTGTAGAGTGTAGTGCGACGAAAAAAGAAAAGAAGAAAAAAATTGCTGCGGATAGTTGGAATTTCCAAAAATGTACTACCTTTGCAACCGCAAATGAGAAAGATTGGTTCCTTGGATGAGTGGCTTAGTCAGCGGTCTGCAAAACCGTGTACGGCGGTTCGAATCCGCCAGGAACCTCAAGCAGAACTCCGAAACTACTGATAATAAAGGGTTTCGGAGTTTTTATTTTATGGAGGTACGCAAATAGGGGCGCAGGCTCTGGCAAAATGTACCTTTAGACAAATTAAAAACTCTAAAGGCATGAAACCGATATTCAACGATGAACAACTGAAAAGAGCTTCTCTTATTTTAGAAAGTCCTTTGGCTAAGTTATCAGAACTTTACTCTAATGAGATAAAGGACTTGGCGGTAGTTTGGTGTTACTATTCCGGAAGAATAGAAGGTAATACTTATACTTACGTTGAAACGGAAGCACTATTAAAAGATGGCATAACTTCCGAAAAGAAGTATGAAGATGCCAAGATGCTTAAAAAAATCTCTACAATACTTTCATTTCTGAACTGGAATATATCAATAAAGGAAAGAATCAAGAAACCATAAATGAGCGTACTCTTTTCAGAATACACCAATCTATTTCGACGGGACTGGTATCTAATGAAGAATCGGGTTCGTTAAGAACCCGTGCCGTTCGTATCAGCGGAACGGAATATATTCCACCTAAGAATCAACAAGAAATAAAAAGGTAAACTAAATGAGATTCTTTTTTTCAACAAGAAGAATATGATAATCCGTTAGAGAAAGCAGTCTATTTACATTGTAATATTGCTCGTCTGCAACCTTTCATTGATGGAAATAAACGAACTGCAAGAATGATAGAAAGTATTGCTTTAATGAACGCTGACATTATTCCAGTATATTCTGCGAAAGACTCAGATATTCTGAACTACAGGAAAGGATTGATAGCTTTTTATGAAACGGAGGATTATGGTAGATATACTGACTATTTTCTGAATAGGCAGATAAAGAGGATTAAAGAAATAGGATAATGCACCAACCGTTTCATGTTTCTGGAAGTAATCTATTCTGTGTATAGTATTATATGCTGAATTCTATCATTTACCTTCGATTAGCAAGGTTTTTACGGTTAAAACTATAAGTGTCCGTTCTGAAAGGAGAAGATTCGTAGAAGGCATGAAACGATTGCGAAAAGCTTTTTGTAACTATTTCAAAAAAGTCAGATGCCTTTTATTATTTTTTTTAGATTTAGACGTATAGCACATGTGCTATTACGTTTTTATTTCGGTTTCAAGCTGATAAGTAAACCTTCAAAGTAGGTGATTCTGTTATTTAAGGTCTTTATTCTTAGTCATTGCTAATATTTACTCTTATAGCTCTTCCTTTGTATTTTCCTATTGTAGATATAGCAACAACAAAGAACCCCAATAATATATTTAGTATCAATGGGAATAGGGTTTGTTCTTGGTTTTTGTATTCTCTTTGTTCAGTTTTGTTTTTTAAACAGTATTGTAGGCTTTCAATATACAAAGGTCGAATATACAAAAGAAGATTCTAATATACTACAATGATTAGATAATGCTGCTTATACTCTATATAATTACTTTTTAAGCTTATTATTATTATTATTATTATCTGCGACTACGACTTATTGCCCCATAAATTTCTTAATAATAGCGGTAAATCAAGGTTCTCAGACTTACTTTTTCTAATAAGGTGTTTTGCTATGTCAACTCTAAGGTTATACATATTGTACGTTTTGCGGTCATAGTATTCATCCAAAATTTTACAAATGGATTTATACGCTTGACTTTTTGCGGTTTTAATACTGTTGGTCGTTTTAGAGTTTAAAGTGCAAAGATTCTGATACTCCTCCGCAAAACTTTCAAATCCGTATTGTTCCAATCCGTTTATGATATATTTCTTTCTCGGTGAGTTGAGCATTGCTATAATCTAAATAGTTAAAGAAGATAAGTCGGGCGACTTCTCTTGTCCAGAAAGCATATAAATCGTGATAATGCTCTATCAAGTCTCCAATATTCTTTATATATCCCATCTGGTGGTGATTAAATGATCTTTGATACTTTAGAGTGAACTCAATTCTTAGCATATTATTTCCACATTCTCGCAGTCTGGCATAACAAGCTTTTCGTTTATCTTGTTTTGTCCAATGGGATTTTGCAGCAATTTCTATATCTTTAGCATAGAGTTTTAATTTTTTGTCTGTACCTTCAAAATAGAGTGTTCCTTCACCTATCTCATCATTTCTCTTGAGTTTAGAATAAGCTACAACCATATGAAGGACTTCTTTGACTGGGTAGCGAATATTTATATTGGCTCCGATTTCACAATCAGTGAAACGGGCTTTTTAATTTCCTCAAATGTAATGTTTAGGGTTTTAGCCAACTCTCGTATCGTTTGTTCAAACTTATCTTTGTTAAGGTCTGAGAATGAAGCCTTATGATAAGCACGTTTTCGAAGACTACCTACAATCTTTATTGTGTTCGTTTTCAAGGCATGATTAATAGTTAAATAATGCCTGTCAGATTTTGCGCGATTTGGTAGTCGATAATTATCATACTCCTTTTCACCTGGATTCTCTATTAGTTTTCTGGAAGGTTTTGGAATACAATTCTTTAAATCTCCCGAAAAAATCTCTTAGTATGATTTTTATACTATCTATCATTTGTCATTTCTTTAGCTTCGTCAAAGATAGTGTATTTCCATCAAATGCTAAATAATATTCATTCTTTCATTTTATAACCTTTGAAGCAAAACTAAGAATGAACATACTATTTGAATTGGAAGTACTTTTTTATTTCATACGACTATTATTGAAATCTTTCCAGATGTCATTTAAAGATATTATTGTTAGATTATCATTATCTATATTCATAAAAGTGCTAACTTCTTCTTTGTTTTTTAATGTACAAAGAATGTATTTATCTGCATACTTATAATTAAGCAGACTTTTTTATATTTGCCTTTAATCGTGCTTACATTATCGGTATACGAGACTTGTGCAGCTATGACTTGATTATTTTTGTTTAATCCTAACACGTCAATATCATGCATCCCTTTCCTTTTTTCCATCAATGTTTTTACAATTCGGATGGATTCAAGGGCAAAAGACGAGGTTAACCATTCATGACACATTTTCTCAATCTCTTCATCCGGTATTGCATCTAATTCGTTTTGCAAAGGATATCCATAATAGATACTTCGTATAGCATTTGTTCTCCTTTTTATTGGACTTAAGGTAATACTATGAGGCATTAATCCTTTTAATATCGGAAAGTTTTGTAAGGTTATGCTGTTAATTTCATGAATACCGCAATATACACTTTTCATCTGTAGGCAATATAAAGTATAGCCTTCTTTTTTTATTTCTTCAATCTCCGTCCCTTTTTTTAATAAGCCAAGTTTGATGTCATGGTCCGAATATTCTGAAATAACCAATATGTCATTAACTTGAATCTGCTTTGCCAATAGACAAAAACGACTAATATACAGTGGAGCCTTCTTTACTTTTTCTCCTTTTTGTAACTTCTCATAACAAACTCCATCTTTTTCTTCTTCGTAATCTTGTATACATATAGAAATTTTATTATCAGCATACAGTCTCTCTTTCATTTCATACTGTCTATCAGTTTTTTCTGTAGTTACATCTGACTAACCAGCTTGGTTCATCAAATAAAGGCTGATTTTTCCACAAAACATTGACTACCTTTTCGGCAAAATCCAATAACCTTTCTTGCCTAAAATCTCTGTCTGCTTTTAACTTATCTTCATCTTCTTTTGGAAAGAATTTCTTTATATAAGAATTATAGCTCCATACAGCAGGAATTTGCCATACAGATTTATAATAACTAATTTGATTATTTTTTAAATCTTGTAATAGCACACCTTTGAACCATGAATATAGTTCATAATAATGCCAAGGAGACTCTGTTCTCTCTTCTTTATCCCTCTGTTTTATATGCTCCAATATATCCTCATTTAAATCTATATTTAGTGTTTTGCTTTGTTCATTGTAAAGAGTAGTGTCTCGATTAATGTACGAAATCAGTAAGTCTTTTATAGTGGTATTTGGATGCTGATAAGTTTTTTTCTTGTATATTTCTTTAATAGTATTGACTAAAATATTTACAGATTTTTCCATTGTGTCAAGAATGTTCTGTTCGTCGTAGAATTGTTTTATTAATTCTTTGGTGGCATCTGTAATTGTATCTTCCTTTTTATAGGAATTAAGATATTCTTCCAAAATCGTTTGAGTGTAACAATTTAGAGATGTTATAATATTGTTTATTCTGTGTTCATCCTCTAATGCTACTTTATTTTTCAAATAAGTACGGATTACTTTATTTAGATCATATCCTGCAACTACAATGTCTTTTAAAATTCTTACTCGCTCATTTAGGCTAACGCTTTTAGCTTCATGGCTAAAACACTCAAAAATAGCTTTAGGATTTACTGATAATGATAAATCGTTGAAAGGATTAGTGGTTTTCATTTTGCTTAATATTAATACCGCAAACATATTAATATTATTTCATATAAACAAAAAGAACAATATAAAAAGATGTAAAAACGTTATTTTTTACTTATGATAGCTTCGGAAGTTCCAATCCAATTGTTATATTTTGCGATTAGCTTTTTTCTGTCTCCGTCTCACCCTCGGAAACGTTTATTTTATAACGACTTAAAGGCTGTGAGGAAAATAGCTTTTGCTTTGACTTCTAAAGCAGTTTTACCCTTTTTATCGAAGGACGGTAGTATAGGAGAAATTAAAATTAATAGCAGGCAAATAAATATCATTCCCAAAAATATATTTTCTTTTTTTCATGGTTACTTTCTGTATAAGTCATTAATAGTTTGTGTAACCCTATTTTGAAAAACAAGAAATAGGAACAATTCGTGAAGATATTCCTACTTCTTCATTTTTTTTTGAATCATTAGTTCTTTATTGGAGTTAAATAGTCCGATTTTATTCTAAATATTTTCAGTATTAAACGTAATTTGAATGCTGCTGTATGGAGTAAACTTAACAATGGCAGAATCTGTGTTTATTCTGTCTTATTAGGAGTAACTGAAGTGGTATTCGCATATTTACGTTCAACCATGTGTCTTATTTCTTCTGCTTCCCATAATTCTTTCTTTTTCTGTTCGTCTGTTTTACCAGACAGTAGAACTGCAAGCAAAGATATGATATATACGATTAAGAATGGTACGAAAATTACGAGAATAGGAGTTCCTTCAATTTGTAAGAAGAACAAAGCACTAATAAGTGGGATAGAGAATGAGATTATAGTCCATCCCCAATAACTCCGTCCACGTTTCTTAGCTAAAGAACCAAGAGGACAATAAATACAGAAGATAATAACCAAGACAGCTATTATTACAATCCAAGCAGTTAGAAGATCTTTATCCATAGATATAAAAGTTTCTACCTTCGCAGCCAATAAGGTGGTTAGCGATAGAAGAAGTGGGCTGCCGTCCACTTCCAGTAAGGTATCGCCAGACACCTGCACGCAGATAGACGAACAACCCACTTATGGTGAGTCATTCGTACCAGAGCGTGCACTTTTAGGTTTAAACTGGCGATTTTAACTGGAAAGGCACTTCTTATTTTTTTAATTATGTTCCAAAGAACGATACAAAGATAATAAGACTTTTTTGTCTCTGTGTGCTATCTTATTCAAATTTCTACATGAATTTAATATTTTGTTATTCGTTTATATCTTAAAGAAGCTATCTTTTCTTTTCTTCAATAGTGTTTTAAGATCAAATAAATTGATTTTATTCGCACTATGTTCAGCAAGTTTTGGGCTCCACTTCGTGTAGCGTTCTGTAGTTCTTATACTGCTATGCCCCATATAGTTTTTAAGGGTTTCGATTGATACACCTTGTGCGATTGCAATTGTAGCAAAGGTTCTTCTGGAAGAATGAAAGGTCAGATGTTTCTCAATTTTCGCTATTTTAGCAAGTTCTCTCAGAGTCTCATTGATAATATTTTCTTGCTTCTGGCAGAACCAAGGAAAAATAGGCTTCTCTTTATAAACATTATCCAAATTTCCTTCAGGTGCATATTGCAATATCTCCAATGCTAAAGGAAACATCGGTACATCAACATGTTTTTTTCTTTTTCTTTGCGTCAAAACTTAGAATCAAGGATCAAGGTCTACATCAAGATTCCCCCACTTTAGAACTAAAATATCGCTTATTCTAATTCCACAAGCGCAAGAAAATAAATACATCAATAGAACTCTACGCTCAATTGAAGTAACTTCCAGCTTATTGATTAGTTCATGCATCCTACAAAGTTCGTCTATTTCGATAAATGTCTTGTTTACTATATACTTTGGAATAGATAAATCAAGTGTCCTATAGGGATTCTTAATTGGTATTTTTAAGTTTTCGATATGTCGAATTATCGCTTTTATATGCTTACTCCTGTTATGTCTGCTACCTTTGACATCTCCATGATTATTTTCTTGACCACGCTTAATGAGGAATTTATCAAAATCATCAAGTAGCTTCGTACTAATATCTTTTTATTCGTATTTCTGAACGAAACTCCTTGAGTGCTCTAATAGTCGTATGATAGGTTTTCACAGTACTTTCACCCATTTCGCCTATATTTTTCTTTTTTGGAGATGTACTCTTCAAAATAATAATAAAAGGACTGGTTTTCTGGTTTGTTAGCTTTCTCTTCTTTTCTGGATACGATTTCTCTTAGTATATCTACTGTAATTTCAATCTCATCAATTTCGGCACTACGGATTGCTTTCTTTATACGATTCAATTCCTCTTGAAGCAGTATATCTGAACCGTCATTATCCAGAATATGTTTACCCGCTTTGTCCCACTTCTCTGGAAGGCAACTAATGCCTAATGGAAATTTAGGCTCTTTTTCCGTCTATTCTCTGAAACCGTATGTATATAGGCATACGACCATCTTTTTCTTTTTATCGACACGTAAAAATAGTGTCGGCTCTTGAATTTTAATAGCCATGGTATTGCATTTTTTTGCTAAAATAGACAATATTATTTATTTTCACCAGAAAAAGTGCTAATATCTTTAGCTGATTCTTTAGCAATAGATAAATCATACTTCAAGTATCTCTCTGTCATATTTACGGATTTGTGTCCGAGATATTTTGAAATCTTATAAATATCTACATTATCCATTACAAGTAGAGTAGCAAAAGTGTGGCGGCTCGAATGATAGGTTATATGCTTATCAATTCCAGCAAGTTTGGTTTCTTTACGGAGAGTTTGATTTACAGTAGGCTCTGAAAAATTATAGAACACCTTTTCATTACTACCTATTAACTTGCCATTATTAGACCTCTCAAGCAAAATATCACGAGCCATCGGGAATAGTGGTGTTATTACTTCCGTTTTAGTTTTTATCATCATTTTACGAATTAGACTGTTTTCAAAATCTACATCTTTCCATCTTAGATCCATTGTATCTGAAAAGCGTAAGCCACAGAAACATGAGAACTGGTACATTTTTAATATTTTGTATTCCTTAGAGCTTTTATCAAACTGTTTAGTATATTCTATCAAAGCGTTAAGTTCCGATTTGTCAAGATATACTTCCTTTATTTCCGAACTGGGTATTTTAAACCACTTATATGGATTGTTAGCCTGAATATTATGTTTTTGAATATCAAGGATAACCGTTCTTAGGTTTTTATGCTTTGGATTTCGTCCACCTGGTGAGTTACCATTTATCTCTCGCATATGGTCATCAAACGATTCAATAAATGACAATGATATATCGCTGATTCGGAACTCCTTCTTGTATTCTTTTAGTACATTAAATGTAGTCATGTAGACGCGAATTGTTTCTGGGTTCAATCCCTCTTTTTCGTTTACGTTCTACAAAAATCAAGATAATAGTCATAAAAACGAGCCATCTTCTGGTTTTACTTTACGCTTTCCTAAATAGAAATTCTTGATCACGTCCAACGTCAATTCCTGTCCGTCTGCCAATAGACGGTTTATATAGAGATCTAACTCCAGAACTTTTTTATTAAGCTGTATTAGCAATGCCTTATTTTTAGGTTCATTCTTTTTTGGTGTCCCATTGTTCTTTCAATACATCAATATTGGTAGGAAACTTGGTATCTTTTAATCCGACCCTCACTCGAAGATAAATTGGATATTTACCGTTTCTTTTTAAAGGCTTGTCAGTCCTTATACATTTATAAATTGAATATTCTGCCATTTTATGTCAAATAAAGTGATATTAACTCGCATGAGCTAAATTAAGTGGCATCCTCCAAACTGCAAAATATTTCTTAGAAAATCAATAAGAAAGTAGTAATAATTTAACGATTCCATAGCAATAGTACAAAAAAAGAAAGGTTCTTAAATAGGGTCGCAGAAAACTTAAATTGGAGATAAGCTAATAAAACATTGGATAATCGAGTCATTTATAACCACCTAATTTCTACCAATGAAAAATACAATTGTCTGATTATCAGCAATACAAGTAGTTCGCCAGGAACCTCAAAACGAACAAAATGCCCTGAGTAGAAATACTTGGGGCATTTGTTGTTTATTGACCTTCAGTAACTTAGCTACCTTGCCATTTGGGTGAAAAATCGTGCGAGTGTAGACCGATTGTAGTCCGAGCCTCCTAAAACGATACGATTGTAGCACATGAAAAGTATTAATTTTAGGTTTTTCCCTATCAATAATTATAGAATTCACCAGTTAGTTCTCATTTTCCCATATTACTTTTGTTACAAACCAAAAGAAATACGCCATGAAAAAGATTCTATTTATCCTATTTACAGTTCAGTCTGTTTTAGCTCCCCATATAACGAAGAGCTATAGTGTTAATTCTATCGAGGATAGTTACGAATATTCGATAGTCAATCAAGAAAAGAAAACAGTCAAAAAAGACATTTTAGGCAATACGATTATTGAAGATGATAATGGTAATAAGATTACGATTAAAAAAGATATTCTGGGAAATATTATTATTGAAGGTAATAATGGTGATAAGATTACAATCAAAAAAGACATTTTAGGAAATATTACTATTGAAAACAATAATGGTAATAAGAAAACTATTAAAGAAGATATTTTAGGGAATACGATTATTGAGGACAATAATGGCAATAGGAAGACTGTCAAAAAAAGATATCTTTGGCAATACTATTATTGAAGACAATAAAGGGCACAAGCAGATTATCAAAAAGGATATATTTGGAAATTCCACTATCGAAGACTATGAGGCTGTAATTTAAACTGTGTCAGCAAAGCAAACAAAAAAAAGTATTAACTTTGCTAACACAGTTTTTTATGAGTGAAGAATTTGATTTTGAAAGGATCAAGAACAAGGCAATCGAGCAGCTCAAGGCTGGCAAGCCCTTGTTGGGTAAGGACGGAGCTTTTGCCCCGTTATTGGAGAGCATTTTAAATGCAGCCTTAGAAGGTGAGATGGATGCCCATCTTTCCGAGGATGAACGCATGAGTGGCAACCGTCGTAATGGCAAGATGCAGAAGCAGGTGCAAACTTCTATGGGTGAGGTGACCGTTTCTACACCCCGTGATCGTAATTCCAGCTTCGATCCTCAGTTTATAAAGAAGCGGGAGACCATTCTTGCGGAAGGTGTTGCTGACCGCATAATCGGCCTTTATGCCCTTGGTAATAGTACACGTGAAATAAGCGACTGGATGGAAGAGAATCTTGGTAACCGTGTGTCTGCCGAAACAATCAGTTCCATCACTGACCGGGTACTTCCGGAAATAAAAGCGTGGCGTTCGCGTAGCCTGGACTATATTTATCCGATAGTTTGGATGGATGCCATTCATTATAAAGTCATGGATGAGAGAGGCTGTGCCATTACCCGTGCAATCTACAACGTATTGGCTATAGATAAGGACGGTCGTAAGGATTTGCTTGGGATGTACATCTCTAAGAATGAGGGGGCAAACTTCTGGTTGAATGTGCTGACCGATTTACAGAACCGTGGTGTACACGACATTCTCATAGCTTGTGTCGATGGTCTGAAGGGCTTCCCGGATGCCATCCAAAGCGTATTCCCTGATACCATAGTGCAACTTTGTATCGTCCATCAGATACGTAACTCCATCAAATATGTCGGCAGTAAACACCAGAAGGAGTTTCTTAAAGATCTGAAACGGGTTTACGGTGCAGTCAGCAAGGATGCCGCTGAAACGGAGCTTCTTGATTTAGATCAGAAATGGGGAGAGAAATATCCTATCGTCATCAAGTCGTGGCAGGACAACTGGGAAAAGCTCACTGAATACTTCCAGTTCACATCCGATATACGTCGTATGATTTATATGACGAATACCGTTGAAGGCTACCACCGTCAAATACGGAAAGTTACAAAAAACAAGGGCGTGTTCCCTAATGACACCGCCCTTGAGAAGCTTGTCTACCTCGCTTATCGCAACATACGCAAGAAATGGACTATGCCACTGGCTAATTGGGGCACAATTGCCCAACAACTGGCGATAAAGTTTGGAGATAGATTTAAGTTGTTGTAATTTTACGCTCGTCGGGAGTGCTGGTGCACCCCCTTGGCGCTGGCCGATCCCCGACCGATGAGCTTGAAAGAAAAACAGCGCATGACACAGTTTACTTTACGCCCCCAAGACTATTAGGTAGACATTCTTTTCCATCTTGTTTTCTTCCCTTTCGGAAAAAAGTATCCATGAACCCTAATTGTTCATGGATACCATTCCGTTCGCATGGCTGAATATTCCTTGATCAATCAGCAATTGTATAGTCTGTTCCGTTACCATATCTAGATTGTTTCCTTTCCTACTGAAACCGAGAAGTTGGGAAGTCAGCCGTTTCAGATCTTCAGTCGGCATAGATATCTGTTGCTCTATGGCATAGCGGGCGGCGCTCATTACTTCCAGGATTGGAATATCCAGAATATCGCGTTTGGAGTTGATGCGGTAAAAAGTCGCAGTCTTTAGCTTTCTCTTCATCTTCCCAGTAAATTATAGTATCTCCCGATAAAGGGTCTTTATATGCATCTTCAAGAAGATTGTCGATAAATACCTGTAAACGGGTGGTAACCCTTGTTAGATTCCAAATTCGTAATATTCTTTTTATATAGCAGAGTATTTGTTATGGGTTGTTCAATCTTGACTATTTGTTGAAGTTGTTTTTTAACTTGATAGGAGGAAGCCATTACGGTATCGATATCTGTACTGTAGCCTATATCGGGCAAGTCAGCAAATATATATTCTCTTTCTCGATTGTTCACTAACTCTACAACAGGTTCATTCTCTATACTGAATGTTTTCAGAACATTATTCTCTATCGGAAGAGGAGGCTGTTCTTCTACTTTTGTGTTTTTTAAATCTTCCAGCTTTTTTTGATAATGCGCTCCACGACGTTCTCCTTATGTTCAAACCAGTCGACGGACCATACACGCATTACATTCCAGTGGAGCATCTGCAAAACATTCGGTTGTACTATTTCACGGTCCCTTGTAGTCTTGGTTTCATAATAGTTTCTGCCGTCACACAATATCCCTAGAATATATGTATCCGGTTGCAATGGATTGACAATCGCTAAATCCACCTTAAAGTTTGACCGTCCTACCAGAGTATCCACTTTATAACCACGCTGAGTAAGTTCCTGTGCAATTAAAGTAATAAGATTACTTTGTTGCAGGTTCTGTAGTTGGATGGCCGGAACAGGTGAGGTGCCGCGTTCTGCAAATTCAAGGAACCTCTTTAAGCCTTCCACACCTTTGGACTTTGTACGTTTCAAATCTATTTGTTCGGAGCGTAAGGTTGAGAAGATAATCATTTCATAACGTGCACGCGATACGGCTACATTCAGACGACGTTCGCCACCTTGATTATTCAATGGTCCGAAATTCATAGATACATTGCCATTCCTGTCCGGACCGTATCCTATAGAGAAAAAGGATAATATCCCGTTCATCACCTTGTACATTCTCCAGATTCTTGATGAAAATAGGCTCATTACTTTGGAAAGCTTTTTCTTCCAATTCGGGATATTTGTTCAGTTCCTCAATGAGCATATCTTCTATCAAATTTTTGCTGTACTTGGCTGAAAGATACGACGCCTATGCTTTTTTCAGGAACTTCAGGTGTACGTAGCCGGTTCAGTATTTCTTTCACAATGGCTTCAGCTTCGGCATGATTGCTGCGTGTACGTCCTTTATCATATGTACCATCTACCTGAACTAAACGTACTTTTGAAACTCTGTCATCCACAGAAGGAAAAGTATATAGCTTTCCATTGTAATACTGAGAATTACTGAAAGCAATCAGACTTTCGTGTTTGCTCCGATAGTGCCAAGTCAGATAACGGGATGGAATGGATAACGAGATGCAATCATCCAGAATGCTCTCCATATCGTCAAATTCAGCTTCTTCCTCGTCTACTTGTGAAGAGGAGAAGAAACTTGTCGGAGGCATTTGCTTGGGATCACCTACTACGACTAATGCGTTGCCGCGGGCTATTGCACCGACTGCCTCGCTGGTAGGCATCTGTGATGCTTCGTCGAAAATAACAAGATCGAACTTCTCTGCATCCAGATCGATATACTGAGCCACTGATATCGGACTCATCAACATGCATGGACATAGCTTGGGCAACAGAGTTGGTATCTGGTCTATAATTCTCCGGATAGATGTGCCGCGTCCTCCATTTGAAATGTTCCTTTTTAGAATTCCTATTTCGGAACTGGAGGCGGCTTCCATTGTTAGTGATGGTATTCTGGCTGCTAATCTACAGTATAGTTCTTTTTTTACTCAACTCCTGAAAATCTATAGTCAGTTGTTTGTATTTACTGATCATTTCCTCAAATAGCAACCCGTTGAAAAAGGCGTAAAGTTTCGTCCGCATCAACGGTTTTTAGAGCTAATTGGTGATAAACGCCTTTCATATACGCATTAGAAGCTTCCGATCCGCTTTTATGCTTATCTGTTATATAGTTGATAACTACGGTTAAATGCAGAGATTCCAATTCTCTCTTACGGATGCACCATTGTCCCCAATCTTTAATCTTATTGAAGTGAGTTAGCCAGGTATTCAGTAGAACCGGTAGTTTCACTTCAAGATTATTATCCGGCAGTTGTATGTAGCATAAACCTTTTATTTCATTGAGAACCGTATTCAACTCGTTGGATGTATCGATTAGTTGCCTGAATGTATCTTTATTAGACTGTTGGAATGCGTTCCAGTCAATACTGATTTTATTTGCAAATTGATTCAGAACTTCTGCGAATGGCTGTTGAACGATTGCTACGTATTCCGATAAAGTGTTGTAAATTATCGGAAGATTCTTAAGTATAGAATCAATATCATCCCATTTCTCTTTGCTCTTTCTTCCTAAGAAGCCGAAAGAAGATGATAATTCGGAAGATTGTTCTTGAATGATCTTATTATTCTTTTGATAAGCATTGAGCTTTTCTAACAGGCTTGGTATTTGTGCTGCCTGCAAACTTATATTGTAAAGTCTGAGCTTTTTCAGATAAGAACGTTTGGCAAAGAATTTAGGTAAGAACCATTTCAATTCGATAGCTTTCCATTCTTGTTGGAGGGCAAATGCATTTTCTCCCAGAATTTGAGGTGCATACTCTTTACCCAGTTCAGCTTGTAACTGATCTCGCTTACGACCGGACAGGATAATATCTTTCCATTCTTCTATCAAGTCGGTATTACCACCCATTTCCAATAACGTTTTATTCAGATATGGGATGGATAGAAGCTGGTTACATATCTTGCCCATCCAGTTGATCCCATCCCAATTATCAGGTATCGAGATTCCCAGACTATTTGAAAGCAACTTTCTGTTAGCGGTAATCGAGGTGAATAAATTAATAAAGCGCCTGATTCCGGCTTGTAATTTCTGAGAGCTCTCTATGGAAGTATCGTATGGCTCCAGTCCCTTTAACGGGTGATCTTGCGGATGCCCTGTTATCTGAAAAACTGTATCCAGTTCCTGGATCTTTTCGCAAAAGTCTGTCAGTTGATTTTGGGTGATGGAGGGAAACAGAGAAAAGTCGATCGACAATTCATCTCCCTGTATCGATAAGTAGTTTGTAATGCAATCATAAAGAGAAAAGCCGGAAGCATGGGGATGATGCAATGCTTCCATATAATCGATTAATTTCTTTCTACGCTCAAATAATTGCTTTGAAGTGCTTTCAAACTCGGCTGGAGACTGAATGTGAATGACTTCTATAGCCTTCTGAAGCTGAGCCAGAAAATGAGATTTAGTGACCTTATTAGAATGTAGTTCCAGACAGAACGGATCTAATCCTATCTTAGTCAGACGGTTTTGTACTACAGAAAGTGCCGCCATCTTTTCTGCTACAAACAGCACACGTTTTCCTTTGTACAGGGCATTGGCTATCATATTGGTAATGGTCTGTGATTTACCGGTTCCCGGAGGTCCATGCAATATGAAGCTCTTTCCTTCTCCTGATTCAATAACGGCTTCCAGCTGCGAAGAGTCAACATCAACAGGGATGGCAAAATGGATAGGTTCAAGATTTCTGTCTATTTCTCTGGCGTCAATTTCCGGAGTCGTATCCTGCCATTGAATACGATTTTCCATCAGACTGGCTATAATGGCGTTCTCTTTCAATTTGTCTGCATTGGTATGAATATCGTTCCACATGACAAACTTGTTGAATGAGAATAGCCCCAACATCGATTCTTCCACTACATCCCAACCTTTCATATTACGAATGCAGGTACGAATCGTAGCGAATATCTTTTTCACGTCTACGCCACTATCATCTTTTGGCAGCGGATTCAACCCGGAAAGATTAACACTGAACTGTTGTTTCAATAGTTCGACGAGAGTTATGTTCAATATAATTTCTTCGTCTCTGGTACGGATAATATATCCGCTTGAACCTCCACGACGCACAATGTCTACCGGTAACAGTAAGATAGGAGCAAAGCGTGGTTTCACACTCTTAGGAGACTCATACCACTTCAGTATTCCTAAAACGAGGAACAGTGAATTTGCACCATTTTCTTCAATGGCGGTTCGCGATGTACGGTATACAAATTTGAGTGAGTTTTGTAGTTCGCTTTCTGTCAGATAAGAACGGAGTTTTTTGTTTCTCAGCTCGCTGATTACTAATTCTTCCAAATTCTCTTTCCATAAAGAAGAATCATAGAGCCCTGTCTCACCCGGTTCTATTTTACTTTTAGTAGGGCTGGATAATATCTGGTAGTTTTCTCCGGCTTGCAGATGATCTTCCAGATGATCAATTTCGAAAGATATGAATGGTATAACTCTTCTACCAAGCCGGATGTTGATCAGATTATTGCGTAGAGAAAAGTCCAGTAGTTTTCTTTCCCAAATAATCTGCTTGGTTATTTCATCCTTGCTGTCCTCCAGTTTTATTTCATACCGGTCCAGTCGGTGTATTCTTTGGGTTACATTCTCATGTTCTATTCCACTGTTTTCTATTTGCCATTCACCGTTATGGTTTATGCGTTGTGGTAATGGACGGATTTTATCCAGTCTGCACCTATATACATCAATAAACAGCTCGAATCTGTTTTCTTCTTTGAGTTCTCTCTGAGCCATTGTAGCAGCTTCTTCAAATGAAATATTTTGAGAAGATGCCAGTGCGGTTGTCTCTACTAATACAATGTCGCTGATGCCATTTGCACTCCCTTTGAGTAGAAAGGAAGCATCATCGCCTACGGTTTGATGATAAATATCTTCTGTAAGCCATGCACCCACCAATATATGTCCTTTCAACAAGACTAAAAGAGGATGAATGCCATTGGCTTCCAGACAGGAAGCATAGAGTAAAGTCAGGTCTATACATGTACCTAGTTTGCTGGTGAGTACATTATCTACCAAGCGGATACGCTGCCCCTGAAGTTTCAAAGCTGGCTGGAACTGTAGAATATATTAAAGACTCAGACCGGAGAGCTTCATAAATAGCAGCTACCTGTGCACGTACTCGGTTGGGGTCCTGTGTCTGATACTCGTCTAAGGCAGAGTTTCCGGTCCACTTTTCGAGGAATTGTGAGGCTTTTACGCTTATTCTTGAAAGTATGGGATGATTGGGAGTAACAAATGTAGCTAAGAGTTCGGGCATAATCCTGGAACCGGTCCACTGATCGTATGCCATCAGTTTGATGGGAAATGTTTGCTGATGGGCTATCTCACCGGAAATCGTAATAACCAGATGAAAGATAGTATCGATGCCTTCTGTCAATTCGATTAATTTTACACTTTCAGGTGATATTTCCAGGTTGTTGATTTGAATGTTCTGTCCGTGCGGAATGACTTCGAGAATACTCTCTGAGTACTTAATTAGTTCTCCATCTATCGAAACTTTGATATTGTTCCAATCGACTTCATCACTGTTCATTAGTTCGCAGAAATTGCATGAAGGTACATGGTTGTGTATCATTGCATAATTGATGCATGGCAGGTATTCCAGGTGGATTGTTCCATTGAAGGTGCCTGTAATTGTGTTGTCGTTTCCCATTGTTGTTATAGAATTTAACTGATAAAAGAGGTGATCCCATAATATCATTCCCGGATTCAAAGTTATAAATATAATGCTAATAATCTATACTTTATTTATAATTTAGTGAGATATTTGTCGCTTATTTAGTTCAAAAAGGATTCACCCTATTGTTCATTGTGCTGATTTTTGTGATATTTGCAACGCCTTAGAACAAAAATCACTGTTGAATTGTTTAATAACTGACAAATTTTATATCTATATGTATATTACTCTCATTGTTTTATTCCTTTCTGCGATATTCTTTATGAGTGGCAAAGTGCGTTCGGATTTGGTGGCGCTTTGTGCTTTGGTGTTACTAATTATATTCGGTATTCTAACTCCGGAGGAAGCATTGACCGGCTTCTCCAATTCCGTCGTGATCATGATGATAGGATTGTTCGTTGTGGGCGGTGCCATTTTTCAGACGGGTTTGGCGAAGATGATCAGTAGTCGTATTCTAAAATTAGCCGGTGACAGCGAATTAAAGCTTTTTATTCTTATTGTACTGGTGACTGCCTTCATCGGCGCTTTTGTCAGCAATACCGGAACGGTAGCTTTGATGCTTCCTATTGTTGTCAGTATGGCTATGGGGACACAGATTAATGTCAGTCGCCTGCTGATGCCGCTTGCATTTGCCAGTAGTATGGGAGGTATGATGACACTTATCGGTACACCACCGAACCTTGTAATTCAGGAAGCACTGACTTCTGCTGGATATGCGCCCTTACTTTTTTCTCATTTACTCCTGTCGGACTGGTTTGTGTAGCTGTCGGATTGGTGATACTGATTCCATTGAGCAAAATTTTCCTGACTAAGAAAGGCGATAAGGATCGTAAGGGCAAAAAGAATAAATCACTGAAAGAGCTGGCAGGGGAGTACCAATTGTTCCAGAACTTGTGTCGGGTACGAGTGGAAAGTAGATCCCCTTTAACTGGAAAGACCATACAGGAACTGAGTATTCCACAACGTTATAATGTGGGTATAATGGAGGTTCGCCGTCAGTCATCTTCTTCGCGTCGTCATTTCTTTAAGACGATGAGCCAGGAAATGGCTGCTGCTGATACCATTATTCAGGAGAATGATATTCTGTATGTACTGGGAGATTTTACGAATGTGGAGCGCTTTGCAGAAGAAAATACATTGAAGTTATTGGATACGCATGATGCAGAAGGCACCGTAGAATCAAAGAGTGATGAACTTGAATTCACGGAAATCGGTATTGCTGAAATTGTATTGATGCCTGCTTCTAACCTGGTCAATAAGCCGGTAAAGGATTCTGGTTTCAGAGAGAAATATGGGGTGAATATTCTGGGTATCCAACGCAAACGTCAGTATATTCTAAAGAATTTGAAGGATGAAAAGATGCATTCGGGAGATGTGCTGTTGGTGCAAGGAACATGGGAGAATATAGCGCGTTTGAGTGAAGATCCCTCTGATTGGGTAGTACTTGGACAACCGCTTGCCGAGGCTGCCAAAGTAACCCTGAATCATAAAGCACCTGTTGCCGCCATTATCATGTTGGGAATGGTGGTAATGATGATGTTCGATTTTATCCCTGTCGCTCCGGTAACGGCAGTAATGATTGCAGGTTTGCTGATGGTGCTTCCCGGCTGTTTCCGAAATGTGGAAGCGGCATATAAAACTATTAACTGGGAAAGTATTGTTCTGATTGCCGCTATGTTGCCTATGTCGTTGGCGCTGGAAAAGACCGGAGCTTCCGAATTGGTGTCCCAATCGCTGGTAAACGGGCTAGGTAGTTACGGACCTTATGTGTTATTAGCAGGTATTTATTTCACCACTTCGCTGATGACTATGTTTATTAGTAATACGGCTACGGCAGTACTTCTTGCACCGATTGCGCTTCAGTCTGCCATACAGTTGGATTTGAGTCCGTATCCGTTCCTATTTGCTGTAACTGTGGCAGCCAGTATGTGTTTTGCTTCTCCGTTCTCGACTCCGCCCAATGCATTGGTGATGCCTGCAGGACGTTATACATTCATGGATTATGTTAAAGTAGGTTTGCCTTTACAGATAATTATGGGAATTGTGATGATCTTTGTGCTCCCGTTATTGTTCCCGTTTTAAAATAACTAAAGTATAAGATCGATGAAAGTAGTAAAGAGTTTGATTTTTATCTTGTTTGCCCTTTGTAGTTTATCGGGCAAAGCACAGGAAGTAGCTGCCGATAGCACCGGCTACATTGTAAGAGTAGGGGAGATGGCTCCTAACTTTACCATTACCCTGACAGACGGTAAGAAAGTTACCCTTTCCGAACTTCGTGGAAAGGTAGTGATGTTACAGTTCACTGCCAGTTGGTGTGGGGTATGCCGCAAAGAGATGCCTTTCATAGAAAAAGATATCTGGCTGAAACACAAAGATAATTCAGCATTTGCTCTTATTGGTATAGACCGTGATGAGCCGCTGGACAAAGTGATTGCATTCGGTAAATCAACCGGTGTTACTTATCCTTTGGGATTAGATCCGGGTGCAGATATCTTTGCCAAATATGCGCTTCGTAATGCCGGCATTACTCGCAATGTACTGATTGATAAAGACGGACGCATTGTGATGCTGACCCGCTTGTACAATGAGGAGGAATTTGCCGCATTAACGAAGAAGATAGACGAAATGCTGGCAAAGAAATAATAAACAGAAAGTCCGGGTTGACCTTATTTCAAGGTCAACTTGGCTAAATAATCGTAGTGCTTTCCCTCTTTTACTATTCCGCTTGGAAACCATTTTCGGCTGCATAAAGACTGAGTGTCTGGAAATCAATGTAAAGCCAGTCGAATGACTCTCCCAGAATATCCTTATATTGCATCTGGAAGTCTATTTCTCCATAATAGTCACCTGCCAGATCGATCACAAAACTTCCGTCTTCTTCCTCAAACAGATAGCGCAGATCACTGGAGTCCATAAAGATGCAGCCGCTGGGTTGTAGCAGTTGCTTCATTCTTTTGAAGAAGGCAGGCAGGTTCTTCAACTTACCGATGATTCCAGAACCGTTCATCAACATTAATATTGTGTCGTATGTCTCTTGGAAATGTTCATCGAACAGATTGAGTAATGTGGCATGCCGTACACCGCGTTGTTGCATTACTTCTACTGAAAGTGGTGAAATATCAATGGCATGTACATCTTTGCCTGCTTCCTGCAAGGCAAGACTATGACAACCGCTTCCGGCTCCCACATCCAGAATCTTTCCCGTAGCCAGTTGCAGGGCGGTACGTTCCAGAAGAGGCATCTGCTTTTCCATGCGAAAAAGTTCCTTTACCGGAATTTCATCCTCATCGAACTGTGAGGAGAAAACCCGTAGTCGTTCGGCCTTATGTCGTTTATAATAATCTGCAATAGCAGTACCCATCGGATCCTTGTCAACAGAAAGCAGCGTAGTGTTCATTCTATTCAATCTTTAAAAGTTGTCCGCAAAGATACGAAAAATGCAGTCTGTTAGTAGAAAAAAGCTATCTTTGTGGTCAATATATGGATAAAGCCATACTTCGCACTGGCTTATAAATGTAATAGTAATAGAAACCGAATATGAGTATAGAAGATGCAATAATGGGCGGTATCGTCTTTAGAGGAAAGAAAGACAAACCTAAGGAAGATGGAAAGGTGAAAACTAAAGCCAAGAAGAAATCGTATATTACCGGGAAACATGGTTCCGGTGCTGCCAAGATGAAGGCGGATATACGAAAGAAAAGGGCAGGTCGTCATAAATAAGATGATAAGATGGTAAAATGATAAATGGTAAGATGAGGAAATGTAATCCTATCATCTTACCATTTATCATTTTACCATTCTTTCATCATTTTGCCGGAAGCACCTCTATCCAGTAATCATCCGGATCATGGATGAAGTACAATCCCATAGCTGTATTTTCAAAGCATACCCAACCCATTTCTTTATGGTATTGGTGAATAGCTTCATAATCACCGGCAACACGGAAGCATAAATGGCTTTCGTTCTCTCCAAGTTCATAAGCTTGCGGATGATCTTTCAGACAAGTCAGTTCCAAGAGGAAACCTGTGCTGTTATCTGTCAGGTAAACCAATGTGAAGGAGCCATTTGAGGCTTCTTTACGATGATGTTCTTTCAATCCCAATGCCTTTTCATAGAAAGCAATACTACGTTCCAGATTGGTAACGTTGATATTAAAATGATCGAATTTAGCTTTTATTTCCACGTAATTAGTGATTAGTAATTAGTAATTATTTAACGAATGCTTTCAGAATTTCACCCACATACATGCGTGGCTGACCTTCCATCGGAGTCTGCGAAGGCATCTTCTTACATTCCAAAACAACTGACGGTTCGGTTTGGTTTGCCGGATAGAAACGAACGGTGTAAGTTTCTGCCGTCTCCATCTGTTCGTAAGGCTGGTCGGGAGAAAGGAAGCTGAAAATAACAGGCTTGCCTGATGATTTGCCCAATGAACCACCTGCGTTTGCTGTCATCATGGTCATGTTGAAAGCATCCGAGCCGATTACAAGCACTAACTTGCCCGCACCCATTTGGATGGCATTTGCCGGCAATTGATCCGGAGCTACTTCTTTGTAACCGGGCACTGTACCTGACGTTGCAGGAGTAGCCGGGGTGAGCGGAGTGGCGGGGATTACTGTGACTTTGCCGGTTTCAGCCGGAGTCTTCACTTCAACTTCTGCTTTTGGGGCAATTACTATCGGACCAGAGCTTACAACACTCTTTTCCTCTTTCTTAGCTTCCTTCTGCTCAGCTGCTTCGGCTGCTTTCTTAGCAGTGCTTGCACTGAGGGCTTCGGCTGCTCCAAGGGCCAGGTCGTCTACAAAGTCTACTGTTTTTCTACGCCATTTGGCAAGTCCGCGCACCAATTTGGTTTTGGCCTTGTTCAGTGCGTACTTGTCTACTATCCATTCTTCTGCCGTATATTTCTCTTTGCCTTCGCGATAGTTGAAACGGATTTTCTCTACTTCCATCGTACACTTCTCAGGTGCACAGACAACTGAAAGCTGATAGAGTATCTTTGTACGGTCCAGAGAAAGCGCACTCGAACTGAATACGATCCATTCATCTCCCGTGCCTACGATTTGTCCTTCTTCCGGATTGGTGTAGACTACGCGACTGGTGTTCGCGTTTTTCTTCAGCCGCGCTTCCATCCAAGCCTGTATGCGTTTGAAGATTTCTTCCTGCGACATGCCGGGAATGCTGAATTCTTTGGTGAATACCACTTTTCCATCTACTTCGGGTACTGCACCTGCCAGATACTTGCTGTCGTCATCTTTATCTTTATTGGCGTCTGCAAACGCTGTGGCCGGCAGACAGATGCATAACAGCATAAAAAGAAACTGTGTCAAATTTTTCATAATGCGTATGTTTTATTGAGTAATATCGAAACTTTCGCCCCTGCGGGTAATGGACAGGAAACGGCAACCTTTGCTTTCGGCAAACTCGCGGAAAGCATTTCCGCCCTTGTATTCCTCGCTGAAGTGCATAGGAACAAAGATAGCGGTTTTTATTCGTTCCACGAATTGTTCCGCACCTCTCATATAGTCTTTCCCGATGCGGTTGTCCACTGGAAACATGGCTACGTCTACCGAAGGGGCGGTCTGCTGGAGGTACTTCACCTCGGCAAGGAAGTCGCCTTCCGCTTTCCGGATTTCCTGTGGGGTGGACTCTTCACTCCAATGCCAGTTATTCAGGTCTCCGGCATGGAACAGCCGGATGCCTTGCAGGTCGATCAGAAAGATGCCCACGTCCGTGGAGCCGAATGCTTCGATACGGATATTCGGGTCTTCGTACACATCACCTTTATTTATATAGGTGGCATCCTCACGTGTGGCGCGACGATGTTTCAGGATGTCCTTGGAGAAGATGTAGTGAATATCCGGACGCTCGACCTTCCATAAAAGAACTTCGCGATTAAAGTGGTCGGGGTGAAAATGGGAAGAGAGTACATATAGTTCTCCGGGTCTTCCCAACAGATAGTCATGAACGATACCTTTATTATATTCCGTTTCAGAGGAATCTTTGTAGTAATCGATAATGACTGTCACTCCGTCCGCTTCAATCGCGAAGCCGCTATGGTAAATGTAATCAAGTTTCATGCAAGGATCAATTTATAGCGCAATATTACGAAAAACGCTACACAAACCTTGGCTTTTAGCTGTTATTTTTATCTAAAAGACTTACATGGGCACTTCCATCAGCAGGATATGCGAGTCTTTCAGTGTTTCCAGCTCAAAGCTGTGAGTGTCATATACACCCATGCCGTCACGGCGTGAGAGTACAGTGTCGTCCACCTTCACTTCACCTTCGATCACGAAGATGTACACCCCTGCATGCGACTGGTGCATGTGGTAGCCGATTTTTTTGCCTGCTTCTATCTCTCCGATGGAGAACCATGCCTGTTGCAGCATCTTGGCAGGAGCGTCACCGTCCGGTGAAACAATCAACGTCAGTTCGTTCTTGCGCAGCAACGGGCGGATGTCATAATCCTGATAGGCAGGTGGTGTATTCAGCTTCTCCGGCATTACCCAGATTTGCAGGGACTCTACCGGTTCGGTGTCGCTGCCGTTCATTTTGCTGTGATAAATACCGGTACCGGCACTCATGGTCTGTATGTCACCCGGCGTGATGGATCGGCTGTTCTTCTGGCTATCACCATGTTTCAGCTTTCCTTTCAAGGGGATGGAGATAATTTCCATGTTTTTATGCGGGTGGGTGCCGAAGCCTTTACCTGGTTCTACACGGTCATCGTTCAGTACGCGCAGGGCACCGAAGTTCATACGGCGCGGGTTGTAGTAGGTGTCGAAACTGAATGTATGGTGACTGTCGAGCCAATCATATAGAGCACGTCCACGGCTTTCCGCTTTGTCTATTACTTTTTTCATAATTAATTCCTTTCTTTTAAATGGTTGATATGTTTAGATAACAAACTGGTTTTGAAAAAAGTTTATGGTCAGATGTTATCCTCTGCTTATTGCAGATTCTTATTGTTAATTTTATATCTTGACTTCATTTTCCAAGGCTTTTCCGCTTGCAAAGTCTTTGATATTCTGAAGTGTGGTAGTGGCGATATTCTCCAATGCTTCACGGGTGAAGAACGCCTGGTGTGAGGTGACGATGACATTGTTGAAGGAAAGCAGACGCGCCAGTACATCATCATCGATGATGCGGTCCGACTGGTCTTCGTAGAAGTATTCGCCTTCTTCCTCGTACACGTCCAGTCCGGCCGAACCGATCTTCTTGTTCTTCAATCCTTCTATCAGTGCGTTGGTATGAATCAGTTGTCCGCGTCCGGTATTGATAATCATTACGCCCTCTTTCATCTTGCTGATGGAGTAGTCGTTAATGAGATATTTGGTCTGCTCGGTGAGAGGACAGTGCAGGGAAATGATGTCTGAACTGTGGTAAAAAGTTCGTCCAGCGTGGTGTACACCACTTGATGCTCACGGGCAAAGTTATAGTCGGGGTATAGGTCATAAGCCAGTACGTTCATGCCGAAGCCGCGCAGAATCATAATAAGTTTCTTGGCAATCTTTCCCGTACCGATGATGCCGACCGTCTTGCCGTACATATCGAAACCAAGCAGTCCGTGCAGAGAGAAATTACCGTCTCGTGTACGCCAGGTGGCACGGGGGATTTTCCGGTTCAGCGACAGCATAAGGGCAACGGTGTATTCTGCTACGGCATACGGAGAGTAGGCGGGTACACGTACCACTGTGATACCACAATCGGCAGCTTTCAGGTCTACATTGTTATATCCGGCACAACGCAATGCCAATAATTTCACGCCATTGTCCGCCATCATATGGAGCACTTCCGCATCTGCGGTGTCATTTCCAAATATGCAGACGGCATCTACATTTTGCGTTAGTATCACGTTGTGTTTATTCAGATGACCTTTGTAATAGCGGAGTTCAAAACCGTATTCTTTGTTCTTATCATTGAACGAAGCCTCGTCATAGGGCTTCGTGCCGAAAAAAGCAATTGTATATGCCATAGTTTATGGAGTTTTTAGAATTTATCGTCTGTCAATATAACACACGCGTGGCTAATAAGGTTCATTGGCGACAGTTGACTACGATATTGTGGATAGTTGTTGGTGACTGCGGATTATCTCAGTTTGGTGAGTCTTGTTCATAACGCTGCTGAAAGGAAATAATTTATCATTTCAAGTAGTTTGTTTGTTTTGATTTTTTGATGTCGAAGAGGCGTTTTGTAAATGGCTGATTATCAAATGTATTACGATGGTGGTATCTCAGTATACGACTGAGGTAGCCTAAGTATCATATTGAGGTACCCTAAGTATCATACTGAGATACCCTAAGTATATGGCTGATCGCACAATTATTCTGTTGTGTAAATATTTATTATAAACGCATAAAATGTTTATCATACAGGGTCATCGTTTTGCCCATAACGGACGGGTTATGAATATAATTTTAGGCGCGGATTACGCGGATTACACGGATTCTCTTTCTGTAATACAGTGTAATAGCGCAGCCTTTAATCCGTGTAATTCGCGTAATCCGCGCCTAAATCATTATCAGCATTAGTTCATTACTTTTCCCTTATGAGCAACGGATATCATCCATCTTTTTTTTCATCAGTTTCATTAGAAACAGTTTCTATTTTCAATTAATTGTTGGTCTGATGCGACATTTTTGCACAAAATGCTTTCAGCCGTGCAATATTATTGTAACTTTGCGCCCGCTAACAATTAAAAAGATTTAGATGAGAAAATTTTCGTTGATTAGCCTTATGTTGCTAATCGTTTCAACTTCAACTTTTGCTGGAGGTCTCCTTACGAATACAAATCAGCATGCTGCTTTTCTTCGTATGCTATCCCGTGGCGCTACAACTGAAATAGACGGTGCTTTGTCCAATCCGGCAGGTCTGGCGTTTTTACCGACTGACGGCTTTCATATGTCTTTGAGTATTCAGAGTGCTTTTCAAACAAGAAATATCGATGCTTCGTGCGAAGGTTTGGGGCTGAATAAGTATTATGAGGGTAAGGCATCTGCTCCTGTCATTCCCAGTTTGTTTGCCGCTTATAAGACGGGTGACTGGACGCTTTCCGGCTTCTTCGGTATCACCGGTGGCGGTGGAAAGGCTTCGTTTGATGATGGTCTTCCCATGTTCGATGCTATGGTGATAGGCGGATTGGGAGCCCAAAAGATTCCGAGCAATGCCTATTCGCTGAAAAGCTACATGGATGGCAAGCAGTACATTTACTCTGTACAGTTGGGCTTGACTTATAAGGCAACAGACTGGCTTTCTGTTTTTGCAGGTGGTCGCATGAACTATTTCACCGGTGGCTATCAGGGTGCATTAAATGCCAGTGCCGCCACTAATTTGCCTTTGCCTACCGGAGGAACGATAACTACCGGAACAGAACTTATCGGCATCGATTTGGATTGCAGCCAGACCGGATGGGGATTTACTCCGGTTATCGGTTTGGATGCCAAGTTGGGCAAGCTGAACATTGGCGCAAAGTATGAGTTCATGACTAATTTGAATATTGAGAATTCCACTAAAGAAAACTCGCTTCGTATGATTGGTGCCGCTGAAAGTGAATTGGCGGATTACAAGCATGGTGTGAATACTCGAATGATATCCCTTCCATGCTATCCGTGGCTGTTGCCTATGAGTTCATACCGGTATTGCGCGCATCTGTGGAATATCACTTCTTTGATGACAAGAATGCAGGAATGGCCAATGGCAAGCAGAAGTTTCTGACAAAGGGAACAAACGAGTATCTGGCAGGTATTGAGTGGGATGTAACCAAACAGCTGACAGTGAGCTGTGGTGGTCAGATTACAGATTACGGATTGTCTAACGATTATCAGAGTGATACCAGTTTCTCTTGTGATTCTTATACTCTGGGCTTTGGAGCCAAGTTGAAGTTAAGTGAAAGAGCTGCCTTGAACGTTGGTTATATGTGGACTACCTATGATGACTATACTAAAGTGTCTCAAAACTATAATGGTACCGGATTGAGTGGTACAAATGTTTATAGTCGTACTAATAAGGTGTTCGGTCTTAGTATTGATTACAGGTTCTGATTTCATAATTACTTCTAATATGATAGAAGAAGCCGTCTCGAACATTGTTTTGAGGCGGCTTCCCTGTTTATATATCTGATTAGAAAGAATATTGTACCAACAAATTCATTCGGTTGGCATGGTGTGTTGAATTACTGAAATCTGTACGCCAGCCACGGAGGTATTCGGCTCCTACCTGCATGTTTGGAGTGACATTCCAGAATACATTGGCTACGAGATACTGTCCGTAGCGATAACTGCTTGGTTGATCGTTGGGATAACCATTCTCAGAATATAATCTGGACATACTATATGTGCCGGATACGAATATTTTCGGACAGATATTATACTGTGCCCCGGCAAACCAGCCCAGCATAGGCAATGCCTGCATCTTGCCTTCTTTTTCAGGATTGGGAACGATGTCTACATTCAGATTGCTTATATCATTCAAATATTGTCCGATACCTTTTCCGTAAGTAGCTTGCCCGAAGATTTCCCATTTCTTACTGAGATTGAACGAAGTAGATGCCTGTACACCCCATCCGGTAACATCGGACGCATGATTGCTGAGCGTGCTGGTATACGTCATGCTGCGCACGATACCACCCACACGAAGATGGCTGTTAGCTCCCCCATCCATATTGGGCGTAAGCGGTGAAGTCCGGCATACGTTGTTGGGCTACGCTGAGTTCGTCATTCGTGGCGCCATCTACGCTTGGCACTTCGATAGATGCATGGAAACGCCAGTTTTTCAGACCTTTGTAAGTGTAGGCAAGTTGAGTGGCACGGTAGAAAGTTGCACCATTGGGGCCTTGGAAGTCGATAGTGGAAGGCAATGCAGCCAAATCCATGAACCCACCATAAGTATAACCCACCGTTACATTACGGAACGACATATAAGCATTTCGCAACTGGAATACCTTATCTCCGCCACGGAAGTTACCGGCAGTATATACAACGAAATCGCCCAGCAATTTAGTATGCCCTACCAGTTTCAGGAAGATGGTGGAAGTACTTGCATCCATTTGGAACTGGTTCTTTACTTTGCTGGCATTCGGAATGTAGGCAGGGATGAAGTCCATGTTGTCCACGATGCCGCCAAAGTCATATTCGGCAGTAGCACGCACATATCCGCCGATACCAAGGGCGAATTTCCCTTTTTTATCCATCAACAGGAAGCGGGGAGCTTTAGGATCGTGGATGTACCTGAATTGCGATTCGTTCATGATACGGACGATCTCGTCGCCTGCCTTGTCGATGGTAACCATGACGATGCCGTTAGGTGCTTCGTCACCAATAATCACTTTTTCTTGTGCTTTAGCTATGGACGGAATGAAACCGATGCCGCACAATAGAAACATTACTTTTAAGATTGTCTTCATTATTAAGTTAGGTTTTGGTGAATGCCCTTTGAACAACTTAAATTAGAAATGGTTTTGCGGTCAATGGAAGAAAATGTATCTTTGCAGCCGATTTAACGATCTTATGATGCCGTGAATAGCGGTCGTGTATTCTAGAACACCACGTAAAAAACAGGATTTATGAAGCAAAAAGTATCTGTACCCTTTATGCTGCTGGGTATTCTATTTAATGTTTGTCTGATTGCAGCTAATCTTCTTGAAACTAAAGTTATCCAGGTTTTCGGTATTACCGTTACCGCAGGGTTGCTGGTTTTCCCTATTTCTTATATTATCAATGATTGCATTGCTGAGGTGTGGGGCTTTCGTAAAGCACGTCTCATTATCTGGAGTGGTTTTGCTATGAATTTTCTTTGTGGTGATGCTTGGATTGATAGCCGTAGCATTACCGGCTGCACCATTTTGGGAGGAGAGGCTCATTTCAACTTTGTTTTTGGGATGGCACCGCGTATTGTGGCGGCGAGTCTGACAGCTTTTCTGGTTGGTTCGTTTCTCAACGCTTATGTCATGAGCCGCATGAAAGTGGCAAGTGGTGGACGGCATTTCTCTGCCCGTGCCATCTGGTCCACTGTAGTGGGGGAGACGGCAGACTCTCTAATATTCTTTCCTGTTGCTTTCGGAGGAATTATTGCCTGGCCTGAATTGCTGGTGATGATGTGTATTCAGATCGTATTGAAATCCCTGTATGAGGTGTTGATTCTTCCGGTCACTATCCGTGTTGTAGCAGCTATTAAACGCATTGACGGTAGTGATGTATATGATCAGGATATCTCTTACAATATATTGAAAATCAAAGATATTTGAAGTAATGATAAATACTGTAAATCAGGAGTTAAGCGAAGCGATGACTTCCTTTAACTCCTGATTCGCATTAATAATGAATAGTTGTGGATAAAGAAGTTGCATTAGTCGTATTCAGTGGTGGACAAGATTCTACCACTTGCCTGTTTTGGGCAAAACGTGAGTTTAAGAGAGTAGTTGCTTTGAGCTTCCTGTACGGACAGAAGCATGAGAAAGAGGTGGAACTGGCACGGGAAATAGCCCGTAAAGCTGATGTGGAGTTTGAAGCAATGGATGTGTCTTTTATCGGTAAGTTGGGGCACAACTCACTGACGGATACAACGATGCTTATGGATCAGGAAAAGCCAGCCGGTAGTTATCCCAATACATTTGTGCCGGGACGTAACTTCTTCTTTCTAAGTATTGCTGCTGTATATGCCCGTGAACATGGTATCAATCATATCGTGACAGGAGTGTCGCAGACTGATTTCAGCGGATACCCTGATTGTCGGGATGCTTTTTATCAAGTCGCTCAATGTTACATTGAACTTGGCTATGGACGAGCAGTTCGTAATTCATACTCCGTTGATGTGGATCGATAAAGCCGAAACCTGGGGATTGGCAGATGAATTGGGAGTGCTCGATCTGATACGGAACGAAACATTGACTTGCTATAACGGGATACAGGGTGATGGCTGCGGGCATTGTCCGGCATGTAAGTTACGTCGTGAGGGATTAGAGAAATATTTAAAGCAGTTAAGTATTTAAAGGAATTATCGCTTCGCTTAACTCCTGATTTACATTAAAAACAAATAGTTATGACCGAATTAAAAGATCAACTGTCCCTTTTGGGGAGAAAAACAGAATATAAGCAGGACTATGCTCCTGAAGTGCTGGAAGCTTTTGATAATAAGCATCCCGAGAATGATTATTGGGTACGTTTTAATTGTCCGGAATTTACCAGCCTATGTCCTATAACCGGGCAGCCGGACTTTGCGGAAATCCGTATTAGTTATATTCCTGATATAAAGATGGTGGAAAGTAAAAGCTTGAAACTTTATCTGTTTAGTTTCCGTAATCATGGCGCTTTTCATGAAGACTGTGTGAATATTATAATGAAGGATCTTATTCACCTGATGAATCCTAAATATATTGAGGTAACAGGACTTTTTACTCCGCGTGGTGGCATATCCATTTATCCTTATGCTAATTATGGACGCCCGGGTACGAAGTATGAGGGCATAGCTGAACAACGATTAATGAATAGAGAATAAAAAGAGATAGGGGTGATTTTTTCGGAACACCCCTTATTTATATGAATATCACTTCTTGATTATTACCAGTTCGGTAGCTTTCAGGATTTCCCCACCTTCAATCTTTTCTTTGATACATGTTACTTCTACACTGTCCTCCAGTAATACACCGGAAACTTTATCCGGATTGGCATCCATAGTGCTGATGTTTATTGTATCACCTTTTCCCGTAATCAGGGTGATATTATTCATTGTAGCATCGTAAACGATTCCATTGACTATTTGAGGACGATTCTCTTGTTTACAAGAACTGATACTTCCTGCAAGGACAGCAAGAACGGAGAGATAAATTAACTTTTTCATATATAATAGCTTTTCGTGATAATTGTTGAATGCAAATATAAAACTATTTCTAAGAGAATATTGATAATCATAAGGAAAGTCTTTCTTTTCATGAACTAAATGCTGCTTTTCTGTGTTTTAATACAGTCAAGTTATGCAATCATGAGAATACTACATATTAGATATCTTTTACTTATTTTCCTTTTATCTTTCTCAGCTCTGGCGTCTGCCGATGATAAGAAAGAGAATTCTGGTACCGATTTGCTGATTATCAGTAGTTATGTATCGGGTGCCCCATGGAGTCAGACTATCATTTCACACATCATGCAGAAAGAGTATGACCGGAAGGATGTGAGTATGAATGTGGAGTACATGAATATCCTGACGATAGAAACGCCTGAGATACTGAACCGATATAAAGAAAATCTTTTTTCAACTTATGGTAACAACCCGCCTAAAGCTGTGTTGATGTTGGGAAATGCTCCTTTGATATTACGTGATGATATGCGTAGACACTGGGGAGATATACCTTTGATAGTATGTGCTGAAAGTAGATATATAGGGCCGGATTCTACTTATATGTACAATCAGATTATTCCATATAAAGATCGTATCTACTTGAAAGATCTGCGTAATGAGTATAATATGACTTTTCTTGCTGCACGTGCTTTTATACCGGAAAGTGTCCAGTTGCTGCGTCGTATGATTCCGAAGATGAAGAGTTTACTGTTAATAGGTGATCTGACTGACCGTGACATTGATTATGACCAGCAACTCTCAGAGTTGATTAACACTGAATATACAGATATTAATTATAAGTTTTTATCGGCAGGTGCTTGGAGTCCGGACCAGTTGTTGGATACATTGCGACAAGTGGTTCCGGGAGGAAACCGGTATTTTGTTCGCTTCATGGTTCCACAAACGAATGTTTGCGGGCAATATGCTTATGATGGCAAACTCTTATAAGGTGATTGCCAATTCTACATTGCCTTGTCCATTTTTTTGCATTATCTTCTTCTATTTCAAGTATTGAAGAAGATGGGACTATAATAGGAGGGTGTGTATATGATATGAACCTGTACTGTGAGGAAATTGTGAAGATGATTAATGCTGTAGCTGATGGAAAACAGGCACGGGATATCCCGTATTATGATCCGAAGCCTATGGTTCTTTTCAACTATCCTTATATGGTCGATTTTGGCTTATCTCCTAAAATTGCCCTCCGGGAACCATTTACTTGAATGCTCCTCCTACTTTCTTTGAAAAATATCGGTCTGCCTTGGTAGTAGGAAGTATTGTTTTATTGTTGGTTGTTCTCTTTTTCCAACTTCGGCGAAATAAGATTTTGGAACAACTTCAGTTGGTTGAACAGAATCAGCGCTTCACTCACTCCAAAATGGCTATGGCATTGGAGGTTGTTGATTTACTACCTTGGCAATGGGATTTACGGACGGATGAAATCACATATAGTTCTTACAAACCAATAGAACAGGGTAAAAAAGAAGTTTCGGAAATGACCTATACGACTGATATTAACGACTATCTAACTTTTGTTTGTGAAGAAGATAGAGAACGTATCCGACAGGTTTTTAAGGATGTACGCGCTAATAAAGTTGATAGAATAAAGGAAGAATATCGCGTCCATCGTCCAGGTAAACCATATGATTCGGAAGACTGGATGGAAGCACGTGCTTTTGTTGAACAATATGATGAAAAGGGAAACCCCTTGATCGTGGTGGGATCATCATTGTTTATTACAGAACGTAAAATAGCAGAACGCGAACTGATTGCTGCCAAAGAGCGTGCGGAAGAATCCAACCGTCTGAAATCTGCCTTTCTTGCTAATATCAGTCATGAAATCCGCACTCCGTTGAATGCAATTATTGGCTTCTCCAGTATATTGGCTATGACTGAAGATGAAGAAGAGAAGAAGGAGTATGTCAGCATCATAGAGAAGAATAATGGAATTTTGTTGCAGCTTATCAATGATGTTCTTGATTTGTCTAAGATAGAAGCCGGAGTTCTTGATTTGTATTACTCGGAATTTGCACTAAATGGAGTACTAATGACTTTGAAAGGAGTTGTTGAGTCTCGTTTGCAGGATGGGGTTGATCTGATTTTTGAGCCGGGGATGCCGGATGATTATGTTGTTTGTTCAGAGAAAAACAGACTTCAGCAACTGGTTTTGAATTTCCTGACCAATGCCTGTAAATTCACTTCAACCGGGAGTATTCGTTATGGATATGAAGTTCGTGAGAAAGACATCTATTATTATGTAACTGATACGGGAACTGGTATTCCGGAAGATAAACTCCATCTTATATTCGAACGTTTCATCAAGTTGGATAGTTTTAAACAGGGCACCGGTTTAGGTTTGCCTATTTGCCAGCTCATTATTCAGAATATGGGAGGCGAAATCGGAGTGAATTCTAAATTGGGAGAAGGTTCTACATTTTGGTTTACGCTTCCCCTCAAACCAAAACAGTAAGAGGGGATAACGTTGCTTCTATATGACAGCTTTATTTTCAATTAAGTTCTTCAATCGAACCAAGGCTTCGATATAATAATAGTCTGCATAAATGATGGCGGCATCTATTTCTGAATTATTCGGCAAGTGTCCGGTGGAGTGGAGGAGGAATGCCGGCTTGCTTTTGCCGCATTGATATTTGTCCGAACTCAGGCTTGCCAACATTTTTATAGCTGCATTCTTATATTCTTCTCCTTTTTTTGCCGGGCAGGTAAGTGGAGAGTTCAAGTAAAGCCGATGCGGTTACACTTGCAGCGGAGGCATCACGTGGGACATTCGGGATATTGGGGTCATCAAAATCCCAGTAAGGCACATAGTCTTCCGGCAATCTTTCTAAATATACATCTGTTACTTTCTGTACAAAATCCAGATATCGCGGATCTAATGTTTCCCTGTAGACTACTGTATATCCATAGATAGCCCATGCCTGTCCACGTGCCCACATGCTGTTATCGTCATATCCCTGATGGGTGACTCCCTTTACAAACTCGCCCGTCAAGGTATCATATACGGCCACGTGATACGAAGTGTAGTCGGGACGGAACTGATATTTCATAGTCTTATCAGCGTGCGACACTGCTATATCTGCCAGATATGGGTTTCCTCCGTTCTTGGCAGCCCAGAAAAGCATTTCCAGGTTTATCATATTATCCATGATCGTATTGTGTCCACCGAACATTTCTACATTACGTGGCCATGAAAGTATAGTGCCTACACGAGGTCTGAACAAGGTTGCCAGTGAATCTGCTGTATCCAGAATCACTTGTTTGTATTCCGGATTATGTGTCAACCGATATCCATTGCCGTAGCTGCAAAAGATCAGAAAACCCAGGTCATGGTCGTATGCCGGAATTTGTGACAGGAACTTCAACGGTTCGGTGAATTTCTTTGCTTCTTCCTTTATGGTTGCTTTACCGGTATATTCGTAATCATACCATAAAACTCCTGGCCAGAAACCACTACACCATTCATCCTTTGTTGCTTTTCGGCAATGCCAGGTGTTGAGGCTGTCCATGATGTTACGGGGCATCATCGAGTAGTCGATAGTACCTTCTGCCGCTTTTAGTTCTGTTAAAGTGCGTTGTACCTGGGCGTCACAGTAATCCAGCGCCTCATATACATCCACACCCATTCCTTTCTCGGGCATGTTGCAAGCCGTAAACATGCACAGGCATGCACCGAACAGTAGTTCTTTTGTTTTCATATAATCAGTCTTTTTTATTTATCTATGTGAAACCAGTCGGCATCTACCCATCCCCGTTCCTTACCATAAGGAGTGGTACTGAATAATCCTACTTTGGCACCTATCCATTTTCCCTGACGGGCTGTGAAAGGCATACCTATTGCTTTATATTTCTTACCATCCAGGCTGTAATAGAAGTGGCAGATACCGCCTTTCTCTATTTTTACCCGTAGATAGATATCTCTTTCGTAGTTGGGAAACAAACCTGCTTCGTACTTTCTGCTGGCAGGTAATTCTGCCAAGCGAGTGACTGTTTCGGGTGTCTTTTGCTCTGCATCCTTGCAAGTCACTTGTTTCAATATAAACTTATCGCCCTCTTTCTCTACTCCGAGGTAACAATAGTCCCAGCCCATTACAATCAATCCGGATTGCTGTCCGTCCATTGTGGCGGAAACTTTTAGTTTGGTAGTTGCTGTGAACTCTTCTGCCATGAATTTCTGCAATAAAAGGTTCGGTACTTCCCAGAAATTCACAAAGTTTTCGGAGAGAATATGTCCGTAAATACGGATGAATCCCAGGTCGGAAGTATATCCGAATGTATCCTGATAATTGGCATGCCATTCCCATTGTAGGCCTAACTGACGGGTATTGAACTCGTCACTGTCCGCAGGTGTTTCTACCGGGTAATTCTTGCCCACATTGGGCTTTTTATAACGGGTTACGGGTTCGCCACAACCATCGCCGTCCTTATCTTCTCCAATTACAGGCCAGTCGTTTGCCCACTTCATCGGGTTCAGGTGAACGACACGTCCATACATGGCTTTATCTTGAAAGTGAACGAACCAGGATTCCCCTGTCTGCGTATCAACCCATGCGCCTTGGTGGGGACCATTGATGCCGGTAGAACCTTGCGCCATGACAATCTTCTTCTCATAAGGACCGTATATATTCCGCGAACGCAATACTAACTGCCATCCGGTTGCTACTCCGCCTGCCGGGGCAAAAATATAGTAGTAGCCATTCCGCTTATAGAGTTTGGGGCCTTCAACCGTATGGTTGATTCCATCATTGCCATCAAAGACCAGTACCGGATCACTGATTACTTTCGTTCCTTCTGCATTCATCTCACAAATTGTGATAACACTGTTCAGTGCGGCACGACTGCCTGCCCATGCGTGTACCAGATATACTTTTCCATCTTCATCCCATAGTGGAGCAGGGTCTATCATGCCACGACCGGCTTTTATCAATATCGGTTTCTCCCATTCACCGGTCGGGTCTTTGGTCTTTACCATGAAGATGCCATGATCCGGATCTCCCAATAGATATAGAACTCTCTATTATGATGGCGGATGGATGGTGCCCAAACACCTTTTCCATGCTGTGGAGCATTGAAGAACTTGATGGGTTCTATTTGCTTCAGCGCATAGCCTGCATATTTCCAGTTAACCAGATCTTTGGAATGGAGAATGGGCAAACCGGGAGCACATCCGAAGCTGGAAGCCGTCATATAAAAAATCTTCACCTGCTGTGCAGACATCCGGATCGGAGTAATCGGCATGTAGCACCGGATTGATGTATGTGCCATCCTTCTGATCAGATACCCAGGCTTTGGATACATATTGGGCGTCCGCCTGCCAGCAGGCAGCGCATAGCAATGTCGTTAGCAGAAATATCTTTTTTCATCTTTTTATTTACCTTTTTAAATATCCTGAAAACAAAGATTTTACCTAAACAAACTTTTACCTTTATCTACTGAAAATAACCTTAATGTGTTATTTGCCTATTAATACGAGCGAATCTGTTTATTCACTCAATGGGATATCATATTTTATAATCTTTCTCCTTTGTACTTTTTATACTTCTTCATTTCCTGCCTGTCTATAGGCACCAGTCTTATGGCAGCCCCACCGCTGGGTTTCAGTTGGAACTTCATGGTTTGTGAAGCGTTGACAAGCAGATAAGTACATTTTACCTGTGTACTTGTTTTTTTATCTTTTCTCCCCATCCGTATAGATGCAGGCGAGGTAATTCTTTTTTCTTTATCGAGGAACGTGAGAGGTATTTCTTCTTCAGAACCTTCATTGTTGGTCATTGCTGCAACAAACCATTCCTGACCTTTCCGGCGTGCCAGTGTTATGTTTTTGCCGGGAGCGCCATCCAATACTTTCGTATCGTCGAATACAGTTTGTAAGTTCTCAAACCATTCCATTTCCGGTTCTCCGTGATAGAATGATGGTTTGTCATACCAGAAGATAGTTTGCAGAGGGCTGTAGAACACGAGTGATGCTGCCAGTTGGTGAGCATGAGTTGTTTTCAGCCGTTTGTCGAAATAACAGATCGTATAGTCGGCTGCACCGTTTATCATACGAGTGAAGGGGAGCGTGACATTATGAGTTGCATCGGGAAATTCTTCGTTTCCACAAATGCCTTCCTGAGTTAATAAATTCGGATAAGTACGGCTGAAGCCTGAAGGGCGATATTCATCATGGATATTCATCAGCAGATGATTCTCTGCCGCCAAGCGAACCATGTCGTGCATCCAAGTTGCCCAGCGATGGCTGGCGTATTGTACGAAACCGGATTTCACTCCGACAATTCCCCATTCGCGGAGCAGTGGGAAAAGTTCATGCATTTGCTTCATGAGTGCATGCTGGTTTACGTACACCCAGATACCAACTCCTTTTTCCTTACCATAAGCTATAACACGGGGCATATCCAGTTTGGCAACCACTTTTGTGGCATCCCCGTCATGTGAAGTACAGGGTATATACCATTGCCAGTCGAAAAGCATATACGGGATATTATGTGCTGCACAGAAGTCGATGGTTGCAATAGCTCCTTCGGTTGTGATAGTTGTTTCGCGCATAATCTTGCCTGGTTTCACCCATGCGGCTGCATCGGCAATTTCACACGGCGGATTCAGATTTTGAATGATATCGTTATGCTCCAGCAATTCACCCGGTTTGTCGGCTGCCATGACTATCTTCCAGGGAGTGGCATAATAAGTCACTACATCCACAGGGCTATACATTACAGAAGTCAGTGTATTCTTTTTTCTCTGTGGAGGCGAGGTATTTGGTCAGACACCAGTCATCTACATCAGCATCTGCCAGTGCGGCCCATTTACCATTCGGGAGTTCCAGCGTAAGGGCACGTTCTACCGGATGTTTGATATCATCAATGTTCAGGTACTCAAAGAAAGCTTGTGCCCATTGTTCGGTCCATGCTTTTGTACCTGCCGGTAAGGCGTATTCTGTGAGATCACTTACTACTTTATGAAAGATAGCCTTCGGGTGTTCCGGGAAGAAATAGCGGAAAGCTACTCCTTCATTATAGGCACGCACCTCAATGTTGAGCCGGTAGCCGGAGTTATCTTTTTTGGAGAGATAAAGGGTGCCGGTCCGGTAATGATCGCGTACACTGCTACGTTCACCGTAAAGCGGCTGCCAGGTGATGTCTGTTTCGGGTTGGTAAGTCACGGAGTCCACTTCCAGATTGTCCATCCAGCAGGCAGGCTGTTTCAGGTTTCGTGCTCCCAGAGCCATTTCCCATATCCGGTTGTCCAGTTCCAGTCCGGCACGTGATTCATTGACTACAGGTTGTGATTTGTAATCTACCCGATAACAAAGTTCGTTTACCGCAGGTGAAACCTGCTTCTGGTAAAATGCTATTTCATGTGTTCCGTCAGGAGATGTCAGCTTCAGTTCCTTGCCATTGTCTGCAAAGAGGGAAGGAGTGAGAACTAACATAATAATTGCTGAGCCGATAGTCTTCATATCTTCGTATTTATTGTTTTTATATAAATACGATTTGGAATATGAGGATACTCAATGTATTCTATCTTTTTAGGGAAATAATGTTCGAGACAGTTTGTGAAATGACAGGACTTCCAAAAAATGACGAGAAGCCATCTTCCTTTTGTGAACTTCCCTGTACATGGGCTATGAAGAATCCATATACCCGGTCCTGTTTATTGATCCATGGATAGGCGCCGGCCCAACCCGGTGAACTGATCTGATAGGCTTCTCCTGTTGCTTCATCAATAAGTTCCCGCCATTCTCCCAAACCATATATGCCAGTATGATATTTTTTTCAGTGCACGTTCCACATATTCACCCGGGTGAACTTCTGCATTTCCCACTTGGTCTGCTTGCATTTCATGTATGGTTTCGGGTTTCAGTATTTGCTTTTCTTCAAATACGCCATTGTGGTAGATCATATCAAGAAAACGCATGTAGTCGTGCAAAGTGGTACAGAGCCTCCACCCAACATGGGAGCGTGTCCGCCATCTGTATTCACGGGCGTGAAATGGGAATTTTTCATTCCTAAAGGTCGGGCTATTAATTCCTGGAATAATTCCTCGAATTCTTTATTCATAGCTTTTTCTGCCATCCGGCCGGCTATCTGCATGGCAAGTCCGCCATATTCAAAGCGGGTGCCGGGAGTGAAAACCGTGTCAAGCGGAAGAATTTCCATGATTGCCGAATCCAGATGATTGTAATTGTCTACGCGTGGTGCCGGCAGATAAGGGCGGACACCCGATGTGTGCGAAAGCAACTGACGTAAAGTAATCATTCCTTTTATGTCGTTTTTAAATTCAGGAATCCATTTCTTTACACTGTCATTCCAGTCCAGTTCGGTGCAGTCTACCACAGCTCCGATTACTGCGGCGGCTACCCATTTTCCGGCAGAGGCTACATAGACTTTAGTGTCAGGGGTAACGTCTTTGTAGTTTTTCTGAAAGATAACGCTATCGTCTCTGACTACACAGATTGAGACTCCCGGATAGTATCCTTTATTCATCCATGAGGTGATAATGGAATCAAGTGGTGTAAAATCATAATCCGCCTGCCGGTTATCGGCAGGACGGCATGATGTGAATGACAGATAAATACCTATGAGAGAAACTATAATAATAATTTGTTTCATTTTTACTTTTCTATTAAATCCCAGTATACAACGTAACGTTGGTGATGTAAGTCATACAGTGGCTTTAAAACATTGCCCTGTGATGTTTTAAATATCAGTTCCTCGCCTGTACGCTGTAAACTGTGTCCGGGGTGTTTCCGGTCTATTTGTAAGGTGGTATTCAGCTCAGCCGGAATATGATAATTGTAAGTATAGTAATCATTATATAATGCCGGATCAGAGAATGGTGCCGGAGCTTGCATACCTTCTGTTCCCGATTCACCGGCCAATACCAGCGGTCCGTATAGCAAAGCTCCCTTTTGTGGATTGTCCGGCGTTGTTTCTAGTTGCAGGCTCATCGGATAATTAGCTTCAATGCGATCACCGTCTTTCCATTGGCGGGTTACGGCAATGTATGATCCCGGTTTCTGTTTTACCGATACTTTTTTTCCATTGACGTTTACTTTCACATTTTTACTCCATGATGGATAGCGCAGATAAATCGTAGTAGTGACAGGTTTGTCCGTTTGGATGGTCAATGCAGTGTTCTCTGCTGCAGGGAAAGCTGTTTCCTGGCGCAGAGTTATTCTTTTTCGCTTTCCAGTTTACTTCTGACGGGATAAAGAGGTTTACGTAGATTCCCTGATCATTGTGATAATAGATAGCTTCTCCATATTTAGCATGGTTTTCGAAACCACTGCCTACGCAGCACCAGAAGGAATTCTCCCGGGTACTATAAACTTTGTGAGAGCCGGAGAGCAAAGGCAAGAAATAGGATACCATTCCTGTTTCAGGATCTTGTTGTCCAAGAATATGATTATAGAGTGCACGTTCGTAGTAGTCAGCAACTTTGGCATCTCCTGTCCAGCAAAACAGGTGACGGCTTAGTTTCAGCATATTGTACGTACAACAAGTCTCACCGGTATATCCGGTCAGATGTTTGGATAATTGTTGTGGATCGAAATAATGCTCTTTATCACTGCTGCATCCCGGTGCAAAGGTATGATGGTCTATCATGGTATGCCAGAAAAAATCAGTCAGCTTCCGACTGTCATTATCCTGCGTCAGCTCGTAGTTACGTGCTTCGGCAAGAACTTTTGGGATAAAGGTATTCGTGTGCTTGGTTCCTAAATCATCGCGTTGTTCTTTCAGCGGATCGATAACATCATTGTGATAGAAAAATTCAGCAAGCCATTGATAACGCTCGTCACCGGTGATGGCATAAAGATTATAGAAAGATTCGTTCACACCGCCGAATTCATTCCGTATCATCCTTTTCCGCGTGGGTTCATCCAGCGGTTTAAGTTTATTATAAGCCCAGTCGCCCATGCGGGTCACTACTTCCAATGCCGGTTTGTTATCTGCATAGAGGTATTGGTCAATCAATCCGGAGAAGAGTTTGTGCAGTGTATACCAGGGTGCCCATACACTTGTCCCACGTATGTTCCGATTGATCAATTCTTCCGGATATGCACTGAGATACCCGTTTCCCAAAGCTGCCTGTACTTCTGCCAGACCTGTAACAAGACTGTCACCTTTCAGCTTGAATATTTCACTTCCAGTAGATGCGTACATGAGCGCATAGGCTGATAGTAAATGCCCTGTTGTATGTCCGCGCAGTTCGCAGTCCAGTGATTCCCAGCCGCCTAGTTTCTTTATGGTCATATATCCACCTTCACGTCCGGCAAATACTCCGGCGTTGTTGCGAAAAACTGTGTAGCAAACGATTGGTTGCTATAGAAGTCATCCAAACAGAATCACGCATCATATTGTCGCGAAAACGGCTTGGTAATAAACGCACGTCTTTTTAAGTCGAAACTCTCTACCTGTATCGGCGCTGTTGTCACTTTTTTCATTTTTCCGGCATGCTGTCCGGGATAAATGGATTGAGCGGAAAGGCCGGTTGATAGAGCCGCACAGATTGTCATTAGGATTAAACTCTTATTTCTCATAACTTTTTTATTAATTCTTTCTTTATATATACGAAGTAGAGGGATATATTACTCAAAACTCGTTAGAGGAATTTAAAACTGTATAGCGAGCTATTTTCCTATTACGACTGAGGATAGTTCCCACTAGGACTGAAGGCACTTCCCACTAGGACTGAAGGCACCTCCCACTAGGACTGAACTCGTGTTCCACTACGACTGATCTTAGTGGAACACCAAGTGCGTTGTCACACAGATAGTTATGCTTTTTGCAGTACTTCTATATAGTTCATATCGGAAAAGAAATGAGTTTTCACCACAGAGTAACACAGAGTTTCACGGAGTTCTATTCTTTGATTTCAAATTGATTAAACTCTGTGAAACTCTGTGTTACTCTGTGGTGAATTAATTCATAACCGAAAAGAAATGAACTAGTCTTGTCAGCGGATTACTTTATATTTTTTAGTGTAAGAATCGAAAATGGATTCATGAGCATTGCGCACATAACTCCCATATCCGATGAACCATTCCAATATGTTTTTGGAAACTGCGGGGTCAGTTCCTTTCTTATAAGAAAAAGCAAGTAAATATGCGTCTGTATCCCAACCGTTCACATTGGTGCAGGAATTCCGGTGCATAATATGCCCATCTGCCCGTGTGTTTAAATAAACATCAGTTATTTTGTCACCTTTAGCAATACGGACACCTTGCAGATCGTCTCCTTTCAGGCGGGTTACCTGAGGAATATTTTTACTTGCAGGAGAATCTTTCAAGATGATTGCCGTTATAAACTTGACACTTTGTGCCTTTATCGGATAGGTTACCGAATAATACGTTTCCATTTCGTCGGTCTTCTTTGCTTTGGGACCTTGGTGAGCTTTCAGTTTCAGGTTATAAGGGAAATCATGTTCGAAGTCGCTTTCTGTCAGATAATCCGGCCATAAAGGGCGTATATCCACAGCAGCCTGCTGGTTGACGACACTCAAATCAATACCATTTTTCCTGCTTACTCCATCCGGGTGAAAAAGCAGACTGAATGTACCGTCTTCATGCGAACAGACATCATCAATAACCAGTATTACATCATCTATCCACAAAAAAACTACGGTGGTTTTTAGAAAAGTAGCGGGAAGTAGGCCCAGTCACGTTGGCCAGGATGTATTTGATATTTCCTTCGTCTGTAAGATGATGCAAAAGAACCATCGAGCATCGAACCTTTGTACTGTTGCTCTTGAGGCTGGGCCTGTCCATTAAACAACAGTACATTATGGGCCTGGCTATGGAAGAAATATTCACGATACCACGGATTGGGATACCAACAGTTTCCGCCATCCTTAATTACTTGTTGTCCATTATGAAAAAGGATAAATGAACCTGCGTCTGCATGAGAGTGATTCCATGTATGTCCGCATTTCACTCCTAACAGAGTTGTGTTTTTCTCCCAAGAAGTACGCATCATACTCCAACCCATTTTTTCATATACCACAGATAGCGACAGGGAAGGTTGCATTGGAGCCGCAGATAAATCGGGAGTGTACAATAATCCCATGGGTGTATCAGTTGGCATACTTTCTTTGGCCTGGTTTTTCCGTACCTGTGTGAGATACCATAACATATCCGTTTTCTGAAAACCTAATGCCCAAAGTAATTTCAAGACTCCTTCACCATTGGCAGCAATGTTGCTGTCGCCAAAATAAAGGGAAGGAAGATAATCACCGTCGGCAGGATAACAGGTATACATAAAATAATCTGCTGCACGCTCAAATAGCTTCCTTTCCGGCCATTCTGCCCGGGGATTGAAATTCTGCATGGCAAGGCGGAAGGTCAGGTATTGGGTGAGCCCGTAATTGGCGTAACTTACACTTTCGTAATAAGCTCCATTATCGAAGTTAGCCGGTTTGTTTTGTAAGATATCTCCTTGGAAATTAGCCCAGTCTGTTGTTGCCCTACTTACCATATCAATCCATTCGGCAGCTTCGGGAATTTCGTTGCTGACGGCCATGGCAGCGATTCCGGTCATGGCAATACAGGATACCCAATAGTTGTGCCCCATGGAATTGATTGCATGGAAACGTGTTGCCGGTGATAGCCAATCGTGCAGCGTCGGACGGATTCCTATTTTGTAAATGGCTTGTGCCAGCTCTTTCCGTTCTTCATCTGAGAGTTCGTTATAGATAGCATTGAAACCGATAGCCATTTGATGATTGGCATGGGCGGTACTTAGCAATGAAGTCCAGGCAGGTTCCCGATTCAGCATATCCTTTGCTTCGAGGGTTTCTTTTCCACCTGTCTGCCGGATTGATTCTTTGATCTTATCTGCATATCTTTTTTCGCCTGTCACCTGGTATGCCAATGCCAGATATTCCAACTTGCGGTAAGGATTGTTTTCTTTCAAGGCTTCCCTGGCTACTTGTTCTACCTGGGCATAATTGGCTTTGACTTCTTTATCCGATTTGAGTTGTTCTTTCAGTGTCGCTATCCGATCGGGGGTAAAGAACAGATAGGGGTGTTGTTGCTGCGCCCGGATTGAGAAAACCAGGGAACAAAACAGAATGAGCGTCAGTATATGCTTTCTTTTATTTCTCATAATTTCTTTGTTAATTCTTTCTTTAGTATATATACGAAGGAAAGAAATATATTACTCAAATATCTTCCAGCTTTTCAAATGAGCGAATCCATTCCACAATTACCGGTTCATTACCGATATTCCCAAAATTGAGAATAAGAGTAATGTTTGTTGGTCTTTCTGTGAAGTGCGTTCCATTATTTGACAGATAGTCTGTAATCTTGAATACATAGATATCTTTTCCTATCTTTTTAGCCTTATCCGAATCTAACTTCCAAAATTCCGGAGCACTGGCAACGCTATAGCTTAATTGTAACCAGTCTTTATTTGCGGATGTTGGAATTTTGGGTGCCTTTACAGCAATATACGGATAGTTTCCTGCCTGGTAGGAAATCCTTTTCTTTTGCATATTTACTCCGGATGATACAAATGACATTAGATTATCCACCTGTTTATAAGAGCAATTGGCGAAAGTCCATCCTTCCAGTTGGGAAAGATCCTCATTTATTTGTCCGGGGACTTTCCTTTCATTTAAGTCTTTTCCCAAATAGAACAGCAGGCTGCCGAAGCCCGGGTTATCACAAGTAAATCCCGGTCCTTCAGGACGTATCATGCCTAATACAATTTGGGTATATGGCATTTCTAACCCTTTGCGTTCAACATAGTGGTTGTAGGCTATTTCAAATAATGAGCGGAAACGTCCCATTCCTTCTTCCCCTAACGTAGTCCAGTTTGAATATTTTCCGGTTATATCTTTCCAGGTAAAGAAAGGTACTTCATAGCCCAGATTGGATTTGGCCAAGTATTCATAACCTTTCGTAAGTCGATTATCCAAAGCGCTATACAGGTCTCTGCCTTGTGTCCAGGCTATTTCGGCAATTTCCGAGAGGCATCCTAACCCTAACATGGCATGTTGCTGGTCACGTCCACTTTCCTGTATCTGGCCGGATTCTGCTACGTAGTTTGGAAGAGTTCCATTATCATGGCCTTTCAGAAAAAACTCTATAGCGTCTTCATACAACTTCTTATCGTTCAGAAATACTCCGAATGCCATTTGTGCCTTAGTTACCGCAATTCCCCAGTTACCGTTGGTGTAAGGTTTGGTATTGTAGAAAGTAGTAAGTATCGGCTGGAATACATCTCGGAACATACTTTCTACTTTGGGTGTATCTTTTGCATCCCATCCGTTAGTATATTTATCTGCTGTATATGTATATCTCATGATTTCTGCTGCGTTTACCAGCATAAATCCTTGAAGGCCGGCACAAAGCGGATCGTCCGGACCTTCTATTTTCTTTTAGGGTACTTGCATACGCTCTGATAATCTCCATTGCTTTGTCTGCATGAGGCTCTTTTCCTGTGACTATCCAAAGAATAGCATTGTAGTAAGCTGCATTAAAATCTCGTTCACAAGGATCTTTGGTATAACCATATCTGCCGGCACGGCTGATAGTTTCGAAAGGTCCTTTTATGCAATAATCAGCTTTTCCCTCAGGCATTCCTCGCATGATGTTAAATGAACCGTAAACCGGTTGTATCTCATTTCTGACAAGTTCCCGGATTCTTTTTAATGAAGAATCAGAATGGAGTAAGCCCGGATGAGTAAACTCTTGGCTGTTTATATTCAGCATATAAAAGAGAAGAATAAATAACGGAATAAATTTCTTTTTTCATCATATTCTTAAAATAATAAGGTTAATACATATTAGATAGAAGTCAATATGTATATAGCGTATTTACGTGCCGATTTACCTAAAGCGACATCGCACTTTTTAGTTTAATCATGAAAACAATTCTGCGTATAATGCATCATGAGATTAAACTAAGTTTTAGTGAGCAAAACTATACATTCTATCAAAAAAAATCATTAAGTTTGTCGGACTTCTTAGTAATAATAAGGAGAAAATGATCGATTTTTATGAATGTATGAAGGACACATATTATTATATAGGGAGAGTTGCTCCATTTGTCATTCGTTATTTATTTATGGTGATAATGTTGTTGTTGCCATTATCTCTGTATTCAATCCAACAGTCTCCTGTTTTTCGTTCTGTAACTGTATCTGAAGGTTTATCCCATAATACGATAAATGCTATATATAAGGATACCCGTGGTTTCGTATGGTTAGGAACACAGATGGGATTGGATCGTTTTGATGGGGTAAATGTGACGACTTATCCTCAATTTTCCGGGAGAACTGTTTTTTCGATAGCAGAGACTGATTCTGTAAATTTATGGGTGGGTACAGATATAGGATTGATAAAGTTTAATCGTAAGACAGAGACGGTTGAACCGATTGTTTTAGATGGCAAATCTTTGCCTGTCAAAGTGGTTTTCGTGAGTAAGAAGGGGAAATTATTACTTGGTAGTTCACGTGGATTATTTCTGTATGAAAGTGGTGTATTCAGAAAGATTCTGCTGGACTCCAATGCCTTGTCTGCTGTGAATGGCCTAATGGATATTGTAGATGGAGAGGATGATAGTGTTTGGATCGCTTCAAATGGAGGATTGATCCATTATAATATGGAAACTGGAAGATCACGAGTGTTTGAGAATAATATTAGAGGAGGATTAAATTACTATAGTTGTCTGGCTTTGATGGGAAATACTATTTATTTAGGTACGGCAAACCAAGGCATGCTGAAGTTTGATATTGGGCAGGAAGTTTTCTCCATATATCCGCAAATAGGTAATGGATGTATTAAGGATTTGGTACCTGTAGGTAATGATACATTGTATGTAGGAATCAATGGAAGTGGTGTCAAAATTATAAAAGCATCTTCCGGACAAGAAATAACATCAATAGAACATTCTATACAGGAAGATGCCATTTGTTCGAATGCTGTTTATTCATTACTGAAAGATAAAAATATCCTTTATATCGGTACTTACATGGGTGGAATGAGTTATACGCCTACGCGTGGGAATACCTTTTCCATCTATTCTTTTAAGGATAAATTTGATTCCCATAATCTGAATGTGCGTGCGTTCTGGATTGGTAAACAAGAGCGAAGAGTAATAGGTACCCGTGACGGACTTTATTATATTTCCGAAGAAGAGAATATAGTGAAACATTACACTATAAAATCTTCGATATTACGTTCGGATATTATTTTGTCGGTTAAGCCTTTGGGAGAAGATTATTTGATAGGAACTTATGGTGGTGGCATGTATTTGCTGCATGCAGAGACGGGTAAACTGTCTTTCTTTAAACCGGATGATTGCTTCAGGCAAAATTCATTTACCGGATGTGAAAGAGATAAAGAGGGCAAATACTGGATAGGGAGTTCTTATGGGGTGTATGTCTATAATGAATTGACCGGACAGTATGTAAATTACAATAATAGAAATTCGTCTCTTGCCATAAATTCAATATTTACTTTAAAAGCAGATTCAAAGGATAGAATTTGGATAGGAACGAATGGAGCTGTTTTTTTGTATGATATGTCAACTGGTACTTTCAAGTCGGATGTATTTCCTGAACATATAGAACCGTTTACAAAAAGCATACGGTATATTTATGAGGATAATCATAAAAATCTATGGTTTTGTGACGATAAAGAGGGAGTTGTTAAAGTTGATGAGCATTTTACTAAATTTGAGCATCTGACAGTTGATGATTTCCTTCCCAATAATTCGGTCATGAGTATTATTGAAGATCCGCATGATGGAGGACTGTGGTTTAGTACACAACGTGGTTTACTGTATATCAAAGATAATCATCACAAGATTTTTCTCTCTTTATGATGGCATTCCCGGATACATATTTAATAACCCTGTACAGATTACAGATGATGGCTCTATTTGGTGGGGCAATGAAAGGGGATTAGTAAAATATACTTCTTAGCTTAAACATGAAAGAAAGGTAATTCCATTACCTCCTGCCATTACATCAGTAGCTGTTGCTGGTAGAATCCTTCAGACGGGAGATGAATTGTTGCCTTTTTCTTCTTCATTTATGGAGAAGATCTCTTTGCCTGCAGATAAGAATAATATTGCATTTACGTTTTCTGCCTTGAATTATGCTGTTGTAAATACGGATATCTATGAATATTTTTTGGAAGGGTATGATAAGGAATGGTTGACTTTGATGAAAGGCAATCAAGTAGCCTATATGAATCTTCCAGTTGGCAACTATGTTTTTAAAGTACGGGCGGCGTCTAATCCGGGTGCAGTTATGGCGGTTAAGGTGGAAGTTGTACGGGGACTTTCTTTCACCTTATGGATGGTGGTACTTTGTTTTTTAACATGTTTGGTACTTCTCTATAGCTATTATGCTTTGCTGGGTAAATATAGGAAAATGAAAGAGGATATGCGTGAGAATACAGTACAAGTCGAAGGAGTACAGAAGGAGAAGTATCAGAAATCCAGGGTGGATGAAGAAGAGGTATCACGGATAAAACAAAGGTTAACAGAATGTATGAATAAGGATAAGATGTATCTGAATCCGGATTTGAAGTTACAGGATGTAGCGAATACTATTGGCTGTAATGCGGGAGATTTGTCACAGGTTCTAAATTTATATTTGAATATAAACTTTACCGATTATATCAACCAATATCGTGTGGAAGAATTTATTATCCGCGTGCAGGATAAATCAGCTTCCAAATATACTTTGGCGTTTCTTTCTGAGCAGTGTGGATTTAGCTCCCGGACATCTTTTTTCCGTTCATTTAAGAAATTGAAGGGTAAATCACCTGCAGAGTATATTAAGGAGAAAGATATCATTTTAGAAATATAACTTCCTGAAAAGAGTACCAAAATAATTTGGTACTCTTTCTTTTTATATAATTAAAATATTGAAATATAGCTGTTTATTGAGAAACTCGTTTCAGCCTTTAGGTTGGTACCTATTACACTTCTCAGAATGTCTGAAAAGAATTTCAACTTACTAATTTTGTTGTCGTTGAAATCAATTTGTTCATTTAAAAAGTGCTATATCATGAAACACAAAACCATTCTTTTGCTTGCTTCTTTATTTGTAGTGGGAATTGCTTGTAAGCAATTCGACCGGGGAATTTTCAGTAAATACCAATATTGATTATTGTGAGGCCCAGGCTTTACGTACATTGGCCATTGTTCCTTCTGGCTCAGAAGGAGGTATTCCTAACTCGATCGATGGAGATGATGTTAATTGGCATTTCACCAGTCCCGGTTCATGGACTTCAGGTTTCTGGCCTGGTATTCTTTGGTATTTATATGAGAATACAAAGGATAATATGTGGAAAGTTGCAGCTGAAAACTATACTCAAAAGATTCTTCCTGTAACTCACAGAAAAGCAAGGAGTCATGATATGGGATTCATTACGATGTGTAGTTTGGGCAATGGATATCGTTTGACGGGTAATACGGAATATAAAGAAGGATTATTACGTGCAGCTGATTCTCTTTCAATTCTGTTTAATCCTGAAGTTGGTACTTTTCTTTCATGGCCGGGTATGGTAAAAAGGAAAATTGGCCTCATAATACTATTATTGATAATATGATGAATCTTGAACTGCTATTTTGGGCTGCCCGAAACGGGGGAGAACGCCGTCTATATGATATGGCGTGTGAGCATGCCGATACCACAATGAAATATCAGTTTCGCAAAGATTATTCATGCTATCATGTTGCAGTATATGACACGATTACCGGACATTTTATAAAAGGTGTGACTCATCAAGGGCTGAGCGATAACTCCATGTGGGCACGTGGACAAGCATGGGCTATTTATGGTTATACTATGGTATATCGTGAAACGGGAGAAGTGCGTTTTCTGAACTTTGCCCGAAAAGTAGCAGATGCTTATTTATCCCGTTTACCGGAGGATTTAATTCCTTATTGGGATTTTGATGCTCCCGACTTGTCTTCTGGAGAACCTAAAGATGCTTCCGCAGCGGCTATTACAGCTTCTGCTTTACTGGAACTTTCTACTTATGTAACCGAGCGTGACTCTTCACATTATTATTATGACCAGGCAGAAAAAGATGCTTGAAATGTTATCATCTTCTGCTTATAAGGCAGGAGATACAAAATATGCTTTTCTGTTACATTCGGTAGGTCATATGCCTCGTGGTGGAGAAGTTGATGCATCCATTATTTATGCGGATTATTATTATCTTGAAGCATTAATCCGTTTTAAAAGATTACAAGAGAAACGTTCTATACTGGCTAATTTATAAATATTTCCTTAATCTTATCTATTATGAATACACAATTGATGATTGCCGGATATTGTCCGGTTGGAAATTACTCTTTCGAGATAATTTATAAAAAGTATCACACTTTTTTCGTGCACTATGCTGAAAAAACGATGGGAGAGGAATTGTATGCTGAAGACGTTGTACAAGATGTATTTATCAATTTGCTACAGCAGACTAATTATTTTGTATCGGAAGGTGCAGTATTGAAATATATCTACAAAGCGCTTTATAACCGCTGTATTGATTTTATACGTCATAAGCAAATAGAACAGCATTATGAAGAAGTCTCTGGAAATGACTTTATATCTGCATTGAATAGAGATGGGCACAATACTCTTTTGACAAAAGAATTTTTTGTAATAGTAGAAAATCGTATAAAAGGGTTACCTCCTAAATGCAAACAGATATTTGTAATGAAGTATAAGAATGAGTATTCTAATCCGGAAATTAGCGAAAAGTTAGGATTATCGATACGAACAGTAGAGAATCAAATATATATTGCCCGCAACGTGTTACGAGAATATGTGGATTCTTATCTATGTTCCTAAAAAAAAATAGCGAAAATTATCTTTTGTTTGAGTGAATGAAAGTTTATTCCCGTTTAATCTATGTTCATTGAAGATATATTGACTAAATAATTAAATGTGATTTTTTATGTTAAACTTAAAATGCATGCTATGAATAAGAAAGACAAATTCTTTATGCTTTTAGCATTGTCCTGTTTGCCATTAAGTGAAATGGCTGCGGAACAAGCGGATGGTATGGCTGCATCTCCTATAACTCAGGAGGTATTGCAGAATTCGGTTAAAATTACCGGAAAGGTAGTGGATGTTCAAGGAGAACCGGTTATTGGTGCTACAGTAATGGAAAAAGGTACCACCAATGGCATCATTACAGATGTTGACGGTAACTTTACATTAAATGTTTCTCCCAACCGGAAGTTGCAGGTTTCGTATGTCGGTTATCAGACTCAGGAAATTACAATTGGCTCCAATCGTACGTTGAGAATAACCTTGAAAGAGGACTCTGAATTGCTGGATGAAGTTGTGGTAGTAGGATATGGTACGATGAAGAAAGCAGATTTGACAGGTGCGGTATCCTCCGTTTCTACTCAGGACTTAATGAGAAGTGGTAGAACGGATGCGGTAGGGGCTATGCAGGGAGCTTTACCGGGTGTACAAATCCAGCGTTCGAATAATAAACCGGGTGGTGAATATAATATTCTGATCCGTGGCTTGAATACAATTAGCGGGAGCACGTCTCCTTTAATAGTGGTAGATGGCGTACCAGGCGCATCTTTATCTAATCTGAATCCGGATGATATCGAAAAAAAAATAGATATTCTGAAAGATGCGTCGTCTACAGCAATCTATGGTTCCCGTGCCACTAATGGTGTGGTAATGGTTACTACCAAAAGAGGAAAGATAGGTAAAGTGAAAATTGACTATAGCGGTTATGCCGGATATAGGAAATATACCAATATGCCCGATATGATGTCCGGTGAAGAATATGTGCAGTTGGCGCGAGAGGCGAAGAGAGCCGGAAATAATAATGAATATGTGGATGATAGTCAAATTTTTACAACCTCAGAATTGAAGGCCATTCAGGATGGTAACTATTTTGATTGGGTGGATGCGGTTTCAAGCCGGCCTTTATGACGAATCATACCATATCGGCTACCGGAGGTAATGAAATGGCTACTTACGCCTTGTCTGCCGGATATTATTTTGAAAATGGTATGCTGGAACCTCAAGAATATTCCCGTTATAATCTTCGGGCAGTGGTAGATGTAAAGCCTAGTAAATACATGAAATTTGGTATTAATATGTATGGAACCCATTCTGTACGTGATACAGGTAATTCGGACCTGTTGCAGGACGCTTTCCGTTTACGTCCTACTTATCATCCGACTGACTTGGTGACAGGGGAGGAAATGTGGGCTTATTCCAATGGTCAATATAATGCGTTGACTACCATGAAGAATGAACTGAATAAAACAAAGAAGTACAATCTGTTAAGTAATATTTACTTAGAAGTCACTCCTATGCAGGGGTTGACATTGAAAACTACTTTCTCTCCGGATATCAATCTGGAGGAGATTGGCCAGGACAGAGGTAAATATACGAAGGCTAATAAGGGACAAAATAAGGCAACCAGTAATTATGCGAAAAACAGTTATGTGGATTGGGTTTGGGATAATCTTGTGAATTATAATTTTCAGTTGAAAGATCATCGTGTTGATTTGACCGGAGTATTTTCGATGCAGCAGTCACAGGATGAGAAGTTGAAAGGAATTGGCAATGGATTGTCATATAATTCTTTGTGGTACAATTTGGCTGGGGGATCGGCAAGCAATACTTCTTCTTCAGGTTTTACCAAAACAAATTTGATGTCCTATTTGGCACGTGCCAATTATGTGTACAAGGACAAGTATTTTCTGACTGCAAGTATCCGTTTGGATGGTTCGTCAAAATTGGCGGAAGGTAATAAATGGGGAAGTTTTCCATCGGTTGCTGTGGCATGGAGAGTGTCGGAGGAAGAATTTATGAAGAGTCTGTCTTGGTTGAGTAATTTGAAGTTACGTTTGAGCTATGGCCAGACTGGTAATGATAATGTAAGTGCATATCAGACACAGGGCTCTATTAGCGGAGCTAAATATTATACATTTGGTTCAAATGAGTCTATCGGCTATGTTCCCAATAATTTGCGAAATTTGGATTTAGGGTGGGAACGTACTACAGAGTATAATGTGGGTATTGACTTCGGATTATTGAATAATCGTATTTCAGGTAGTGTGGAATATTATAATCGTTTGACAGAAGATTTGATTATGAATAAGACAGTGCCTGTTACTACCGGCTATTCTTCTGTGAAAGCGAATGTGGGATCTGTCAGAAATGAAGGTTTCGAAGTAAACATTCATTCAGATAATATCCGTACCAAAGATTTCTCATGGAGAACCAGTCTGAACTTTGCCTATAACAAAAAATAAGATTGTAGATTTGCAATATAAGGAAGATCTGACTTCCCGTGGACAATTTTTAGCAGGAATGAGTGGTGACTACAGTAATCTTTGGATTATCGGTCAGCCTATTGATATAAATTACAATTTGATGACATTGGGAGTATGGCAGTTGGACGAAGCTGAAGAAGCAGCTAAATATGGTTGTAAGCCGGGACAATATAAACCGTTAGACTTGAATGATGATGGTGTAATTGATGATAAAGACCGTGTGATTGATGGTAAACGTACTCCGGATTGGACAGGTGGTATGACTAATACATTTACATACAAGGAATTCGATCTGTCATTTCAAGCGGCCTTCCAAGCGGGAGCAAGAGCTAGAAACCAGTTTTATGTTTCGTATGCATTGGAAAACAACAATCTCAATTTTAATAACTTAAGAAAAGATTATTGGACTCCGGAGAACCCGACCAATGCTTCTGCACAGCCTAGCAACATGGGTACTTATCGGAGTAAAGCAGGATCATGGGGAAATGCGAAGTCAGAGATGTCGCATACGATGTTCTCCAGTGATTTTCTTAAAATCTCATATATTACTTTGGGATATACTTTCAAGCCGTCAGTTCTTGAAAAAAATGAAATTAGGTAATTTGCGTCTATATGCAACTGTTCAGAATCCATTTATTTTTTTGTGCAAAGGATGTGGTTGATCCTGAACAGTTGAATGTCAGTATCAATACATCGGATGCAATGACTCGAAATGTGATTTTCGGTATTAATTTATCATTCAAATAATTAGGATAATATGAAAGCAAAAAAAATATTTTTACTAAAGGTCTCCTGCTGGCGTCTGTATTCGCAGTTTCGGGATGTTCGTCTTTTCTAGATGAAAAAAATTGGTCCAGTCAGTCTGCCGAAGAATATTATGCTACGGCTGAAGGATATGAATCTCTTATAAATGGAGCTTATTCCACTTTAAAATCAGTATATAATACAACGAATTATTTTCTGTTGACCCAACTTGGGACGGATTTGGGAACTCAGAATGACGGTACGGCTACCAATGCATTAAATCAGTATACGGTGGATTATGCTAATGACAATGCTACTGTTTACAATCAATGGAAAGTAGTATACGAATCGTTGAAAAATGTCAATGCCGCTATTGGTCGCGCCGGTGCGGTAGTTACAAAAGATCAGGATCTATTTGATGGCATTGATAAGGGGTATTGGCTCAGCGGGTTGCGGAAGCCAAGTTCTTGCGTGCTTTATATCTTTTTGAAATCGTGAAGAATTGGGGACAAGCTCCGTTGATCTTGGAAGAGCCGACTTCACCTTCTACAACTTCGCAATTGAATGGTGGCGCTGATTTTTACAGACAAATTCTGGCTGATTTGCAGTATTTCATGTACTCTTCTCTTCCAATTAAGCAGACTTCTGCTAATTATGGACGCGCCTCAAAAGCTGCGGCAAAACATCTTCGTTCCCTTGTTTATTTAACTCGCGGATATCAGAGTTATGCGGAAGATGATGATTTTAAAAAAGGCTTATGATGATGCCGTAGATGTAATCAACAATTCCGGACATGCCTTGTTGGATGATTATGCAATGGTTCATCGTCAGGCAAATGAAGAGAACGATGAAATTATCTTTGGTATTAATTTCTCTGCCGGATCAGGATGGAATAATAATATTCAGACAGAATTCTATTTGTTTGTTTATCGTGAAGGTTGGACTGATTTGGGATTTTCTTCGATTTATTGTAATGATTATGCTTCTGTAATGCCGACCAAATATAGTTATTTATTATTCGACTGGAAAAAAAGACAGACGTACGGAAGTTACTTTTATGAGCCCGTTGAATGGTGATCCGGCAACTTCTGTAGATGGACGCGCTTATGGTAGAAACTGGTTTGAAAGTACGAATGGCGTGAATGTAGCAAAGGGAGATACAGTTATTTATTTCCCAGTTCCCGGAGAGAGTGGATATAAGCAATATACAGATGCTGAGAAAACAGCGGCCAACAACCGTGGGCGTTTTTTCTATAATTATCCCGAGGGGGCGTATACTGATGCCGGTAATGATGATTATTATAAAACAGGTTATCAGAGCTTTAACTCTAAGTCACGCGCTTGGCTTCCTGTTTGGAAATTTAAAGATTGCAATACTCGTTATAACAGTTCAGGAACAGTAGAAAATGGAACTCGTGATATTTATTTGTTCCGTTTAGCTGAGACTTATTTAATTGCTGCTGAGGCTGCTGTTAAAATGGGAGATAATTCTAATGCTTTGTATTATATAAATCAGATACGTAAACGTGCCATGAATAATACACCGGAAAGTGGATTGCAAGAATATGCAGGTACTGTTACAGTGGATAATGTATTGGATGAAAGAGCATTGGAACTTTATGGAGAAGCACCACGTTGGAACGACCTGCAACGTACAGGAAAACTGGCTGAAAGGGTTTTGAAATACAACTGGGATGTTACAAATATTACAGGTGGATTAATCCAGACCCAATTAAATGAGACTACTTTTAAAAGTAAATATAAACTTCGTCCTATTCCTGTTACATGGTTAAATACTTTGTCTAATGGACAGGAACTTGGTAATAATCCTGGATGGGAATAGGTATAACAGATGACTGATATTTAGAGGACTATCTTTACAGACGAAGGTAGTCCTTCTTTTCTTTTCTCTTTTACTTTGTTTTATCTTTACCTCTTGGACTTCCAATTATATGATAAACATCAATGCGGAAAAGAGTTAAATATAGCTAAGATCCTTTTCAAAAGTACGTTTTTGTACTTTTTATCTCCCCAGCCCATCCGAGAACACAATAAAAGAAAAAGGGATTTAAATCTTTCTGTGTTGAGTAAAAACAAGCCGCTATACGTCTTTTAGTAAAAGATGATACATCAAAAACAATAATTTACTAACTTTGAAAATATGAAAAGTATTATGGAAACATCATTGAAAAGAATTGTTCATCTGTTACTGTTAGCTGCATTGTCAATATTAACAGTCAATGCCAAAGTTATCAGCTATCCAGCTCCGAAAGGAGAGACTTTATCTTCCGATTATATGGTAGAGGTGGATGGCGTTTCGGTACCCGTTTATATGGCGAAAACACAGCATCATGATAAAAAATATTCGATTGCATATTTTGATTTCTCAGGAACAGTGACTGTTAAGATTAAGAGTAAACTATCTCTGGGTCACTTGAATATATTACCGGATAAATATGCAATTCATCCTTCTGTTAATAAAGATATTGCTACTTTCCATCTGAACGAACCTTGTGATATATCTTTTGAACCGGATGGTTGTAACAGCCCGTTGATTCTATTCTGTAATGAATTGGAAACAGATATTCCTTCAAAGAATGATCCGAATGTTATTTATTTTGGTCCTGGGGAACATAATCCTGAAAACGGTTTGATCAGACTGGGCAGTAATCAAACACTTTATCTGGCAGGGGGGCGGTAGTTAATGCCGGTATAGAGGCTACAGGCGATAATATTACAATTTGCGGTAGGGGAATTTTAGATGGTTCCGATTGGGAACATAATGCCGGCCCCACTGATTATATGATAAATGCTAAGAACTGCAATAATTTGGAAATGAGGGATATTATCATAAAAGGTTCTTATTATTGGACTATTGTACCTCAGAATTGTGATCGGGTTTTGATAGATCGTATTCGTTTGGCAGGTTCCCGTGTAGGTAATGATGACGGTGTAGATCCTTGCAATTCCAGTAACGTGACGATTCGGAATTGTTTTTTTCGGACAGATGATGATTCGGTTTCTCCGAAGGGGATAACCCGTGCCGGAGGAGAAAGAGAATCAAAACCGGTTGAGAACATAGTAGTAGAGAACTGTGTGTTCTGGGTTGATTTTGCCAATGTATTTCGTATGGCAACGGAAAGCAGTTGTCCGGTATTTCGTAATTTCACAGCGCGTAATGTGGATGTGATTCATTTTCCTGACCGTGACCGTGTTCAGATATTCTGGTTGCATCCTACAGGAGAAATGCCAATGGAGAATTTGTGTTTTGAGAATATCAGGATTAATGGAGAAATTCCGTATAATCTGATAAAGCTGACACCTGCACTTCAGTTAGTGGGTACACGTCCGATAGAGAAACCCACTCCGAATGATATAAAGGTGGGACCTGGCAGACGTGGTCCCGGAAGTTGTGGTTATGGAGAATTTGTAGTTGTTCCTTCTTATGGTCCTTATATTCATAATGTAACTTTCCGTAATATTACCACTTATGGCAAAGAAAGTGATCGCAAGGCGGAAAGAGGAGCCGTACTGATTCAGGGAATCGATGAACGGCATGATGTTTCCGGTATCATATTCGATAATGTCGAATACTATGGCACAAGAATAGGTGCTGATAGCCCGAATATACAAACTGGCGATTTTGTGAAACACGTACAATATGTAAAGTAATAATATAAAGTAGAATTCTGAAATGAAAAAATTATTTGTAGGAGTGTTATGGGTAGCTTTGTCTTTGAGTGTACAGGGCAAGGAGGTGAATATGACATCACCGGATGGAAAATACCAGTTTACGTTGAGTGATAGCGGTGGACAATTACACTATTCTTTGACCTGGAACGGAAAACAGACAGTAAAACCTTCCTTATTGGGAATTAATGCAAATGTAGAATGGCGGGATGGAGTTGAAATCGGAACTGTGGATAGTAGTCGGAAAGATACGATCTGGCATCCGGTCTATGGTGAAAGAAGTGAAATTAAAGACTGCTATAATGCATGGAAAATACTTGTCAATCGTCAGAACGGGCGTGATGAGTTGATTCTTGATATCCGTGCCTATGATGAGGGAATTGCCTTCCGTTACCATTTTCCGGGCGGACAATATCTGAAGATTACAGATGAGTATACAGAATATACCATGCCCGAAGGTACTAAAGCCTATTTTACCCCTAAAGCTCAGACCCCGTATTCTTATCTGCCTCTTGAAAACTGGCCGGGCGAGTCGGACCGTCCATTGCTGCTGACACTGGCAGGTGGAGGATATGTCTGCCTGGCTGAAGCGCAAGTAGTGGATTATGTACGTACGAAGTTCAATGTGTCATCGACTAAAAAGAATACGATTATATCGGCTATGTATGGTCCGGTAGAAGATATTGCACCTTATTCTACTCCGTGGCGTGTAATCATGTGTGCTGACAAGCCGGGTGAGATTTTAGAACATAACGATATCCTGTTAAATCTTAATCCGCCATGTCGGATTAAGGATACTTCCTGGATTAAACCGGGAAAAGTGATGCGTGAAGTGACCTTGACCACAGAAGGTGGAAAAGCTTTGGTAGACTTTGCTGTAAAACGGAATCTGCAATATATCCACTTTGATGCCGGTTGGTATGGTTTTGAGTATGATAAGGCTTCAGATGCCACTACTGTAACACTTGATCCGCGTAGGAATCCGAAAATAGATGCACTGAATCTGAAAGAAGTGGTTGCTTATGCGAAGCAGCATGGCATCGGAGTTATGCTCTATGTTAATCAGCGGGCTTTGCAGCAACAGCTGGATGAGATACTTCCTTTGTATAAATCATGGGGAATTTCTGGAATTAAGTTTGGGTTTGTGCAGGTAGGTTCGCAGGTGTGGACAAAATGGATGCACGAAGCCGTGAAAAAGTGTGCTGATTATGGGCTGATGGTAGACATTCATGATGAATACCGTCCGACAGGCTTTAGTCGTACTTATCCTAATCTGATGACTCAGGAAGGTATTCGCGGCAATGAAGAATTTCCGGATGCCACTCACAATGTTACGTTGCCTTTTACCCGCTTTGTAGCCGGAGCAGCCGATTATACGATATGTTACTATCGTCAGGACTTTGGCAGGCTGAACGTTGAAAAAGATAATTATGGTGTTCCCCGTTCTAAGTCCATCCAGACTACACCGGCACATCAACTGGCATTAGCAGCTGTCTATTACAGTCCCCTGCAATATATGTATTGGTATGATAAGCCTTCGGATTCGCAGGACGAACCGGAATTAAAGTTCTTTGATGATGTGTACACCACCTGGGATGATACGAAGGTTTTACAAGGTGAAGTCGGTGAGTTTATTACTGTAGCTCGCCGGAGAGGAGGAATGGTTCATAGGCTCAATTACAAATAATGAAGCACGGACGTTACCGGTTGATTTGAGTTTTCTGCCTGCCGGAAAAGATTATGTGGCTGAAATCTATACGGATGGCGACAAATCTATTCCTACACGAACGAAAGTCAGAGTCTCAAAATTCCGTGTCAATGCCAAGACTGTGTTGCATTTTAATCTGAGGGCTTCGGGAGGTTCTGCCATTCGTTTAGTACCTGAAGTGACTAAGGATAAATCTTTGAAAACCTATAAACAACAGAAGTTGTGATGAAACATGTAAAAGAGACAGATAAAAAGTTACGGTAGTGGTGTGGCAGTATGGTAGGAGTGCAGCACCTAAGATTCAAACGGCCGAACCTATTAAATAAACATCCTCTATTGGGTAGTTACAGTTATTTCAGGATGTAGAAACTACGTTCCACCGGTTCGGCCGTCTGTACTTTACCAGCAATACCATATTGCCAGGCAACTACCGTTACTTTTACCGGAAATTTACTGCGGTGTGGGATAGGAGTGAATACAATTTGGTCTCCTTCTATTTCAGCCGGACCTTCTTTGATGTAGTAAGAGACGGGCAGTCCGCAATCACTTGTGGCTTTTAAAGATAAAGAACCGCTTTCCGCTTTCACATCGGGTAATCCTGGAAATAATATATACTGCCTTTGCCCTTCCGTATTCCGGTAGGGGATGCGGATACTGACTTCCTGAACAGTACTTTTTATACTTTCTGTCTCCTGCCTGGCTTGCCAACAGACATATATCACCGGTACGGCGCAGATTATTCATACCCATCCGATAGAAAGATACCATGAATGTGGTGTCATTTACCTTTTCTACTGGTCCACAGATGCGGCTGATTACCGGTGTTGCATCTGCATGCTCATCAGATAGTTTGGTTCTCAGGGAATCCGTACATACGGCTTTCAGGTGGAAAGTGATTCCATCGGCTTCCGGATTGAAGTGGGGCTGTACACGTACATGCTGCTTCTTGTCGTATGTCAGTAAACTGCCGTTTTGCTCAAACCCCAGATACTGTTCTTTCTTTCCGCGGCTTTGCGTATACCGTTCTTCAGTCGCTTCTGCTATTTCACGGTCAAAATACCAGAAAGCATCATGAGGATCACCTTTATATTGTGAATAGGGGGCGGTTTTGGATCGCTTCTTCTGATCGGGATGCCAGCGTTCTGCCAGCCAGCCTTTGGTTGGGTTTACTGGATTCAGTTTTACTTTACCGTCTTTCGTTACTTCATCCGTCAGTCGTTGATTGATAGCCTTTTCCAGAAATAGAGCAATGTATGCGGCTGTTTCATCTGCCACATCGAAATGCCCCCCGTCCTGCATCACACAGAAATGAGATGCAACTTTCAGGATACATCATGCGGAAGGCCAGTGCCGGATTTACCCGGGCTTCCCACCATTCATATTCTCCTTCAATCATCAGTCCGGGTATTCCATCTATATTACGGGTACGTCCCCATTCCAGATTCTCACGCCCGTAGCCGGTAAGGTTTGTGCGCGGAGCATCGCCATGCAAGGAAATGATAGCCAAGGTACGTTCCGGATTCCATGCGGCAAAATTCCAGGGATAAGTAGCCATAGCCGAATGGCCTATGGGAACGATGGGGACATTTTTCAGTTCACTATATCCGCTGACGTCTGCCAGGAGACCATCATTTTCTCAAATATCTGTTGTGTGCCTTTCGATACATCCCATTGCTGATCGATACCGGGAGTTATCCATACAAAGCCGATTCCAAGCTTCTGCATCTTTTCGCGGAAAAGGGATTATCAAAAAGAGTTTCTTCGCTCATATTGTGTTGTCCTACAATAATTGCTTTTATCTGCATACAGTCAGCGGGTATCCACAAGAAAGCCGTAGGATTCCGGTTCGTTTCGTTGGAGACGAATCCGTCAAGAGTCACAGACCATTGCCATTCCCCTGCCCGCAAACAGGGAGAGAGGAAAAGCAAAAGGATCATTGAAAAAAAGCAGTCTATATCTATTCATTGTTCTTTGTTTTTATGTTGTATAATACGAACGAAGAACAGGGTTTACTCAAATAAATCAGGTTATAAATCCAATAAGAATTCTTCTATGTTGGAACGATTGATTACTTTAAAGGAACTGTTTGGATAAGCTTCAATAAACTGTTGGGGATATTTATATTTGGCACCGGGATTCCACTTGAATTCAAAGGTTGAAATCTGTCCGTCTTCTTCTTCTATATAGTCGATTTCTTTCTGTTGTTGAGTACGCCAGAACCAACTGTTACAATAACTGTCAGAATAAGCGTTGTGCTTGATTCGCTCAGATATAATGAAGTTTTCCCATAATGCACCCGCTTCCTCGTGAGTGCGACTTTCGAGCATAGAAAAATTAGCCAATACGGCATTACGAATTCCGTTATCATAAAAAAATATATTTTCCGGCTTGCTTTCAGCTCATTGCGCAGGTTTCTTGCGAAGGATCCTAAACGGAATATGACATAATTCTTTTCGAGTACATCAATATATCTGTCAACAGTTTTTGTGTCAAGTCCTACTAATTGCCCTATTTCATTATAAGAAACCTGTGAACCGATTTGCAGAGCTAATGCTTGAAGTAGTTTTACCAGCTTTTCCAGCTTCCCGATAGAATCAAGAGCAAGGATATCCTTATAAAGATAACTGTCGTTCTATCATAACTTTAAGAGAATAGTTGCATAGGCAAAGATAAGGTATTTAAAATAATGATTCCACAAATCTTATAAGATTTATGGAATTGAATCCATAAAAATTATAAGATTTGTGGAATCAGCCTGCTTTCTCTGTAATTCTGTGCGTCTTAGTATTCGTTAATAATCGTTCATTTAGAGGCTTCTTTCAGTTGTTCCGTCAGCTTATCCATATTTTCCGGGCTGGCTGCCGATGGGAATTGCAATTCCCCTTCTTTATTGACAATGGCATAATGCGGGATTGACAGTATGCCGTTCCGCCCGAACTTCTCATAAATTTCCATTTTGAAAGCCTCGTTGATGATGACATGCTCTCCTTTTAAGTTATAGTGCCCTGTCATCTTTTTCCAGAGTTCAGCTTTCTGGGGAGTATCGATGGAAACATACAATAACACGATATCATTTTCAGCAGCATATTTCTGCAAAGGTTTGATGTGTGCAAACGAAGCACGACAAGGACCGCACCAGGTAGCCCATACGTCGATAAAGATCGCTTTACCCGGATATAAGTCAGTAATTTCCTTAAAGGTGCGTACACTGTCCGTATTCAATATATGAATGTCTTTCGGAAGTTCGGTTTCATTGAACGCTTTGTTCTTCTGTATCGCTGTTTCTAATTTCGGCATCAGTACGCTTTTGGGATATAATGTCTTGAACTCCTCATACAATGCAGAAATACCGGTTGCAAAATACTCACGGCTTTCGTCTTCCAGGATGAGAAGTCCCATCGCAGTCTCCTGTACCCGACCTTTTTAGATTCGTTTTATACCAATCAAATAACAACTGATTGCGTTCATTGTCATCATTCGTGCGCCTTTCATGTTTCATGAAAATATCTATGCCAGCCATATTCGATACGACATCTGCAAATGCAGGAGAGAACACGCTTTCAGCCTGACCGACGTTTGCAAAATCCAACATCTGGGCGTAAGCGTCGTCCCATTCCTTCTTGACCGTTTCGGAACCTCTCCGGTAGTTACCGAAATACTGATTCATATATGCCATCAAAGCTTGTATACGTATATCTTGTATGGCTCTTTGTCTGAGCTGATCGTCCACTTCTGTTACTTCGTTTTCTAATGTAGTAGCGTAGTCTGTCAGCTTTTTGATATACGGATGAGGCAACTGTGTCCTTACCGGCGTTAAAGATATCTCCCCGGCGTGCACGCAGATTAAATACGTTTTCATTCAGATCAGCCAACTTCTTGAGGATTTCATTTTCTTTCGTCAAACCGTCAACCGGGTTTAGTTCATTAAATTTGGAAGCATCGATATCAAGCGTCTGTTTTCCCGGAGCAAGATAGATACTACCTAAGTTTCGCTCACCATATAGAAAAAGAGACAGCTTTTTCGTTCCCGTTTACAGGTAAGGTAATCTGATACGTGCTGTCGGCATTTAAACGTAAAGTATCAATCTTGTTCGGTAAGTAAATGCCATCTGTAGTGATGTTATATACAATGGGAGCGCCGGATGTATTCGTTACTTTGCCTTCTAAAGTAATGCTCTTCTGGGTACATCCGCTTAGGAGCATAGTGGTTGCTATGCCGCCAAGGCATAAAGATTTGATGAATTCCATTATTTGTTTTTCATTTAGTTCATAATCTGAGACGCTAAAATAGTAATAAGGTTACACTGGGACAATTATTTTCTGTTATTTCTCGATGATTACTTATTTTATCTTAATGCCTTTTATAAAGTCATTGGTTACTACCCCTTTCAAGTCCTTTATCCGTTCTCCATTGATTACTACATTTTCAAACGTCACGTTTTGCACGGTTCGTTCTTTGTCCAATCCTTGAATTAACGATGGATTTTCTCCCACACCTGTATATGTAATATTCCTGAAAGTAATGCCTTCAATACCGCTTCCCGGCTGTTTATCATATTTCTCGTTGAAACGTACTTTTACATAAAACAGCCGTCCTTCCTGAATATTCTCTACCCGGATATCTTCGAAAAGAACATTACGAACCTGATTCTTATCACCACAATCCACTGTCATGCAACCTTGATAAATCGGATCATCCTCGTCATGTTCCAGAATGTCGATGTTACGGAAAGTCAGATTCTCTATTACTTCTCCTGTCGGTGAGTCCGGATCGCCATGACCACCTATATTAATGGGATGTGCCACATCTGCCCAAAGAATAGAGTTCTGCACTGTGATATCCGATGAACCTCCCCACCAGTTCCAGCGGTGATTGTACAAAAGCAATACAATCGTCCGAATTGCGCATAAAGACATTGTCAATAAGTACTTGGCGGCAACACATCATGTCTATGCCGTCACTCCAACCTTTGCAACTGAATGATTTCAGATTTTTGATGGTGATTCCCGTTGAACCGCCTCCGAACACAGTATAATGATCAGGGTTCACTACGGTAATTCCATCTATCAGCACATTCTTTGAGTCAGTTACTTCGATGCCTCGTACCGGATGGTCTAAAATACCTCGTCCGATAATTCGGACATTTTCCGCTTTATCTACCAAAAGTTTCGCTTTGACTACCGCTCCCGGTGCCAGATACACGGTGGTATTACCGGGAATACGGATTTGATTATTAGGTAAGTCTTTAGGGCGGTGGACTCCTGGACTGAAGTACATGATGCCTTTTGCCTACTTTATCATATTTTTCTGTTTCCAAAGGATTGGCAAAAAGATGCAGATTGTGCAACCGGTCGCCATCAAATTCAATAGAGAGATACTGTGGCTTTTCCAAAGTGAAAAGAATGGCGTTTTGTATCTGTTTGTATTCAATGCCTTTACTTAAAGGCGTATAGTCACTTCACGCACGGTGCCATTGTTCTTCTTCACCATTAGTTCTACAGGACTTCCCATATCGAATTGCACCATAGAAGCATCCTGCACTTTGTCCATATCTACCTGTACGTTGTATTCGAACAAGTCTTTCCATTCACCGCCGGGAATGCGTACACGTATGGTATAGTCATCATTATGCGGCATTCCGGTACTCAGTGTACCGGGATAAGTCACTAACTGTGCCTGCATGGATAAGCAGAAAAGAGTTGATAAAATTGTTGTAATAAACTTCATTGTATAATTGTTTTTTATCGGTGCTTCTATACCTGCTAATATACGAATTAAAACAGAAGATCACTCAATACGATTATACAATTCTATAAAAAGAATACGGAGCTCATCACGGGCTCCGTATTCACGAGATGAAAAGGATTGGAAAAACGGGTATATATATTGGTTAGATGAGGGGCTTATTCTTTTTTATGATAAACAAGTGATAGAGAAAAGGCCAATTCCTCCTTTTCCGGATATCTTATTCTCATAATCTTTCATCATTTTTTCATGGATTTCGAGGATTTCATGTGTATAATTCATCATTTTCTCTAAGTTCTCTCCCAGTTCTGTTTCCCGTCGGGTGTGCTTATGAATTTCCTCTAATAAATCGTCGTTGACTTTTTCCAGACGGGCTTTTTCCTGATAAAGCCAATTCAAATGCTCTTTTCGCACTCGTTCCATCATGGTATCATCAGGATAAGATTTGAGTGAATTAAATTCGAGAGCTTTGTCAAGTTCGTCAGTATCTATCAGTGGGTCATTGTCTTCATAAGGTTCTGTGCCTATAGAAGAGCATGTCAGATAACGTAACCTAATTCATTCGCGGATTTGCTCTTTCGGTATGCCGTATTTCTCAGCTACTGACTTTGTAGATAACCAATTAGCCATATAGTGTTTGATTATAAGTTTCAAATCATACCCTATACGGCTATAATGGCTTTATATTATAAAAGTACGGGGCATTACTCAATCCCTGTTAGTAGGTATGTGGATACCCTGAACCACGGAAGAGTAAGCCCGTACCAATAACTGATACAGGCTACGCTCGTCCGATGGTTCATTAAATTTCCACATTTTACTAACATCGGAAGAGGACATGTATATATACAAGATACATCATGTCGCACGTTCAGTTGCAAAGATACGTCGTTTTTTTCACATTTAACAACGAAATCATAGATTTGTTTCTCCATTTTGCGTAACTTTTTGTTTTCTTGGAAAAGTGGCATAAAAAGTGTCTCTTTGCCTTGGATAAGTGGCGTAATTATGGTAGTTTTGTCTTGGAAAAACGGAAATAGGTATTTTCGTCGTTTAAGGTAAACTGTAGAAGCCATGCTGAAAAGAAAGATTGACCATTACATTAAGCGTTATTATGAGACCACTCGTAATGCTTTGCTTGTTACCGGTGCGCGCCAAATCGGTAAAACTTATTCTATCCGGGAATTTGGAAAGTCGTTCAAGAGTTTTGTCGAGATAAACTTCATAGATAATCCTGAAGCTGTAGAAGTCTTTAGAGGTGCAAAGGGGAGTGCGGATATACTGTTTCGTCTGTCGGCTATGACTACAATTCCACTGATTAAAGGTGAAACACTCATATTTTTCGATGAGGTACAGAAGTGTCCTGAGATGGTTACAGCCATCAAATTCTTAGTAGATGAGGGTTCGTATCGTTATATTTTGAGTGGGTCACTGCTTGGCGTAGAGCTGAAGGATTTGCGTTCGGAACCTGTGGGATATATGGGAATCAAAGATATGTATCCCCTCGATTTCGAGGAGTTTATTTCGTGTGTGGGCATTAATGATAAGATAATCGACTCTCTGCGTAATGCTTGGGAAAGTCGCGTGGCGGTGGATGAATTTGTCCACTCTAAAATCATGGAATTGTTCCGCTTGTATCTGGTTGTGGGCGGTATGCCTGCTGCCGTGAGCAAATATATCGAGAGTAATAATTTGCAAGCAGTAATGGCTGTGCAGCAGGATGTCATTCGTTTGTATAAGCGTGACATTGCTCAATATGATCCTGATGACAAACTATATATAGAAGAGATTTTTAATCTCATTCCGCCTGAACTCAACGCCAAGAATAAACGGTTTATCTTGAAAAAACTCAACGAGAATGCCAAGTTTGAACGTTATCAGAACAGTTTTCTTTGGTTGAAAAAATGCGGGTGTTGCATTATCTGTTTATAATGTGGAAGAACCTAAGATACCCTTATTGCTTGCTCGCTCACGCAATCTGTTCAAACTTTTCCAGAACGATATAGGCTTGCTCGCCGCTCAATATGCTGAAGGCATTCAGTTACGAATTATCAGGGGTGAGAAGAATATTAATTTTGGTTCCGTATACGAGAATGCGGTTGCTCAAGAATTGGTGGCGCATGGCATAGAACCCTATTATTATAACAATAAGAAGCGAGGTGAATTAGACTTTGTCATCGAACTTGACGGTAAAGTATTACCCATCGAGGTGAAGTCGGGGAAGGATTATGAGGTGCATCGTGCTCTGTCTAATATCATGGAGTGTAAAGAGTATGATCTTTCCGAGGCTGTAGTCTTCTGTAATGATAATCTACGAGTGGAGGGCAAATTAGTGTATGCTCCCATTTACATGGTGATGTTCCTTGAAAAGAGTAATGTGGCGCCAACTTATTACAAGGTCGATTTGTCGATGTTACAGTGATCCTCCAGCATCACTACGCCGTTGTTGTGTTTCAGTTTTCGCCCATTGTCTCTGCTTCTTCCGAATTCCACGGAGGGATAAATGCGCATCATCTTTGGAATGTATCAACTATATTTCTTGAAAGTTTTAAGTATACTTCAAACTTTTAGCGTATGGAATTTCCTAAGACACTGATTAAAAGAAATGGCTATATAGAAAGGATAAAGCCATTCATGAGGAAAAAATATTGCCAAAGTTCTTACGGGGCAGAGGCGTGTGGGTTGCACCTCAAAAAAGATAAATCTTGCTTTGGTTTTAGTACTGGAAAATAAGATTTTTCCTTTGGTTCTAGTCTGAAAAATGCATCTTTTTGCTTTGGTTTTAGTATTTATATCTTATCTTTGTGCTGATTACTAATAATTTATATATGTTTCAGAGATTAGCACTTAAAGCCCTTCGTCAATGGGCAAAAAGAGGGACGTAAGCCTCTGGTACTTAGAGGAGCAAGACAAGTGGGAAAGACTACATTGGTCAAAATATTTGCAGAAGAGTTTGATGTATTCATCAATTTGAATCTGGAAGAGAAGGTAAATGCCGACCTGTTTACTATGGACGTTTCCTTTGAAGATTTACTGGCGGGTATTTATGTTAAAGCTGGTATTAAGATGGAGAATCAACGGACCCTGATTTTCATAGATGAAATACAGAATGTTCCGGATGCGGTAAAGGTTCTTCGTTACTTTTATGAGAAACGTCCTGATCTCTATGTGATAGCTGCCGGATCATTGTTGGAAAGTCTCGTAGGTAACCATATTTCTTTTCCGGTAGGTCGTATAGAATATATGGCGTTACATCCATGTACGTTTACTGAATTTCTGGGAGCATTGGGAGAGAATATTCTGGTGGAGCAAATAGAACAGTTGGAAGTGCCGCAGTCAGTACATAGTTATGTGATGGATTTATTTAAAAAGTATATGATTGTGGGAGGGCTTCCTGAAGCTGTGGCGAATTATGCCAAACGGAAAGACTGGGTGAGTTTGAATGAGATATTTAATTCTTTATTGTCCGGCTACAAAGATGATATTGAAAAGTATGCACAACGTCCTAAAGAGCAAGATATCCTTCGCTATATTTTGAATTATGGCTGGGGATTGGCCGGGCAACGCTTCCAGTTCTCCAAATTCTGTAGTTCTTCCTATAAGTCGGCAGAAATGGGTAATGCGTTCAGAACTTTGGAGAAAACTCTTTTGTTGGAACTGGTCTATCCATTGATTTCCACTTCATTTCCTATTCTTCCGGATTTGAAAAGAAGTCCAAAATTGTTGTGGTTGGACACTGGATTGGTTAATTATGTAGCTGGAATGCAGGAGAGTTTGTTGTTCACTTCTGATACAGATGAATTATGGAATGGGCATATTGCTGAACAGGTAGTAGGACAGGAATTGTTGGGGGCTTCTTTTTGCCTTTGGAGGCAAACGCATGTTTTGGGCTCGCGATGCCCGTAATTCACAAGCGGAGGTGGACTTTGTATATAAATATAAATCACATTTGATACCTGTTGAGGTGAAGACGGGGGATAATTCTAAGCTGCGTTCTTTGCATCAGTATATGGATGAGTCCCAAGAGGACATTGCTTTACGTCTATGGAACGGACCCTTGACTTCCGATTTGATACGTTTGCCTTCCGGCAAACAATACACATTATATAATGTGCCATTTTACTATGCCGGACAACTGGAAACCTTTTTCAATAATAAGTTTGCATAGTTTGTCAGCACTTCAGCACAACTCTATTTAATCTATTGAAACAGAAACGGTTGCCGTATGACGGCAACCGTTGTGATAATTGACGGCAAACCGTTTGTCGTCACACTGAAAAATAAATTATTATAACTTTTCTACCCGGTATACAATGCCTTTGCAAGTTCGCTTATATTCCAGGTTATTCTTCCGTAATATCCTTCCGAAGTGATTTACATTGCTTGCAGTCAGCTTGATATCTTTATTCTTACTCCGTAGATGTTCCAGTATTTGCATGGGAGACAAGTATTTGCCTTCTTCTCCCTCCTCCGGTGAACGAAAGTAACAATGGAATAACTGCTCAACCGGGCTCATTTGCTCGAATTCCTGGTTCGTTTCACGCAAAATAGCCTCATCGGCATCATCAAACCAATAACGTTCGCCCTTTACGATGGCTTCCATCGCCTGTGCATAGAGTTGGCGGTAGTTGATGGTTACATTTGTATCAATCGGTGAGGTCACTTCTATGCAGATGAAACGGCGGCTGCCGCTCGGATCGGTCAGCAAGTCTTTCTGATTGCTTGTCCCGATGAACGAGGCATAGCGCCGCATTTCCTGTATGCTGCTGCCATACGGTTTGCGCAGGTTGGCAACGGGCTTTTGTAGTAAATGTTTCAGAAAGCCTTGTTGATTGATGCTGACCTGGTCGAACTCATCAATGTTAATCAGCATGAAGCGCCCCAGATACAGTTCCGCATCCCGTTTGCTCTTGAAGTCCAGACTGTCGGTATAGCCGAAGCGGAGTTCAGGTGGAAGAATGATGCGGCAATAGGTCGATTTCCGAAAACCCTGCGCACCCACCAATAGGGGAGATGTACTGTTGGAATGTAACTTATCGAGCCCCCCTCCAATGCGCCACCATACTGAGGAACCAGCGGTAGAACAGCTCCCGCCAATGCGGATTGCTGCACGGCACTAAATTGGCCAAAGCCCGGATGCGGTCTTTCCCGTCCCAACGGCTCAGGTTGCAGAGATAGTCTTCCACCGGATTATAAAGCGGTACGCGATTGGAGGATAAATACCTGTTCACATCCCTGTCCCACACACGGATGCCTTCTTGCAGGGCATCCATGGCTATGCTGTTTTTTACGCGTTGGTCTACGGGTTTGAAATAAAAATGAATGGAGTCCCGTTGCCGGTATTCCAGGTCGTTCGTCAAAGCGTTGAAGCGGAATTCGAATCTGCGTTCCATAAATTCGTTCAGCCGGAAGGCGGTAGCCTGTTCCGGTGTCAGGGATTTCTTTTTGCCGAACCCCTTACATTCCTGATAGAGGTTGTGGACAGTTGTCCGCACGGTTGGTTCGTCCGCCTGCTTGAAATAATGTATCATGACTTGGCGTACAGTCTCTTCCTCCGGTATGCCTGCCTTGAAGCAGTGTTCTGCCAGGCACACCAGCAGTTGCTGCAAGTCGTCGCCCCGTTTCCATTCTTCCATTTCATTCAGTGCTTTGCTGAGGGTTGTTTCAAACAATAATGTGAAGGTCTTCGAGGTTTCGTAACCCGGTTTCAGTCTCGACAATGGGTTCTTTTCTGTCAGTTGGCGTTGCCGGAAAGTCTCTTCACTGGGCATACCGAAAGGCTGTTCAAGGCAGAAAGGGATGGCTTGCGGGTTGAAGTAGGGATATGCATCCAGTGTCATGCGGCAGCTTTGCATCATAGAAGGCTCTCGTAGCGTGATGGGAAACGGCAATATGGGCTGGTAGCATTGCACGGCCATGCGGTAGGCGTGTGCGTGAAAAGACTCTATGTTCTCTTCTTTTTACCGGCAAACTCCCGTCCGGCAAGGCGAATTTCACCCAGATTTTCACACTCCGTCCGCTGCTTCCGGCAAAAGCCGCCCAGGTTTGCGGTAACAGAGCTGCCTGCCGTTTCACCAGCTCCACTTCGGACAATCCGGACAAATGGTTTACCTCCAACATCACTACGCCATTGTAGTGTTTCAGTTTTCGTCCGTTGTCTCTGCTTCTTCCGAATTCCACGGAGGGATAAATGCGCGGTAACTTGTCGATGTGTTCATAGTATCCTCCGCTGTCAGGATTCGTGTAAAGGAGCATGGAGCGCAATCTTGTGACGTGTTCCTCTTTGGTTTCTGTTTTTATCCGGTCTATCCATGCGTCAGCTTCGCAAGTGCTGAGGGTTTCTTTTCCACTCTCCCGGTCTTCTCTGATAAGAGTTATTTTCATCTGTATATGTGTTTTGAAATAATTGAGCAATAAGGGTTATTCCTTAGCGGCCGCAAGGTACGCATAATATACGCTGAAAGCAAATTATAAATGCCTTTTATGATTCTATTTATCCTTAAAGACTGTCGTTCTAAATGCATGAGAAAAATTAACGAATACTTAAGGGAAAACTTGCTTTTGCCTTATTGATTTCGTATCTTTGCTTACTCTAAAACTTCGTCCTGCAATTGCGGGCCCGACGGTTTCGATATGGGAACTGAGCAGCCTGCAACTGCCCACCGGACAGCCCGTAATTGCAGGACGAAGTTTTGGAGTAAGCATAAGAACATTTATCCTAAGCCAAAAGCACAAAAACGACAGACTATCTGCACATTTTTCTGCCTTGTTGTAGCTTTCAATTGCTTAAGAAGAACAGTATTAACCCTTTAAACAGAAACAAAAAACAATGGCAGCACAGTATGACTTCCAAAGACGACCTAACCCGAAGGGGGACGGTGAATTACAACCCTTGTATCCACGTATCGTGAATAAAGGTACGATTGACACAGAGCGTTTGGTTAGTGACATTTCCCGAATGTCCAGTTTCAGTCCCGGTGACATCAATGGTTTGTTGGCGGCAATAGAGGACCGGGTATCGTATTATTTATCCGAAGGACATCATGTTCAGTTGGGCGGTATGGGATACTTCTCAGCCGGTCTGAAGGGGCGTCCGGTGATGGATCCGAAAGAAATCCACGCGCAGACTATCTTTTTTCGGCAAAGTACATTTCCGCATATCGCCCGATTTCCGTAAGCGGTGTGCCGGTTTTGTAGAGCGTGCCAAATATGGTTTCCGTAAGAGTGCGGAGCTTGGTGGTGCCGAGCGTTATCGCCGTTTGCTGGCTTTTTTGGAGACACATCCCTTCATTACACGCAAAGATTACAGCAGTATCACGGGACTTTTGAAGAATAAAGCATTGAATGACCTCAATTTGCTTGTGGAAAAGGGATATTTGAGCACAATCGGGCGTGGTTCGCATAAAGTGTATGTACGTGCTGAACCACAGGGTGTTAAGTCGGGAAATGAGTAAATATATCGGAAATAATAGTGCTGATAAACTGTTTGTCAGCACTGGTCGCAACGGTTGCCAGCACAAGGCAACCGTTTGTTTTATTGTATATTAGCTGTCTTAGTGCTGGAGTGCTGACAACTATCGAAAAACTTTCATTGTGCAGAAATTCCTCTTGTTTGTTTTTTAGGGGTGACACACTTATTGTCCACCGTTCGGTTTTCCGGATTTTATTGCGTACGGTGAGTACTTCCCATTGCGGAACTTTTTTTCAAAATTTCACAGATGTGTTCTATATAGAGATTTTTACGTTCTTCCATGATACTGTCCGGACGAATTATGTAAACTTCTATACTATCGATGCTGCCGTCCGCTTTGGGCAGTACTGCGCATGATATTACCACTTTTGTATTTGCCAGTTCCGGAAAATAATCTCTATTGAACTGTGTCTTAATTAAAACCATAGCATCTTTTATAGATGTTCCCTTTTTTATAGAATTCCGATAGCTGGTTTTAGAAATGATTCTGCCTTGTTCTACCTGGTAGTCCGTTTCATTTTCATATTCTCTATTAAAGCCCATGTGGACATAATAGATCTGTTCACCGGACACAACCTTCAACTCTCCGCTGAACCAAGAGGCTACCACTCGGCCTCGTTTGTCTTGATACTGATTGAAGATTCCATTTAAATCAATGGTAACTTCCGGCACTGTGTCGGGATAGGCGAAAACGCTTTTACTATCTTCTATTTTTTTTCAGAAACAGTTTATCATCTTCTATTTGCCATGTGGCTTGGTATCCTCTCCAGCAGGCTGTACAAAAGTCCTCTTGGGAGAGGTGTTCGCGCACCTGCCTGCTAATGATTGAATCGTGCTCTATCGGGCACGTTTGCAACATAAAAGTGTCTTTTCCGATAATGATGAGATCGGATATCTGTCCGGTTGCTTGGGCTGAAAGGAGGCAACAGAAGCATAGGAGGTGAAAGAGGAGGAGTTTTCGTACCATAGTAGAAAAAGTTATCTCTGCAAAAATAATTGTTTTGTGTATAAGAAAGGAGTTTTATATAAGAAATTTGTTCTCGATTCTACCTCAACAAGAACTTTTACTATCTTTGTATCGTTATGTGCGCCATAAAGCAACAGGTTTAATAATAAAGAATAGCAGGAGGATTAAAGATGGATCCATTGGAATACATAGTGCCCGACAGAAAACGCATCCCTTACGGTATGATGAACTTCGCAGACATTCGTCTCGACAATTATTATTATGTGGATAAGACCCGTTTCATCCTTATGATAGAGCAGGCGGACCGTTTCTTTTTCTTCATTCGCCCACGCCGTTTCGGCAAGAGTCTCACACTGAATCTGCTGCAACACTATTACGATGTGCGTACCCGCGACAAGTTCGACGCCCTGTTCGGAGACCTCTACATAGGAAAGCACCCCACGCCGGACCGCAACACCTATCTCGTACTTTATCTCAATTTCTCCGGCATCACCGGCGAATTGAATAATTACCGTAAAGGGATTGGATGCGCACTGCGGCATTACTTTTGAGAACTTTTGCAAGAAATATGCCGATCTTCTGCCGCAAGACACTTTGGAGGGCTTGTGTGCAGTGAGCGGAGCCGTGGATCAATTAGATTACCTTTATCAGGCTTGCGAGCGTGCCAAACAGAAGATGTATCTCTTTATCGATGAGTACGACCACTTCACCAATGCTATTCTCGCTGACCCCGAAAGCCTGCACCGTTACACCAATGAGACGCACGGCGAAGGTTACTGGCGCGCCTTCTTCAACAAGGTGAAGGCGGGAACCTATTCCAGTATCAAGCGTTGTTTTATCACCGGCGTAAGTCCCATGACGATGGACGACCTCACCAGCGGATTCAACATCGGCACCAACTACTCTCTCACACCGGATTTCAATCAAATGATGGGTTTCACGGAAGAGGAAGTACGCGAAATGCTGACTTACTATTCCACCAACAGCCCCTTTAAGCACACCGTAGACGAACTGATAGAGATAATGAAATCGTGGTACGATAGCTATTGCTTTGCGCAGGAATGTTACGGCGAAACCACGATGTACAACTCCAATATGGTGCTTTACTTTGTCAAGAACTACATCTCGCGTGGCAAAGTACCGATAAACATGGTGGAAGAAAACATCCGCATCGACTACGAGAAACTGCGCATGCTCATCCGCAAGGACAAAGAGTTTGCCCACGACGCTTCCGTCATTCAAACCCTCGTGAGCCAGGGCTTCATCACCGGCGAACTGAAGACTGGTTTCCCCGCTACCGGTATCACCAATCCCGATAATTTCGTGAGCCTGCTCTATTATTTTGGTATGCTTACCATTAGTGGCATGCACGAAGGGAAAACCAAGCTGACCATCCCCAACCTGGTGGTTCAGGAACAACTCTATACCTATCTCTTGAATACTTACAATGATGCAGACCTGAGCTTCAACAGCTACGAAAAGAGCGAACTCTCCAGCCGTCTCGCTTATGACGGGGGCTGGAAAACTTACTTCGGCTACATCGCCGACTGCCTGAAACGTTACGCTTCTCAACGCGACAAACAGAAAGGGGAGTTCTTTGTCCACGGTTTCACCCTCGCCATGACTGCTCAGAACCGCTTCTATCGTCCCATTTCCGAACAGGACACGCAGGCTGGATATGTCGACATCTTCCTCTGTCCGATGCTGGAGATTTACTCCGACATGACACACAGTTACATCGTGGAACTGAAGTATGCCAAGTATAAAGACCCCGAAACCCGCGTGGAAGAATTACGCCAAGAAGCCATTGTCCAAGCCAACCGCTATGCTGATACGGATACAGTGAAGCGTGCCATCGGAAATACCCGGTTGCACAAGATAGTGGTGGTGTATAAAGGGATGGAAATGCGGGTGTGTGAGGAAGTCTAAAAGAAATGTTCTCCTATTTATCCGTTTCATCTATAAAAACGTCCTCTTGGTCGATTTTATAGATGACGGATTAAACTGTTTCATGTAAGAAGAGTCATAGATGCATATTTGGTGAATTCAATGAAAATATAACTCACTTTTAAATGTATTAGAATTATGAAGAAGCAAATTTTAGGTTTGGCCGTTGTTCTGTTTATGGGCTCGGCAGTATGTATGGCTCAGGATAACAGAGGTGGACGTCCTGACATGTCAAAGCGTATCGAACAGATGGTGACGGATCTGGGACTGAATGAAACTCAGGCTAAAGAATTTAAGGCGGTAATGGAGGAAATGAGACCAAACAGAGGTGCTTCGGGCGAAAGACCTTCACGCGAGGAAATGGAGAAAAACGTAATGAGGCAGATGCGAAACTCAAAAAGATTCTGACGGACGAACAGTATAAAAAGTATCAGAGCATGAGGCCTCAGAGAGGACAGAGAAGAGGGAAATAATATCCGGTGCTTCCCTCACTTTGGCGGTGAAATCATTCACGGGTTCAATTCCTTGAGGGGTGGGATAGATTATCACTTGGTTCTACGGGTTTACATTATTAAGAGGAATATGGTAATTGTAAGTAAAACGTACCAGTGTAGGTTGTTGTTGCCTTCCGGACGCTGTAATATTTAAGTGTCCGGAAGGAACAACATTTTGTTTTCATTGAATCGTCGGATATATTTCCTATTCTTTTTTGTGTTATGGAAACAATATTTTGAGTACCTACTCGTCCGACAGTACCAAAATCAAGCAATAAAGTAATTTGCCTTTTGCCTTCGGTAAAAATTGTTCCATTATTAGAACGCATGTCCTTGACGGAAAATACATAGGTGCTTTTATCTTTCCATACAGCGTCTTTTTTCATGGAATGTCCAATATTCCGGAGCGCTGTTCACGCTATAACAAATTTTTAGCCACCCGTCTTTGCAGCCTTTAGGGTAATGATTGAAGGTTACCTTAATGTAAGGATATTTAGCGGCATCATATAATATCTTGTCTTTCTTCATACAGATTCCCGAATTAACCAATAATAATTCATCTTTTATCGGTTTCAACGAAGGAGGCTCCATCTTCCAGCCTTTCCAGGCATACTGCAACTGTTCGTTGATTTGTCCTTCAAATGGTAAAGGTTGAGCTTCTCCTAAATAGAATAGCAATGTGCCGAACCCCGGATTGTCGCAAGTCCACCCGGCTCCTTCCGGACGAATACGCTGCAAGACTTTCTCCGTATAGGGCATTTCTAAACCACGTCTCATTACATAATGATTATAGGCTATTTCGAATACGGCACGAAACTCTCCTAAAGAAGCCTTATCGACCGTCTGCCAGTTACAGTATTTCCCGGTGGCATCTTTCCATACTTTAAAAGGAACGTTCGAATATCCGAGATTGACTTTTGAAAGATATTCATAGCCTTTCAGAATACGGTTATACAATGCACCGTATAAATCATCCCCCTGCTTCCACGCGCACTCTGCCAGTTCTGCCAGAACACCGACACCCAGCATACAATGAGCCTGATCCCGTCCGTTTCCTGTAGCTGTCCTGTCTCTGAAATGTAGTTAGGCAAACTTCCATTATCTTTACTGTGATAGAAAAAATCAACAGCTTGATTATACAAATCCACATCATTGGAAAAAGGGCAATGGCCATGCGCATTTTATTTACCGATCCACCCCAATTGCCATTGGCATACGGCTTTGCTTCTACAAAAAGCGGTCAATATCGGAAGAAACACTTCTCTGAACATTTTTTCCGTTTGTTGTGTATCTTCCACCGTCCATCCATTGGCGTACCCTGTCCGTTTATAGGTATAACGCATTATCTCGGCAGCATTTATCAACATAAATCCTTGTAACCCGGCACAAAGGGGATCATCCGGACCATGTATTTTCCGTAGCGTCCGGGCATATCCCCGAAGTATTTCCATAGCTTTGTCGGCATGACGCCCGTCACAAGTAATATTCCACATCAAAGCGTTGTAATAAGCCGCGTTGCAATCGCTTTCACAAGGATGCTTCGTGTAACCATATTTACCCGCTCGAGCAATGTTTTCAAAAGGACCTTTCATCATATAGTCGTAGGAAGCCCCCGGAGTTTTTTTTTAATAATTCATACGAGCCTATGGCAGGATGGATATCCTTTTCTACCATTTGTCTTATACGGTTTAGATCTTCTTGCGAATGAAGAAGGCCGGGATGTATAAAGTCGCGTGCAATAGTCGTAAGACTAAAAGCAAACATTGTGATTATAAGAAATACGTATTTCATTCCGTCAGGTTTAAAGTATAAGCGAAATTCCAACCAATTATTCTATTCTCAAGGCAAATCCACCGCTGTTCTTCAAGTTAAAAAGTAAGTTTGTCTTTGCCTGACACTTTCCGGGTTTCAATATCAACTTTATCTTCCGACAGCGTATCATCGGTATAAATCGTCGCTTTGTATTGTTTTCCGGACTTTAAAAAGAGCAGTCCAAAACCAAGGTTCGTGCGTTCGCATTCGTAATGCCGCCTACATACCAGGTCGTTCCACTTCTACGTGCTATCACGGCATATTCTCCAACAGATCCGTCAATTACTTTTGTATCATCCCAAACAGTTGGGATATTTTCCCAAAGCTTCAATTCAAGACGATCATGCCGGGCTTCGGGACGTTCACGCCAGAACAAGAACTGGGCAGGGCTGTAGAATAAAATCGGAAGTGCCAGGCGATGCGCCCAAGTACTTTGCAGGCCGGCACGCAGATAGCCCGGAGTATAGTCTCCTGCACCGATAGTGAAGCGGGTAAACGGCAACATGGCATCATGATCCGCATTAGGTTGTTGTTCATTGCCATGAATGCCCTCTTGCGTAATGAGATTGGGATAAGTACGGCTAAATCCCGTGGGACGATAAGCATCGTGAATATTGACCATCAAATGATGCTTTGCCGCTTTTTTTACCATGCCTTCAATCCATTCCTGCCACTCTTGGTTACCTGTACTTACGAATCCCGGCTTTATGCCTTTCACTCCCCACTTCTCATACAATGGGAAAAGTTCATCCGCATAGCGCTCTACCGCTATCTTGTCAAGATATAAAAAAGACACCGATGCCTTTTTTTCTTTGGCGTACCTGATGGCAGCAGGCAAATCCAAACCCGATTTAGGAGTGCCCGGATAGCTTTTGATATCTTTATCAGGTCCGTACCATAATCCGTCATACAATATGTAATCAATGCCTTTACGTGCACAAAAAGTCTATCAGCTTAAAACTGGCTTCTGTATTCAAATCAATTTCACGCATTACCGTTCCGGGCTTTATCCATGATGTGTCTGTAAGCTGGCAAGGATCATTCAAGTTAAGCACCAGATAATTATTTTCAATGAGTCCGCCGGGTTTCTCGGCAAGCGTTATAGCCCGCCAAGCGGTTGTAATGCCATTTGCGCTTTTAGCCTCGCCACGTATTGAAATGCCCAAAGTTGTGCCTCGCCTATTGGGGGATTGCACGTATGCGCGCGGATAATTGCTGTTGCCTGCTTCGAATATCGCTCCATAAACACCGTTTGCGGTCATGCATGTAAGCGGTAATTCACAGTTGGGCTGAATTTCATTAACATAGACTTTGGAATATTTACCTTCATGCCCATACGATTGCCATACTGATGTATATTGTGGAAAAACGAACTCGGTGAGTTCTCTGTTAATGACTACTTTCTCAAATCCTTTCTGTGCGGGTATTTCATAACGAAAAGCGATTCCTTCATTGTAGGCACGGAAAATAATTTTCAGTTTACGATGTGGAAAAAGAGTCTCTTCAAGCACAACGCTCATTTCATTGTAATTATCGGGGTACTCACCACGTTCGCCGTAGACAGGCTTCCATGTACTACGCCTTTCAGTTCGGAGAACATCGGACACTTTCAGAAAAGACTTTATTCCAGCCGTTCCCAACACGTCAAATCCTAATCGGGAAGATAATAAAAAAGGTTTTCCTTTGTATGAAACGGCATACATGGGTGTACCCTTCGGGGTAGTTGTGCCTTGATTGGCCCACTAGTGAAAATTCAATCCGAATATCCCCGTCAGGCGAGTTTACGGTTTGGGACATCAGTCGCCCGCTATAAGTGACTGCAATTACAAATAACAAATAAATTAATTTCATATCAATACTTTTTATTAATTAGGAACAACATTAAGATATACATTATTTCACCTTTATATCTTTTATGAACTCATTTGTGATAAATTCGTTTACATCCTTCATACGTTTCCCGTTGATGACCACATTCTCAAAAGTAATGTTCCTCACGCTGTGGTTCTCATCAATTCCTTTAATCAGAGATGGATTTTCACCTACTCCGTCATACGTTATGTTTCGAAAAGTTATTTCCTCTATACTGTTTCCGGGAGCCTTATTGTATTTGGGATTATAAAGAACCTTCAAACAGAACAAACGTCCTTCCTGGATACTCTCTACGCGGATATCCTCAAAAGAACATTGCGAACAATATTCTTGTCACCGCAATCGATGTTCATGCTACCTTGATAAAGAGGGTCGTCTTCATCATGTTCCAGAATGTCGATATTGCGAACCGTTACATTCTCAAGGACTTCACCGGTCAATGAGTCCGGATCGCCATGACCGCCCATGTTTATCGGGTGAGCAATGTCCGCCCACAACACCGAGTTTTGAACGGTGATATCGGAAGAACCGCCCCACCAGTTCCAACGGTGGTTATAGATGGCGATACAATCATCAGAATTACGCAAAAACACATTATCGACAACGACATTGCGGCAGCACATCAAATCAATGCCATCGCTCCAACCTTTGCAGCTGAATGCCTTTAGATTCTTGACTGTCAATCCGGTAGTTCCTCCCCCAAAAACCGTGTAATGATCGGGATTGACTACCGTAACCCCTCAATCAAAACATTTTTAGAATCCGTTACTTCTATGCCGCGTATCGGATGGTCCAATATGCCGCGCCCGATAATCCGTACATTTTCAGCCTTGTCCACCAATAATTTGGCCTTTATGACTGCTCCCGGAGCCAAATAAACAGTCGTATTGCTGGGGATGCGGATTTGGTTGTTAGGCAAATCATCGGGTTTATGTATTCCAGGACCAAAATACATCACCCCTTTCCGGGCTTCAGTGTAAGTTTCCGTTTCCAACGGGTTGGCAAAGAGATGCAAGTTATGCAGCCGGTCTCCGTTGAATTCTACTGAGAGGTATTGCGGTCGCTCCAAAGTAAAGAATATGGCATTCCGCATTTGCGTATACTCCACCTTATTATTCAGCGGACGTATATCCACCTCACGGATTGTACCGTTGTTTTTCTTGACCATTACTTCCACCGGACTTCCCATGTCAAATTGAACCATGGAAGCCTCTTGCACTTTATCCATATCCACATGTACTTTGTATTCATACAAGTCTTTCCACTCGCCTCCCAAAGTGCGGACACGCACCGTATAACTGTCGTTGTGGGGCATTCCCGTTCTCAGACTTTCCGGATATGTGATAACTTGAGCTTGCATCGCAATTGCTTTTAGAAGAACAAGTATCATAAAATATTTCAAGTTCCGATTAATAAACGTCATAGTATTCATACTTTAATAAATCATTTATATACAATGTCATTTGAATTTTATATCAACAGTATGTTCGCCAATTTTTATATCACCATCTGCGGCATTCTTGATAAATTTACCGTTTATCCGCACATTCTCAAACGTGATATTCTTCACCCTTCGTTCGTTATCATATCCATAAATAATGGATGGGTTTGCCCCCTTTCCATTGTACTGAATATTTTTAAATAATATATTCTCAATTCCGCGACCGGGCGCCTTACTGTATTTTTTATCATTTAGTACTCGTATATTAAACAATTGCCCTTCCTGAAAATTTTCTACACGAATGTTATCGAAAGTAATGTTCCGTACCAAGTTGTTGTCACTGGGACAAATTGCCATGCACCCTTGGCAATTGCGGTCATCCTCATCATGTTCCAAAATGTCAATATTACTAAAAGTGATATGTTCAATCGTGTCTCCATCGGCTTCGGCATTTCCATGCAATCCGATGTTGATGGGGTGAGCGATATCGGCCCAAAGTGTTGAATTCTTGATTTGAATATTCCTAACATTTCCATAAGCTTCCCAACGATGTCCGTAAATGGCTATGCAATCGTCTGAATTACGCATAAATATATCATCAATCGACACATCTGAGCAGGACATAAGGTCTATGCCATCGCTCCACCCCCAGTTACTAAATGATTTGATGTTCCGGACGGTTAAGCCGGTTACTTGGCCACCGTAAATTGTGTAATGCTTTGGGTTTATAAAAACAGGCCCATCAACAGTTACATTTTGGGAATGCCGGATTTCAACGCCGCGTTCAGGCTGAAAAACGATGCCGTGTCCTTTATCATCACATTTTGTACACTATCGAGCAAGAGTTTACCTTTCAGAATTGCGCCGCCATCGATAAATACTGTTTTCCCTGAAGGAATTCGGAATACACCTCTTGATTGCTCTTTCGGTTGATGCAGACCGGGACCGAAATAAATGACATCTGGATTATCCAGACTGGGTTTTTCATCCAATATCGCGTTAGCAAAGATATGAAGATTTTGCAATTTGTCTCCATTTACTTCAAGTGATAGCTTACGCGGGCGGTCGAGTGAAAACGAGATTATGTTTCCATCCACTACGGGAACAATGCCATAAGATAGCGGACGAATTTGCGCCGTATTTATTGTGCCATTATTTTTCCTTACTTGTATTTCCACTTTTCCTGAAAAGTCGAAGGATACCATGGAGGCTATCTGGCGGTTATCCATATCTACCTCAACTTTATATTCATACAAATCTTTCCACTCACCTCCGGGTATGCGCACCTTCACGGTAAAATCATCGTTATGGGCTGAATAAAACATTTCCTTCGGTATTTCATAAGTAACAAGTTCCTGCGCCTGTGCGGTTATTGCAAAGATGAGGAATATAATGAACTGTAGTTTCTTCATTTTAGTTATTGATTCTGATTTATTTAACAAATAAGGATACGCCCTGCGGATTCACTTTCTTTATGTTTCCCTTCCCGTCTAAATTCAAACTATCGAGGCAAAGCTGCCTGAGTACATAGTTCTCTTTTTGTGGAAAAATCCGATGATAAAGGATATATTCTTGTCCGTCGTGAGAAAATACACAATGGTGGCCGGGGCCATACGTTGTGCTATCTACAGAGGTTTCTAATATCGGGCTGTTTACGCCTTCTTCGAATGGTCCCCATGGTTGCTTGCCCGTGGCATACCGGACATTGTAAGTATGGTCTATCGCTTTCCCATTGGAGTACATCAAATAATAGATGCCGTCTTTTTTCATCATGACCGGACCTTCGAAATAGTGAGGAGGGGTCACATCCGTAGGATCTTTAAGGAAATCAACCATATTCTCCGCTAAAGGAACCATGAAACATTTCCCGTTCACCCAGTTCAAGCCCGAACCCCAATACAGATATGCCTGGTTATCATCATCGATAAAACATTCCGCATCAATCATGTGATATCCCGGAATCATGTTACCCGGAATCAGAGGTGTATTGTTTTTCTTGGCATTTCTCCAAGGTCCAAGCGGGTGTTCAGCCGTACCCGCCCATATTTCATTACCTACTGAAACGTACATATAAAACCGATCATCAATTCCCTGTACCACGGATGGGGCCCAAACCATATCTTTTCCTGAAGTAGGGCTGGTACATGCTTCTTTTGTCGGCCAGTTGATGCGTCTTTGCTCAATGCTGAAAATCAGTAGTCTCAAATACTGCCAGTTCGTTGCTGCCCCATGGGTCAATAGTAGCGTAAATGTAATATTTACCTTCGTAAAATACGATGGAAGGGTCGGCATAATAACCATCCATGATAGGATTGGAAATTTTCACTTGTTCTTTCGGGGTGCAACTGAAAAAACAAATGGCAATAATGACGAGGAAAAAAATAATTCTTTATTTGCATAAATAGATAACAATTGATTTATTCTTGATCATAAACGGACAAATCCCACTCATCAACCCATTTTAGCACAGGTAATCCGTTTTCAAATTCAATGGGTAACCAAACGTAGCGACCATCAATCGCATTTTGTGGTTTCCAACGATCTGCCATAAAGATGAAAGTATTCTCCCTTCCTTGTACTGGCAGGATATAGGTACTTTGGGAATGGAAAGTGGTTTCGGAATCATCCCCTATTGCAGGGTTATCGGGGTGTCTTGTCCATGGTCCCCAAATATTATCCGCTGTTAATAAGCGAGCCGGATTGGGTCTCCAACCCGTACAACCGGAAGTTATCATATAATAGCGCCCGTCTTTTTTGAACAGAGCAGGTGCTTCGTTCCACCCTGCCGGGTCTATACGATAATATTTTCCAGTATAATCCAGATAATCGTCAGTTAATTCCGCAATATGTAAAGTCTTATTTTCTTCCGAAGAATAAATGTGATATGCTTTTTGATTATCGTCCACATATAAAGCCATGTCGCGTGACATTTGCCCTGTCTTAAAATCACGACAAACATACAAGCCTTCGGCAATGATTGAGTCTTTTTCAGATGAACTGAGACCTTTTATATCTTCGGAAGTTACCGTAAAGTTACGTTGGGTTTCGGTCATATTGACCGGAAAGATACCTGCATTCGGGCGGAATGATTTTATAAATTTGTAAGGTCCGATTATCTTATCACTTACGGCAATGCCTGTACGAGCTGCAGAATATCCTTTTCCTTTCAGTTCCAAATGGAAATACATCACGAATTTCCCGGTCTTTTCGTTATATATCACTTTGGGACGTTCAAGAATACAACCGGATTCTATATCGCTGTCGCTCCCTTCGGTAGCAACAGACAATACTATTCCTTCGTTTATCCAGTTGTAGAGGTCTTTGGAGGAATAACATCCTACTCCCACCAATGCTACATTACCAGTCTTACCTTCCGTTTTATGTTCACCGAACCAATAATAGGTATCGTTGTGATAAAGTATTCCACCGCCGTGTGCATTGATATGCACACCATTATTATCAAGCCAAAGTTCGCCCGGACGAAAATTATTGTAGGATTGTTGAGCACTCGCAATGGCCGTAATAGTCATGGTAATTACCAATATAAGACTTATCTTTTTCGGATAACCATAAGAATAATTTTTCATTTACATATCATTTAAGGGTTTATGATTAATTATTGCTACTCATAGCGTGTTTGTATTTTAACAAGCACGCATGAGTAGCAATAACAAATCATACCTATTAAAACAGTTTATTTACTTTTTACCATCCTGGATTTTGTTTAAGCATTTTGTTGAGACGTATTTGTCCGATCGGAATAGGATATAAATAATCTTTGGGTTGGAATTGCAGATTACCGGATAATGCAGCAATTGAACGTCCGTAATCGAATCCTTCTTCCTTATAGATTCCATATTGCAACATGCTTTCATCAAGGCAGGGCTGCCCATGATATGTTGCGTCATTTGCAACAGCAGTCATATATTCGGTTCCATAAACGTAGCGTCCTAATTTCTGTCCTTTCAAATTAATATGTGCAATTCCCCATCGTTTCAAATCATTTGCACGGAAGCCTTCGCCAAAAAGTTCGCAAGCCCGTTCACGACGGATCTCATCGAGCATATTCATCTTTTTGATAATGGTTTTGCCTTGCGCATGGTCCCAATATCCTCCATCATACAAATTTGCTATTAATGCGTTTGTTAATGGCGCAACACCTGCGCGTGCCCGAATTAGATTGATTGATTTGTTTAAATCTTCATCGGATATCTGTCCGTTTCCTAATTCCACGGTTGCTTCGGCATAAATAAGGTAAACTTCAGCGAGACGGATAAGCGGCCAATCTGGTGATGCGGTACTACTACCCCTGCCAGCACCTTCTGGCATATATTTTCTACCGCCATAGGAGTCGTGTGTGGTTGGCGCCTTGATTGTCGGATTAAATATTGCGGCTTTTGTTGTGAAAGCCGGATCATTCGGATTATACGGAGATTCCGGATAGACAGGATCTGGATATGGTTTGCCTGTAGTTTCATTGGGAATACCGTAATTAAGATCACTCATCCAAGATACGCGGTCTGGAAGATTTGCACAGCTAATAAAACGATAATCGCGGTTGCGGAATTCGTCGGAAAAATGTTCAAATCCAAGGAATTGAGAGTTTTTTTCGCGAGTTACTCCATCGTGGCTGATGTAAATTGGCAATCCATTTCTGCAAAGGAACATTTCTCCTAAATAAACACCTATATTGGCTCCATAGTTACATGGGATATCATGCTCAAGATTGATACCGGGCCTTTTTACATCATAATCATATTTTACACTAAAAATAAATTCTTTATTGGTACTTTTTCCCGCATTTACATAATTGGAAATATTACCTCCTTTTTCATCAATATTGAAAAGATAATAATAACTCAATGAATCACATTCCTGCCAAAGGGCGAATGTGCCGGCATTCGCTTCATCCATTACCTCGCTCGCCATTTTTTTTGCTTCGGTAAGCATAGCGGTAATGTCGGGATAGTTGGTCGGTTTTGTTGCACCGGCACCTTCGCCCGAACCATCGCCATCAAGGTCGTAACCAATATTGGGAACATACTTTTCCCAAGTAGCTTCGTAAAGTAATACCCTTGCCAGGAAGGCTTTTGCTGCTTCTACACTGACTTTTCCTTTATCAGCGTCAGCTATGTTTTTTTCTTGAGGCAGTAATTGAATAGCTTCTCTAAGATCATTAACGATGAACTGAATGACTTCATAACGACTGTTACGTGCGCCGAATAATACAGGATCGGTTACATCAAATACATGATCCGCAATAGGAATACCTCCAAAGAGTTGCAATAAGTAGAAATGTTGCCATGCACGAAAGAAACGCGCTGTTCCTATCGAACCATTTAATGCGGACTTGTCTCCTGCATAAGTTTCTGCTTTTTCCAGTAAAATATTACAGTTACGAATATAACTGTACGGCTTATCCCATCGCCAATCGGTCTCTGTCGTAGTTCCTCCTCCACTGGAAGAAAGACCGGAAATATCAAGCCCTCTATCCACTCTTGAAGATTGCATGGCACTTCCTCCATTATAATCTTTCCAGCCTTCCAGATTATATAGCGCATTTGCTGCTTGCATAAATTGTTCCGGTGTTTTAAATGCAATACTTTCTGTCCCTGACGAAAGGGGTTCCTTGTCGAGAAAATCGCCGCATCCGGTAAATATAGCTGCGGATGTCATTATCAGAATTATAGATTTTATATTCTTCATATTGTTTATTATTGTTTTTAATATATCAAATGTTTAAAAAGTCACATCTATACCGATAGAAAGCAACCGACTGAAAGGATAAGTTCCATTGGTAGCTTCTCCATATTCGGGGTCATAGCCATCTTTAACTTTTGTCCATTCCCATAAATCATCGCCAGAGAAATAGAAACGTACTTTACTTAGCGCTAAATGGTTTGTCCATTTTTGAGGTAAGGTATAACCAATGACAAGTGATTTTAAACGTATATATTTAGAATCTTGAACACTTACATCTTTGTTTTGATAGTTCCATTTGCCGAAATTAGCATCAAATGAGGGAATGGCATAATCAGTTGAAGTATTGGTATTTACCAGATTTGTGGCACCATCGTCAAGTGGATTAGGTATATTGATATCCGACCACATTTGTCCCATAAACGTAGTATTCTGAAGTGTACCTCCTACCCATGGAGCATAATGGTTGCCGCTACGTAAGACTTTTGTTTAAGCACTCCCTGAAAGAAAGCAGATATATCAATACCTTTCCACGCTATTCCGGCTTTGAGTCCAAATGTTAAATGTGGTGCAGCATCACCGGCATAGTAGATGTCATCATTTGTAATAGCACCATCGCCATCAAGGTCAACTACTTTACGTGCGCCCGGGCGTAAACGTTTTGTGCCTGTTTCAGCTGGCGCAAACAAGATATTGTTCTTTTTAACCCCTTTACCATGATCATTAGGGTCAACCCAGTAATATTGGTCATAGTAAGCATTTGCTTCAGCTTGTGTTTGGAACAATCCATCCGTTTTGAATACATAAATTGCATCGCGGGGTTTGCCTATTAGTCTGTTGGAGTTTTTTCCGGGTGTAGGCACATTTTCATTATTCTCTAACTCAATCACTTTTGATTTGGCATCCGCTATGAATCCGCTAATATTATAGGATAGTTCTCCTATTTTATCACGCCATCCTAATGCAAATTCCCAACCTTTTGCACTAAATTTACCATTGTTGCTTTTAGGGGCAGACGCACCAAGAATAGAAGGATAGGTTACAGGAATGAACATACCGTTGTTGCGCTTTGAATAATAGTCGAACGAACCATAAAGTTGATTATTCAAGAAAGAAAAAATCAAGTCCAATATCATGGCTGGTGATTGTTTCCCATGTACGTGACGCTGAAGTCATTGCCGCAAGGGCTAAAGTTGATTGCGACGCCATTGATTTTCCAAAATAAGCAGTTCCTGTGCTGAGAGTTGCATATTGTTCATAATTTCCAATTCCTTCTACACTGCCGGTTTTACCATAGTTGTATCTTATTTTCAGATTTGATAACCATTCAAGTGACTTCATGAAATTTTCACTGGAAAGAACCCATCCGCCCGACACCGAATAGAAATTTTTCCATCGTTGTTCAGGATGAAGTTTCGATGAACCGTCACGACGTCCTAGTAGTTCGAGAAGATAACGGTCGGAATAATTATAAGAAAGACGTGACACATACGATAATAGTGCCCATGATGATTGTCCGCCTTTTGCTTCATTATTGTCGCCACTAACCATTACATCAAGATCTACAAGTCCACTACCTTCAAAGAGTGGCCCTCTCTTCCGAGATGCTGTTATCGTTTTATAATCTTCATTCTCTGCTGTCATTCCGACCATGGCAGAAATCTTATGTAATTCTGCAAATGTCTTTTCGTATCGTGCAAATGCTCCGGTAGTTACGCTCGTCCATCTTTTTACTTGTTCACTCAATGATCCCGGTGACTGAAAATTTCCAGTTGGATTTCCTACCCAATCATAATATTGAATCTTGTTTTTTGATGTTTGGATGCTGTTTTCCACTTTTTATAAGAAGCTGTTCCCTGTATTGATAATCCCGAAACATAATCAGAGAGGTCGAATGTTGCTACAAGATTTGCTCTATATGTATTCCAGTTATTTTTTATCTGTCCGCCATCTACAAGCCTTCCAACCGGATTACGGTTATTTCCAAATGTATCATAAAAGTCTCCATTTTCGTTATAAATCGGCCAAAGCCATGGATCCATCCATCCTTCACCGACACCGGTACTTGGTGTAGTAATATTACGGATATCATATGCCATACTTGTTTCAAGCTTTAAAACTTTTGTTGCTTGATAATCCATATTAAGTCGGGCGTTATATTTCTTTTCGCCATCTTCCGCAACTTTTAATTGAGCGTTATTATCAGCATAACCGACTGAAGCCATATAGCCAAATTTATCGTCTCCGCCGGATATACTCAGATTGTGTTTATGGGAAGTAGCTTGTCCGTACAGTATATCCTTTATGTTTTGATTTGGAGTATATCTGAATGTTTTACCACCATTTATCAATGTAAGTGTTTCCCCATTGCGCCATGCTTTCCATAAAGTTTCATTATCATAGCTTTTCCCGCTTGCATCAATACCTGACATTACACTTCCGGGCTTAAGGATCCACCAATCAAACTTATCTTTAATATCTTCGGAGGCGGATAAAGTCGGATTATTTGCTCGTGCATCTTGGTATTTTGCTTCATAAAACATATCAAGCCATTGATAATTATTGGTAAGTGGCGTTTGAATTCCATCAATAGTTGTGCTGATAGAGCCGTTATAAACAATTTTAGCTTTGCCTTTTTTGCCGCGTTTAGTGGTGACAAGCACTACACCTGATGCAGAACGTGAGCCATAAATAGCAGCTGACGCATCTTTTAAAACTGAAATATTCTCAATATCATTCGGATTCATTTGATTTAGTTCATCAAGTGACGCTGTTGCGCCGTCTATAAGTACCAATGGACTCGAATTACCATTAACAGAAATATCTCCGCGTATTTTCATTGCAACCCCTTCACTACCAGGACGGGTTGATGTTCTTGTGACGACAAGTCCGGGAACTTCTCCCTGCAAGGCCACAGACACGTTACTGGTACCACGATCTTTAAAAAGCATCTTCACCTTTGATTTGAGAAATGGCACTGGTGAGGACGCCTTCTTCTGCGTGCCATAACCAACTACAACTACTTCATCCAGTAATTCACTATCCTCTTGCAACGTAATATTGACAACTGATTTTCCATTTACGGGAAGTTCCTGAGTCTTATAGCCTACATAAGAAATTATTAAAGTGACTTTTTCTGAAACACTATTCAGTGTAAAATTCCCGTTCAAGTCGGAAATCACTCCGATGCTTGAATCTTTTATCACGATACTGGCACCAATGATAGGCTCATTGTTAGCATCGACTACCTTACCTTTTACTGTACTGTTTTGTAATACCTCTTGTACTTCATTGGTATCTGCAAACACAGTCTCTGGGCTCCCAACTAATAAAGTAGAAGCCATCATCGTAGAAAATAGAATTCTTTTCGATGAGAATTTTAAAAATTCATTCCTCATAATTTAGCAATTAAAAATTAACACTATTATTTTCGATCGTATCTAATTCCCTAATTAGATGCACTGTTTCATGTATTCACGTATTTCCTTTCGGCTGATAAACAAATGGTTTTCAATCGTACGGGGTGAAAGTTGCAAATTGGCGGAAATCTCTGAGGCCGACTTACCTTCAAAGCGGCTCATGACGTAAATCTTCCTGCGTCGTAGCGGGAGGGTAAATAACTTCTGTTTTTCACAAGCCAGCAGGTCGTTGGTGATGACCTGGCTTTCCGTTTCGTTGGTATAAGTCACAGTATGCTCGTATAGATAAGAATTAACTTCTTGCTTCTTATAGTGACGGCGCAAGTAGTCGTTCACCAGATTGCGGGATATGGTGTAAATGAAAAACTTTACAGTGTCCGGGCGGAGCATTTGCTTATAGTCCATTAAACGCAGAAATACATCTTGGGCTATGTCTTCAGCTTCCTCTTTATTGTTTATCCTATAACATATATAGAGATAGACGGAGCGGTGGTAACTCGTATAAGAGTCAGCTATCAATTGAACGGATGTCATCTTTTTGTTTTCCATGCTTCAGACTTTGGTTACGTTTTACGTTAGCTTTACGATTGCAAATATAAAAGGTAAAAAACGGAAAACAATTTTTTATAGTGCTTAACAAATCTCATCTCATTAACTTAGACTGAAAACTAATTAATTTGTTGTAATATAGCTGTTTAAGAATTTGAGACTCGTAGTATCAACTAATAATTTGAGACTCCGGGGTGAATTGGACGGAAAATCTGATGCAACAAAAACGCACTTATCTTTCAATGTGCTGAAAGTTAAGTGCGGAAAATGATAGAGTATATCTTAATATTATAAGTTATTCGTCGTTATTCTTTCCGATGCTCGGATATATTCATTGGGAGTGATGCCGGTAGCCTTCTTGAAATAGCGGAAGAAGGAAGCACGTGAGCTAAAACCACAGAGTTCGGCAAGTGCTCCCAGTGTATATTTGGAATATTCGTCTTCGTTGATAAGACGCTTGAACTCCTCAATACGGTAATCATTGATGTAATCGTAATAATTACGGTTCAGATGTTGATTGAAGAGATAAGATAAAGTATGTGCTGACCTGCCGAGCATGGTTGCCAGATCGGCTATTTTCAAATCCGGGTTTGTATATGGCTTATCACGAAGCATCAGAGCCTCCAGCTTTTCTGTCAGGCGCTGACATTCTTCCGTGCTTATCTTATTGGTTTTATATTTTGATTCTGCTGTTTTTCTTGCTTTTCGGGCTCTTGCACATTTTCAGGAAGCGGGATTTGAATATTTTTCGTTTGCTTCGCTTTTCTCTTACGCTGATAGTAAATGTAGCCGATAAAAGCTAAAGCAATGGAAACGGCGATGATACTCCATGTTTCTACAGGATAGGCAATGTGGACGGCGGTGCGTACTTCAGAATCAGGGTTCCCGATATAGCGTAGCTTGAAAAGATAGTTTCCGGATGACAAATCATAATAAGTAATTTCCGATTTTCCGGTCAATATCTGCCAGTCTTCATCTTCACCTTCCAATTTGTATTCATAAGTCATATAAGCCGGTTCGGTATAGGTAAAGCCGGAGAAGTGAAATGTCAGGTTGTTTTGGGAGGATTCAAGTTGTATTTCAGGGACTTTTCCACTCTCAATAACAGGATGAAGCGATTTCTTTCCGTTGACGTAAATATCTGTAATCGTCAGCGGATAAGTGTATCTTTTCATCTGATTATTTTGCTTGAAGTTCATATAAATCAGCCCTTTGGAATTTCCCATCCATATATTTCCCTGCTGATCCTGTACGGGAGGGCATAGTGTAAAAATAGAACTGGGAATACCGTCTATGAAATTATAAGGAATAAAAGTTTCTTTCTTGTCGTAGCGGTAGAGTCCGTTATTGGTTCCTATCCAGAGCCATTTTTCGTCATCTTCCAGAATAAACATACCATCTTTCCCTTCCAGTTGTGTATCAGGTTGCAACCTTCTGAAACGGCTCATGGAGAGATCGGATATACACATACTTCCTTTGTCCGGCAGGAAATAAAGATTATGGTCGGAGTCTTCATATACAACTCTGATCTTTTCTTTATGAATAAAGTTCTCCGGAAAGATGTCGGTTTTTAAACTTTCGGAAGAGGGATCCCAGATGCACATGCCATTCTCCGTACAAATCCATCCCTTGTGAGTGGAATCAAAATAGATTTCGTAAACATTTCCTTCGGGTAATTTGGAGTTGGCACTGGTGTAGTGCTTGATTCTTTTCCCATCCTTATAACAATAGAGGCCCATTGAGGTACCTATCCACAATTGGTCTTTAGCATCCGCTTTTATACTGAAAATCTGTCCCCGCATGAAAGGCTGCGGTTCGTTGGGTTCGAAGTCATGGATAGTAAGATCAGCAGGATTGAATATGTACATACCTCCGCCATAAGTTCCGATATAATATTTATCCTGAAATTTGTAGATACAGAAGATCATACTGGAACGCAATTCGGGAGATTTAAAGTTTTTGAAGCGTCGTTCCTCTTCGTTTATATAGAATAGACCGTCGCGGGAGCCGACTAACTTTCATGTTCAGTGATTGCGATACTGCGGACAGGCATATCTTTGGAGTCAAAATACGGGGGGATAACTGTAAGTAGAGAAAAGTCCGCTCTGGTATAGACTGTAATCCAATCCCAGTTGATAGAAGCCTATCCAGATAAGCCCCTCACGATCCACTAAAAGGGAGTATACGGAGTTGGAACGGATACTTTCGTCTTTTCCCGGCTCGTGGCGGAAAGAGCGTAGAACTTTCATTTGTTTGGTAGAAATGAAATGTACTCCATTTCCATCTGTACCCACATACAACATATCTTCACCATCACTGGACAGCGAAGATATCACATTGCACCCTACATCGATGAAGTGCCTGAATTTATGTGTCTGCGTATCGAAGCTGATAATGCCTTGCCCCATCGTACCCAGATAAAGTACATTGCCGATGCGGGTGATATTGTTGTAAGAGCAAAGATGCTTGTTTTCTACTATATTATGATAAGGGGCGATTTTCTTGTCGGCAAGTGTCAGGGAATAAAGCCCGTCGTTGGTAGCTATCCAAAGAGTGCCATCTTCACTAAGATTTAGTCCGGTGATGATATTAGAGGCTGAAAGGACATTGGGATCTATGAGCTTTTGTTCCAGGTTCCCGTTTTTATAGATAAACAGACCGGCCTCGCTCCCTATATATAAAGTACCTTTTCCATCAGGTAGGAGGGTCCGGACGCCATAGTGTAATGTTTCAGCAGCAATCGGTTCGAGAATATCTTTTTCGGTATTCACTCGCCAAAGTCCCATACCATTTCCCATCCATATCTGGTTGCCCTCCATTTCGGCAATAGCATTGACTCGTTTGATTTTCTCATTTGCTCCGGAAATCAGGAAATGTTTCAGACGTGTGCCGTCAAAACGTTCCAGGGAATTGCCGGTACCTATCCAAACATAACCAATGGAGTCTTTATAAAGTGCATTTACTACTAAATCGGAAAGTCCTTCGGTGACGGATAGTCCCCGGAAGACGGAGGGGAGGGAATAGCCCGGAAGGAAGCTAAACAGTAGGAATAGCAAGATGATATATTTTGATATGTTCTTCACAATATGATATCTTTCGTTTCTATGCATTATGTTTCTGTACAGCAAATATAAGGAAAAAGAACGAAAATATTCAGGTTTAGGATGATTATTCGGCAGTCGGGGAGTCTTTGCTGACTTATTGGCTTACGGGTAGGGGCGTATCTGATCCGTACCAAGTCCGTACCTGCTCCGTGTCTATAGCTATGGAGCAGCTACGGAGCTGGTACGGAGTAGCTACGGAGATACTATGGAGGGCGTACGGAGATGCTACGGACCATGTATGGAGATGGTATGGACTTGATGCTGTTATTTTCACTTCAATTCCGTTTCCGCTGTATTGGCTTTTAGTTTATACGTCTTCTTTTTGATGCTGATGGTGCAATCGGCGGATGCAGTGTAGTACCATGCCCCTTTCTTGAATTCCAGTAATACCTCTGCGGGAGTTTCCGCCTTGATAACTACATTCGGGGTGCTTAGCAATGTGCCATGTCCTAAAAAGAAGGTACAGTCATCGCCCTTTTTATTTCCCCATAAAGCATAGGTGGCTTGTGCACTCATTTTTCCACTGGTGCAGATATCCGTAGGATTATCTGATGACAGGATATAATCTATACGTCCATCTTTCTGTACGACACATATACTGGTGGCGCTGTTTTCCGTTTTGCTTTTTACTTCGGGGAAGCTTACTTCGGTAATGCAGCCGGGTTCTTTTATGGATGAGGGTTCATAGACAGCTACGAATGGCCGGTTCCAGGCTTCTCCTTTCTGGCGAGCCACAAAAGTCAGGGTAGGCTGTTCTTTTATATTATATGGCATCCCCGGGGTACGGCTCAAACCTTCCGTCATGGGAGACAGGGCGGTGAAAACTTCCCGGTCCGTTTCTCCTTTCATCCACAAGTTCATTGAAATGTCATCCTTGTCGGGCATGGCAATGGTAAATGTAGCTTTTATATCTTTGTCAGTAATAGCTGACTTTTTATCATAGATATAAGAATAAGCATAAAGGTGAGCACCGGCAAAGGCCAGTTCTTCGGTGGGTTGTAGATTCAGGTCTGCACCGTCTGTGCCTGTCAGTGTTAGAGTTTGCCCCAGATTATGGTAGAAATAATCATGCATTTTATCACCGCCGCGTTCTTTCCGGCTGCGGAAGATATCTATATAGTAACCGGTTTCCGGACCGGTAGTGACGATGCCCATCATACGGGTCTGGTCGGCACGGCTTTCCGGTTCACGGAAAGAAACATCGCTATAGGTTACGGAAGTGAAAGCTTTTCCCGGTTCGGAAGAAACAGGGAAACTGGATTTAAGATCGAAGGAGTGGTTACTTTTCATAACCGGATAACTGGAAATGCCGTCTACGCATACCGTGTTATGGCTGGGAAATTGAGAGTAATATTCCAGATAATCCAGCCCACTGTATAAATAGAGGCCAATTCCGGCATCAGGAGCCAGAACATATCCTTTACCGTAAAGTTCCATGGATATGCCATTAGCATGCATGTGGTTTCCTTCACTGGCATTCAGGGAAATCATGAGGCTGTGACGGGGATTCATTCCGTTTCGTTGTACCAGCCAGGAAACGTTCGGTGCATAGAAGAAGGGAGAGACATATTGTTCTATTTTTCCGGCTTCGATATTGGGATTCAGTTCCAATGGCTTTTCATCAAAGAAAGAACTGATAGAGACGGGGACACTTTTTTTATTGTCTTTGGTTTTTCCCGCATCGGGATGGAAGCATTTCAGCATGGCAGTGAAGTATTCTTCCTGCTCTTTTTTTCCGTTGTGCTGTGCATTTCGTATCATGCGGGATATAGGGTTGGTGTTCAGATATCGGGTGGGTGTCGCCGAAACCACAGATCATCCGGTTGGGGAATAAATATTGCGGAGTAGCGGCTATCGCTTTAGAGAGAACCGGCATTGCTTTCACTAGGTCATAATTCAGGTTCCGGTCGAAGAGGGTAGCAAAACTGGTGTAGTCATTCAGTACTACATTGCTGTATCCGGGACATTCGGCCCAGATGCCTGTCTTCGGATCGAAACCATAATCGGCTAATTTATTCAGACTCCATTGGCGGATACTGGAACGGTTGAGTACATAATCAATGTAATATTCGCGTCCTTTACCATCGGCATATTGCTTATTGTTTTCCAGTATCATACCGATATTCATAACATAGCGAGCCTGCATCAGATTCCAGTTATTGTGAGGAACACCGTTTGCGATGATATTGTCCGCCCATTTCTTGAAAGCTCCTGCGTATATATCTATTTTGTCGGTATGCCGGGCATTCAGGTAGTCATACAGGAAATCGTAAAGGGGAACGATGTCATAAAGAATATCTTCGTGAATAACCTCGAAAGAACTCATGCCTACCAGCGTTTGCTGATGGCCGTGGTTGAGGTCGATGGGAACATTCCGGTAATAGATGCCAGTCATATAGGTGTCGAATACTCCGGCGGCGAGTTTTGCATATCTTTCTTCTCCGGTAAGCCAGTAGAGGAAGGCGGCATCACGGGCGATACCCATGATTTCACGGTTCAGGCTCTCAATATTGCGTCCGGTTTTAGAAGGATGTACACTCTCCATAGGGCGGCCGGGCAAGGCATTGTTACAGAAAGTCACATTTCCTTCCGCATCGTCATCGTATGGCACTACATCTTCCAGACGGGGACGTCCGTGGGTGGCAAATGTGCCGCGCGTACCGGTGTAGCGAACGGTGGGTGCCGGTGCTTTTTCACCTCCGGCATGGTCGAAGGTTTCACCTTTTATATATACATCCGTAGCATGAGATTTCCAATACATGGCAAGGCGCGAAAGTAACCAGTCCGGTTGGGCGTCTGTCAGATTAGCATAAAGATCAGTTCGTCTTTTCAGTTTCTCAAATACGTTTTTTGCCCAATCTTCTTTTTCTATCAGATTCAGGGTTTCACTCTTACCGTTGCTGTCTGTCAGATAACGCGGATGGCTGTCCGGTAACTGCTGCTGGAAGGCGATTTTCACCTCCTGGGCCTGTAATATCCCTGAAAAAAGAAGGCATATCAATAAACTAAGTGCTTTCATATTCTATCAATAACATTAGGTGTTTAAAGAATATACGGATGAGGGTGGATAATTACTCAACGAAACTATGTAAAGATAGCGCAAAACTATGCAAAAGATGTAATCATTATTACACTTTTTTAAAAATAAAGCCCCTACTTTTGTGAAAAATACTATTTCCTATGAAGAAATTGTCATTTATAAACAGGTTTTTACCTTCGTACAAATGGAAAGTGGCTGCGGTAATTATCTGCGGTATTGTGGTAGGCGGGGGAGGCTTGTTCATGTATCTGCTGCGGGCACATACCTATTTGGGGGATGAGCCGTCGGCATGCGTGAACTGTCATATCATGGCACCTTACTACGCTACATGGTTCCACAGTTCACATAGTCGGGATGCCACTTGCAATGACTGTCATGTTCCTCATGAGAATGTCGTTAAGAAATGGACGTTCAAAGGGATGGATGGTATGAAGCATGTAGCTGCTTTTTTGACAAAGAGCGAGCCGCAGGTTATCAGGGCGCATGAAGCCAGTTCAGAGGTGATTATGAACAACTGTATCCGTTGCCATACGCAGTTGAATGCGGAGTTTGTGAAAACCGGGAAAATAGATTATATGATGTCTCAGGTAGGCGAGGGTAAGGCTTGCTGGGATTGTCACCGGGATGTGCCGCATGGTGGAAGCAATTCGTTGTCATCTACTCCCAATGCTCTGATACCTTATCCCGAATCGCCCGTTCCGGACTGGCTGCAAAAGATGCTTAAGAAATAATGAAATAAAATCAATATACTTATGGAAAAGAAATTGAAATCATGGCAAGGCTGGCTGCTGTTCGGTGGTTCGATGGTAGTCGTGTTTGTATTAGGATTATGTGTTTCCGCATTGATGGAGAGGCGGGCGGAATTAGAAAGCGTGTTCAATAACCGCAGGACTGTTATTACAGGCATTGAAGCCCGTAATGAAGTGTTCAAAAGTGATTTCCCCCGTGAATATCAGACCTGGACGGAGACAGCGAAGACGGATTTCCAGAGTGAGTTCAACGGAAACATTGCGGTTGATGTATTGGAACAACGTCCCGAAATGGTGGTTCTGTGGGCAGGATATGCTTTTTCAAAGGATTATTCGACTCCGCGTGGCCATATGCATGCGATAGAGGATATTACGGCTAGTCTTCGTACAGGTGCGCCTGCTACTCCCGAAGATGGTCCGCAACCGTCTACCTGCTGGACTTGTAAGAGTCCGGATGTTCCCCGTATGATGGAGGCTATCGGCGTGGATGCATTCTATAATAATAAGTGGGGAGCAATGGGCGATGAGATCGTAAATCCTATCGGATGTGCCGATTGCCACGAACCGGAAAATATGAACCTGCACATCAGCCGTCCGGCATTGATCGAGGCTTTTGCACGCCAGGGCAGAGATATTACGAAAGCTACTCCGCAGGAAATGCGTTCGCTGGTTTGTGCGCAGTGCCACGTGGAGTACTACTTCAAGGGTGATGGTAAGTACCTGACTTTCCCTTGGGATAAAGGCTTTACTGTAGAAGATATGGAGGCTTATTATGATAATGAAGGTTTCTATGATTATATTCATAAACTGAGCCGTGCTCCGATATTGAAGGCGCAGCATCCTGATTATGAAATCTGTCAGATGGGTATTCACGGTCAGAGAGGTGTGTCTTGTGCAGATTGTCACATGCCTTATAAGAGCGAAGGTGGTGTGAAATTCAGCGATCACCATATTCAAAGCCCGCTGGCGATGATAGACCGCACTTGTCAGACTTGCCACCGCGAAAGTGAAGAAACACTGCGTAACAATGTGTACGAACGTCAGCGTAAGGCTAACGAAATACGTAACCGTTTGGAACAGGAACTTGCCAAGGCTCATATCGAGGCTAAGTTTGCATGGGACAAGGGTGCTACGGAAGATCAGATGAAAGACGTACTTGCCCTTATCCGTCAGGCGCAGTGGCGTTGGGATTTCGGTGTGGCTTCTCACGGTGGTTCTTTCCACGCTCCGCAGGAAATCCAACGTATCCTTTCACATGGATTGGACAAAGCTATGCAGGCTCGTCTGGCTGTATCAAGAGTATTGGCTAAGCATGGTTTTACGGATGATGTGCCGATGCCGGATATTTCAACCAAAGAGAAAGCACAACAATATATTGGCCTCGACATGGATGCGGAAAGAGCTGCTAAAGAGAAATTCTTGAAAACAACTGTACCTGCGTGGCTGGAAAAAGCGAAAGCTAACGGTCGCCTGGCCCAGAAATAAAACAGAGATATGTGGATCAGACCGTGGGGATTTAAAGAAGGATGCCTGATAGGCGCAGGACTGTTGGCGACAGGATGGCTGCTACAGATTACAATTGGTGAAATAGATTGGAGCCTGTTTGCCTGTCCGGTGAACATCATTGTTCTGGTTTTATATATAGCCGGAATAGTTGCCATGCATTGCCTGCGCAAACGTGTCTATTTCTTCGGTTGGATGAGCCATTATACATCGGCTGTCTCTTCTCTTTTATGGGTGGCGGGCATTACGGTGGTGATGGGACTTATCCGTCAGATCCCTTCCGGTCATCCGGCAGATATGCTTGGCTTTTCACGAATGCTTTCGGCATGGCCTTTTGTATTGCTTTATATCTGGATGGTGACTGTACTGGGGCTGACTACGCTTCGTGCCGGATTTCCATTCAGATGGAAGAAGCTTGCTTTCCTTTTGAACCATGCCGGGCTGTTCATTGCCCTGATTACGGCAACCTTGGGAAATGCCGATATGCAGCGGCTGAAAATGACTACCCGGATAGATAATGCCGAATGGCGTGCAATGGATGGGTACGGTAAATTGATAGAACTTCCGCTGGCCATTGAGCTGAAAGACTTCACGATTGACGAGTATCCTCCGAAACTGATGTTGATTGATAATGAAACAGGCCGTACATTGCCTGAGAAAGCACCGGAACATTTGTTGCTGGAAGAAGGTGTAACGGATGGGCAACTGTCCGATTGGCTGGTGACTATCCGGCAAACGATTCCCTGGGCGGCTTCCGTGGCTACGGAAGATACGGTGAAGTTTACCGAATTCCATTCGATGGGAGCCACGTATGCCGTTTATTTACAGGCTATCAATCAAAAGACGAAAGCGGCCAAAGAGGGGTGGGTAAGTTGCGGTAGTTTTATTTTCCCATATAAAGCATTGCGTCTGGATTCGTTGACAAGCCTTATCATGCCGGAACGCGAGCCGCAGCGTTTTGCATCTACAGTGAAAGTTTACACGGAAGACGGCAAACAGGTGGAAGATACGATTGCAGTGAACCATCCCCTGAATGTGGCTGGATGGAATATTTATCAATTGAGTTATGATGATACGAAAGGGCGCTGGAGCGATATCAGTGTGTTTGAACGTACGTGATCCGTGGCTGCCTGCTGTCTATACGGGCATTATCATGATGGTGTTGGGAGCTATCTGTCTGTTTGTTAACGCACAAAAAAGAAAAGAGGAGGACGCTGAATGACGTGGGATTATTTTGTTCCGTTTTCAATTGCCGCCCTGCACTTCTGGGGGATTCGGTGCCTTTGCCGCCTGGCGCGGGAGAAAACCGTATATTGTTGGCGGGCTTACCTTGATTGGGCTTGCTATCTTCTTCTGCTTTATTGTGGGAATGTGGATTTCCCTGGAACGCCCGCCTATGCGGACCATGGGAGAGACGCGCCTGTGGTACTCTTTCTTTCTTCCACTGGCAGGACTCATCACATACAGCCGTTGGAGGTATAAGTGGATACTCAGTTTCAGTTTTATCCTGTCACTGGTATTTATCTGCATCAATATCTTCAAACCGGAAATACATAACAAAACTTTGATGCCGGCTTTGCAAAGTCCGTGGTTTACACCTCATGTCATCGTATATATGTTTGCCTATGCTATGCTGGGTGCGGCCACCGTGATGGCTATTTATCTGCTTTGGTTCAAGAAGAAGCCGATTGACAGCCGGGAGATGGACCTATGCGATAATCTGACTTATGTAGGATTGGCATTCATGACATTAGGCATGCTGTCGGGGGCTGTATGGGCAAAAGAGGCGTGGGGACATTACTGGTCGTGGGATCCGAAGGAGACATGGGCGGCCGCTACGTGGTTTTCCTATCTGATTTATATACATTTCCGCCTTGGAAAACCTTTGCTACACCGTAAGGCCTTAATTTTACTTCTGATATCATTTGTTTTGCTGCAAATGTGCTGGTACGGTATAAATTATCTGCCCTCTGCACAGGGAGTCAGCATTCATACGTATAATTTAAACTGATAATCATTATGAAAACTACTTATTGGGCAATGCTTCTCATGCTTTTGCCAAGCATGGCGTATACGCAAACAACAGAAAAAGAGAATGAATTTACAATGTCCATCCAGATCAGACCTCGTGCGGAATATCGTAACGGTGCTCTGATGCCCCGTAATGAAGGAGAGGAACCTGCGGGATTCATCAATAACCGTGCACGCCTTTCTATGGAGTACAAGCGTTCTGATTTGCAAATGAAAATCTCGGCTCAGCATGTGGGGGTATGGGGACAAGATCCGCAGATTGACAAGAATGGACGTTTCATCATGAACGAGGCATGGGCTAAACTGAATTTCGGTAAAAACTTCTTTGCACAATTAGGCCGTCAGACCCTTTCGTATGATGACGAGCGCATTCTGGGCGGACTGGATTGGAACATAGCCGGACGCTATCATGATGCATTGAAACTGGGTTATGCCGATCCCAACAACCAATTGCATCTTATCCTCGCTTTCAACCAGAATGACGAGACTAAGATAGGCGGCACCTATTACGTGCAGGCCGGGGCGCAGCCTTACAAGAATATGCAGACATTCTGGTATCACTATAAATCCGATTATACTCCTTTGATACATCCTTACTGTTCATGAATCTGGGATTGGAAACCGGAGATGCCGCTACTAAAGAGTCTCACACCCGTTATCTGCAAACAATGGGAACTTATATCACCTACAGGGAAAATGGGTGGAATGTAGACGGCGCCTTCTATTATCAGACGGGCAAGAACCAAAATGTGCAGAAGGTATCTGCTTTCATGGCCAGCCTGCAAGTGGCTTATGCTTTCCCATACAACCTTAAGCCTACTTGGACGATAGTGGCAAGCGCCGATTATCTAAGTGGAAACAACAGTGACAGTGACAAGTATAAGGCATTCAATGTTCTGTATGGCACACATCATAAGTTTTACGGAGCTATGGATTATTTCTACGCGTCCGACTTTAAACCCGGATATGCTCCCGGCTTATTTGACAAACGTCTGGGTTTACGTTTCCGTGCTTCCGATAAGGTGGATATGGACTTGAACTACCATCATTTCTCAACTGCGGTGAAGTTGCCGAATCTGAAGAAAGCATTAGGTTCGGAAGTCGATTATCAGATTAACTGGTCGGTGATGAAGGATGTGAAACTCTCCGCCGGATATTCTATTATGCGCGGAACGGAGACGATGGACATCGTGAAAGGCGGCAATCATAAAAGCTGGCAAGACTGGGGATGGGTGTCTGTCAACATCAATCCCAGAGTGCTGTTTGTGAAGTGGTAAAACAGTAGTAAGAGAGAGAATAAATGAAGGTACGTATCAGGAGGAAGCTCTTATACGTACCTTTCTAATATAGCTTCATTGAGTATCTGCACTGTCTTTCCATCCATATCGATAATACCTTCCTTTATCATCTTATTAATCTCTTTCGATAGTGCAGGGCGGGTTACATTCAGATATTCGGCAAGGGTTGCCTGATTGTGAATGATGTTGACCGTTGAAGAATTCTTTTTCTTGTGTTCCAGCAAGTAGACAACGAAACGTTCGCGCACTGTTTTCCGTGATAGGGTTTTCAGTCGGGATACTGTGCAGACATTACAATTGCCCGTGATGCAAAGAAAGTTGTGTAATATTTTAGGTTCCTCGCTGATAAGCTTGAACATGGACTCTTTACTGGCGGTGAGCAGGGTGCTGTCTTCCATGGCGGTAAAGGTTGCCGGCAGCACTCCGTCTGAACTGAATAAATGAGGAGTGGCGAATGCACGTGCCGCAACGATATATTCTATCATGACTTCATTTCCCAATCCGTCGATAATATCTACCCGTAGTTTCCCTTCCAACAATACATATAATTTCTTGCAAAGTGTTCCCTGGGTGGCAATGATATCTTTTTTGTCGACCGAGTACAGGGAGATATCCAGCCTGTCGAGCAACGAATGCTTGATGTTAAGGGGAAGGTCACGAAACAGCGGAATCTGGAAAAGTAATTCCTGATGTTTGTCGGTTAATGTTATTTTCCTCATTATATTAGGTAGTTGGTTGTACAAAGATACGATGAAAAAGTAGAATTAAAAGTATTTCTTTGAATTCTCCTCGTCAATAAACATTTCTTTTCCTTCTATTTGTATGCAGCCCTCATTGCTCAATTCAGATATGGCACGTGCCAATGACGGACGGCTACCCCAAGTATATGTGCCACTTCCTGTTGGGAACCGATGCCTCCATGCATCTTTACATAATTGAGCAATCTGGATTTCAGGCTTTGTAAGGCAAACTCGTTCAACTTCTTGGATAGAAACAAGCTCCGGTCGGAAATCAACTTCAGGAAATTCTGCATGATGACCGGGTACTGGTGCATGAATTCCAAAAAGCATCCTTGTTCAGAATCAATACTTCCGAGGTTTCCAGGGTTTCGATATTCACCGGGAAACGGTTTTCGGAAGCGAAGATGAATGCCGGTGCAAGGAGTTTCGGAGCACGGAGAGTCTCTATGGTGAGTTGTTTGCCTTCTGCACTGACCATTTGCGTACGCACTGTTCCATTGCACAGAATATAGAGAGAAGGGTAAATATCTCCCTGCATGGATAAACTCTCCCGGTTTATAAGATTTAAGGGTATATTGGTGCAACAGAACGAACTTTAACAGCGTTTCTTCTGTTATGCCTCGAAATAATGGCATCTGTAATAATATATGTGGTTCCATTCTTTTTTTAAGTTTTTTGTGATTGGGTGTAACATACGTGACAATTTACCTGCCATAAACTCTCCATCTTTGCACAAAGATAATGCAAATCGAATGCAGAACTTTCATGCTTGCATGAAAAGTTATGCTGGGATGCAGCTTATCTTATCTAAAGATCAATTTTATAACTAAAAGAATAAGATGATGGAAGCTAAAATGTTTTGTTACCAGTGTCAGGAGACAATGCAAGGCACCGGTTGTATTTTGAAAGGTATGTGTGGAAAAGAAAGTCATACAGCAAAGGCAATGGATTTGCTGATGTTCGTGGTACGTGGAATATCGGTCGTTACCGATGAGTTCCGTAACGCCGGACATCCTGTAGCTGCCGAAGTGAATCGTTTTGTTGTGGATGCCTTATTCTGTACCATTACAAATGCCAATTTCGATGATGAAAGCATTCTGAACAGGGTGGATAAAGGTATGGCATTGCGTAACCGTTTAATAGAAGAAGCCAAAGAAAAAGGTATTTCCTTGCCTGAAATCGACGAATTGCAATGGCAGGGCGGACGTGATGAGTATGCTTCCAAGGCGGAAAGCGTGGGTGTGTTGCGTGAGCCCGACATAGATCTGCGTTCCCTGAAAGAACTGATGACCTATGGTCTGAAAGGTATGGCGGCATATCTGGAACATGCCATGCGTCTGGGATATGACGATGCTTCTATCCATACTTTTATGCAACATGCTTTGGCCGCCACTGCCACAAAATCACTTCCGGCAGGCGAATGGGTGAAGATGGTGCTCCAGACCGGAGAATACGGTGTGAAGACTATGGCTTTACTGGATAAAGCAAATACCGAACGCTATGGCAATCCGGAAATGACAAAAGTAAATATCGGAGTAGGGAAGCGTCCGGGTATTCTGATAAGCGGCCATGACTTGAAAGATATGGAAGAACTATTGAAGCAAACCGAAGGTACGGGAGTCGACGTGTACACACATAGCGAAATGCTTCCTGCTCACTATTATCCTGCTTTCAAGAAGTATTCCCACTTCGTAGGCAACTATGGAAATGCCTGGTGGAAGCAGCGTGAAGAGTTCACTACTTTCAATGGTCCTATCCTGTTTACAACGAACTGTATCGTCCCCCCGTTGGCAAATGCTGAATATAAAGAACGTATGTTTACAACAAATTCCACCGGATATCCCGGTTGCAAGTACATTCAGGCAGATGCCGAAGGTAAAAAGACTTCTCCGAAATTATCGAGATAGCTAAGCAATGCCAACCGCCTACGGAAATAGAACGTGGAGAAATCGTTGGTGGTTTTGCCCATAATCAGGTGTTGCAACTGGCAGATAAAGTGGTGGATGCCGTGAAGAGCGGTGCTATTCGTCGCTTTGTAGTTATGGCAGGTTGCGACGGACGTATGAAGGGACGTGATTATTATACCGAATTTGCCAAGGCGTTGCCTAAAGATACAGTCATCCTGACTGCCGGTTGTGCCAAGTATCGTTACAATAAGTTGCCTCTGGGAGATATCAACGGCATTCCACGTGTTTTGGACGCAGGACAATGTAACGATAGCTATTCATTGGCAGTCATTGCAATGAAACTGAAAGAAGTGTTCGAACTGAATGATATTAACGAACTCCCGATAGTGTATAACATTGCCTGGTACGAGCAGAAAGCCGTTATCGTACTGCTGGCCTTGTTGAGTCTGGGTGTGAAAGAAAATCCATTTAGGGCCTACGCTGCCTGCCTTCCTGTCGCCCAATGTGGCAAAGGTCTTGGTAGATACTTTCCAGATAGGTACCATTAGTGATGTGGAAGATGACTTGAAGATGTTCCAATTATCATAAATGATTAATAAATTCTGAAGTATATTCGGGTGGATAATTTCCGCCTACAAATTAATCACGATATGATTAATTTGTAGGGGCGAATTATTATTTTAGTAGAATTCTTTTGAGTGGTCTTTGAAATTTACAACTTCCACCCCAATGTCTTTTCCTGTATATTCCATAGCTTGGCGTATAGCCCCTTATTATCGAGTAGTTCCTGATGCTTACCTTGTTCGGCAATACGTCCTTCCTCCAACACTATGATGTTATCTGCATTCTTGATCGTCTTCAGGCGATGGGCAATCACGATTACCGTACGTCCTTCAATCAATGTATTGATGGCACGCTGTACTTCCACTTCATTTTCCGGATCGAGTGAAGCCGTTGCTTCATCCAGAAGTACTACGGGAGCTTCTTTCAATATAGCTCGTGCGATAGAAATGCGCTGCTTCTCTCCACCGGACAAGGTACACCCCCTTCACCGACCTGCGTATCATATCCTTGGGGCAATCGCATGATGAAATCGTGGCAACATGCTTTGCGGGCCGCCGCTTCTATTTCTTCGTCCGTAGCGTCGGTTTTGCCGAAACGGATATTGTTGCGAATAGTATCTTGAAACAGATACACATCTTGGAATACCATTGAGATATGGCTCATCAGCGATTCCGGTTCCAGGGTTTTCATATCTACTCCATTAAATAAAACCTGTCCCTGTTGCGGATCGTAAAAACGTGCGCATAGTTTCAGCATGGTGCTTTTTCCACTGCCCGAAGGACCTACCAGAGCGGTGAGTGTATTCTTGCGCAGTGTTACTGATACATCATGCAGTACCTGTTTTTCTGATAGCCGAACGATACGTGATAGAAAGTAATATCACCGCTTTCCGGAGCTTCTTTACTTCCTTGCATTTCCGGTTCGTTCATCAGCGCCAGGATGCGCCCTCCGGCAATGGAGAAATATCGGAATTCTGCAAAGTTGGTCAGTGCCGAAGTCAGCGGATCGAAGACGCGGGAACCGACAACGAGGAACATAACGAACGTGAGCAAGGATAAATCTCCTCCTATTAATAAGTACGTACCACAAAGTATCATCAACGTCAGACCTGCCCGTATCAACGTTACAGAAAGCAGTATGAACGGGCCGAGTAATGCTTCCTGGCGGATACAGGCACGGCGTAGTTCAGCAAAGGCATTCTTCAGACGGACAAACTTGTCGCCCAGCAGATTATATGCTTTCATTACCCGTATTCCCTGCAAGTACTCTTCCAGGCGATTGCCTGCATTGATTTTGGCGGCAATCTGTTTGCCGCTCAGTTTGTATTGCAGGTAAGTACTGCCCAGCAATATTCCTACGGCAAGTGGCAGGGCTATAAACATGGCAACGGCCATTCGCCAATCTATCCATAGCAAGCCGAGGAAGGCAAGTACAGGCATCACCAGTGCACCCATCAATTGGGGCAGATGATGCGAAATACCTGTTTCCGCCATGGTAAAGTCTGTAATCAGCATGGACGAAAGATCACCCGGATCGCGGCGTGAGAGGAAACCCAATGAGAGTTTCCGCAAATGCTCTGCCAGGCTGACACGTCCTGCGGCACTCATTTCATAGGCACCCCGGAAATTGGCGCGGTAAGAAGCCCTTTCGGCCAATGCCATGACAAATACATACACTACAAGCAGGATAAAAATAGTCCAGAGCCGTTGAGTGTCCAGCGGCATTCCACTGCCATCGAAAGCACGGAATATCACGTTGATCGCTTCGATGGACAGGCAGAATGGGACAATATTTACCAGGTTGGCAAGCATCGTGTAGCCCACAGGTTTGCGAAGGCGTTCGGTGTGCCCTATCGTAATATTTTCTATTGCATTCATTCTTTTACCTCCTTCTTACTGTTTAGTTCCCAGCGGAACGCATCCGTATAAGCGTCCCACATATTCTTATATAATCCTTCCATTTTACTTAATATCTCGTGTTTCCCATGCTGTACGAGCTTTCCTTCGTTCAGTACGATGATTTGCTGTGCCGAAATGATGGACGAGAGACGGTGTGCAATGATGATAACCGTTTTATTCTGGATCAGATGTTGCAAAGCCTGCTGCATCTTATATTCATTTTCGGGATCGGCAAAAGCAGTCGCTTCGTCCAGCACCAAGATAGGGGCATTTTTCAGGATAGCCCTTGCCACACAGACACGTTGCGACTCGCCACCGGAAAGGTAGACGCCCTCATCTCCGATGCGGGTTTCGTAACCTTGCGGAAGGCTTTCTATAAACTCATGACACTGTGCGGCTTTTGCGGCAGCTATCACTTCCTCGCGTCCTGCACTGGAGTTCCCTACCCGGATATTCTCATAGAGGGTATCAAAGAAAAGGAAGCTATCCTGGAAAACAAAGGAAACAATGTCCATCAACTTTTCAGTGGGAATATTTTTGATGTTGACTCCTCCGATCCGTATTTCGCCTTCCGCTACATCCCAGAAGCGGGGAATCAGATTGGCTACTGTCGATTTTCCTGAACCCGAAGGACCTACGAGTGCTGTAATTTCACCTTGGCGTGCTGTGAAGGTGATGTCGCGCAGCGTTTCGGTACGGGTTGTCTCCGCTTTATTCTCATAAGCGAAACTAACCTTGAGGAATTCGATGTCATAACCGGCGGGTACTTGCGGCGTTTGTGCTTCCGGTACGGGCGGCTCGGCAAAAATACGATCAATACGTTCTACGCCCTCGTCTATTTCCCGTGTGCCCGATCCGAGGAACATCAGTTTATAAATAGGGGAGGCTACTCCGGGGCCCATAATAATAAAGAATAGATAGACAGCGGCTAATGCTAGATTTTGTGGCTCATGGCTCAGTAATAGTAAACCTATCGGCAGAATGAATGTAATAAGTGAGTTCAGTAATATGGTGAAGACCACCATACCGGGTTCGTATGTATCACATACTTTCAGTGCATATTCCTTATACGCCTCAATCTCACTATTGAAACGGCGGAATGACCGGACGCTCTGACCGAAGATTTTCACGACCGGCATGCCACGTACATATTGTACGGCTGAGGCGCTCATTCGTTCCTGTGTATCAAAGTAGATTTTAGTAAACTCCTGTGCCTTTTTCCCGAAGAAGTTGGCAAACTGTAATCCTATACTCAATGCGATACAGAATAGACAGATCGCTGCCATCCATCCATTCAGGGAGAAGAAGATAATAAACATCAGAGTGACCGTAGCCAATACATTCACAAGGTCGGGGATCGTATGGGCAATGAAGTTCTCAATCTTTTTCTACATTCTGTTCCATAATTTTCTTGATGCTTCCGGTAGATGTACCGTTCAGGTATCCTAACGATAAGCGTCCAATGTGTTCCGATAGCTTGATACGCAGTCCGTATAGGATACGGAAAGCTGCTACATGTGAGGCCATCAGTGCCGCATAAAGTAGCAATAATCCTCCGATCAGTCCGAAGAAGGCAAACCATCCCCAATATATCAGTATCCCGCTATCTATTTTTTCTAAGTCACTGGCGTGAAGCAGTAACTCCTGCAATACGCGGTATACCGACCAGTAGGGAACCAACATGCACGTAGCGCTTCCTGCCGACAAGATACCGGCCAGGATCAGCAACCCTTTCCGCTCGCCTGCAATCTCAAACAGGCGGGCGATTCCTTTTTTTCTTTTTCAGTTTCTCTTTCATAATCTATCATACTTTTTAAAAACGAACAATATTCAGATTCATTCAAAAAGAGAGAGCTTATATTTTCATAAGCTCTCTCCAACCAGTTACTTCGAATGTGATGTATTCTGTGACTATCTGTTCCAAATCTTCTGTCCTGACTCGATGCATGATCAATTCCTCAAACATGGTGAACATCCATGCCGTGTGCAGGTGGATAGAAAAGTCGGTTACATTGATATTCATTTGCGGATGTTTTTCTTTCATATCTCTGAAGTACTCTTTCACAAGTGATGTGGAGCGTTCTGTGAAGTTCTCCTTGAAGTTTTCCAGTGAAGAACCCTGTGCATGGAAAAATAGCAATACCAACAATTTGCGATGCTTTTGTATCAATGTCATGTACTCTTCTATCACATATCGTAGGTATTCTGTGGAATACATCTCCATGATATCTGCTCCATAACGCCCGTGATGTTCGTGCAGCATCCTTTCGAATGCACTGATTACGGGCCGTACCACCGTACAGAAAATATCATCCTTGTTTTTGAAGTAGTTATAGATATTGCTCAACCCTACTTGGGCTTCTTGCGCAATTTCACGCATGGAAGCCTTCGGGAAAGCCGTTTTCGAGGAATACCTTTTCGGCAGCTTTCAAAATTTCTTTTTTGTATGTCATCTTTAGAGTATTGCATAAGTTTTATTTCTCGACTGCAAAGTAGGGAGAATCCGCGTTTTCTGAAATACCCATTAATGATGGTTTTTTGTTAGATTTTTATAAAAATCACAATTATTGGGTATTGCCAAGGTCGCTGAAAGCATGCAACTTTGCGCGTATAATCTAACTATAAACTACTATATGGTGAAACTAACGAATCATAAAAAGACAATTGACAGACCTTTAGGTTGTAAGAGATGGGGAATAATAGCTATTATTATTATCTTTTTGCAGGTAGCTTATCTTTTTTACTGTACTCTTACTTTTCTCATGACGCTGATAATCCTCAGTGTAACTGTTTGCTATGTATGCTTAATCATGTTCCTGAAGAGGGAGAGTACATTTATAACCGCTATTTGATATTTATTAGTTTTATCTGGATTGCTGTGATCTTTGCGGCTGTCTTTTTAGTGAATTACTGCTTTGTAAAAAAGAACAAAAAGAAATAGTGTTCGTTTAAGTACCTACTTGTTATTATTTTTAATAACACAATACTCATATTTGGGTATTGCCCGCCTTTTTAACTCCCTCTACCTTTGCGCCAACAAAATTTAAGATAAAAGATGAGAAAAATTAACTTGCTTATTCGCCTTAGGTTTCTTGCTTTTTAACAATACTTTACGGGCTAATGAACCTGAAAAAGTAACCTCAACAGAAGAGGTATCTGAAACTACGGCAAAGAAAGAGAGAATAAAACAGGTAACAAAAGATGACGACTACGAAAAGTTCCGTTTCGGTGGATACGGAGAGATGGTAGCAAAGTTTATGAACTACGGTACGAATCGTTTCTATGGTGGGGTCGATAACAGTGATCACCGCAATACCATTGCAATTCCTCGTTTTGTGTTGGCTTTTGACTACAAGTTTAATTCCAAGTGGATACTGGGTGCTGAAATAGAATTTGAAGCAGGAGGCGTAGGTATTGAAACAGAACTTGAGAATTCAGAAAACGGTGAGTATGAAACAGAAATGGAAAAGGGTGGAGAAGTCGCTCTTGAGCAGTTTCACATTACCCGTCTGATACATTCGGCTTTCAATGTTCGTGCAGGTCATTTGATTGTACCTATGGGATTGACCAATGCACACCATGAGCCTATCAACTTCTTTGGAACATCTCGTCCTGAGGGTGAAACCACAATTATTCCTTCTACCTGGCATGAGACAGGGCTGGAATTCTTCGGCTCTTTTGGTAAAGGATATGCGCGTTTTGATTATCAGGCAATGATTGTTGCCGGCTTGAATGCTGATGGATTTGGTCGCGATAATTGGGTTGCCGGTGGTAAGCAGGGACTCTTTGAACAAGATAACTTTACTTCGCCTGCTTATGTAGCACGTCTGGACTATAAGGGGGTATCGGGGTTGCGTGCAGGTGTTGCCTTTTACTATTGTAATGACGTGACAGCCAATGCTGATAAGAATTATAAGTATAGCAGTGTAGGTCGCTCATCAGTGAAAATCTACTCTGCCGATGCACAGTATAAAAATAAATATGTTACCGCTCGTGGTAATATCATTTATGGTGATTTAGAGAATTCTTCCAAGATCAGCAAGGTTACTCTTTCCAATAACTCCAATTATTATCACGGTGCTATGCGTAATGTAGCTAAGAATGCCCTGTGCTATGGCTTGGAGGCTGGTCTCAACCTGAGTGCTTTCTTCTCGCAGAAGAAATGTCCGGTTATTTATCCTTATGCCCGTTATGAATACTACAACCCGCAGGAAGAGGCAGAAGGTTCTGCAACAATGGAGAAACGCTGTCAGGTAAGCAAATGGACGGCAGGAGTTAACTGGTTTGCATTGCCGAATCTGGTTGTGAAAGCCGATTATACTACCCGTCATATTGGTACGAACAAGGTATTTGGATCGACTAAATATAACAATGAAAATGAATTTGCTATCGGCATAGCTTATGTCGGTTGGTTTACCAAGAGATAGTTCAAATAGGTATTTATAATTAATTTAATGTTTAAGTAATATGAAAAAGTTTTTTTATTTGTCGGCTCTTTCATTGGGCATGATGTGTTCCATTACGGCTTGTAGTGATGATGACACTACGACTATAGACGCTAAGAATCTTGACTATACGGCAGAGAATGCAAGTAGTTGGGGAAATTACATGCGAGTAGTTGCACAATTGTTGGTGAATGATGCTACTGCTCTTTATGATGACTGGGCGGTTAAATACAACGAAGGTGGAAGTTATGCAGATTTCTTTAAGAATCAAGATGCTTTGACGAGCGTTGAGCAGTTGATTGATGGCTGTGTAGACATTGCCAATGAAGTAGGTACTGCCAAAATTGGTGACCCTTACGATCTTTTCATACATAATAATGAAGAAAAGGCTTTGTATGCTGTAGAGTCATGGTATAGCTGGCATTCTCGTGAAGACTATCGTAACAATATCTATTCTATTCGTAATGCTTATTACGGAACACGTACAGGAGCTATTAGCGAGTCATCTCTCTCAAAAGCAGTAGCTGCAGTAAATGCTAATCTTGATACTGAAGTGAAAAAAGCGATTGATGATGCAGCAGCAGCAATTTGGGCTATCCGAGTCCTTTCCGCAACAATATCAATAGCCCGGAAGCAGTAAGTGCTATGGAAGCTTGTGCCACTTTAGAGGGAGTACTCAAGGGTAGTTTGAAGAGTTGTATCGAAAGTATTGATAAAACAGTGTTGGCTGAAGTCGTAAAAAATTATGTGGATGTAGTTGTATTACCTACTTATTCTGATTTGAAAGCGGGAAATCAAGCTCTTTTCGATGCTGTTGAGACATTCCGTACTTCTCCCAGCAATGCTAACTTCAAGGCTTGTGCCACAGCATGGCTTGCTGCTCGTACACCGTGGGAAACCAGTGAGGCATTCCTTTTTGGTCCGGTTGCCGACAAAGGTCTTGACCCCAATATGGATAGCTGGCCGCTCGATCAGGATGGTATCGTACAGATACTGACTTCCGGTAACTATTCAGACTTAAACTGGGATGGTGACTATGAGGAAGAAGATGATAAAATTGCCGGTGCACAAGCTTTGCGTGGTTACCACACTTTGGAATATTTGATCTTCAAAGATGGTGAAGCCCGTACCATTCAGTAAGATTTTTACTTGTTAGAAATAAGATTTTGCGGAAACAGCGGGATAATGAATATTCTGTTGTTTCCGCAACATCTGCGTTAAAAAGATAAATGTTAGTTACGTATTTTGCAATAATAATTCAATAACGAATGAATGGCTTATTAAAATACTCATTTCCAATCTGTTTTTCGCTTCTGGCATTGTTCGCTTGCGAAAATGATGGAATTGATGTGGATGATATAGAAGTACCTGCCGGCTTCGCCCTCTCTGCCGGTACTGCTACCAACTTCCTGACTTCCTCTTATGCTTATGACAGGTCTGCTGACTGGATAACAGGGGCATACGATAAACGTTTCACCCGTGGTGACAAATTGTATGATGATATCCGCACCAGTAGTAATGGAATAGGTGGAGGACTGGGACCGGTTTATGCCGGTTATTCTTGTGGTAGCTGTCACCGAAATGCCGGACGTACGCAACCTACTTTGTGGAGCGAAGGTGGTTCCGGCAGTTCCGGCTTTTCGTCTATGTTGGTTTATATTAGTCGTAAGAATGGAGCTTTCTTTCAGGATTATGGACGTGTGCTTCATGATCAGGCTATTTATGGCGTGAAGCCCGAGGGAAAACTGAAAGTGGAATATACCTATGGGACTTTCCAATTCCCTGATGGTGAGACGTATGAACTCTGCAAACCCAATTATTCTATTTATGAATGGTATGCGGACAGCATCAAACCCGAAGACCTGTTCTGTACGGTGCGTATTCCTTTGCGCCACGTAGGTATGGGACAAATGATGGCGCTCGATCCCACTGAAATTGAAGCTTTGGCTGCTAAAAGTAATTATCCGGAATATGGTATCAGTGGCCGTTGCAACTATATCTCCGAGAGAGGAGTGAGAAGTTTAGGCTTGTCCGGTAATAAAGCGCAGCATGCCGACCTGACAGTGGAACTTGGTTTCTCCAGCGATATGGGAGTTACGAACAGCCGCTATCCCGAAGAAATCTGTGAAGGACAGGCACAAGTAAATCAAGGCAGTATGATGGGACTTTCTTATGCTCAATTGGATGTATCTACGGAAGAAATGGAGAATGTAGACCTCTACATGCAGAGCCTTAGTGTTCCGGCACGTCGCAATGTGAATAATGAACAAGTGATCAAGGGTGAGCAGAATTTTTATAAGGCGAAGTGCCATCTCTGTCATGTAACCACCTTGCACACAAAACCACGTGGGTCTGTACTGTTGAACGGAACTCGTCTTCCCTGGCTGGGTAGTCAGACAATTCATCCATACTCGGACTTCCTGCTTCATGACATGGGCTCTGAAATTATGGGCGTAGGACTGAATGACAACTATGTAAGCGGTTTGGCCCGTGGCAACGAATGGCGTACGACTCCGCTTTGGGGTATCGGATTGCAGGAAACTGTGAATGGTCATACTTACTTCCTGCACGATGGGCGCGCCCGTAACTATATTGAGGCTATCATGTGGCACGGTGGTGAAGGTGAAGCATCGAAGAATCTCTTCAAAAAGATGAGTAAAAAGAAGATCGTGATGCTTTGGTCGCATTCCTGAAATCATTATAAAACAAATAACGAACAATAAAACCAATAAGTATTATACAAGCAATTATGAAGAAATTAATTTTAATGGTTGTAATGGCTGCCCTTTCGTTGGCTGCTATGGCACAGCATGAAGAAGATACAGAAAACGGTGTAGTGTCACTTGCCGGAAGAGAGGGATTTACGATAGAAACCAAGAAGGGAGACTTTGTATTCAAGCCCTATCTGTTGGTACAGACTTGTGCAAATTTCAATTGGTATGATGATGAAGGTTTGGATAAAGCGTACAATCAGGATAATGTAGCTAATTCCGGTTTCTCAATTCCCTATGCTGTATTGGGCTTCACTGGTAAAGCTTTTTGGTAAAGTAGCCTTTAATCTTTCTATCAATGCGGCTGCCAGTGGGGGAGCATTGCTTCAACAAGCATGGTTCGATGTACAACTTAAAAAAACAGTTTGCCGTGCGTGTCGGTAAATTCAAAACACCTTTCTCGCATGCTTATCTGACAACGTTGGGTGAAACATTGTTGCCGCAGTTGCCGGTATCATTGACTTCTGCCGTCATTCTACCTTATTCCTTGAATGCGGTAACGCCTAATATCGGTACCGGTTTTGACCTCGGTGTTGAAATTCACGGATTGGTAGCTGATAAATTTGGCTATGAAGTAGGTTTATTCAATGGCACCGGTTCTTCTGTAAATACAGCTACAAAAACTTTGAGTGATGATTGGCATATCCCTTCTTTACTGTATGCGGGACGCTTTACTTATATGCCTAAAGGTGTGATGCCGTCCACTCAAGGTAATCCCAACCGTTTGAATGAAGATAAGATCATGTTCGGTGTATCGGCTTCAATCAATGTGGAAAGTGAGAATGAAAGTACCAATGATACTCGTGTGGGAGTGGAATTTGCCATGTTAAAGAATAAACTGTATCTGGGCGCCGAAGCATACTATATGAATGTGGGCTTCACCGATCGTCAGAAGATCAATGAAAGCTACAATTACCTGGGTGGTTATGTACAGGGCGGCTACTTTGTAGCTCCCCGTCTGCAGGCTGCCTTGCGTTATGACTTCTTTAACCGTAACGGTACCAGCGATGACGGATTTCTGAATATGCCGGCTGTGGGTGTGAATTATTTCTTTAAGGGTTGTAACCTGAAACTCCAGGCTATGTACCAGTATATTGCCCGTACGGGGCACGATACACAGCTCGACCGCGATAATGATAATTTAGGTCTGGCCACTCATTCTGCAACAGTAATGCTGCAATATACTTTCTAAAAAAACAAAGAGAGTCGTTATGAAGAAATGTATATTATTCTTTGCTGCTATCTGGATGACACTCTGCTTCTGTTCATGTGATGATGGAAGAATCTATGAGAAGGAGGTCAATATGCAGCGTGGTGGCCGTCCTATGAAGTTGACAGGTCGTTTCAGTGGCATCAGCAATTGGACGGATGATTATAGTGTCGTAGTGGCAGGCTTCAATGATAAAAGTGAATACGCCGTTATAACGAAATCACTACCAGTCAATGTAGCCGACGGAACAGATATCGTTATGACACTGGGAGGTATCAGTGATGATGTGAAATCACTCAAATTGTGTGTTATCAGTCGTTTGCGCGAATGCATTGTTGAATTTAAGACGATGGAAGACGAAGAACTCGCAGCTATTACAGATACTATATTAATGGATGTGGGAACACTGGACGTGGGTATGTTCAGTTCCATCCAGTCACAGGTTTTCGATAAAAGATGTGTAGCGTGCCATGGGCAGACCGGTTCTGCATCGGGTAATTTATTTCTGACGGAGGGTAAGAGCTATCATGCGTTGGTCAACCAGCCGGCGCATAAGAATAGTGATATACTATTGGTGAAGCCCGGCAGTGCAGAAGAGAGTTTTCTACATCTGGTCTTGAACAGGGCTGGTGATACGAGTATGAACCATACCGATATGCTGTCAGAAGATGAGCAACCCTTATTGAAACTGATAGATAATTGGATAAACGAAGGTATTTTTTTGAATAACGAGTAAATGATATTGGAAATGAACAACAAAAAACAACCAACCAACCAATCAGAGAATACATTAACCGAGATTTTTAAATATGAAGTAAAAGAAGGCGTTTCAGAGTTTCATGTAATGATTCACTCTACCCGGCCGGAAGACACTTATGAAGAACAATTAAATGCAGTGGCCAATGCCTACAACGATTTGCTTGCAGGTGAATTGAAAGGTGCCATGGCTGTGTTTAAACGTTATTTCCTGAGTGATACCGCCAATCAGGCTGACCTCCTGCTGGCTATCACTACCGAAAGTTCCGACTGTGCTCTTTCCGTGGTAGAGCAACCCCCTTTGGATGGGACGAAAATAGCTTTGTGGGCTTATTTACAGACCAATGTACAGACACAAGTGCTGCACAACGGACTGTTTGAAGTAAAACACAATGCGTACCGCCACCTGTGGGGAGGCAGTGCTTTCAATCGTGCTGCTAATTCTGAATACCAGACCCGTTTGTTGCTGAATGACTACGTGATGCAGCTTATGGAACAAGGATGTAAATTGGCGGATAACTGTATCCGTACCTGGTTCTTCGTACAGAATGTGGATGTGAATTATCCCGGAGTAGTAAAGGCACGTAACGAAGTATTCGTTACTCAAAACCTGACGGAAAACACACACTATATTGCCAGTACAGGTATCGGCGGACGTCATGCTGATCCTAAAGTATTGGTGCAAATGGATACCTATGCTGTGGCAGGCTTAAAGCCGGAACAGATACACTTCCTTTATGCTCCTACGCATCTGAATCCTACTTATGAGTATGGTGTCAGCTTTGAACGCGGAACGTATGTCGATTACGGTGACCGGCGTCAAGTGTTTATTTCTGGTACGGCAAGTATCAACAATAAAGGAGAAGTGGTATACCCCGGTGACATCCGCAGGCAGACGGAACGGATGTGGGAAAATGTAGAAGCCTTGCTGAAAGAGGCTGAGTGTACATTTGATGACTTGGGACACATGATTGTTTACCTGCGTGACATTGCAGACTATGCAGTTGTGAAGAGTATGTATGATAAGCGTTTCCCGGATACTCAAAAGTATTTGTACATGCGCCTGTATGCCGTCCCGGATGGTTGATCGAAATGGAATGTATGGGAGTTAAGGCTTTGAAGAATAAGGAATATGCACCTTTTTAATTTGAAGAAAAGTCTCGTCTTCTTATATATCTGTCTGGTGGCTTTGCTCGCTGCGGTGACCTTTGTGGAGCATGTACATGGAACAGAGTTTGTAGAAAAGTATGTTTATCATACAGTTTGGTTTTGTTGTTTGTGGGGAGTACTTGCCGCATTGGCAGTTGCCGTGTTGGTTAAGCGGCAGTTGTGGCGGCGTCTCCCGGCATTGTTGTTGCATGGCTCCTTCCTCGTTATCTTGGTGGGAGCCATGATTACATTTTCATGCAGCAAAAAAGGATATATGCATCTCACAGTAGGTACTGAGGTGGGAACTTTCATAGACCAAGACAGTAAGCGGGTAATCGAACTACCGTTCACCCTATGTTTAGACAGTTTTCGGGTGGAGTATTATCCGGGGACGGAAGCCCCGGCAGATTATGTCAGCTATATCCGGGATGCGGAACCAGTTTCCATGAATCGTATCCTCTCTCGTCAGGGGTATCGCTTTTACCAGTCTTCTTTTGATGATGATAAGGAGGGGAGTTGGTTGTCGGTGAATTATGATCCGTGGGGAATAGGGATTACGTATGCAGGATATATTTTGCTGGGTATCTCCATGTTGTGGATGCTTGTCAGTCATAGTGGAGAATTCCGCAGATTGCTCAGGCATCCATTGCTTCGGAAAGGGGGAATGTTTGTGTGGTTGCTCATGGCTACGGTAACGGTGGTGCAAGCGGAAAACAGAAGCCTTCCGGCACTTGCACTCAGACAGGCGGATAGTCTGGCATCCAAACAAGTGATTTATCATGATCGCGTAGTACCTTTTAATACTCTTGCACGAGACTTTGTATTGAAACTGACCGGAAAACCTTCTTATGGTGGTATGACACCCGAACAGGTTGTCGGAGGTTGGCTACTTCGTCCGGAGGTTTGGCAGAATGAACCGATGATTTATATAAAGAGTGCGGAACTTCGTCATTTACTCCGATTGCCTTCTTCCTATGCTTGTCTTACTGATTTGTTTGATGGACAAAACTATCGATTGCAGGAATTTTGGAAGGGTGGACAAAAGCCACATATGAAAATGACTTCGTTGGAAAAGGCTATCATGGAAACGGACGAAAAGGTAGGATTGATACTGATGCTACGGAGTGGAACACTTATCCATCCTTTACCGGAAGATGGGAGTATAAAACCACTATCTGACGTAAAAGTGCAGGCTGAAATATTGTACAATCGTATTCCATTCAGCAAACTGTTGTTCATGTTCAATCTGACTGTAGGGATGCTGGCATTTTTCTATTTACTTTATTGCAGCATGCATCGTTCGGCAGGTAAGGCATGGAGCGTTTTTACAGTTGCACTTTATGCAGCATTCCTTTTTCAACTCTTTGGCTACTGTTTGCGGTGGTATGTTGGCGGACGTATTCCGTTGAGTAATGGATATGAAACCATGCAATTTATGGCACTGTGTACACTTCTGCTTGCATGCATATTCCGGTGTCGCTTCTCTTTTACGTTGTCTTTTGGATTGCTCATTTCGGGTTTTGCCTTGTTGGTAGCTTATCTTGGGCAGAACAATCCTCAGATCACTCCTCTGATGCCTGTGTTGCTGTCTCCTTGGTTAAGTATCCATGTTTCTCTGATTATGGTATCTTATGCATTGTTTGCCTTTATGATGCTAAATGGATTACTGGCATTCTGCATAGGAGGTTGGCGAAAAAAGGCAATCGATTCGGAGATTCAGGAACAGCGTAAGGTCCGTGTGGAGCAATTGATGCTTTTCAGTCGGTTGATGCTCTATCCGGCAGTATTTTGTCTGGGGGCGGGAATTTTTTTATTGGTGCCGTGTGGGCAAATGTTTCATGGGGGCGTTATTGGGCCTGGGACCCGAAAGAAGTCTGGGCTTTAATCACCTTTTTAATCTATGGTGCGGCATTCCACGGACCATCGCTTGCCGTCTTCCGGCAACCCCGGTTCTTCCATGCTTATATGGTGTTGGCTTTCCTTACGGTGCTGATGACTTACTTCGGAGTAAATTATCTACTGGGTGGTATGCATAGCTATGCCTGATTATCTTTCTATTTTCGGATGATATAATAAAAATGCCTACGGAATCCGCAGGCATTTTTTACAAAAACAACTAACTAAACACATGCAAAGTTAATCAAGCGCACCGGACTTTTCTTTCACAGTACCGTTCGCATTGCGCACATATATCATAACCTAACATTGCCCCGAGTATGAAATCTTCTTTTTCAATTCTACCGGGTTAATGTCAGATATTGTCATAAGGCTATGGAATAAGAGAAAATTATGCCAAGTGATTTTTTATGTCGCTCACCCAAGCGTCGATACGTTCTTCCGCCGTCGATGACGGCAATAGAGGAGGAGAAAGAATAATCTTTTGCAGATACCTTACCAACGATGGTACAACCGGAATCCTTGATATCTTCGTATATGATACCCATACCATCGCAGAATGTATCGCAATAAGACTCAGCATCACCACAACCGAACAGGGCAATTGTTTTTTCTTTCAGGTCTGATTCTTTCAACACTTTAACGCCATCATACCAGTCATCCTGCAATTCACCGTCGCCCCAGGTGGAAGTTCCTAAAAGAAGAACTTCGTATTCTTTTTACCATGTCGGCATTCATTTTGCTGACATCGATTACATCAGATGCGGGAACACCAAGTTTAGAAGCAACTGTTTCGGCAATGCCTTGTGTAGTTCCGGTTGAGGAACCATAAAATATTCCTATTTTCTTCATACTATAAAATGGTTTAATTTGTACGGTTGCAAAGTAACGGCATCAGAGGGGTTTATGAAATACCCACAAATAATGAAATGTTTCTTTGTAGCTAACCACTTATAGGTATGACTGAAAACAAATGATAATCCATTAAGAAATATAGAAGTTTTATCTATCTTTGTTGATGGATACTAAAAATAAATCGATTATGAACACTTTAGAATTGGAAGCTTATAAAGCGGCATTAGCTAGAGAAGTGTTGAACATCAATAACCAAGAGGTGCTCGATACAATAAAAAGATATTATACAGAGAAGTGGAAATCTGCCCAATGCTCCTTATCAGATAGGTGTCAAAGAGGCCCGAAAACAGTTGCAGGACTCCGAAAAGCGCTTTGATGAAGGGGAATACGTGAGTGAAGAGGAAATGGAAGAGTTTTATAATGCACTGCAATAATAAAAATACAATACGACATTGAAGCACGACGACAAACCGGTGAGATTTTCAAATATGGAAAAGTGAAATTTGGTACTCAGATTGCTCTGAAATATAAAGAGAAGCTCAGAGAAAAAAAAATAAATACTTTAAAACAGAATCCCTTAATCGGCAATATTGAGTGGATGCTGACTGATGAAGAGCATGAATACAGATTTCTTTTTTAGTGAAACCTTATAAGATAATATACTCCGTAAAGGGAAATATTATAAGAATTCATTTTTTCTGGCATATTCACCGTAATCCTGATATTTTAAAAGATTATCCGATAGGAGTCTGTGAAGAAGCACCTCCTTATGGAAATACATAATTATTTACGGTTTTTCTTCAGATCAGGCAAAAACCAGGTAACCAATCCGAGTAACGGCATATAAGCGCAGACATTATAAACAGCTTCGATGCCGAACTTATCCGCCATATTTCCCAATACAGCCGAGGCAATACCTGCCACCCGAAGGCAAATCCGAAGAATAATCCGGAGATCAGTCCCAGTTTACTGGGTAATAACTCCTGCGCATATAACAGGATGGCGGGGGAAAGCAGATGAAAGAACCAGACCGACACAGAAACTCATAATAATTGTGGCAAGCAAGCCAACATGAGGCATCAGCATACTGAAAGGTGCAGCACCGAGGATGGAACCCCAGATGACATACTTTCTTCCGATACGATCTCCGATAGGACCACCCATCAGTGTACCGATGGCTGTAGCCACAAGAAACACAAAGAGGTAAAGCTGGGAATCCTGTACACTTACTCCGAATTTATCAATCAGATAGAAAGTGTAATAGCTGCTTAAGCTTGCCATATAGATATATTTGGAAAAGATGAGTATCAGTAGGATGGAAATGGAAAGAACCGTTTTCCCCATAGGCAAAGGCATCTGCATATGAGGTTGCAGGGCAATATGATCACGTTTCATCCGGGTAATGTATCCTTTGTACCATTTGCCGACAGGTATCATTACCATGATTGCTATCACTGATAAAATTGCGAATAATGCGATGTTGTGCCTACCATAAGGTGCTACAATTAAAGCTACCAGTAACGGGCCCAGTGATCCTCCCAGGTTTCCACCCACCTGAAACAGGGATTGTGCCAATCCTCTTCTGCCTCCGGAGGCGAGCGAAGTGATGCGGGATGCTTCCGGGTGAAGTACGGAAGAACCTATACCTATGATGAACACTGAGAACAATACCCAATAAAGATTCGTGGAAAAGGCCAGATTCAACATCCCCGTCATAGTGAACAACATACCCATCGGTAGTGTCCAGGCAAACGGGCGCTTATCAAAGAACAATCCGAATACGGGTTGGAACACCGATGCGGACATCTGATAAACCAGCGTAATCAATCCGATTTGTGCAAAACTCAATGTCAAGTCCTCTTTGAAAAGCGGATATGTGGCGGTTATGACGGATTGCAATAAGTCGTTCAGACAATGGGAGATACTTAATGCGATCAATATCGGATAAGCTATCGAGCTTACCGGGCGTTGTGTATTCTGTTGCATGATGGTTGCGTCTCTAATGTAAATCGGGCGCAAAGGTACAAAATAAAATGATTAATACGGATGAGTGAACCAAAAGCATGAACCTTCTCCTTCGGTTGATTCCACTCCGATTTTTCCTCCCATCTGAGATACTAAACTTTTGCAGATGGAAAGTCCGAGACCGGTACCCTGTACAAAGGTATTGAGTTTCACAAACCGTTCGAATATGCTATCAATTTTCTCTTTGGGAATCCCAAAACCTGTATCACGTACATAGAATTTTATTTCGTGGGGTGCCGTCTGTTCATATCCTAAAGCGATAGTGCCTTGTTTCGTAAACTTCAATGCATTGTTTATGAAATTGGTTATGACCTGCATGAATCGGTTCTTGTCTGTATAAATATGACAATCGGGCATATACTTCTCAAAGACCAGATCCACAGTTTCCGGCACTTTCATCTCCAGCGACTTGATGATTTTCATGCAGCTTTCGTTTACATCCAGGTCGGAACGTACGAAGTCGAATGTTCCGGACTCTATCTTCGAAAGATCAAGAATATCAGAAACCAGTTGCAGAAGCAATTCATTATTTGTTTCTACTATTTTGATATATTCCTGGCGTTCTTCCCTGTCGTCTGTTTCTGCCAGCAGACTGGAAAAACCAACGATAGAATTGAGCGGAGTACGTATTTCATGACTCATATTGGCAAGGAAAGCAGATTTCAAGCGGTCCAGTTCTTCGGCTTTGTCACGGGCAATGATCAGCTTCTGTTCTGTCTCTTTCAAGGGAGTGATATCATAGTTGATACACAGCATTTCAATAACTCCATCCTGAGGACGATAATCCCTGACCATTACGTTTATACTGGTCCACGAATATTTTCCGTTACCTCTGTTGACGCGTACTTCTTTACTTAAACTAGTGGCTTTCCCTTCTTTAACCTGACCTACAAACTGTTTCAGGACAGCGCAATCTTCCGGGTGAACATGAGAATACACTCCGATAACCTGAGGCATGGGAGTGTTTTCCTTTTCACCTAAATTCCTATACCATGTATCCTGGGCATACCCGTCTCTTGTCATTACATTGAAATGAGCAAAACCCACTTTGGCATAGTCGCCTATTAAGAGGAACAGATGCTCAAACTCTTGTATTTTGGTGTATGCACTGGTGGTTTCTGTTGTATCTATATTGATAAACAGGTAATTGCTGAATTGATTCTGCGAATCGTAAAGCAGAGCCACCTTGGTTTGAAGATTGATAATATCTTTTCTTCGGCTTGTGACGTATCGGTCGATCTTCGAGAAATCATAATTGATCGAGAAGTCCACATTTTCTCTGGCACGCAATTTTTCTTTCACGTCTTCGGGGATATTGGGATTCTCGAACAGTGATACCCCCAGTGCTTCTTTCATATCCGTCAGGCCGAATATCTCAAGTTCTTTATCATTCATATCTACCAGATACCCGTCTTTGTCGTAAAGTTCGATACCTACCGGCAGATTCTTATAAATATTACGAAGAATTTTTTCACTGTGATCCAATGCGCGGCGATCCTCTTTAGCCTGAAGTTCCGCTTTGCGTAATTGGAGGCAAATGCTGATGATGTTTCCTAAAGAAGAAAACCATTGATGGTCGATGTTACTCCAGCTGCGGTGTGTTTTGACCATATCGATACCCATATATCCCCATACCTTATCTTTCGATAGGAGAGGGACCGCCATTACCGATTTAATATCTTGCACCTCCAGGGTATCACGGTAAATTTTTGCTTCGGGCGGCATATCATCCAATGTATTCAGAATGATTGATCTCTTTTCTGAGATTTGGCGATCCCACCAGAGAGAATCATCCCAAGGTACATTCTGTAAGAAATCCAGTTCCCGGGATATTCCTTCGGCTGTTGCTTCGTAAATGCAACTTTGTACTTTATGTTCCCGGTCTATGTCGAATATATAAGTGCGGTCTCCCTTTGGTTTGTTTGAGGAGATCTGCCAATATTTTATTGATGATCTGCGTAATATCGTCCGATTGCAGAAAAGCGAGCAATGAATAAGAAAGACTGTTCTGTTGATAAAGCAGGCTGTTTACCTGGAGAGAGTCTGTACTTTCACTTGTTTCTTCGGTCTGCTTGTCTATGCATTGCAGATATCCTATTATATTTTTGTACCCCTCTTCATCCGGTTGTTTGAAGCTGATTTTAGAATATACCCATATGTCCTCCCCATCTTTTTTGCCCGGATGGGGAACATCTGCTCATAGGTTTCTATGTTTGTGAGCGAAAAGTATTCATTTCTGAGTCGCCTCCGATGATCTTCCCGTATTCTTCCGTGAAAATCTTCGAAACTGATCCGGTCGCTTTCAAGTCCGAGTAAGTCAATTATAAAGTCTGAACAAATATATTGGCGATTCTTCAGGTCTGATTCCCACCAACCCATTTTAGCCATTTGCGCAATCTGGCGATATTTCTCACAGTCAATATTTGGCTTCTCTTTCATAATGTCTTTTTGCTCCTGTTTCCTATTCCTTATTAAAATCTCAGCGGGCCAATATAGAGATAACTTTTTATATTTTGAAGAATTTGTTGTCAAAAGAATGTTATTGCTTGCAGTATGGTACTTATAAAGGGCTTTGGGGGAACCGTTGAAGGAAGGAGGAGGATGAGTACAAAATAGGCGGTTTTTCGTCTTTTGGGTATGGCAATGAGTTTTCACCACAGAGTAACACAGAGTTTCACAGAGTTCTATTCTTTTGATTTCAAATTGATTAAACTCTGTGAAACTCTGTGTTACTCTGTGGTGAATTAATTCATAACCATACAGAAATGAATAAATAAACTCCTTACTTATATAAATAATTAAGATAAGAATGAAAACCCGTTTAAATTCCGAATATTCATAGCATCCTTACTGTTGTGGATCGTTGCCAACCCTACCTCCGCTCAACAGATACGTTCACTTCACGAACAATTTCTTCATCCTTCAGAAGAGGCAAAACCTTGGACGTTCTGGTATTGGATGTATGGTGCCGTATCAAAAGAAGGGATTACTGCCGATTTGGAGGCTATGAAGCAAGCTGGGCTGGGAGGCACGTATCTGATGCCGATTAAGGGAATTAATGAAGGAGCGCAATATAATGGAAAAGCACAACAACTGACACCTGAATGGTGGGAGATGGTGCGTTTCAGTATGGAAGAAGCCGATCGTTTGGGGTTAAAGTTGGGCATGCATATCTGTGATGGTTTTGCATTGGCCGGTGGTCCCTGGATCAGTCCGGAGGAATCTATGCAGAAGGTGGTATGGAGCGATACAATCGTTGACGGTGGCAAACTCAAGGCGTTCCGTCTGCCACAGCCCGAGGCCTATGAGGGTTTTTATGAAGATATCTCTCTGTTTGCTTTGCCCGTAAAGGAAGTTCCGGATGAGATGCCGGCCCGGATAACATGTGTCAATATAGCTATGGAAGAGCAGGCTGGTTCTCCCAAAGCGGTGAATATGGATGCCGCCGGTGTGATCCGTTCTTCATATCCTTGTTATATCCAGTATGAATATGAACATCCTTTTACCTGCCGTAACGTTGAGGTGATTCTGAGCGGGAACAACTATCAGGCACATCGACTGAAAGTGACGGCAAGTGACGACGGGGTGAATTTCTATTTGGTGAAACAGCTGGTACCCGCCCGTCAGGGATGGCAGAATACGGATGAGAATTCAACACATACGATTCCTGCAACTACTGCCCGCTATTTCCGCTTCTATTGGACTCCTGAAGGGAGTGAGCCGGGAAGTGAGGATATGGATGCAGCCAAGTGGAAACCTAATTTGAAGATAAAGCAGCTGCGACTGCACCGGGAAGCCCGGTTGAATCAGTGGGAGGGGAAAGCCGGACTGGTATGGCGTGTTGCCCCGGCTACAAAGGAAGAGGAAGTAGGGAAGAAAGATTGTTATTCCCTTTCACAGATCATCAATCTGACCGGTCAATGTAGAGCGGGCATATTGACAACTACTCTTCCCAAGGGAAAATGGAAATTATTGCGTATGGGGCATACAGCCACCGGACATACTAATGCCACTGCCGGAGGTGGAAAGGGGTTGGAATGTGATAAGTTCAGTGCGAAAGCAGTGCGTAAACAGTTCGATAACTGGTTTGCACAGGCATTTCTAAAGACGGATCCCAACGTTGCGCGTCGTGTATTGAAGTACATGCATGTGGATAGCTGGGAATGTGGCAGCCAGAATTGGAGTGATACGTTTGCCGCTGAATTCCGGAAACGTCGCGGATACGACCTGATGCCTTATTTACCATTACTGGCGGGTATTCCGATGGAAAGTGCAGAACGGAGTGAAGAGATTCTGAGGGATGTTCGTACTACTATATCCGAGCTTGTTGTTGATGTCTTTTATAAGGTATTGGCAGATTGTGCCAAAGAATATGATTGTCAGTTCTCGGCAGAATGTGTAGCCCCCACGATGGTGAGCGACGGGTTGTTGCATTACCAAATGGTGGACCTTCCCATGGGGGAATTCTGGCTGAACAGTCCTACCCATGACAAACTGAATGATATGCTGGATGCTGTCAGTGGGGCGCATATTTATGGAAAGAACATTATCCAGGCAGAAGGATTTACGGAGGTGCGCGGCACATGGGATGAGCATCCCGGAATGCTGAAGGCGTTGCTCGACCGGAATTACGCACTGGGGATTAACCGTCTTTTTTATCATGTGTATGTCCACAATCCATGGCTGGATCGCAAACCCGGTATGACATTGGATGGTATCGGCCTTTTCTTTCAGAGGGATCAGACCTGGTGGAATAAAGGAGCAAAGGCACTTTCTGATTACGCCACTCGTTGCCAGGCATTATTGCAGTATGGGCATCCGGTAGTAGATATTGCCGTTTTCACAGGCGAAGAGATTCCGAGGCGCGCGGTGCTGCCGGACCGGTTGGTCCCTTCTCTTCCGGGTATTTTCGGGGCGGAGCGTGTGGAAAGTGAGCGTATTCGTCGGGCGAATGAAGGACAGCCTTTGCGTGTGCGTCCTGTGGGCGTTACACATTCTGCCAATATGGTTGATCCGGAGAAATGGGTAAATCCGCTTCGTGGTTATGCCTATGATAGTTTCAACAAGGATGCATTGCTCCGGTTGGCGAAAGTGGAAGATGGCAGGATGACATTGCCGGGCGGAGTCAGTTATAAAGTGTTGGTCGTACCGCTTCCTCGACCGATGAATCCGGAACAGGCAGAGTTGTCTCCTGAAGTAGAGAAGAAGATTAATGAATTGAAGAAAGCGGGTATATTGATTCCTGACCTTCCTTATACCGGAGATGACTTCTCGGCATACGGATTGGAACGTGATCTGATTGTGCCGGAAGATGTTGCCTGGACACATCGCCGGGGAGAACAAGGGGATATTTATTTTATTGCTAACCAACGGGAAGAGACACGTACTTTCACTGCAAGTATGCGTATCTACGGCAGAAAGCCCGAATGTTGGAATCCATTGACAGGAGAAATAGACTTCCGGCCTTCGTATGAACAGAAGAATAATCGAACGGAAGTTACACTGACGTTGGCGCCGAATGAATCCGTATTCATCGTATATCCGACAGAAAAGAACTGTTTCGGTGATGAGAAGAGTTTACAGAAGCAACAGAAGGAGGGGAGTTATTCTGCGAAAGAGTTTTCGGAGGTTGCAGTAGAATTGGGAGAGTATACAGTGAATTTCATAACTAATGGCAGGACCGTAAATCGGAAAGAACTTTTCGATTGGAGCCGGGAGCAGGATGAGAAGATCCGGTACTATTCGGGAACAGCCGTCTACAGGACTGCATTCCATTGGAAAGACAAACCGGAAACAACTGTTGATCTGAATTTGGGAAAGGTCTGCAACCTGGCAACTGTCCGCGTGAATGGTGTGGACTGTGGAACAATCTGGACTGCTCCTTACCGGACTAATATTACGGCAGCTTTAAAGGAGGGTACAAATGAACTTGAAATAGAGGTGACCAATACCTGGGCGAATGCTCTCAAAGGAGCTGATGAAGGAAAAGCACCGTTCAGCGGAATCTGGACGAACGCCAAATATAGGAGGCAGGAAAAAACACTGCTTCCGGCGGGACTGCTGGGACCGGTTTCATTCCTTTCTGTAGGGTTATGAATTAATTCACCACAGAGTAACACTGAGTTTCACAGAGTTTAATCAATTTGAAATCAAAAGAATAGAACTCCGTGAAACTCTGTGTTACTCTGTGGTGAAAACTCAGTACAAACTTCCCTCTTTTCCGTCTTCTCTTTACGGAATCCGGTTCTTCTCTTTTTTGGGATGCTTATCCTGAACTCTGTGAGAACCCTAAATATACAACGATGAAAAACTTAATAGCTACAGCAGGCACTACACTTGCTATTTTTCTATTTGCAGTTTGCCTGTCAACTCATGCAGAAGTGCACCTGCCTGCCATCTTCTCGGATGGCATGGTTATGCAGCAACAGACCCATGCCAATCTTTGGGGGACGGCAACTCCCAATAAGAAAGTAACCGTCCGCACTAGCTGGGATGGAAAACTGTATGCCGCAACAACGGATAAACAAGGTGCATGGAAACTAGCCGTTTCCACTCCCCGAAGCAGGCGGACCTTATACAGTTACTTTTGATGATGGAACTCCGAAAGTTCTGAGCAATATTCTGATAGGGGAATTATGGCTTTGCTCCGGTCAAAGCAATATGGAGATGCCTATGAAAGGCTTTAAAAACCAGCCTGTAGAGAACGCTAATATGGATATTCTCCGTAGCAGGAACCCTAAGATAAGACTATTCACAGTGAAACGTACCTCTACGTTCACTCCGCAAAATGATGTGACAGGCTCCTGGAAAGAGGCAAGTCCGGCTACAGTGCGCGATTTCAGTGCGACAGCCTATTACTTCGGGCGGTTGGTAAATGAAATATTGGATGTTCCGGTAGGCTTGATAGTGGCAGCCTGGGGTGGTTCGGCTTGCGAAGCTTGGATGACTGCCGACTGGCTGAAAGCTTTTCCGGATGCAAAGATACCCCGGTCGGAGACAGATATCAAATCAAAGAACCGTACTCCAACCGTACTGTATAATGGTATGTTGCACCCATTGATCGGACTGACCATGAAAGGAGTCATCTGGTATCAGGGTGAGGATAACTGGAATCGTGCCCATACCTATGCGGATATGTTTACGACACTCATTAACGGATGGCGTACCGAATGGAAACAAGGTGATTTTCCTTTTTATTACTGCCAGATAGCTCCATACGATTATGGAATTATCACGGAACGTGGAAAAGAAGTAATCAATACAGCCTATCTCCGCGAAGCACAGGCGCAAGTAGAGCACCGTGTACCCAATACCGGTATGGCCGTACTGCTGGATGCAGGGATGGAAAAAGGCATTCATCCTGCCCGTAAGCAAGTTGCCGGTGAGCGATTGGCACTTCTTGCCCTGACAAAGACTTACGGGATAGAAGGAGTAAACGGAGAAAGCCCTTATTATAAAAGCATTGAAATAAAGAATGACACGGTCATTGTGAGTTTCGAACGTGCTGGCATGTGGATTAGTGGCAAGAACTGTTTTGAATCGAAGAATTTTGAGGTAGCGGGTGAAGACAAAGTATTCTATCCGGCTAAAGCATGGATCGAACGCAGCAAGATGCTTGTAAAAAGTGAGATGGTACCACATCCTGTTGCTGTGCGATATGGTTTTGTGAATTATGTGGAAGGAGATGTCTATTGTGACGGTTTGCCGTTAGGTTCTTTCCGTTCGGATGACTGGTGATGCGTGTGAAATATGAAAAGAATTTATCTGATTATAATCCTGATTCTTGTTGGCGTGTCGGCTCTTTGGAGCCAGCATGCCAATGTTGTTTGGAATACCCCAGTCGTAATTCTTCCGAATCAATGCCGTGTGGAGGTGGAGATATCGGTATGAATGTGTGGGTAGAAGAGGGTGATGTATTGTTTTATCTGAGTCGCAGCGGTACTTTTGATGAGAATAATTGTCTGCTGAAACAGGGGCGTTTTCGTATCCGCCTGTCTCCCAATCCTTTTAAAGAAACAAAAGAGTTCCGGCAGGAATTAATGCTTAATGACGGATTCGTAGAGATTTCGGCAGAAGGTACACGAATTCAAATTTGGGCGGATGTATTCCATCCCGTAGTTCATGTAGAGATTGTCAATGCCCGTCCCTTGCAGGCAGAAATCTTTTATGAGAATTGGAGATACCGGGACCGGCCGATCCGGAAAGGAGAGGGGCAACAATGCTCTTACAAATGGGCTCCTCCCCAGGGAGCAGTAACAAGTGCCGACACTATCCGTCCCCTCCCAAACTCTCAATTCTCCACTCTTAATTCTCCACTTATTACGTTTTATCACCGTAATCCGGAAGAGACCGTTTTTGATGTAGCAGTATCCCAGCAAGGTATGGATACAGTCAAATCCCGGTTGATGAATCCTTTAAAGAACCTGACGTTCGGAGGATGCCTGTCAGGTGAGAATCTGGAATATGCCGGAATCTCAGATGCGGTATATGCCGGAACTGATTATCGGGCCTGGAAGTTTCGTTCATCGAAAGTATCCCGAAAACAACACTTTTTCGTTGTACTGCATACAGATCAGACGGAGACAGAAGAACAGTGGATACAAGACTTACAAGTCGGTCTGAGGAGAATAATGCCACATGGAAAGGTTTCTATGAAAGTGCTTTCGCAAGATAAGAAACAAACCCGCCAATGGTGGAACGCTTTCTGGCAACGTAGTTTCATTGTGGCAGAAGGAGAGGCTGGGGAGATAACCCGGAATTATACTCTTTTCCGCTATATGCTAGGCTGTAATGCTTATGGCAATGTTCCTACCAAGTTCAATGGTGGCTTGTTCACCTTTGATCCTTCACATATAGATCCGAAACAGGCATTTACTCCTGATTATCGGAAATGGGGAGGTGGCACAATGACTGCACAGAATCAACGTCTGGTATATTGGCCGATGTTGAAAAGCGGTGATTCTGACATGATGCCTGCCCAGTTTGATTTCTATAACCGGATGTTGAAGAATGCCGAATTGCGCAGCCGTGTGTATTGGCAACACGGGGGAGCCTGTTTCTGCGAACAGATAGAGAATTTCGGTTTACCCAATCCTGCCGAATATGGTTTTAAACGCCCGGAAGGGTTCGATAAAGGACTGGAATACAACGCATGGTTGGAATACGAATGGGATACCGCACTCGAATTCTGCCAAATGATACTTGAGACGAATAATTATACCGATGCGGATATCACTTCCTATTTGCCTTTGATTGAAAGTTCATTGACTTTCTTTGATGAGCATTATCGTATGCTTGCTTCCCGTCGTGGACGGAAGGAGTTGGATGGAGAAGGACACCTGATTCTCTTTCCGGGTTCTGCCTGTGAAACCTATAAAATGACTAATAATGCCAGCAGCACTATTGCCGCATTGCGGACCGTACTGCTTACGGACGGAAGAACGAAATGCTGGAAGTAATCCCACCGATACCATTGCGTTATATCGAAGTAAAGGATTCTGCGAATTCCATAACTATGCCGGTGCTGAAACAAACGATTGCCCCTGCTAAGAGTTGGGAGCGTATTAATAATGTGGAGACTCCGCAACTCTATCCCGTATTTCCGTGGCGTGTTTACGGCATTGGCAAAAGAAAAGTTGGAGGTTGCCCGCAACACTTATTTCTATGATCCCGAAGCGGTTAATTTTCGTTCGCATATCGGATGGAAACAAGATAATATCTGGGCTGCATGTTTAGGATTGACTGAAGAATCCCGACGGCTTAATCTGGCTAAATTATCCAACGGCCCGCATCGCTTTCCGGCTTTCTGGGGCCCCGGCTATGACTGGACGCCTGATCACAACTGGGGAGGAAGCGGCATGATAGGGCTTCAGGAGATGCTGTTGCAGACAAACGGAGAACTGATACTCCTGTTTCCGGCTTGGCCTCTAGAATGGAATGTGCACTTCAAACTTCATGCACCCGGTAAAACAACAGTAGAGGCTACTTTGAAAGAGGGTAAAGTGACAGATTTAAAAGTGTCACCGGAAAGTAGGAAGAAAGATGTGGTGATAATGATTCAAGAGACAAAATGATGATATGAAACTAAGAAATATGAATAAGAACTTGTTTTTAACTTTGTCAGCCTTTTTGTTTTTATTCCCATTATCAGGGAAAGCGACAGGAACTTACCGTCCCGAGACCTCAGTTGCCGGTTTCATTCAGCTTCCCGGAAGCGGACGGCAGGTATATGATTTCAATCCGGGCTGGCGCTTCTTCAAAGGCGACATATCTGGAGCGGAAACAGTGAACTTCGATGATCGTTCATGGGAAGTTGTCTCCACCCCTCACACTGTGGAACTAATGCCTGCTGAGGCCAGTGGATGCCGGAACTATCAGGGACCTGTCTGGTATCACAAGCATTTCGTCGTTCCCGCAGAGACTAAAGGTCAACGGGTATCCATCCATTTTGAAGCTGCGATGGGGAAACAAATTCTTTATCTGAACGGAAAACGTATTCAGGAGTATATAGGCGGTTATCTGCCTTTCACACTGGACTTGACAACCTATGGAGTGCAAGCCGGAGACTCCTGCCTGCTTGCTGTTTTTGCAGATAACAGCGATGATAAATCCTATCCTCCGGGTAAGCGTCAGTATACCTTGGATTTCACCTATCATGGAGGTATCTATCGGGATGTATGGATGATTGCCAAATCCCCTATATCCATTACTGATGCCATCGAATCGCAGACAGTTGCCGGAGGTGGTGTGTTTGTTCACTTCGATCAGATCAGTGAAAAGAGTGCGCAAGTCTGTGTCAATACGGAAGTACAGAATGAAAATACCCGTTCTGAATCTGTGATTGTAGAGACGACACTGACAGATGCTGACGGCAAAATAATCAGGCGCATATCCGGTAAACTCTCCTTGCAATCGGGAGAGAAGAAAATAATCCGTCAGCAAATGGAAGTGAAGAATCCGAAGCTATGGTCGCCGGATACACCTTATTTATATAGAGTACAGTCTCGCCTTAAAAAAGGCAATCAGTCCATAGATGGCGGAATCACCCGTGTCGGAATTCGTCTGGCGGAATTCCGTGGTAAAGATGGCTTTTGGCTGAATGGCAAACCTTTCGGTCAGTTGGTGGGAGCCAACCGTCATCAGGATTTCGCTTATGTGGGCAATGCCTTACCAAACTCCCAGCAATGGCGTGATGCCAAGCGTTTACGTGATGCAGGATGCACTATTATCCGTACAGCCCATTATCCGCAGGACCCGTCTTTCATGGATGCATGTGACGAACTTGGCCTATTTGTAATTGTCGCTACGCCGGGGTGGCAATATTGGAACAAAGATCTGCAATTTGGAGAGCTTGTCCATCGGAATACACGTGAAATGATTCGCCGTGACCGCAATCATCCATCTGTTTTGATGTGGGAACCTATTTTGAATGAAACCCGTTACCCGCTTGATTTTTGCTTTGAAGGCTCTTGATATTACCAAAGAAGAATTTCCTTATCCGGGACGTCCCGTAGCTGCTGCTGATGTACATTCGGCAGGAGTAAAAGAACATTATGATGTGGTTTATGGTTGGCCCGGTGATGATGAAAAGGAAGACAGGCCGGAGCAATGTATTTTTACTCGTGAGTTTGGCGAGAATGTGGATGACTGGTATGCACATAATAATAATAACCGTGCCAGCCGCAGCTGGGGGGAACATCCGTTGCTGGTGCAGGCACTTTCTCTGGCTAAGAGTTATGATGAGATGTATCGCACTACGGGCCTGTTTATCGGTGGTGCCCAGTGGCATCCGTTCGATCACCAACGAGGGTATCACCCTGACCCATATTGGGGAGGTATTTATGATGCTTTTCGTCAGAAAAAATATGCATACGAGATGTTCCGCAGTCAGTCTTCAGCCAGTCTGCGGCATCCTTTGGCTGAGTGTGGACCCATGGTTTTCGTTGCTCATGAAATGTCGCAGTTCTCTGATAAAGATGTAGTGGTTTTCAGTAATTGTGATTCTGTCAGACTTTCTGTCTATGATGGAACAAAGACATGGACGAAGCCGGTGGTTCATGCCAAAGGTCATCTGCCGAATGCCCCTGTCGTTTTTGAAAATGTATGGGATTTCTGGGAAGCTCGCAGTTATAGTTATACTCAGAAGAATTGGCAAAAAGTGAATATGATTGTAGAAGGCATTATAAATGGGAAAGTAGTATGCACTCAGAAGAAGATGCCTTCACGGCGTTCCACTAAATTGAGGCTATATGCGGATACAGGGAATGTGAATCTGGTGGCGGATGGTTCTGATTTCATTGTAGTGGTGGCTGAGGTGACTGATGACAATGGAAATGTGAGACGCTTGGCTAAAGAAAATATCGTCTTTACCGTAGAAGGGGAAGGAGATATTATTGGCGATGCTACTATTGGTGCGAATCCCCGTGCAGTGGAGTTCGGTTCTGCCCCTGTACTGATTCGTTCTACCAGAAAAGCCGGAAAGATCAAAGTGAAAGCCCGTGTGCTATTTGAGGGTACACAAGCTCCGACGGCTGCGGAGCTGGAGTTCGAAAGTGTTCCTGCAGAATTTCCTTTTTGTTATGAGGAGCGGGAAATAGCTTCTGCGGCTGTGAGAACAAGGTTACAAAAAGATACAACTGACAAGAAAATACAGTTGACGGAAGAAGAACGCCAAAAGGTGTTGGATGAGGTAGAGCGTCAGCAGACGGAGTTCGGAACAAAAGAATAATCTAAAATAAGGGAGTGATAATTTTAGTCACTGTTAGAAAAAGCTTATCTTTGGATACATTTTATATCAACTGTTGTTATAAATGAAGAAACGATCTATTCTAATACTATTTCTATCGGTGATAGGGCTTACAAGCTTTGCCTATCCCAGTATGATTGTGGAACACTACACGGCCGAACGAGGGTTACCTAATAATATTGTAAACTGTACTTTAAAAGGTAGCGAAGGCTTTGTCTGGTTCGGCACTTGGTATGGCTTATGTAGTTTTGACGGCACTAAGTTTCGTTCGTACGATAATCGTGACGGATTCTATTCGGCTGATATTCCTCCACGTAAGATTCAGCGTATCGTAGAAGATAAAAATGGTTTTCTTTGGATCAAGACCATTGATCGCAAACTTTATCTGTTTGATAAGAAGCATGAAAGTTTTCATGCGGTTTATGACGATGTGAAGGAATACTCTGAAAATATTCAGATTATCAAGATTCAGACAACTGCGGATGGGGATGTCCTATTGCTGACCAAGGATAAGAGTCTGCTTCGTGCGCATACTGATAAAGAGGGCAAAATTACAATGAAGCAATTGCACGATTCACGCCCTAATATCAATCACTACGATATGCGTTTGAAGCATAATGTGTTATGCGAGACTTCCGAATTTATCAATTGGGTGGGTATGGATTATCAGATACTTTCGTTAAGGAAAGGAGCGGGGTTGAAAGATAAGCCTGCCGATTTCATTCAGAAGAAAATAGCCGGTAGCCCCGACCAGTTCACCTGTGCATCTTATAACTCCAGATGCTTATGGTTAGGTGACCGGAACGGACATATTTATAGTATTGATCCGGAAAATGGAGTGGTCAATCGTTATGAAATACCGGGAATAGATCAGTCGGTTGTAAATTTGCTGGTAACAGAGACAGGGTTGGTCTATATTACTACAGGTGAAGGAGTATATGAGTATAATATCGGTTATAAGCAATTGACAAAGTTGCCGCTTTCCATCGACGGGAGAGAAACAGGAACTATATTTATAGACAAATATGATAAAATTTGGTTTCAGGAAGGTAATAATGCATTGGTATACTATGATCCTTTAAATAAAGCCAATCGCCGCTTTACATTTCCTAAACAGAATTCCATAGGAAATTTTGAAATGCAAGATGCCGGTGAACAGGGTATGTTTTTTTCTGACTCCGGGTGGAGAGATTCTTTTGTTCGACCGGGAGAAACTGGAGATGGTTCGTCTGAATCAATCAAAGCCTTTCGTTGATGATGCTCCCGGACAACTGTTTTTTCATCTATTGCTGGACAAAGACGAGATTCTCTGGTTGGCTTCTACAGATAATGGGGTGTACAGGGTTAACTTTCCCAAGAAGCAGTTCCAGGTACTTAAAGAAGTGTCACCGGTGCCGGTTGGTGATGAAAAACCTAATTCCTGGAATCAGGGGATACGCGCTCTGTATCAGGCAAAGAATGGCGATATCTGGGCAGGAACCCGTTGGCAGGCCCTTTATCGCCTTGATAGCAACGGACAGGTAAAGCAGGTTTTCTCGGAAAAGAATTATCTGATAGGCGCCGTATATCATATCATGGAAGATAAAGATGGGAATCTTTGGTTCTCTACAAAAGGCAATGGTCTTGTGAAGGCTGAACCGGATATGAATTCTCCTCAAGGGTTACGCTTCGTACGTTATAAAAATGATCCTAAGAATCCGAATTCAATCAGTAGTAATGATGTGTATTTCACTTATCAGGATAGCCAGGGGCGTATTTGGGTTGGTTTGTTAGGTGGTGGTCTGAATCTGATCAGTGAAGCGAACGGGACAATTGCCTTCAAGCATAAGTATAATGGTTTGAAGCAGTATCCGCTTTATGGGCTTTATATGGAAGTGCGTACAATGACGGAGGATAATGACGGACGTATCTGGGTAGGTACGATGGATGGTCTGATGTCTTTTGACGGACATTTTACGACTCCCGAACAGATTCAGTTTGAGACGTACCGACAGATCAGTGATCGTTCCAATGTGGCAGACAATGATATTTATGTATTGTACAAAGATTCCGAATCACAAATCTGGGTAAGCGTATTTGGGGGAGGATTGAATAAACTGGTACACTATGATAAAGAAAGGCGGGTACCTGTCTTTAAATCTTACGGCATCCGTGAAGGTATGAATAATGATGTAGTAAAATCAATAGTAGAAGATAAAGACGGAAATCTCTGGTTTACTACAGAAATAGGATTGTCTTGTTTCAATAAAGACACCGAACAGTTCCGTAATTACGACAGGTACGATGGATTCCTGAATGTTGAGTTGGAAGAAAGCAGCGCGCTCCGTACTTTGAGTGGTGACTTATGGCTTGGTTCCAGGCAAGGTATTCTCACATTTTCACCTAATAAACTGGAAACGCAGAATATGAACTATGATACGCGCATAGTCGACTTCAAAATCTCCAATCGTGATTTGCGTAGTTTTTATGAAGATCCTGTATTGAAAGAATCGATTACATTTGCCGATGCAATCAGGTTAAAGTATAATCAGTCTATGTTTACCATTGAATTTGCTGCGTTGAACTTCTATAATCCCAATCGTGTGTTTTATCGATATATCCTTGAAGGATACGAAAAGGAGTGGCATTACAATGGCAAAAACCGTATTGCTTCTTACACGAATGTGCCGTCTGGATCCTATACTTTCCGGGTGGAAACAATAGATGAAGCCAATCCGGAGCTCGTTTCCAATCGTACATTGGCCATCACTATTCTTCCGCCCTGGTGGTTAAGTTGGTGGGCTATTGTGATTTATGTAGTCTTGGGTATTATAGCCCTCTATTTCGGTCTGCGCCTGGCCTTCTTCATGATTAAGATGAAGAACGACATTTATATCGAGCAGAAAGTCTCGGAAATGAAAATCAAGTTCTTCACCAATATTTCTCATGAACTACGTACTCCTCTGACTTTAATAAAAGGTCCGATACAGGAATTGAGAGAGCATGAGACACTTTCACCAAAAGGTGTGCAATATGTGGAACTAATGGAGAAGAACACTAACCAGATGTTACAACTTGTCAATCAGATACTTGATTTCCGGAAAATACAGAATGGAAAGATGCGTTTGCATGTGTCGTTGATTGATTTTAATGAGTTGGTAGTCTCTTTCCAAAAAGGAATTCCGTGTTCTTTCCGAAGAAAATGAAGTTAGCTTTACTTTCCAGTTACCGGATGCGGCTATTATGATATGGGCGGATAAGGAGAAGCTGAGTATTGTTATTCGGAACATCATATCCAATGCCTTCAAGTTTACCCCTTCCGGTGGCAGCATCCATGTAGTTGCCGGACTGACAGAAGATGGGGAACACTGTTTCCTGAGAGTGGAAGATAACGGGATCGGAATCCCCAGAATAAGCTGACCGAGGTTTTTGAACGCTTCTCGCAAGGAGAGAATGCCAAAAACTCGTATTATCAGGGCACGGGTATCGGGCTGGCACTTTCCAAAGAAATCGTTAATCTGCATCATGGAATGATTCGTGCTGAAAGCCCTGAAGGAAAGGGAACCGTGTTTATTGTAGAACTATTGCTCGGAAAGGAACATTATCGCATTTCGGAAGTCGATTTTTATGTCAGTGACACTGAAACAGCTCCTGCCGGAGATGTGTCTTCTACTGATATCATGGCAGAAGAAGATTCCGAAGAACAGACGGAAATAGATGCTTCATTGCCGAATCTTTTTATTGGTGGAAGACAATAAAGACCTCTGTCAGCTGATAAAACTGCAATTAGAAGACAAGTTTAATATTCATATAGCCAATAATGGAGTAGAGGGATTAAAGAAAGTCCACCTGTATCATCCCGACATGGTAGTCACCGACCAGATGATGCCGAATATGGATGGAATAGAGATGTTGCAACGCATCCGTAAAGATTTCCAGATCAGTCATATTCCGGTTATCATCCTGACCGCAAAGAATGATGAAGGCGCCAAGACGAAAGCAATCACTTTGGGAGCCAATGCTTACATAACGAAGCCTTTTAGCAAGGAATATCTGTTGGCACGCATTGATCAGTTGCTATCTGAGCGGCTGCTCTTCCGGGAACGGATTCGCCTGCAAATGGAGAATCAGAAAACAACGGAGGAAGATAGTTATGAGCAATATCTTGTGAAGAAGGATGTGCAGTTCCTTGAAAAGATACATCAGGTGATTGAGGAGAACATGGACGACAGCGATTTTAATATCGATACTATAGCTTCTGGAATAGGATTAAGCCGCTCGGCATTCTTTAAGAAATTGAAGAGCCTTACCGGACTGGCACCTGTCGACCTGGTTAAAGAGATTCGTTTGAATAAGTCTGTCGAATTGATTAAGAACACAGACTTGAGTATCTCGGAGATTGCCTTTGCCGTCGGATTTAAAGACTCGGGCTATTATAGCAAGTGCTTCCGGAAGAAATATAACCAGACTCCCCGCGAATATATGAGTGAATGGCGGAAAGGAGAGAAATAACCGATTACAAAATGTTTTCTTAACCGTCTTCTTAGAAAACCTATTAAGATTCGAAAGAATGAACAACATTAAGAAAGTATTATCAGTATGGATGCTGGCTACGTGCGTATTACCGGTGGCAGCACAGTATCCTGTCATTCCCGACTCGGTGAAAGCGAGAGCGGCAAAACAAGAAGCGGAGTTCGACCGGAAATCAGATGCGGCATGGAAGAAAGCCCTTCCGGTTGTTATGGAAGAAGCACAAAAGGACGTCCTTATAAGCCGTGGGCTTCAAACCGGAAGATTTGGTGAAAAGTAATATTCCGGCTTTTCCCGGTGCGGAAGGCGGAGGCATGTATACTCCCGGTGGGCGTGGTGGCAAAGTGATTGTGGTTACTTCTTTGGAAGACTCAGGGCCCGGAACTTTGCGTGAGGCTTGTGAAACGGGAGGTGCTCGTGTCATTGTGTTTAATGTTTCCGGAGTTATCCGTTTGAAGGCACCTATCAGCCTGCGTGCTCCTTATGTCACAATTGCCGGACAGACCGCTCCGGGAGACGGTATCTGTGTTACCGGACATTCTTTTTCTGGTTGATACGCATGATGTCATAATCAGGCATATGCGCTTCCGCCGTGGTGCGCAGGATGTAGCTTTCCGTGATGATGCGTTGGGAGGAAATGCTGTAGGGAATATCATTATAGACCACTGTTCGGCCAGTTGGGGATTGGATGAGAATATGTCTATCTACCGCCATGTGTATAATCGGGGGGCGGATGGACATGGACTGAAATTGCCGACTGTAAATATCACGATTCAGAATTCAATATTTTCGGAAGCATTGGATGCCTACAATCATGCTTTCGGGGCTACAATCGGTGGGCATAACAGTATGTTTTGCCGGAATCTTTTTGCTTCAAATATCAGTCGTAACAGTTCGGTAGGTATGGATGGAGACTTTAATTTTGTCAATAATGTTGTTTTCAACTGGTGGAATCGCTCCATTGACGGTGGTGATAATAAAAGTTTCTATAACATTATAAATAACTATTTCAAGCCCGGACCTATCACACCATTGGATAAACCAATATCTTATCGTATTCTGAAGCCGGAAGCCGGACGTGACAAAAGCCAGCCGATGTCCTTTGGTAAGGCTTATGTAAATGGAAATATCGTCCATGGAAATGCAAAGGTTACAAAAAGACAACTGGGATGGTGGTGTACAACTAGCCAATGAAGTGGATGCCGGAAAATTTATTCCGCAGATAAGGGTAGATGAGCCTTTCAAAACATCTCCTGTAACTATAATGGATACTCAAAAGGCTTATAACTTCGTGTTAAGTAATGTGGGAGCGACTTTTCCGAAACGGGATGCTGTTGATACGAGAGTTATCAAAACAGTGAAGACTGGGAAAGCCATCTACGTGAAAGACGCTCCAGAGTTCATTAGTCCTTATGTGAAAAGACGTCTTCCTGTTTACTCTTATAAACAAGGTATCATTACGGACATCCGTCAGGTAGGCGGATTGCCCGAGTACAAAGGAGAGCCTATTGTGGACTCCGATGGTGACGGTATGCCCGATGCGTGGGAAATAGCTAACGGATTGAACCCGAATGATCCGAGTGATGCCGTGAAGGATTGCAATGGAGATGGTTACACTAATATTGAGAAATACGTCAACGGTATGGATACGAAGAAGAAAGTGGACTGGACGGATTTGAAGAACAACTACGATACATTATCCAAACGGAAAAGTCTGCTATAAAAGTATGTGTAGAAAATAAAGTTTATTGTAATGAATATGCAATTGAGAACAATCCTTCTGGGATTATTGAGTATAGGGTTTGTGCAGGGATATGCGCAAACCTTTGCTTTACAGGTTAAGAATGAAGGAATTACTTACTTGAATGATGAACGGGGAAACCGGATACTTGATTTCTCCTATTGCGGCTACCATGCTTCTGGGCAGGATATTCCTTCTGTTGGTAATGCAGTGTTTGTACCCTGGAAGGCGGGTGATAATACTGCGCGAATCCAGCGTGCCATTGACTATGTAGCGTCATTGACTCCCAATACTTCCGGTTTCCGTGGAGCCGTATTGCTGGATCGTGGAGAATTCAGCTTATCCGGGGAACTTCGTATTTCCGCGTCCGGTATTGTTCTGCGTGGTATGGATAGAGAAAAAAACTATTCTGCTAAAGAAAGGTGTAGACAGAGGAGCACTTATCTATATGGAAGGAATAGATAATTTGAATGCAAAAGATACCTTGCAGGTTCTTTCAGCTTATGTCCCTGTGAATGAAAGGACATTACAAGTTGCCTCGGGCACTTCTTTAAAGAAAGGAGATCGGATAATGGTGACTCGCCCTTCCGGTAAGGAGTGGATTACCGCTTTAGGGTGTGATATCTTTGGAGGAGGCATCGGTGCTTTAGGATGGAAGGCGGGTGATATGGACCTGACATGGGATCGGACAATCAGCGAAGTAAACGGTAATCAGATTACTCTGGATGCACCATTGACGGTAGCATTGGATACTCAATATGGGGCTTCTTCTCTCATTCTTTATCAATGGAACGGTCGCATTCAGGAGTGTGGAATTGAAAATATGACATTGGTTTCCGATTATGACAGGCGTTATTCCAAAGATGAAGACCATTGCTGGACAGGTATTTCTATCGGAGAGGCGGAGAACTGTTGGGTGAGACAAGTGAGTTTCAGACATTTTTCAGGTAGTGCGGTTATTGTCCAGCGCACCGGATCAAGAATTACGGTTGAGGACTGTATTTCTCGGGAACCGGTATCTGAAATAGGAGGAATGCGCCGTTGTACTTTCCATACATTGGGACAGCAGACTTTGTTTCAGCGTTGTTATTCTGAGCAGGGCATTCATGACTTTGCTGCCGGATATTGTGCTGCCGGGCCCAATGCCTTTTGTGCAATGCGATTCGTATGAATCGTTGGGATTCAGCGGATCTATTGATTCCTGGGCGTGCGGATTGCTGTTTGACGTGGTTAATATAGACGGGCATAATCTTACATTCAAGAATCTGGGACAAGATAAGAATGGAGCAGGTTGGAATACAGCGAATAGTCTGTTCTGGCAATGTACAGCTGCCGAAATAGAGTGTTATACTCCGGCAAAAGATGCGAAAAACCGCGCGTATGGGTGTTGGGCACAATTCTCCGGCGACGGTGAATGGGCGGAATCGAATAATCATGTGCAACCTCGTAGCATCTTTTATGCCCAGTTGGAAGAGCGTTTGCAGAAGAAATGTGCTGAGCGTGCCCGTATTCTGCCTAGAAATACAAGTGCAACGAGCAGTCCTACTGTAGAGGTGGCGATGGAACTTGCCAAAGAAGCTTATGAGCCACATCTGACGTTGGAACATTGGATTGAGGAGAGGGAATTTGCTCCTTCGCTGTCAGTTGCCGGTTTGAAATCTATTGAGGATATTAAAGAGAAAAAGACAATTCAGGGCGAAACGCGAGACTTACCGGAAATGGTTATTGCAAATGGGCGTGTTCAAATGGATGGGGCCTTGTTGGTGGGGAAAAAGCCGCACTACTCCTTGGTGGAACGGTAAGCTCAGAACCAACTATTTGAAGAAGGCAAGTCCGGCAATTACCCGCTTTGTTCCCGGTCGTGAGGGCTGGGATTGACAGACCGTATAGATTCAGTCGTCAACTTTATGAAGCGGAATAATATACTCGTATTTGACCAGAACTATGGACTGTGGTATGACCGCCGTCGGGATGACCATGAACGTATCCGCCGCCGGGATGGAGATGTATGGGGTCCTTTTTACGAACAACCATTCGGACGTAGCGGTCAAGGCATTGCTTGGGAAGGCTTGAGCAAATATGATCTGAACCGTCCCAATGCATGGTATTGGGCACGTCTGAAAGAATTTGCCGGAAAAGGGAAGTAGAGAAGGATTGCTCTTGTTCCATGAGAATTATTTCCAGCATAATATCTTGGAGGCGGGAGCACATTGGGTAGACTGTCCTTGGAGAAGCAGTAATAATATTAATGAAACGGACTTCCCGGAACCTGTTCCTTTTGCCGGTGACAAACGCATTTTTGTTGCGGATATGTTTTATGATATCAATCATCCTGTGCGACGTGAGCTGCATAGACGATACATTCGTCAGTGCTTGGACAACTTTGCCGATAATCCGAATGTGATTCAATTGACCAGTGCAGAGTTTACCGGTCCACTACATTTTGTACAGTTCTGGTTGGATGTAATAGCTGAATGGGAGGTGGAAACCGGTAAGAAGGCTAAAGTCGCTTTAAGTACAACGAAAGATGTGCAGGATGCTATTCTTGCTGATCCAAAACGGGCAGCTGTAGTAGATATTATTGATATCCGGTATTGGCATTATAAAACAGATGGTATTTTTTGCTCCGGAAGGGGGAAAGAATATGGCTCCCCGACAACATATGCGCAAGATGAAAGTCGGGAAAGTTACTTTTACTGAAGCGTATAAAGCGGTAAATGAATATCGACGTAAGTTTCCGGAGAAAGCAGTCACTTTCTATGCACAGAATTATCCGGCTATGGGATGGGCTGTTTTCATGGCTGGTGGTTCTTGTCCGGTAATTCCTTGCAAAGATAAGGCGTTTCTGAAAGATGCTGCAGTGATGGAAGTAGAAGAAACTGACTCTGAGGATTATAAGAAAATGGTAAAATCTGGTATCGGAAGTATCATTTATTCCAATTCGGGGGGTAGAGGTGCCTGTGCAATTGTCATCCGGGAAATACATTTTTAAGATATATTCATCCTGATTCGGGAGAAATGGAAGTGATTAGTACATCATTGAAGATTAACAATGTATATACTCTGAAAGTGCCTGATGGAAAAGAAGGTGTTTATTGGTTCCATAGATTATAGAACAGAAAATCCCGTTGAATGACCTTCAACGGGATTTTCTCTTTTGCTGGTAATATCTAATAAAAAAGTGTTATAAAACATAGTACTTGTTTTTCAATCCACAGATCAGATTTTACCTAGAGTTTGGGTTGATTCCCCATAGCTTTGCAACATCAAAATAACTGAATTAATGCTATGATGGAACAGACTAATAATTCAACCGAAACTTTACTTGCTTCTTTTCAAGCAGGAAATATGGCTGCTTTTTCTCAGCTGTATGATTTGCACGTACGTATTCTTTTTTTAATTATGGTTTGAAGTTGACCCTTGATAAGGAGTTGCTGAAAGATTGTATTCATGATATTTTCGTGAAACTTTATGTGAAGAAGGATGAATTAGGGACTATTGATAATTTGAAATCCTATTTATTCATTTCATTGAAGAATAAACTTTGTGATGAGCTTCGCAGGCGTATGTATATGTCCGACACGGCCGTAGAAGAGGTGAATGCGATATCATCTATGGATGTGGAAGAAGATTATGTGGAGGAGGAACAACAGAAGAATGATTTCTCATTGGTGAAACATTTATTGGGGCAGTTATCTCCCCGTCAGCGCGAAGCGCTTACATTATATTATATAGAAGAAAGGAAATATGAAGATATTTGTGAGATAATGGATATGAATTACCAATCCATACGCAATTTGATGCATCGCGGATTAACTAAGTTGCGTGCTCTGGTGAGTTAATTTAGGTAAAAGGGCTTTCCGATTGAGTACAGGTTCAGGGTAACAGCGTCCTATCTTTGTAAACGTTTAAAATAGGATGCAAATATGGTTTCTAAGGTAAGGGATTTTTTGATGGATGAAGGTTTCATTGAATATGTACTGGGTGTATCTCCGGAGTTGGTTTCTCAATGGGAGGCTTATTTCCAGGTACACCCGGAAGACATAAGAGATGCAGAAGAGGCTAAAGCAGTTCTATTAGCTCCGCCCGACGTTGCCTGCGGCTTTTCAATGAATGAGTGTAATGATTTGAAGGATAGGATTATTAGTAGTATCAGATGAAAAGGAATTTATTAGGATACATGCTCTGTGTGTTCATACTGTTGGAGTGCTTTCCACAATTGGCTATTGCTGCTCCCGAACAGGAAGGGGAGCGCTATAAGGTTGCCATATGCGACTGGATGATTCTGAAGCGTCAGAAAATTGGCTCGTTTCAGCTGGTACATGAATTGAACGGAGATGGAGTAGAACTGGATATGGGTTCTTTGGGTAAAAGGGAGAACTTCGATAATAAGTTGCGTGATCCTCATTTTCAACAATTGTTTCGTGAAACGGCACGGAAATTCAAACTGGAAGTTCCTTCTGTCGCTATGTCCGGTTTCTATGGTCAGTCTTTTTCTGGACCGAGCTAATTATCAGGAATTGGTAAGGGAATGTCTGGATGCAATGAAAGTAATGAATGCCAAAGTTGCTTTTTCTTCCTTTAGGGGTATAAAGGCAGGCTGGGAGCAGGAACCGGAACTTCGGACGAGAGTTGTGAAGCGTTTGAAAGAGGTAGGAGATATGGCTGCTTCCGAAGGTTTGGTTATAGGGATTGAAACCCAACTGGATGCTAAAGGAGATGTGAGGTTATTGAAAGAGATAAATTCTCCCGGCATCAAGATTTATTTCAAATTTCAGAATGCATTGGAGAATGGACGTGATCTGTGCAAGGAGCTCAAGATTCTGGGGAAAAAGAGAATCTGCCAGATTCATTGTACGGATACGGACGGAGTAACTCTTCCTTTTAACGAACGTTTGGATATAAAGAAGGTTAAAAATACGCTCGACAAAATGGGATGGAGTGGATGGCTGGTAGTAGAACGCTCACGGGATAAGGATGATGTGCATAATGTGAGAAAGAACTATGGGACGAATGTCAGATATTTGAAGGAAGTGTTTCAGAAATAAATGAAATAATAGCAGTCTAATAAAGTAGACACTGAAGATGTAAAAGCGCTTTCTTTTACTCAGAAAAATATCTCTCAATTTCCTACATCCTACACCGGAGACCTTTTTCTTTTGATTATCAAATAGATATACGGTGTAGGAAGTGGTGTAGGATGGTGTAGGTTAATTTCATCCTACACCCAAGAATAGGCATTTGAGACGTGCTTTTAATTACAATAGACTAATAATCAGACTATCAACATTGTTTTTGCCCACCTTGCGCAAATCCCTGTAAAACCATCTCTTTTACAAGAAAACAGAGGGTATCTCCGCGTTATCCTTCAAAAGACTCCTGATTTCTTTCATAATGTCAGCCTGCGAAAGGAAGCTGAACATCCTGTCGTGAGATCTGTAGATCCCACGCGTCAGATCTGTAGATCTCACAATAGAATGCTTAGGAACAATAAGAAGGATAGGAAGAAAGTGGTACGAAAACTACACTTTGCTTTATTGTTTTTGTTCTTTTGCCTGTAGCAAAATTTCGTCCTACAGTTGCGGGCTCTACGTTTTCCATATGTGGGCTATGTAGCCCGCAATTGCAGGCCGGACAGCCCTCAACTGGAAAACAAGGTTTTGCTTATAGCATAATGACAATAACATTAAGGCTTTAAAGGAAAAAGGAAGGGGCATATCAAGTTTTTTCTCTATAATTCGGCCTTCTCTATAATCTCATTATAGAGAAGGCTCCCTTTAATTTCTGACGAGATGATAACTCTTTTAACCCTTTTGATAAATAATTCAGGCTAAAAAAGAGGTATTCGCGTGAATTCGGTGCAGGATGAAACTTTCCTACACCACTTCCTGTAGCATCTATCTGTTTGATAATCAAACAAAAAAACGATATCGGGTGTAGGATGTAGGAAATATTGATGAAAACTCGAACTCAGGAGTTTTCCTTCTTCGATTATCCTTCATGAAAGACTGGTGACGAAATCCCAGAGAATCAAGAATCAGCCGGACTATATTCAGATAACTTTTTAACGGATATGAAATATTTGTTCTTATGGAAACTGTATCAAGTTGTTTTTTTAACGTTACTTGATAACTTTTACTCATAGCCATACTGAAATGCTCCAATTCCGCCAATGAGTAGCTCTTTTTTTACATAAATAGCAATCAAATGCGCAAGTATATGCAGAGATATTGCATTATTATTTGCTATTTATTTGCAAAAGATTCTGAAACACTGCTTTTGAAGCTGATGTCCGTTGTGTAAAGTGTTAATATAGCGATATTGTGACCCCGATACTCCTGTATACTTGTCCTTTTGATATTTAGAGCCTTATCTTTTTTCTGTTGGAAATAATCGTAAATAGAAAACTTTACTTTTTTATTCTTTTTAGGTGATTACATATTTTTTAGTTGTTCGTCTTTAGTTCATGAAATATAGATTGAGTCCAATCAATAGTTTTTATATTTTTGAATTTAAATTAGTGAATAGATGAAAAAAGAAGAGATCTTTTCTAGAAAAACACAGAGCAGGTATCTGAGCGCAGCAAAGATAATTTGTCTCTCTTTCTTGTTTTCGATTCCTGTGACGCAGGCTTTTGCGGAAAGCATTGGAGAGACTGCTGCAATGAATGTTGTCCAACAACAGAAGTCAGTGAAAGGAACTGTGGTAGATACGACCGGAGAACCTGTGATTGGTGCGAATATAAAGGCACAAGGAACTGATACGGGAACGATTACCGACTTGGATGGAAATTTCAGTCTGGTGATTCCGGCAAGTGCTAAACTCGAAGTTTCGTTTATAGGATACGTCACGCAAGTGGTGAGTGTGCCTGCGAACGGAATTGTAAACGTGACTCTGGCTGAAGATTCCAAACTTCTGGACGAAGTGGTTGTGGTAGGTTACGGTACTCAGAAAAAAGCACATCTTACTGGCTCTATATCCACGGTTAACCCCAATGACCTAAAGGAAATGCCCTATAGCAATATGGGTGCCATGCTGGCAGGTACGGTAGCTGGTTTGAATGTAAGCGGCGGTGATGGTCGCCCTGGTGTCGGTGCAACGATGACCATTCGTGATCCGTTCTCTACCGGCGTTTCGGGAAGTACGACTGCGCCGATTTATGTGATTGATGGTGTCATTCAGTCTGATAATCCGCGTAATGGAATATCGGCTTCGGAAGCGTTTAATAACCTTGATCCGAACGAAATAGAATCTATATCTATCTTGAAGGATGCTGCTGCGGCAGTGTATGGAGCACGTGGCGCACAAGGTGCCATCATTGTTACTACGAAGAAAGGCAGCAAGGACGGAAAACCTCGCATCAGTTACACTGGTTCGGTGACGATGAATGATGAAATTTCACGTCCAAAGATGTTGGATGCATATCAGTATGGTCAATTTTGGAATGGATTTAAAGGTGCCGACGGCAATGATGCTATCGGTAATCGTAAAAAAGACCTTTTCCAATTGGACGAGTTGGAAGCTATGAAAAGCATGAACTATGACTGGCTGGACAAAGCCTGGTCGGCTGCCTATAGCACGAAGCATAATGTGAATATCAGTGGCGGCGGAAATAACTCATCTTATTTCGGAAGCATATCTTATCAGAGCCAGGAGGGTAACCTGAGAATGTTGGATTATGACCGTTGGAATTATCGTGTAGGAATGAGTACAACAGTGGCTAAGCATCTGAAAGTGAATTTATCTATTTCGGGTAACTATGGTGACCGGAAAACAACTTTCAATAAGATTGGCGGAGAGAAGGATGATAATGATTACCTGGCATTGCTGACTACACCCCGCTATGTGCCATGGTCTGTGGAAAATGACAAAGGCGAAGATATCTGGTTGTTGAGATATGGACCTAAGAATACCAACAGTAGTGTTCTCGGAAACTCGAACTATTTGCGTTACAACTATTTCGCTGTTGAAGATTTAGGTAATCAGAAACAAACCAAAACTCAGGATATGACCATCAATGGTTCATTGGAGTATGATTTTGATTGGTTGGAGACATTGAAAGGTTTGAAACTACGTTTCAGCTATGCAAAAAGTATCGGTAATACGGAAGGAAGACAATTGGGATCTAAATATGACGGTTATTATTTTACCACCCGTGGTGGTTCAGGTAATCACCTTTATATTGATGAAGGTGCGCCAAGTAATAACCTGACTTTGCCGTCTAATATGAAAACACAGTCGGTTGATAATGGAAACCGCGTACTGCGTGACTTCGACCGTACAGACAATTATCAGGTCAACTTCCAGGCAAGTTATGCGCGCGACTTCGGAAAACATTCGGTAAGTGCTATGTTCGCTATGGAAAAGCGTGAAATGAACTACGAGTTTTCACGTATTCTGAAAGAAGGTCCGCTGAATGGTGATCTTGCTAATGGTGAAACCAATACAGCTACAGGTTCGGTAAGTTCCAGTAGCCAGACGGCGAGAAGTGAAAGTGGTGACTTATCTTACATTGGTCGTGTTAACTATGCCTATGACGGTCGTTACCTGTTTGAGTTCCTGATTCGTTCTGACGCTTCAACCAAATTCTCGCCGGATAACTATTGGGGAGTATTCCCTTCCGTATCTGTGGGTTGGATTGTTTCAGAAGAAAAGTGGTATAAGCTGGATTGGATGGATTATCTGAAGGTACGTGCCTCATTCGGTATTTTGGGACAAGATAATACGGCAGCTTGGCTGTGGCGCCAGCGATATACGTATCAGGCTAATTATGGTGCAATATTTGGCACTTCACCGAGCAACAATTTAGGTTGGGCTTTAAAGACTGAGGCTGCTCCCAACTATGATGCGCACTGGGATAAAGACTACAAATTCAACTTAGGAATTGACATGAAATTCCTGAAGAACCGTTTATCAGTAGGTATTGACGCTTATTTGGACAAGAGAACCGATATGTTGGTAGTGCGTAGTGGTGTGCCTGTAACTGTAGGTGCCAAATCGGCTGCCGAGAATTTCGATGCGGTGGATAACTATGGTGTAGAACTTTCATTAGGCTGGCGCGATCATGTGTCTGACTTCAACTATTCCGTTCAACTGAATGGACAATGGCGTGACGCCCGCTATCGCAAAAAGACTGGCCGGCCATATCAACATACAAAGATGTTTATCGCAATGGACCGGTTGACATGGGGCAGTGGGGATATGACTGTTTGGGAATGTTCCGTAACCAAGCTGAAATTGACAAGTTTGTTGAGGACTACAATATAACGCAGTATATGGGCTATAAACCGGATCAGATTAAACCGGGTATGCTGATATACCGTGATGTTCGTGGCGAACAGAATCCGGACGGTTCTTATAAAGATGCAGACGGTATTGTAGACGATAAGGATATGGTTCGTTTGAGCAGAAGAAAGAGCAATCCTTATGGCATGTCTCTGATTCTGGGTGGTAGCTGGAAAGGTATCTCTTTGAATGCCAACATCTCTAGTTCATGGGGTGGATATTCTACGTATGCGGGAGGTTCCTATATCTTCATGAACGAGAATTCACTGGATGGTGCCAACCTTCCGATATATTGGAAAGATATGTTCGTTCCCGAAGATGTAGTGGATGATGGAGGCAATGTGGTCGTTAAACAGAATTTGTCTGCCAAATACCCTAACATGAAATACAGTATGAATAATGAAGCGTCCAATTTCTGGCAGATTAGTTCATTCCGCATGTATCTTCGTAACGTATCCTTAGGTTATACATTGCCTAAGGAATGGCTGAGCAAAGTAGGAATCTCAAGCTGTAAGATCAATGTGACGGGAACCAACCTCTTCAGTTTCTTCAATCCTTATCCCGAAAGTTATACGGATCCTCTGACCGGTTACGGTACGTTCCCGGCATTGCGCAGCTGGACTGTGGGATTGAATCTTTCTTTTTTAAATGATATAATTGATAAACAAGATTAGAATATGAAAATAGATAATATCATACATAAAGGTGTGGGGATAGTTGCCTTCAGCGCAATATTTCTGCTGGGCAGTTGTAGCGATGACTTCTTGAGGGAGAAGAAGGATTATAATGGCTTCAATGACGAAATATACAGTAATTTCAGTATGGCGCAGGCCAGTGTAGACTATATTCACAGGCAGGTTGAACCCAAAGTAGGTGGTGTAAGCGCATTGAATGGTAGCACAGGATCTGCCGATGAATTTTCTAAGTCTACATTAGAGTATGCCGGTTCTACACTGTTTGTGGGTTTGGCTGAAATACTTTCCAGTAACGTGAATTGTTATTTCAACGGTTCCAATGATCCGGCTAATAATAACGGTGTATGGTTAAATGTCCGTCGTTGCAATCTATTTCTCGACAATATTGACAAAGGAACATTGTCGGAAGAGGAAAGAAATCTCCTTAAAGGACAAGTTTACTTCTGGCGTGCATGGTTGTATTATCGTTTGGTGACTACTTATGGTGGTGTTCCTATTATAAAGAGCGCGCAAAATCCGACAATTGGAGACGGTACAATAGAAGAATCGACTCTGAATGTTGAACGTAGTTCTACGGATGATTGCGTGACGTTTGTCTGCGAGGATCTGGATAATGCGGCTTCTCTGTTGCCATCTGTTTGGGCTGATCCGTCGGTAAATTACGGTCGTGTGACTAAGGGTGCGGCTATGGCTTTGAAGGGACGCTTGCTGCTCTTCTATGCAAGTCCATTGTTCAACCGTTCCAACGATAAGGCACGCTGGGATGCCGCCTATACTGCAAACAAGGCTGCTTATGATGAACTTACTACCAATGGTGACAGAGAATTGGTAGGTGCAACGAGTAAAAAGAGCGCAGGATTGGGAAAAAAATGTTTGTGAACCCCTTGTCTAAAGAGGCTGTACTGATAACATTGTACAATAATATCTCTGATGATCAGTTCAAGTTCAATAACAGCTGGGAACAAAGTGCCCGTCCCAAAGACATCAAAGGTGGTGGTGGTATCGCTGCCACGGCTGAAATGGTGGATTTATTCCCCATGGCTGATGGTAAGAAACCAAGTGAAAGCTCATTGTCTTATGACCCGTTGAAGTTCTACAAGGATCGTGATCCACGCTTCTATCGCACCTTTGCATTTAACGGAGTTTGCTGGCCTTATAATACCAATAAGACATATACGGGATGGAATTACCAATGGTTTAAGGATGCTGCCGCAGCCGTTGAAGGCAAACCGGGTAACTCAGCGCTTTATGACGGTGATGGCAGTTCAAGTATCTTTGTACGCAAACGTACGGATCCGAATGCTTACAATACTTCCAATCTCAGTAGCGGAGTATTTTCGCAGAGTGGTAGTCCGTATATGGAAATACGTATGGCGGAAGTTATTCTTAACGTAGCGGAAGCAGCTTGCGGAAAAGGAGATAATGCTACGGCATTGACTTTCCTGAAATATATTCGCGAACGTGTAGGCTATACGGGCGATTGCGGCTTTTCTTCTACTTTAGCGGGTGATGCCTTGATGGGTGCTATTCTTTATGAGCGTCAGATAGAACTGGCCTATGAGGGAAAGAGATTCGATGATATGCGTCGCTGGCTTTTGTGGGACGACAGTTTTGGTACTTGTACACGGTTGGGTGTTGAGCCTATCAGCGGAAACCAAACGCGCAGGCATGGTATTATCCTGGCTGTGAAACCTGAACTCTATACGAATAGCAAGGCCGGCAAGGATTGTGATCCGTTCAATCCGGAAGCTTCAGAATACTTGGGAACATCAGACCGTACAAAAATCAGTCTTGATCCGGATGCTTCAGACTCAGACTGGGAAAATCAGATTGCTACCTTGGACAATTTTTACGAAAACAATCTGAATCGTGTAGTAAACGATCAGCTTGATGGTACAAGTACGCCTACATTCTATATTACTCACCTGAACAAATACTATTTCCTAGGTATCAAGCAGAATGTATTGCAAAACAGTATTAAGTTGCAACAGAATATTGGCTGGACGGATTATTATGGTTCCGAAGGAACGTTTAATCCTATCGGTAACGGTAGTTTGCTGCCGTAAGTTGGCTTTTAATTTTTTTGTGAGATAGTTAAAACTGCCGGGTGATCCTTCATCCGGCAGTTTTTTAGAGTGGTTGCCATCATTCTATGGATTATTTTTCTACTAAAATAGTTTCATGTGATTACAAAACATTTTTATCTTCCTCTAATAAATACAATTAATTAATAGATACGAGAATAATGAAAAAGAAAGCATTCCTGATAGTTTGTACAGCTGCAATGCTGGCTCCGACCATTGCATGGGCACAATACCCGCAATTGACCGATGAAGCCAAGGAGACTTATAAGAAAATGATAACTGAAGAACGCCGGCGTTCGGATGAAGCTTGGGCGAAAGCATTGCCTATCGTTGAGAAAGAAGCCAGAGAAGGGCGTCCGTATATCGAGTGGGCTTCCCGTCCGGATGATCTTCCTCAAGCCGGTATTCCCGCTTTTCCCGGGGCTGAGGGTGGGGGAATGTTCACTCCCGGCGGCCGTGGCGGCAAGGTAATTACAGTAACTAATTTGAATGATCGCGGCCCGGGCTCTTTCCGTGAAGCTTGCGAAACCGGTGGTGCACGTATCATTGTATTCAATGTGGCTGGTATCATTCGATTGGAATCTCCCATTATTGTCCGTGCTCCATACGTAACGATAGCCGGACAAACAGCCCCAGGTGACGGTGTATGTATTGCCGGAGAATCTTTCTGGGTTGACACTCACGATGTAGTGGTACGTCATATGCGTTTCCGTCGTGGTGAAACGAAGGTTCATCACCGTGACGATTCATTTGGGGGTAATCCGATTGGTAACATTATGATCGATCACTGTTCCTGTACTTGGGGGCTGGATGAGAATATTTCTTTCTATCGTCACATGTACAGTCCTGGTGAAGGATATAAAGATGAGAAACTTCCGACTGTCAATGTAACCATTCAAAATACAATTTCCGCTAAGGCACTGGATACATACAATCATGCTTTCGGTAGTACATTGGGTGGTGAGAACTGTGCTTTTTATGCGCAATCTTTGGGCCAGTAATGCTGGGCGTAACCCGTCTATTGGCTGGTATGGGATTTTCAATTTCGTGAATAATGTAGTCTACAATTGGGTACATCGTTCAGCTGATGGTGGCGATTATCGTGCTATGTTCAATATGATAAATAATTACTATAAACCGGGTCCTTTGACTCCGAGAGATTCTCCGGTCGGTCATCGCATTCTGAAGCCGGAAGCCGGACGTAGCAAGCTGGATTATAAAGTATATGGCCGTGTCTTTGCAGATGGCAATGTGATGGAAGGATATCCTGAAATCACAAAGGATAACTGGGCTGGTGGTATTCAGATTGAGACTCAAAAGGATACAGAGGGGTATACCGAGCAGATGCGTACGTATCAACCTTTCGTAATGCCTTATATTAATATTATGTCTGCAAATGATGCTTATGATTATGTTTTGAAATATGTAGGTGCTAATATTCCTTGCCGTGACATTGTTGATGAGCGGGTTATTGAGGAAGTGAAAACCGGTCAAGCTTATTATGAAAAGAAACTTCCGAAAGATGCCTATGGAGATAAATGGGGATTAGCTCCAAAATCTCAGGATGAGGAAGGTTATTTTAAATACCGTCGTTTGCCGAAAGATTCTTATAAACAGGGTATCATCACCGATATCCGCCAGATGGGGGGATATCCGGAATACAAAGGCACTCCGTATGTGGATACGGATGGTGACGGTATGCCCGATGAATGGGAAATTGCGAATGGTCTGAATCCAAACGATCCGAGTGATGCCAATAAAGATTGCACTGGTGATGGGTATACTAATATTGAGAAATATATCAATGGTATCAGTACGAAGAATAAGGTAGACTGGACTGATATGAAGAATAACTACGATACATTGGCAGAAAAAGGTAAATTAATGTAATGTCAATGAAAAAGATAATATTAATTTCTTTATTACTGGTTTTCGGTTGGTTATCAGCCGGAGCGGTAGACTTGAATAAGGATAATCGTGATCCTCAATATGTGGAATCTATTGTTAAACGATCTCAGAAGATCGTAGATAAACTTGGGCTTACAGATGTAAAGGTGGCTGAAGATGTTCGTAATGTGATTGCCAATCGGTACTTCGAACTGAATGATATTTATGAAGTTCGTGATGCCAAAGTGAAGAAAAATAAAGGAGTCGGGATTGAGTGGTGCTGCAAAGGATGATGCCTTGAAAGCGGTTGAGTATGAAAAGGATGCGGCATTATACCGTTCTCACTTTGCATATCCCGCGAATTTATCTCTTTTTCTGGATGAGAAGCAAATAGAAGTGGTGAAGGATGGGATGACTTATGGCGTTGTGAAAGTGACATATGATGCTACAATTGACATGATCCCTTCTTTGAAGGAAGAAGAAAAAAGCACAAATCTATGCCTGGCTCATAGAAGCCCGTGAGTTTGCCTTGGATGCTGAGAACTCGGATAAGAAACATGCAGCCTTTGGTAAATATAAGGGGCGTATCAATAACTATTTGGCTAAGCGTGGATATGATTTAACAAAAGAACGTGAAGAGTGGTACAAGCGTGTGAAAGCACGCGGAGGCTCTCTCTGATAATTAGGATAGATAAAAACTGGTTAGTTATGTGATGTGAAGGGTGGCTGAGAAGTCACCCTTTTCTGTGTTCTGATTTTTGGAATATGGCGAATCTTCCATTATCTTTGAGTACAAATTCGTCTTATTGCCGTCTCCTCTGTATACAGAATACGATATAAAAACAAAAGTATTATTTAGAAATGAGAAAATTAAGAAATACATTAGCTGCAATAAGCATTTTGTTCTTAGCTTCTTGTGGAGGAAACAAAGACTACTATATGTTCACCTCATTCCATGAGCCGGCTGATGAAGGTTTGAGATATCTGTATAGTGAAGACGGAATGCACTGGGACAGTATTCCCGGTGTTTGGCTGAAGCCGGAATTGGGACAACATCGCCTGATGCGCGACCCTTACATGGTGCGTACGCCGGATGGTACTTATCATTTGGTATGGACCACCAGTTGGAAAGGTGATTTGGGATTTGGCTATGCATATTCCAAAGACTTGATTCACTGGTCGGAGCAACAAATGATTCCGGTAATGGCCCATGAACCGACGACCGTCAACGTGTGGGCACCGGAGATTTTTATGATGATGAGGCTGAACAATTCATGGTGGTCTGGGCATCTTGTGTTCCAGGGGCGTTTTGAAAAGGGTATAGAAGAAGAAAAGAATAACCATCGCTTATATTACATCACTACAAAAGACTTTAAGACGATATCCGAAACCAAACTTTTGTATGATCCGGGCTTCAGTTCAATTGATGCTACCATCATAAAACGTGCAAAGAATGATTATGTAATGGTGCTTAAAGATAATACACGTCCCGAACGTAATCTGAAAGTTGCTTTTGCCGATTCATTGACAGGACCTTATTCGCCTGCATCGCAACCTTTCACGGAATCGTTTGTAGAAGGCCCCTCTGTAGAGAAGATAGGAAATGACTATCTTATCTATTTCGATGTTTACAGGAAGAAAATATATGGCGCTGTGCGTACCAGGGATTTTCGTAATTTTACGGATGAAACCGGAAATGTAAGTGTACCCACAGGCCATAAACATGGGACTATTTTCAAAGCCCCGGAATCGCTCGTTAAGGAGTTGTTGAAAGAAAGCAAGAAGAAATAATATATAAAACAGGAACAGATAATGAACAGCCCTATCAAAATACTTTTTGTTCTGGCAACTGGATGGCTGACACTAACGTCGGCTTCAGCACAAGACAGGATACATTACACTGGAACCGAACTTTCTAATCCCACCTATCATGATGGACAATTGTCGCCGGTAGTGGGAGTGCATAATATTCAATTGGTACGTGCCAATCGTGAACATCCGGATGCGTCGAATGGTGGAGGATGGACTTATAATCACCAACCGATGTTGGCCTATTGGAATGGGCAATTCTATTATCAATATCTGGCAGATCCGTCGGATGAGCATATTCCGCCTTCCCAGACTTTTCTGATGACTTCTAAAGACGGATATAACTGGACAAATCCGGAAATCGTGTTTCCTCCTTATAAACTTCCCGACGGATATACGAAGACTTCCCGTCCGGGTATGCAGGCAAAAGATCTGGATGCCATCATGCATCAGCGTGTAGGCTTTTATGTATCCAAGTCCGGCAGACTGATTACAATGGGGAATTATGGAGTTGCGTTGGATAAAAAAGATGATCCGAATGACGGAAACGGTATTGGTCGGGTAGTTCGCGAAATTAAGAAAGACGGTTCATTCGGTCCCATCTACTTTATATATTATAATCATGGATTTAATGAAAAAAATACCGATTACCCTTATTTCAAGAAAAGTAAGGATCGTGAGTTTGTAAAGGCTTGTCAGGAAATTCTGGATAATCCATTGTATAGAATGCAATGGGTGGAAGAGGCGGATCGGGAAGACCCGATTATTCCTTTGAAGAAGGGATATAAAGCGTTCAATTGCTATACTTTACCCGACGGGCGTATTGTCAGCCTTTGGAAACATGCACTGACTTCAATCACTGAAGACGGTGGCTATACTTGGGCGGAACCGGTGCTTCGTGCCAAAGGATTCGTCAATAGCAATGCAAAGATTTGGGGACAACGCCTGACTGATGGTATGTATGCTACCGTGTATAATCCTTCGGAGTTTCGCTGGCCGCTGGCTATATCGTTGAGTAAGGATGGGCTGGAATATACGACCTTGAACCTCGTGCATGGTGAAATTCCGCCGATGCGTTATGGAGGAAACTATAAGTCGTATGGTCCGCAATATCCCCGCGGTATTCAAGAAGGAAATGGAATTCCTGCGGATGGTGATTTATGGGTTGCTTACAGTGTGAACAAAGAAGATATGTGGGTATCACGTATTCCTGTTCCGGTACAGATACAAGCCTCTGCACATGCAGACGATGATTTCTCAGAAGCCGGATCAATAGCTGAGTTGACCGACTGGAATATTTACTCTCCCCTTTGGGCTCCAGTCACTTTAGACGGAAAGTGGCTGCGTTTGCAAGATAAAGATCCTTTTGATTATGCCAAGGTAGAACGAAAAATACCGGCTTCTAAAGAACTGAAAATCTCATTTGATCTACAGGCCGGACAAAACGATAAAGGTACTCTTCAGATTGACTTCCTGGATGAGAACAGCATTGCTTGTTCCCGGCTTGAGCTGACTCCTGATGGAGTTTTTTCGTGCTAAAGGCGGTTCCCGCTTTGGGAACCTGATGAAATATGAACCGGGAAAAAACTATCATGTAGAGGCTATCCTTTCAGTGACCGATCGTAATATTCAGGTATTTGTGGATGGTAAGAGAGTAGGATTGCGCATGTTCTATGCACCGGTACCTGCTATTGAACGTATTGCGTTCCGTACAGGAGTTCCACGAACATTTCCCACTGTAGATACACCGGCTGATCAGACCTATGATCTGCCGAATGCCGGTGGCCAGGAGCCACTAGCTGAATACCGTATCGCCAATGTGAAAACCTCTTCTGTGGATAAAGATGCGACTGCTGCTGTTTTGAAGTATGCGGATTTTTAGCCATTATGCAGATTATTTCAATGGTATGGAAGATGAGAATATAGCCCAGGCCATTCCGAATACAAAGGCTTCGGAATGGATGGAAGAGAATATACCGTTGTTTGAATGTCCGCAACGTAATTTTGAAGAGATGTACTATTACCGCTGGTGGTCGTTGCGGAAGCATATCAAAGAAACACCTGTGGGATATGGCATGACGGAATTTCTGGTTCAGCGTTCCTATTCTGATAAATATAATTTGATAGCCTGCGCGATCGGGCATCATATTTATGAAAGCCGTTGGTTGCGCGATCCGAAGTATCTGGATCAGATTATTCATACGTGGTATCGGGGGAATGATGGCGGGCCGATGAATAAGATGAATAAGTTTAGTTCGTGGAATGCGGATGCTGTGCTGGCACGTTATATGGTGGATGCTGATAAGGATTTCATGCTGGATATGAAGGAAAATCTGGAAGCCGAGTATCAACGCTGGGAGTGCACGAACCGTTTGCAAAACGGATTATATTGGCAAGGAGATGTACAGGATGGCATGGAAGAATCAATTAGTGGCGGACGTAAGAAAAAGTATGCCCGCCCCACCATTAATAGCTATATGTATGGTAATGCAAAAGCTCTTTCACTGATGGGAATCCTTTCGGATGATGAAGGAATGGCTATGAGATATGGTATGCGGGCGGATACATTGAAAAGGCTGGTGCAAGATAAGTTGTGGAATTCACGTCACCAGTTTTTTGAGACAATGCGTGCGGACTCTTCTGCGAATGTACGCGAGGCTATCGGATATATACCTTTGTACTTTAATTTGCCGGACACAGTGAAGCAATATGAAGTTGCCTGGAAAGAGATTATGGATGAGAACGGTTTTTCTGCTCCTTACGGATTAACTACTGCCGAGCGCCGTCATCCGGAATTTCGTACCCACGGAGTTGGTAAATGTGAATGGGACGGAGCAATCTGGCCGTTTGCTTCTGCCCAGACATTGACAGCAATGGCTAACTTTATGAATAATTATCCTCAGACTGTATTGACAGATAGCGTGTATTTCCGTCAAATGGAATTGTATGTCGAGTCGCAATATCATCGCGGACGTCCTTACATTGGTGAATATCTGGATCAGGTGACAGGTTATTGGCTGAAGGGTGACCAGGAACGGAGTCGTTACTATAATCATTCTACTTTTAATGATTTGATGATTACCGGTCTGATTGGATTACGCCCGCGCCTGGATGATACGGTGGAAGTAAATCCGTTGATACCGGCAGATAAGTGGGATTGGTTCTGTCTGGATAATGTTTTATATCATGGTCGTAACCTGACAATTCTTTGGGATAAATATGGTGATCGTTACCATCGCGGAAAAGGATTGCGTATTTTTGTAGATGGAAAACAAGTTGGATATGCAGATAGATTGACGAGAATCATTTGTGAGAACGTCTTGAAATAGTGGTTACTACTGAAATCGAAAAAAACGAATGATGTTTTTAAAAAGATATATTTTCTTTCTTCTTTGCTTGCCGTGTCTGGCACAGGCAAAGAATATAACGGTCAGCCGTCTCACTTGCGAAATGCAGGAAGGGCTGGTGCTCGTTGAAGCCTATCCTCGGCTGGGGTGGACCATGGAGTCGCCGGAGAATGGGACGAGGCAGACTGCTTATGAGATTGAGATTCGGGAAGCCTGCACCGGACGTATGGTTTGGAATACGGGAAAGGTCCAATCTTCGCAAAGCCAGTTGATACCGACTCATGGAGCGAAGTTTCTCCGATTTAGTTTCTATAACTACATCTGGCGTGTACGGGTTTGGGATGAAACGGACGCGCCTTCCGAATGGAGTCGAGAAGCAAAGTTTCGTTTAGTTCCCCAAGGTTTTTCTTCAGCTGAATGGATTGGGGCCATCACCCGTAAAGACGCACGCTTGCCCGAAGGACGGAAATTCCACGGAGGCGAGTTGAAGAAGCCGGAGGTAAAGGCTGCATGGGAAGACGTGGATACATTGGCAAAGAAAAGCATTTGCTTGCGTAAGACGTTCCGCACGGACAAAAAGATTGCGGAGGCTACCGCATACATCTGTGGCCTTGGATTCTATGAGTTCACCTTGAATGGGAAGAAAGTCGGTGACAGTGAATTTGCTCCCCTCTGGAGTGATTATGACAAGAGCGTCTATTATAATATGTATGATGTAACGGAACTGTTGCAGGAGGGCGAGAATGTGGCGGGAGTTTTATTGGGAAACGGGTTCTATAATGTGCAGGGCGGACGTTACCGCAAGTTGCAGATCAGCTTCGGGGCACCGACTCTTTTATTCTCACTGCTTGTCAATTATGAAGATGGAACACGGGATGTGGTTTGCTCTGACGACAGTTGGAAATATGACTTAAGCCCCCTCACCTTTAATTGTATTTATGGAGGCGAAGATTATGATGCGCGTCGCGAACAAAAAGGGTGGAACCGGGCAGGTTTTAATGATGCGCGTTGGCGCCCGGTAGTGGTTCAGGAAGCTCCGAAGGGAACGTTGCGTCCGCAAATGGCGGCTCCGGTGAAAATCATGGAACGTTATGGTGTCCGGAAAGTGACGAAACTGACCCCGGAACAGATTGCCTCTGCCTGTAAATCGACCAAGAGAACCATCGACCTTTCCGCTTTCGTACTGGATATGGGGCAGAACCTTGCCGGCTTTCCGGAAATTACCGTGCGTGGTAAACGAGGTCAGAAAGTTACATTGGTGGTGGCTGAGGCTCTGACGGAGGAAGGAGCTTGTAACCAACGGCAAACGGGACGTCAGCATTACTACGAATATACCTTGAAGGGTGAGGGGGACGAGACCTGGCGTCCCCGTTTCTCATACTATGGTTATCGCTACATTCAGGTAGAGGGTGCCGTACTGAAGGGGAGAAGAATCCCCGGAAATTGCCTGTTCTGAAAGATATTCAATCCTGCTTTGTTTATAACTCGGCAAAAAAGGTGTCTGCTTTCGAGTGTTCCAATCCGATATTCAACGCTGCCCATCGTCTGATAGAGAAGGCGGTTCGCAGCAATATGCAGTCTGTATTTACCGATTGTCCCCATCGGGAAAAGCTGGGATGGCTGGAACAGGTGCACCTCAACGGGCCGGGACTTTTATACAATTATGACCTGACAGCTTTCGCTCCGCAGATTATGCAGAATATGGCGGATGCCCAACATCGCAACGGAGCCATGCCAAGCACCGCACCGGAGTATGTCGTGTTCGAAGGACCGGGCATGGATGCCTTTGCTGAATCTCCCGAGTGGGGAGGTGCTTTGGTCGTTTTCCCGTATATGTATTACGAAACCTACGGGGACGATTCGCTGATTAAGAAGTATTACCAGAATATGCGCCGATATGTGGACTATCTCTCTACCCGCGCAGATAATCATATCCTTTCTTTCGGTTTGGGCGACTGGTATGATTACGGTGACTTCCGTGCAGGATTCTCCCGCAATACGCCTGTCCCGCTGGTGGCTACGGCACACTATTACATGATTGTCGAATACCTGATAAGGGCTGCTCGCATTGTGGGTAATGCTGATGATGTCAGGTATTACAATTGGTACGGGAAGCCAGTGCAGCAATGCTTTGCCGCTTTTTCTGGATATGGTTCTGAGTAGAGGCCATTCTGATGAAACGGATCGTCATCAGCGCAAAGTATTTAAGAACCTGGTAGCGGATATAAAACGCCACGGCAACCGGCTGACCACCGGTGATGTGGGTAACCGTTATCTGTTCCAGACTTTGGCGCGTAACGGGTTGAATGAACTGATGTACACCATGTTCAACCATGAGGAGACGCCCGGATATGGCTTTCAACTGCAAGTTTGGTGCTACGACTCTGACTGAGCAATGGGACCCTCGTCAGGGCTCCTCTTGGAATCACTTTATGATGGGGCAGATTGATGAATGGTTCTTCAACTCGCTGGCGGGTATCCGCACCGTTGAGGGAAAACCGGGAATGAAGGAAATAGAAATACGTCCCCGTCCGGTAGGCGATTTGACATACGTCCGTGCCTCTACCCAAACCTTGTACGGAAAAGTTGCGGTAGACTGGACCCGCGAGAATGGAGTCTTTACATTGAAAGTAACGATACCTGTAGGGTGTACGGCACGCGTATTCCTTCCCGATGAAAAAGAGCCGAAGATAGTGGAAAGCGGAACTTATTCTTTTAAGAAATAAACGCGGTTTTCATACGAAAAAGCCCCCTAAAGGGTATTTGGTAAAACTAAAATCAACTAATGAACAATATGAATAAACGTACCTTTTTAAGTCTGTTACTATGTGTTTGCTGTCTGTCTTTTCTGCATGCGGAGCGTGTGGATATGCAGCAGGCAGGTGCCGATGTGCAAGGCAGGAAGCTGAACACAGCATTGATTAATTCCACCATCGACCGCCTGAACGCCCATGGTGGAGGAACCCTCTTTTTCCCCGCAGGAACTTATCTCACCGGTTCCATCCACATGAAAAGTAACATCACTCTGGAACTGGAAGCAGGAGCCACCTTGAAATTCTCGGAGAACTTTGACGATTTCCTCCCTTATGTGGAAGTGCGTCATGAGGGAATCATGATGAAAAGTTTCCAACCGCTGATTTATGCCGTGGATGCAGAGAACATCACCATCAAGGGTGAAGGGACACTGGACGGACAGGGCAAAGCATGGTGGACGGAATTTTTCCGCGTCCTTGTAGATCTCCGGGACAACGGCAAGAGAAACATCAACAAGTACCAGCCCATGTTCGAGAAGGAAAACGACCTGAAACCCTATTTACGCCTGAAACCAACGAAGACTGGCACGGCACATTGGACCGTCGTTTCTTCCGTCCTCCTTTCATACAGCCATTCGTTGCAAGAATGTGAAGGTAGAGGGGCGTGAAGATCGTCAACTCTCCGTTCTGGACGGTGAATCCCGAGTTCTGCGATAACGTGACGGTGAAGGGAGTTACCATCCACAATGTGCCCTCGCCCAATACGGACGGCATCAATCCGGAGTCCTGTAGGAACGTACACATCAGCGACTGCCACATTTCGGTGGGAGATGATTGCATAACGATCAAGTCCGGTCGCGATGCGCAGGGGCGCCGGTTGGGAGTACCCTGTGAGAATATAACCATCACTAATTGCATCATGCTTTCCGGTCATGGTGGTGTAGTGATAGGCAGTGAGATGAGTGGAGGCGTGCGTAAGGTGACTATTTCCAATTGCATTTTCGATGGAACGGACCGGGGCATTCGTCTCAAGTCCACCCGGGGCAGGGGAGGAGTGGTCGAAGATATCCGTGTCAGTAACATTGTGATGCGCAATATCAAGCAGGAGGCTGTGGTACTGAATCTGAAGTATAGCGGTATGCCTGCCGAACCCAAGAGTGAACGTACTCCGCTGTTTCGCAACATACATATCAGTGGAATGACGGTTACGGATGTCAAGACTCCTGTTAAGATAGTTGGGCTGGAAGAAGCTCCGATCTCTGATATTGTACTGCGCGAATCCATGTGCAGGGAGCCGGTGAGGAATGTGTCTTTGAGGATTGCGAACGCATCACGATGGAAGATGTCATGGTGAATGGTAAAAAGATGTATCCAAAGGAAGTCGATGAAAAGTAAACAATAATATATAGAACAATGAAACGTATTCTTTTCTCTGTGCTTTTTGCTGCATCTCTTTCGGCTGAAGCACAAACACAAACATTTGAAACGGCCTTTGCCCGCCCTTTGAACGAAGTTCTTACGGACATACAAAATCGTTTTGGTATCCGCCTGAAATACGATATTGATACGGTCGGTAAAGTGTTGCCTTATGCGGATTTTCGTATCCGTCCTTATTCAGTGGAAGAATCGCTGACGAATGTATTGTCCCCTTTCGATTATAAGTTTGTGAAACAAACCGGCAATATATATAAGTTGAAAGCTTATGAATATCCTCGGCGGACAGATGCTGACGGAGAGAAAATGCTGGCTTACCTTAATACGCTTTATGCAGATAAGGAAGCTTTTGAACTCCGTGCCGATTCTTTAAGAAAAGAAGTCCGGCAACGTCTGGGAATTGACCTTTTACTCGCACAATGTGTGGAGTCGAAGCCGATTCTTTCCAAAGTGAGGAAATATGATGGCTATACAGTTCAGAATTTTGCACTTGAGACGCTTCCAGGGCTGTATGTTTGCGGTTCTGTTTATGCCCCTAAATCGAAAGGGAAGCATGCGCTGATCATTTGTCCGAATGGACACTTTGGAGGAGGTCGTTATCGTGAAGATCAACAACAGCGTATGGGAACCCTGGCACGTATGGGGGCTGTTTGTGTGGATTATGATCTCTTCGGTTGGGGAGAGTCAATTTTGCAGGTTGGCAGTGCGGCACACCGCAGTAGTGCAGCTCATACCATTCAGGCGATGAATGGTTTGCTGATTCTCGACTATATGCTTGCTGCCCGTAAAGATATTGACAGGAAAAGAATCGGTGTGAATGGCGGTTCCGGTGGTGGCACGCAAACAGTTCTGCTGAGTGCGCTGGATGATCGCTTCACGGCTTCGGCGCCGGTGGTAAGTTTGGCTTCTCATTTTGATGGAGGATGCCCCTGTGAAAGCGGTATGCCTATTCAATTGGCGGCGGGTGGCACGTGCAATGCCGAATTGGCAGCAATCTTTGCTCCCCGTCCGCAATTAGTAGTGTCTGATGGTGGTGATTGGACGGCAAGTGTGCCTACACTGGAATATCCTTATTTGCAGCGTGTTTATGGATTCTACGATGCAAAAGATAAAGTGACGAACATACATCTTCCGAAAGAAAGACATGACTTTGGTCCTAATAAGCGGAATGCTGTCTATACATTTTTTTGCTGAGGTGTTCGGCTTGAATAGAAATATGCTGGATGAAACAAAAGTCACCATCGAACCGGAATCCGCTATGTATAGTTTCGGTGAGAAAGGAGAACTTTTGCCGGAAAGCGCAATTCGTTCGTTTGATAAAGTAGCTGTTTATATTGACAAGAAAGCTTTTTGCCCAATTAAAGTCGGATGCTTCTCTTGAGAAAAAGGCAATGGACTGGGTGGCTTCCTTAAATATGGAGGATGATAAGAAAGCGGGCTTTGCTGTAACAACTATCTATAATCATTTGCGCAAGGTTCGTGATTGGCATAATGAACACCCTTATTCCACTGTTCCGGAGGGTATCAATCCTGTCACTGGTAAATCTTTAAGTAAATTGGATCGGGAAATGATTGCCGATTCCGCCATGCCGAAAGAAGTTCATGAAAAGCTGATGAAAGATTTACGCAGAGTGCTGACGGAAGAACAAGTAGAGCAGATTCTTGATAAATATACTGTAGGCAAAGTAGCTTTCACTTTGAAAGGTTATCAGGCCATTGTCCCTGATATGACGGAGGAAGAAACCGCTTTTGTGTTGGAACAGTTGAAGCTGGCTCGTGAACAGGCTATTGATTATAAAAACATGAAGCAGATATCTGCCATCTTTGAAATCTACAAGACCAAGTGCGAACAGTATTTTAATGAGCATGGTCGTAACTGGCGCCAGATGTTCAAGGATTATGTAAATAAGAGAAAAGCGGAAAAGGCTCAGAACAAGAAATAAAAAAGGAAGCCCCGGAACTCAGATCATAATAAGAGTTCCGGGGCTTTTTTCTTATATTCAGATATATCCAGAAAAGCCTTATCGAAGTTTTGATAAATCTATTTCCGCATATTTAACTCGCTGCCTTCTCCATGTATAAACAGCATGTAGCCTACCATCTTTTCCCTGAATAATACTTGGATAGGAATATTGACTGATAGGGCTGTCTTCCAATGTAAGCACAGGTTGCCAATTTATACCATCTTCTGAAATGGCTACACAGAGAGGAGTTCGAGGTCCTTTGGGAGTGCCGGGTAGTGTCGAGAAATTATTGTAGATGAGTACATGGCGACCGTCCTGTAATGTTACGGCATCCGTTCCCGAATTATTATTCGGAACATCCAGAAGTGTTACTTTGCTCCAGGTATCGCCATTATCATTGCTCCAGGCTGTGGCAATCCGGGCATTGCGTGTGCGGCACAATACTTGTAATCTTCCGTCTTTGTGCATCAGTATACTGGGCTGTATCGCATATATTGGTTTTGGACCTTCACCTTTGACGGCTTCGCCACCTTCCTGATCATCTACGTTGACACCTCCTTTTTTACGGTGCTGAGTAAGTACGGAAAGCTCCGCAGCCAGTGATTCTGTTGTCTTCCAGGTCTTGCCGTTGTCATCGGAAATTTCGAAATGAATGCGCCATCCCTTGCCACCTTCTCTGCTGGAAGGACAGATGATACGACCATTAATGTACTCCGGTTTATTCTTGATAGGACCGAGGAATCCTTCCGGCAACGGTTCACGTTTACTCCAGGTCTTTCCTCCGTCGCGAGAGCGCACGAGCCAGCCCGTCCAGTCGCCTACGTTCAAGCCTATTTTATAGAAGAGAATCAGATCACCTCCCGGAATCTGGAAAAGTACCGGGTTCCAGCAAGCTTTCCGGCGGGCAATCAGTTTTCCCCGGGCATTTGTCACAGGAGTACAAGTGGAATCAATGGCTGCCAAGGTTGCCTGCGCATCTTTTATTGAAAATACGCCGTCGGCAGCGAGTTGTGGAGAGGTCCATTCTCTGGCACCTTTCGGCTTGCGACACACCCAGATGCAACAATCCGGATTGCGCTCTTTGGTACCGCCGAAAAACGAAGCGACAAGATCCCCGTTTTTCAATTCTACGATGGTGGCTCCATGACATTCCGGGAAGGAGGCTTTCTCATATAGGAACTCGTCACTCAGGATAGCTACATTCCGGGTAGGGATATCTACACTGAAGTGATGCTTGCCCGAACCTACCATTTCTTTCCGCCCGCCGGGAAGATATACTTCGCCTGTAGTGTTGGCGGGGAGTTCAATGTCCCATTCCAGATGTGTCGGGGTCTTTTTCCACCGGCTGGTTATTTTTCCGTAGATGCTTGTGTAGGAGGCATCTACATTGCTTAGTTCCTGAATGTCAAAGGCAGGCTGGAAGATGATATGTTTATAGCCGGGCTTCCAACGGTTGGCACGGATACCTGCCAGATTGTTGAAGCACCAGGGAAGCAGGTCGCCTAAGAGCATGACGTGATTTCCACTGTTCATTCCGGGATTTGCTTTGTCGCCATTCCAGAGTTCCCAGATGGTGGTGGCGCCTTGCGCGGCCATATATCCCCACGAAGGATAAGTCTTATTAGTGGCCAGAAGATAGGCGACATCGGCATGACCACGGCGGCTTAGTTCGCGTAGCAGCCATTGTGTACCGATGACTCCGGTGCTGATATGTCCTTTATTGGTAGTGATAATGGTAGCCACGGTATTCTTGGCAACTTCGTCCATGTACTGTTTGGGGACAAGTCCGAAAGCAAGCGGCAGAATATTGGCGGTAACCGTATTGTTACCGTAGAAGATGCTGTCCGGATATAAAGTATGTCCGGGTACGGGGAAGTACCTTCCTTCACATGAAGGAAACGTGCGTTGAAGGCATCTTTTATCCGGCCTTCCAGTGTTCCCCATTCTTCGGCTTCGGCGGTTAGACCTTGCAGGCTTGCAAAACGATGCATCAGTTGCAGGACTTTCAGATAGTAGGCAGTAGCTATAAGCGTACCATCCGTTTTGCGGGCAGGGTCATTGCTATGAATCATTTCCAAAGACTCGGGAGGTACGCACCAGTCACCGTATTTGTCTTTGGTAATAATGAATTCCTTGGTCAGGTAATACTCGCGGATATGAGATACCCATTTCTTTAAAGCCGGATAATTCTCTTCGATTGCGCGCCGGTCACCGTAGTTGGTGAAAAGCATGTCGCATACCAGGGGAAGGGTAGCCGGCCAGGTGACATTATCCGAATAGTAATTCCAGTAGGCCGGAGCTACATCCGGGATGCAGCCGTCCTCACGCTGTGCTTCACGAATATCACGTGTCCATTTGTTGTATAGGGCATGATTGTTGAAAAATAGGCTTTCACCCCAGGAACCCATCGCGTGGTCTCCCAACCAAGGTTGGCGTTCGTTGCGTTGCGGGCAGTCGACGGGCATACCTTTGTAGTTACTGCGGATACCCCAAAAAGCATTGCGCAATACCTGATTGAGTGTTTCATCCGAGCAGGTGAAGGTCCCGGTATGAGCCATTTCGTCATCTACTACTTCAGCTGTAAAATCTTCGGTCTTGGCATTGGGATAACCGCTGATTTCCACATAGCGGAAACCGTGGTATACAAAGCGGGGAGCCCAGGTGGCATCTTGTGGTTCACGTCCGCTGACAACATATATATCCGTGCAATGTGCGTCGCGTAGATTCTTCGTAAAAATTTCGCCATCCGGTTGCAAGCGCTCGGCAAAGCGGAGACGGATACTGTCTCCTGCCTGGCCTTTGATACGAATACGTAGCCATCCTGCCATATTCTGACCGATGTCCAAAATCTGTTTGTCTCCCTGTTTCCGGATAGAAACAGGCTTCAGGCTTTCCGTTACTTTCATGCCCGGCATCATTTGCGCACGCAAGGTTCCTGAGGGAATACTGACGCGCCCGGCGGGTATCCAATTCGTATCATCATAGCCTGTCCGATTCCAGTCTCCTAATTCCTTGCGTGCATCGTATTCTTCACCATCGTACTCATTATTGCTGCGGATAGGGCCTTCGGTGGTTAGTTTCCAGGATATATCCGAGGCGATTGTCTGTCTGCTGCCGTCCGTATATTCAACAATCAGATTCAGACGTAGTTTGGGATAGCCAAAAGTAGGTATCTTGTAGGGTTTGTAATTCTGGCGCATGGTGTAGAAGCGCCCGTTGCCGAGGATGACACCGATGGCATTTTCTTTTTGGAGTTGGGGGGTGACGTCATACGTGTTGTACAGGATAGTTTTCCGGTAATCGGTAGGGGCAGGTGCCAGGACTTGTTCACCGATGCGCTGACCGTTGATAAAGAGTTCGTAAAGTCCCATTCCGGCAATGTGTACTGTGGCTCGTTTCACTTCTTTGGTCAGTGCAAACTCTTTGCGGAGGTAGCGGGCGGCAAGGCGGCTCCATTGTGTCTCGCTGTCACCGGGGGCGGGGCGGTCCAGGCCGATCCACTGCCCTTGCCAGTCTGCTTCATTCAGTAATCCCATACTCCAGGAGGCGGGTTCGCTCCAGTCGGTTTCATTAGTATGGGTATAGACTTTTACTTTCCAGTAGTAAGGGGTGTTACGCTTCAACGTTTCACCTTGATAAGTGATCCATTGGGAAGCGTCTGTTTTCACCTTGCCCGAATCCCAGCAGTCTCCTTTGCCTTGTGCCAGGAGTTCAGGGGAGGAGGCTACAAGAATATGATAGGCGGTCTGCATTACATTTTGTTCGTCCGATTCGATACGCCAGCCCAGACGGGGGTGGCGGATATCGATTCCCAGTGGATTCTTCAATTGCTCTGTTCGCAGGTCGGTGACGCGCAAGACTGCGTGTGCCGTACCAGCGAGGATGAGGAGGTAAAGTAGGGATATTAATATCTTCTTATTCATATTGATTACGTTATGATATTGAGTAATAGTTCAAGATTACTTTTATAAATGATAATTTGTAAACCTGTTATAAAGATTAGGCGCGGATTACGCGGATTTTTTGATGAAATCGATGTAATAGCGCAGCCTTTAATCTGCGTAATCCGTGTAATCCGCGCCTAAAATTATCATTTATGTAGTGACGTTGTACTTACTTTTTCTCCCATCGCTGTTGTGCATCGGGCAGTTCGTCCCATTCCTTATTTACATAGTCTTTACTGCTGTCCACTACAATCAAGATATGATCGTTTCCGCTGCTGTAGCCACTATCGTGCTGGAAATTGTGTATTCCGTTTTCAAACTCACCGATATATTCCAGTTTGCCGTCTTTGGTGGTATACCACCAGGCATTCTTCTTGGCACCGCTGATTTTGCTGAAATCTACTTTCATCGGACGTCCGGTGTAGTTGTACACCATCAGATAATCTTTGCCGCGTGTAGCGATGGCGCGGTCGTAGCGTTCCCCGTTTGTGCCGGCAATGATGGACTGGTCAGGTACACGTTCGAAAAATGGGAAAGTCAGCATCAGGTTTTTGAGATACTTCATTTGGTTGAAGCCCGGATTGTTCAGAGCATCGTACCAAGGTTCCTTTGCACCGTATGCACCGCCAACACCCGGTTTAATGAATTGCATGATGGAATTATTACCATAGGTATGTCCAAAAGAACCGGCAAAAACCGACCAGTAGGCATAACGGCGCACATCGTAATCTTTCCAGCGCAGTTCATTCTCATCGTGCAGACCGTGAGGAATTTCCTCGTAGATAGGTTCACCGTCAATTACGGGTTTCATGGGATTTGTGGCCATACTGCGTTCTACAAAGCGCCAGTTATCTTCTTCGGTATTCTCTTCGATTGGATAATCACCATCACCGAAACGTTGCCCGTAGCGGCGATGCCCGCTTTGGAACATGTTGAAGTCCAGCCAGGGAGCGGCATTGAACCAAGTTGAGGAAGTGGTACGGCCGCGTGGGTGGAAGGTCATCAGGTGATTCTTGTCTATTGCTTTGATGGATGTGGCGAGAGCTTCCCATTCAGCGGTTTTTACGTCACCACGAATATCGCCTCCGATAAACCAGATGATATTCGGCTCGTCTTTATAGCGTTCGGCGAGGAATTTGCCGTAAGCCTTGGCTTGCTCTACCGTCATTTCTCCGCGACTCACAGGACTGCCCCAGATACAGACCATACCGATATAAAGTCCTTTCCGGGCAGCTGTACGGATAATGTAATCCATGTGGTCCCAATAGCCGTATACGCCTTTCTGATTGATGTTTTTGAAGTTATATCCATCAGTCATAGAATATTGTCCGTAGGTATTTATGGAGGGGACATTATTCAATGTCTGAACTTGAATGACGTTATATCCCCGTTGTTTACATTGTTCCAGATAATACTCGGCTTCATCGCGGTTCAGACGTTGAGGCAGTAGCCATCCGGTTTCTCCTAGCCAAAAGAAAGGAGTGCCGTTTTCATGTTTCAGATAGCGACCTTCTTCGGAGACCATTAGTTTACCATTGTTCCAGGGGATATACGTTTTCTGTGTTTTCTTCTGTGCAGAGGCGGGCATTGCCATAGTCAGCAAAAGCAGAAGAAAAGGGATTAGTTTGAATGTTTTCATTGTTATTGATGTTATTATAATTGTTTGCTTAATCACTAATTCATTCGTTCATATTCAATTGCTGCCAATATGAACGCCCCTACGGATTTGGGATCATTTTCTATCACGGGTTCGCCAATATAATACTCGAACGAGCCGTCACGATACTTTCCGGAGTTCCCGCCCAGTCCGGCTACGGCACAACAATGGGTCAATGTGTAAGTGCCGTCTTCTTCAAGACGGGTGAATTCACGGATCATGCCGTCGAATGCTTTCTGTACAGGGGTGATGTATTCGTTTCCGATATATCCCTCATTGATGGCTTTAGCAAGTGTATATATGAACAGGGCTGTTGCCGATGATTCCAGATAATTACCCTTGCGTGCTCCTTGGTCGGTCACTTGATACCAGGTTCCGGATTGCGGGTCCTGATACTTCACCATTGTCTGTGCCAGATCTTGCAGAATTTGCAATACGCTGTCGCGTCTTTCGGTTTCCTGTGGCAAGTAATCCAATACATCCACTATGGCGGCTCCATACCATCCGATGCTGCGACTCCAGAAATTCGGTGAACAACCTGTTTCCCGGCTTGCCCATTTCTGCTCGCGGCTTTCATCCCATCCGTGATAATAGAGTCCTGTAGCCGGATCATAAGTCTTGCGGGCTATAAGCAGAATTTGTTTCACAGCTTCGTCTTGCAGGATCGGCTCCCCAAAAGTGGCGCCATATTGTGCCAGATAAGGAGAGGCCATAAAGATACCGTCCAGCCACATCTGGTGCGGATACCTCAGCTTGTGCCAAAAACCGCCTTCGCTTGTGCGGGGCTGCTCCCTCATTTGTTTGCGCAAGGTGTCCATGGCTATTTTATAGCGTTCATCTCCCGTTTGGGCATAGAAGTCGAAAAGAATCTTTCCGGCATTGACGTTGTCTATATTGAATGAAAGATATTTCATGGTTCTGATGTGTCCATCGTTATCAATCAGACTGTCCGCATAGATTTTGGCATAATCGTAGTAAGTGCTGTCTCCTGTATGCTTCCATTCTTCGAGCATGGATTTTACTACAAGTCCGTGTGTATATCCCCAGCGCGGTTTGCTGGCCTTTTCAATCATCCAGGGTTCAGGAAAACGCTTCATTTCGGAGCGTGCCATACGCTCGCTCCATTTTTCGGTCTTTGGTTTTTGGGTGGTTGTGCAGGCCATGAAACAGGTAATCCCGCACACCGTCAGTAGTTTCAGTGAGATACGATTCATATAAGTTCAGTATTTAGTTTCCAATCAATGTATATTCTTGTCCTGCCCGGGTGGGCAGATCGTATAAATAGGTCTTTGCTATTTCCACTTTGTTCAATTTGGCTTCGGGGCTGATTAACGGTTGGGCAATGATGGGAACTGCATAAAGCGGGTTGGGATTCTCACCTTTGGCACGTTTCAGACCTTTGCCTGTCAACGGACTCGTTGAGCGAAGGCGGCAATTGCCTCCTTTATGGGATTTTACAACCAGACGCTCCACTTTCCCGTTTTTCCAGCTTAGTTCCAGCTCGAAACCTCCGCGGGCGATGATTCCTTTCACAGTTCCGTCCTTCCAAACCGTCGGTAATGCGGGTAGCAGATAGATGAAACCGTCATGGCTTTGCATCAGCATTTCGGCAATGCCTGCGGCACAACCAAAGTTTCCGTCAATCTGGAAGGGTGGGTGTGCATCGAACAGGTTGGGGTAGGTGCCTCCTTTCTTTTTTTTTTTCATTACGCACCAGGGTCAGTTGGTCTGTAATGAGCTTGTAGGCATGGTTGCCGTCGAGCAGACGCGCCCACAGGCAAACTTTCCATCCCATGCTCCAGCCAGTGGATGGGTCGCCGCGATGAATGAGGGAAGTGCGGGCAGCGTCGAATAATTCCGGGCTGCGGTAGGGAGATATCTGGTTGCTTGGAAACAGTCCGTACAGATGGGAAACGTGGCGGTGTACATCCTTCGGGTCATCCCAGTCGAACATCCATTCCTGCAACTGTCCCCAGCGTCCTACCTGCATGGGAGCCATTTCACGGAGGCGTTGTGAGAGTCGGGCGGCAAATGCCCGGTCTGTATCCAGGATGTCCGAGGCGGCTATGATGGCTGTCCAAAGGTCGAATATCAATTGATTGTCGAGGGTGCATCCGGCGGCTGTAGTTGCCTTGCCGTTACTGCCCGAATGTACATTTTCGGGTGAGTTGCTGGGACAGACCACCAGCCAGTTGTGCGCAGGTTCTTTCACCATGATGTCGTCGAAAAAGCGTCCGGACTCTCTCAAGATGGGATAGACGGAGTGCAGGAATTCAGTGTCTCCGGTGTAGAGGTAACGTTCCCAAAGATGCCGGCAAAGCCATGCGCCGCCGCTGGGCCATAAACCTGACGGAGCTTTGTCTACTGCGCCCGTGATGCGCCATATATCGGTGTTGTGATGTAGCACCCAGCCATTGGCGCCATACATGATGCGAGCGGTTTCCTTACCTGTTTCGCTGACTTCGCGTATCAGGCGGAATAGGGGTTCGTTCAGTTCGCTCAGGTTGGTGACTTCCGAGGGCCAATAGTTCATTTCCAGGTTAATGTTACAGGTATATTTGCTGTCCCAGGAGGGGAAAAGCTTATCGTTCCAGATTCCCTGAAGATTGGCGGGTTGCCCGCCGGGTTGGGATGAACAAATCAGGAGGTAACGTCCGAACTGAAAATAAGTAGCCACCAGATGTGCGTCATTGGTCTGTTTGAAGTTCTCCACGCGCTTGTCGGTAGTCACGTGTTCGTATCGGTTGTCTCCTAAATCTAGGGAGACGCGTGTCAGGTATCGGCGATAAAAGTCCGTATGGTTCTTCCGGGCTTCAGTGAATGAATGTGTCATAGCTCTTACCAGATAATCTTTGGCACGTTCGGCCGGATTGCCTGTGATGTCCTGATAGTTATTGAAGTTGGTGGCGATGGAGACGTAGACGATAGCTTCATCGGCTCCTTCTACTGAAAGCACACCGTCGGCACATGCCATCCGGCCGCCGGTGTTCCGGGCGGTCAGTCTTCCCTGAAACTCCACTTTGCCTTTCAACCCTTCGTGCAGGGAAGATACGCCGGAAAGTGTTACGCAGTTTCCTTCTTCGGAAGTGACGACGACGTCCTGATGAGGGGAGGTGAGTTGAGCGTTGAAAGTAATCCGTCCCGGACGGTTGGCGGTTAAACGTACCATAATTACCTGATCGGTAAATGAAGTGATGGTTTCGCGCCGGTATTGCACCCCATCCACTTCATAGCGGACGAGGGTACGGGCAGAGTCGAGACTTAGTTCCCGGTAATAGTTCGTGTAACGGGTATGTCCGGGAAACGCGATTCGCAGGTCGCCAAAGCTTTGATAGGGCATTCCCGAATTGGTCTTTGCCATGACCTTTTCGGTGGCGAGCGTCTGTGCTTCCAGATATTTGCCGGCAAATACCAGGTCGCGTACCCGGGGAATGTATTCCAGTGCATTGGGGTTGGCGTTGTTGTTGGGGCGTCCCGCCCAGATGGTTTCTTCATTCAGTTGTATCTGCTCCGTGGCGGGCGTGCCGTATACCATAGCTCCTAGACGCCCGTTCCCTAAGGGGAGGGCTTCCGTCCATACTTGTGCGGGGCGGTCGTACCAAAGTTTGTATTCCTGTGCGGACAGGCGTGACTCCTGTGCAGAAATATTGCCCACGGATACCAGTACAAACAGATAGCCGAATAATCTCTTTTTATTCATCTTTTCTAATAGCTTTTATACTTTTAGAAAAGGACGGTTAAAGATAGCTTTTGTACCCAGCAAATAGGTGATAAAATGTCGTATTAATCCGGTCATTGCATGTAATAGCACTTGCTGGACCATTTCTTGTTGAGTACAAAACGCGCTTCATTGCGTCTCTTCTTTAAAGATATTGTATGAAATTTCAGATGATTCATATTCATGAGACAGATTAAACTGATACTTCTTTTAGCTTCCGCCTCCGTCACGGGAGCATTTGCACAGAACAACGGACTGACGGATATGAGCCGGAGCCGCTACGCCCGGATGGTGAACACCGGCATTGATGCCGTACATTGGACGGATGGCTTCTGGGCAGAGCGCTTTGATGTGTTCAGCCGCACCTCCCTGCAAAGCATGTGGAACACCTGGAACACGCCCGAAGTATCTCACGGTTTCCGTAATTTTGAGATCGCTGCCGGCATTTGCGAGGGCGAGCACTGGGGACCACCCTTTCACGATGGGGACATGTATAAATGGAAGGAAGGAGTAGCATCAGTTTATGCAGTTAACAAAGACCCCGAACTGGACAAACTAATGGATCGTTTCATTACTTGCGTCGTAAAGGCTCAGCGAACAGATGGATATATCCATACCCCGGTTATTATCGAAGAGCTTAATAAAGGAATCGATACTCATACTCTGGAAGAGCCGCATAAGCAAACAGTCGTCGGAACCAAGGTAGGATCCGAAGATGAGAAAGGCGCCTTTGCCAATCGCCTGAACTTTGAAACCTACAATCTGGGACATCTGATGATGGCCGCCATCGTTCATCGTCGTGCCACCGGGAAGACCACTCTTTTTGATGCAGCCGTCCGTGCCACCGATTTCCTTTGTCATTTCTATGAAACCGCTTCCGCTGAATTGGCCCGTAACGCTATATGTCCTTCCCATTATATGGGGGTAGTCGAAATGTACCGCGCCACGGGGAATCCACGTTATCTGGAACTGTCGAAGAATCTGATTGACATTCGGGGATGGTGGAAAATGGTACGGATGATAATCAGGACCGCATTCCTTTCCGTGAGCAGTACCGGGCGATGGGACATGCCGTGCGTTCCAATTACCTGTATGCCGGGGTGGCGGATGTCTATGCCGAAACCGGTGAAGAGCAATTGATGAAGAACCTGACCAGTATTTGGAATGACATCGTTACCCGGAAAATGTATGTGACCGGGGCTTGCGGTGCCCTTTATGACGGTACTTCGCCGGACGGCACCTGTTATGAGCCGGATAGTATTCAGAAGGTACATCAAAGTTATGGTCGCCCTTATCAATTACCCAATAGTACAGCTCATAATGAAACCTGCGCTAACATCGGCAATATGCTTTTTAACTGGCGCATGCTGGAAGTGACGGGAGACGCCAAGTATGCGGAGCTAGTAGAAACATGTCTTTACAACAGTGTGTTGAGTGGTGTCAGTCTGGATGGAAAGAAATATTTCTATACCAACCCGTTGCGCATCAGTGCGGATTTGCCATACACACTTCGCTGGCCTAAAGAACGTACCGAGTATATCAGCTGCTTCTGTTGTCCGCCTAATACGTTGCGTACACTCTGCCAGGCACAGAACTATGCTTATACATTGGGTTCCGAAGGCATTTATTGCAATTTGTATGGTGCGAATACATTGACTACAAACTGGAGAGATAAAGGAGAAATTGCTTTTGACACAGAAGACCGCTTATCCTTGGGAAGGCAATGTACGTGTAGAGTTTGACCGGGTGCCCCGCAAAGCCGGTGCATTCTCCCTTTTTCCTCCGTATACCGGAGTGGTGTGAGAAAGCTATGCTGACCGTAAATGGAGAGCCGGTTCCGGTTGCCGCAAAAGCAAATACGTATGCGGAGGTAAAACGTACCTGGAAGAAGGGGGATGTGGTAGAGTGGGTGATGGATATGCCTGTCCGCCTGCTTGAGGCTCATCCGTTGGCGGAAGAAATACGCAATCAGGTAGTGGTGAAGCGCGGACCGTTGGTATATTGCTTGGAGAGCATGGATATGACAGGTGGCGGAAGCATTGATAATGTACTGATCCCTGCTGATATCAAACTCATTCCAAAGAAAGTGACGATTGAAGGTAGTCCGGTTGTTGCTCTTGAGGGCAAGGCTCGTCTGATTTCATCCAATTCCTGGGAAGGGATACTTTACCGGCCTGTCAGTTTCGCCGGGAAGACGGTGGATATCCGTTTGATTCCTTATTATGCTTGGGGGAATAGGGGGAAAGGAGAAATGACCGTTTGGATGCCTCTAGGGAGATAAATACAGATACGCGTCGTCCGCGTATCTATAATCAAACATTATGTCGAATAGAAGAATCATACTAATAACTGCCTTGTCGCTCTTCACCCTTGTAGGGCATGCAGGCGATATTTGGGTTTCCCCACGTGGAAATGATCAGAATGATGGTACCCGCCAATCTCCGAAGGCAACACTGACCTCCGCCCTGCGTCAGGCACGCGAGTGGCGCCGGACAGGAGATAATCGTGTGCTGGGAGGCATCACAGTGTATATGGAGGGCGGTGTCTATTCCCTCTATGAACCGGTATTCATTCGTCCTGAAGATAGCGGGACAAAGGGCTCGCCCACCGTTATTCGCTCCGTTCGTGGCGAGGATGCCGTATTAAGTGGTGGTGTGTCTATCAGGAACTGGAAAAAACAAGGAAAACTATGGGTGGCGGATGTACCGATGTTCAATGGCCGTCCGCTGGATTTCCGCCAACTGTGGGTGGATGGACAGAAGGCCACACGTGCCCGTGATGTGGAGGACTTTGAGAATATGCATCGCATTTGCAGTGTCGACGAGAAGACTGAAACTCTTTATGTGCCTGCCGCCGCCGTTCGGCAGATTACGGATGGGAAAGGCGCGTTAAAGTCAAGATACGCCGAAATGGTACTTCACCAGATGTGGTGTGTGGCTAATCTTCGGATTCGTTCTGTGCAGGTTTTGGGAGATAGTGCGGCAGTCCGTTTCCATCAGCCCGAGAGTCGTATCCAGTTTGAACATCCCTGGCCGCGTCCCATGGTAACGACCGATGGACACAATTCAGCTTTTTATCTGACCAATGCACGTGAACTGCTGGATGTTCCGGGAGAGTGGTATCATGATATAGATACCCGTAAGCTTTATTATTATCCGCGTGAGGGAGAAAATATGCAATCAGCGGAAGCGATTGTGCCTGCTATTGAGACATTGGTGCAAATTGAAGGTACTTTGGATCGTCCGGTTACTAATCTTCGTTTCGAGCGGATCACTTTCTCATATACCACCTGGATGCGTCCTTCCGTAAAAAGGGCACGTTCCTCTTCAGGCTGGTATGTATCTGACGGATGGGTATCGTATCGATCCGAAAATGAAACGGAATTACAGGAATCATCCGTTGGATAACCAGGGCTGGTTGGGACGTCCTGCGGCGGCAGTTCGGGTGGCTGCCGCTGGGGCGATAGACTTTGAACACTGCCATTTCGAGCATCTGGGCTCCACGGGGGTGGATTATGAAGAAGCGGTGCATGGAGGAATCATCCGTGGTTGTCTTTTCCGTGATATTGTGGGGAATGGTTTATTGGTCGGGAGTTTCTCCCCGGCTGCTCACGAGACACATCTTCCGTACGATCCTGCCGACCGTCGTGAAGTGTGTACACATCAACGGATTGACAACTGTTATTTTACGGAGACGGGTAACGAAGATTGGGGTTGTCTTGCCATTGCTGCGGGATATGTAAGCGACATCCATATCGTGCACAATGAAATATGCGAAGTGCCTTATAGCGGTATCAGCCTTGGCTGGGGATGGACTCAGACAGTGAATTGTATGAAGAATAATCAGGTTCATGCCAATCTGATCCATCACTATGCGAAGCATATGTATGATGTGGCAGGAATTTATACGTTAGGTTCCCAGCCCAAGACCTATGTAACGGAGAATTGTGTGCATAGCATTTATAAGCCGGGTTATGTGCATGACCCTAACCACTGGTTTTATCTCTATACCGATGAGGGTTCGTCTTTTATCACCGTCCGCGATAATTGGACGGAAGGGGAGAAGTATCTGCAAAATGCGAATGGACCCGGAAATGTGTGGGAGAATAACGGGCCGGGAGTGGATGCGGCTATTCGTGAACGGGCAGGGCTGGAAGAGGAATATAAAGACTTGAAGAATAAATGATAATTTACCAGCGTAGCGCTGGAGCAAGGTTCTCCTTCGGCGTGCAAGTAATCTTTCAGACACGGATGACACGGATGACGCGGATTCTTTTTTCCTTCGGTGTGATATGCCGGTATGTATAGCGCAGCTTTAAAAATCCGCGTCATCCGCGTCATCTGCGTCTAAAAGATTAAAGTCCGCCTTATCCGCGTAGTCCGCGTACCCATTCCCTCGCCGCTAAATTATCATTCAACGAATCTGGAAATCTTAATTCAATATTATAGTAGAAATGAAAAACAGATGGATCGTAGTTTTGGTTGCCATATCATTGGCAACTTGCACTTTGCCCAGACCTGGATATGGTATCCGGGCGATTATGAAATATGGTTAGGCAACCGGATGAACGTCGTACGGAGCGGGGTGCTTTTTTTCCTCCTTTTTGGAAGACCGACAGCCATTATGTAGTCGTGGAATTCAGCAAACAATTGAACCTTTCCGAACCGGAAGAAATCTTCATTGCCGCCGAAGGAAAGTATAACGTTAAGCTGGATGGAAAACTCCAATTCGGTATGCCGGAAACCTTATTGCTTCCGGCCGGGACACATAATTTGAATATTAAAGTCTGGAATCAGTCGACTCCCCCTGCCATCTACGTAAAAGGTAAGACAGTAAACTCCGATGCTACCTGGTGCGTGACTTATGAAGACAAGGAATGGATAGACGAAAGCGGCAAAGCCAGTGACACCTCAGCCACCATCTATATGGATGCCGGCTGCTGGAACTTTGACGGAGCCACCCAACTGCCTTCCCAAGTTTTCCGATTGATGCGGACACTCCATCAGCCCACCTCCCGTGCTACACAACGAAGGAGGCATCCTCTATGATTTCGGAAAAGAAACATTCGGTTACCTCACTCTGAAGAATCTCTCCGGTAAAGGCATCATCGACATTTATTACGGTGAAAGTCCGGAAGAGGCGAAAGACAAGGCATACTGCGAAACATTGGATAAACTGCAACTGGGAAGCAGGACAAGTCACTGATCTTGCCATCCGCCAAACATCCCCGTTGTCCGGTATCGAAAACGAATATACTCTGGAAAACAGTAAGGCTTTCCGCTACGTCTATATCACTCATGAACCGGGGGTACAGATAGGTGAGGTATCTATGCAGTACGAATACCTTCCCGAAGAATATCGTGGAACTTTCCGTTGCAACGATGAAGAACTGAACCGCATCTGGGAAGTAGGAGCCTACACTATGCACCTTACTACCCGTGAATTCTTTATCGACGGCATCAAGCGCGACCGTTGGGTATGGAGTGGCGATGCCATTCAGAGTTATCTGATGAACTACTATCTCTTTTTTGACAGTGAGTCGGTGAAGCGTACTATTTGGTTGCTTCGGGGTAAAGATCCTGTGACCAGTCATAGCAATACGATTATGGATTATACATTCTATTGGTTTCTCAGCGTCTACGATTATTACCTGTATAGTGGTGACCGGCAGTTTGTCAATCAACTCTATCCACGTATGCAGACTATGATGGATTATGTATTGGGACGCACCAATAAGAACGGTATGGTTGAAGGTATGTCCGGTGATTGGGTATTTGTAGACTGGGCCGACGGTTATCTGGATAAAAAGGGAGAACTCTCTTTTGAGCAGGTTCTGTTCTGCCGGAGTCTTGAGACAATGGCGCTCTGTGCAGGGTTGGTGGGAGACCGGACCAACCAACAGAAATATGAGAAACTGGCTGCTACCTTGAAAGCTAAACTGGAAACGACATTCTGGAATGCCTCAAAACAGGCCCTTGTACATAACAGCATCAATGGTGTTCAGAGCGATGCCGTCACCCGTTATGCCAATATGTTTTCCGTTTTCTTCAACTATCTGACTTCGGAGAAACAGCAGGCCATCAAACATTCCGTTCTTTTGAATGACAGCATCCTGAAGATCACGACTCCCTATATGCGCTTTTATGAGTTAGAAGCCCTTTGTGCGCTTGGTGAACAAGAAACAGTGATGCAGGAAATGAAAGCGTACTGGGGAGGAATGTTGAAAGAAGGTGCCACTTCCTTTTGGGAAAAATATAATCCGGAGGAAAGCGGTACGCAGCATCTCTCCATGTATGGTCGTCCTTATGGGAAGAGTCTGTGTCATGCTTGGGGAGCAAGTCCTATTTATCTGCTCGGCAAATATTACCTGGGAGTGAAACCTGTGAAAGAAGGCTATAAGGAATTCTCTATAACTCCGGTATTGGGAGGTCTGAAATGGATGGAAGGCAGTGTACCTACACCGAACGGAAATATACATATCCATATGGACCGGAAAATGATTAAGGTACGCGCAACAGAAGGCAAAGGGTATCTGACGATAAAAAGCCGCCGGCAGCCAAAGGCTAATATTGGAACTGTGGAAAAGATTGATGAGAATACCTGGCGCCTCTGGATAGATACTCCGGAAGAGAGAATTGTTAGCGGATTGAAGTACTGAAAGGCAGAATATGAGTACAAACGGATACTTATTGCGTCTTTTTACTATAAACTCAGGTTTGGCAAGTGTAGTGAGTAAAATTATCATTTGTAAACTTCTCTCAAAGTTTACCACACTTCAATATAAAGTAAAACCATCCTCTCCTCTTCTTCCGTAGAAAGAGAGAGAGTTATCATAAATAGAAATATGAGAAATATCAGATTATTCATGTTTGCGGCATGTACACTCCTTTTTGCAGCGTGCGGCAAGCAAACCGTGAAGATTATAACTCCGCCGGATGCGTCGAATCGTATTCTGTTTGGTGCGGAACAGTTACAAACCACTCTGGATAAAGCGGGCTATCAGGTTGTGATGCAACAGGGAGATACTATATTCTCCAACCCGGATGTTCGAACCATCCTGCTGGCAGAAACCAATGATACGACTTTAAAGAAAGAAGGCTTTCAGATTACAACAGTCGGTAATCTGACGAAAGTATCCGGCAGGGATGGTAGCGGTGTCATCTATGGATGCCGTGAACTGATAGACCGTGTGAGTAGTTCAAAAGGCAAACTGAACCTTCCCGAGAAGCTGACAGATGGACCGGAAATGGTATTGCGTGGCGCCTGCGTAGGATTGCAGAAGATGACTTATCTGCCGGGTCACGGCGTATATGAATATCCTTATACACCAGAGAGTTTTCCCTGGTTCTATGATAAAGAGCAATGGATTAAATATCTGGATATGCTGGTTGCTAATCGTATGAACTCACTTTATCTCTGGAACGGGCATCCGTTTGCTTCGTTAGTGAAGCTGAAAGACTACCCGTTTGCATTGGAAGTGGACGAAGAGACCTTCAAAAAGAACGAAGAAATGTTTTCTTTCCTCACGGAAGAAGCGGATAAACGTGGTATCTTTGTGATACAAATGTTCTACAATATCATTCTTTCAAAGCCGTTTGCCGAACATTACGGTCTGAGAACACAGGATCGTAACCGTCCTATTACTCCTTTAATTGCGGATTATACTCGTAAGAGCATTGCCGCTTTTATTGAGAAATATCCTAATGTAGGATTGCTTGTTTGCTTGGGTGAAGCCATGTGTACTGTGGAGGATGATGTGGAATGGTTCACAAAGACAATTATCCCCGGAGTAAAGGATGGATTACAGGCACTTGGACGTACAGATGAACCGCCTCTCTTGTTGCGTGCACACGATACAGACTGTAAATTAGTGATGGATGCCGCCCTGCCACTCTATAAGAATCTTTATACCATGCATAAGTATAACGGTGAATCACTGACCACATACGAACCTCGCGGACCATGGGCAAAGATACATACGGATTTGAGTTCACTCGGTTCTATCCATATCAGTAATGTTCATATTCTGGCGAATCTGGAACCTTTCCGTTGGGGGTCTCCCGATTTTGTACAGAAGGCTGTAAAGGCCATGCACGATGTTCATGGCGCAAATGCCCTGCATCTTTACCCACAGGCTTCTTATTGGGATTGGCCATACACCGCCGACAAATTACCGGATGGCAAGCGGGAATTTCAGCTTGACCGTGACTGGATATGGTATCAGACCTGGGGACGATATGCATGGAACTGTCGTCGTGATCGTTCACAGGAAATTGATTACTGGAATCATCAGTTAGGTAAATTCTATGGTACATCTGATGAAAATGCCGGACTGATTCGTGAGGCGTATGAAGAAAGTGGCGAAATAGCACCGAAGTTGCTGCGTCGTTTCGGCATCACAGAAGGAAATCGCCAGACATTGTTGCTGGGTATGTTTATGAGTCAGTTTGTCAATCCATACAAATACACCATCTATCCGGGGTTCTATGAAAGTTGCGGACCGGAAGGTGAGAAACTGATAGAATATGTAGAAAAAGGAATGGAAAAAGCAACCTCATGCAGGTGAGTTGCCTTTGGATATCATTGCCCAGGCTATAGAGCATGGAGATAAAGCGGTAGCCGCCATTGATAAGGCAGCAAATTCCGTATCTGACAATAAAGATGAGTTCGCACGTTTGCAGAATGACATGCATTGTTATCGCGAGTTTGCATATGCGTTTAATCTGAAAGTGAGAGCTGCCAAACTGGTATTGGATTATCAGTGGGGAAAAGATCTAAAGAATCTGGAAAATGCCATTCCTCTGATGGAGCAGAGTCTGGAACATTATCGTAAATTAGTGAAACTTACAGATGAACATTATCTGTATGCCAATAGTATGCAGACAGCACAACGCCGTATTCCTATAGGTGGAGATGGCGGCAACAATAAGACTTGGAAAGAATTGCTGGTACATTACGAAAAGGAACTGGAGAATTTTTAAAGCGAACCTTGTTCTGCTGGAGGAAAAACAAAATGGAAAAGCAACTACTGAATCGGTAGATATTCCGGCCTGGGCTTCCGCCAGCGTGAAAATTCTATCCGGTTATCCGACCGTTAAATTAAGTGAGGGCGCTTCCCTGTTTACTAATCTTCCGGGAAAGATAGAAGCCATGGCTCCTGAACTGGAAGGATTGAAAGCATTTCGTTTCAATGCCAATGAGCAGCGTGAAAAGGGAACAAGTATTACTTTTGAAACGGATGCGCCGGTAAAACTTCTGGTCGCCTATTTCAAGGATGACCAAAGAAGTATGCCAAAGCACCGAAACTTGAGATTGATGCTTCGGCTAATGATTACGGTCAGGCCGAGCCGATATTGACGAATGCTGTTCGTATCAGTGGAATGCCACTGGCCAATGTACATGCATATAGTTTTCAGGCAGGCAAGCATACGCTGATGTTGCCGAAAGGATATCTCCAGGTTCTGGGATTTACGGATGCGGATATGAAAGCCCGTAATGCAGGATTGGCCGGAGACGAAGAAACAATGGATTGGTTGTTTTATTAATACTGAATCATGAGAAAACTATCACTGACATTCTTTTGCATGATATCTGCCCTGTCTGCTTTTGCTCAGCGTGATGTTGCGCAGGAGCGGATGGAGCAGATTTTCGAAGAAGCAAAAACACCCTATAAATATGGACTGGTGGTTGCCCCGGAGGATAATCACCATAAAATAGATTGCCCTACGGTCTTTTGTCAGGGAGACAAATGGCTGATGACCTATGTTGTTTATAACGGTAAGGGAGGGACAGACGGCCGTGGTTATGAAACCTGGCTGGCAGAAAGTGATAATTTGCTTGAGTGGCGCACATTGGGGCGGGTTCTTTCGTACCGGGATGGTGAATGGGATTGCAATCAAAGAGGTGGATTTCCTGCTCTACCGGATATGGAGTGGGGAGGAAGCTATGAACTTCAGACTTATAAAGGTCGCCATTGGATGACTTATATCGGTGGTGAAGGAACGGGTTACGAAGCTGTAAAAGCCCCGCTTTTATGTCGGACTGGCATGGACGAAAGGAGATTTGTCTACTGCGCACGAGTGGGAGTCTCTGAATAAGCCCATTCTGAGTATCCATGACAAGGATGCCCAATGGTGGGAAAAGCTGACTCAATATAAAAGTACCGTCTATTGGGATAAGGATAAGACGTTGGGTGCCCCTTTGTTATGTTCTATAATGCGGGAGGCCGCCATCCGGAAACAGGTCTGAAAGGGGAACGTGTAGGGATAGCCCTTTCTAAAGATATGAAAACATGGAAACGTTATCCCGGAAATCCTGTTTTTGCACACGAAGCTGATGGAACCATCACAGGAGATGCCCATATACAGAAAATGGGAGATGTGTATGTAATGTTCTATTTTTCAGCTTTTGAACCGTCACGGAGATACAAGGCTTTCAATACTTTTGCTGCCAGCTATGACTTGGTGCACTGGACCGACTGGACTGGAGAAGACCTTATTATTCCCTCTAAAAACTATGATGAACTGTTTGCCCATAAAAGTTATGTGGTAAAGCATGATGGAGTTGTTTATCACTTCTATTGTGCAGTTAATAATGCAGAGCAGCGGGGGATTGCAGTTGCTACCAGTAAACCGATGGGACGTTCTGCCGTCCGTTTCCCAAAAATGGAGACGAAGAATCGTCGTATACTGACCGAACTGAATGAAGATTGGAAAACATGGCTGATTGATCATTCACAACCGGTGAATACTAATTCATTGCAGCGTGATAATGCAATCAATTGTCAACTGCCTCACAACTGGGATGATTACTATGGTTATCGTCAGCTCACTCATGGCAATCTACATGGCACTGCTATGTATGTGAAAGATTTTACTTTGGATAATTACCAATCCCGGAAGCGCTATTTTCTTCGTTTCGAAGGAGTAGGCACTTATGCCACAATTCAATTGAACGGTCAGGATTTTGGACGGCATCCCGTAGGACGCACGACATTGACTTTGGATGTGACCGATGCATTGAGGCAAGGTAGCAATCATCTGGAGGTAAAAGCTGAGCACCCGGAAATGATTGCCGATGTGCCTTGGGTGTGTGGCGGCTGTTCTTCGGAATGGGGATTCAGTGAAGGTTCGCAACCTTTAGGAATCTTCCGGCCTGTGGTATTGGAAGGTACAGATGAAATCCGTATTGAACCCTTCGGAGTACACATCTGGAATGATGAGAAAGCAGCTAATGTATTTGTCGATACGGAGGTTAAGAACTATGGTAAGACTACGGAAACGATAGAAGTAGTCAATAAGTTGAGCAATGCAGATGGAAAACAAGTGTTCCGTCTGGCCAGGAAAGTAACATTGGCACCGGGAGAGATGAAGGTGGTTCGCCAGCACTCTCCTGTAGAGAATCCGGTGTTGTGGAGTACAGATAATCCTTATCTGTATAAACTGGTAAGCATGATTAAACGGGATACGAAGACTACGGATGAGATATCGACTCCTTTCGGTATCCGTACCATCAGCTGGCCGGTGAAACGGAATGACGGAGACGGACGTTTCTATTTAAATGGAAAGCCTGTCTTTATCAATGGAGTTTGCGAGTACGAACATCAGTTCGGACAAAGTCACGCGTTCAGCAGAGAGCAGGTAGCTGCAAGGGTAAAGCAGATATGTGCGGCAGGCTTTAACGGTTTCCGTGACGCCCATCAGCCCCATCATCTTGATTATCAGAAATACTGGGATGAAAAAGGTATTTTGTTCTGGACGCAATTCTCCGCACATGTATGGTATGACACACCGGAATTCCGGGAGAATTTTAAGAAGCTGCTTCGCCAGTGGGTGAAAGAGCGTCGCAATTCCCCCTCAGTCGTTATATGGGGATTGCAGAATGAAAGTACATTGCCCCGTGAATTTGCACAGGAATGTAGTGAGATTATCCGGGAGATGGATCCGACGGCACGTACGATGCGTGTCATCACTACCTGCAATGGTGGGGAAGGAACCGACTGGAATGTAATCCAGAATTGAGTGGCACGTACGGGGGAGATGTCACCAAATATGGAAAAGAACTCTCCCGGAAGAATCAACTGTTGAACGGAGAATATGGTGCATGGAGAAGCATCGGATTGCATACGGAATCCGGAGAGTTTGAGGTGAACGGAACGTGGAGTGAAGATCGTATGTGCCGGCTGATGGAAACTAAGATCCGTTTGGCGGAGCAGGCAAGAGATAGTGTTTGCGGACAATTCCAATGGATATATAGCAGTCATGACAATCCCGGACGCCGCCAGCCGGATGAAGCTTACCGGAAAATAGATGAAGTAGGACCATTCAATTATAAAGGATTGGTGACTCCGTGGGAAGAGCCGCTGGATGTATATTATATGTATCGTGCCAACTATGTTCCGGCAGCCAAAGATCCTATGGTTTATCTCGTATCACATACCTGGACGGATCGTTTTAAGGAGGGGCGTCGCCGGGCTACTATCGAGGCTTATAGTAATTGCGATTCTGTATTGCTCTATAACGATATGTCTGATGGGAAAGTCACTTTCCTCGGACGGAAGGAATAATGGAGTAGGAACTCATTTCGTGTGGGAGAACCGGGATATCCGCTACAATGTACTTCGCGCGGTAGGTTATTACAAAGGAAAACCTGTTGCGGAAGATATAATCATTCTGGAAGGATTAGAGCGGGCGCCTCGCTTTGATGCGCTTTATCAGGAAGCAAAGCCTGTACTGAAGGGAGAGGAGGGATATAATTACCTGTATCGCATCAATTGCGGTGGAGATGAATATACGGATAGCTTCGGGCAACTCTGGTCACAGGATAATCTGGGGTATTCCCGTTCATGGGCTGCAAATTTTGAAGGTCTGAATCCTTATCTTGCCAGTCAGCGTACGACGTCTGATCCGATACGTGGCACGCGCGACTGGACGTTATTTCAGTCCTTCCGCTTTGGCCGTCACCAGTTGGAATATCGTTTTCCTGTAGCTGACGGAATCTATCGTATCGAATTTTACTTTACAGAGCCCTGGCATGGTACGGGGGAAGTGCTTCTACCGATTGTGAAGGTTTGCGCATATTTGATGTAATGGTGAACGATTCCCTCGTGTTGGATGATCTGGACGTATGGGCTGAAAGTGGCCATGACGGTGCATGCAAAAAGGTAGTATATGCCGTTGCGAAGCAAGGCCTGTTGAAAAAATACACTCCCGGAAGTAAAGGCCGGTCAGGCACTGATTTCCGGAATTGCCATTGCTTCTGCAAATCAGGAACTGAAACCGTCTGTGTTTCCGGCTTCTGACTGGAGTTGGGAGGCGGCAGATAAAGAGCTTTTGGTGAAGACTCCCAAGGAATTGCTTCCGGAAGATAAAAATGCTCGTGCCAGTGTGGCGTATGAGGCTGAGACAGCTTCTGTAAAAGGTGCTTTTACGAAGAGGGAGCATCGCAAACAGATGGGCGTCTTCTTTGGAAAAGGAAAGAAGAACAGCATCGAGTGGAGTGTTTCTACCGGATTGGCCCAAATCTACGCTCTCCGGTTTAAGTATATGAATACAACTGGTAAGCCGCTGCCTGTACGGATGCAGTTTATCGACAGCAAAGGTGTGACGTTGAAAGATGATATCCTTACTTTCCCTGAAACGCCCGATAAGTGGAAAATGGTGAGTACCACTACCGGAACATTCATCAATGCGGGCTATTATAAAGTGCTGCTTTCGGCGGAAGATATGAATGGATTGGCATTTGACGCATTGGAGATTCAGTAAAGAGTACAAAACACATCTTCATCCGTCTATCCTATATTAATAGCATAACGAATGAAGATATATACTTTACTCTTTGGTCTATTGCTCCCCATCCAGCCGTCAGCACAAACTGTGCATGACTGGGAGAATCACCATGTACTTCAAATCAACCGCGAACCGGCGCGGGCCGCATTTACTCCTTTCCACGCACAGAAGGGAGATTGTTCCATCTGTCTGGATGGAACATGGAGATTTCGCTGGACACCTGTGCCCGATGAAAGAATTGTAGAGTTCTATCAGACGGATTTCAATGATAAAGACTGGGTCGGTTTTCCCGTACCTGCCAATTGGGAAGTAAACGGGTATGGTACGCCGATATACGTTTCGGCAGGCTATCCGTTTAAGATAGATCCACCCCGGGTGATGGGTGAACCGAAGGTCGGCTATACGACTTACAAAGAACGGAATCCCGTAGGACAGTATCGCCGTTCGTTTCAGTTGCCTGCCGGTTGGGAAGCAAGAGGTCAGACCTTTCTTCGTTTCGAAGGAGTGATGAGTGCTTTCTATGTCTGGATAAATGGAAAACGGGTAGGGTATAGCCAGGGAAGTATGGAGCCGAGTGAATTCAATATTACAAACTACCTGCATGCCGGAGAGAATCAGATCGCACTGGAGGTTTACCGGTATAGTGACGGCTCTTATCTTGAAGATCAGGACTTCTGGCGTTTTGGTGGTATCCACCGCAGCATCCATTTGCTGCACACACCCGATATCCGTATCCGTGATTATGCAGTGCGGACTCTTCCGGTTTCTACGGACTATCAGGATTTCATCTTGCAGATAGATCCTCAATTCAGCGTTTACCGAGGGATGACCGGAAAAGGAACTACCCTGCAGGGAGTATTGAAAGATGCTTCCGGACGAGAAATCGCGACACTGAAAGGGGATGTGGAAGATATACTCGACCTGGAACATAAAGCGGGCAGGATGAACGAATGGTATCCTCAACGTGGTCCCCGTAAATTGGGACGTATGTCGGCAACGATAAAATCTCCGAAAAGGTGGACTGCTGAAACCCCTTATTTGTATAAACTACACCTGACTCTGCTGACTGCCGAAGGTGAAGTAATAGAGCAGGTAGAACAATCTGTCGGTTTCCGTTCAGTGGAAATACGAAACGGACAACTGCTGGTTAATGGCGCACCGGTTCGTTTCCGTGGGGTGAACCGCCATGAACACGATCCCCGTACGGCTCGTGTCATGAGCGAAGAACGTATGTTGCAGGATATTCTTCTGATGAAGCAAGCCAATATTAATGCGGTGCGAACCAGTCATTATCCCAATGTCAGCCGCTGGTATGAGCTTTGTGACAGTCTGGGGCTTTATGTAATGGATGAGGCTGACATTGAGGAGCATGGTTTGCGCGGAACCTTAGCCAGCACTCCCGATTGGCATGCCGCATTTCTGGACCGTGCCGTGCGGATGGCAGAACGGGATAAAAATCATCCAAGCATTGTAATGTGGAGTATGGGTAATGAGAGTGGTTATGGTCCGAATTTTGCCGCTATTTCAGCTTGGCTGCATGACTTCGATCCGACACGTCCCGTGCATTATGAAGGTGCACAGGGAGCCGGCGGTGAACCCGATCCGAAGACGGTAGATGTAATCAGCCGTTTCTATACCCGGGTAAAACAGGAGTATCTGAATCCCGGCATTGCCGAGGGGGAGGACAAGGAACGGGCGGAGAACGCACGTTGGGAACGCTTGTTGGAAATAGCGGAACGCACGAATGATAACCGTCCCGTGATGACGAGTGAATACGCTCACTCCATGGGAAATGCTCTGGGGAATTTCAAGGAATATTGGGACGAGATATACAGTAATCCCCGTATGCTGGGCGGATTTATATGGGATTGGGTAGATCAGGGTATCTACAAGACGTTACCCGATGGACGTATCATGGTAGCTTACGGTGGTGATTTTGGTGATAAACCGAATCTGAAGGCTTTTTGCTTCAATGGTCTGTTGATGAGTGACCGCGAAACTACGCCCAAATATTGGGAGGTGAAGAAAGTATACTCACCCGTGGAGTTGAGAGTGGAGAGTGGAGAGCTGAGAGTGACGAATAGGAATCATCATACGGATTTGTCCCAATATCGCTGTTTGTGGACGTTGTCCATAGATGGGAAGCAGAAGGATCAAGGAGAAATAACATTGCCTGAGGTAGCTCCCGGAGAAAGTGAAACGATCCCTTTACCTGTTTCCATAGCCGGCAAGAAAGCTTCGGCAAAGGCTACTTCTGACCTGCGTCTCACAATAAGCTTCATCTTGAAGCTGGATGCTCTTTGGGCAAAAGCCGGGCATGAAGTGGCATGGGAGCAGTTCTGCATTCAGGAAGGCGCATTATTGTCTTCCAAACTTGAGAATAGAGGGAGACTGAAGGTAAGGGCAGATGAAGAACATTTATCCATCAGTGGGAGCGGCTTTTCTATTCAATGGGAGAAAAACGTAACCGGGAGCCTGACTTCCCTTACTTATCATGGAAAAGAAATGCTGGCTCATCCGGCTGATTTTCCTCTTCAACCTGTAACGCAGGCCTTCCGTGCACCGACAGATAATGATAAGAGTTTTGGCAACTGGTTGGCTAAAGACTGGAGTTTGCATCAAATGGATAATCCTCGTATTAGTCTGGACTTTTTTAAGCATGAGGTCCGTGAGGACGGAGCGGTCATTGTCCGGATTCAAACCAGGAATCGCTATAAAGAAGGTATGATTGTGACAAAGTTTCTTTATACTATCCTTTCCGATGGAACCATAGACTTGAAAACTACTTTCCAACCGCAGGGAATTCTGCCCGAATTACCCCGTTTGGGAATAGCATTCTGCCTTTCATCCGATTATAATACTTTTTTATCTGGCAGGGGCGTGGTCCGCAGGATAATTATCCTGACCGTAAGACTTCCGCAGCTGTTGGACTTTGGAAAAGATCGGTTGCCGACCAGTATGTGCATTATCCCCGTCCGCAAGATAGTGGAAATAAGGAAGAAGTGCGTCGCCTTATGCTGACCGACAGGCATGGCAAAGGTATTCGTGTCGATGCTGTGGAAGATGTTTTTCTGCTTCTGCCCTGCACTATACCGCACAGGATTTATATAAAGAAACGCATGACTGTAATCTGAAACCCCGCCCCGAGATTATCCTGAGTCTGGATGCCGCCGTACTTGGATTGGGTAACAGCAGTTGCGGACCGGGCGTACTGAAGAAGTATGCCATTGATAAGAAGGAACATACCTTGCATATACGGATTTGTAATGAGAAATAGGAGCCGGCATAGTGCTGGAGCAAGATTTCCCTTCGGCATACTATTTTTATAGGCATTACTATCTCAATTGAAGGTGTGTCAAAACTGGAAAGTAACTTAAGCTCCCTCCTCCCGGGAGGAGAATTAAGATAGTCTGGTTAGCACGCCGAAGGGAAAACCTGCTTCAGTACCGCCCCGGTATCAGTAACTAAGAATAACTAACACAATAATGAAAGTAACAATGAGAAACGTAACCACTTTATTATCAACCCTGGCATTAGCCACCACCCTGACTGCCCAGACACTTCCGCAGACAGAGCGGCAATACCTCTCCGGCCACGGATGCGACGACACAGTAGAATGGGACTTTTTCTGTACCGACGGACGTAACTCCGGTCGATGGACGAAAATAGGTGTCCCCTCTTGCTGGGAGTTGCAGGGTTTTGGTACCTATCAGTATGGAATCAGTTTTTATGGTAAAGCCTTTCCCGAAGGCATTGCCGGTGAGAAAGGAATGTATAAATATGAGTTTGAAGTTCCCGAAGAATTTCGTGGCAAGCAGGTCAGCCTTGTGTTCGAAGCATCCATGACCGATACGGAAGTTAAGGTTAACGGACGTAAGGCAGGATCGAAACACCAGGGAGCCTTCTATCGCTTTTCATATAATGTCACGGATTTACTGAAATATGGCAAGAAGAATCAGCTGGAAGTAACAGTTTCCAAAGAGAGTGAGAATGCCAGTGTGAACCTTGCCGAACGGCGCGCCGATTATTGGAACTTTGGCGGTATCTTCCGCCCGGTATTTCTGGAAGTAAAACCTGCCGTCAATCTCCGTCATATTGCTATTGATGCACAAATGGACGGATCATTCCGTGCCAATTGCTACACGAATATCTCCGGTGACGGAATGAGTATCCGTGCACAGATTTTGGACGGTAAAGGGAAGAAACTGGCAGATACCACCGTACCCCTAAAAGCCGGAAGCGACTGGACTACTTTACAATTGAACGTTTCTGCCTGCCTTATGGACGGCAGAAACTCCGAATCTTTATAAAGCTCAATTTTCACTGTTGGATAAAGAAGGTAAAGTCCTGCATCATGAGACCGAGACATTCGGTTTCCGTACTATCGAAGTTCGTGAAAGTGACGGATTGTACGTGAACGGGGTGCGTATCAACGTGCGTGGTGTCAACCGTCATAGTTTCCGTCCCGAAAGCGGTCGTACCCTAAGTAAAGCGAAGAATATTGAAGATGTACTTCTGATGAAGGGCATGAATATGAATTCTGTCCGTCTGAGCCACTATCCGGCGGACCCGGAATTTCTGGAAGCATGCGACTCTCTTGGACTCTATGTTATGGATGAACTGGGTGGCTGGCATGGCAAGTACGATACCCTACGGGAGTACGTCTGATTGAAGGCATGATAAAACGTGATGTGAACCATCCGTCCATTATCTGGTGGAGCAATGGTAATGAAAAAGGCTGGAACATTGAACTGGACGGAGAATTCCATAAATACGATCCGCAGAAACGCCCGGTCATCCATCCGCAAGGTAACTTCTCCGGTTTTGAAACTATGCATTACCGTTCGTATGGAGAAAGCCAGAACTACATGCGCCTGCCGGAAATCTTTATGCCTACTGAATTCCTGCATGGTTTGTACGACGGAGGTCATGGTGCCGGCCTGTATGATTACTGGGAAATGATGCGTAAACATCCGCGTTGTATCGGTGGTTTCCTGTGGGTATTGGCGGATGAAGGCGTGAAGCGCGTGGATATGGACGGGTTCATAGACAATCAGGGAAATTTCGGAGCTGACGGAATTGTAGGCCCTCACCATGAAAAGGAAGGCAGCTATTACACTATCAAGCAGCTATGGAGCCCGGTGCAGGTTATGAATACCGCTATCGACCGGAATTTCGACGGTAAACTCTCTGTGGAGAACCGTTATGATTATCTGAACCTGAACACCTGTCGTTTTATCTGGCAGCAAGTGAAGTTCCGTCGGTAACGGATGCTTCCAATACAACTACACGAATTCTGAAACAAGGTGAAGTGCAAAGGAAGCGATGTAGCAGCCCATGGAGTGGGAGTGGTGGATATCAAGACTTCTATTCTTCCCGAAGCGGATGCTCTTTTTCCTGACAGTTATAGATAAATATGGGTATGAACTTTGGCGCTGGACTTTCCCCGTAGATAAACTGAATCGGGAAACAGAACAGTTTTCTGCATCATCCGGCCGTGCATCCTATACGGAAACAGAAAAAGGTATTACGGTAAAAGCAAACGGGCGTACTTTTGTCTTTTCAAAGAAAGACGGGCAGCTGAAAGATGTATCTGTCAATAACCGTAAGATTAGTTTTGCTAACGGTCCCCGTTTTATCGGTGCACGTCGTGCAGACCGTTCCCTGGATCAGTTCTATAATCATGATGACGAAAAAGCCAAGGCAAAGGACCGTACTTACAGTGAATTTACCGATGCGGCAGTCTTCACGAAACTGGATGTGAAAGAAGAGGGGGGAATCTGATCCTCACCGCTAATTATAAACTGGGTAATTTAGATAAAGCTCAGTGGACAATTCATCCGGACGGCATGGCTACTCTTGATTATACCTACAACTTCTCCGGTGTGGTAGACCTGATGGGTATTTGCTTTGATTACCCTGAAGAACAAGTGCTCAGCAAGCGTTGGTTGGGAGCAGGTCCGTATCGTGTATGGCAGAATCGTATTTATGGCACGCAGTATGATATCTGGGAGAATGATTATAACGATCCTATTCCGGGTGAGACATTCACCTATCCTGAATTCAAGGGATATTTTGGCAGTGTCTCCTGGATGAGTATTCGCACGAAAGAGGGAACCATCAGCCTGACGAATGAAACACCTGATTCCTATATCGGAGTATATCAACCCCGTGATGGTCGTGACCGGTTACTGTATACACTTCCCGAAAGCGGAATTTCTGTTTTGAATGTAATTCCTCCGGTGCGTAATAAAGTAAATTCCACGGATGTGCGGTCCTTCTTCACAACCAAAATGGGTGGATGGCTCGCAAACGGGACGCCTTGTTATCCGGTTTGAATAAGACTTTGTAATTCCGGTTCAGGCGGAAAGAGATCAGCTCTTTGTCCTGAACCGGTAAGTAATATCATTCATTTCTCCTTGTACAATCTTGTAAAGCCGCTGGTTGGTTTGTTCAGACTTCAAGCCACCGCGGCTTTCTACGTAAAAGGCCCAAGTTTTATGTATTGGAAGTTCCGTATCGGGAATCCGTCAGGCAGTTCCTGCTTACCGGAATACCAACCCACTTTAACCGGGGCAATCTGCTGTTGCTGTAGAAAATTGGCAAAATACGCTACATCATAAGTATCTGCATCTCCACCCATAAAACAGACGCATGTAACAGCCTTTCCATACTTTTGTAAAAGTACGGAAAGGTTTTCTTCTGTCAGTGCTTCTCCGACATTTTGTTGCAGATAGGGACTATGGCAACCTTTACACCTGTTCGGACAGTTCGAAAGGTTGATTGCCAATGTCACCTCATCCGGTATCTCCTGAAAAACAATGTCGTAATCAGTGTACTTCAGCATAATATCTTCGGGCAGCCTCCTTTTGCCGGGCTTGAGAGAAATTGCTGATTCGTTTCATGTAGCCGATAACGCGGGTCAGATAATCCACGTTCTGGCTATGACATTCCGGACACTCTTTCAAGTATCTTTTGTCAATGTGGTTGCATTCGTTGCAGACCGTGTTAGGTATATTGAAAGTAAAGTAATTGCAGCCCTCAGTGGCGGCTACCCGAAGTAATTGCCTGTATTGCTCTTTGCTTAAGTGCTCTTCCAGATTCATGTGGAGTGCCGAACCACCCGTCAGATGCTCTATATACCTGTGTCCATGCATACGGAACTTATCGATGACGTTCAGCGACTCATCCTCTACGATGTAGAAATAGCTGTTATAGCACTCGCGGAATGTCTGAAACCGGCTTCTTTGTCCCATTTGGCATGTTTCACGCCTACATTCTCGGCCGGTATCATTTCGCAGTTAAAGAGTATATCTTTCGTTCGATATTTCTTATTGTATTTTTTCAACTATTCCCAGAATCTCCTGCACAAAAGCTTCATATTTAGGATTATCGTTGATTTCAATTCCCATGAATTGAGCGGCTTCCACCAGCCCGTTTACACCGATTGTCAGATATTGGCGTCCCATATTGATGTATCCGGCATCGAACAAAGGCAACATTCCTTTGCTTTGCAAATGCTTTAAGTTTTCGTTATAGGCCAGTTGTACCTTGTGTACCAGATCTACTACCTCTTCAAGGAAGAAATGATAAAGCAATCCGGATTTCACTGCATGCTGGATGCAACGGTTCAGGTTGATAGTCAACACACTTTTTGATCCGGTAGATACGCCGCCTGCACCCAGGGTGTAACTAAATCCGTTATCCTGTATTTCATTACGTAAGCGGCAACAACTACTTAACGAGTCGGCATTATCACTCATATATGTAAAGAAAGAGTGTCCTTCCGCATACATTTCAGCCGTAAAGTCACCGTATTCCTTATCCAGTACATCTCCGTCTTTGGTCAGTAAAGCCATTGTCTCTACGGGGAAAGTAAGAACGGCTTTGGTGCGTTCCTTATTGAACCACTTCATGAAACGCTTCTGTAACCAGCTCAATGATTCCCAATGGGGAGCGTTTCCGTCCGGGAAGACGAAATGTTCGAAAAGGCTATTGAAATAATATTGATCATAGTAAGCTACATTCCAGAATACTGCCTGAAAATTCCGTGCCCCCGTAGGTTGATTGATGGAATATACGATCTGTTCAAAACAATCGGTGATTATTTTATCTATGGTCCTTTGTTTGGAGGAAAGGTCGGCAAGTTGTTCCGGATGTTTATAGTAATCCTCTCCGTATTCTTTTTCTATGAAATAATTCATATACATCAGAAATTCCGGTGTGGCACAGGCGCCGCTGAGCATACTCGATACGATAAATACCATATTGATGAATCCTCCGCAGAAAGACTTCAGATTGGTGGGTGCCGTGGAGTTACCGCCTACGGATGCGGTTCCGCTGATCAGCCACGGATACATGGTGATGCTTGCGCAATAATTGGCAAGATTGGTTTCATCATTCTTATATATGAAGTGTTGGTTCAGCAATTCGATGTAGCGGTCTGAAAGTTCCTTGCCGTACATGTCCTTCAGACGGTCAGTCAGCAAACGGCGGTTCAGACGGATGAAGTTCGATTTGGGGAGCTCGCCTATCAGTGTGGCTATATTTTTATTTTCCACATTGGCGTTAGCGTCATACTTGCTACCGGTGGCAGGGTTGGAGGCATCGCAGTAATCCATCAGGAAACGGAGCTTGTCACGTACTTCCCGGTCTTCCAGATGTTTCTGTCTGTATAGCATGAACGCTTTTGCTACACTGTAATAGTGTTCAGCCATCAGTGCAATTTCTACCTGGTTCTGTATATCTTCTACACTGGTTCCATCACTGATGTTCACGCGGCTGAGTATGTTGGTGATCACATCTTGTGTGGCAAAACTGCCGACAGATAAAAATGCTTTACTAATTGCGTTCTTGATCTTGTCAAGTGAAAACGCTTTTTTTCCCATCTCTTTTGACGATGAAAGTCTCCGAATTGATCATACCTGTAATTTAAGATTTAACAAATAAATATTCTTTGTTTAGTTAGCTATACTAAATAAAACGACAAAATAAGGAGAGTAAGTAATAAAATGAATCTTGGAGGATGCATTCTATCGCTTTTCACCCGAAAGCCTGAATGATTACAGATAACGGCAGGTCTTCTGACTTGTTTCCGTTGTGGCGCCTTCCCGGTCTTTGCAGGACCAGTGGCTAAAGAGTGCCACAATCTTTTCTCCACATGGTGGGAGATGAAACTTACAGCTACGGGGATAGTCCCTGATTTTCACAGGATTCCCTTTTAATTCCATTTCACGCTTGCGGTGATTTGGAAACCGTTATCGCTGACAAAGTTAGAAATAAAATCTATAATCCAACGGATGATAGAAAAAAAATATTCCCAGCTTATATTTTTTGTTTTAAAAAGCATCTCCAATGATAATTTCCACTATCTTTGCCCCGAATTGGTTTCGGATGAACATTTCTGTCATTTGGATTAAAAGGGAATCGGGTGCAAATCCCGGACAGTCCCGCTGCTGTGAAGCTCCATAACTTTCTTGATAAATACTTTAGCCACTGGCTGTGAATTGGAGGCCGGGAAGGAATCAGAAAGGGAGTCAGTCAGAAGACCTGCCATTCGTTAAAGTCTGTTGCTACTCGTGGGATTAGGGGAACAGTACGAACGTATAATTGTTTTAATTTAATTAATGCGAAAGGGATGCCTATGAAAAAGGTATGTCCACGTTGTGGTGCAACATTTGATTGTATGCACGATCGGATTTTGTCATGCCATTGCGCTACGGTACGACTGAATGAGCAGCAACGTGCTTATTTGCAAAAAGAATTACCGGGCTGTTTATGTCATGACTGTCTGACGGCAGTCAAAGAGGGTATCGTTATGGATGTATGTGATGCACCCCTTTGTGATAAACAGAAGAACAATGATAAAAAAAGTATTGATTGCCAATAGAGGCGAGATTGCTGTACGTGTAATGCGTTCCTGCAAAGAGATGGGAATACGTACAGTAGCTGTCTATTCGGAAGCGGACCGTGCAGCAAAACACGTCATGTATGCCGATGAAGCCTGTTTGATAGGTCCGGCAGCTTCCAGAGACAGTTATTTGAATATAGAGAATATAATTCGTGCTGCCCGGCAGCATGAAGCGGATGCCATCCATCCCGGATATGGTTTCTTATCTGAAAATGCCGACTTTGCCCGTCGTTGCAAAGAAGAAGGCATTATTTTTATCGGGCCCTCTGCCGAAACAATGGAAGCGATGGGCGATAAAATCTCAGCCCGTAAACACATGATTGCAGCCGGAGTACCGGAAGTTCCCGGTACGGAACAACCCTTGCAGAGTGCCGGGGAGGCTGTGATGATATGTAATAAGATCGGCTATCCCGTGATGCTGAAAGCCTCTATGGGTGGTGGTGGAAAAGGTATGCGACTGATACATAGTGAGGATGAAGTGGTTGAAGCTTATAATACCGCCCGTTCGGAGTCTATGTCTGCTTTTGGTGACGATACGGTATATCTGGAGAAATTTGTGGAGGAACCCCATCATATTGAATTTCAGGTATTGGGTGATAATCATGGCAATGTGATTCATTTATTTGATCGCGAATGTTCTGTTCAGCGTAGAAATCAAAAGATTGTGGAGGAAAGTCCGTCTCCCTTCCTCACTCCGGAATTACGCAGAGAGATGGGAGAGAAGGCTGTAGCTGCCGCCAAAGCAGTGAACTATTCGGGTGCAGGTACTATCGAATTTCTGGTGGATAAGCATCGTCATTTCTATTTCCTGGAAATGAACACCCGTTTGCAAGTGGAACATCCCATTACGGAAGAAGTGGTGGGTGTGGACTTGGTGAAAGAACAGATCATGATTGCATCCGGTTATCCGTTGCATCTTAAACAGGAAGATTTGTTTCAGCGGGGACATGCTATCGAATGTCGTATCTGTGCGGAAGATACGGAGAATAATTTTATGCCGTCTCCGGGAATCATTAAGTTATTGGCTGAACCGAACGGTATCGGTGTCCGAATCGATAGCTATGTTTACGAAGGGTATGAGATTCCTATTTATTATGATCCCATGATCGGAAAACTGATCGTATGGGCCACCAATCGGCAGTATGCCATTGAGCGTATGCGCCGTGTGCTGTATGAGTATAAAATTACCGGATTGAAGACGAATCTTACTTATCTGAAGCGCATCATGCACAACCCCGATTTCGTAAAGGGAGAATACAACACGCTGTTTATCGAGAAAAACTCGCGTATGTTGCAGCGTCCTAACAGTAATAATGAAGAAATTGAGAATATTGCCATGATTGCCGCTTATATAGATTACCTGATGAACCTGGAAGAGAATTCTTCCACGCAGTCGTCTGATGGTCGTCCTATCAGTCGCTGGCGTGAGTTCGGTTTGCAAAAAGGAGTTTTACGTATTTAAAGAGGGAGGAAGTAGTTAATGGAAATACATATTGGAAACCGCGTTGCCGACGTGACGTTGGTCAGTAAAGAAGATAATAAAGTCCGGTTGAATGTTGATGGAAGAATCTACGATGTGGATATTGCCATGGCAGAAAACGGCAGCTGCTCCATCTTACACGACGGAAATTCTTACAATACGGAAGTCATCCGCGGTGAAGGAGGAAAAAGCTATGATGTGAATTTGTTCTATCGCTCTTATCATGTGGATATAGCAGATACCCAGGTGAAATACTTGCGTATGCGAAAAGGAGGAGAAGAGAGACAGGACGATAAGATTATTGCTCCGATGCCGGGTAAGGTTATGAAGATTCCTGTAAAGAAAGGGGACCGTTTGTCGGCGGGAGATATTGTAGTGGTGCTTGAAGCTATGAAAATGCAAAGCAACTATAAGGTCAATTCGGACTGTGTAGTGAGAGAAATCTTGGTGGTGGAAGGTGATTCAGTGAGCAGTAACCAGATTTTAATGACATTGGATATTATAAATGAAGAATAAGTATGGAAAGGACAGAAATATATAATCAGTTTGAAGAACTTAATAAGTGTGCCTCGCAGGGTGGAGGCATTGATAAGATAGAAAAACAACATGCTGCCGGGCGGATGACCGCACGCGAACGCATAGAAGCCTTGCTGGATAAAGGGACATTCAATGAGTTGGACAAGTTTGTAAATCACCGTTGCACCAATTTCGGAATGGAGAAAAAACAAATTCCAGGTGATGGCATGGTGACTGGTTACGGCAAGATTGACGGTCGTCCGGTATTTGTGTACGCCTATGACTTTACGGTGCATGGTGGTTCTTTGAGTGAAACTAATGCAGCGAAAATAGTGAAAGTACAGCAACTGGCACTCAAAAATGGTGCTCCGGTTATTGCTCTGAATGACTCGGGAGGTGCCCGTATTCAGGAAGGTGTCGGCAGTTTGTCAGGATATGCTTCTATTTTCTATCAGAATACGATTGCTTCGGGGTGATCCCTCAAATCTCAGCTATTCTGGGTCCATGTGCCGGCGGTGCCTGTTATTCACCTGCATTGACGGATTTTATTTTTTATGGTGAAAGAGAAAAGCCATATGTTCATCACAGGGCCGGATGTAGTGAAAACGGTTACGCATGAAGAAGTGGACAAGGAAGAGCTGGGTGGAGCCTATGCACATAGCAGTAAGAGTGGCGTTACTCACTTCATGTGTAACACTGAAGAAGAAACCATGCTGGCCATACGCGAATTGCTCAGCTTCCTGCCTTCCAATAATATGGAGGATGCTCCGCTTATTCCTTGTACGGATGATGCCAGACGTCAGTCAGAAGAGCTTCAAACTGTGATTCCGGAAGACCCGAACATTCCTTATGACATTAAAGATATTATAGAGCCTGTTATGGATAACCAATATTTCTTTGAAGTGATGCCTCATTTTGCAAAGAATATTGTGGTGGGTTTCGCCCGTCTGAATGGTCGTTCGGTAGGAGTTGTAGCCAATCAGCCGGCTTATCTGGCTGGTGTGCTGGATATAGATGCTTCCGATAAGGCTGCACGTTTCATCCGTTTTTGCGACTGCTTCAACATTCCGTTGATTACCTTCGAAGATGTACCGGGCTTCCTGCCTGGCGTGACGCAGGAGCATAATGGCATCATTCGTCACGGGGCAAAAATCGTCTATGCTTATGCAGAAGCTACTGTCCCTAAAATTACCCTGATAACCCGTAAGGCTTATGGCGGTGCGTACATCGTGATGTCCAGCAAACAGACAGGGGCAGACATCAATCTGGCCTATCCGCAGGCTGAAATAGCTGTAATGGGAGCCGAAGGAGCTGTGAATATATTATATAGAAATGTTACACCGGAAGAAAAATCCGGTCTGATCCAGGAATATGAATTTAAGTTTTCTAATCCGTATCGGGCTGCCGAGCGTGGTTTTATTGATGAGATTATCATGCCTCGTGATACCCGGTATAAGCTGATTCAGGCGTTAGAAATGACGCATAACAAGAGTCAGAGCAACCCACCTAAAAAGCACGGCAATATGCCACTATGATTTAGTTATGTTTCAATGTGTGCGTCTCCCCGTAGAAGTGATTTCTCCGGGGAGACTTTAAACGGATTATATGAAGAAAAAATTATATATGCTTTAAATTATGGAACTATTGAAGAACCTTTTTGAAGGATACCCTGATCTTTGGGGTGGAGGAGTGGCTCATTCCGTACTGATCCTTTCACTTGTGATAGCATTTGGCATTATGCTGGCTAAAATCAAAGTGGCGGGAGTTTCATTAGGTATCACATGGATACTTTTTGTGGGGATTGTATTCGGGCATTTTGATATGACTCTGAATGAACACTTGCTTCATTTTATGAAAGAGTTCGGTCTGATCTTGTTTGTTTACTCCATAGGGCTACAAGTGGGACCCGGTTTCTTTTTCTGCTTTCAAAAAAGGCGGACTTACCTTGAATCTGTTGGCTATGCTGGTCGTTTTTCTGGGAGTAGTCATCACGATTATATTACATTTTGTCACGGGTACGCCTATCACTACTATGGTCGGTATCCTTTCCGGTGCGGTAACAAATACTCCGGGACTTGGAGCTGCCCAGCAGGCAAACAGTGATTTGAACGGAATAGATGCCCCTGAGATAGCATTGGGATATGCGGTTGCTTATCCACTGGGTGTAGTCGGCATTATCTTGTCATTGATAGCCTTGAAATATATTTTGCGTATCAATACCAAGACAGAAGAGGCGGAAGCTGAACGTGGACTGGGACACATACAGGAACTCACTGTGCGTCCTATTTCGTTTGAAATCCGTAATGAAGCTATCGACGGAAAAAAAGATAAAAGATATACGTCCGCTGATGAACCGTGATTTTGTGATTTCGCGTGTACAGTATCATGACGGGCAAGGAACGGAATTGGCTAATTCAGATACGGTATTGCATCTGAATGATAAAATTTTGGTTATCTCTACCCCTAAAGATATTGAAGCTATTAGCGTCTTCTTCGGTAAGCAGATTGATATGCAATGGGAGCAATTGGACAAGAAACTGATTTCCCGTCGTATCTTGATAACGAAACCTGAACTGAATGGAAAGATGCTTTCCCAATTGAAGATACGTAATAATTTCGGAGCCAGTATTACCCGGGTGAATCGTTCGGGAGTAGACTTGGTTGCTGCTCCGCAATTACAATTGCAGATGGGCGACCGTGTTACTATTGTTGGTAGCGAGCTGGCGGTTAGTCATGCGGAAAAAGTATTGGGGAATTCAATGAAACGCTTGGATCATCCTAATCTGATACCTATATTCTTGGGGATAGCGTTAGGATGTATCCTGGGTAGTACACCTTTCCTATTTCCGGGCATTCCACAGCCGGTAAAGTTAGGATTGGCGGGCGGCCCTCTTATTGTTTCCATTCTGATCAGTCGCTTCGGTCCTCAGTACAAAATGATTACTTATACTACCATGAGTGCCAATTTGATGCTGCGTGAGATAGGAATTTCCCTTTTCCTGGCTTGTGTGGGATTGGGTGCCGGTAAAGGATTTGTGGAAACGGTGATTTATGACGGTGGATATGTCTGGGTAGGTTATGGTGTTATTATAACTATTGTTCCTTTGCTGATAGCCTGGCTTGTCGGACGATACGTCTTTAAATTAAACTATTATACGTTGATCGGAGTATTGGGTGGCTCAACCACGAATCCGCCCGCGTTGGCGTATTCCAATGATCTGACTTCTTGTGACGCTCCGGCAGTGGGTTATGCCACCGTTTATCCGCTTACCATGTTTTTACGTGTACTTACAGCACAAATACTGATACTTGCATTAGCTTAATTCCTAAACTTTAATTGAATCAAACATTTTCTCTTTTAGCTTGTTCTTTACTCCCCGTAAGATTATCTTTGCGTGGAGTTTTTTTATGTGAAAGAAAAAATGTAGTAACCAAGATGTATACAAATAAAGTAAAGAGAATAGCTGCCGTTCATGACTTGTCTGGTTTTGGGCGTGTATCCCTTACGGTTGTAATTCCGATTTTGTCTTCCATGGGCTTTCAGGTTTGCCCTTTACCTACGGCTGTGCTCTCCAGTCATACGCAATATCCGGAGTTTTCTATTCTTGACCTGACGGATGAAATGCCTCGAATTATTGCCGAATGGAAAAAGCTGGATGTACAGTTTGATGCTTTCTATACAGGATATCTCGGAGCTCCGCGTCAGGTACAGATTGTTTCGGATTTTATTGATGACTTCCGCCAGCCGGACAGCTTGGTGGTAGTTGACCCCGTATTGGGAGATAACGGACGGCTATACACAAACTTTGATGAATCAATGATTCGCGAAATGCGCCACCTGGCAACGAAGGCGGATGTGATCACCCCAAATCTCACTGAACTTTTTTATCTGATGGACAAGCCTTATAAAGCAGATAATACGGATGAAGAATTGAAATCTTACCTTCGTCTTTTTTGTCTGATGCAGGCCCTCAGGTGGTTATAATAACCAGCGTTCCTGTTCATGAAGAGAGTCACAAAACCTCGGTATATGCTTATAATCGGGTAGGGGATCGATATTGGAAAATTACTTGTCCGTATTTGCCGGCCCATTATCCGGGAACCGGGGATACTTTTACAAGTGTCATAACCGGTGCTTTATTGCAAGGGGACAGTCTTCCTATTGCTTTGGACCGTGCCACGCAATTCATTCTTCAGGGCATTCGTGCTACTTTTGGGTATGAGTACGACAATCGGGAGGGTATTTTACTGGAAAAAGTACTGCACAATCTGGATATGCCTATCCAAAGCGCCAGCTACGAATTGATTTAAAATGTAGTTATGTTACTCGTTGGCGGAATTTATTTCTTTTTGACGGGTTATGAATATAATTCACCACAGAGTAACACAGAGTTTCACGGAGTTATATTCTTTTGATTTCAAATTGATTAAACTCCGTGAAACTCTGTGTTACTCTGTGGTGAAAATTCATTACTATACCGAAATGAATAAATTCCGCCAACAGGTTTATGTTATTTGTTTGGAAGTGAAGCTTTTAATAAGATAGGTACTTCTGCCGGTTCATTTGCCACTTGTATTCCAGCTGCCGTCAGTGCTGCAATCTTTTCCTCGGCAGAGCCGGAATTACCGGAAATAATGGCACCTGCATGTCCCATTTGCTTTCCCGGAGGTGCAGATTGTCCGGCAATAAAAGCTACGACAGGTTTTGTTACGTGTTTCTTTATATATTCAGCCGCCAGTTCTTCTGCGTTTCCACCAATCTCACCGATCATGACGATGGATTCCGTATCCTTATCATTTTGGAACATTTCCAATAGTTCACGGAAGTAAAGTCCTACTACGGGATCACCTCCCATGCCAATAGCGGTAGATTGGCCCATGCCGTTGGCTGTAAGATGGTAAACAATCTCGTAAGTCAATGTTCCGCTACGGCTGATCACTCCGACATTTCCTTTTTTAAAAACGTTGCCGGGTAAGATTCCGGCCAGGCTCTTTTCCGGAGAAATTAAACCGGGGCAGTTCGGCCCGATCAGCATGGCTCCTTTCAGTTGAGTGAAGCGATACGCTTTGATTACATCGAGGGTAGGGATACCTTCGGAGATACAGATAATCAGTTTGATTCCGGCATCTGCGGCTTCCATGATAGCATCTGCCGCATAGCTGGCGGGAACAAAAAAGAATGGAGGCATTGGCCTGCGTCTTTTCCACTGCCTCGTACATGGTGTTGAAAACGGGAAGCCCGTCTACGGTGCTGCCTCCTTTTCCGGGAGACGTACCACCTACCACATTCGTACCGTATTCTTTCATTTTCACAGCATGAAAATGTCCGTCTCTGCCCGTAATACCTTGTACCAACAGGCGGGTCGATTTATCAATAAGTATGCTCATAATGTTTCTCCTTTCACAGATTTTATTACCATCAGGGTGGCTTCATTCATGGTTTCCGCTACCTGAAAGCGGTTACTGTCTTTTAATAGTTTCCTGCCGATATTTTCATTGGTTCCCGTCAGTCTTACAATGACAGGAATTTCCGTTTGCAATTGGTCGAAAGCCTGTATCAATCCTATAGCTACATCGTCGCAACGAGTGATACCGCCAAATATATTGATGAAGACCGCTTTTACTTTCGAATCATTCAGCAGTATCTTCATGGCTTCAATCACCTTCACGGGGTTTGAACTCCCACCGATATCCAGGAAATTGGCAGGTGAACCGCCATATAACTTAATCATGTCCATGGTAGTCATTGCCAGTCCGGCGCCGTTTACCATGCAACCGATGTCTCCGTCCATACGTACATAGCTGAATCCTCTTTCTTTGGCTGTAGCTTCGAGTTGTTCCTCCGGTGTAGGTTCGAAAAGAGCATATATATCGGGGTGGCGGTAAAGAGCGTTATCATCGAACACCATCTTGGCATCAATGGCTGTAAGGGTACCTTTAGCCGTCAACACTAACGGGTTGATTTCAGCAAGCGAAGCATTGTTTTCCATGAAGGCTTTATAGAGATTCTGAAGGATGGAAGTCATACGCCTGGCTTGTTCCGCCTGGTCAAAAAGCATGAATGCAAAACTCTGTGCCAGATATTGATGCAATCCTATCAACGGGTCGATATTATAGCGAATGATTTTCTCCGGAGTGTTGCGGGCTACTTCTTCAATATCCATTCCTCCTGCCGCGCTCATGATAAGCACTACTGAACGCGTGTTGCGGTCAATGGTAAAACTGACATAATATTCAGCTGCGATATCTACAGCTTCGCTGATTAAAATTCGGGTTACAGGAAAACCTTTGATGGTCATTTTCAGAATTTCCCGGGCGTGCTGTCTTACCAGTTCTTCATTGTCAGCCAGTTTTATGCCTCCTGCCTTTCCTCGTCCACCGGTCAACACTTGTGCTTTCACAACTACTTTGTCCACTTCTAACTGCCGGAAAGCTTTTTACGGCTTCATCGGGCGTATTGCATAACACATGTCGTTCTACCGGAATTCCATACTGGGAGAAGATTTCCTTTGCTTGATATTCATGTACTTTCATGGATCATGGATTATAGATTAGTATATGTCTCTAACAAATAAGATGGCTAAAAAGTTGTCAAATAAGTGATTAAGAACGAAAATAAGAAAAAGGATCGTTTCTGGTGAATGCTATTTGTTATAAGAAAAATATGGTAATAGCGATAAAAAATGACGTGTATTATGAAAAAAGCTTGTTTTATACTGTGAACTTTTCTGCCTTTTTGGTTAATTTTGCATATTAATCTCATATTTTAATATTAAACCGTTGGGATTCCTTGTCAGATTCGGAGTCAGGAATCCTTGGATGATAACACACGAACTGTGATGAACAGGAGAAGATTTTATCAACAGAGAAAACCTCCATGCTGTTTGCCATACTCGTATTTTTTTACTCAGGTATGTGTAGCCCAGGCATATAAATATATAAGTATGGAGGATGGTCTGGGCAGTCAGAAAGTTTATCGTATCCTACAAGATTCTTTAGGATATATGTGGTTCCTTACTCAGGAAGGTCCGGACCGTTACAATGGCAAGGAAATCAAACACTATGAATTGACGGATAAGGGACAGAAGCTCAATATGCAGTTTAGCCTGAATTGGCTTTACATGGCTGACGACGGTGTGTTGTGGGGAACTGGACGGAAAGGCCGCATTTTCCGCTATGGGCAGGGACGGGATCGGTTCGAACAGGTGTATATGCCTCCTTTACCGGAAAAGGGAATCTCTTCGCCGAATATTACATATAGCTATATGGATCATTCCGGACGTATCTGGCTTTGCAGTAAAGAACAAATGGCATTGTTCGATACCCGCACAGGAAAGATATCGCAATTATCATCCAGTATAATCAGTAATGTCACTTCTATTGCCCAGATAGATAGGGAAAACTTCTTCATAGGTACGGAGTCCGGGTTGTATCGGGCGGTATTGGATGAGTCTCGTATGTTACTTTCGTGTACACCGGCATATAATCTTCATGCACCGGTGAGCGAGTTATTCTTTTCAGCTGCTTTGAAGAAACTGTTTGTCGGTACTTTTAAGCAGGGAGTGTGGATTTGTGATCTTGATACTTCTCTCAGGAAAACCGGTCGGATGAAACCCTTAGTGACGTGAATATCAAACGTATTATCCCCTTTGGGGAAAGGGAAATTCTGATAGCTACTGACGGGAAAGGAATCTATCGTATGAATATTGATACATGTTATGCAGTTCCTTATATTGTAGCAGATTATAATATCCATAATGGAATGAATGGCAACAATATAAACGATGTGCATGTAGACCATGAGGGTCGCATCTGGATTGCTAATTATCCCAGTGGAATAACCATCCGCGACAATCGTTACAGCGGTTACCGCTGGACTCGTCATTCGGTTGGAAACCGCCAGTCACTTGTCAATAACCAGGTGCATGATGTCATTGAAGATAGTGAGGGTGACCTTTGGTTCGGTACCAGCAATGGCATAAGTCTATATAGTTCCGCTACGGGGAATGGCATTCCTTTTTCAGCACTTTTGATCATGAACTGGAAGATAAGAATCATATATTCCTGACACTTTGTGAAATCTCGCCCGGAATTATTCTGGCAGGTGGTTTTACCTCCGGTCTTTACCAGATAGATAAACGTGCCCTTACGGTTGACTATATTGCTTCTTCTCTTTTCTTTCATTTAGACCTGCGTCCCGATCAGTACATTCGTGACATAAGGAAAGATTCGGAAGGTAATATCTGGTCAGGCGGTTTTTATAATCTGAAATGTTTTGATCTTAAAAGTGGCAAATCCCGTCTGTATTCCGGTTTGAATTCTATTACCTGTATTCGCGAAAAAGACGATTCTTCGATGTGGATTGGCACTTCGGCAGGACTATATTTGCTAGACAAATTTTCCGGAAAATATCGCAGCATCGATATGCCTGTGGAATCTATGCATATCCATGCCTTGTATCAGGGAGACGATGGTGTGTTGTATATAGGTACCAGTGGTTCCGGGCTGGTGCTTTATAATCCCGAAGAAGAGGCCTTCGCTCAGTATTATACAGATAATTGTGCCCTTATTTCCAATAATATCTATACAATTCTTCCTAAACCGGACGGGGATTTATTGCTTAGTACGGAAAATGGAATTGTTCATTTTTCACCTCGTAGAATGTCATTTAATAACTGGACGCGTGAACAGGGGCTTATGAGTGTCTGTTTCAATCCCGGTGCCGGTATTTTGCATAGTAGCGGTCGTTTTGTCTTGGGAAGTAATGATGGGGTCATTGGTTTTCCTTCGGATATGCACATACCGGTCCCAACTTTTTCTCCGATGTTGCTTAGTGATTTGAATATATCCTATCAGCCTGTATATCCTGGTGATGAAGGATCGCCCTTGGAAACGGATATTAACGATACGAAAGTTTTGAAACTTAAATATGAACAGAACACTTTCTCACTGAGGGCTTCCTCCATTAATTACGACTATCCTTCTAATATTTTATACTCCTGGAGATTGGAGGGCTTTTATGATGAATGGACTACGCCTTCTTCCAACGGTCTGATGCGTTTCACCAATATCCCTTCGGGTAAATATATGCTTCATGTACGTTCCGTATCTAACGAAGAAAAGTATAAGAGTTATGAACAGCGCAGTATGTTGATTATCATATCTCCTCCGTTGTGGGCTACTCCGTGGGCTATAGCCGGTTATATTATGTTAGCTGTTCTGGTGTGTGTGATTCTGTTCCGCATCATTACACTGAGGAAACAGAAGAGGATTTCGGAAGAAAAGACACGCTTTTTTATAAATACAGCTCACGACATCCGTACACCTCTGACTCTGATAAAGGCCCCGTTGGAAGAACTACGGAACAAAGATATGGTGAATGAGGAAGGTAAGGGACATGTGAGCATGGCTCTGAGAAATGTGGATGTTCTTTTACGGCTTATAACAAATCTTATTAATTTTGAACGTATCAATACCTATTCATCACATATGTATATTGCTGAGTATGAATTAGGTACGTATGTGCCAGGCATTTGTGGCACATTTCATACGTATGCAAACATCAAGCATATCATGTTGACTTACGAAAGTAATTTTCAATACCTGAACGTGTGGTTTGACAGGGATAAGATGGATTCTATCATGAAGAATATCCTGTCGAACGCCATGAAATATACACCGGAAAATGGGAACATATATGTCAGTGCATCAGAATATGAGGATGGTTGGGGCATTGAGGTGAAAGATACCGGAATCGGTATTCCCCGCAATGAACAGAAAGGACTTTTTCATACCTATTTTCGAGGTAGCAATGCCGTCAACTTGAGGGTTAGCGGTAGTGGAATCGGCCTGGCATTGGTGCATAGGCTGGTGCGTTTACATGGTGGAAAAATAACTATAGAGAGTACGGCGGAACAAGGTACACTGGTAAGAATCATTTTTCCTAAGGGGAACAAACATTTTCGTAAAGCCAGTATCATATCTGCAACTCCGGAGCGATCTATCAGCATGCCGGAAGTTGTTACTCCGGCACTTTCTGCCGTTGAGCCCAAGCAGAGTGATGCTTCTTCCCGACGTATCCTCATCGTGGAGGATAATGACGATTTGCGTATTTATCTGGTGAATACACTTGGTGAGGATTATCTGGTGCAGTCCTGTCACAACGGAAAGGAGGCTCTTGAAATTCTGCCTGAATTTAAGCCGGATCTTGTGTTGTCAGATATTATGATGCCGGAAATGTCGGGAGATGAATTGTGTGCCGCCATTAAGGGTAATATTGAAACATCTCATATTCCGGTGCTTCTGTTGACTGCATTGGGTGATGAGAAAAACATGCTGGAAGGACTGAAGATAGGTGCGGATGATTACATGGCGAAACCTTTCAGCATCAGCATATTGAAGGCGAGTATCAACCGTTTGATTACCAATCGGATCTTATTGCATAAGAAGTATGGCAGTTCGGACTTTGAAACTGAAAAATGGCCGAAAGGGTGTCGGGATACACTTGACTGGAAATTCATAGCTTCCGTCAGGGAAAATGTGGAGAAGAACATGGCCGATCCGGATTTTACGGTAGATATGCTTTGTTCGCTTCACCACATGAGCCGCAGTAGTTTCTATAATAAAGTGAAAGCATTGACTGATTGTTCTCCGGCAGATTATGTACGTCTCATCCGTATGCAGTATGCTGCCCGAATGTTGAAAGAAGGCGAACACTCTATTACGGAAATAGCGGATATGACCGGGTTCTGCGATGCAAAATATTTCAGAGAGGTATTCCGGAAGCATTTCGGGGTCAGTCCGAGCGAGTATAGGGGAAAAGGGACGGTAGAAAAAGAAAATTCAGATTTAAAGCAAGATAATGATGGGAGTATGTCAAAATGAAGTTTAGAATGCAAATTACATGAATTACACAAATGATTCTTTTTTTTATCCTTCTGATAATCAGAACTTATCTGATTTGTTGTTTGTGTAATTCATGTAATTTGCGTTCTTTTATTCTGTTTTGGCACATTCTCTTATATTGTGGCATTGACAAGTAAGTTGATAAGTACTTGTGAAAGTCGGTTACGTTCGGTTTGTACATGGCACTCGGTAACTCCGGGAATAAATTTCAGGACAACATTCGGTTGTAGTCTGCGTCGTACTGTTCTTTCTACGTCTCTTGCCAGTCCGTTCAAGTTAACGTTCTGGTAATTGAAATCAAGAGTATTTGCCTCTATTTTCGACAGATCCAGAATGTCGCTGATAAGTTGTAGGAGAAGCTGGTTGTTATTCTCTATGATACTGATGAACTCTTCCCGTTCATGTTCATCCTCAGTGGTGGTCAGCAGGCTGGAGAAACCTATGATGGCATTCAATGGTGTGCGTATTTCGTGGCTCATATTAGCCAGGAATGCAGACTTTAGCCGTTCGGATTCCAGAGCTTTTTTCTCTAGCTGTTACCAGTGCCTTCTCTTGTCTCTTACGTTCTGTAATTAATAGTAGCGAACCTACCAATGATATCGGATTGCCCTGCTCATCGTATTGATTTACTACCGCATTCGTTTCAAGCCAATCTGTAAATTTTCGTTCTTCCACTTCAGTAATGATGCGAAACTCTTCTTTGGCATGTTGTAATTTTCCGGATGCAAGATTCTTGTGTATCTGCTGGATACGTTCCACATCTTCCGGGTGCATTTTCTGAAAGTATTCGGAGGCCTTTATAATGTGCGCCTGAGGAGTGGACCCTTTTTCTTTAGTGAAATTCATGTGGGCCAGTATTGAAGAAGTTTGGAGCATAATAGGGGTTATAAGCGTTTGACTCCATGGGGCTCCTTCATTATAAGAGTTAATTATAAGTAGTCGATGTTGTTTGGGGACTACGGTTGCATGGGCAATGGATAAACTTAAGTGTAGTAAGACAAAACAGAGGCTGATTATATGTTTCCAAGATAAAAAAAAAAAAGTCTCATAACCAGATTATTAAGTATTCTTTTATATTGCATTAATATTAGATATTAATGCAAAAACACAAAAAGTAAGGTTTCTTATAATTGCTTTTTAACTTTGTGTTAATAAAGATTGACTATTACATTCTGTTATTGTTGTGAGTTGTGGTTTTATCATGCAAAATTATGCTAACCATTCTGAGCTTTTGATAGGTCAGTTTTATTTTGTAGAAAATAAGGCTGCTTCATCAAAAACAGCCTTATTCATTTTCGAGGGAGATTTATCTTACCCCTTTACACATTCATGGCATTGGCACTCAGTGCCCCTACTATAGCCGAAGCTACCGCAATCACAATTTTGAGAATTTTATCCCAGATTGACTTTTTCATATTCTTTGATTAAATGATTAGTGATATTTTAACCCAGCGGATTTTCATCAGTCCTCCCTCGCCGCTACCGGATCCTCCCTGGTCACCGGAAGAGTTGCCACCTGACGAACTTCCGTCCTTGTTTACCAATGCCTCCAAATCGTAGAAGTCAATTTTCTGTCCGGCACGTGTTGCCGTCACATCCGGTCTGATGGTGGTTGATGGTCGGAAATTGATTTTCACGGCCTTAATGTTCTTAGCCGTGCAATCCTCCTTTTTCTCCACTCCGACGGTGCGCGCTGACAGGCTGAACACCCCGAAATCCTTGATGTTCACCGATTGTCCGCCATACAGCTTGTCAATCAGCGCCTCTACAAAGTTGGTGATTACACTTTTGATATCTCCCAAGGTGAGTGAACTTTTCTCCTTCATCACGTACGCCACGTCTTCCAGGTCGGCATTGTCCCCTAACGTTACCAGTTGCGGATAAAACTTTGCCACCGCATCCTCCTTTCGCGGATCTCTCCGCGGAATCTTTTGAATGGTACTCCCATAATCAATCATTTTTTAAAGTTAAAAAACAAGGTTATTTAATGATCCTTTTGGGAAAGTTGTCCGAATCCTCTTCTCATGCTTTTCTTAATTTGCTCTGCCATCATGGGCTTGCCGGAAGATTTTCGCTCTTTTCCCCTTTGGACATTGCAAATATACCCCGTTCTTTTCCCTTCCACTTTCCGCTTGAAGCTATTTGAATTTGTATGAAAAAAAGAGAATCTAAATGAGAAGTAATACCTTCTTTATTCCTTTCTGTTGTCGCTGTAAATGAGTACCTTTATACCATGTAAATCACTAAAAACAAACTTATGAAAGAAGAAAACTTAGATGAAAAAGTCCCTGTCCGCGCTTATACCAAAGCCGACCTTGCCATGCTTTACAATCCCGGTGTATGTATTACTACCGCCCTACAACTTCTTCGCCGGTGGATTTATGCTAACAGGCAATTGATGGCGGAACTGAAGGAAGCGGGTTATAACAAGAACCGTCATTCTTATCTGCCTCTTGAAGTGAAACTTATATTCAGGTATCTCGGTGAGCCTTAAATGGTTTGAATCCGGCGAATGAAATATTGGTGCTTTTTGTAAAGAAAATGCCAATATATGTAACGGTGATAACTCTACTTTCAAGAAACCTTTTCATCCTCTATTCCCCTTGTTCCCTTGTCAACTGATAAATAGAGAGTATGCGAAATTTAAAACGGCAATACTCCCTCTTCCTTATCGTCTTTCCCGTCCTTTTCATCCCGGTTCTTTTCCCTGAATCCATTGTTTACCTCATCATTTTGCAGGTCTATCACTTCATATTCGGTGCTTCCCTGACTGTTCCTTCTTGTCCTGAACCCGTATTTTTCGAGCGACATCACCAGTATCTGTATCGTCTGCCTGTTCACCTGTATCTTTCCGTAAATGGCTATCTTACTGAGTATGGTGGCTGCGGGCATCCATTTCACGCACGTCTCTCCGGGCTCCGGCTTCCGGAAGTATACGAGCAGGTTTTCCTCCACCGGATCCTTCATTCGGTGCAGTTCGTTGTGGCGGTTCAGCTCGTCTATCTCTTCTCCTTCGTACCAGTATTGGTACCCCTGCTTTAGCAGGGCATGCGCCTGCGCGTATACTCCCTCGTAGTTGACGGGTGTCCTGTAATCCAGTGAAATGATGGATGAGGGCAGGAACCGTCTGTTTCCCCCTATGTCCTGCAGGCATTGGCGGCTGTTGGTGCTGGCAATGAAAGATGCGTGCCGTATGAAGGTGTACGCCTGCGCGTCGTACGCTTTCCGTTCCGTGACGCTCTCCTGTGTGATTACCCTCTTCAGCCCCGCCAGGTCTCCGACCCTTGCCCCTTCGAACTCTTCCATGTTGATGATGAGGTGGGTGCTGAGCAGCAGCTGGTGGTCCTTGTTTTCGGGGTTGGCCATTCCGTTCCGGTAATATTCCCTCCACTCGGGCGGCAACAGCCTTCTTATCCATGTGCTCTTTCCCTTTCCCTGTTCGGAGTAGAGTATGATTACCAGGTGGTTCACGGTGTCGTCCTGCAATGCACAGGCCAGCATTCCCACGAACCACCTCCTGAAACTTTTCCTCCAGAACTCCTGGTCTTCGGCCTGTACGGTATCCGCCAACCGGCCGATGTAATCGGTCACTCCGTCCCATGGTTTCAGTTTCCCGATATACTCCGTGAAGGGATTGAAGTCCCTGGGGTATGAAGAGTCAATGACCGTCTGCAGGTAATTTCGGAAGCACTTGATTCCCGCCAGTTGCAGGTCGAGGAAGATGGCGTTGTAACTTCTTGTCCTCATGGGGCGGAACCTGCCTTTCCATCTTTCTTCCTTCTCGTTGAAGTTGCGGTATTCCAGGCGGTCCAGTATCACGTTCCTTCGGAAGTCATAATGTGTTTCCAGGAAGTCGAGTACCTGGTTTATGGTGTCCGGTTTTTCTTGCTTTCTCCCGAGCGCCTCATACGTCTTGTCGGTATAAATATACGCGTTTCGTATGGGTGCCGCCACATCAAACTCTTCACTGCCTAACTTTTCCTGTGCCAGGCGTATCACGGTTTCCTCTTCCAGTCCTTTTGCATAACACTTGTTGCCCAGGGCGAACATGAAGCTGTCCCGGTTTCCCGGTTCAAACTTTGATATTCTCTTTACTGAGAGCACCGCCTTGTTGAATTCCATCTTTTCCCACGGCTCGGCTTCCGGTTTACCGGCCTCTGCTTTCTTGCCCTCCGATTTATTCCCGCTCTTGGGCTTCCCTTCATTCTCCGGCTTATCACTCACCACTTTACCACTTATCACTTTCCTTCTCCCCGGCTGTGGCTTTTCGGGTGGAATGATATTTGTCAGTGTCTCGTCCACCTCTTTCAGCAGTCCTTCATTCATGTACGCCTTTTCATCGAAGGAGGTGAAGAACCCCCTTGATATGTCCTTTCCGCTTCCGTCCACTTCCACGCCGAGCAACTTTTCATAATATTCCTTGCAGGCGTTGTACATGGCCAGGTGATGTTTTTCCAACGTGCTGAATCCTACTTTTTCTTTTTGCGGCTAACGTAGCCCTTAGCCGGGTGGCATAATCCGTTTTCAGGAACACGAAGACCTTGAACCCGTGTCCTTTTGGAGTCAGGAAAGAAGCCAGCGTGTCGGGATCCCCATTGATTTTCCCTCTCAGCTCTTCCAGCTTCTCTTCGGGCTGGTCGTCAATGTCCAGCAGGGTGATGTGCGTGTATCTTATCACGCTGTATGCCTGTCTTTTCTCCCGATATCCCGCCGTGACGGTATAGAAGGGCAGCTGCTTCTTCACATTATTCGCCTCTTCCATCTTTCCTTGTCCTACTAACAGTCTGATTTTGGATACGCTTTTCGCATGTATCCCCGTTGTGATGTTCTCAATTACTTTCCGGAGTGTAATCTCTCCCCGGACATTGCTGAATCCGCTGTATGCGGTAACCGGAATATTTTCCATTTGTTTTTAGTTATTTAAATCCGCCTTATCGGCGCCGCGAAGTAGGGGATAATATTCAGAATGGCAAAAACGCCTTTTATTGCTGAAAGGCGTTTTTGCACAATTTTGTCTGTTCACTTATTTTTTCTTTCTTTTTTTCGCTTCCTCCTCTTTTTCCAGAAACACTTTTCTCAGATTAATGATATCAGTATTAATGCTTTTCAGTGTCAGGAATCCTTTTTCCTGCTTTCCCTTTTCAAAGCGTGCGATGTGCTCCAGTTTCCTTGCCAGGTCCATGGTTCCTTTGATTCCCGTTTCTTTTTTGTGGCGGATGAGCATGTTTATCCATGGAGTGAGGAACTCCTCCCTTTCTTCTGCCCCGACTAGAATCCGTTCTCCAAACGCTTCATTTTCAACTAACAGGATATTGACCCTGTCTTCTTTTCTCTCGATTTCGATGCTGTAATGATCCTTGTTAATGAGCTCAATACTCAAGATTGTGTTTTTTAGTCATAAAATCACAATTTTAGAAGTTGGTAATTTATTTTAAATTCGCTATTCGAAAGCAAAATTAACGGTTCTATCTGTAATATCTGTTGTTTCCATCTGAAAAAGTGAATGTTTTTTGTTCCATGTGTTACACACGGAATGGTAAATAGGTATGGGGACCCGCTACCTATTATTTATAGAATGTGTGTAACAAGGTCTAAAGAAAAAGTTAGGAAAATACGCGCCTGTGGGTGTGTATACGCGGGTACATTATTATAAAAGGAAGTTCAATGTTGGGAGCTTGTCGGGTAGGGAACGTGGGGATGATGAAATGGTGGGTAGGGTAGGGAAATAAATGTGGTGTCAATAATGATTGTCGTAAATGATGGGTGTTTTTTAATCGTTCGTTTAATGTGCACAAAGATAATGCCCGGAAATGAAACAACAAAATATTCTGATAAAGAAATACTAAATATTTTCTTTTTGCCTATATATATTACTAATACATAGACAGTTACCTCTGAAATAAAATTGTGATTTTGCGATTACTTTCTTATTGAAAGAATCTTAGTGCGAAAATAGCCTTCCGACGTGCCTTTTAAACGAACGATTAAAAGATGAATTATCCTCTTAATCCATTCGTTTATAGTTCTTTACCTGCGAGAATAAACAAGGTGATGAACAACAGCGAAAAAACAATGGGCAAGAGGAACACAATACTTGCCATATCTTACATAAAGTGTTCGCAAGTGATTGAAATTCAAGTGTATGCAAGGATTTCAAAGCCCCGGGAGAACACCCTTTTCTGAAATAGCCCCTGACATGGAAGCGGATAAAGAGACCGAAATATGGTATGCAATGCGTGCCACATACCGTAGAGAGCCTGATGCCATGCGTCTTCTTGAAAAAGAGAAAATGGGTTGTTTCGTTCCCATGCAATACAAGATCAGCATAAAGAAAGGTAAGAAAGTCCGTGCTCTGGTTCCCGTTGTACACAACCTGCTTTTTTGTCCATGCCCGTCCTTCCGAGGTGAAACGCATCAAATCACAGGTAAGCTATTTGCAATATATTACGGATACCCGTAGCGGTCAGAAAATCATTATCTCCGACAGTGAGATGCAACGCTTTATTGCAGTAGCCGGTACTTACAATGATCATCTCATGTATTTCCAACCTGATGAACTGAATCTGTCCAAAGGTACCAAAGTCCGTATAACGGGCGGTGACTTCGAGGGTCAGGAAGGCGTCTTCCTGAAAGTAAAAGGCGCGCGTGACCGCCGTGTGGTTATCGAGATACAAGGTGTTATCGCCGTTGCGCTTGCCACCATTCATCCGGATCTTATAGAAGTAATCAAATAATTGGCGATCAGCCGTTGCCATTGAACAGCTGATAAATCATAAATTATAAATCATAAATCATTATGTCTCTTTCCGAAGAAGCACTAACTCTTCAGCGTGCCGCGCACGATCTGATGTATTTGGGCATGGACGGCAGTCCGGTCTATAGCGACGACCTTTCCCGTCGTAATGGTGAAGTTTATCGCCTGACTACGGCTTTGTATAATTCCGGTGTTAAAGGTTCTACAGTTGAAGAACAGGCTAATGTTTGTCTCGCTCTTCTGATGGGCTATAGTGCCTCATTTATTGATCACGGTGAAAAACAAAAGCATATCCAGGAGGTCTTGGATCGTTGTTGGGATATTCTTGATGCTCTTCCTGCTTCGTTGCTGAAACTTCGTCTGCTTACTGCCTGTTATGGTGAGGTGTTTGATGAGCCTTTGGCTGATGAAGGCCGTATTATCATTGCTTCCTGGGATTCAGAGGAGATTACTCCCGAACAGCAAGAAGCCATTGAAGAGTTTCAGAATGTAGTGGATAATCCTTATCCTTGGGAAGAAGTGGAAGGTTAAGCATCCTAGGATGTACTCATTTTTATTCTCATCATTTTAAGAAATATCCCTGTTTGTCACAACAAACGTATCAAATGTTATAAAATCTTCAAAAAACTGGTTGTGGTCGGTAAAAGCACAATGGTATGACATTATGGTTTTAAGTTTTGACGTATACGAGTTGATAGTGCTTGTAGCCTGCTTGGTTAACATGCTAAGGTCATTGTTCAAATTAAAGAGCATTTTTGAAGATACAAACATGCTGGTTGGTATTATAGATAACGTCTTCCATAGGGATAAGAGGAATCAAAGTATTGTATCAAAGGCTTGATGACATGAAAAAGTGGCAAATCACACAGATAGCTCCGCTACTTAGTAATTGGAAACAAAAGTTAGATAGACTTCAGAATTTATTAGCTCTGAGAAAGAACCCGATTTCGATTAATTATGTCTTGAAAGAATGTTCGTGTATCCTTCATTGCTTGGAGGATAGGACTATCTGCTTACATATATTGTACTTAGAATAATAACAAATTAAATATGGAACTTAAAGAAAAGAAAATCTGTGTAGTCGGACTCGGCTACGTTGGCTTTGCCATTGGCTCGTCTGTTCTCAACCAAATATCAGACCGTCGGCTTCGATATGAATCAGCGTCGTGTGGATACACTCATGGCTGGTCACGATGCAACACTCGAAGTCGCTGACGACCTCCTACAGGATGCTGTCAACAACTGCGGTTTTGTTTGCACCACTGACCTCGACAAAATCCGTGACTGTAACGTCTATATTGTTGCCGTGCCAACTCCCGTCAACGATGACAACACTCCCGACCTCAAACCTCTTTGGGGGGCAAGCGAGACTGTTGGCAAGGTTATCAATAAGGGAGACATTGTCATTTATGAATCAACCGTTTACCCTGGCGTGACCGAAGAGGAGTGCCTACCTATAGTAGAAAAAATCAGCAGTTTGAAGTTCAACGTTGATTTTTATGCAGGCTACTCACCTGAGCGTATTAACCCAGGTGACAAGTATCACACCGTGGAGAAGATTAAGAAGGTTACCTCTGGTTCAACTCCTGAAATTGCCGAAATCGTGGACGGACTCTACAATTCCGTGCTCGTCAATGGCACACACAAAGCTCCGAGCATCAAGGTGGCAGAGGCTTCTAAAATCATCGAGAATAGCCAGCGTGACGTGAATATCGCTTTCATGAATGAGCTTGCCAAGATTTTCAATGCTATGGGCATTGATACTCATGACGTTATCGAAGCAGCTGCATCGAAGTGGAACTTCATCAAGCTCAGTCCGGGTCTCGTCGGTGGTCACTGCATTTCGGTTGATCCGTACTACCTTATTCAGAAGGCACAGGTTTATGGTGTGCTTCCTCGCATTATGCACTCGGCTCGTCGCTTGAATGACGGTATGGGCGCGTATGTTGCTAATCAGACTGTGAAGTGTATGAACAAGAAGGGGGTGATGGTGAAGGATGCGAAGATCCTGATTCTCGGTATCACCTTCAAGGAGAATTGCCCAGATTGTCGCAACACCAAGATTGTGGACATTTACCACACGCTTACTGAATACACCCAGAACATCACCGTTTACGACCCATGGGCAAGTGCAGAACGCTCCAAGCACGAGTATAAGATCGATATCGTCTCTGAACTACCAGCTGGCAAGAAGTATGATGCTATCATTCTCGAGTGGCACATCGTGAGTTCATCGACCTTGATCTCATTGCCTTGAAAGCAAGCGAACGGTCGGTCATCTACGATGTAAAGGGAATTTTGCAACGTGATATTATAGACGCAAGGCTGTAGCAGAGCATAAGAGTATCGTGAAATACTAGACCGTATAGATTGCCATCATATAAATTGATAGTTCCGCTACGAATTTAAATCGTAGTGAATCTTGAACAATAAAAAGAAAGGAGGAGGCTTTTATGCCTCAATAATCCACCTGCTCTTAAATGAGGCGGCATCAACCTGAAAGAGCTTTGTAAGATAGAACGTGTAAGCTATATTTAAGATATATAATTGTTTAGGGCGACTATCCTATAGGAAACCATCTTCAGAGATGGAGAATTTTCCAAGTATGGGGGCTCAAATACTCGTCATTGATACTCCAAGCCCAAATTAAACATTCAAGACACGGGATTTTTTTTACAACTTTGTAGTTAATCTGCTTAGCTGTATTGCTGCATACTGCTTTTCCCAAAAGAATCTCGACTATTAGATTTGAAGAGATACGTTGATAATTAGCTTACTTTGTCTTGATTGTTTTCATTGAACTGACGTTAAAATAATAAATGACAGATAGCAGTTTTAATACTAAAATAAAGACAGCTATAAAGTGGAGCGTAATCACTGAGATTACTGCCAAAGTTGTTACGCCAATCAGCAGTATGATATTGGCTCGATTGCTTGCTCCTGAGGCTTTTGGAGTTGTAGTAACGCTTACGATGCTAATATCGTTTGCAGAGATCTTCTCTGATGCTGGTTTTCAGAAATACCTAGTTCAGCATGACTTCAAAGATGATGAGGATAGGGTTCAAAGCACCAACGTTGCCTTCTGGACGAATTTTATAATGTCTCTCTTTATTTGGGCAATCATAGCCTTTTTTAGGAATCCTATAGCTGAGATTGTTGGTAGTCCTGGTTTGGGATATGTTTTAGCTATTGCAAGTATAAGCATTCCGTTGGCATCTTTCTCAAGTATTCAGATGGCTCTATATAAGCGTGACTTTGACTTTAATACTTTATTCAAGAGTCGTATTATCGGTGTTCTAATACCTATTATTGTTACAGTTCCGCTTGCGCTTATTTTGAAAAAATTATTGGGCATTAGTTATAGGAACAATAGCGAGAGATGTGGCTAATGCATTAGTACTAACATACTATTCAAATGGATTCCTCATTTCTTTTACAGTTTTTCTAAACTGAAGGAAATGTTTGCTTTCACTATGTGGACTTTGATAGAGTCTTTAAGTATATGGGCGGCTTCTTACCTTGATATTTTTATTGTTGGTAAGTGCCTTGATGCGTATTATTTAGGTATATATAAAATTTCCATGATAACAGTAGTACAAATATCTGGTTTGATAACATCTGCGGTAACGCCTATCGTGTTTTCTTCTCTATCTCGTATGCAAGATAATAAAGAGGGATTCCGAAATGTTTTTTTTAAATTTCAGAAATTTATTGGAATGATAATTTTGCCTTTAGGCTTTGGATTTTATTTTTATAGTGATTTGATTACTGACATATTGCTCGGGAGTCAGTGGGGCGCAGCTGCTGATTTTATTGGGCTGTATGGCTTTTCACTATGTATTCTGGTTATTTTCTCTTATTTATGTAGCGAAGCTTATAGGGCATTAGGAAAACCAAAACTCTCACTTTTGGTACAAGTGTTGTATATCTTAGTTTTTATTCCCGCTTTATTATGGGCGGTTACTGTTGATTTTGAAACTTTATATGTTGTTCGATCACTATCTTGTTTTGCAATGATTCTAATTAATTTAACAGTAATGTATTTTGCTGAGAAAATTTCTCCTATTCAAATGATAAAAGAATTATCTCCCGCAATTATCTGTACTGTAATTATGAGTATTTGGTCTGTTCTTAGTACTTCTTATAACGATGGATTTTTGTGGACGGTCATTTCTATATTTATTTCGATAATCCTTTATTTCTTGTCTCTTACTTTTCTTTTTCCTAAAGAAAAAGCTTTGCTATTACAATTCGTAATAAGAAAAAAAAAGATAAAGTGATATAATGTAATATTCTAATTGTAAATTATAAACGATGACAAAGATTAAAAAAGCAATTAAGCAACTAAGAAAAACTATATTTTATAGGACATCACATTTTTGGCCAGATAAAATGTATTTGTGCATAACTTACTGGCTTTTAATGGGTGGTAAACTTGATCTCTCTAATCCTAAAAGGGTTTAATGAAAAGTTGAATTGGTTAAAATTATATGATAGGAATCCTCTTTTTGTTCGACTTGCCGATAAATATGAGGTAAAACAATTTGTGGCAGATGTTATTGGAAAAGAGTATGTAGTTCCGAATTTGGGTGTATGGGACAGGATTGAAGATATTGACTTTGATTCGTTACCTAACCAATTTGTTATAAAAGGTACACACGATAGTAGTGGAGCAACAATTTGTAGAGATAAGAAATCGTTTGACGTTCAGGCCTTGGCAAAAAAAATATGAGCCAATAATGAATAGAAACTACTTTTGGATGTGGAGAGAGTGGCCTTACAAGAATATAAAACCTCGTGTTATTGCTGACACCTTTCTCGACGATCATACAGCCGAAGGCAGAAGCATCTTGCTACGTGATTACAAATTTTGGTGTTTCAATGGTGAACCGCGCTATATGTATTGTACGGTGAAAGACAAGAATATCTATGAGAACTTCTATGATGGTGATTTTAAGCCTGTTGATATCAATCACGGATTCCCACGTCACAAGCCTGAATTTGAGAAGCCCACTGACTTTGAGAAGATATGGAAATTGGCTGGTACGTTGGCAAAGGCTAGTCAAACAGCGTTTGTGCGTGTTGATTTTTTTTATGTTGAAGGAAGGATTTATTTTGGCGAATTCACATTCTATGATTGGGCAGGATTGAAGCCATTCTCAACTCCCGAACAAGACTTAGAATTAGGTAAACTCATTGATCTTACAAAGATAAATCCGACACGGACATAGGTAGAGTGTGACATAATTGCTATTTGATACTTATGTTTACTTTATCTATCATATAACAAGGCGATTGCCATCATATAAATTGATAGTTCCGCTACGAATTTAAATTGTAGTGAACCATGAACAATAAGAAGAAAGGGACTTCTATTACTTGAAAGTCCGTCTGTTCTTAAATGAATATGATGGCATCAATCTAGAAGACTCCTTAGTAAGTTATACCAAGAAGTGGAATTGTTTAGGAAACATCTTACCGAAAAACATCTCCGGAAATGGAGAATTATTTCGTTTCAGTGAAATCAGAATTTGAGGTCAGTAATTAAGGAAGTTTGTCGGGCTGCAATAGGTATAATGAATCTTTGTTGATAAAGAAATTACTGTGTATTTATGATCCTATCATTGATTTTTTATAATCTAACTATGCTTTTTTTGTATATATCTTTGTTCTCGTCCGCGGGAAAAAAACGCAAAAAAGTCTATATTGCTTGCCTATTTTATATTAGCATTTATATCAGTGATAAGGTTTGATATAGGTAGTGATTATGAAAGTTATTGGATTACTTTTTGATGAATTCTCTCAATTTAGCATTAAAGAGCTTAATTATACCAATTTGGCTCTATTTTATTCCATTAAAGAACCTGTTACGTTTCTGGCTATCTTAATATTTTCTCATTTTCCTGGTGCGCCTATATGGATTTTTGGTGTCTATTCATGCTTAACAATATATTTTATTTATAAGACAATAGAATATTGGTCTCCGAATAGCCATGCGCTAAGTATATTCATTTTATTTATATCTTACCTTATCTTTGAAACTTGGGATTGGGTGCGACAAGGATTGGCAATGTCATTATTGTTATACTCTTTAACCTTTTTAGACAAAAAAAAACAATAAGAATTTTATTATTTGTTTGATATGTGCTTTTTTTTAGTCATTTTTCATCAATGGTTTTTGGGTTAGTATATTTTATAAAAGATATAAAACTAAATAGAAATGTATTATTAACTATAATAGTTACATCGTATATTTTAGGGGTTACAGGAGTATTTGGACAACTATTTGGGCAACTATTTTCAATGTTACCGATTTATGCAGAGGCTTATGCAGACAACAGCCGTTTTACTGATGCAGAGAACACGAATTTCAATTCCTTAGGTTTTTTGTGTTTAGCAATATGGTATGGAGTTCTTACCTATCAATTGTATAAAAAAACTATTTTTTGGGCAACATTATGTTTGTCGGCGCTCTCTTAACTATGATGTCTGGTAATAATTTATTGATCAGCCGAATCGCGTGGTATTTTACTTCTTTTCAAATAGTTGCTGTACCCATAGTGCTTAATCAAGCAAAGCTAAAACAAATATCAAAGTTGTTAATGTATGTTCTAATTATTGTAATGTTTGTCCGGTTTAATAAGAGTTTACTATATAAAACAGGTATTAGAGGTTGTTCTCCTTATGAAACGGTATTCTCGGATGATTATTCTAATCATAGTTTTAGATTTAGAGAATATAGATTGAATTATTGATTGTTTGCTTAAGTTTTGTCATAAATAAACGTGATGTTTATAAATAATAAATTCGAGGTGTAAATATGGTAAAAAGGTTTTATTTGTAGCAACTGTATTCAGATTCTTACATTTTGAAAAGAGTGATATGGAAATTTTGAAGAAGAAGGAATATGAGATTCATACTGCTACTAATATGACAGGTTACGACTGGTTAAGTGATGACGGCTCATTAGACTATTTGGAACTTCATAAGCATCAGATAGACTTCGGAAGGTCGCCATTTTCAAAGAATACTTTCGAAGCTTATCGTCAATTGAAGGTGTTGTTAAAAGAAGAACATTTTGATGTAATACATACTCATACACCTGTTGCATCTGCTATTCTAAGGCTTGCAGCCATCTCAACGAGAAGAAAAGGTACTAAGGTAATTTACACGGATCACGGTTTCCATTTCCATAAATCTTCTCCTCGTAAGAATTGGATATTATATTATCCGATGGAATATATTTTGGCGTATTACTCAGATATGATTATTACTATTAACCGCGAAGATTACAATGTCATTCAGAATTTTCCAGTTAAAAAAAAAATATATTCAAGCGTTGGAGTAGATATTGATTCCATCGCAAATCTCATAGTAGATAAGAAAAAGATTAGGGGGAGTTTAATATTCCAGAAGATGTATTTTTGATATTGTCTATTGGGGAATTATCTATAAGGAAAAACCAAGAAGTTATTATAAGAGCTTTGTCTAATGTTAAAAATAGTAATGTTTATTACTTGCTGTGTGGAACTGGTGACAGACAAAGTTATTTAGAAAATCTGACTAAAGAATTAGGTGTTAACGACAGGGTGATTTTTGCAGGATACCAAACTCATGATAAGGTTAAGCAGATAGCGCATTCGGCTGATTTAGGTGCACTTCCATCTCTTATAGAAGGTTTTGGACTGGCTGGTATAGAACTTATGGCAGCAAGTAAGCCCGTAATAGCATCTGGTGTCCATGGTATTAAAGATTATGTTCTTAATGGAATTACTGGCATTGCATGTTCACCTCATGATGTTGACGGTTTGCCCAAGCAATAGAAACATTTATTTCGAACAAGGTTCTATATCAAACTTGTTGCCAAAATGCTTTTAATAAGGCTAAGGAGTTTGATGTTGATATTGTAAAGAAAAAGATGGTAGAAAATTATGAAGAAGTTTTGAATTGAAATGGAAGATTTGTTTTTTTACAGATAGGTATCCTTTCAATACTAGCGAAGCTTTTATTGAAAATGAAATTGATATTATGGCAGGTAACTTTAATCGTGTATTTGTATTGCCATGTGGGGTGATGGTTAATACTGCAACATGTAGAGCTGTACCTGACAATGTCGTGATTCTCACACCACCCGTCTCTGATGATATATATAAAGAAAAGCCAAGTAGATTAAAAAAAAATATTATGGGCCTTTAGACATTTAATTCCGTGGTTCTTCCTATGCTTTTTTACATCGGCATTTTATAAGGAGCTATATTTCTTAATAATGAAAGTTGGTTTCACACCGGCTAGATTTATTCGAGTGTTAAGAACATTAGCTCCTGCTCTTAGGAATAAATGTCATTATTTAAGATTGCTACGGAGCTATAACATAAAAAATGCGATAGCATATTCGTATTGGCTTGAACCGACGATCTTGTATTCTGATGATATTATCGGGAAAGGGAAAATTTCAAGGAAAATTAGTCGCACCCACAGATGGGATTTGTATGAGGAAGAAAGTCCAATAAATTATCTTGCTTTCCAAAAGCAGATAATAGCTTATATAGATGATTTGTTTATTATTTCAGATAATGGTAGAAAATATTTAACTGAAAAATATCCTGAGTTTAGAAATAAATTCAAGATTTCGAGATTAGGTACGAAAGATCTTGGTCTAAATGCAAAATCAAATGATTCTGTATTCCGTATTGTTTCTTGTTCAAATATTATACCTCTTAAACGAGTTGACATGATTCTTGATTCCTTATCATTACTTGACGAAGAATACAAAAATATTGAATGGGTTCACTTTGGAGGGGGCAGTATTTTGAACATATAAGTAATCTTGCCCATGATAAGTTGAAAAATATTAACTATGTTTTGACAGGACAAGTGTCTAATGCTAAAATATTAGATTTCTATAGAAATAACCATGTTGATTTGTTTATTAATGTGAGTAGTTCTGAAGGTATTCCTGTTTCTATAATGGAAGCAATCTCTTTTGGAATACCCGTTGTTGCCACCAATGTGGGAGGTACGAATGAAATCGTTGTTGATGGAGAGGATGGTTTTCTCCTAGGTAAAGATTTTGAATTAAAAGAATTATCATCCCTTATAAGCTATTTAATTGATAACCCTATAAAGTTGGAAAATTTAAGGCATGGTGCCAGAAATCTTTGGAGCTCTTTGTATTCGTGTTCTTCTAATTATTTGTCTTTTTACAATAGTATTCTTAAATAATATTGCAATGAATATAGCATTTGTAATACCAAGTATGTTAAGAGGTGGAGCTGAACGAGCGATGTCTATCTTATGTAATGAATTTGCACGAAAAGGGGATGTTGTATTTTTGTATTTAACAGAAATTGCTGATAATGTTGAATATCCGCTGGTAGACGACGTTAATTTAGTTGATTTAACAGTCAACTTAGAACCATATATAAGGAAGATTCCTATTTTTATTAAGAAGATAAAGAAACGAATCAAAGAAGATAATATTGATGTTGTAGTGTCTTTTATAACGCGAACTAATATCTATTCGATAATTGCCTGTAAGTTGGCAGCTGTACCTATTATTGTATCTGAAAGAAATAACCCATATCTAATACCAGGAAATTCAAAACTGAGAACTCTAAGGAATTTTTTATATAAATACGCTGATGGTATCGTATTTCAGACTTCATATGCGCAAAATTATTATTGTGGCAAGATTTCGGGTAAGTCAAGCATTATTATGAATCCTATTACAGCTTATAAGAAAGATTTGATACCAATAAAAGGTAGAGATAATATAATAATTACAGCTTGTCGATTAGAACCACAAAAGAATGTTGCATTATTAATAAAAAGCTTTTGCGAAAATATCTAGTCAAATCCCAGATTATAATCTACACATTTATGGAAGAGGTTCTCTTCGAAGAGACTTAGAAAATTTAATTAATTCATTGCAACTAGGAGGACGTGTCTTTTTAATGGGTGTAGATGAAAATGTAATTGATAAGGTTGCAAATGCGAAAATATTTGTACTTTCTTCTGATTTTGAAGGACTTTCAAACTCATTGGCAGAAGCGTTAAGTGTCGGTACTGCATGTATTGCAACAGATTCTCCTACTTATGGTAATAGGAACTTGATAGTTGATGGTAAAAGCGGTTTTATTGTTCCTGTTGGTGAGATTGATATGTTAGCGGAGAAAATTTTAGAATTAGTTACTAATGAAAATTTGATGACAAGTTTCTCAAAGGAAGGGGTAAAGGTGGCGGAAAAAGTTGATACTTCTAAGGTTATAAATAAGTGGTGTAAATACATGAAAGAAACAATTGAGCGTATAAAATTAAAGGACGTGAATAAGGATAAGATATAAATAAGGTAGGTTATGTAACAATTGGTAATAGAGTCTTTATTAGTGCGGGAACAATAGTTCTTCCAAACGTTACAATTGGGGATGAAGTTATAATTGAAGCGGGCTGTGTTGTAAATATGACATCCCATCAAATCTCGTTGCTGTTGTAGGCACTCCGGCAAAAGTTACTTATTCATTTAGTGATTATATAGATAAGAATCACAGTTGAATATAAATAAATATTGTTTGGAATACTTGCTGGAAAAAAATAAAGAAGAGATAGATGAAATGAGAGTCAAGCTCATAAATGGAGGATGGGAATATGATGTTTAATAATCAGATAACACTCATATATAACAACTATGATTGAATATATATTTTTTTACGCAAATTTCAGAACATATGATTTTACGTTAGGAATAACTAGAAAGGTATTTTCTGAAATAGCATCTTTTCGCAAAATAGGGTATAAAGTTTATTATTCTGGATACTTAAAAGATGGGGTGGCTATTTTTGATAATGAAAGTAACATTGTCTTAAAGAAAAAATATCCTTTCAAAAATGAATCTTTAATTCATATAATAAGGCGACCTATGTTGATAAATCTTTGTATAGATTATATGAAGAAATGTGATCTTAATTTTTCCTTTTCGTATGTAAGATATCATTTTTTTTGATAGGAAATATTTAAAACTACTTTCAAGTTTGAACTTGAAATCAGATAAAGTTATTATAGAAGCGCATTCTGCTCCTAAATTTCCTAAAGATTTTTCTATAATGCGATGTGTTGGATGGAAGGATAGCAGATGGAATAAATTGGCAAAAAAATATGTTGATCTTGTTGCTTCAATGTCTGATGAAGAAAGGTTGTGGGGTATTGATACTGTAAGATAACGAATGGAATAGATGTTAAGGCTATACGTGAACATAAATATTCTGGTGATAAAAATAAAATAAACCTTATCGCCGTATCTTTTGAAAGTCCAGTCCATGGATATGATCGAATTATTAGGGGGATTAGGGAATATTACGACAATGGTGGAAAGAGAAAAATTACTTTTCACATTGTAGGGACTACAATGCGTCAAACTGACAACTTGATATCTGATCTTGGTTTATCTGATATATGTATCAAATATGGACCAAAGGTAGGTGAGGAATTGGATGACATTTACGATAAGGCAAATATTGGCATTGGCTGTTTAGCTAATCATAGAATAGGTTCAAAATTCGGCTCTGCATTAAAAACAAAAGAGTATATTGCAAAAGGGATTCCTTTTGTCTATGGATGGCAAGAGGCCGTTTTAGAGGGCTTCGAGTTCGCTTTGAAATTTGAACTATGTGAAGCCCCGATTGATATTGAAAAAATAATAATTTTTTTTTGATAATTTGCCTAAGGATGGATTATCTTCAACCATTAGAGGTCATCTGAGCTATAAGGATACATGGGACTATCAGATAAAAAAAGAGTTGTTGATGCCATAAAAGAAAAAAGCTTAACGAAGGCGAATTTATAGTTCAATGACTAACGAACAGTAGGCGATATTTGAGGTAAACCGCCAATAGAACGTAAGGTCATCATATCTATAGGAGCTCATGCCTGTATCATTAGCGGAATACAAAGCTATTGTAGTAGGTAATCATGCAAGAATAATCAGATTCAAAAAGTAAAATCATTATCATTTAAGTAAAACATGAAAATATTAGTTACCGGTGTAGCCGGTTTTATAGGCTCTTACGTGTGTAAGCGCTTGCTTGGTCGTGGCAATGAAGTCGTCGGATTGGATAATTTGAATGATTACTATGACATGAATCTAAAATATGGTCGTTTCGGTACATTAGGTATCTCTAAGGATGATATAGACTGGTATAAGTTTATAGGGAGTTCTGAATATTCTTCATTTCGTTTTGTACGCATGAATCTTGAGGACAAACAGGCTATGCAGATGTTGTTTGCCAATGAGCATTTTGATAAAGTTGTGAATCTTGCAGCTCAAGCGGGAGTAAGATACTCCATTGAGAATCCATATGCTTATGTAGAAAGTAATGTAGATGGTTTTCTTAATATTTTGGAAGGTTGTCGTCATTATAAAGTAAAGCATTTAATATACGCTAGTTCCAGCAGTGTATATGGGTTGAATGGTAAAGTTCCTTTTTCGGAAAAAGATGGTATAGCTCATCCGGTGAGTTTATATGCTGCTACGAAGAAGTCTAATGAATTAATGGCTCACACATATAGTCATCTATATGGCATTCCTTCTACAGGACTTCGTTTTTTACGGTATATGGTCCTTGGGGACGCCCTGACATGTCACCTTTCTTGTTTGCGGATGCCATGCTACATCATCGTCCTATAAAGGTATTCAATAACGGTGATATGCTTCGTGACTTTACTTATATTGATGATATTGTAGAGGGTGTGTTGCAGTGATAGATCATACCCCATCTCCTGACTCTGACTGGCAGGCAGAGATGCCAGATCCAAGTACTTCCACTGCACCTTACAAGATTTATAACATTGGTAATTCGCATCCTGTGAAATTGATGGATTTTATACAGGCTATAGAAGAGGCGGTTGGTTATCCGGCGGAGAAGATTTTTCTTCCGATGCAACCCGGTGATGTTTATCAGACAAATGCGGATACCACAGTATTGCAAAATGAATTGGGATTTAAACCCGATAAATCTATTAGAGAAGGAGTGAAAGAGACAATAGAGTGGTATCGTTCTTTTTATCAATTATAGAGAAGTAAATTAAGAGATTATGAAAATAGCAATTGTTGGAACGGGTTATGTCGGTTTGGTGACTGGTACATGTTTCTCGGAAATGGGGATAGATGTTACTTGTGTAGATGTACAAGAAAGTAAAATTGAGAATTTGAAGAAAGGAATTATCCCCATTTATGAACCGGGATTGGAGGATATGGTACATCGTAACTATAATGCAGGGCGATTGAACTTTACGACCTGTTTATCAGATTGTCTGGATGATGTAGAGGTGGTGTTTAGCGCTGTAGGGACGCCTCCCGATGAGGATGGAAGTGCAGACTTGAAGTATGTGCTTGAAGTAGCCCGTACCATTGGGCGTAACATGAAAAAGTATGTACTGGTAGTTACTAAGAGTACAGTTCCTGTAGGCACTGCACAGAAAGTAAAAGCTACTATTCAGGAAGAACTTGATAAGCGACATGAGGAGATTGAGTTTGATGTGGCGTCCAATCCTGAATTCCTGAAAGAGGGGGATGCAGTGGATGATTTTATGAAACCGGATCGTGTAGTGGTCGGTGTTGAATCTGAAAAAGCAAAGGACATTATGGAGCGTCTTTATAAACCTTTCATGATGAATAATTATCGTTTGATATTTACAGATATTCCGAGTGCTGAGATGATAAAGTATGCAGCCAATTCAATGTTGGCTACTCGTATCAGTTTTATGAATGACATTGCGAACTTGTGTGAACTGGTAGGTGCAGATGTAAATATGGTACGCAAGGGCATTGGTGCAGATAGTCGTATTGGAAGCAAGTTCCTTTATCCAGGTTGTGGTTACGGTGGATCCTGTTTTCCGAAAGATGTAAAAGCGTTAATAAAAACAGCGGAAAAGAATGGTTATCCGATGCGGGTGCTTGAAGCAGTGGAAGAGGTAAATGAAAAACAAAAGAGTGTTCTTTTCGGAAAGTTGTTGAAGCATTTCAAAGGTGATATAAAAGGCAAGCAGGTGGCTGTGTGGGGATTGGCATTCAAGCCGGAAACGGACGATATGCGTGAAGCTCCGGCTTTGGTACTGATAGATAAATTGTTGGAATCCGGTGTGACAGTGAAAGTATATGACCCAATTGCCATGAAGGAGTGTAAACGTAGAGTAGGTGATAAGATTGTTTATGCTGCGGATATATATGATGCCGTATTGGATGCTGATGCTTTGCTGGTGGTGACCGAATGGAAAGAATTTAGGATGCCAAGTTGGGGAATGTTGAAAAAACAATGAAAGAGGCTGTGATATTTGATGGGCGCAATATTTATGATAAACAAGAATTACAGGAGAACGGATTTAGTTATACCTGTATAGGCAAATAGAAGTTAATACGAAAAGTTTTAATACTTGCCAATAATGATATTGGATTATATAGTTTTCGTTTGGAGATAATAGAACGTCTTTAGAGTGAAGGCATAAAAAAATTATTTATCATTAGTTAATGGTAAGCGAATTACGGATTTTGAAGTTAAAGGATACCGTTTTCTATAGCCCCGATAGGTAGAAGAGGAATGAACCCTATAAAAGACATTTTTTGTTCTTTCATTATTTATCCATACTTTGAAAGAAAAAAACGGATGTTGTTTTTACACTATACAATAGTGGATGAAATATATAAATAGAGTTGGTTCTATCATTAGATAATAATACTCGCGGACAAATGGGAGTGTTGGCTCATGGGAAGTTGAAGAGAGAATTCAACCGTGATATTGTAGTAGACGCTAATACTAGATGTGTTAAGTGAATTATGATGTACTCTCTTTACATTAAACGTTTTATAGATCTTATTATCGTTTTTTGTGCATTGGTTATTATTGGACCGATATTGCTTTTTACGACAATTTTTTTGTGTTTTGCCAATAAAGGTGCTGGTGTCTTTTTTACTCAGGATCGTCCGGGTCAATATAGTAAGATTTTCAAAGTTATCAAGTTCAAAACGATGACTGACGAATGTGATGAAGGTGGCAATCTATTGCCGGATGAGAAACGTTTGACCAAAATGGGAAAATTCGTTCGTTCTACTTCTATTGATGAATTACCGCAATTGTTCAATGTCTTGAAAGGCGATATGGCGTTAGTTGGTCCCCGTCCCTTACTTCCCCAATATCTTCCTCTTTATTCAAAGGAACAAGCTCGCCGTCACGAAGTTCGTCCGGGCATTACGGGATGGGCTCAAGTGAATGGACGCAATGCCATCAGTTGGAACAAGAAGTTTGAACTGGACGTGTGGTATGTAGATCATTGTTCTTTCTTACTGGATTTAAAAATTATATTTCTTACAATAAAGAAAGTCTTTGTACGCGAGGGTATCAGTTCTGATACTTCAGCAACAATGGAACCTTTTACCGGAAACAATTAATTTTAATATATGAGAGATATTGCTATATATGGAGCCGGTGGCTTTGGCCGTGAAATTGCATGTCTGATAAAAGAAATAAATGGCGTTGAACCGACTTGGAATTTGATAGGTTTTTTTGATGATGGTAAAGAATTTGGCTGTCAGACAGAGTATGGTAATGTGCTAGGTGGAATTAAAGAATTGAATAAATATTGCCGGAAGCTATCTGTTGCAATTGCAATTGGTAATCCTGTTGTTGTTTCTCAATTATCTTCCTCTATTTGTAATCCATTAGTTGAATTTCCTAATTTAATATCTCCGAGTGTTTCTTTTTCTTGATAGGGCTAATTTTTCAATAGGATACGGAAATCTAGTTTGCTCTCATTGTTGGATAAGTTGTAACGTGTATATTGGCAATTTTAATGTAATGAATGGGAGTGACTGTAGGTCATGATTCAAGAATTGGCAATTTTAACTCGTTCATGCCTGCAGTTAGGATATCCGGTGAAGTGACAATTGGAGAATGTAATTTTTTTGGGGTATCATCGGTTGTATTACAGCAGATTACAATTGGTAGGAATACGATTATCGGGGCTAATAGTTTGGTAATACGAAAACCAAGGATGGAGAAACATATGTTGGTAGTCCGGCAGTGAAGGTTAAATATTAATATCGTAAAAAAATAGATAGTATGGATTTAAAAGATTTTATAGAAAAATTTGCAGAACAATTTGAAGAAACTGAAATTAGTTCTTTTTCTGCTAATACGAGTTTTAAGGAATTGGAAGAGTGGTCTTCTTTAATGTCATTAGCAATAATAGCTATGGTTGATGAAGAATATGGCGTACGTGTAAAAGGGGATGACATTAAGGATGCAAATACGATTGAGGACTTGTTTAAGATAGCTTTGAGTCGTAGTTAAGATGTATAATCCGTATTCATTGCATAATAAACACGTTCTGCTGACTGGTGCTTCTTCCGGCATCGGTCGTGCGATTTCCATTGAGTGTTCCAAGATGGGAGCTGAGTTGCTATTGACTGGCCGTGATGAGAATCGTCTTTATGAGACGCTCTCAAAGCTTGATAACCCAAGTGCACATAAAATGGTTTTAGCAGATTTATCTGATGAAGCAGCTATACTACATGTCATAGAAACTGTGGAAGACCCATTGGATGGAATAGTATTATGTGCCGGAATAACTAAGCCTAAACCTTTCTCTTTTATCACTTCTGAGGACATTTCGGAGGTGATGTCAGTCAACTTCAATGCTCCTGTAATCTTAACTAAAGAACTTTTGAGAAAAAAGAAATTGAATAAGGCAGCTTCTGTTGTATTCATATCCTCTATTTCTGGAGTTGTTATATCTTCTGTAGGAGGCAGTCTTTATTCTGCTTCTAAAGGGGCTATTAATGGAATTGCTAAGGCCTTAGCAATAGAATTGGCTTCCAAAAAAATTAGAGTGAATTGTGTGAATCCCGGTATGATTGATACAGATATATATCATGATGGTTCAATAACACATGAACAATTGGAAGAAGATGCAAAACGTTATCCTTTAGGTAGATATGGTAAACCGGAAGAGGTAGCTCACGCCGTAATATATTTATTATCAGACGCCAGCTCTTGGGTGACGGAAGTAATCTTTTAATTGATGGTGGATATACCTTATTGTAAAAATGGAAAAAGCTTATATAAAAGAAATTGCATATTATTTGCCGGATTGTGTTGTGACGAATGAAGATATTGTCCATGACTTTCCCGAATGGAGCGTAGAGAAAATAGCTTCAAAAGTTGGTGTAAATCAAAGGCATGTGGCTGCTTCTGATGAAACAGCAGTAGATCTGGCCATAGCTGCAGCGGAGAAACTGTTTGGAAATAGTAATGTTGATAGACAAAATGTTGATTATATCTTATTCTGTACTCAAAGTCCTGATTACTTTTTGCCGACATCTGCTTGTATCATTCAGAATAAACTTGGCCTAAGGAAAAGTATAGGCGCTTTGGATTTTAGTATGGGATGTTCCGGATATATATATGGTTTATCTCTGGCAAAAGGTTTGATTTGTGCGGGAATAGCCCGGAATATATTGCTTCTGACAGGCGAAACGTATAATAAGCATATTCACCCTAAGGACAAAGGTAACAGGACTATTTTTGGCGATGCTGCTACAGCTACTGTCATTAGTACATCTGGAATTGCGGAAATTGGTAATTTCAGTTTAGGTACAGATGGTTCTGGTGCTGAAAATTTGATTATTAAGTCTGGAGGAATGCGTTGTCCTGAGAAACAGAATGATTTATGTTTTGACGAAAATGGTAATCCTGTATCTTCTGATTATTTATATATGAACGGGAGTGAAATTTTTGCTTTCACATTGGATAGGGTTCCACCTTTGGTAGAAGATGTTTTATTGCACAATACAATAACTAAAGATGAAATAGATTTATATGTGTTTCATCAAGCCAATAAATACATGCTTAATTTTCTTCGTAAAAAGATAAAAATAGCTCCGGAGCGTTTTTATGATTGTTTGTCAGAATATGGCAATACTGTCTCTAATACTATTCCTATAGCCTTGTACAATGCTATTGATGATAAAACTATTTCAGGAAATTTTAAGGTCATGCTTGCCGGATTTGGAGTCGGGTATTCTTGGGAGGGACTGTATTGTATTTTGCTTAGTATTTAAATGTTCTATTACATAAAACTTATACTAAAATGGTTATTTGTGCCTTATTATCTATGGCATAAATAGCCTTTCTTTTTATACTCTCACTTTTCGATTTATAGTTTTATAATCACATAATTTTATGGACAAGAGAATTTATCTTTGCCTTGCTCACATGAGCGGCAAGGAGCAGGGTTTTATAAAGGAAGCTTTCGATACTAACTGGGTTGTTCCTTTGGGCCCCAACGTGAATGCTTTCGAAGATGAACTGAAACATTTTGTAGGACAGGATAAGGAAGTTGTTGCTTTATCTGCGGGTACGGCAGCTATCCATCTGGGATTAATCCAACTTGGTGTAGGAGCCGGTGATGAGGTTATCTGCCAGTCATTTACGTTCTGCGCGTCGGCCAATCCTGTAGCTTACCAGGGAGCTAAACCTGTGTTTGTCGACAGTGAGGAGGATACCTGGAATATGGACCCTGTTTTGCTGGAAGAAGCCATCAAAGACAGAATCTTGAAGACAGGTAAGAAGCCGAAAGCTATTCTTCCTGTTCATCTTTACGGTATGCCTGCCAGGATTGATGAGATTTGCGCGATAGCTGCTAATTATGATATTCCAGTGCTGGAGGATGCTGCGGAAGCTTTAGGTTCTGAGTTTAAGGGACAGAAGTGCGGTACTTTCGGTACCTTTGGCGTGTTGTCTTTCAATGGTAATAAGATGATCACTACTTCGGGTGGCGGGGCTTTGATCGTTCCTGATGAAAGCACCAAGAAGCAGACTATGTTTTATGCTACGCAGGCTCGTGAACCTTTCCCTCATTACCAGCATGAAAAGATCGGTTACAATTATCGTATGAGTAATATTTGTGCGGGTATCGGTTGTGGTCAGATGACTGTGCTGGATGAGCATATTGCGCATCACCGCCATGTACATGCTCTTTACGAGAATGCTTTTGAAGGTGTGGATGGTATAATGTTGAAATCTAATCCTGATGGTCGTTTCAACGCTAATTATTGGCTGTCTACTATTCTGATAGATCCAGTGAAGACCGGTACTAATTATGATGAGGTCCGGCGTAAACTGGATGAACGAGGGATTGAGACCCGTCCCTTGTGGAAACCTATGCATTTGCAGCCTGTCTATGCAACTAATCCTTGTTATGTGAATGGTGTTTCTGAACGTTTGTTTAATATGGGTTTATGTATTCCTGCCGGTCCTTGGGTGACGGATGAAGATGTGGTTTATATTGTAGAACAGATAAAAGGATGTTGTATGAAGTAACTTGTAGTTTATTGTAGACAGGTTTCTACATAATTGTGGAAAAAATACTCAAAATAGAAAAATATTTTTATGCCATTCTGGATGTAAATGCTTGATATATAGTGCTATCCTGCTCGAAACTAACTTTGGCATACGTCTTGCATTATATTATGTGAGAGCTAACAAGAAATGTTTAACTTAAACAATTAGAATTATGAAAAAGTTATTTTTAGCAGTAGCATTGGTAATGGGGTTGGGTACTTCAGTGGCATTTGCTAACAACATGGTATCAGACGTTGAAATCGCAACGATGATCAACGAGTTTAAACCGATTGATGTAAAAGAACTCCCACAGGCCGTTCAGGATGCCATTAAAGAAAACTACTCGGAAGCCACCATCAAAGAGGCAGCCGTTGAAGTGGCTGAAGATGGAACTAAGACTTACAAGGTTACATTGGTGGGTCCAGCCGGTACAGAGAATCCGGTCCTTTTCAATGAAAAAGGGAAGTTCAGAAATAAGTTATATACGCAATAAAAAAGGTGCTCGCATGGGTACCTTTTTTATTATGTTTTTGATGTTATAGAAGTTAAGTATAATGATCTATAGAAAAGAAAAATAGAAAAAGATTGTTTATTAATGAAGAGCTTGTACCTTTGTAGTAAGATAAAGAATAAGACATTATGGGGAACTTGAAAAGGAATATAAAAAACAGCAGAATCTTAAAGAAGAATGTTGTAAATCTGAATGAGATATCAGGTACTCTTTCTAAAGAAGAAAAAAGAAAAATTGATGTCTGGTAACGGATTTGTCAAAGTTCCTACAGAAGAACTGAAACGCCTTCGTGTTGATGTATATCCTTATGTAATGTAATAATGGAGATTCCCCATTATTCATACCATTTTGTCCAAAGAGTTGAAGAAGTCAATCCGATAACTACTTTTCTAAAATATAAATTACTTTATACTTTTAAATCTCCAAAATCTCACCAGTGGTACTGGGTGTGGGTAGAAGTTTATCAATGTGATTTTTATGCAGTAAAATTTCATCTTAAAGCCCATCGGGATAGCCCTAATAAGTATAGCTTGATGACGGGATTGAATGAAGCTCGTCCAGTAATTAATACCTGTATAGCTATTATGCATGAGATTGGGAATATCAATCCACATTCTTCTTTTTGGTTTTATAGGAGCAAATATGCAGGATGAATCCGATGTTAACAAATTATTGAATGATTATTAGGATAATCCAATATTGTAAATTTCCTTTGTAGGAAATATATTGAGATATGGGTAAGTTTAAAGTATATAAGGAACAAGAACCGATACAGCAGAAAGCAAGTGAGTCTTTTTTGTTGCTTATTCAAAGATTGATCTTGGCATTGCTACGAGAGAACGGGATAATATAAAATCTGCTATTTCTGGTGAAGAATTATTGGATAGACTTCGCCCTCATATAAAAGCCTTGTTTAAATGAAAGTTGCATTTGCATCATGAAAAAGTTATTTTTAGCAGTAGCATTGGTAATCGGATTGGGTACTTCAGTGGCATTTGCTAACAACATGGTATCAGACGTTGAAATTGCAACGATGATCAACGAGTTTAAACCGATTGATGTAAAAGAACTCCCACAGGCCGTTTAGGATGCCATCAAAGAAAACTACTCGGAAGCCACCATCAAAGAGGCAGCCGTTGAAGTGGCTGAGGATGGAACCAAGACTTACAAGGTAACGTTGGTGGATGCATCCGGTACGGAGAATCCAGTTCTTTTCAATGAAAAAGGAGAGGTTCAGAAGTAATAGGTCTTTATTAATATCATATTAAAAGGGGAGGGGCAGAAATTTGATTTACTCATATCTGCTTCCTCCCTTTTTTGCTTTTATTTACTTTTGTGTTTTTTACATCGGTAAATTGGCGATTACGTCTTTTGAACTTACGGGTAATTTATCCTCTTGCCCCATATTTACGAATACTGTGGCGCAGAGTACTGTCCATTGGTCGCCATAAGTCATGGTACTGCTGTGGTTATAACCTAAACAATGTCCATATTCATGGAACATAGCTTGCCGCGCATAGTTGTGCGGATTAGATCCCAGCGGTGTTGCGTCAAAATAGACTCCGGTGTAACAATAGTCTGCCAATCCGTAGGTGGTACCTCCTCCCAGACCACCAACACCTGATACGCGACCTAATACGAGGCCTCCATGACTGCGGATTCTCTGGCGTAATGCATCCAGGTTGATGGCATTTCCTCCGTTGTCCTTCAGTTTGCCTTCATATTTATTCATTTCTGTGTTAAACTCTTCTGAAGAGAACATGAAAGCCATATTGGTGGCCAATGCTACCCCGTGACGACATAATAATGGTTCATGTGCCGCCAATAAGCGTGTCCGTTGTCGGCTGAATAAGCTGAGAAACGAATGAACCATCGACTGTCTATCTGCTCTATCTTCTTCATGTATGGATCTTCCGTCCGGATAACAAGCGTAACATCGTCACCGGAAAGTTCCGGTTGTGCAGGTATTACTATCTTTCTGCCGCTACTGGTGGTGAATGTTCGGTCAGAGCTTACGACGGGCAACGGGAAAGTGGCTTCCATGAAAGGATAAATCAGATCGAAATGTGCCAATTCAAGGAATTCGGTACTGATTTTATTGAATCGACATAAAATCGTCACATCATGAATAGCAATAGGTGAGAAGAATTTAACCAGTAATTGATGTTCATCCGAGATGGACACTTGTAACGGTGCGTTTACATAAAAGGAACGGTGCTTACTATTATAGAAGATGTCTCGTGGCTCGTTGGCTAAAAACATTGTGTCGGTACGGAAGCGGGAGAAATCTTCTTCACGGATATAAAGCAACCCGTCCAGGCTTTCCGGGTGCCGGTAATCAATACTGATGTGGGAGATACGACCTGCTTCGATTTTGCAGTTGCTGAAGCGGTATTTGTGTACAAACGATGTACTATCACTGCGGTTTGACTCGATCGTTACGAATCCGGAAAGTGCCTCTTTACTTGGCAATGAGTAAAATGAACGATTTTCCGTGATGTCATAAGATTCAATGCTTTCCGTACCGGAGTATTCACCATTTGCACTGAGACCGGCATATATTCCTTCGGTATCGTCAAATGTGATGTAGATTTTGCGTATAAAGCGCCACATATAATCGGACGAGACGTGCAGGTCTATATCAACTTTGCCTACGCATCTCTCCAATGTCACAATCTGCGACTCCGCAGTTTGCTCTTTTGCCAATGTGTACTTCTATTTTTTTATAGAAATAAACGTCATCAAGAGGGGCTTTTGCAACCTGATTCAATAACCAGATATCTGACAATTGCTCGGGTTCGTTGATAGTCGCCTTTGATTCCGGATTCGTGGTGGCTAGGAATACAACCGTATAGTCACCGTATCCCAATCCTTCAATGGTCAGTTTGGAGAAGTCGGCCTCCAGCTTTTGATACAGCGGTTTGAGCATTTCTCCCCGATCATTGGCAATGGCATACCACATGCGGGCGATTTGTTCAGGTTCACCGTTGCGTGTCTGTATGGCAGAAGTGTCATCTTCCTGCAATCCAAGAAGAAATGTTACCTGACCGGGGGCAGGCGGCATGAGCCCGTATTCCTGCTCAAGTTCGCCTGAACAGTTGGTCAGTAGCAATGCCAGAAATAATAGTATGATTTTTGCAATCTTCATAGAATTCCTCCTTTATTTTTTTACACAACGTAAGGATGCAAATGCTTCCATCTGCAATTGTCTCTCGGCAATAGCAGTTGTTTCCTTGCCTTCAAACGGTAACCAGTAAGTCCATGCATAACCACCGGGACAGCCGTTGCGTTCGCTTGTCCATAACACGGCTCTTTTTCCGAAAGACGGATTATTGGTTGTAGACTTGTCACCTTTTCCACCTGCCAAAGGGATAATAAGGTAACGTTCGGTATCTTCAGAAGTAAATTTCACATAGTGTTGCGTTCCTGTTACACCGGTTGGAGTAGTCAGGGTTCCTTCGCCAACGTGGAGTGTAGCGGTTATTTTTTCTCCGTTTCCTGCTATATAAGTGCCGGGAATTTCCTGATTTTTGGGGAGAAGAGAGTTTAGTTCGCTGCGGGTTGGCACACGGTAACCTTCCGGACAAGGCATATGGGTATCGTTTTGCCAAGGTATGTCGGCTGTTTGATTACCCAGATTGTTTGAGGGGTTATATCCTTGCCAGGGGGTGTACATATACTTCCGTCCATACTGGAACAAACCACCGATACTGCTGACCCAGCCATTACGGTACATCTCTTCAACGGTAGCACCGTCTAAGGGATATACTTGGTCTTCCAGATCCCGGCTGCGTGCATTGAATGCCATCCAAATGCTGCCACCCATTTCAACGGTCTCGATCTGCTTGTCGCTCGGAGCCACACGAATCTCTACATAATCATAAGAGCCGCTTAGCAAAGCATTTTTTAAATGTACCAGAATTGTATAGCCCAGTCGGCCACTACCTTGTGCGGCCACTGATACATTGAATGCTGATACTATGCCTTCTGTCTCTTCAGATACCGACATCTCACTGAGATTCACGCCACTGTCAGTGCCTTCAGTGGCTGATATATCAATTCGGGTGTCGGAAACAAATGCCAGTTTCATGTCACTGACTCCTGTGGCGGGTACCTCTACTATATTATTCTCATAATCCACAGTTATGCCTTCCGGGATTTTGGATTGGGAAGCATTAAGCAGGATACGATGCTCTGTATCAGGTTTCCCGATAATTGTTTCGCCTTCTTCCCAGGGTTTGATTTCGAAGATTCCTTCTACTGTGGCACCTACGTTGAGTACTGATAGTTCGTAAACCTTATTACGCTCTATACTTGGCAATTGCATCTTGAGACTGATGGGAATTTCATTGTATGTACCACGCAGGATAATATTAACAGGACGTTTGCTTTCGAAAATGCGGAAGATTCCCTGTTGTTCTCCACCGAAAGCTGGATCAAATTTTTTTTAAGTAACTTACTGTTTTATCTGATGCGGAAGCGTTTTCAATGAACGGATATGTTTCAGCCGGAGCATCCTTTACGATTATTTCTTTGATTAATGTTTTGCTGTCTGCTGTAGTATTCAGGTCTATACGGGCTACACCGCGTTTCATGCCAACGTTAATTTCCTGATTGCTGCGTGTTTGGGGAGTACTTTCCAATTCAACAATTGCAGCCATAAAGTCAGGAGCTGAATTATTGTGCAGTTCTTCGCCGATGGTCATATTGCGGAATTCTTCTTCGGTAATACCTTCTTCCTGAACTGGAAGTGTCACTCCGGTGAGGAAGTATAGCCGTGATCCACTGAGTGCAGAAATACTGGACTGGCCATTGGATTCGGGGGTTAATTGTTGCGTCTTGTACAAGTTGCCATCGCTGAACTGGAAAACTGACACATCCCGTAATTCCTCAGAAGAATCTGAACCGGAAGTCGTAATTCCTTTCACTACTAATGAATAAGTTTGTTGTTTGCCTTCTCCCTCAAACGATGCGTCATCTGAGCAGGCGCCTAAAAACAACGTTCCAAGCAAGGCGGGAACAATGATTTTTTTGTAAGAGTGATTCATGTTTATTGTAAAATGTTATATTGAATATTGATAGTTTCTTCGGACCTTTTTCCGAAAGCGGGTGCAAAAATATATAATTTTTCAATATGAGAATTCTTTAGTACCGGGTTTAAGATATTCTTCTTTTTATGAATATCATGTAGAAACATAAAAGTAGTTCGAAGTTTACAACTCGAACTGTGGGAGGGGGAGCAAGTATCTATAAAGCGAATGCGGGTACCTTCACAGGCACCCGCATTTACTTTTATGACTTATTCACTACAAAGCATTATTTTATTCTTTTGTAGCCATACACTGGAAGTCCGTTTAATTCTTCTTCGATGCGCAACAGTTGGTTATACTTAGCCATGCGATCGGAGCGGCTTAACGAACCGGTCTTGATCTGCCCACTGTTGGTTGCTACGGCGATGTCGGCAATAGTGGCGTCTTCCGTTTCGCCGGAGCGGTGGGAAGTAACCGTGGTATAGCCATGACGGTGAGCCATTTCGATAGCATCCAGCGTTTCGCTGAGCGAGCCGATCTGGTTGACTTTAATGAGGATAGAATTGGCACAGCCCATAGCAATGCCTTTGGCAAGGAACTCTACGTTTGTTACAAACAAGTCGTCTCCTACCAGCTGGCAACGATCGCCGATACGTTCGGTCAGCTTCTTCCAGCCGTCCCAGTCGTTTTCGCTCATTCCGTCCTCAATAGAGTCAATCGGGTATTTATTAATCAAATATTCCATGTAATCAATCTGCTCATCTGCAGTACGCTTCTTGCCTTTCTCACCTTCGAAGATAGTGTAGTCGTACACTCCATTCTTATAGAATTCAGAGGATGCACAGTCCATACCGATTTTTACATCTTTACCCGGTTCGTAGCCTGCTGCTTTGATAGCTGCCATGATGGAATCCAGTGCATCTTCAGTACCGTCCAATGCAGGGGCAAAACCTCCTTCATCTCCTACGGCAGTGCTCAGACCGCGGTCGTGCAATACTTTCTTCAAGGCGTGGAATACTTCAGTACCCATGCGCAGGCCTTCACGGAAAGAAGGTGCACCTACAGGGCGGATCATGAATTCCTGGAAAGCAATGGGAGCGTCGCTATGTGAACCACCATTGATGATATTCATCATGGGGACAGGCATAACGTAAGTATTTACTCCGCCGATATATCTGTATAAAAGGTATGTCGAGGTAATTCGCAGCAGCCTTGGCTACAGCCAGAGAAACGCCCAGAATGGCATTGGCGCCCAATTTTGATTTAGTAGGAGTACCGTCCAGTTCCAGCATCTTCTTGTCAATGGCACGTTGTTCCAATGCCGACCAGCCGATGAGGGCCGGAGCGATGATAGTATTTACGTTTTCTACGGCTTTCAAAGTTCCTTTGCCACCGTAGCGTTTCGGATCTTTATCGCGTAATTCCAGTGCTTCGTGTTCACCGGTTGAGGCACCCGATGGTACGGCTGCACGTCCCATAACACCACATTCCAAAACTACGTCCACTTCTACCGTGGGATTACCGCGTGAATCGAGTCTCTCGCGGGCTACAATCTTTTCAATTTTCATAATTATCTTCTTAATTTAAACAATAGTTTTCCAAGGATAATGCACTTTCAATGGCGTCGTCTGTCAGGGAGAAGTCGATCAGGCGTCTCAACTCCTTCAGTTCATCCGGATAGAGGGCGCAATAAAAGCCTTTTACCGGCATCCGGAGAAATATCTTGCGGGCGTTCTTCATGTCCTTGTTCAACTCTTGATAATATTCGCCGTCGATAGAGTTGATATATTGGCAGAAATGTTCGAATTCATCTTCCGTGAAGGTGAAGAAAAGATTGCCGAACTCTACATGGTAGGCGTGGCACTTAGTACAAAAGGAGATAAAACCGTTTGTTGTCCGCTTCAGTATTTCTTCCATAAGCTGATTTTTGTTTGCTGCAAAGGTCGCACAAATGAGGCGATGGGGCAATACCTACAAATAGTGAATATCCTTTTCGTGAATACTTATATATTGTTATTTGCAAATTATATCATATTGTCATCTATAACCTCGTATTCTCCCTCCTGCAATCTTTATTACTTTCCTTTTGTAATCTCAAGTCTTTTTTGTATCTTTGTTCCCGACCCCAAATCTATTACAAAATGAAAGTACTAACTATCCATGATCTGAAAATTATCAAGAAAAGGGCAGAAGGCACGCTCTTGCTACGCGAAGAAAGCAATGAGACGGTTGCGGCGCAATGCTGTGGGTTGGCATTGGGAACCGAGCATCTGCAAATTCTGATCTGTGGCGGTACAGGTTGCAAGGCATCCGACAGCCACATTATTGCTGAACGTCTTCAGCAAGCACTCGAGAGAAATAATATTGCCGACAAGGTGGACATTATCACTACCGGTTGTTTCGGCTTTTGTGAAAAGGGACCTATCGTAAAGATTATCCCTGATAACACTTTCTATACCCAGGTGGTTCCTGATGATGCCGACGAGATAGTCAGAGAGCATATTATCGGGGGACGGAAGATAGAACGGCTGCTCTACATCGATCCGAAGACGGAGAAGACCGTCAGTGACTCCAAGCACATGGATTTCTATCGGAAGCAGATGCGCATCGCTTTGCGTAACTGTGGTTTTATCGATCCCGAAAACATTGAGGAATATATTGCGCTGGATGGCTATATGGCATTGGCAGATAGTCTGCTCCATAAAAAGCCGGAGGAAGTGATTGACGTGATAAAACGTTCCGGACTTCGCGGACGCGGTGGTGGTGGTTTCCCTACCGGACTGAAGTGGGAGTTTGCCAATAAGCAGAAAGCCGACATGAAATATGTGGTGTGTAATGCCGATGAAGGGGATCCCGGTGCTTTTATGGATCGCTCCATCATGGAAGGTGATCCGCACTCCATTGTTGAGGCTATGGCAGTTTGCGGTTATTCCATTGGTTCTCCGAAAGGATTGGTTTATATCCGGGCAGAATATCCGCTGGCCATACAAAGATTGAAAATTGCTATTGCCCAGGCACGTGAATACGGGTTGCTGGGAAAGAATATATTCGGTACGGATTTTAGTTTTGATATTGAGATACGTTACGGGCGGGAGCATTCGTATGCGGTGAGGAAACTGCGCTTATCCACTCTATGGAAGGAAAGCGCGGTGAACCTACCTTGAAGCCTCCTTTCCCTGCCGAAGCTGGTTATCTGGGCAAGCCGACCAATGTGAATAATGTGGAGACGCTTGCCAATATTCCTATTATCCTGACAAAGGGAGCGGAGTGGTTTTCTTCTATCGGTACGGAACGTTCGAAAGGGACTAAAGTATTTGCCTTGGCCGGTAAGATTAACAACGTCGGCTTGATAGAAGTGCCAATGGGTACGACACTGCGTGAGGTGATTTATGAAATTGGCGGTGGCATTAAGGGAGGAAAGAAATTCAAGGCGGTGCAGACGGGCGGACCTTCGGGGGGATGCCTGACAGAAAAGCACCTGGATACACCGATTGACTTTGACAACTTGCTGGCGGAAGGATCGATGATGGGATCCGGTGGTATGATTGTAATGGATGAGGATGATTGCATGGTTTCTGTATCACGTTTCTATCTTGATTTTACGGTGGAAGAATCATGTGGAAAATGTACACCCTGCCGTATTGGTAACAAGCGTCTGCTGGAAATGCTGAACAAGATAACCGAAGGACGAGGCACGATGAAAGATCTGGATGCACTCTCTACATTGGGAAAGGTGATAAAGGATACCGCCTTGTGCGGGTTGGGACAGACTTCACCCAATCCGGTACTGTCTACGCTCAATAACTTTTATGATGAATACGTAGAGCATGTGAGGGATAAAACCTGCCGGGCGAAGCAGTGCAAAGCATTGCTGACTTATACCATTAATCCGGAACTATGTATCGGTTGCCATCTTTGCTTTAAACATTGTCCGGCGGATGCCATTCTGGGTGATGTGCGCAAACCGCATGTCATCAATCCGGACAAGTGCATTAAGTGCGGCATGTGCATGGCACGCTGTAAATTCAAAGCAATCAATGTCTGCTAAAAACTACTGCTATGGAAGAAAAACAAATAACCCTGCAAATAGACCGTCATTATATTACCGTGCCCGAAGGCTCGACTATCCTGGAAGCCGCTCGGAAAATCGGTATAGATATACCTACCCTTTGCCATATTGATTTGAAGGGGACTTGCGTTAAGAATAATCCGGCTTCGTGCCGTATCTGTGTCGTGGAGGTGGAAGGACGCCGTAATCTGGCTCCCGCCTGTGCTACGTTGTACAGAAGGAATGGTGGTGCGTACCAGTACCCTGCGTGTGATGAATGCCCGCAAGGTGGTGGCTGAACTGATACTTTCGGACCATCCGAATGATTGCCTTACCTGTCCGAAGTGCGGCAACTGTGAGTTGCAGACTTTGGCATTACGTTTTAATATCCGGCGGATGCCTTATAATGGTGGGGAACTTTCGCCTCGTAAGCGTGAAGTCACTTCGTCCATTGTGCGGAATATGGATAAATGTATATTCTGCAGACGTTGCGAGAGTGTATGCAATGAAGTGCAGACGGTAGGCGCCTTGGGAGCCATTCGCCGTGGTTTTAATACTACGATTGCTCCGGCTTTCGATAAGATGATGAGTGATAGTGAATGTACTTATTGCGGACAATGTGTAGCTGTTTGTCCGGTAGGGGCATTGACGGAACGCGATCATACTAACCGCTTGTTGCTGGATCTGGAAAATCCGGATAAGGTAGTTATTGTACAGACAGCTCCGGCCGTTCGTGCGGCTCTGGGTGAAGAATTCGGACTGCCTGCCGGGACGTTAGTAACGGGAAAGATGGTGTACGCTCTTCGCGAATTGGGTTTTGATTATGTATTTGATACAGACTTTGCCGCCGACCTTACCATCATGGAAGAAGGTGCCGAGATATTGAATCGCCTGACGCGTTATATGAATGGGGATAAATCTGTTCGCCTGCCTATCCTGACTTCCTGTTGTCCGGCATGGGTGAATTTCTTTGAACATCATTTCCCCGATATGCTTGATATTCCTTCTACGGCACGTTCGCCGCAGCAGATGTTCGGTAGCATTGCCAAGACATTCTGGGCGGAGAAGATGGGTATTCCGCGTGAAAAGCTGGTAGTGGTATCTATTATGCCTTGTCTGGCGAAGAAGTATGAGTGCGACCGCAATGAGTTTAAGACAGATGGCAGTCCGGACGTGGATTATTCTATTTCCACCCGTGAGCTGGCACGACTTATCAGACGTGCCAACGTAGGTTTTACGCTACTGACGGATAAGGAATTTGATCATCCGATGGGAGCTTCAACAGGTGCCGGTGTCATCTTCGGAACGACCGGTGGTGTGATGGAAGCGGCATTGCGTTCGGTTTATGAGATTTATACCGGGCGGACATTGGAGAATGTAAACTTTGAGCAGGTGCGTGGTCTGGCCGGTGTGCGCCGTGCGACGATTGATCTGGATGGTTTTGAACTGAAGGTGGGTATTGCTCATGGTCTGGGTAATGCGCGTCAATTGTTGGAGGATATTCGTCATGGGCGGAATGAGTATCATGTGATTGAGATTATGGCATGCCCGGGTGGCTGTATCGGTGGAGGCGGACAACCGTTGCATCATGGCAACTCGGAGGTGCTGTATGCACGTGCCAATGCACTGTATCGGGAAGATGCACAGAAGCCTTTGCGTAAATCGCACGAGAATCCATACATCAAGACTCTGTATGAGGAATATCTGGGTAAACCGCTGAGTGAGACTGCGGAGCGGTTGCTGCATACGCATTATTTCAATAAGGCGATTGATTAACTTATTAAAACGGAGAAACTATGTCAGATATCAAATTAGCCTGTGACGTTGCCGAACAAGTGCGTGCTATTTGTGACAAGCATGGCAACCAGCCGGGCGAACTTATCAATATACTTCATGAAGCGCAGCATCTGCACGGCTATCTGCCGGAAGAGATGCAGCGCCTGATTGCTGCAAAGCTGAATGTCCCGGTGTCGCGTGTGTATGGTGTGGTAACATTCTATACTTTCTTTACGATGACTCCTAAAGGTAAACATCCTATTTCGGTGTGTATGGGAACGGCGTGCTACGTACGTGGTTCGGAGAAATTACTTGAAGAATTCAAGCGCGTGCTGGGCATCGAAGTCGGAGAGACGACACCGGACGGGAAGTTTTCACTTGATTGTCTGCGTTGCGTAGGAGCGTGCGGACTGGCACCCGTAGTGATGATTGGAGAGAAGGTGTACGGGAGGCTTCAGGCGGTGGATGTAAAGAAGGTGCTGGAGGAGTTGGAGTAGCTTCGGTTATAAGGAAGCAGTTGCCGATAGCCTAAGGAAGCAGTTAGCGATAGCCTAAGGAGAGAGTTCATATATCGGGCAGTATAAGCAGTTATACCGCTCGATATTTTAATTTATACCGTCCGATATATTTATTTATACCACTCGATATATTTATTTATATCGCTCGGTATAAAAAGATATACCACCCGGTATAATTTATTATATCAGACGGTATATAAACTCTTCCCTTAGGGAGCCAGGAGGTCTCTCCTTAGTGGGGTGGGAGGTCTTCCCTTAGTACACGATCTTGTTCAGTATGCCGTTGAGGTGGGCAATGGCTACTCCGTAGTTTGTCATGGGTACTTGTTGCGCACGTGCCTGTTCAATGCGACTCAGTACATACTTTCTATTGAACATACAGGCGCCACAGTGGATAATCAAATTGTATGGGGATAAATCTTCTGGAAAATCATTTCCGGAGACAATATCTATTTGCAATCCTTCACCTGTTCGCTTACGCAGCAGGTGGGGGATTTTTACTCTGCCTATATCTTCTGTCAGTGGAGCATGGGTACAGGCCTCGGCTATCAATACGCGGGATTGTTCCGTTAGTCGGTCGATGGCGGATGTACTTTCTACATAATAGTGTATATCTCCCTTGTATCCGGCAAAGAGCACGGAGAAGGAAGTGAGCCGGCTTTCAGCCGGTTTTTGTTCGTATACGGTGTGGAATACTTGCGAATCTGTGATAATTAATTTGGGGGGATTGGTAAGTGCGCAAAGTGTATCTTTCAGCTTATCTGTGGTACAACTCATAACCAGGCATTTCTTGTCCAGAAGTTCGCGGATTGTCTGTACTTGGGGAAGGATAAGTCGTCCTTTAGGTGCCTGAAGGTCCTGGGGCATGACTAACACTACTACATCACCTTCAGCTACGAGGCTCCCGGTGATGGTTTGTTCTCCGAAATCGGCAGGTAACTTTTCCAGAATGGCGCGGTTGATGGCTTCGATACCTGTGCCGTCTTTGGCACTGACGATGATGGGAGGCTGTCCGCAACTTGCTTTTATCTGTTCTGCCAGTTCTGTCGTATTGGGGCGTGCGTCAGCTTTGTTCAGAAGCAATATGACAGGGATACCTCGTTCTTTCAATCGTTGAAGCCATTCCTGTTCCTGTACGTCTCCGGTTTCACAAAGCAACAGGGCGATGTCGGTTTTTCCAATTATTTTCAAGGTGCGTTCTACGCGCATTTCTCCCAGCTCGCCTTCGTCATCGAAGCCCGGAGTGTCAATAAGAAGGCATGGACCGAGTGGATGAATTTCCATTGCTTTTGTCACAGGATCAGTAGTAGTGCCGGGAGTGGGGGAGACTATAACGGTATCTTGCCCTGTCAAGGCATTGACAAGACTGGATTTTCCACTGTTTCGCCGTCCGAAGAGGGCGATGTGTAGGCGGTTGGCATAAGGAGTCTGATTCATTAGTTTCAATATTAAGGGGTTAATAAATGGGGATTTGATCATTTTAGGCGCGGATTACGCGGATTTCACGGATTAAAGGCTGCGCTATAAAAAATCAGCGTTCATCCGCGTAATCCGTGCCTAAAATCTGAAATCTCTTTTCCCTTCCTCTATCTCATGCAGGTTTCGCAGAGCTATTTCCCGGATTCTCGGATTCGGGATGCGTTCCATCTCTTCATGAATGAGGCGGATACCTTTCTCCCGGGTTTCGGGTGAAGCGTAATCTTCCAGATATTCTTTCAGAGTCATCAAGGCATTGGGCTGACAGCAATTTGCTATCTGTCCCCGTTTGACAAGAGACATGAAACGGTCACCTGTCCGACCTTCACGATAACAAGCCGTACAGAAACTGGGGATATGTCCCAGATCGAGCAACCAGTTTACAACTTCATCCAGTGTGCGGCGGTCGCTGATATCGAATTGGGCCGAGTTCTCTTCTTTCGTTTCCGGTACGGCATATCCGCCTACGCTGGTACGTGAGCCGCCACTGATTTGTGAAATACCTAATTCCAATACCTTACGTCGTACAGCTTCCGATTCACGGGTAGAAATGATCATTCCGGTGTAAGGCACTGCAATGCGGATTACCGCAACGAGGCGGCAGAACATTTCATCAGAAATGGCATTGGGGAAATCTTTTGTTTCAATATCATCCGCTGGGCAGATACGGGGTACACTGATTGTATGCGGTCCGACACCGAATGCCGCTTCCAGATGTTCGGCATGCATCAATAATCCTACGAAATCGTACCGATAGGTATTCACCCCGAATAATACACCTATACCTACATCGTCGATACCACCTTCCATGGCACGGTCCATAGCTTCGGTGTGATAGGAATACTTGCTTTTAGGGCCTGTGGGGTGCAGGACCTCGTAATTCCCCTTGTGATAGGTTTCCTGGAAAAGAATGTAAGTACCGATACCTGCATCTCTCAGCCGACGATAGTTCTCTACCGTTGTAGCGGCAATATTCACGTTTACCCGCCGGATAGCACCATTCTTATGATGAATACCATAGATGGTCTGAATAGATTCCAGAATATAATCGATGGGGTTGCGTAGAGGGTCTTCGCCGGCTTCCAGTGCCAGACGTTTGCGTCCCATATCCTGCAAGGCAATTACTTCCCGGCGTATTTCTTCCTGTGATAATTTCTTGCGGGCGATAGTGCGGTTCTTTGCATGATAGGGGCAGTAAACGCATCCGTTCACACAATAATTGGAAAGGTATAGCGGGGCGAACATTACGATGCGGTTGCCATATAGTTTTTGCTTAATTTCCCGTGCCAGATGGAAGATACGTTCCGTCAGGTCGGGCTGGTCGCATTCTAACAGTAGAGCGGCTTCACGATGGGACAAACCTTTGCATGAGGCTGCCTTTTCGAGCAGACTCTCAATGAGGGCACGGTTGTCTTTATTGGTACGGGCATAGTCCAGTGTATCCAGTATCTCCTGGTGATCGATGAACTCTTCTGCCTGCTTTGAACTTACATTATACACGTTTTTTAGTGATTAGGGGTGAGTGATTAGTGATTAGTAGTCTCCTCTTTCTTTCGATATCCAGTATCCGATAACCGTCAGTTTTTTCTTCTAATTGTTGTAAGCCTTCTGCAGCTTCGGCTCCCAAAGAGGCTTTGTTATCATAAAGTGAGTATTTGTTCCGTTGTTCCGGGGAGAAAGGTTTGGCATTACTACGTTAGCTCCTGCCAGTATTCCGCGTTCTCGTCCATCCGGTGCGAGAGTTGCTAATGCTGTGGTAGAGGGTAATAACACCTTCGGATGCATTAACCGGAAGATGGAAAGAAGTTTCAGAGTCATCTCCATGCTTCCCGGTGGGCATGCTGCAAACGGGGTATCGTGGTGCGGAATAAAAGGACCGATTCCTATCATTTCAGGATGAAATTGCTCTATAAAAAGGAGATCTTCCACCAGATGATCGGTGTTCTGTCCCGGACTGCCTACCATAATACCTGTTCCTGTCTGATATCCTATTTCTTTCAGCCATGCCAAACATTGCAGGCGTTGTCTGATAGACATCTTATCGGGGTGCAGATGATGGTAATGCTCTTCATTATGCGTTTCGTGGCGAAGCAAATATCGATTGGCACCCGCCCGGAAGAAATGCTCGTAAGTCTTACGGGACTTTTCGCCTAATGATAGTGTGATGGCGCAATCCGGAAACTCACGATGTATAGCAGTAACAGTTTCAAGGATAAAATCATCTTTTTACGGAGGATGTTTCACCACCTTGCAAGACGAAAGTCCGGAAACCGAGGGTATACCCTTCACGACAACATTCAGAATATCCTCCCGTGTCAACTCATAACGGAGAACAGATTGATTTCCTTTCCGTATACCGCAATAATAGCAATTGTTATGGCAGTGGTTGGTAATCTCAATCAGCCCACGAATAAATACCCGATTGCCAAACTGCTCAAGTGACACCTCCCGTGCCTGCTCCTGCAGATACTTTTAAAGTATCAGCGTCTTGGCAAAGGAGTAGTGCTTTGTATTCTTCAGTACTTAATCGGTGTTCCTGGCGAAGTTTGTCAATCAGGGGAATTATCATATTCACTTTAAAGCTTGGAAGCTTCAATTAATAGGTTTTTTCCTGTTTAGCTAATTCTTGTACAAACTGACGTTTACCTGCGGCAATCTCATTGTGCGTACAAGGTCCGGTGATACAGCCACCTTCACATGCCATCACTTCTATAAATTGCCCCGGTGCTTTGCCTGATTTGGCATATGCCCGCAATGAACCGATGGTTTTCTTATCCAGATTAGCTACTTGGATGGCATTGATTTTGTCAGCTTCTTCTTTCAGATAGGCTTTTACTGCTCCCATTACGCCACCAGCCTGGGCAAATCCATGTGCCTCGCGCACGGATGCGAACGACATGGCATAAGGTTGCGATTGTTCCAACTGAATATTCAGTCCGTCCAATACAGATGCCACTTCTTCGAAAGTCATAACAAAATCTACAGCTTCATCACGCTGGGCCTCTTTACGTTTGGCTACACACGGGCCGATGAAAACGACTTTAGCATCCGGATGTTTCTCTTTGGCAATGCGTGCTGCATAATACATCGGTGAACCTGTGCCTGAAACATAAGGTTTCATGCCCGGAATATGTTTATTTACAAGTTCTATGTAGGAAGGGCAACAGGAAGTAGTCATAAACTTCTGTCCTTCTTCCAACTTCTCTATCAATTCATGTGCTTCGTTGCTGACCGTATCCATAGCTCCCTGAGCCACTTCGATGACATCAGTGAATCCTACAGCTTTGAGTGCACCATATACCTGTTCAATAGTAGTCTTGAATTGTCCCAGGATAGAGGGTGCCACAATGGCCACTATTTTTTCTCCTTTGCGTATCTTGTGCAGGATATCGAATACCTGTGACACTTCGAAAATTGCTCGAACGGACAAGCGTTGAGACACTTTCCGCAATAGATACATTTACTTTCGTCGATGTGTTCGATACCTTTCTTATCCTTGCTGATAGCTTTTACCGGACAAGCCTCTTCGCAAGGTACTGGGATATAGACAATAGCATGATAGGGGCAGCTCTTGTGACAAATGCCACAACTGATGCATTCATCATGGTCTATCCATGCCTGTCCGCTTTCCTTTACATGGACAGCTTTCTTCGGACAGTTGGTCTGGCAGCTACGGGCGGTACATCCGCGGCAAAGGTTGGTGATTTCGTAATTGATTTGTACGCAGGCGGAACATGCTTCATCAATCACACACATGATGTTATCTTTCGGCGTTCCGTTTTCTGCACGGTCCAGTGCATGCGCTGCATACTCTGATAATGGGGTTAATTCATCTTTTTCATCTTCCATATCCAGTCCCAGCAACGGCAGTGATTTGTATTTCCACACGGCGCGTTCTTTATGTACGCAGCAGCGTCCTGCATGCTTTGACCTTCTCGGACTCAATTCAATGGGAAGACGGTCTATTTTTTCTACAAGTTCGTTATCCCTCCACAGTTTTACCAGCTCTGTCAGCAATCTGTGGCGGACAATCATAATGTTGTTGGTAAATGCCATAATATTTATTCTCGGATTAGTTAGTCGGTAATTACGGTGCAAAGATAATGAAAAGTTATAGTTTCTATGAACCTTTCTACCCTCAATATGCTTATCTTTGTATCAGAATAAAAAAACGAAATTGACGATGAAAGACTTTATTTACTATGCACCCACACAGGTTGTGTTTGGAGCATTATCGGAAGATAAAACAGGGAAATTGGTGAAGCAATATGGCGGCACTAAAGTCTTGGTACATTATGGCGGACAGAGTGCGGAGCGTTCCGGTTTGCTGGATAAAATATGCCGGGCATTGGAGGCGGAAGGTATTGCTTACGTAAAACTGGGTGGGGTGGTTCCTAATCCACGTTTGTCGAAAGTACACGAGGGTATTGAATTGTGTCGGAAAGAAAAGGTTGATTTCATTCTTGCCGTAGGTGGCGGTAGTGTGATTGATTCTGCGAAGGCGATTGCTTTCGGTGTACCTTATGAGGGTGAAGTCTGGGATTTTTATATGGGACGAGCCCATGCGGAAGCTTGTCTGCCGGTTGCTACCGTGCTGACAATTCCTGCTGCGGGGAGTGAAATGAGTAACAGTACCGTGATAACCAATGAGGACGGTGATTTGAAAAAAGGTTATTCCAATAATCTGTGCCGTTGCAAATTTGCTGTGATGAATCCGGAACGGACTTATACATTGCCCAACTATCAGACAGCTTGTGGTGTAACGGACATTATGATGCATACCATGGAACGTTATTTCTCTCATGATGACGATATGACAGTGACTGATGCCATTGCTGAAAGTATTCTCCGTACGGTAAAAGATAGCGTTTTTGAAGTACTGAAAGAACCGGAGAATTATGTACATCGTGCCCAAATTATGTGGGCAGGTAGCTTGGCACACAATGACTTGACGGGATGCGGAACAACTGGTGACTGGGCAACACATCAGCTTGAACATGAACTGAGTGCATTGTTTGATGTGGCACACGGTGCAGGTCTGGCAGCTCTTTGGGGAAGCTGGGCACGGTATGTCTACAAAGAAAATGTAACCCGTTTTGCTCAGTTTGCCGTGAATGTGATGGGTGTAACAAATGATTTCAAATCACCCGAACATACCGCTTTGGCAGGCATTGAAGCCATGGAAGATTTCTATCGCGCAATTGGAATACCGGTTAGTATTTGCGAGCTGATAGGGCGACAGGCTACTGACGAAGAAATCAAACTCATGACAGATAAATGCAGTTCCGGTGGTAGTGCAACAACCGGAAATTTGAAGGTTTTACATCGCGATGATATGAAAAATATCTATCGCATGGCAAATAGATAACGGATTTTTTATTGTTTTTCTGACAAATACTTGTTATCTTTAGGGGCATATATCAATTGGGGGTAGTAAAAAAGTCCTGACCCACAGGCAAAGAATATGAGAATACATTTTGAAATTAGAGAAAAACTACCTGAAATTATCGAAGAGATCCTGAATTGTGAGAGATGGACAACTTTAGTAAAAAGAGGATATTTCAGGCAGAAAGTTGGTTGTCATCCGTGATCCGAATTACAATTCGGAGGCGACAGTAGAAATCTATGCCCGCGAGATTACCATCAAGACGGCATGGTCAAACTACACGTATCGCTTGTTTGTTTTGGGTGATAATGTTTGGTGTGAGTACAATGGTGCTTATCGCGGACTGTTGGAACAAAATCTATTGCCTACCATCACTCCCAGGGAAGGTTTGTTGGAATCTGAGGTATTGGATAGCTCTTTGTACGGAAGTGAAAAGAGGAAACTCAGAGAGTATGCTGAAGACAATTTGAAACTGAAAAAATTCCGACGCGAGAACTTTAATGAAGATCGTACAGGTGTGGCTCATTTTGACCATCCCAAGAGGGTATATGACGAATTCATTAAAGAAGATTACGTGGTCCCATCTTCCGACGAATAGCGAGGCAGGAAGATGATCATCAGTGCGAGTCGCAGGACGGATATACCTGCTTTTTATTCGGAGTGGTTTCTCAATCGGATAAAAGAAAAGTATGTTCTGGTACCTAATCCGTATAATCCTAATATGATCAGCAGGGTCAACCTGGACCCTGCTGTCATTGATTGCATTGTCTTTTGGACGAAGAATCCTGCACCGATGATTGATAAACTGGACAGATTGCAGGACTATAAATACTATTTCCAGTTTACACTGAATCCGTACGGAACGGAACTTGAAAGTAAACTGCCACCACTTCAAAAGCGTATAGATACATTCAAACGCCTTTCTGATAAGATAGGAAGGGAGAAAGTGGTGTGGCGATATGATCCTATTCTTACGAATGAACAATACACAGTTACTTTCCACCAAGACAAATTTGCAGAAATGGCATTTGCTTTGCATGACTATACTGAAAAGTGTATGCTGGGCTTTATTGATCATTATCCGCATGTGCGTTCCTTTCTCCGTGAATTTCATATCGAGCCGTTGATAAAGGAAGATATCGATGCCATGGCCATTTCATTTAAGAAGACTGCGGATGAATGTTCGATGGAGTTGGATACTTGTACAACGAAGGTCGATTTATCTTATTTGGGTATTTCGGGTGGAGTGTGCGTTGACAATAGGTTGATTGAACGAATTGTCGGATATCCTATTATTGCCCGTAAAGATAAGAATCAGCGGGACATTTGTCGTTGTGTGGAAAGTATTGACATCGGCACTTATGAAAGCTGCCTCAATGGCTGCATTTATTGCTATGCTATTAAAGGTAATTATAATACGGCGAAATTTAACCAGAGTAAACACGATAAGGATTCTCCGATGCCAATAGGAGAAGTGGATAAGGACGCAGTGATTAAAGAACGGGAAATGAAGAGTCTGCGTACCGATCAGCTTTCTATGTTTTATTAAAAAATCATTCTGACCGGAAACAATTATTGCTTGGATTGTTGTACCTGATAAATAACTTATAATTTAGTGTATCCTTAAAATAAAGAGCATGGAGAAAGAGACTGAGCAAGAATTGATCAAAAAGATGATTGGCTTTCAGAAAGAGGAAATAACGTCGAGTATTATATACCGGAAGTTAGCGGCAAAGGAAAAGGATATTCATAACCGGGAGATATTGCAACGTATTGCAGAGGATGAAAGTAGGCACTACGCCACACTACGAGGCTATACTCATCAGGATGTCAGTCCTAATCGTTTTGAAATCTGCTTTTATGTATGGTTAGTGCGTCTGCTGGGTGTTACGTTTGCCGTTCGTCGTCTGGAACTGGGAGAGAAAGAAACGAGTGGGGTATATTCCCAATACCCGAGTATGGAACACTTTGCCGAGATGGCGAGGGATGAGCAGCACCATGAAGAAAAGCTTATTGAAATGATAGATGAGGAGCGCTTGCAATATATGGGTTCGGTGGTCCTGGGGCTGAATGATGCCTTGGTGGAGTTTACCGGAGCATTGGCAGGTTTCACACTGGCACTGAATGATACGAAACTGATTGCGCTGACCGGCAGCATTACAGGGATTGCAGCGGCACTTTCTATGGCTTCTTCCGAATACCTTTCCACTAAATCAGAAAAGACTTATAATAAGCGTCCGGTTAAGGCAGCTATTTATACGGGGATAGCTTATATCATAACCGTAGTGGCTTTGGTAGGTCCGTTTATCTTATTGTCAAGTCCTGTGCTGGCTTTATGCATCATGCTGGTGATGGCATTGCTGATTATTGCCTTTTTCAACTATTATTATGCCATTGCCCGTAATGAAAGCTTTAAACGCCGTTTCACGGAGATGGCGGTGTTGAGCTTCTCCGTGGCCGGAATCAGCTTTCTGATAGGTTATTTGCTGAAGGCAGTGACGGGAGTAGGGGGATAGGCATATTCGGATCCGGACTCCCTTTAGATATCCTCAGTGTACAACTGAGTGCCCGAACGAAATTTACTTTTCATGAAACGTACCAGTGATGCCGGATGATGGATACTCCTGAAGCAGATGAGGCTTACACCTATGAATGGGCAATGAATAGTGCTGCGGTAAGTAGACTGTTGATAGGAGAATGATTTAAAAAGCCCTGAAGTGCGAAACTCCAGAGCTTTTGTATTTTGTCAATCGATGAAAAATCAACTGAATTATATTTTGGAACTGTGCAGTTTTTATAGAGTTCTACACGTTCGGCTATTTCAGCTTGAGATAGATTGGCCGGAAGTTCAATTGTTGTTCGTGGAGTAATTGCTACAAGAATAACTTCTCCAACTTTTTTCTTATGCTCTTTAAGAGCGTTTTCTGCTAACTGACTGGTCTCTGGTCGGACAATACTCTTTTTTCATCATATTGAATTGTTTTTAAGTTTTCATTTTTGCTGGAGTTAATTGGCAGGTTGCTAAAAGAAACTCATTGTTCAATGTAGTTATCACTTCTTTTTACGCTGCGTATTTTTTCAGAGAGAAAAAGCATTACTTCCTGCAAATGCATATCCTCTTTTCATATTTCCTTTGGCCGCATTATACAGTGCTTTGATGATGCAGTAAGGACTCTTCTGATAGTCACACGTTTTGATGCAATGGAATGAGCAACATTTGGGCTTTTCCTGTCCTTTCTCTACATTACGGATAAATTCCCCATCAATGGCTCGTCCGGGCATTCCTACGGGACTTTCGATAATGAGAACGTCTTCGGGCTTAGAGTGGATATAAACCTCTTTGAAGGTTTGTGAAGCATCGCACTCTTGGGTTGTTACAAAAATGCTTCCCATTTGTACGGCCGAAGCTCCCAATTGCATGAATCGTGCAATATCTTCGCCTGTAGAGATTCCACCTGCGGCAATTACAGGAATATCTTTTCTTTCCTTATAGCTCATTGCAATTGCTACAACTTCGGGTATCAAGGACTCCAAAGCGTATTTCTCATCTTGTATTTGTTCTTTCTTAACCCAAATGTCCTCCGGCTTTAGGGCCTTCTACTACTATGGCATCGGGTAAATAATCAAAGTTCTTCTGCCATTTGTCGCATATAATCTTGGCCGCTCTTGAAGAAGATACAATGGGCACCAACTTCGTTTTGCTTTCCGGTGTCAGGTATAGGGGTAAGTCGAGCGGAAGTCCTGCGCCGGCAAAGACTACGTCGATTTTTTCGCTTATGGCAGTGCGTACCATCTCTGCATAATTGGAAAGGGCCACCATGATATTCACTCCGATGATTCCTTTTGTTTTTTGGCGGGCTTTTCTGATTTCCTCTTTGAGTCCGCAAATGCACTTTTCGGTATAGTCGCCTTTGCCTTTAGGGTATAGCAGGCCTAAACCTGCACATGAAATAACACCAATGCCGCCTTCGTTGGCTACGGCTGATGCCAGGCCGGACAATGAAATTCCGACTCCCATTCCACCTTGTATGATAGGTGTTTTTATCTCTATATTTCCAATAAAAAATGGCTTCATAAAACTGATATTGTAATAAGACTGTAAGCGGATAAATATACTTCCGGGTATTCTATTCGTTTAGCGATGTTCTTTTCTTTGTATTGCTGTTTTAGTTGAAAAAAGCAAGAACAGAAGATCTGATCTCCTGTTCTTGTTGTAGGGTAGACATTAATAACGTCTGGAATTATAACCGTTGTTACGGGGTCTTTCTTCACGAGGACGTGCAACGCTTACTGAAATAGTTTTCTGATCGTATTCTGCTCCGTTAAGTTCATTAATTGCCTTTTGTCCATCTGTATCGCTTGTCATTTCGACGAAACCAAATCCTCTGGATCTTCCCGATTCTCTGTCCATAATAACTTTAGCTGAAGAGGTCTCTCCATACGCTGAGAATAATTCGTTCAAGTCAGCATCATTTATGCCATAGCTTAAACCTGAAATGTAAATGTTCATTTGAAATTTTAATTAAATAAATATTAAGTAAGAGTGAGGGGATAATTAAAGGAGAGTCTGCTTAATAAGATATAAAAAGGAGAACTATACGATAACGATTCGTAACTCAAACCGCGACAAAGGTAATACAATAGTTGGGAATGGCAACTTTTAATTCGTAATTTGTTAATAAAAAAGTGATAATTGTTTTTTATTAGCATTTAGAAAGGCTATGGTATATTGCACTTTTTTTAAAAGGTGAAAATCCTTTTTTTTCAGGGCTACACCCTTTCCCTCGGATGGCTACACCTTTTGGGGTAAAGGGGTAGCCATTCGGGATAAAGGGTGTAGCCCTTTTTAATGTGCCTTACAGGTACTCGTGGACGGTATATTGACTATCTATTTATCAAGGAGATCTTATACAGTACATGTCTGCATAAAGGATGGTCGGGACTGACCAATGGATGATCAAACTCTTTGCTTTTTACCATACCTATTTTTTGCATCACGCGTTCCGAACGTTTGTTTGGGAGTGAGGTGAAAGAATATAATTCTTTCAGTCCCAATGTCTTTTTGCATATTCCAGACAGGCTGAAGCCGCTTCGGTAGCATATCCCTGATTCCATACTTCGGGAATCAGGCGCCAACCTATCTCTACGGCCGGGGCAAAATCTACGTCGAACGTAATATCATGTAATCCTACATAACCTATAAACGCATGGTTTTCTTTCTTTTCTACTGCATCCAACCCATATCCTCTGGATGCGAATTCCTTCCGGATGCGATTATAGAAGTCGAGTGTTTCCTGATAAGATAGCTTTTTGAGAAAGAATTCCATTACCTGATCGTTGCTATTTAATCCGGCAAAGACAGGGATGTCTTCTTCTTTCCAATCACGTAGAATCAGACGCGGGGTTTCTATGTATGTATTCATCTTGTTCTTAATTTATTCGATTTGTTTTTTCCGCTTTTTACGGTTCATATATTCACGTAGTAGGGTTGGGGTGGCACAGAAGATGAGTTGTGCCCGATTCCATTTATAGCATTTTTGAAAGACAACCATGGCAATGGTTATGAATAAAGCAGCTCCGATAGAAGCCTCTAAAGGTAACCAGCCCAGATTCTCTTTGGGTAATAGCATAGGAATGAACGCCAGTGCTCCGGCAGGAGCAAAGAATTTCCCTGTCCACTCGAAGATGAGGAACAGGATAGCCGCAATGGTTAAAGCAACGATACTTTCCGGTAGATGAAGATGGTAGTGACCAACTATTTGAAGTACAGTACTCAAAGTCGCTGCGGTAGTCAGAAAGAGAAATACTTGTGTAGGGCGATTCCTGAATCCTGCTTTGGAGTTTACCATTTCTACAAAGGTCACCATGAGTGGCGGCAATATGAGATAGGGATAATCCATGCCGACGGCCAATCCGGCCAAAGCACCTACAAAACAGAATAATATCAGCCATCTGATGATATCTTCCTTGCTGGGTTTTCTGTCGACAGATTTAGGCATCCGGTTACGTATTCCGCATTTTTCCAGAATGATTTGTACAAACACTACTGACACTGACATTGAAAAGACTGCTATCGGATAAACAATACTTTCCGTATGAAGCAAAACGGGCAATACGCAAGCTGATATCAAAGGAATCAGTGTAGCGCGACTGATTAAAGAGAAGCACCTGCAAAAGCAAATGCAGCGCATAGATTGACTACATAGGGCAGGGGTGAATAACGAACAATGCAGATACCGACTGCTGCTCCAAGAGTCATAAGCAGGATGATTTGCCAACGTTTTACATTCCATACCCGCTTATCGATAATTAACAGGCCGATGATCAGTGCTGTCATTTCCGGAAACAGAATTTCCTTTTCATCGGTCCATTCGGCTAAACCTACCATTATCAGGATTATTATCAGCGATATTAGATATCTTGTCAGTTTTCTGTGTTCCATTATATAATTTTGAATTTGGGGCACAAAGTTAAGGGAAACTGCCGTATTATGAAACTTCTTGGCTATCTTTGCGCGCTGAAAACCTTGAGTGGCTTTCTTTATAAAAAAGAGTTCTGTATGCAAAATTTGGTAAAGAAGGAGTATAAGATTCCTTTTATTCTGGTAACTTCCCTATTCTTCTTATGGGGATTTGCACATGCGATATTAGATGTGCTAAACAAACACTTTCAAGATGTGCTGGTTATTACACGTGCCCATTCGGCATGGGTACAGGTCATGTTTTACCTGGGTTATTTCGTGATGGCTATTCCTGCCGGACTGTTTATCAATAAGTACGGTTACCGGAAAGGAGTGGTTTTCGGCCTATTGCTTTATGGCATAGGTTCCCTGCTTTTCATTCCCGGGGAATATTGGATGTCTTTCAACTTTTTTCTGTTTTCTCTGTTTGTCATAGCCTGTGGCTTGGTTTTTCTGGAAACAGCGGCTAATCCTTACATGACGGAATTAGGCGACCGGGAAACGGCTGCCAGTCGCCTGAATCTGGCGCAGTCGTTCAATGGATTGGGCTGTATTTGCGGTCCGCTTATCGGGGGATTGTTATTATTCTCGGAAGGGGGCGAAAGCAATATATCATTGCCTTACACACTGATGGGGATCATTGTATTGGGAGTTGCTTTGGTATTCTATAAGATACGCCTGCCGGAGATTGTTCATGAAGCAGATGAAGAAGAAGTCGGAGAAAACGGTGCACGTGGGCTTTGGTCGCACAAGCTGTTTATCTTTGGCATTATCAGTCTGTTTTGTTACGAGATAGCTGAAATCTCAATCAACAGTTTCTTTATCAATTATGTGGTGGATGACGGCTGGATGAATGCCCGCGATGCATCTGTAGTACTTTCGTTCGGTGGTCTGGGACTGTTTATGTGCGGACGTTTTGCCGGTAGCTGGATTATGCGGTATATCCGGGCAGAAAAAGTGCTGTTCGTTTGTGCAATAGGAACGGTGGTCAGCACGTCTTTGGTAGTTCTTAATCTGGGCATTTTGTCATTAATAGCTCTTTTTCTGGGATATGCGTTCGAAGCTATTATGTTCCCCACGATTTTCGCTCTTTCATTGAGGGATTGGGTAACTATACGAAGCGTGCGTCTTCTTATCTGATGATGTCCCCATCGGAGGAGCGGTAGGACCGCTCATGATGGGGTATGTGGCTGATCAGACCAATATGTCTTTCTCCTTCATCGTTCCGTTGCTTTCGTTTATCGTGGTGTTGCTTTATGCCTGGAAAGTAAAGCAACGTTCGTTTTGCTAATATCCGAACTTTTTCGTAGCCTTTTCCATCTGTTCGATGATGGCTACTTCAAAGGGACAGTTCGTTTCACATTGTCCGCACTGAATGCATTCCGAGGCATGGTGCGAGAGCGTTTTATAGTGCTCGCGTACTGTTTCGGGTATTTCATTCTGGGCAATGGTTAGGTTATAGTACTTGTTTACACTCGCTATATCAATTCCTACCGAGCAAGGGGCGCAATGTCCGCAATACATACAATGTCCCTGCCAGCTAAACTTTTCCATACCTGCCATAATTGGGGTGTAATCTTTTTCTTCTTTAGTAGCATTACACCAGTTGATGGCAGCTTGCATCTCATCGCAACTTTTGCAACCGACCATTACGGAAGCAACAGCCGGACGGGTTAGCGCATACTCAATGCACTGCACCGGTGTCATAGCTTTGCCAAAGGGAGAGTTCGTTTCACTCAGTAAGTCTCCGCCGCCATAGGCTTTCATTACATCCAGACCTATACCTTTCTGCTCACAAAGTTCATAAAGCTTTTCACGTTCCGGATCTATATTTTCAAGGGAATGGGCATAACTTTCGTCAGCCCATAAATCATCTACATTTTCGCTGGGCGGTTGCAAATCGTAACAGGGATTAATGGAGAACATCAGTACTTCTATCAATCCACTTTCTACAGCCAACTTTGCCACAGTAGGGTTGTGGCTGCTTAGCCCGATATGGCGAATTTTACCTTCTTCTTTCAGACGCAGGGCCAACCGAATGATAGGACCATTGAATACTTCATGGAAATCTTCTTCGCTATCTACGTAGTGAATCATACCAATATCAAGGTAATCCGTATGAAGACGTGTCAACTGGTCTTAAAAGGAAGCGATTGTTTTTTCTACATCACGGGTACGCAGATACTGATCGTTTTCCCAGGTAGCACATAGATGTCCCTGGATAATAAACTGCTGCCGGCGCCCTGCCAATGCTTTACCGATATTACTGCGCAGATCGGGGTTTGAGGCATACATATCAATAAAGTTGATTCCTTTACTGATGGCGAAATTCATTTCCAAATGTATCTGTTCTTCCGTTTTTCCCACGAAACCTTCACAGCCCAGTGCGATGACACTAACTGATAGTCCTGTATTTCCTAATATTCTGTATTCCATGATATTTCAAATTCTTAGTATGTTTTTGCGAAGTTACTAATATTAAAGAAAACGTTCCCGTTTTAATCCGAATAAATTTGCACTGATAAATAGTTGGGATGGATATATGAAAGCTTGGGACGATTGAGATGAAGACTATTTATTTTATAATTATCCGGAAAACGGAAACGCTTATAATGATATGGTTTTATGAAGGTCCATTTTTATATAGTTATAGGAGATTTTAAGAAAGTTGTCCGAAAGCATATTTCAGCCTTTCCAAACCTTTAGCCAACTGTTGCCGCGGACAGGCAATATTGATACGGATAAAATTGTCTCCGTCTTCCCCGTACATACTGCCTTCATTGACCCAGACCTTTTCTTTTTCCAGTAGAGCCGTCACGATTTCTTCCGATGGCTTCTTCAACACCGAACAGTCTACCCATACCAGATAAGTGCCTTCCAATTTAAGTACGGGGAAATCCGGTAGATGTTCATTGAAATAGTTTCTCAGATACTGATAATTGGCAAACAGATAACTTTTTAGTTCTTCCAGCCATTCTTCCCCTTCATTGTAGGCGGCTATCAATGCCTCCACACCGAATGGGTTCACATCACAAACCTCGTTGATATTAATGGCTTTATCTATTTTTCTGCGTATATCTGCATCAGCGGAAATGATGTTTGCAATCTGAAGTCCGGCCAGGTTAAAAGCTTTGCTGGGTGATGTGCAAGTGACGGAGTGCATACGGAATTCTTCAGAAAGGGATGCAAAAGGCGTATAGGTATATCCCGGAAAGACCAGTTCACAATGTATTTCATCTGACACTACCCATACATCATTCCGAAGGCAAATCTCACCAATACGTATTAATTCCTGTTTGCTCCAGACTCTTCCGGCCGGATTGTGCGGATTACACAACAACAGTAATTTTTTACTTTTGGGTCTGCCGCTTTCTTCTCCAGATCGTCAAAATCAATCCGATAGGTGTTATCCTCATAGATCAATGGATTGGAAATCATCTCGCAACCATTATTACGGATGGAAGAAAAGAAGCAATTATACACCGGAGTCTGCACTAGGACTCTATCACCAAGATTCGTCAGGGCTTTTATGACGGCTGACAAAGCCGGTACTACTCCAGTTGTATAGATTATCCATTCTCTCTCTATTTTCCAATTATGACGTCTGCCGAACCAGTGGATTACCGCATGATAATAGCTGTCAGGCACGCGGACATAACCGAAGATACCATGTTCTACTCGCTTTTTCAGCGCTTCTGTCACGGCTGGGGCTGTACGAAAATCCATATCGGCTACCCACATTGGCAATATGTCGGCATCATTGGCAGAATCCCATTTATAAGAGTTCGTACCCCGGCGTGGAATGATTTCATCAAAATTGTATTTCATGCCTAATCAGTCAAAACAGGTTTGGTCATCCCATAATTTCAATTCACAGTTGCCCGGTGCTTTTATATTCTCATCCAGGATTATAGCTCCGAAACTTTCAGCAGTGATACTTCCTGTACGTGGATTTTTACACTGTGAACCGGACTATGGATAGTGGCCTGCACACTACTATATTCAAAAGCGAGGTCTGCATCTTCTGTCATCGTGCAGTTTTCCATAATCAGATCGTGGGCATAGCAAAGCGGCTGTGTACCTGAAATCTTGCAGTTCACCAGACGCAGATTTCTGGAATGCCAGCCTAAATATTCCCCGTTCAATACAGAGTCGTAAACCGTCACGTTTTCCGTATTCCAGAAAGCATCCTTTGAATTGATTACCGCATTACGGATTTCTACGTTTTTGCAGTATTGGAAAGAGTAGTTACCATTCATCTCAAAGTCATCAATCCTGATATTTTCACCGTGTACAAACAGATAATCACCTTTGTCTACTTTTACATTCTTCAACTCTACATTCCGGCAAAACCAGAGGGTTTCCAGTGCATAGGGCAGTTGTACGTTTTCCAGTCGGATACCATCCATTTCACGGAACATCTTCGGTGCTTCTACCAAAGTGTCTGTCATTTGCAAATTATTGGAATACCAGAGGGCGGCACGTGCTCCTTCCGTAAACAGGCAGTTTTTTTCACAACGAAGCCATCGTTATGCCAGAAAGGATATTTTCCTTCGAAACGGCAATTTACAGCTTCGATATTACTACATTCTTTCAGGGCAGATTCGCCGGTATGGATCGTTACGTTTTCCAGATGAAGATTGTGAGTGGCGAACAAAGGGCGTTCACCTTCGTAATGAGTGTCTTTAATTAGTTCCATTATTCAAGTTTTTTTGTTTGTTGTTTATTAAATGATTGATTACTTTTTTTTTCTATATTGCAAAAATACGGAGGAAATGAGAGACTCTTTGTAGATGGATTACGGACATAATAACCCGGATTACAGATTCTGTTTATCGGGTACAAAAGAGGCTGCATCGGAAGATAAATTCATGTTTCTCATTATCGTTCAGAACATGAAATTAACTCGGATGCAGCCTCGTACAATAACTGGTTTTATGAATTAACGAAACGATTTGCGGTAAATCTCCACGCAGTCTTCGTGCTTCAATTCGTAAGGGTTGGCAAGGAATAATCCGCCCATTGTTTCCTTGGCATTGGTGGCAAGGGTATCAAATTCATCGGGCGTAAATCCATAATCACTCATTTTCAGGTTTGCCACTCCACAAGCTTTCTGGAGGTTTACCAGCATGGTGATAAAGTCTTCCGGTTTATCAGCATCCGGCATACCCATTGCTTGTGCCATTTTGATGAATCGTTCATCACAGGCATGTTTCTCTATAAAGAATTCATAGAATGCTTTGGAGATCATAATCAATCCGGCACCATGTGGCAGATCCTGATGGTAAGCGCTCATAGCGTGTTCCAAAGAGTGTTCGGCAGTAGTGCTGCAAAAGGTCATTACCGCACCGGACAGATTATTGGCGAATGCGACTCTTTCACGAGCCTCCATATCAGCTCCGTTGGCAACTGCACGCGGTAGATATTTAGCTACATTTTCAATAGCGGTCAATGCGTACATATCGCTCATCAGACTGGCAGTTTTAGAGATATAACATTCTGTAGAGTGGAACAACGCATCAAATCCCTGATAGGCCGTGAACTTAGCCGGAACAGATTTCATCAACTCCGGATCGACAATAGACAGCACCGGGAAGAGTTCATCATAACCGCCAAAGCCTATTTTCTCATTGGTTTCATCATTGGTGATAACGCCCCATTGATCTGCTTCGGAACCTGTTCCGGCAGTGGTGGTAATGCAAACCAGGGGTAGGGGCTTGTTTACCATCGTTTGTCCTTTTCCGGTTCCACCACTGATGTAATCCCATACATCGCCGGGATTCGTGGCCATGAATGCCATCGCTTTGGAGGCGTCCATTACGCTTCCACCACCCAGGGCAACTAAAAAGTCACAATTGTTTTCCTTGGCAAAAGCGGCTCCCGCCATTACGGTCGATTTTAACGGATTGGCTTCTACCTGGTCAAATACGGCAGTTTCAACACCTGCTTGCTGGAGTTCGCTTTCTACTGTATTCAGATATCCGTTATCCTTGGTAGAGCGACCGTTTGAAATAACAATCATTGCTTTCTTTCCGGGCAATTGCTGATTGTGAAGTTCCTTCACCATACCGGTACCAAACAAGGTGCGGGTAGGAATGTAAATTCTAAAATGACTCATTATTCTTCTTTTTTTAAATCCTATAAATTATTCTATTTCTTTTCCCATTTCATAAGCTTTCCCCGTAGGGCTGGTTTATCTTTTATTTCGCCCACATGCCAAACTCCGGTTCCATACACAACTCCTTTGATGGTTGGACTTTCCAGGCAATCCAGAAATCCCTGGAAAGTGTCCACGGTACGTTCCATCAGTTTCCGATCATCTTCGGCAGCGGTGACAATGAAATAAAATTCCTTATTCTTCATTTCCGTATAGAGGCCACAACAACGATCTATCAATGTTTTCATCTGTGCACTCATCGTGTAGAAATAAACGGGTGTAGCCATAACTATTACATCGGCTGCCACCATCTTCTCTATAATCTCTGCCGCATCGTCTTTCTGCGGGCAAGGTTTTCCGTGCAGGCTACATGTGCTGCATCCTGTGCAATAATGGATTGTCTTGTCACGCAGGAAAACCTTTTCTGCTTCGTTACCACTTTCAATTGCTCCTCGCATAAATTCGTTGCAAAGGGTGTCGGAGTTTCCGCCACGACGAGGGCTGGATGATAAAATCAATACTTTCTTAGTCATAATCATTTTATATTATAAAGTTAAAACCACTTCTTATTTCTTATGCAGCCATTTCCATTCTGATTTGTCTTTCGGATTGTGTAGCACGTATTCTTAATACGACGAATACAATGCTTAAAATAAGGAATATCAAAGAGCCGATGACGGAATAACGCGTATTGAAGAAGGTGATAAACAATCCGCAGACGGCTGCACCTACTGTAGTACCGAGATTGGCAGATAATAAATACAGTCCGTTGGCAAAATCCGGTGCTTCGGGAGCGGCATGCGTTATCATGTATTGCATGGTGTTCTGTCCGTATCCCGCCAAAATCCCCAGGATCAGAATGATAACTACCATTGCCATAAGCCATTCCCCGAAAGCGAATACTCCTATATAAAAGGCCAGTAGTGCCAAAGGAATCATTATCATACTACGTACCGGATTGACCGCCAGTTGCTTTCCGGCTATTACATTTCCTATAATATTGGCCAGTCCATAAATCAGTAGCATTGTACTGATTACGGTGTACGAAACCCCGGTGATTGTCTTCAAGTAATCAGACATATAGCTGAAGAATCCGAATAAGGCTCCGTTTATCAACGTGATAGCGAGAATGGAGTACCAGACTACTTTCTTTTTTAATACACTGAGTTGTGTACCGTAGGACAGTTTCTCTTTGACCGGCATGGAAGGTACAAACACGATGGTAGCAACCAGTACTAATGCATTTACAACGGTGAAGAATAACATGCCCATTGAATATGAAACTTCACTTGCAATGTAGCTTGTCACCGGTACTCCCAGCACCATACCAGCTGATACGCCGATGAATACCTTTGCTACCGCCTTTGGTGCCTTTTCCTTACTGACAGATGCTGCCGCTACCGTGAAAGCCATAGATACATATACCGGATGAAGGAATGCCGGGAGTGCACGGGATATCAGCAACACCGTAAAATTAGTGGTCATCATGGAGATGATATTACTTAATGTAAATAATCCCAATGCCAGTATCATCACCTTTTTCCGGTTGATACCCGAAAACAGTAAGGGGGTGATGGGAGCGGATATTGCTACTACCAGCGCAAATATGCTGACCGTCCAACCCGCTTCCGGAACAGTTATTTGAAAGTTCTCGGCTATCAGGGGCAAAATTCCAATCACACCCATTTCGGTATTGATTATTCCGAATACACCGGTTGTGAGGATGAATACAAGTAGGGTATTTGAATTGAGTTTGAATTTATTCTTCATATATTTCTTTTTTGTACTGCAAAGGTCGGGGAAACGTAGCATTTCCTTTGTAGATAAATTACGGATATGATAACCCCAAATACAGTTTCTTATAAATGCAAAAGCGCCCCGCTGCATCATCATTGTGCAGCGGGGCGCTTTTTTTGAATAGAGGTGCGGTGCGTTGTCTTCTTATCCCAACGGGTCTTCTTCTAAGCCACCGTCTCCACCGCTCGGTTTACCGGAACCGGTGCCGTCAAGACCACTGATGGAGCTGACGTTGGTCCACGTCACATTCTCGCCGATGAGGGCGCGGGTGACGGCGCTACCTTGGCGGCGCGACTCGGGGATGAAGCGGACGCGAGTACCGGAGATTTGGTTGGCGTTCACCTTCTCGGCGCTGTCCACGCCCTTGCCGTTGGAGATGCAGGTGTAGTAGAAAGTGCCCAGACCTTCCACGTGGACGGTGCGACCGGTGTTCATACTGCTCCCCAGCACCAGGCCGAGGGCTTCGAGCGTGGCCTTGCTGTCGGCGCTGCTCACGGTGGAGATGAGGGCGATTTGCTTGCAAAGCTCGTCCATCTCGATAGGTTTACCCACGCTCACGGCCTGGGGATGCCACTTCTTGGACATCTTTTTGTAAATAGGTTTGAAAAATGCCATACGTTATGGTTTTTAAGTAAAACATGCCCTGTAGACCATTCTGAAGGAGGTGGGAGACTTATAAGAAGTGTCATCGATACTTGTGCTAAGTATACCTGATACTTGTGCTAAGTGTCGAGCATACTTGTGCTAAGTATCAACAACGGTCTTTAGGCTCTTCTACGGTTCATTTTGACTGTCAGGATTTATTTAATTATTGCTTGCTGAAAGTATTTCAGTTGATGATTAGGGGGATTTATCGCATATTCCACAGATTTGTTCATAAGGGACGCATGCACAGCTATGGTTGTCCAGATAACGCAGTGCCACATAAGGAACTACTTCACAGGAGATGCGCAGATGCAAAGTAGCAATCACTTCCGCAAGGCGTGGATGAAAGGAGTAATCTCGCCCATTGTATATCTGTACCCATACATGGTCTCCTTTCTTGATGTGTAGTTCTGTATTCTTCATAAGTTGTATAATTAATGTGATTGTGTGGGGTTACTTGCATAGTAACGGCAGACAACTATAGCGGTGCAGGTTGAAAAGCGTTTTTGGACGGCACCCAACCCAGGAATGAGCATATAAATAGAAGTTGTCTTGGTAATAAGGCGCACAAATAGTGCATCCGTTTTCAGGGATTGAAGGCGGAATTATATTTCGTATATCTATTAGGATAGTGAAGAGGAGTCCAGATAGTAAAATATAAGATTAAATAGCTGTTTTATTAGCATTCGTTTGCTTCTTTGTCAAAAAGTATGCATCTTTGTATGTGACTTTTGCCGTTACTATGCAAGTAATATCACCTCAATAAAGTGCCGTACAGCATGTTGACACTATCGACTTTCTTCTTTTTACTTCCTTTCACTAAGGCAATCACTTGTCTGTTTACTTTGTCTATTACCTCCGCATCAAAGGGCTTCAGATAACTCATCGTCACCCGTATGGACGAATGTCCCAACGACTGGCTGATAAGTCCAAGAGGTGTTCCACTATGATAAGCCAGCGTCGCCCACGTATGGCGGGCGGTATACGAACTCACGGAAACGCCGGGCAGGAGTTTTTTCATCAACCGTGCCAGTTCCCGGTTGAAGCGGCGCAGTGTATCCTGATAAAGATGATACCGTTCTTCACCCGGAGATGCCTCATTCAGTATCGGGAACAAATACTCCGATTCAGCCCTGTTTCTGTACTTCTGTAGCAACCGGAATGCGTCTGGCGGCACGTCCACTACCATCAATTTACCTGTCTTGTGACGCCGGTAGACGATACGCCTGCCTTGCAAGTTCTGTTTCCGCAGATGTGCCAAGTCGATGAAAGGCATACCGCGAAGCATGAACATCAGCATGAAGCAAGCAAGTACACGCTGTTGCGGTAGCGACAACGCACAGAATTCTGTAGTTTCTAACTGTCGCATCTGCCCCGCTGTTAGTGCCCGCTTGGTGCGCGACTCTACTTTGGTATACAATTCCTTGAACAATACCGGATTGTAGTCTACCATGCCGGGCGGCATCCAACGGTTATACACTGCCTGAAGCGTGCGCATGTAAGTGGAAATAGTGTTCGGACTACATTCACATTCCGTTAGCCATGTCTCATACTCCTTCAGTCGCTCCGGTGTAAAGACATCCTGTATCGGTGCAAGGACGTTCGACATTGATGTCGGATCGTTTCGCATCGGTGCAGAGGCATTCCAAAAACGGGTAAAAGAGCGCAGTACACTCCGGTAAACATGTGCTGCCGGAAATTTCCCTTCTTTTTCCAGGTCGGCAATTACCGTCTCCATGTAGTCAGTCAGGTTATCACCTGCTGACACTACATTTTTCTTTTCTTTATCTTCCATAACGGTACTAAAATTAATCTTCACCAAAACAGGCGCAAGTTCAGCAATGTTTATGAGAATAAAGAATAACCTGTTCCTGCTGTTCGCCAATAGGCATCGTAAATGATGTTTTAGTTTCTTTTCCGTTTAATTAGTATACTCTTACGAAGAAAGCCGATGGATGTGTCTATTTTTGTCCGAAACTAATACAATACATTTATGAAAAAACTTAGCTATCTCGTTCTATTTTTCCTGTTAGCTATCCCTGCATCGGCGCAGAATCAGTTCAAGTTGAGCTCTATTCCTTTTCTTCTTTCCTGGCATAACACGCCTAAATCCTTTCAGATGACAGATATAAATAAACGTATTTCTACTATTCCGCACAATCTGATTATCCACAACCGCCCTGTTGATTATGAAATAGAAAAAGACCGGGTCAGCATAACTGCGGCAGGAAAGACGAATCTTTTCAACAGCCCTTCCGGGAAGTCGAAGGTTGCGAACGCCCCGCTTATCCTGTTTGAGCCGGAAGCCGATTTTACAATGAGTGCACGGGTTACAGGCAAATTGAAGTCGGTTTATGATGTAGCTGCCCTTGTCATTTATCAGGATGATGATGTCTGGGCGAAATTCTGTTATGAGAACTCGGTTCATCTTCAGCCGACAATTGTTTCCGTTGTCACCCGTACTTTCTCTGATGACTGCAACTCCATGCCGGCAGGCGATTACGCATATATGGCAGTAGTGAAGAGGGGGGCGGAATATTCATTCTTCTACTCCTCTGACAATAAAAACTGGTTGATGGTCAGGAATTTCAATCTTGGGACGAAGGGGAAGATTAAAGTAGGTTTCGCGGCACACGGTTCTCGTGGTGATGGCTTTACGGGAGTATTCAGTGAGATAAAATATCAGCCGAAAGCTTTGGATGATATGCGAATGTTGTCTTTGTTTTGAAGCTGTATCCCGAAATTTGTACCCTTATTACGGATATGATAACCCCAATTACAGATACCTGATTTCTCAATTGAAATAATTTCTATCTTTGTTGCAGTTCAAATACTTATGAATATGGATAGAGTTATAAAATTAGATAATGTAGATCACTATAACAGTCTCTACGGATTGGAAACCCTGCATCCTCTGGTGAGTGTGGTGGATCTTACCAAAGCAACCAAATCGGTCAATCATATCCAAATGACTTATGGCCTTTATGCACTCTTTCTGAAAGGAGCTAAGAACTGTGATATCAAGTATGGTCGCCAGCATTATGACTATCAGGAAGGAACCATCGTTTGCTTTGCTCCCGGCCAGACTGCCGGAGTAGAGATGCTGAATGATGTAGTGCAGCAAGAAGTGTACGGTATCCTCTTTCATCCCGACCTGATTCGCGGAACCTCCCTCGGAAAGACAATAAAGGATTATACTTTCTTCTCTTATTCAGTAAGCGAGGCTTTGCACCTGTCCGATCAGGAAAAAGAGACTGTGATGGATTGCCTGAAAAAGATCAGTATCGAGTTGGAGCATCCTATCGATAAGCATAGTAAAGCATTAATTGCTATGAATATCGAGCTTCTGCTCAATTACTGTATGCGGTTCTATGAACGCCAGTTCATCACCCGGAGTGGCGCCAATAAAGACTCTCTTACCAAGTTTGAGCAACTTCTGGATGAATATTTCAGAAGTAATCTTCCTGTGCAGGATGGCTTGCCATCCGTGAAATACTTTGCGGATAAAATCTATCTCTCACCCAATTATTTCGGTGACATGATTAAGAAAGAAACAGGTATGACGCCTCAGGAGCATATTCAGATGAAAGTGATCGAACTGGCTAAAGAACATATCGTTGAAACGGACGAGACAATCAGCGAGATTGCTTACACCTTGGGATTTCAATATCCGCAACACCTCAGCCGCCTGTTCAAAAAACGTGTCGGCTGTACGCCCAATGAATATAGACTGCAAAATGTACAGTTTTGAAAAAGGATATATTGAACATAGCGACCGTACACCAGTGCAATTGCTGTTTGGGAAATAAGACCTTACATCCGTTGGTGAGCGCCATTGACTTATCTAAAGCCAATGTGATGCAGCGTACTATCAAGTTCGATTTCTACACCATCTTACTGTTGGAATGCGAATGTGAGGATTTCATCTACGGGCGTAAGTATTACGACTATTCCAACGCAACAATGATTTTCCTGACTCCGGGACAATCCATCAATATCAACGAAGGAAAGGCATTTCCCCGAAAGGGCTGGTTGTTGGCTTTTCATCCCGACTTGCTTTGCAGCACTTCATTGGGGCGGAACATTAAGAATTACTCTTTCTTTTCTTATCATCTGAATGAAGCGTTGCATCTTTCCTTGCGCGAAAAGGATAAAGCAATTGAATGTATGTACAATATTGAGAAGGAACTGCAACATGCAATAGACTGTCATAGCAAGACCTTGATTTCAAGATATATAGAACTCCTGTTGGATTATTGTTCCCGTTTCTATGACCGTCAGTTTATCACTCGGAATGAAGTCAATAAGGCGATATTGAACAAGATGGATATTGCGTTGGATGACTATATCCAGTCCGGACATTTGAAAAACGGTGTATTACCCTCTACAAAATACTGCGCAGATATACTTCATTTATCTCCCCGTTATTTCAGCGATTTATTGAAATTTGAAACAGGGAAGAAGCTGGATGAATACTTCCAGTTGAAAAGGCTGGAAGTCGCTAAAGAGATGCTATTAGGCAAAGGTTATACGGTAAGTTCGGTTGCTGAAAAATTGGGCTATCCAAGCGTACAATATTTCAGCAACCTGTTTAGAAAACTGGTAGGGGTATCTCCTAATGGATACAGGCTTTCACAGAACTGAGTACTTTGGATATGTGTATGCGGCTTACCTTTTGAAAAGCGGTATTATTCTATCTTATAAAGAATTTTATCTTTATCAAATGAGTAATAATTAAAATTATACTTCAGGATAGTGATATTTGGCGTTATTTTCAAAACTTCAGCACTATCATGGATAATCTTTACAAAATCGCTCATTAATATTCGAGGCTTATAGAAATCAATGTATAAAAGAGCATAATTATAATTGTATTTGTCTGATTTGGCCAGGGAAAGATACTGCATATTTATCTTAGCCATGTATTCAAACTGCATGTTTATTTCATCCACAACAGCCTTCTCTGCAGTATTATACTTTTCTGCATTTGTCTTGATTATATTGAACAAATCAGTGTCCTTTAATTCCTTAGCGTATCCAATTAGTCCGTCATTACTTATATAGCTAACCATATAATCGCCTTCAAAAGTATATGTATAACCATTGGTGTTATCCACTAACTTGTTATCTGCTATTTTTTTATGAATGATACTTTCAATGAATGATTTGTTGAGTAACCGCTTTGAAATGCCTTCATTAAGATTTTTTCTCTCTATTGGACGTATTATAAGCTTTGTTATAGTCATAATTGTTATTCATTAAAATTTTCTCAATTTCAGTCAATGGTAAAATTGTATCCTTATAAGAAGTTGTTATGACACAAATTATATCCATAGAAAGAATTTTAAAGCAAATAGTTGTTTTATAATCCTTGGTAAACCATGTATAATATAATAGTGGAGAATAACCAAGCTCTTCACAAATATTATCAATGCTTTTATTCTTCACGTCTATGTTCGACTTTATGAAGTTCTCATTCTGTGTGTTGGGGACATAAACAATGTATTCTGTTGCAATAGAACAAATATTGATTGACAGAATGAGTAGTAAAAAAAATAATATTCTTTTCATATTTATTGGAATTTTATAGTGATTTAGACGTGATTGCATTTTTCAAAAAGTTCATTTAACTTACTCGTTAAAATAGTTATCATTTGCAATCTTATTTTTGTAGGAAGAATATGCTTCTGACATACTTTTTTGAATTCCACTAATAGTTTTTTGCTCTCTTAGCTTTTGTCTCAATTATCCATACTTTCCCATTAGTACGTTGGATGACAATCCTTCTTATCGGTTTTGATATCAGAACCTCATAGTTCGGATAAATCAAAACATTAGTTTTGTATACATTCACTATCCTATAATTTACAACGGTATTACTATAAGATTTGTCAACTTCTTGAACCAACAGAACTTCTCGCGTATCATCTATAAACTCAATAGACACTTTATGACCTTTTTCGATGTCCAGATACGTATCGCTTGTATTCATGGATATAACTAACCCATATACACCTTCTCCATTTTTCTCGCTATAATTTATAGTTCCGGTGGGTTCCCATAAAATCCCAACAAAACTATTGTCTTGCAATGATAGTGCTTTTGTTGGCTATTCCAAATTGTGCCTGAATATGTAATGCAACAATAAGCATTACCAGTGTAAGTGAATGTCTTCTCATGTTTTATTAATTTAATTGTTCGGCAAAAGTATGGATTTTATCTGAGAATCGTGCTTTTTTGAGTTAGAACTTTCATTATAAAGCCAATAAAGTGAAAAATATGTGCATTTGCATTTTCAATGGTGCAGATGCTAACCCGGTTCCAAACTGAGGCAACGGGTATGGCGAGGGCCATGTCCGATACCGGAATCCCCTATATCATTAGTTTTACCATCCAAAAAGACGGGAAACTTATTGATGGGCATACCATCGACTATGCTATCCGCTTTATCGACGATAATGTATCTCGCAAACCGGTGTGCTATATGACAAACTGTGTACATCCCTGCATCGTCTATGAAGCCCTTGCGCACAACTTCAACCAAACCGAGGTTGTCCGGACGCGGTTTATCGGTATTCAGGCCAATACTTCCGCATTGTCTTATAGTGAACTGGACAGTTCCGCTGATCTGCAATCTTCTTCTCCTGCCGACTTGGCTGAAGGTATGATGAAATTGAAATCAGAATATGATTTTAGGATATTTGGCGGCTGTTGCGGAACGGATGATACACATATGGAAGAAATCGCTAAGTCTATACGTTGAAGTTTGTAATGGAGGATTGAATCAATACCATTCTTTTTCGTATATTTGCCTCTTAACTTTTAAAATACCACAGTTATGAGAAAAGTACAACTATTGTTAGTTTGTTTAGTGCTTTCAGTGGCTGCTTCTGCTGCTGATAAGGTAGTTAAGTTACCCAAGCCCAATTTGAATCGTGCCGGTACGGTAATGAAAGCATTGTCTGAACGTCAATCTACGCGTGAGTATGCTTCGAAAGCATTGAGCCTTGCTGACTTGTCGGATTTATTATGGGCGGCCAACGGAATCAATCGTCCGGAGTCTGGAAAGCGGACAGCTCCATCGGCTTTGAATAAGCAGGATGTAGATGTATACGTGATATTACCCGAAGGGAGCTATGTGTACGATGCGAAAAATCATCAGTTAAATCTGGTTTCTGAAGGAGATCATCGCGATGCTGTTGCAGGTGGTCAGACTTTTGTAAAAGCGGCTCCGGTATCTTTGGTACTGGTCAGTGATGTTTCTCTCTTTGGCGATGCTCAGAAACCACAAAATCAGGTGGTTGGAGCTATAGATGTTGGTATCGTTTCGCAGAATATCTCTTTATTCTGTGCTAATGCTAAATTGGCTACAGTGCCACGAGGTTCGATGGATGCCACTCAGTTGAAGAAAGTATTGAAACTGAAAGATAGTCAGATTCCTATGTTGAATCATCCTGTAGGGTACTTTAAATAATGGAATAAGAAATGAGGGTGTATCGAAACTCTCATAAACTAAAAATCCCCCTCGCTACAACTATCTGTGGCGAGGGGGATTTTAATTTTGTTTATTTGGCATCTTCAATAATAGAACAGATACTAACCCGGTTCCAGTCTGGTTCTGTGAACATGTCACCCCTCCCTGACCTTCGGCAGTAATACGTGACGGGCTGATTTTATACTTATTGACCAAGATTGTCTTTACGGCTTCGGCACGTGCTTTAGCTATTCTTGCATTGACTTCAGCACTACCTTCCGGTGAAGCGTAGCCTTTAATCACCACTGTTGTATTTGCGTATTTCTTCATGTAAGAAGCCACACGTTCCACATTTGGCAACTGAGAGGCATCGACTGTAGATCTACCTTGTCTGAAAGTAATGATGGATTCCGGAATACGGCTGGTCTCCACTACCGTCTCAACAGGGATTACCCGGTTCTGTAAGTTGTTTACTTCTTGTTGCAGTGCGCTGATCTTCTGTGCGTCAATATTGCTCTGACCGTTCTTCTCATTCACTTGTGAGCGAAGATTATTGATAGAATTGTTCAGGTCGCTAATCTCGGCCGGATCATAGAGTTTAGCCAAGGTAAAGTGATGGCTTCCGTTGCTACCACCAAAGTGGTAAGCTACACCTGCTGTTAGTTCAAAGGCGGCATTGTTTACATTGAATCGGCTACGGTTGTGGTCGCCTTGCATATCATATACCAATGCCGGTTTGACTCCTATCGTCCAGGCTTTAGCTTCTCCGAGATTGAAGTTGAAATTCATTCCGAAACGGCTGGACCAGGAGTTCACATCTCCAGGGCCGTCCATGTAGTAGTGCAGCCATCCCGCACCGGCTACGGCCTCTACTTCGAATATGCGCGGAGTACCTGTATAGCCTGCGAACAGATTCATCAGGTTAACCTTACCCAATAAACTAAGGTCTGAGGCATCAAAAGCTGTCTTACTGTTCGAAGTGTTTATATATCCCATACCTTGAACTCCCAGTCCGAAAACGGGGGTAAGTTGCTTCGTAAACTCAATTCCCAAAGCCGGGCGGGCATTCTTGAAGAAAGCGCTGTGGCTTACAGGAGTTATAATACCGGTTTTTAGTTCTATAGACCAATTGTCTGTGAATTTGCTGCCTTGTACGGTAGTCTGGGCATTTGCAGTCAATGCTGCTAAAACAAATGCTGATAAAATAATTGATTTTTTCATAATTGAAATGCATTAATAGTTGATACAATAAAATATAACATGCCCTGAAGTAGTTTATTTGTTTGCTCTTTTCAGGAATAAAGCGGGAGGGTTAGGTTGCAGATTTCTTGTTTGCTTTGATCTTTGTTAAGTTTAAAGTTAGTTTAATCATATAATCTACTCTTTCTCGAATCCCGTTCATTAACGTAACAGCGATTCTTTCTTTAAAAATTTAATTTTCTTCTTCATAATTCATTATTTTAAATTCATAATTAAGGTTGCTGTTCATTTGTAACAACATAATCTTTGAAACATGGTTCGATGTATGAAAGGGTAATTAACAATAATTTAATGTTGCTCAAGATTCAATAAAAAGTTGGTTCGGTTTACTCTCACTACCCTCACTTTTTAAAATAGCTTATTGATAATTAGAATATTAAGTGTGGGTGAGGTAAAAATCCGGCGTGAGAGTAAGCCGTTTACTCTCACGCCGGATTTTTACATTTCTACATCATAACTTCTTCTGTTATACCGTAATACCCCACGTTTGGCGCATATATCGGTTGGTTCTGTAATCCGATGTTTTTTAGCTTTCCTTCCCCGCGTAAGCGGCGGATATGCCCCATTGCGGTCGATTTCATCATGCCGCATACCCTTTGGAAGTCACTTCTTGTCATCATGTGGTGCTGACTGAAGTAGATGGTTAGCCGGCTGTCTATTTCTTCATCCGATAATTTGTTGGAGTGTCCGTTGTGTTTTATATTCTTCAGTTTCACATTTCCGATTTCACTTCTCAGTTCCTGATCCGCCCGGAATTTGATGCCTTTCAGCCTTACTTTCGTATTCTTCCGTTTTGTATCTTCCTTTATTTCTTCCGTGCAGGTCAGGGTAGGGTGGAAGTAACCGATACCATCCAGATGTACCTGCCTGCCTTCCGCCAGTTCTTCACCCATTGCATGAGACAGGGCGTCGAGCACGGCCGATACATCAGTTTCCGTCAGTGAACAACGTTCCTGGATTTTGCGTCGCAACCTGTCGGTTCCTGTTTTTCCGTTCAGTGTGATGCGTGCATGCAGTTTTGTTTCTTCTTGTGGCTGGTTGGGAGCCACCGGGTTTTCGTACCATTCAAATAAGATTGCCATAGTTGCTTGTTTTAATTATGAGGTATTAATTTGTTTTACATTAGGGACTATTCTGTTTCCTCCTAAGGAACATACCTTTTACCCTTAGGAATGATTGGGTATTAACCTTGGTCAACAGGCTTGTCAACGTTGGTTGCTCGGCTTGTTGACCTCCATTGCACGGCCTGTTGACCAAGGTTAACACCCAATCGGACTTACTACAAAGATACAAAATAAGCAGGGCTAAGTCAAGTTATTCCCTGTTTATTTCTTAATTATTATTGAAGCTTTTACTGCAAAATGTATGAGCTGAACTTTTTTGAAATAAATGCAGAATAATACGCTTAAATACTTGACTTTCGCTTTTTGGAGCAGTATCTTTGTAACTCTTTAAAGGAATTATGCTATATAAATAAAATTCAAAACAGATAATGATATGAAAATCACTTCAATAAGACATGACAAAGATGCAGGCAGAGAAATGATGACCGTTTATGATGTCGACGTGCTGATGGAGAAGATGAAAACGGAAACCAGAGACGGGTATGTAACGGGGTTACGGACTGTCATCCCTCAGTTGGAAGGTACTGAATCCGCATTCTCTCATATTGACAAACTTCCACGTGTCTATCCTGCCGTGGAGTGCGCCCGGACTAAAGACGGAGGGCGAAGAATGAAACGATACAATGGTCTGGTTCAGCTTGAAGTGAAGAAGCTGGCTGGACTGGCGGAGGCTGAACTGGTGAAACGTCAGGCGATGCTGCTTCCTCAGACGTTTGCCGCTTTTTGCGGTTCCAGCGGAAAGAGTGTGAAAATATGGGTGTGTTTCGCCTTACCGGATGGAAACTTGCCGAAGCGTGAACAGGAAGCCGCATTGTTTCATGCCCATGCCTATCGCCTGGCGGTGAGTTGCTATCAGCCGTTGTTCCCGTTTCCCATTACCTTGAAAGAGCCCTCACTGATGCAAAGCTGCCGGATGACACTCGATGAACATCCCGGATACAATCCTCATGCAGTACCTTTCTGTCTGGAGCAGCCATTCTCCATGCCCGGCGAACAGACCTTCCGGCAACGGCAGTTGGCTGAGAAAATCCGTTACTGAGGCTGGAACCGGGTTTTGAAACATCGCAGACCTTCACCATGCTTTTTGAAACCGCCCTCGATAAGGCGCTCCGGGATATGGAGAACTGGCGACGGGGAATAATCTCCAACCGTTGCTTGTCCGCCTTGCGGAGTATTGCTACAAGGCGGGCATACCGGAAGAGGAAGTTGTGAGGCAGACGATTATTCATTATTATGCACAGGCGGAGCAGCAAACGGTACGTGCTATGGTTCATAATATTTACCAAGAGTCTAAGGGCTTTGGCTCTAAAACTATTTTGACTCCGGAGCAGGATACCGCTCTGCGCCTGGAAGAGTTTATGGAACGGCGCTATGAGTTTCGTTATAACACGGTGTTGAACGATCTGGAATACCGTCAGCGGGATTCCATTCATTTCTATTTCAGACCGGTGGATCGGAGGGTACGCAATACGGTGGCGATTAATGCCCTGAAAGAGGGATTCGTGCCTGGGACCATGACGTGGAGCGTTATCTGACATCAGAGTATGTGTCTTTGTACAATCCTGTTGAAGAATACCTTTGCAGTGTGGGGCGTTGGGACGGAAAAAGACCGCATCCGGGCGCTTGCCAATCTTGTGCCATGCAATAATCCGCATTGGCGGGAGTTGTTTTATCGTTGGTTTCTCAGTATGGTGGCTCACTGGCGTGGGCTCGACCGCCAACATGGAAACAGTACGTCGCCATTGCTGGTTGGGGCACAGGGGTATCGTAAATCTACCTATTGTCGCATTATTTTGCCGCCTGAACTGCGTTTCGGATATACGGATAGTCTTGATTTTAAGAGCAAACAGGATGCGGAGCGTTATCTGGGGCGTTTTCTGCTGGTGAACCTGGATGAGTTTGATCAGATTAGCTCCAACCAGCAGGGTTTTCTGAAACATCTTTTGCAGAAACCTGTGGCAAATTTGCGGAAACCTTACGGTTCTACCATTCAGGAAGTGCGCCGTTATGCCTCGTTTATTGGTACCAGTAATCAGATGGACCTGCTTACCGATCCTAGCGGCAGTCGTCGTTTTATCTGTATCGAAGTGACTGCACCTATTGATACGAATGTCACCATCAACTACAAGCAATTGTATGCTCAGGCCATGGATGCCATTTATAAAGGTGAGCGCTACTGGTTGAATGATGAGGACGAAGCTATCCTGAAAGAGACCAACCGGGATTTTGAACAGGTCAGTCCGCTCGAACAGCTTTTCCACTGTTATTTCCGGGTGACGGAAGAAGAACGGAAGGGGAATGGCTGACCGCAATGGAGATATTCAATTATCTACAGCAGAAAACCCGCGATAAACTGTCGGTCAGCAAAATAGGGCACTTCGGCCGTTCGCTGAAGAAATTGGATATCCCTTGCAAGAAGACGAATAGGGGACGGTGTATCATTTAGTGAGACTTGGATAATGGCTGAAACAATTCCTCAATTCTACAAGAGAATACAACGTTGCGATCCGAAACTGGATGCAACTTATTCTAAAGGGAAAGAATATTTCAATATCTTTTCCCGCCAGTGCAATTTCGGTACTGTGCAATTCAGTTATCGGGATTTCTATAAAGTAACTTTAATCATGGGCGTTGGGAAATTATATTATGCTGATAAATGGATTCTGGTAGATCGTCCGGCGCTGCTGTTTTCCAATCCTCTTGTGCCTTATGCTTGGGAGTCTGTCAGTGAAGAGCAGAGGGGTATGTTTTGCATTTTTAATGAGCAGTTTGTGCAATCCGAAGAGAAGAACGGCTCTTTGGCGAATACACCTTTATTTAAACTGACGGGTGACAAAGTCTTCTTCCTGGATGAATCTCAACTGATGAAAGTACAAAATATATATGCTCAGATGCAGGAAGAGATACAATCCGGTTACACAGGTACACTTGATGTGTTGCGTTGTTATCTTCATTTACTGATACATACGGCCATGAGGATGCAGGATGCTAATCAGTATGAATCGCATCCGAATGCTTCACAGCGTATTGCAGAATTGTTTATGGAGTTACTGGAAAGGCAATTTCCGATAGATTATCCCCGTGCTGCATTAGTTCTGCGTACGCCGACTGATTATGCCAATCGGTTGTCTGTGCATGTGAACCATCTGAATAAGGTTATTAAAGAAACGACAGGAAAAACGACCTCAGTACTTATTGCAGAAAGAATCGTAAAAGAAGCTGTTCAATATCTGCAACATAGCAATCTTTCTATTTCAGAAATGGCATTTGGACTGGGCTTTGAGTCTGTTTCCTACTTTAGTAAGTTCTTTCGTAAACATACAGGTAAGTCGCCGACTGAAGTCAGGGGTAAGGTAACTATTTGATTTGTACAAAGGATGATTTGAATAGTACTCATCCGTCCGTACGCTAACACCTAACTTTGCACCGAAATGAAATATTAAAATTATGAAGTACAGAAAATTAGGTAAAACAGATGTGCAACTTTCCGCTATCGGACTGGGTTGTATGGGAATGAGTGCTGCGTATGGAGTGGCGGACGAAAAAGAGAGTATCGCAACGTTGCACCGTGCCTTGGAATTGGGCATAAACTTTTGGGATACGGCTGATGTGTATGGGAATGGAGCCAATGAGGAACTGCTTTCGAAGATGGTAAGTGAAAAAAGAGACCGGATTTTTATTGCTACAAAGTTCGGCTTTCGTTTACGTAATAATCAAGGCAGTGTATTTGGTGGTGGTGAAAGTTATGTGGACGGTTCTCCCCGGTATATTAAACAAGCGGTAGAAAACAGCCTGAGGCGATTGAAAATAGAAACCATTGATTTGTATTATGCTCATCGGATAGATCCTGCTGTTCCGGTTGAAGAGACTGTGGAAGCAATGGCTGAACTGGTGCGCGAAGGTAAAGTCCGATATTTAGGTTTAAGTGAGTGTTCGCCCGAATCCTTGCGAAGAGCTTGCGCTGTGTATCCTATTGCCGCTGTAGAGAGTGAATATTCTCTGCTGACCCGCGATGTGGAGAAAGAAATTCTGCCACTGACCAAGGAACTGGGAGTTACGTTAGTTCCTTTCTCACCATTGGGTAGGGGGCTGGTTGCCAATGCAATCCGTGTAGAGACATTGGGTGAAAATGACTTTCGTAGGCATTTGCCGAGATACACTGGTGAGCATTGGGTAAATAACCAATGTCTGGCTACTGATTTGGCCGGTATGGCTGCGGAGAAAGGTGTCACTTCTGCCCAACTTGCATTAAGCTGGATACTGGCACAAAGTGAGAATATCATTCCGATACCGGGTACTAAGCGGATGAAATATTTGGAAGAGAACGTTCGGGCGGTTGATGTGGATTTGTCAGTTCAGGATATGGCGGATATAGAAAAGCTGTTGCAAAAGTATCCCAATGTTGGCAACAGATATAATGAGCATGAATTTAAGTTTGTAAATAAATAAATTTAGTACTGATAAGATGAAAAACTCAATTCCCCGATATACATTCTATAAGAATAAGTATGGAAGTGAACTTCTGATAGATGTGGTAGAACTGAAATATGTAAAGAGGTTCCTGGCTGAAAGCGCCGTACACACGTTGACTTATTATGACATTACTTTTGTAACAGAAGGGAAGGGAGTTTTTCTATTGATAACCGGACATATCAAGCTGTTCCCGGTGATGTTTTCTTTTCCAAACCGGGTGAGGTGCGGAATTGGGATACTTCCATTCTTCAAGATGGAAAAAACTGCATCCGGATTGCACTTGCCCGATGAACTTTATAAGCGTATGCTTCAGCTTTTGCATGATATTAAGGTAGAAATAGACCAATACAGACAGGACGATGTACATGTGTTGAGGGCATATCTTTACGAGGCGCTGATGTTACTGAACCGAGCCTATCAGAATCTGATTTCGATGGAAGAGGGGAACAAAGAAGCGGGTGGTACACATATCAGTAAATTTATTGAATTAGTCGGGGCAGATATGAGAGAACACCATTCTGTCCGGTATTATGCAGACAAACTTTGTATCACTCCCAATTACCTGAATGAGATTGTAAATTCAGCTATGGGAATGAGTGCGAAACAATATAATTGCATTTGAACTTCATTTTTCTACTGTTTCTTATTTTGTGCGATGCTTTGCCAATGTACGGGTGAGACCCCTTTGGTTTACCGGAGTATGCATAAACCGTGAAAAGTACTATTTCTCCCTTTGTTTTTGTTATGCCGATTTTCTGTTGTGTCCTTATCTTTGCCTCATTCAATAACCATTAAAATAATAATAGAATGAGAGATGTGGAAAAAACAATCGGGAATATGATTGATAAATTGAAAATCGCTTTCCTGGGTTCGGTGGATGAAGAAGGCTTCCCAAATGTAAAAGCTATGTTGCAACCTCGGAAGCGGGAAGGGATAAAGACGATTTATCTGTCGACAAATACTTCATCGATGCGTGTTGCACAATTCCGGGAAAACAATCGTGCCTGTATGTATTTCTGTGATTCGAGGTTTTATAGAGGAGCAATGCTGCGTGGCACGGTAGAGGTGTTGACGGACAGTGCCAGTAAAGAAATGATATGGGAGGACGGGGATACCATGTATTATAAAGAAGGTGTTACTGATCCCGACTATTGTGTACTGAAGTTTACGGCAACTTCCGGAAGATTTTACAGTAACTTTAAATCGGAGAGCTTTGTTGTGGTGTAATTACGTATTGCTTGGGAGATATCAGATTTCTTCCAATGCATAATACTGGTAGTCGCGGAGAACGGTCTGGAGAAATTTCTCCTGATTGTTCTCACGGGGTGTCACAGAAAGAAGTTCCTGAACTTTTTTTGTCAGTTGTGCAATGTACCGTATGCGGTCTTTTTTCCCGGATTGTAAGGTTCGGGTAATTACGTTTATCTGTTCCAGCGATAAATCAGCGGCTTGCGGATAAGTAGGCTGGTAGTTCTGGGTCAGATAATCAAATTCGTCAAGACTGACATGTATCTTGCGGTAGTTTTTCTCTTTGATAACCATGGTGCCCGCGGCAAGGTCTCCCATCCGTTGACTGTTTTTGGTTAATAGAGCGACTAATAGTCCGAGACCTCCGGTAATGGGACCATCGATAGGGAAGAGGAGCCACCGGAGTAAGTAGGAACTTATGCTCGGAACGGAACCGTCAGCTTTACAACACGGATATTCATCAGTCGTTTCCCAAGGCTTTGTCCGTAATTGAACATCTCACATAGAAAAGAATAGAACAGCACCGGTAAATAGATTACCGCCAGGAAGAAAATCATAGTGAAATCCGAAGGCAGGCGGAGCTTGGATAATACCGTTACAGTTGAAAATATATAGAATCCAATCAGAACGTAATCAATAATCAAAGCAATGATTCGCTCGCCAATACTGGCGGGCGTCTGGCTGATGCGGACAAATTGCCCTGTAAGAATAGTAGATTCTGCCATTGCTGATTGAATATTTCTAAGTATTTCGTTGCAAATATATCATTATTCTCTTACTTTTGTTATTGATTTCAGACAAAACTCATTCGAAGTCAGTAAAAATATGAAAGAAGTAACGTTTATTCGTCGGAATATAGAAAAATGGAAAGAAGCCGAAGGCGTGGTGGAGCAAGCTACAAACTCGTCTCCTGACCGGCTTGCCGATGTGTATACGGATCTTACTGCTGATCTGGCATTTGCGCAGACGCATTTCCCGACTTCCCGTATTACTATCTATCTGAATAATCTCGCTTCTGCTTTACACAATAAAATTTATCGGAACAAGCGTGAGAAATGGTCGAGAGTCATCACTTTCTGGACGAAGGAAATTCCTCAGGTTATGCACGATGCACGCCGGGAATTGCTGGTTTCATTCCTGATTTTTATAGTGAGTGCCTTGGTCGGTGTTATATCCGCTGCCGCTGATCCGGATTTTGTCCGCCTGATTATGGGGAATTCTTATGTAGACATGACGTTGGACAATATTGCGAATGGCGAACCCATGGCGGTGTACAATAGCTCATCTGAGGTTCCGATGTTTTTGGGAATCACGTTGAATAATATTATGGTTTCTTTCAACTGCTTCGCAATGGGGATATTGACCAGTTTTGGTACAGGTTATATGCTTTTCAGTAATGGAGTCATGTTGGGAGCTTTCCAGACATTCTTTTATCAGCACGGTTTGCTTTGGGATTCTATGCTTGCCATCTGGTTGCATGGAACGCTCGAAATCTGGGCTATCATTGTAGCCGGCGCTGCCGGTTTGGCTTTAGGTAACGGATGGCTTTTCCCCGGAACTTATTCAAGACTGGAATCTTTTAAAAGAGGAGCGAAAAGAGGATTGAAAATTGTAGTGGGGACAGTCCCTGTGTTTATTATGGCAGGTTTTATTGAGGGTTTTCTCACACGCCATACCCAACTGCCGGATATGTTGAGACTCGGCCTGATCCTTACATCCCTGACATTTATTTTATTCTACTATATTTATCTACCTAATAGAAAACGACATGGAATCACAAAAGCCTAAAATCGCAATGTATGTAAAACGTAATTTCGGTGAGAAACTGAGTGCGTCTTTTGATTTTATAAAAAGAAAACTGGAAGCTGATGCTGAAATTTACTACGTATCTGCTTTTACCGATTTGTCTTATTCAAGCGCTGAGTTTGAACGGGATGATGGGATATATGACGGTGCTGGCTGATTTATCAGGTGGCAGCGTATCTTCTGATGCATCTCTAATGATGTCATTCTTTTCTTATTATAGTCTGTACATGTTTGTTTTTTTGATAGGAACGATTGCGCTGACTTCTTTGATTTATGCATTGATCCGAACCTACAGCGAACGTGACGAACGTCTGCAAGGCGTAACTTTGGGGATGTTGAGGCCGATGTTGCTCCGTAATGTGAAAAAGATTGGTTGTGATGACTCTTTTCGGATTACTCTTAATGGTACTTTTAGGGGTGATTATGGGATTCATGGCGGCATTGCTTTGGCCCGTCCTGTTCCTGGTGATTCCGTTTGTGATTATTTTGGCTGTACCATTTGCTCTTTGGGCACCGATTTATCTCTTTGAGGATATCTCCGTTATGGAATCTTTGAAGAAGACTTTTCGTCTGGGTTTTGCTACGTGGGGAGGTATTTTCCTGATTTCCCTTATTATGGGTTTGATTGCCGGTATCTTGCAGGGAGTGACGATGATGCCCTGGTATATAGGCACTATTGTGAAATCCATATTTGCAATGAGTAGTGGAGGCAGTGAGGCTACGGTATCGGTAGGATATAATTTCATGCTTTATCTGTTGGCCATTGTCCAGGCATTCGGTGCTTATCTTGCTATGATCTTTTCACTTGTAGGTCTGGCGTATCAGTACGGGCATGCTTCGGAAAAGGTGGACAATATCATGGTGGAAAGTGATATCGATAATTTTGATAAGCTCTAAAAACAGAATTGTATAAATGATAACTTCTCCGGCTGATACATTGGTATGTGATACTACCCAGCTTGCCGTGTGGCAATCTGATCCGGCGTATGACTATGGCCGTGAGTTGATGGCTCCTGATATTAATGTGTTTGAATGGTTTAACAGATGGTTTGGAAAGATTCTGCAAAAAATATTCGGCAGTCATTTTGCTGAGGAATACTCGGAGCTTATTCTGATAGGCATTGCTATCCTTCTTTTAATTTTGATAATATGGTTCGTTTACAAGAAGCGACCGGAGTTATTCATGATTTCCCGTAAAAATGCTTTGCCTTATGCAGTGGAAGAAGACACTATTTATGGAGTTGACTTTGCGCGAGGTATTGCTGACGCGCTTTCGCGTAGTGATTACCGGGAAGCGGTACGATTGCTGTATTTGCAGACGTTGAAACAACTCAGTGATGAAAAGCGTATAGACTGGCAGCTCTACAAAACGCCTACACAATATGTTTATGAAGTGCGGATGCCCGCTTTCCGACAATTGACCAATCATTTCCTGCGAGTGCGTTATGGAAATTTTGAAGCTACGGAAGCATTGTTTCATGTCATGCAGTCTTTGCAGGAAGAGGTGAAGAAAGGAGGCGCTGTATGAGAGGAAGCCATTGGTTTATTATCTGTATCGTATCTTTTCTGGTCCTGATGTTTGCAATAGAATGTCGGTTGCCGAAGAAATTCGTATGGACTCCTACTTTTAGCCACTATGATAAACAGCCTTTCGGATGTGCTGTTTTTGATAGTTTACTCTCTGCTTCATTGCCGATGAGATATTCGGTATCCGGGAAAACCTTTTATCAGTTGGAGCAGGAAGATACGGTTTCTCGCCGGGCGATATTGGTTGTTAACAATCATCTGGCTCTGACAGATGTAGATGTGAATGCCTTGTTGAAAGGGGCGGAGCGGGGAAATAAAATAATGTTGGTGAGTAATTCATTTACAGGAAACTTACGGGATACACTGGGGTTTGAGAGTAGCTACTCTTATTTTAAGCCGATTGTGTTGAGAAAGTATGCCGCTTCATTGTTGTCGAAGGATAGTTTGCATTGGGTAGGAGATTCTACTGTCTATCCCCGGCGGATCTTTCGTTTTTATCCGCAATTGTGTTCCTCTTATTTCTGGCAGGACTCGCTCTCTGTGAAAGTGTTAGCGGAGAAATCTATTTCATCAGATGAATTCAGATATGACTTTGGGGTGAAGTTTGATTCATTGCAAGTGGATACCCTTTGCAATGTTCCGGTTGCCATGTCTTGTTCGTGGGGAAAAGGGGAAATTATTTTGGTTTCTACTCCGCTGCTTTTTACCAATTATGGTGTACTGGACGGAAAGAATGCAGCTTATATTTTCCGTCTGCTGTCTCAGATGGGAGAGTTTCCGATAATACGCACAGAGGGATATCTGGAGGAAGCTGCACAGGTACAGATGTCTCCTTTCCGCTATTTTATTTCGCAACGACCGCTTCGCTGGGCTTTGTATCTGACAATGATTGCCATTCTGCTCTTTATGACATTTACTGCGCGAAGAAGACAACGTGTGATACCTGTGATTCATGAACCGGAAAATAAATCCATGGAGTTTACGGAACTGATCGGTACGCTTTATTTTCAGAAGAAAGACCATGCCGACTTGGTTCATAAAAAGTATATTTACTTTGCCGAAGAGTTGAGAAGAGAAATCCAGGTGGATGTGGAAGACGTGGCGGATGATGAACGCTCTTTCGATAGGATTGCTCAGAAGACCGGCATGAGTGCGGAAGAAGTCGGTAAGTTTATCCGTGCGGTCAGACCGGTGATTTATGGAGGGCAAACGATAACTGCGGAGCAAATGAAGCAGTTTATTGATAAAATGAATGAAATAATCGATCATATATAAAGAAGAAGTTTATGGAAGAGAATACAGAAAAACGGGTGGATCTAACTCTCTTTTCCGAGAAGATACAAGAGTTGAAAGACCGGATTGCTTCCGTCATTGTAGGGCAGGAACAGATGGTGGACTTGGTGCTGACCGCTGTGTTGGCAAATGGGCATGTGCTGATAGAAGGAGTGCCGGGAGTGGCGAAAACATTGTTGGCACGCCTGGTTGCCCGTCTGGTTGACGCAGATTTCAGCCGCATCCAGTTTACTCCGGATTTGATGCCGAGTGATGTGCTGGGTACAACGGTATTCAACATGAAAACCAATGATTTTGATTTCCATCGCGGTCCGATCTTTGCTGATATTGTACTGGTAGATGAAATAAATCGTGCTCCTGCCAAAACACAGGCTGCCTTGTTCGAGGTTATGGAAGAGCGTCAGGTCAGCATTGACGGAGCGACCTATCCGATGGGAGAACTTTATACGATTCTGGCTACACAGAATCCGGTGGAGCAGGAGGGGACTTATAAATTGCCCGAAGCACAACTTGACCGCTTTCTGATGAAGCTGACGATGGATTATCCCTCATTGGATGAAGAAGTGAATATTCTGGAGCGTCACCATACGAATGCTGCATTTGTGAAGCTGGAGGACATTACCCCGGCTATTACTAAAGAGGAGCTTTTGTCGCTTCGTAGTCTGATGAAGCAGGTGTTTATAGACCGTACATTGCTTCAGTACATCGCCTTGATTGTACAGCAGACGCGTACAAGTAAAGCTGTATATCTGGGGGCTTCTCCACGTGCGTCCGTGGCAATGTTGCAGACTTCGAAGGCTTATGCGCTTTTGCAGGGACGTGATTTTGTGACACCGGAGGATATCAAGTTTGTGGCTCCATACGTACTTCAGCATCGTCTCATCCTGACGGCGGAAGCTGAAATGGAGGGCTACTCACCAGTGAAAGTAACGCAACGCCTGATTGATAAGGTAGAAGTTCCGAAATGATTCTGACCCGTCGGTTTTATATGGTTCTCATCCTAATTATCCTGTTGATGGGTAGTGGGTATGCTTTTGCTCCGTTGTTTACCATCGGGCAGGGGGTGCTTTTTCTCCTCTTGCTGTCGGTGCTGGCAGACGGATATATGCTTTACCGGATTCGTGGGATTCGGGCATTCCGTCAATGCTCCGCTCGTTTTTCCAATGGGGACGAAAATGCGGTGAATCTTCGGGTGGAAAGCTGCTATCCGTATCCCGTCTTTGCGGAGGTTATCGATGAAGTACCTTTCATTTTTCAGCAGAGAAATATTAGTTTCCGGGTACAGCTTCAGGCGAATGAAGGAAAACAAATCTGTTATCATTTACGTCCGACAAGCCGGGGAATTTATGGTTTCGGACAGATTCGCGTATTCGTAACCGGTCGGATAGGTTTGCTCTCCCGGCGTTATACATGCGGAGAGGAGCAGGATATTAAAGTGTATCCTTCTTATCTGATGCTGCATCGCTATGAATTGCTGGCAATGAGTGATAATCTGACGGAGCTGGGAATCAAGCGTATTCGTCGTGTGGGGCATCATACTGAATTCGAACAGATAAAAGAGTACGTCAAGGGGGATGACTACCGTACAATCAACTGGAAAGCCAGTGCCCGCCGGCATGAACTTATGGTGAATGTATATCAGGATGAACGTTCACAGCAGATTTACAGTGTGATAGACAAGGGAAGGGTTATGCAGCAGGCATTTCGCGGAATGACTTTACTGGATTATGCAATCAATGCTTCCTTAGTTCTTTCGTACGTTGCCATGCGGAAAGAGGACAAGGCAGGGATCGTGACTTTCAATGAACATTTCGATTCGTTTGTTCCGGCCTCAAAGGCTCCCGGTCAGATGCAAACTCTGCTTGAGAATCTCTATAGCCAGCAGACTACCTTTGGTGAAACAGACTTTTCCTCTCTCTGCGTGCATTTCAATAAACATGTCAGTAAACGCAGTTTCCTGGTTTTATATACCAACTTCTCCAGTATGGGAAGTATGAATCGCCAATTGGCTTATTTGCAGCAACTGAATCGTCAGCATCGCTTGCTTGTTGTTTTCTTTGAAGATGCTGATATGAAAACGTATATTGCCTCTCCTGCGAAGGATACGGAGGATATTACCGCCATGTCATTGCAGAGAAGTTTGCTTTTGAGAAGCGTCTGATTGTATCTACACTGAAACAGAATGGTATCTATTCGTTATTGACTACACCTGAAAATCTCTCGATTGATGTGATAAACAAATATTTGGAGATGAAATCAAGACAATTACTCTGAAAAACAGGAGCAAATAATAAAAGATGCCTATTTTGGATAATCATATCCGGAATAGGCATCGTATATTTGTGCCATGAATCAAACAGTGGACAAACAGTACTGCCAAAGTTGTGGAATGCCCCTCCGTTTCGATGTGGAAGAGTATTTAGGTACCAATGCCGATCACTCCTGCAGTGACGAGTATTGTTACTATTGTCTGAAAGATGGGAACTATACGGTGGATATCTCTATGAATGAAATGGTGGATATCTGGGTGAAATACACAGATAAGTACAATTGGTATTCGGGAACCGACTATACTCCACAAGAATTAAAAACCTTATTGAACAAGCGTCTTCCCACCCTGAAACGCTGGCGACAGAAAGAGATGACGCAACATGTTCACTATGAAGCTGTCAATGGGGTTCGGACTTATATTGATCAAAATCTCTTTCATGAGCTTGATCCCGAACAGTTGGCTGAAATGGTTCACCTTTCATTCTTCCATTTCAGCAAGGTTTTCAGAAATGTTACCGGTGAGAATATCGGTACATATATTCAACGTTTACGGCTGGAATATATTGCCCATCTGCTTATCGCTACCGGACAGAGTATTGAAGAGATAGGTATGCAGACTAATTATCAGACAAAGTTTAGTCTGGCAAAGGCTTTTAAGAAGCATTTCGGTATTTCAATGTCAGCTTATCGCGAAAAGTATAAATCTGTCAATGCGAAACAAGAACCGGATAGTATGCCTGAGGCTAAAATTAAACGTATCAATACTTTGAAAGCCGTTTGCATAGAAGTAGGTGATACTTTTCGTGATAAATATGCTTACACTACAATCTGGAAGCAATTACTGCATTATAAAGCAGTTCATTTGCAGAATGGTCCCGGTAATCGTTTTGTGAGTATAAGTCAGGATAATCCTTGGGTTACACCGATGGAACAACGGCGGTTCTATATCGGGGTTCTTGTTGAAGGGCGTGTCAATTCCGAAGGGAAATTATTACTTCGGGAAATTCCCGGAGGGATGTACGCTGTTTTCAGGTATAAAGGCAGTTATTCTGATTTACCAGAATTTTATAAGACGATCTATAATCAATGGTTTCCTTACAGTATGTATCATCAGAAACGTCCGTTGACGTTTGAGGTGTATCTTAATGCACCGGATGAAACGCCGGTTGAGGAATTGCTGACGGAGATTTATATTCCTATTGATAAATAACTAAATGATATAAGAGTATGTTAGAATTGCCAGAAGTACTTACACTGAGTAAGCAAGCCAATGATGTTTTAAGCGGTAAAACGATTACGCAAGTGTTCAATGCTACCAAGCCTCATAAGTTCACGTTCTATAGTGGCGATCCACTGGAGTATGGGAAGTTGCTCGTCGGAAAGACGATTTTGTCGTCTAAAGGATATGGAATGTTTGTCGATTTTTATCTGTCGGGCAATGTGATAATGAATATCGGTGATGGGGTGAGCGCACGTTACTATAATCCGGGTGATAAAGTTCCTGCCAATTACCAGTTGCTGCTGACTTTTGAAGATGAATCGTTTCTTGTATTCACGGTTGCCATGTATGGTTTTATCAGTGCCTATCCCGATGGCGTTATCGACAATAAATATTATACGATAAGTCGTGAAAGTATTTCTCCGTTGAGTGATGCTTATACGGAAGCGGAATTTGAGAAATTATTTGCTTCAGCCAAAAAGACATTGACGGCTAAAGCTCTGCTGGCTACCGAACAACGTATTCCGGGTGTAGGCAATGGGGTAACGCAGGATATTCTGTTCAATGCCGGGATTCACCCGAAACAGAAAGTGCTTGACTTGTCGGATGGACAGAAAGGGGTACTTTTTAAATCTCTGAAGGATACTTTAATGGCTATGACTTCCGGAAGAGGGCGTGATACCCAGACGGATCTTTATGGAAATGAGGGAGGGTATAAAACGATTCTTTCTTCCAGAACATGGAAAAATCCCTGTCCGCGCTGTGGCAGTGTGATTGTGAAAGAAGCCTATCTTGGAGGGTCGGTTTACTATTGTCCTGAGTGTCAGAAAATAAGGAAAATATAATAACAACTTAAATTACAGTTATGGCGAAAGGGACAGGTCGCAAGGGTGGTGTTCTTTTTTTCTCTTCCGATAATTTGCAGGAATAAAAAGTCTGCCTATCTTTGTGGAGATATAAAAAAATGTTGAATGTTTAAAGTTAAAAAGAATTCGGTAAGTAAATAACTGTGGGCATCATGAGCAACGAAAATAAATCTATTCACGAATTTGATTTCAATTTAATCTGCGAATATTTTTCGAACGTAGAACGTCAGGGACCGGGAAGTGCTGAAACAACAATCAAGGCTCTTAGCTTTGTTGAGGGGCTTACGGATAAATCTCTGATTGCTGATCTGGGTTGTGGCACAGGTGGCCAAACGATTACGCTGGCGCAACATACTCCGGGGCAAATTACAGGCATTGATTTGTTTCCTGATTTTATCAACCAATTCAATAGTAATGCCGAGCACTTTAACCTTCAGGATAGAGTGAAAGGTATTATTGGATCAATGGATGAACTCCCGTTCCGGAATGAAGAATTAGATCTTATCTGGTCGGAAGGAGCCATCTATAATATTGGTTTTGAATACGGGTTGAATCTATGGCGTTCGTTTTTGAAGAAAGGCGGTTATATTGCCGTATCAGAGGTGTCATGGTTCACTGACGAACGTCCAGCTGAGATCAATGATTTCTGGATGGATGCTTATCCTGAAATAAATACGATTCCCAATAAGCTGGCGCAGATGCAGAAGGCCGGATATATTCCTGTAGCCTGTTTCTGTATACCGGAAAATTGCTGGATCGAGCATTTCTATATGCCACAGGTTGAAGCCCAAGAAAACTTTCTACGAAAATATGCGGATAACCAGGCGGCTGAAGAACTGATTGCCAATCAGCGCCATGAGCAACAATTATACTATAAGTATAAAGACTTTTTATGGTTATGTATTCTATATCGGAAAGAAAATCTAAATGAAGAAAAGGCCGTATCAGAATGGATGATAATCCTTTGTTGAGACGGCCTCTTTTATGGGTTGTAAAACTCTAATTCATCCACTGCTTTCCATCCAAAGATACCGTTTTTTATTGTAACATGCAGTATACATCCCATAGCTACTTGTGCATTTATGGGGACATGGAAGTAAAGACAGTCGTCAGGATTATCCTGATCGATAGCTTTCAGAATTCTACATTCAGGCAATATGGTCCGATAACGAGCCAATTTATTGGACTTTAAAAACGGATTTCTGTTACTCTGTATTCTTTGCGTACGGGAGTCCTGCTTGCCAACCAATGATTCATATTCAGTAACAGATTGACACCCATACCGTGAAAAAGCATTCCTATAACAATGCCAAAGGCGATGGTTTTCAGGTAATATCCGACTTTTTGTGTATTTATCTGCCAGTAGTGTGCCAATAACAATGATAAAAATGGCGGTGAAAAGCATCACGAATGCCATGAGTGGGCGATAACTGATACCCCCCGAAATGCTGTTTGCTGGAGCAATACAGTACTGGGAGTGGCCAGATAACCCACTCCGACAAGTATTGCCAGGATCACAATTACTATCAGCCAGACATATATAGATTGCCTGCGCTCTTTCTTTTTTTCCCGGATTTGTCCGGTGGTTGTTATTCTTCGATATCTCATTCTGTTGACGAAGGTACGCTTTTATATCTTCATATAGCCTATCTCCTTTAAAATTCTATTCAAGCTTCTTCTGAGAAAAGAAATAAAAGGCTTTGTTTATAATAAGCTTAAAGAGATTTTGTATATCTTTGCATAATTAAAAAACTAGACTTAAAGAAAACATTATGAAGACAAAACGCTTATTAGGATTATTGCTATTAATCCTGTCAATCACTGGCTTTGTTGCTTGTAGTGATGATGAACCGCAAGACAAAGTAAAAACTGTAAAAATGCTTATTTCTGACAAAACAGGTACTTATCAGCCTTGGGGAAGTGATTCTCCCATTGATTGTATGCTGGCGAAAGAAGAAAGTGAAAGCGACTACAAAACGCTGGATTTTCAAGGTATTACTGATTTCGTTTACGAAAAAGGCTATGAGTATGCTTTATGGGTTGAGAAAAGAACTTTGGTTGATCCTCCTGCTGATGGGAGTAGCATTGTCTACAAATTGATAGATGTAATATCGAAGGCAAAAGTAGAGTATGAATACACTATAAAAGTAGATGGCCCTAATCCTTTTATCCTGTCTCCCGAAGGTGGTGAATATGAAATACCTTTTACCTGTAAAGCGAAGAAATTTGCAGAGGGTGGTCTGGTTGAAGATAGGTATATTCCTTTAAAAGGGTTGAGATATAATATGGGTACCAATTACGGAGGGTTGACAAGAGTCGTAAAAGATGGTGAAAATGTTGGGTTTTATAAATTTGTAATAGAAGGTATTCCGCGTTTTAATATGAAAGCGGCTCCTGTATGGTATTGTGGTATTTACACTCCGGATGCAGATTTACTTTTCGGACCTGAGCCGGAGCCTATTTATAAGCAACTGTTTGAACAACCGCAAACAGAGGGTGAGGATTATTTTATGTATTCGGTAGTCTTTATGTCTACAGGCACATTTGCTGAATAAACTCTAAAATAATATTTGAAATATACCTGAACCGGGTCTGGTCCGTACCAGCTCCGTACCTGGTCCGTATAAAGGTACCTTTATTGGGAGTTGATACGGAGCGGGTACGGACTTGATACGGAGCGGGTATGGAGTTGATACGGAGTTGGTATGGACTTGGTAAGGCAGCGAGAGTATATTAGCGGATGCATCAAGAGTTGTGGGTGAATCTTATATTTAAGAATATTAAATGTTTTTCTTCTTTATAAACCAAATATGATTTTTTCGCTTCGTCTATAAACAGAGAAATCAAAACATGAAATTTCTGTAATCCGAGCTAATGGTGGCATTAGTATCTGTAAATGACATAGAATGATGCGATTGAATAAAATAATCTTATCTGTAATCAGCTATATTGTAGTAGGCAGTTTTCAAATAGTCGTATGGGGACAAACCATTAGCGGCAAGATAATAGACAGTGAACAGCGCCCCATAGAGGGGGCAACCATTGTATTGCAAACGGTAGACTCTATTTATATAGATGCGTCGATATCAAACGCTGACGGTATATTCACTTTGAATGGCCAACAAGAAAAATACCGCTTGATTATCCAACATCTTTTATTTCATACGAAGCAAGTAACCGGCAATGGGAAAAATGCCGGGACTATTCAGTTACAACCTCAGGATTATGCCTTAGATGAAGTGGTGGTAAAGGCGGAACGCCCATTTGTAAAAGTGGAGAATGGACGTTTAGGTTATAATCTCGCTGTTTTATCTGAAAAGCAAGTAGTGAATAATGCTTATGAAGCATTGATGAGGTTACCGGGAGTGCAAGAAAGTAAGGGAGTGTTGACTCTGGTCGGTGCAGGAAATCTGACTGTAATCCTGAATGGAAAACCTACCACAATGGATGTCGGGCAGCTTGAAACTCTTTTGCGTAATACTCCGGTAAACAGGGTAGAGAAAGTGGAAGTAATGTATAGTGCACCCCTGAATATCATGTACGGGGAGCGGTTATCAATGTTGTTTTAAAACGCTCGAATGACTATTCTTTTCAAGGAGAAGTAAGTGCTGATTATAAGAATCAATATTTTAATAGCGGTGGCATGAAAGGGAATTTCCGTTTATCGACACCCAAAATGACTTTTGATGTGATGTATGGAGCGAATGATGTGAAGAATATGGAATATATAGACCTCGATTCCAGGCATGCACTGAAGAATGAACGGTACGATATCAGCCAGAATGAGCAATTACGCAGTAAGTATTGGAATCACAATTTCAGAACTGCATTTGAGTATAATTTCAATGATAATCATACAATCAATGTGATATATACAGGCAGTTATAGCCCCGATCAGCATAATAGTAGCGAAACGACAGGAAATTATCAAACCAGTAATGTTGATAAATATCTTGATACACAGATGAATAATGTCACATTGCAGTATCATTCAGGATTTGGACTTGAAATAGGTGGTGATTATACGCATTATAAATCCGACAATCATCAAAGTCTTTATGCCGACTATCAGGATGGCAGGCAAAGCAGTTTTTCAATGGTTGGCGGACAAAGAATAGATCGCTATTCTATTTATGCAGATCAAAAACATTCATTATCTAAAGGATGGAGTTTAGGATATGGGGTATCCTATCGGTTTGCAAAAGATCGTGATTTTCAGACTTATGATAAGGTAGTGGGGGATATTCATACTCAGAATATGTACTCTGATCTGAAAGAACAGACTACTAATTTTTATGTGTCACTCAGTAAAAACTACGAGACAGGAGTTTCGTTCTCTGTATCGGCTACGGGAGAATATTATACTATCGGCAATTATCATAAATGGGCGGTTTATCCACAGGCATCGCTGACTTATTTTAAAACGCCAAAACATACATTCCAATTCTCCTTATCTACAGATAAGGCGTATCCGGGCTATTGGGATATGCAATCGTCTGTTAGTTATCTCAACGGGTACACTGAACTGTGGGGAACGCCGGGATTGAAACCTATGACTAATTACAATTTGAACGGGAGTTATATCTTGAAGAAAAAATATATTTTTAACCTGTTCTTTATGCATACTCCAGATTACTTTATACAAACTCCTTATCAATCTACCGACAGACTGGCGTTAATTTATAAAAATACAAACTGGAACTATATGCAGTTGTGGGGGCAAACATCATATTACCTTTCAAAACAGGAAATTGGTTGGATTCTCGATTGACTGTAGCCGGTATGCAGATGAGGCAACGTTGTGATGATTTCTTTGATATACCTTTCAATCGAAAAAAAGTGGGTGTTCAGTGCTATGCTGGATAATACTTTTAAAGTGAATAAAAATCTGGCTTTTGAATTGATGGGGAATGTACAAACACCGGTTACAAGGAACATTTGATATTGAATCCATCTTTAATCTTACTGCCGGATTGAAATGGAGTTTTGCAAACGACAGGATGAGCCTTTCCGCTCGTTGTAATGATATTCTTAATACAGGGATGCCTAAGACAAAAGTTCGTTTCAAGGGACAGGACTTAGATATGAACAGTGCTTTCTATTCGCGGGCTTTTACTCTGAATCTCAGTTATCGCTTTGGGGGTATAAGAAAAAGAATCTGAAAGAGGTGGATACATCAAGGTTTGGAATGTAATTATTATTAGGTGGAACACCTGGTATATTGAACAAAAAAGCTCTGAAATCATTCGATTTCAGAGCTTTAAGCGGTGCGTACGGGACTACCAACAAAGATAATGACATCTGATAATCAGCATAATACATTGTTAATTACTACCATTGGTATCATTGTAGTATCATAAAAATGACTTAACCACTCCGATAACCCGTTTTATTTCTTTTATCTTTTTCTTATTTAATTCCTGCCCGTTTCCATATTGCGGCTCCCGGTTTGCCGCAACCATCAATATTTTTGTAGGTTCCACCTTCGATACATAACGGAAGAAGACTGAATCATCAGGCATGTATATTGCATAAATCTGACCGCAAATAAGCTCACTTTCCGGCTCTTGACTTACCGCGATCATATTCCCTTGTTCTATTACTGGAAACATTGCATTATCACGCGCTATCTCGATATTTACATTTTTATTTCCAAGCAACTCTGAAAAGAAAACCATCCCCTGCTTTAACATATCGCCTCTTCCAGTACATAGCCATTCTACGTTCAACTGTGGAAATGGTGATAGAATCTTTGCGATCATATCACTCCCAATACTTCCGTTGCTTTTCTTGGAGTTAGCGATATAGCCATTGGATAGCCCGCACTTTTCTTCAAATGCCTTTGCATTTTTAACCTCACCTTCGGATTTTTTCAAATACTCGATGAATTGAAGCAACCTATCAATAGCTCTTTCCATATTACTTTTCTATTTGTTTTTTGAGTTTATCCACCTCTTGACGTAGAGCATTTATCTCGGAATCCTTCTCTGCAATTATTCTATTGTAGTTATTAGTGGTTTGCATGAACATTTCAAAAGGAATAGTTGCACCTTCTTCTCTCGTGGATTCTAAAGTATCACTTTCAGGAGCTTTTTCAGGATTAAACATACTGCCTTCTCCTGTTATAAGCCATATTACGTTGAGTTTAGGAAAAACTCTCATTATTGTAGCGAGCTTATCTGCACCAAAATCGCCTTTCAACCCGGTTAGATAGCCGGATGCCCAACCACACATTTGAGCGCACTTATATTGTGAAACTTCTATGCGATTCAAGAACTCCAAAAAACGTGACTTTGAATTTTCCTTCTTTTCTTCCATTTTATAGACTTAAATATTGAGCGATAAAAGGCTATCAGACAATGATTTAAGCAAAAACATGCTATAAAACATATAAATTCACTCAAGATATTGAGTGAAAATGCTTGCACCACTCAATATCTTGAACTACATTTGCATCGTTGTTAGTAAAGAACAACAGACAAAAGGATATAAGAATGGCTGGCAGCTACCGATAGCTACTATACATATTCCAAAAGCAAAGATAGCTGTTAGCTTTCTTATTTCCAAATAAAATCCTGTAAAAACAAAGTGAAATATGAAAGTAACAGTTGAAGATATTAAGAAGATTCCCGTAAACGGAGTATTACAAGTTAAATTAGAAAATAATGCAGCTTGTGTATCTGCCCGCAATACGGTACAGTATGTGAAAAACGTACATCCAAGAGAAGACGGAAAAACCTACTCCGTTAGTACGGACTGGAAGACGCATACGGTAACTATCAAGGTGGTAGACCCATGACTCGGACAGAGGCAAGAATGGTAGCGGAAGAACTCTACAAACTTATCCATAAAGACGTGAAAAACATAGTTTCCCAAACGGTGAAAGAAGAAACCGAAGAGTGGATAGGCGCGAAAGAAGCCGCAAAGGTATTAGGCTGGTCGGTTGGCACATTATACAATCGAATCGAAGAAATACCTCACACCAAACTCAACAACAGATTACGCTTCAAAAAATCAGCACTGTTACAATACCTCAATAGATAGCAAGGATGGTGCGGCTTGACCGCCTATCCATCCACCAACTAAACCGATGATAGTATTCGGGATGCGCGAAACCTGCTTAGTGGTCTGTATCCGGCTACACTCTTGGAGAAATTGCCCGGCGCATAGCCTCACCTGTGATGTTGCAGGATTTACATAGAGGAAAGTGAGATAAACGCCCAAAGCAGTAGGAAGAGACTTGTCCTTCCGAGGCAGCGTGAAAAAGTAGAATGATTCACTAAAGAATCTATCTGCCTAAAATGACAATAAAGGTGAAGTACTACCATGAGTAGAACAACATATACCCCCTACCGCACAATTCGGTGTAATAACGTTGGGTCGTTGAGGGGGAGCCAATCAACACTAAAAGCCATGAAAGAGCTAATTTTATCAAAAGAAACCATGAGTTCTATTGAAATTGCAGAACTCACGAGCAAACAGCATTCTAATGTAATGCGTGACATACGTAACCTGTTAGAACAAGGCGTTAGCCAAATCAATTTTGAATTGGCGGAATATTCGGATAATCAAGGAAAGCCAAGACCATGTTACAATCTAACAAAGAAAGGTTGCCTTATTCTCGCCTCCGGTTATGATGCGAAACTTCGCGAAAAAATTATTGACCGTTGGGAAGAACTGGAAACCCAATCTCGTCACAGTTTTCAGGTGCCTTCTTCATTTAGCGAGGCTTTAATGCTTGCCGCAGAACAACAAAAACAAATTGAGATACAACAAAATCAGTTATCTGCACAAGCTCCAAAAGTTCTTTTTGCGGATGCCGTTGTAGCCTCTGAAAACAGCATTTTAATTGGTCGTCTTGCCAATGTTCTCAAACAGAATGGCATTGAAATCGGTCAAAACAGACTTTTTAAATGGTTGCGCGACAATGGATACCTCTGTAAATGTGGGGAGAAATACAATCAGCCTACCCAAATGGCAATGGAACTGGAACTTTTTGAAGTAAGTTATGGCTCTATTGTACGCGCAGATAAAAGTATCAATACGATAACAACTAAAGTTACCGGGAAAGGACAAATATACTTTATAAATAAATTCTTGAAGAAATGAAAAAGATCACAGAAATGACCGAGCAAGAAATTCTTGCATTGACGGAGGAAGACGTACAAAAGATAATTAAACTCCGCATGATGGAAGAAGGAATTAAAATCATGGATAAGCCAAAAGTTCCTGAATTATTTGAAATAGCACCTGCGGACGTACAGATTTTCACCATTCCCATTCTTGATGGATTTGCTTTTACGGATATGGAAGAAGTGACAAAAGTTGCTGAAGTTCTACAAAATGTAAATTCACTCCGTAAAGTGGATTACGACTGGAATAAGTTAGGTAGTGATTATAAATACCTTACAAAAAAAGAACGATATGCTTTCAGGGGTGATTCAGATTTTGATGTACAATCCGGTTGGGTGTATTCCAGTGAACTATATGCTAAAATAGCAGACTTCGCTGTGCAAAACAAGGCTATGAAAGAACAAGCCAAAAAAGACAAGGAAGAATATGAGTCGCAGTTACAAGAAGCATCTGGCATCACCACCGAAATACGTGAACGAGTTTCAGAAGTTCGTAGTAAGTACATGCGATTAAATGACCTCACAAGAAGATTCGCTATTGACTATTTTCCTCTTTCTGACAATAACGAAGATATGGCAATTAAGTTTATGACGAAAGCATATTCTCTCACAGAAGAAGAGAAAGAATATGTTCTTTCAAGCTACAAAGAACAATTAACCACACATGATAATTAGCTTTTAATTAAAAGCTGCCGGACTCCTTGCTTGTGAAAGTAGGGAGTTTTTTATTTAGAAATCTCAAATAATCAATATATGAGTAAATTCAAAGATACAATTTATGACCTTCCCAATGAGGAATACCACCGGGGAGAACGGTTTAAAGACTTCCTTAGTAGTACACAAATCAAGGACTACTTGGTATCCCCAAAATTCGCCCGGTTCAAAGCACTTCATCCTGAAATGTTCGAGATAGGTGTTGAAGCTGCCGAGAAAGGCTCTTTATACCATGATGCAATGGAAAGCATTGTGAATACAGGATCACTTGATAAATGGAGAAATAACTTGTTAGTTTTCCAGCCGCCGATCAACGAACGAACCGGATGCCCTTATGGACGTGAAACTCAAAAATATAGAGACGCACTCGCAGAAGCCGTTGCCGCAAATCCCGGAAAAAGCCTAACAAGCAGTGCTGACGTTCAGTTAGTTGAAACAATGGTATATGAATTATTGAATTGCTGCCGGGAAACTTCCAAACAAATAAAGCAAATATTGAGCTTTAAACAGACAAAAGCTGAAGTCAGTCACTTTGTTGAGTATAAAGGCTGCAAATTTAAGTACCGTCCGGACGTTGAGACTGCAAAAAAGATCATAGACTGGAAAACTGTTGCAGTGGATGATTTGCACGAAGATACGGTCAATCGAGTTATTGCCAAATTCCATTACGGAATATCTGCCGCCTTCTATCAGTTTATGGAGCACGAACGTACAGGCGTATGGAAAGAGTTCTATTGGGTAATGCAGCAAAAGACTGCCCCTTATGATGCTGTATTCGTCAGTGCTGCTAACTGGGCTTATCACATGGAAGACGGTATTGTCAAAATGGGATCAAGTGCTCTTCTTTTTATGAAGTTACTTGAACAACATGTGTACTGCACTCAACAGAATGATTTTGATGGAGCACAAGTCTTTATTCAGCCCGGATTCAAAGGGCGTAGGATTATGATACCTGATACCCCTTCATTCGAGAAAAACAGATTGTTTAATTTTTATAATAACGAAAATCAATGAAACCAAGTGAACAACAAGGTAATTTAAACATGGGACAATCAGCCCCACAACCACAAGCGGCTCCTGAACAACCAGCACCGCAAGTTCCGGTCGTAACCCCAACAGCTCCACCAGCTTTCCCACAACAACTTAGTGGACTGGAAAAATGCTTTATATCTCCAAAGAAGGCGTTTTTAGCAGCCGGAGGTACTGAACAGCAGTTTGCACGTGAAGTAAACTTCGCTATGCAAGCAATGTTGAACAACACGTATCTGATTGATTGTGCAAAAGCATATCCCGACCATTTGATTGAAGCGATTAAGAACGTATCTCTTACGGGCTTATCTCTCAATCCTGAATTGAAGTTGGGCTATCTTGTACCATACAAGGGAAAAGTTAAGTTTCAAGCCTCGTACATGGGTAAGGTTGATATTCTCATTCGTACCGGAGTCGTAAAAGATATATATGCTGACTTGGTTTATACCAATGACAAGTTTAGCATGACGAAAGGTACAGGTGGGAAATTGATTCACGAACCGGACGTTTTCGGAGAGCGCGGTGACCTCATGGGAGGCTACTATTACGCAGTTCTAACCTCCGGTGCCGAGAAGTACGATGCTATGCCTAAATCTCGCATAGAGGAAATAAAAAGTCGTTCCGAGGCAGTCAAAAAAGGAAAGCAGTCTCCGTGGGACACTGACTTCGAGGAAATGGCACGCAAAACAGTAGTAAACTGGGCTTTCAAATTCCTTCCAAAGACAGGAATTTCAGATTCTATGATTAAAGTACTCGAAGTAGAAAGCCAGTTGGATGATGAAATGTTCGAGGACTGGCGTAAATCACAAAGTCAAAAGCCGGATGATTTTGAAGAAGAAGACACTCCATACGCCGAAGAAGTAAAATAATTCATTCACAATTAAATATATAGTTTATGAAACAGATTGTAGACGTACCGGAAGGGTACATGATTAAAATTGTAAAAACAGATGTAGAACCTAAAAACTCAAATGAATTTTCTGATAATCAGTTTGAGTTTAATGGTGTAGTTTTCAAACGTGGAGATGTTATCATCAGAAATGATGGTACCATGGGGATATTGGAAAGCATACAAAAGCGTAACTATTCTCCCATGCCTTTCCTCCCACCAACAGATGTAGATGTTCCAGTAGTTTATGCCGCATTTGTTCCTTCTAATAAAAAAGGGGAACGAGTATTTATCAACATAGATGAAGCTCATCATGGAATTGGAACAATGAAAGGTTATCGACATGCCACTGACGAAGAAAAAAGCAATATGCTTAAAGCTATGCAAGAGGAAAAGCATTTCTCTTATGATTTTCTTCAAAATGATTTTAAGTATATCCCGACTGTTGGTGACCTATGTATTTTTTGGGACAATGGCAGCGAAAGTGAAGCTCTAATTGCAGAACTTACCAGTACTGATAACAGTGATGATTATCCTTTCCTATCAAGTACCGGGAGTGGCTACGAAAAATGTGTGAAATTCATTTCAGATAATCAATACAAAACAATCCTCAATGAAGAAGAATAAGGCAAAAGCACAAAAAGAAGTTGTACGTAATGTAGCTTCTTACTTCCCGCCCAAAAGGAATGAGCTATGAGAATTATAAGGAATCTCGCACCGCCCAAAACAAATGGTTAAAACAACGTTTGCAAGGATTTATTTGCTACGTAGCTTCTGAATTAGTTGTCATTGACAAAAACGGAGTACAACGTTTATTCAATCCTAAAACTGATAGCCAGTTGAGGACTTTTGTTCGTAAAAATCCGACACCGTTTGTCGGCTCTGCAAGATACGACTTAAAACCACTTTAATAATATATCAAGTTATGGAAAAAGAATTATTTAAAAACAAAGAACCTCTTGCAAGATTACAGATGTTGCAAGACAACTGTGCGGCTATTGAAAAAATAACCTATCCGCATCAATTTTCCGAAGAGGAAATGGAAGCAAGAAAAACGTCTCTTGCCAATTTGGATATAGAAATGTCTGAACTGGAAGCCGAGAAAAAGGCTGTACAAGATCGTATCAAAGAGAAGATGAAACCTATTACCAAACATCGTGGAAAACTCATTGACGACATCAAGCGTAAATACGAAGATGTAACAGATGAATGTTACAAATTCCTTGACCGTGAAACCCGTACCGCTTGCTATTACAATGGCAATGGTGATTTGGTAAGAGAGCGTCCAATGGAGGCACAAGAAATGCAAAAGACAATCCAAGAGGATTTGGCTGCAACAGGAACAGATTATTAATCATTTTAATTTTTAAACAACAATGGAAAACGAAAAGATGCAAATCAATCTTGCTCCCGGCATGGAGAGCGCAACAATTAAAGTTATAGAACTGGATAAGGAGAATGTTCTTCCGGTACTGGAGCCTTTGAAAGTCGGTTTGAATGGTACGATTGGGAGTGTTGCCGAGTTTCTGACAAAGAGAAAGTCTGAACCGGAACAGATCAATCAGAAACGTTGCCATATTCTTGTGGATAGAGAGAAAATGACAATCATTCTCATTACAAATGAAACAGACGGACGCAATAAAGCAGAAGTTAAAGGTGCATTGGCTATGTATCCGAAGTTTGTTGAGTTTGGTATCAATACCGACAAAACGTGGGAACCAGCACAGCTTTCTCGTTTTATCAAAATGAATCGAGCCTTCTTCACCGACGTTACCTACAATATGGAGCTTGTTTCTATCTTAAAGAACTTCAAAGCAAGTGTAGAGTCTAAGATGGAAAAAAACAAGGAGGACAACGGTAGCCGGACTGACAATTACAGTCAGGTAGTAAACTCAAATCTTCCGGCGGCTTTTAACCTTAATATTCCTATTTTCAAAGGACGTTCCGCAGAAGTGATTGAAGTAGAAATCATCGCTGATGTTGATGGTAGAAATATTCGTCTTTCACTTTGTTCTCCCGGTGCCGAGGTCGTAATTGAACAAGAGCGAAACAAAGCTATTGACGAACAGTTGAAAATCATCCGCGAACTGGCTCCTGAAATTGCAATCATTGAACAATAATGTGCTCTATGGACTATAAACAACGAAGAGAAAGCATCTATCCAATTTTGCTAAAGCAAAAACGGATTTGGAGAATCTAAATGCTGAAATTCAGGCAGAGATGGATGATAATGTGGCTCAAATGCAGAGTTTAGCGGCTAAGAACAAAGAACTTCAATCTCTGAAAACTGACAATGACAGTTCAATCAAGACATTCTCAAAATTCCTAAAATAATAACTAATCCGCTATCGTAAGGAATGGCGTTGGGTGAAAGACCCATTATTTGATTAATAATAGCATCTCCCGGTGTGGCTTGATAACCTATCCGGGAACTTTTATATATACCTATGGAAATAAAAAACAAAAGAATTTCAAGAATGGAGTTGTGTATTGCCTGCAACTTGAAGATGGCATGTTAGTAGAAACCACTGATACTTTTCTCCCATTTTATACAAAAGATGCGATAGGAAGAAAACAAAACTCTTTGGATAATTCCAATTTAGGTAATCGTTCAGAACGATGGATGATCGGAGTATCTACAATGAGCGGTTGCCCTGTGAGATGCAAATTTTGTGCAACTGGGAATATGAAGAAATATCGGAATCTAACAGCCGATGAAATTGTAGGACAAGTATTTTTTGCTATAAAGAAGGCTGGTTTTAATCCTGAAAGTGCTAAAGAGTTTAAAATAAACTATACTCGAATGGGGGAACCTTTTTTGAATATAGAGGCTGTAAAAGAAGCTATTGAACGTATATCGAAGGTGTACCCCAATACACACCATTACGTTTCTACGATTGGTATTAAAGGTAGCGACTTTTCTTTTGTGAAAGGGAACGTGACGTTACAAATTAGCTTGCACAGTTTTGATGAACAAAAACGGAATTGGCTTATCCCATATCCCCCAAAGATGTCTATTGAAGAACTTGGTCGAATACGGACTGAAAGTAATCTAAAAACGACTATTAATCTTACACTTGTAGATGAATCTGATTTTAATGCCGAGTTACTTCAGAAATATTTCGATAAAAAGCATTTCTTCATAAAACTATCTCCCATAAACCCTAATAATATTTCTGAAAAGAATCATTTGGGAGAAGGTATTATTGAAGGTGTGAATTTAGTATAAACAATTAATTTACAAAGTTATGAAGGAAATTAAGGAACAGTTAGAAAATTTAGGGTATGACTATGCTGTGGCAATAGCTACAAAGTCAGAGATTGAAAATGGTGCCGCTTGCGGTCAGCTTGCGATTATCGCTGAAGGATAATAGAAATCCCGGTGTCCATTGGTTTGGTATCCGGGAACATAAGGGCGGTTGTGTTATCGTGGGCTGAAACTACGGTGAGGTGCACCAATAATCCGTGAGGCTGGTTCGACTCCGGCACCGTCCACATGAAAGTGAGCAACACTAAAACTGCATTGAGATTGTCTATATTGCCCGAAGAAATACTTCGGGACTTTTCATTTGGACTATTTGCCATAAATATACACTTAAAAATTAATTTGTTTAATCTTCAGGTAGTTCGCTTGTGAAAGTAGGCTACCTACTTTTTATGATCCATGAAAAAAGAAACTATTCACTAAAGCTGATTTGCAACATATACAATCTGAATTAGAATTTGCCGAACAAGTAAGGTTATCTAATTACAGAAAAAGCAAATCACTCCGAGAAGCCAATAAAGCCCGTTTATCACAAATAATAATCAATAAAATAAAAGATGGAGAAAAAGACTAAAATCATAGCTATTGACCCCGGAGAAAATGGAGGTATTGCTATTTATTCAACAGAATTATCTTCTGTAACAGATGTTATAAAAATGCCCTCTACACCTCAAGATGTTCTTTCATATCTCACGGTAAATAAGGAAAATGCTATTTGTTATCTTGAAAAAGTAGGTGGTATGCCAGGACAAAGCGGCTCTGCCATGTTTAACTTTGGGAAAGGTTATGGACACTTGGAAATGGCTTTGCTTGCTCTTCAAATACCGACTGTTACTATTACTCCACAGTCATGGCAAAAAGCACTGCAACTTGGCACTCGTGGCAAAGAAATGAGTAAAACAGAATGGAAGAACAAATTGAAAGCAAAAGCTCAACAACTTTTCCCATATATAAAAAAAATAACTCTTGCTATAAGCGATGCTCTTCTAATTTGCGAATATGCAAGAATCAAAGAGAAACTATAATATAAGAATCATGGAAACAAAGAAATGTCCCAAATGCGGAAGAGAACTTCCGGTAAGCGAATTTTGGAAAAATGCTTCAAAAGAAGACGGATTGCAAGATTATTGCAAGAATTGTGGTAAGGAATATTTCAGAAAGAGAAGTAAGCCTTCAACTAACAATTTGAAGAAAGTATTTACCAATCCTGACTTAGCAAAATTTACTCCACGGCAGCTTATTGATGAACTAAAAGCGCGTGGCTATACAGGAGAGCTACAATATACACAAAAAATCACTCTGTAATGGAAAAGGATTTAGTACAAAAGGCAGAGGATTATGCGAAAACATATCCTGATTGTCAAGAGGTAGCCAAACAATCATGGCTTGCTGGTTACGATGCAGGAAAAAGAAGTAAATCTCGTAAAAAGGAACTTGATTTATCATTTGTCCCGGCAGACTTTCTTCCTATTGTAGAAAGATGGGCGAAGTATAAACAAGAACGAAAACAGGCGTACACCCAATCAGGGATAGAAGCATGTTATCATAAACTACTCGAATTGTCAAACACCAATCCCAATATTGCAATGTCGGTCATAGAACAATCTATTGCAAATAACTGGGCTGGCTTATTTGAACTAAAAAATGGAACAGGAACACAACTTAGTATTAGCCAAAACCAATCTCCCGGCAACCGCAAAGAAAGCGTTGAAAGACTTGCTGACCTCTCCGAAGGCGTATTACAGGGGTTTGCAAAAATCCTCGATTAAAAACGTTTTAACTGATACACCGGAATTACCGATCTCTGAACTATCTACAATTAAATATGGTGATATAAACGCAGCACAGGCTATTGTTGCAATAGCCATCTCTGAAGTTGTTCAGTTTTTCAATGTTGGGAAAACGATGAATGATATTCAAGTAGCAATTACATCAGACTTGATTATAGACAGATTCTATTATCTCAAACTGGAAGAGATCAAATACTGCTTTCACAGGGCAATGTGTTCCGGCAAAGTGTACGATAGACTGGACGGAAACATAATCATTGGTTGGTTGAATGAATATGATGCGGAACGTGACGAGTTCTGTTCACTTAATATCATAAACGAAAATAAGTCTCATAAAGCTGAAGATAATTCTTCAATTAGTTGTCCTTATGATGAATTTTGGGACAATCAGCATAAACTTGCTGAAGCCGGAGATGAAGAGGCTATTGAGCGAGTAAAGTTCCATGAAGACCTCATTAGGAAAATGAGAGAAAAAAAGTCTTTTGTCAGCCAACCATTTATTGTCCGTCAAATAGAAAAAGAAGAGAATAAATAATTAACATTTTAATAATCAATAAATTATGAAAGCTATTGAAATTAAACAAGAAAATGTAACCGAAGCGTTTAAGTCTGCTGACGGTTGCGAAGTTGCTATCAACATTCTTACAAATCTTTTCGGTAAACAGAAGCCGGATTACACTGATTTTCACAACATTAAAACCTATGAAGATGCTTGTGAAGCACTTGGTGTCAGACCTATTTCTCGCCTGCTTATTGAGTATGGGGACGGACAGAAGGAAGAAGTGATTGACATTGCACATATCGCGTACATGAAGCTCTGTACAATCGCTCGTGCACTGAATAATGACTCGGAGTTTCCTCGATTCACTGAAAACGAACGCCGTTGGTTCCCGTGGTATTATCTGTATTCACAAGCGGAGATTGACGACATGGACGAAGAAAGACGCAAAGAGCTGGTCTTTTGGGGCGGTTCTGCGTATTACGGTGCGGACTGCGGCTTGGCGTCTGCGCACTCGAATTACGCTTGGTCGTACTCGAATGCGTATGTCGGCTCTCGCCTTGCTGTAAAATCAGAGGAAATAGCCGAATACTTTGGAAATCAGTTCAAAGAATTATGGAGAGATTTTCTGATCGGGAAAAGATAAAAAGCATGTCTAATCAATGGCTGCGGCGTTAGTTGCAGCCATTTTTATTTCTGATAGTATGGACAAAATAAAAACATACGTGATAACTCTTTCACCTTTCTTCTTGAAAGGGCACCCAAAAGTCGGAAAAACAACTCGATTTCGGTGTAAATTTCTCATGGGAAGAAATTTCAGTGATGCTTGCATGTGGAACTGTTCTTTTGATGGGAAAGATAATACCCGAAGAAGTTGTTCCCGAAACGCAATAGTTGAAAACGGAATACCGTGGAATTTCCCAAAGATTCATACGATACGCACAAACTACAAATTATGGGAGAAGCGTATCCGTGAAGTGCAAGAAGGAAATGCGGTGTTATCTATTCGACAATGGTCAGGGAAACCCTACCGGAGTAAGCAAACGACAATTCTTAACCTAACAAAAGATGATGGTGTTGGAATACAGCCATTGAAGATTACAAGATTCGTTGATAAGTTGGACAACAAAGAGTGTGTAGCTATATCTGTTGATGGCAAGATAAAAGTAAATCTTACTCTGGAAGAAATTGCACATAATGATGGATTATCCTTTGAAGATTGGACGGCATGGTTCAAAGGTTCCGATACTTCACAAGATATGGCTATCATTCATTTTACATCTTTCAGGTATGAATAAGAGCATTTATATCAGTTTGCCAATAACGGGTATTCCACACCAAAATGTTAAGCGTAAATCAGACCTGATAAAAAAGGCTCTCAAACAAAAAGGATACATACCTATCTCCCCGTTAGAAATCTCATCGGAACCGGACAAGCCAATATCATACTACATGGGACGTGATATTATGACATTACTGGAATGTCAAGCAGTTTTCTTTTGCCGTGGCTGGGAGAAATCTAACGGATGCTTATTGGAATACCATGCCGCACAAATTTATGGATTAGAACTAATATTTGAGGAAGGTACGGAAAAGTCACTCGAAAAGGTACAAAATGCTTTTTGTTCCCATTGTGGTTCTGCAAGCGTTTGTAACCGACATACTCAATTAAGAGGCGGATGCCAGTCATTGTTATCATTCACATTTAAAGTAGAAGAAGCATTATGGAACAAATAATTAAACTAATTGCCGGGCTATTCATATTATTCATAGCTCTTTCCGGCGTGGACATTTCTTTTAGACCACTGAAATTCAGTCTGGACAATCCAATCTTCGGTGTCGGGGCAATTATCATGCTTATAGGCTTTTCTATTTGCATTGGTGCGTCCCAATGGCGTGCAGTTGAAAATCACAAAGAGAAAACTGGATATTACAAAGGCTATGAGAATGGGGCTGAAGACGCTTTTCGATTGGTGAAAGAGAAATCACAAAAACAAGAAGAAAATGAAGAAGTACAGAATTAAGGCAGTACAATGCTATGTTGTTGGAGCCGATAAATATGGCTGTGAAGATTTATATGTCATTCCTAAGTATAAAGTACAAGTCAAAGTACTTTTTGTGTGGGTGACTGTAAAATCCTTTGTTGATATGGATACTGATTATGCGAAGAATTGTGCTAACGAACTTCAAGATAAACTCAACGAAAAAATATAACTATGATAGAACTAAAAGGAAAATATGGAAAAGACTGCAAGGTTTTTGCAAAGACAATAGAGTCTGCTGCTATCGGCACAATCCAAAACATTCTTGATAATCCAGTTACCAAAGATGTTCCTGTACGGATTATGCCGGACACACATCAGGGAGTTGATATTGTGATTGGTTTCACAATGCCAGTTACAGGGCTTATCAACCCCAATCATATTGGTGTAGATATTGGTTGTGGGATGGCTTTTGTGAGGATTCTGAATGTTGTTAGTGAATCTTCTTTTGAAGAGATTGATAGAACTATCAGAAACGTTGTTCCAATGGGATTTGACATTAATAGTGAATCTATCACAGAATCCGAAAAGCAGTCATTCTTCGACAAAGCAAACATTAATCTATCTTTTCATCGAGAGGGGATGTTCCCGGAGCCGCCTTATGTCGATGAATCATATATAACCAAACTATGCAAAAAGGTAGGTATGAATGAAAAGGTATTCTACAATTCAATCGGCTCTTTGGGTGGTGGAAATCACTTTATTGAGATCGGAAAAGATACAAATAATTGTATATATCTAACTATTCATTCAGGTTCTCGAAACTTTGGTGTGAAAGTTTGTAAGTATTACGCCAAATTAGCGAAGTTTGACAAAAGGGCTTTTTCCTCGGAATTGGAAGAGATCAAGAAAACTGTTCCACCACAGCGTCTTCAGGAAGAGATAAAACGGATTAAAGAAGAATTTTCTATTAGAAATGGATATTTGTCTGATACTGCAATGTATAATTATCTATTTGATATGTCAATAGCGCAAACATACGCTTCATTAAATCGGCAGACAATTATCAATCGTATCTCCCACGCATTGGGCTGGAAAACCTCGTCTACCATCGAAACGGTGCATAATTATATCAACTTTGATGACCTTATTATTCGTAAAGGTGCCATATCTGCACATGAGAATGAAATAGTAGTTATTCCTATGAATATGGCTGACGGTATATTACTTTGTCGCGGTAAGGGAAATCCTGATTGGAATTACTCTGCACCACATGGAGCCGGACGTTTATTCTCCCGGTCTTTTGCCAAAGAGAAATTATCAATGGAGACATTCAAAGAAAGAATGGTTGAAGTATATTCTACATCCGTATGTGAAGGAACAATAGACGAAAGTCCTATGGCATACAAAAGTACGGATGAAATCAAAGAGCTTATTGAACCTACCGTTGATATAATTGATACGATTCGACCATTGATAAACATTAAGGCTTTATGATCGAAAAAAATGAGTTTCCTTTCTCTCTTGGTGGTTACGGCTGGCAAGAAGAATACAAAGGTTTTGATATTGTTGTACACGTACAAAAACACAAAGGAATATCCGCTTACGCTTTTTCTTCTGAAAAACGTATCGTTTGGCAAGAATCAAAAACTTTTGGAGATAAAGAAGAACTATTCCAATGGGGACGTAGTGCCATTGACCGACATCTACAATTCCAAAAAGAAGAGACTGAAAGAAAGGCGGTTATAAGAGCTGAATATTACATAAAGAAAGGCAAGGAAGCTGCACTTAAAGCCTTTAGTAGTGCTATGTATTTTTCTAATATTGAAGGAAAAGAGTATGAAGAGGCTTTAGGCTTCTTCCAATATGAACTTGATAAACAGTTTGATAAGCTGAAATGAAAACAGCCGATATTATTAATGGATTCTGTGAGCTTGTCTTCCGGGATAGAAAGGGGAATAAAATATACCCAAATGTTTTCGTTGAAAAATGGGAAGCTGATCTTTTAGAAGTTACCCGGTCACGGCTCACCTATGAATATGAAGTAAAAGTTAGTAGGTGTGATTTCCACAAAGATAGTAAGAAGCAAGATCAAAATGGGAATAGCAAATTTGATAACATTTTGGCTGGTGGACGTACCAACTACTTCTATTACATAGTTCCTGATGGACTTGTGAAGCCAGAAGAAGTTCCTGAATTTGCCGGACTTATTTATGCTATCAATGGAACACGCCGAGCAGATGGATATACGGAACCTATTATTTATTTCCATGTAGCCAAAGCCGCTCAAAAGGTGTCCTCTACCAAAGCTGACAACAAATTCATTGATAAACTTAACCTATCAGCATATTATCGTTTCCACAAACTTCGTAGGATCAATTATTTAAAGGAAAGTAAAAATGGATGATAGAAAAATGATGGAAGAACTGGGCGAAAGACTTTGTGATTTCTGCCCTTTAGAAGATTGGGAAAAAGGTTCACACTTATATCCAAATGGTTATAGTAGCTGCGAAGGGAGTAAATGTGAAGATGCTCTTGAACACTATCTTGAAGAAAATGAGATGGAAGAAGATAATTCTAATGATGTAAGCAATGAAAACGATACAGGAAGTAAAGAACGCTAAAAAAAAGCTGGAAGAAGATATTTCATCTCTTATTTCCCAATTTGAGAAAGAGAATGAAGTATCGGTTTCTTCGATGGGAATGGAAACCGTTGGCTTTTGCAATGGTACCGGGCTTAATGCAGTGTGTGTTGAGGTAAAAGTAACTGTGGAATTATAACATTAATAGTATGAGCAAAAAAATCAAAAATAAGCTCCCCAATTATGATGCACAGATTTGTGTATTCAATACATTTTCTTCATGGGTGAATCATGCAAGTTCATGGTTGCGTGGGTACAGAAGCAGCCAAATTGTTTGTTTGGATACACAAAATCGCACATGCGAAATTGGTGCAGATTTTATGAGAGCCGATCAAGAAGGTACTTTTCCTATAAAAGTTTACGAAACCATAAAACACTCGAAGTAATATGTTTGAAAATGACAATAGATTTAAAGAGGCTGTTTCCCATTTCGGTGAAAAGGCTTCCTACCAATGGCTTGGTCTAAATGGAGATGAATGGATAAACCAATCCAACAAAACTATTGACGTTGATTTCCTTTCTGATTTAAAGAAGGGGAATATACGCAATATCAAATATCAAAGTGTGCCAAAGCCTATCAATAAAACCAAATGCTTAATTGATATTTCGGAGCTTCGTATCGGTAATCTCGTAAAAATCAAGACTTCCAATGATGCCTCCTACTATCCGATATATGCCATTGACGGTATGGGATTGAAGGTTGTTTTAGGTGGCGTGAGACAATGCGAAGGCTGGAAAGACATTAGCCTGTTGAAGCCCATCCGTGTCACTGAAACACTATTGGGAAAACTTGGATTTCAATTTACTCCTGAAGGGGATAATGTTTACGAACAAATATGGAGGTCAGAAGAAGGATTTGAGGTTTGGGAACATTCCAAAGGATTTAGCTGTGACTTAATAGATGATGATGTAAAATCACTGCATCAACTTCAGAACTTGCATTTCTTCTTAACTCGAAAAGAACTGAATAGAAAATGAAAATCGGATTAATAGACGTAGACGGACACAACTTTCCAAACTTTGCCCTCATGCGTGCATCCGCCTATTATAAGGCAAGAGGCGATCAGGTAGAATGGGCAACTCCTTTTAACAGATACGACAAAGTGATGGCGAGCAAGGTATTTACTTTCACTCCTGATTTCAACTATCTGACATTGCAGACAAGTGCAACAGAGAAAGGTGGTACAGGCTATAACATTGCAAGCAGACTTCCTGAAGTGATAGAAAACAGTCTGTTAATGGATTATTCCATTTATCCGCAATATCCTTTTTCTATTCAGTTCTTTTCAAGAGGTTGTATTCGAAAATGTCCTTTCTGTCTTGTCCGTGAGAAGGAAGGATATATTCAGTCAGTTCTCCCAGTTAATCTAAATCCACAGGGGAAATGGATTGAAGTACTGGACAATAACTTTTTGCGAACCCGGAATGGAAAAATGCCGTAAGCTATCTTTTGAAAACTGGACAACCTATAAAACTTCATGGAGTTGATGTCAGAATCATGGATGAAGAACAGGCGTATTATCTGAATAAGCTGAAAATGAAACAGAGAATCCACATAGCATGGGATTTGCCACAGCTTGATTTGACTGATCGACTGAAGGAAATGATTAAGTATGTGAAACCCTATAAGATTTCTTGCTATGTTTTGGTTGGTTTTAATTCTACCATCGAACAGGATTTATTTCGACTAAACAGGCTTAAAGAATTAGGAATTTCTCCTTTTGTACAACCGTATCGAGACTTTAAGAATGATCGCAAACCGACATTATATGAAAAAGATATTGCACAATGGGCTAATAAGCATCAGATTTTTAAATCCTGCGAGTTCGCTGACTTCTCTCCACGCAAAGGATTTAAGTGTGATTATTATTTAAAACAATTAGCGTAAAATAAAAATGAGCTATAAAACGCAATTAGAGCAGCTCGAAGGTTTCTTTGAGAAAAAAGATAAGCGTTCGACCATGAAACGTAGACGAAGTGTGAAAAAGGGGCGAAATAAATGGATACGTCATTCAAAATTGCCCAACGCCGATAAAATACGAAAAGGATGGGAATATTAATAATTAAAACCCAAAAGAAGGAGCTAACTATGGGATTTACAATACCATGTTTTATACGTAAAAATACACCGGAGCTTCAGGCGGCACTTGAAACTCTGGGGTATAAAACTACCACAAGGACTGATTTTGAAGGTATCAAAATAAATGAACCGGAGGCTAACGGTATATATCGCACTGTATATACCTATTGTGTAACAACAGAAATGGCAGAAAAATATGGGTATATAGATTGTGGAACTAATGAGAGCCTTTTCATTGCCCTTGCTGCAAAACGTGATGATACGTCAGATAATCAGTATTGGGTATTTGATGAAGATTTTCACAAGTGGAAGAAAGGTGATTTTGTCATTGGAAGATTCGGAAGATGCTCATGCTATTGCCATGTGGCTACGGTAGAAGAACTTATTGAACATTTTAAATAGAAAGGTACTTTATGACAACAGGAAGAAGGCATATAATAAATGAAGATAATGGTGGATGGGCTGTATTCAGAACACGCCGTTGGGGAGAACGAGATTATAAGTCAGACAGACAAAAACGTATGCGTAAGAAATTAGGTAAAACTTTGCGCACTCGTTTAAAGAGAGAGGTTAAAGTGATGATAAAAAAAGAAATGGAAGACTAACTCAATATAATATATAATGGAAATACATAGAATGAAACCGGAGAACCCTATTATCATTGTAGATGAAGAAGAGTTCGAACGAATTGACTCAATAGCCAAACTGAAAGAAGAAGAGGTAGAAAACCTTGCTAAAGAGATGTTCTTGCGGTATGTCAAATCAAGTGGAATATCAATGCGCTTCCGTATAAATGGCGTGGAAAAAGTAATAAGACAACAAATTATTACCGAATTAAATTACGATGAACGTGGCTACCCCGAATCTGTATCTGACGAGGTAAAGCACGCCATTGTTGATGATATTACCCATTACATTAACAAGCATTTTGAGCACTACAAATCCGATTGTAAAGAAGTTGTGGAATATGAATGGTATAGATATAAAAACAAATACGATAAGAAGATTAAGTTCTGGAAAAGTCTATTTGTTATTACTTTTTTTGTGCTATTAGTCGAGTGCATTGACAGAATAATTCAATAATAAGTAGAAAGGAATATTTATGAAAACAACAATCAAAGTAGAAAAAGTATCTAATGGCTTTATAGTAGCCGGAGAAGAAACAGGCGTTAAAAAGTTACAGCAAATGAAGAAGCTGCCGCTAAAATAGTAGCAAATGGATTTGTTTCTGTGTTTGAACAGATGAAAGAAGGTGAAACAAAAATTGTCGAATTTGAAATAAAGTAAAACAAATAATCAATGAGTAAAAAAGCTTTTAACGGAAAAGCTATATACAATCCGTCCGGCAAAGCTGGCGAGTATAGCGATTGGGCTTGTAATTTTTATACAGGATGCTCCAATAATTGTGATTATTGTTATTGCAAGAAAGGTGTAATGTCCCATGTGTGGAGTGATACCCCGAAACTGAAGAAATGTTTCAGAGACGAAGAAGAAGCTATATCCATTTTTGAGAAAGAATTGTTGGCAAATCTTAGGGAACTTCAGAAGCATGGATTATTCTTCTCTTTTACAACTGATCCCATGCTCCCCCAGACAATAGACCTGACTGTACGTGCAATTAAAATCTGTGTACATCATAGTGTCAATGTAAAAATCCTCACTAAAAGAGCTGATTTTGCCGAAAAGTTTTTTCGTCCTCTTTGTAGTAAAAGCGCATTGAATGAGAATTTGATGCACATAGCATACACACGTCACGTTGCATTTGGATTTACATTGACCGGACATGATGAACTCGAATCCAACGCTTCAAGCAATTCAGACCGGATAAAAGCCATGAAGGTACTCCATGAAAGTGGATATAAAACTTTTGCGTCCATTGAGCCTATTATAGACCTCGAAGGTAGCTTGTCTATGATAATCAGCACTGTTGGCTTTTGCGATTTATATAAAGTCGGTCTGTTAAGTGGGAAAAAGTATAATTGGCGAGAGTTACGAGGATTTATGCTTGCTTGTACTTCTTTAAAAAGTAAGTTCTACTTCAAGGATTCTTTCATAAGTCAGGCTGATTTAGATAGAGCAAATCTCCCACAAAGTTGTGTTGGAAGAGATTATGATATGTTTAAAATGTAAAAGAAGTAAAGTATAAAAAACATGTACGAAGGATTAAAAATCAATTTCAGCCTATGGCATATTGTAGGCGGTATTTACGGATACAATAAATTGATAAGACTTCCTCGAAAACAAAAGAAAGCATTAAAGAAAAGTCTTTTGCAGGATATTTTTACGGTAGATAGAAACTACCTAAAAGAGTGTCCAAAGCCTAAAAAAATGCCAATATTTAGTTATAAACAATTTTAAAAATGAATTATATAATTATTTTCCTGATAATATTTGTGATAGTATTATTGGTAGCTGGTGTGTTATTTCTCTTTAAGTTTTTAGAGAATCTACAAAATCAATTCTCCGCATTTCATCAAATTCAAGACCTATACTACAAAGATTTGGTAGATAAATTAAGACTATTGTGGTTTGCGGAGATTGTAAGACTACGGGATTACTGCACTCAAAATGAGATGTATGAAAGGGCTAAAGAGTTTAACGACATTTTAAACAAAGATTTTAGTGACATTTTACCAAAGAAGTAATATTATGAAACTTAGTAAGAAAGACCTAAAGCGTATCGAAAAGTCTGCTATTAAATACAAGCAATTCTACGAAACTCCCAACCATGAAATAGACGCAATAGTTCAAGAACTGATTGATTCATCAAAGAACATGCCTAAAAATATGACGAAGGAAGAAGAAATATCCTACATATTGAATGGAGATAATGGAGATAACGATTTGGATAAATTGAAACAAATAATTGAAGAAGAGGAAGGTAGCAATGCAAAATAGTTTGAATGAAATCGCAAAGAAAGCGCATGACTGCGCCGTTCGCCGTGGGAAGATAAGTCTTATAGACGAAGAAAATAATTTCCACCGTGATTTACTGAATGAAGTTGCAGAAGTGTTCAATGCTGAAGGGAAGAAAAGCCCGCACATTGAGCACTTCTCTGATTTTGAGGAGGAATTGGCAGACGTAATACTTGTAGCCATGAGCACTCTTAATCATTTCGGAAGTGATATAGATGCTCTGATAAAAGCAAAAATGGACTTTAATCAAATAAGGAATGATTAATGAGTATAATACAATGGATTATAAGGGCAATCGAAATGGTTGCCCTTATTTGTATCCTTAAAGCAATAATCAAAGATTTAATGAACGTATGGAAAAACAAATAAGCCGGGATATGGCGGAGAATGTCACACTTACTGCCGTTTACAATATACTATTTACTAATGATGTAGTTTGTGGGCTTGTAGTAGACTTTGTAAGCCAACTGAAGAAATCACCATATTACCGTTTCTATGTGAAACAACAAGCTAAACGGATAGAATCAGAAATGCAGAAATACGAAAAGCGTATTGCGGAAATAGCCGGAAAGAAAATCTTTTTATGGCAGATGCGAACGAAGTTATTTCTGAAGAATTACAACCTGACCTACTCAAAATGGAGTACAGTATAAAATCAGAGTTTGATAAGCACAAAATCAAAGATAGTGCTCTTCTTGCAAAAATGGAATTAACCCGGTGCATGTGTGAACTTTCGTGTCTTTCACTCGATAAACGCATAGAAGAAACCATTCCGTATAACCAAGACGCAAAGAGACTAACATACCTTCGATTGACTGCCCTTTTCAGTTTGGTAGATGGACTATCCAATATCCTCTACCAAAGTAAAGAGTATATAAACCTGAATGAAAGCTCTAATTGCAAAATGGCAATGCAAATCATACAAAGAAAACTGACGGATTGTAACATAATCAGCCGGGCAATCAGCACGTCAGACAAATTGAATCCGGCTGTGTAACTTAAAAAAACATATTATAATGGAAATTAGCGGGAAAATAATTGTAGCACTTCCAGCACAAGGCGGTGTTTCTAAAGCCGGGAAAGAGTGGTCGCGCCAAGATTATGTTATCGAGACAAAAGAGCAATATCCTAAAAAGATAGCTTTCTCTGTTATGAACGATAACATAATGAATTTTGGATTAACAATCGGTCAAGAAGTAGACATTCACATTGATATTAATGCGACTGAATGGAATGGTAAGTGGTATAACTCAATCACATGTTGGAAAGTCATTGTTCGCAATCCGGGTCAGCAAACGGCATCCAGTCAGCCAAATTATGCTGCGGAACCGCCTCAACAGCCGGCTCCCCCACAACCGACACAACAACAAATGTTCGGGAATGATAATAAGGATGATCTGCCTTTCTAAAAAGGTGGCGGGTGGTTATCATTGCCACCCGCTACTTCTCGATCTTTATAAATTCATTGTATGTTATCCGTGACCGTGGATTATGATTCACAATTTTCATCCGATACCCCTTTGTTCCCCACCGGAACCATAAGAAACGATGTTTATATTCCCTATTTACTACGGTAGATAGGCTATCTGAAGTCTGGTATTTAAAATCTACTGTATCAGACCGAATACACCCACTAAATTCTGCCCATTTATCCGCATAATTGAAACAACTATCCTTTATCATAAAAACGATGCTATCCTTTGTTACCACTTTTGTATGAGTGATATACTCAACTTGTGAAGGTTTTAGTTTCAATTCTTTAATCAATTTGGCATCAGCCTCACGATATTCCTCCAACTCTTCAATAGTTAGACGAAGCTGTTTACTTTCAGCTACGTTGAGGCTATCTCTTACCTTATAAGTTTTCAACTCTGAAAACAACGCCTCAACATTCCCGGATTGGCGTTTACTTTCATAACGTTCTTTCTTCAATAAATTGGAGAGACAAATGATAGCGGCAATTAATACCACTATCACTATTCCGATTGCTAATTTTGCTTTCATTATGATGTGTATATAGATTTACCGCTTTCAGCTATCACTATCCATGCGCCATTACAGAATCCATATATTTTTCCGTCATTGGCGGGCATATCAGGAATTGTCGAAAGTTTTGTCCCGTTTTCAGTCGCTTTAGCCAAAGCAGAAGACGCCGTAATCTTTGCAGAGTCAGCAGTTGTTTGCGCAGTAGCAGCTTTTCCATCAACAACGGCAAGCATCCCAGTTAATGTCTTCTCATTCGTTACTCCTGACAAGAAATCCTCAATCTCTTTAAACGTATCAATAGCCGTAGTTACATCTACACCTTTAACCAGCGTATCTAATGCTTGCTTCACACTATTGATAGACTGTTCCAGCTTCGATTCCTCTACCTGTGCCCTTCCACTTTCAACAAACAAATCTTGCTTACTTGCAAAGCTCCCTTGTAAGTCTTCCAGTAAAGATGATGTTGCCGGAAGTTTATTAACTCTCACTTTGATATTGACCGGGAATTAGATAATTCTCATTCATATCACAACAAGAACCAACATTAAGATTCTCCTTAAACGATACATAACTGTGCCCGGTAGAGCTTTTCAGTAGTACTACCCGGTTGTCATTTATATCACCAAAAGTCAAATTAATAGCAATGTTTCCCGACACCTGAATCGGTTGGCTTTCAAACCACCCGTCTTCCACTTGAATAAAATTTAGACTTATCATACAGTTCTGTTTTTCAGATAATTATTATATTAATTCCCACCCTTTCCTTACGTCTTCCATATTAGCTGGAACACCGTTTTCAACATAACTCATAGCGGAAACTATCGCAATAAGTTGTTCTTTATTGTCTCTACGTAAAACAGTATGTCGGGATACACCTGAACGCCGTTCTACTGTGGAAATATATGATTCTGTATTATTCTCACATGGCGGTGCCCATCTCATTATGACATCTTCAAGTTCGTTTGATACACCATCTTTATCGGTATCATACTTGTTCAAGATGTAGGTTTGGAGAGTCTTAAAAGCAGCCCGGTATCCGTATGCCATAGACGTGAATTGAAAGAAACTCTTATCTGTTTGTGTTGCAGATAAGCCCTGCCATTTTGTGCTATTCTTCCGAATATTCAATGGATTATTATTTCGTAGTCCTCGTGTCATTTTTGTTCCTCCTTATTTTCTTTGTTATTTTTATTCATAAAATCATCAACTGCATGTATCATCTTGTCAGGCTCGTTTTTATGCTTTGCTATTTCAGCAGCAAGTATCGCCACTTGTCGGTAGTCGTCCTTCATTTTATCTTCCGCTTTCTCGTAAATACTTTTGACTTCTATGGCACCAAAAGCGATTGCGCCCAATAATGTTACCAATGGGAAAATTGGAATATGCCAGTCGTAATAGTTATCCAAAAACCAAACTCCCCCATCTGCATACAATCAACGAAAGTTAAAGCTAATAGTGCATTATAATACCGTGCAATTTTATCAACGGTTTTTCTAAGCATATAACTCGTTCTTGCTTCACCTCTTTGTTTAGCTTTTCTGTATCCACTCCATAAGTCTGCCCCGATCAGCAATAATACAAGCATGTAGATACCAAATAGCATCCATGCAATTACAAATAATTCATTCAGTTCTTTCATCGTTATCCTGTGTTTGTGTAAAATATTCTTTATAATGAATTATAATATCGTGATTCAACATAGCTATAATCCCCAGTTGAAATTTTTCCCTGCAAGGTAAAATCTGAAGTATTCACAATCCACCATTCAATTCTATTTGATGGATACTGATTCGTTGTTCTTGCACTAAGATGTAAACGCCGGGGAAATGAGCCAATCTTTATTTGTTTCACACTCATTCCATTGTACATGAAAGGATATGTACCATTTTCTCCACTAATCATTACTGCTCCCGGATTACCATAAAATATCATTTCAGAATCGAATCCATCTAAATCAGTGGAAGTTGGCAAAGTCATATAATGTGTATCGTTTCTGTATTTTTGGTAAAAACAAAATTCAACCCAGTTGTAAGGTCTGCTTTGAAAGATTCTGAAGTATATTTATCTAAACTAACTTTACGATAAATCTTTTTTATACCCACTTTAAAAATACCTCTTTCACAAGTCAAATCACCAGCTTCATTCCAACTGATATTTCCATGCGCCAACTGCCCGTTACCCGCCATTCCGAAATATACAGAAGCATTATCAGGCGTTTCCCCTCCAACCCAAAATGGTATGTCTCCACCAACGAGTCCTGCTACAATAGTTTTTCCATCAGGCTTCATAATCAAAAGCTGATTACCCTGCATGAAGCGTAGGATCGCATTTTGAGCCATAATTAATGGTGTGTAAACAGGCTGAAGAGTATTGAATTTCTGCCAATAGGTTGTGTTAGTTACCGGAATAGAAGTGCTGGATACATGCGTCTTCAAGCATTTATAAGCATTGAAAGTATTTGCGCCAGTCGTCACAATCGCAATATCCAAATACCGGGTGCCGGAGGTCAAAGCCTCGTCATTGCGATACTCTACCCCAGCTACCCATTCAGACTGCCGAAGGATACAACCGGGCAATCCATCCTTTCCGGGATTTCCATTGTCACCGGGCTTTCCATCATTCCCGTTTTTCGCTCTACGTCTTACTACTATGTGACCTTGTATCTTCATTTTCCTACAATTTTGCTAATGCCTCATTTGCGACTTCTTTAGCGCGTTTGCGCCATGCTTGAAAATCAGAGTATTCCTTCAAATATTCAGCACGTTTTACTTCTGTTAGCTCACTCGCTTCATCTTTGGCTTCTTCATAATTGGCGAATACAGCTTCACGTCTATCTGCCGAATAGCGATCAGTTACAATAGCACTGACAAGCTCTTCATACGTTCGCCCGATTGCGTTTACATTCTCACAAACCAACTGTTCACGCTTTTCACCTTCAACGGTAATTTCGTTTTTGGCATAATCAAAAAACAGTCGTACCAAACTGCCTTCCACTGTAACTTGTACACCTTCGGGCACCACTCCATTAAAATCACTGTACGCTTTCATTTTTACCTCCTTTTAAATTATTCATCAAAATAATAAGCACTCTTTCCTTCACGAAGTGCGCGTCTTTTAATAATCACATTCTCCACCGGGAAAATCTTATCACCTGTCTCTTGTTCTCGCAATCTCGCTTGGTCGAGTACATCTTTCAGGTTAAAGCAATTTGTTATGAACTTGTATTTTGAACCGTTCATTTCAAACAGTACACAATACCTTCCGTCTCCCTGTGAAGTCTTCACATTTGTTTCAAAATCCAACACCTTAATGGGAATATTCAGAATTTCCATTAATCTCATTTCTGAAACATCAAAGAACTTCTTTCCGTCCTTCGTCTTTCCACTTTGTTTGATTCCTTTGTCAGCAAAACTCATATCATTATCTGTTATTGTTTTCCATAAATTTCGGCAATCTCCCCATTTACACCATCCCCAGTATGATGCACGGATTTGTTGCTTACGTTTACGACTCTTAATTCGTTTATCTTTTCGCGCGAAGGTTTTCTTCATGTTTTTACGTAGCCTTACATTATCCGGTGTAAAGCAATATCCCAAGAAGTTAATCCTTCTTCCTCTTACTTCTTTTTTCGCTTTCTATGTTTTTGTTTTCATGCCTAACTTCCGTTCCTATTGGAGAAATACAACTATTTGCTTTCACTACCAATCCATATTCTGCACTTATCCGGTTATATTCCCGGGTAGAAATTTTGCTTCACCCTTTGTTCGTGCAAGCATCACGTTATCATCACAATACCGATGCAAGCATTTGACCTTATACTGTTCTTTGAACCTGTGGTCTATCGGGCTTACTGCGAAATTTCCGATTGGTTGGCTTGTGTACGCTCCAATCGGTACAGCTCTCTTTCCGAAGTTCTTCATTTTCCAAAATATCAATTAACTCTTTTCCGCTATCATAACTCAACAATGCAATCTCAATCAACTTTATAAACTTCTCGTCTTTGAATTTTCGGCGAAAAGCATTAATCACAACTTCGTGTGGAATACTCTGATAAAACTTTTTGAAATCAGTCTTTACAAGCCACTTGTATTCAGGATACCTACGCAAAAACATCTTCATGCGTTTGACTCCAAAATGCAGTCCTTTTCCCTTTATGCAAGCACTCGTATCGAGAATAAGACTCTTGTAAATATCTGCTCCAATCACTCTCATTATGGCATGATGGAGAATACGCCACGGGAAATAACTCTGTTTCGCAATATCCCTTCTCTTTCCCGCATCACTGACAACTGACATTATACTGAAGTCAGGATCAGGGAAATCCAGCGTTAAAATCATCTTCCTTAAAGCCTCTAAATCATCTTTGGCGCGTTCGTTATGACGGCGGATAAATCGGTTTTTCTTCACCTTTCCATCCTGTGCATCTCTATCCGCTTCCCGAAGATTATCCATATCAGCAATCTGTTCTATCAAAAATCCTCTTCTCTTAGTCATTACCTTCTATTTAAAATTTACACCATACTTCTAATTTGTCTTCTTCAGACCTATATTGATTATTCCGATATTGCAAGCCCATTTTGCTTGCTTGAATAATTTGCCCGGAGCTTTCGAGAATAAACCTACTAACACCGCTTGTCTGTGTTCGCAAGAGAAACAGACCTTTCCGCTCGTGATTTTTTGACATCGTAACTTGTTGGTTACTACGCTGCAACCATAATATTGCAGGGTCATGGTTCAGGGAACTCGCAGATTTCTCCACGATATAATAAGTATGGCGAGAGCCGACATTCGCATTCGAGTTCGACCAAGCGTTATTCGAGTTCGCATACGCCAAGCCGCAGTTCGCACCGTTATTCGCATTACCGCCCCAAAAGACCAGCTCTTGTTCCCTTCCGCCAACCGTCCACCCCTGTCGGGTGCGCCACGCTATTCGTAATTCGAGAACGTGACGCTGTGAACGGATTTATAACTATTTGTAATTCAAAGAACTAAGTTTATTTCAGCTATCAAGATGCCATCAATTCAGCACCCGTAACAAATGTTAAATTTCCATAATAAGCAAGGCGAGAGCCGACAGCCGCATACGAGAGCGACCAAGCGGCAAGCGAGTACGCAGACGCCAAGCCGCAGTACGCACCGTAAGACGCAGAACCGCCCCAAAAGACCAGCTGCCCAGTGTTGTTAGCCCAAGAATAATCAGCCCAATATGATGTACTTCCACCTCCAATTTTTGCCGGGAAAATATCGAAGTTATCACCCGCCATAATTTCTTGTACATATCCACTTGTTGTTATACGGGTTGCTTGTCGGTATTCCCCGTTAGGGTGAGTCGATACTTCAGCAGTAGTCGGAAGTCGGTTGCCTTTATAAATGAATATTTCGGTTCCGTCTTGTGTATCATTGGCAGAGTTTCCACAATATACCCCTTGTATATCTTCCCATTGCCATCCATAAGGGTCTTCAATACCCATCATGTTCACGCGGGAACAATTCACGCCTGTGTTACTTCCATTTACAACAGAAATGCCAATCTTTCCCCAGTTATCACCAAGACTCTTTGTTGCTCCGGTTTTCAATGATGCCGCAGCACCCCATAAATCCAAACTTGAACTGCCACCTACTCCATAACCTAAATTTGCTTGAATATTGGTATCTCCATATTCAGACAAGCCCAGCATCATAATAAGTTTACGTTGATCGTAGTCAGTCAATCCCCAATCTTTACCATTCACTTGTGCAGCATTCCAAAAGGCATTGATAGTCTTACTTCCCGCCGGAGCTACCCCGGAACGAGAAACAAGCGAACTACCTGACATAGAACCTTTATACGCACCGATACAGTTATATTGCCCACCATTGGCACCGCCGATATAATGTCCTCCGATTGGATACATGCTTAACCATAAATAGGGTATTCCGCTTACACTGTCAGTCTTAACTAAAAAGTATAAACGCGGAGAAATGAACATTACATGTCCTTTGGATTCATCGAGTGCAGTACCATCGGCAAATACCCCTGAATTATTCGGAGATAGTTTAGAGGCTTTCCCGGCGTTATTAACGAGATAACGCCCACTCATTCGTTTATATTCAGCCCATGCAGCCGTATTTCCTACAACTCCATACGCAGTACTACTCTGAACCTTATGCTTTAAAGGGATGCCCCATGCGACTTGTCGCAGGAGTTGTTCATTACCTGTATTAATTGCGTTCATCAGATTCTCCAATGAAATACGGCGAACATTACCGTCAATCTCAACAAGTACACTATTGCTTCTTAGCATAGATTGTACCGTGGTTTCACTTCCTAAAGTTTTTGATGCCATAATTTTGTATTTGATTAATTATTAATTGAAGTTACATTCTGCAACTACATCTACGTCATACAGATTACCATTACGATCTGTTTCAGTTGTTGTTACTGATATGCTGTTTGTAGATGATGATTTCAGACTCTTCCAGTTTTCCTTATCCATTATATTCATTGTCCATGCAGCAGACGAAGGGGAATATGTCGCTCCGGTAGTCATATTGACAATTTTTGCACTAACAGTCACCGGGCTACCTGTATCCACCTCTTTATTGGCTGAAGAAATGTAACATACAACCTGAAATTCATCTGCGGTATCAATAATACGGATACCCGAACGTGCTAAAGGCTGTGAGTCACTGGAAGACTTGTACACTTCAGCAATGAACAGTTGAGTACCATCAACATCACCTCTTCCAACAGTAATTGTTTTTTGACCGTTTTTGTCTGCCCATGCCGCCGTATCTTTGTACCATTTCACATAATAGTCTGATGCTTCATTTGCTCCGAGATATAATTTTGTCTGCAATGAAGTTGAAGTAATCTTACTTGTTAGCTGTTCGGTTGTGGCAAGAATGGCAAGATAATATGAACTTGCACCTATGTTTTGAATTACAATAGGTAAATCCTTTGTCAAGTTATACTCTACTCCGGCAACCGTAGCCACACACGAATAAATAGAGTATCCCCGGCAATATTGGTCTTACTTGCTAAATTGGCAATAATCTTAATAGCTCCGGTAGTAGTATTCATTTGAAACTTTCCGGTGCTATCAGTCTTCCATCCGCTACTTTCCGCACCATTAAATTTTAATGCTACGCCATTGTATGTCCAAGTATGGTTTGACAATGCGACTGCCAGCCCATGCGATGAAATAACCTTCGGAGTTCTTATCGGTTGGTTTGCCGCTTTCGTCCAATCCGGCGATACGACTCCACTTTCAGCATCTACACCCTGAAACAGAGGTATTCCGTTATTGTCAAAACTAAGTGTCAAGCTATCATTCGCTCGTAACCGCTTGATGGTAATACTATTTTGGGCACTGTAATCATAAGCCATAATTCCATCCTCCTTCGTTTATAATGTTATTTATTTCCACGTTTGTATATGTTGTACCTCCAAGTATTTGAACGCGAGCTTCAAAATCACCTTCGAGGAAATCACTATTCATTATCTCTTTTCATTGATAATGATAAATCCTTTCTTTGTCCTGTGTCCACTATCACTGATCCCAGCATTAGTGACCGTTTTGGTTTTTGCTACTACATATCTCATAATTATCAGTTTATGTAAACATTCCCACTTTTATCTGTATATTCTGTACCCGAAGCATCAGTCATAACTTTGAATATCGGCTTCTGTTCCGCTTCTACATATATATCAAGCCAATCATCAAGATATGTATTGCCAATTCCAGTACGGGATAATGTTATCACTGTTTCAGTTCCTTCATTATGTTGTACCCCGGTTAAGTTATCTGTATCAGTAAACCATACCATCTTTAGAATTGGGGCAGGAACCGGAACGATATTTCCATTGTAATGCACCATTACTTTATTATAGTGAGTTGTCTCACCCGGATTAATGGAAACTCCGCTTGCTGGTTCCACATCGAATTTGGGATAGACCCGGTTAATGGAAAACTGTTTCCTTGCTTTTTCTTTTCCACCAACATTTACAACCAAGAGAAAATCACCTTTTTCTATCAGCCTCAAATCCATAGTGATCTTTGTTGAGGTAAGAGTGATTATTTCATGTTTGGCAGTTGTAAGCTGTGTCAAGACACCACCACTACCGATGCTGTATAAATTCAATGTATAACCAGAAGACAAAAGTGTATCTCCTTTATGTACAGATACAGAAATAGAGCGTTCGTATGCGTTTTCGTTCAGCGCAGCATTGCGTGCAGATGTTGAAGCCGTAGTCAAACCATTAGCAACTTTATAATCATACAGCAGCAAAGCATCTTCAAATGGATTGTACCGGATGATTTGGTCGTCTCCGATTGATAAGCTGTATTCATCTTCACTTTTATCTACTGTGGAAAGAGTTATAGTATCCGTCTTCACTGGAATATTTGCACCCAATCGAGTATCGGCAACTACACCTTCAAAATGAAGCTCAAAACTTTCTCCCGGAGAAACATTGCGGTTGATCGTAATTGCACCGCGAGTCGAGCCAACAGTATCAATAGAATACTTTCCATTCCAAGAAGCCACGGTTGAAGCCTCTTTTCCGTTGATATACCACTTCATTTCGGAAAGTAATTCATTTGCATAAGGAGTATTCCAGCTACCATCCGTACAATTAGCAATAACTTCCGGCAGAATCACAAGCGGAGTAACGCCACGATCAGGCTCATATTCACCATTCTCACTATTATATACTTGCGAAGCCGGGCTATTCGGAGTCATAATTTTCAAGCTGACTGCAATAGTCAATGGCTGAAAATCTTTTCTAATTCTTTTCTTTATACTTTCCATACTCTATATACTTATAATAGCTTTCGCCGTATCAGTTTTATTTGTTGCCGTAACAGTAAATAATGTACTTACAGATGTGATAGCGTTATCTCCGAGGTCTTCATAAGCAAGTGTTATATTTCCGGCAAAGTTTTTATTCTTGATTGCCCATGCTTCATCATCTGCCGTATCACCACTATCACGGGTTATTCTCCATTTTGTTACAGTATCGGTTATATCACTCCAACCTTTGAATACCCTGCATGTAATGTCCATAGTCTCGCCAAAAGCAAGAAAATTATCTCCTTGCGTATCTATCTCAATGCGTACCGGGTAGTTTTCAAGCTGTTCAATAACTCCGGTCATGTATATGTTATTCAAATAAGCAGAATAACCTTCCATGTTCATTCCGAAGACAGACAGGTTGCTCAAATCACCAAATTGTGCCCCGATATTATCTGAAGTAAACTCCCAGTCATTCACTCCACGCAAATAGCGTTCATAAGTTCGAGTAGAATAGCGAGAAGTCTGACGTGATTTATCAGTGAAATTTCCGTATCCGACAAAGTGCATTGCCTCACACGGGTGGAACAAAAATCTCCAACGGTCACTTACTCCACGAAGCATATACCGGAACTTACTGTTTCTTCCAGCCTCCAAAATTTCCGTAATACGAAAATAACAGGTATAAAATCCTGAAAATTGAAAGTTTCCTATGCCGTCGTCATAATCATCTGAAAAATTATTGTCCAACGTCATTCCATCATGGAATATCCCCTGACAAATATCATCCACGGCAACTTTGCCAATTTCTTTGTCTTGCAAGTGTAGCATTATTGTTCCCGTATTAAGAATGTTCCCATCAACATCAGTATCAGGAACCACACTTTCTATAACTCCACCTCCGGGAGCGTTCCAGCTATTACCTACCTCAATACTTATCCGGTTATATCGCAGTTCAGGTACTTCCAAAAACTTGCGGATAGATAATGAATCAAGCCACGCAGAACCGAATTGGTCTATCTTGCCTCCAAAGCCAGCAATACCTTCAGCAAATTCACCGAAGACAGCACCTTTGAGAAACTGGATTACTCCTTGAGCAATATCATCAGAAATTTTAGAGAGGAACAACTTACTTCCAAATGTCCGAATCAAGCTGTTAATTTGTTGGCTGTTATATCCGCCTGAACCTTGTCCGCCTCCAATAGAATCTATTGCATTTTGTATCTTTTCAAGAGTACCGACAGATTTCTCATTTGCCAATGTCACCTCATAAGTTGGAACAAGCCCTTCTCCTTCAGTTATCCTCAATGAATCAATAATGATACTTCCGTCAATATTAAAATCGGATTCAGTGAATAGCATTAAGTCGCCTTCCTTCAGTAAGCTGTAAAGTTGCGTATGCCGAGCCATGTATATCTCGTCAATCTTCACTTCATAGGTATAGCGTACATAATCATTTTTTGCTAAATACTCCTTACCAGCTTTCAATAGGCGTTGGGCGGCAGCAGATATATACACTTCCGGCATATCAATATTCAAAAGCACGAATTTATCTCCGGCTTTTATATTGTAATGCTTATATGGAAAATAGAGCTTCAGCCCATCATCATAAACACGATTGCAAGTGAGAATGTATTTATTACCTTTTTTCTCACATTTGGTAATCTCAAATTCTCGTCCACCACACATACCATCTTTCATACTGATGGTGGCTGTTTCTCCGGTCAGATAGTCATTTATATCAAAACCAACATCTTTAAGAGTTAAAAGAAATGGTGGAATATCCTCGCCATCTTCCAACTGATCCCATGTACCATCATCGCTGATCGCTTTGCCATCCTTTTCGGTTGCATCCGTCACAATCTCGTCCAAGTTTCCATTGTCCCCGGAATCAATACTGCATGATATTCCGGCACCAATAAGTTGCTCCGCAGTCATGCCTTCCATTGACGGATAAATCTCTGGTAATGACTCGTCACTTCCATCGAAATAGATGCTATCCTCCCGGATTCCAAGCACCGATATGTTCGGACTATCAATATAAACATCAAGTGCCTTACGAGGAAAATCCGGTAACATCAAATTTTGTACTGCCATGTTGTTAGGCAGATAATTGGTAAGAGATGCGTCCGACAACTTATTGTAATATCTAACTGGAAGATTCCTCGTGCTTCCATATACACGAAGGCGGGTAGTTATTTGCTGATTACTTTCAGCCACACGCTGAATCTCAACTAATCCTTTGCCTTTCCCATATTGAAAAACATTATCAATTACTACTCCGGCGGTACCAATAATTATCTTCCGTCCGCGAATAATGAAATTTGCATTGAATTTCGACTTGATGAAATCCAAAGCACCCCATACCTTAATCTTGCTGACATCAATATTTACATTGGTTGTATCAATATATTCCGGGTGTACTTCAACCGTCCACTTTTGTTCGTCAGTATAAACACGATCAAGATTAGCTTGTATCCGATCAGCCAAATCCTGTATGCTTGACGCGAAGAAGCTAAAATTTGGAAGCGAAGAAAAATGAACGTAATTATCTGCAAGAATATAATCAAGAAAATCACATCGAGTTAGTTCATCCGAATCATTATTGAACTTTACGCCATCATAGACATAAGACTCACCGCTCTTTTTTTGCTCCGGCTTTTTTAAAACACTTGGGTCATAATTTATTGTGAATTGTTCATTACGGTAAATGAAGTAATCTCAATTTCAAAATCAATCGGTAGTTCAGAGTATATGGTCGTATTTACAAAACACTCACCCATAAAAGTACCACTGTATTGTACTTTTCGTACCTCACAGCGCACCTTTGTTCCTGTTTTGTCATATACCTTCCACATATTATCTCTTCTTTTCTACTAATGCTAAAACCGTAGCCATATCAATACTGTACGAAGGAACAATTTCCGTCTTTGGGTCAGTTACCCGGAACTTCACCTTAAACATGACAACATCACCATCTTTAGTCGAACGGAAGTCATAGCTACTCGCTCCAAGAAAGTACAAATTCTGCCTTCCTATATTGGTATGAGGATTATACACCTTCAAAGTGGCACCATTGCCATCTTCTCCAATCAGGTAGCCTAAAAATGACACAATCTTATCATAGGCGGTTGCCATTTCACCTGTATAACATATTCCAGCTTCAAGATCATAAGCCTTTAGTGGTAATACGTCAGGGATGAAAGTATCCTCTCCGTTTTCGTCAGCCCAATCACGTTTTGGCAAATCCTTTGTTTCAGGATACAATTCAAATGGGAAATCGGTACACACCATCTTCCATTCAGTAAGAAGGTCTTTCACCTTCGCACCGTCTGAAGTTTTCTGAAACAATATGCTATATGCCTCTACCATTACCTCGTTTTGTATGACAATAAAAAAAAGAGCTTGCTATTGGGGCTATTAAACTCCAATAACAAGCTCTTTTGGCTTTTATTCTTTTTATTACGCTACAAAACTATATATATTTTCTATTATTTCAAAGATAAATATGAATATTTTCTATTTCTGCTATCAAACATGTTGATAAATTTGGCATGTTGGCTTTTTAATTAATACTTTTGTAAATACAATAAAACAACTTTAAGTATGAAAATATCATATTTTTTAATAACGCTACTAATTATTACATTTACCGCATGTTCAAACAACGCAAAGAAAGACGTTTGCGAACCATTGCCAAATGGATATTTAGGGTATAGGATGCACCCAAATGACTCTGTAAAAAGCATTAATGAAAACCTTTCTTTTTTGCAACATATACCTTAATAAACCATTCAATTCTGAAGAGTGGCTTTCTCAAAATGATTCTATTAGTTCTTATATTGAACCTTTAACTAAATACTTGGATTCCAAGTTTATAGGAAACGTTTACAAATTATATATACGTTCTATGAACTTAGATGTTGAGATTGAAACTTTTGGTGATATAGTAATGAGTATTACAGCTAAAAGCGATAAAAGAAACGAGAAATTGGTAGGTTTATATCTAAAAAAATATGGTGAATTTAACTGCGAAGAAATTGTAAATAAAAGTTTGGATTTTTCTACATATACATGGGATTACAAAAATCAATATTTGAGAGTGTATATAGGGGAAAAAGGTACAGATATTACTTATATTGATAAAACTGTAAAAGATAATATGTTGAATTTTCTAACGGAAGAATCCGATAAACAGAAGAAAAAAAGAGCAAGAAATAAGCTCTTCATTTGCTGACAAGATATAGAAGTTAAAGCCGGGAATTAACCCCGGCTTTCTCTCACTAACACTTCACCTTCATACTTCACATGGCAATTAGAACCATGAAGGTAAACATAGACTTTTGCAATATCCTTTTGTTTTATTGTGACTTCCGCATCATCATACAAATTCACGAATACTTTAGAGAATTTAGATGCGTCAATATGAATTTTGCTCGTATGCCGGACATATATATCACATGACGCATAACCATCAAAAAATCAATGCACCTTTGCAGTCTCCACAAATCACCGCTTTATGATTGAGATTCACTCCACCAACCGGGCAATCTACAAATATGTTATTTCCCTTCAATAGTTCTTGTGGAAAAGACTCTTTAATAAACTCATTTGTCGGATAATTATGCAGTATTGCAAAATCAATCCCCCGGAGCCACATTTCAATCAACTCCTGTTTATTACGATTTTCGCTCCAATCATTTGTCCATTGCTCACACAAACCGTAGAGAATGGCTTTATCACGTAAATCTTTATTCAGTTTATCCATGACCGTATTATTTTAAATAGAAACCACGATTTTTGTCTATTCTCGCAGCACTTAACATATCTCTGATTTCAGTAACCAATGCTACATTATCAGCCGTATTTTTAGCAATAGCTTTGAGTTCCGTAAGCTGGGCTTGGGCAATCATATTCATTTGCGGGTAATATTCCTCGATAAGCTGTCTCACAAGAATCAACTTTGCGGCAACATCAGCGCGTATAGCATTTATATATGAAGCAAGCAAATTGGCGGTGTCTTCAGTTACCCCTTCGATACCCTTGCTTAAACCGGAGCTTTCAGCTTCTTCTTTCATACTGACTCCGTATTTCTTCTCCATATACTCATTCAGCTTATCAAGCGCATCATAGTAATCATCTGTCTTACTACTCACACCCATCAGGTAGTCGGCAATGTCTTCAAGCTCACTATCATCAAGTTTAAAATCAGAGCCAAACATTCCACTCATACCATCTTCACCGAATAGCATGGTTTGAAGATTTTTCATAGCTGGTTCAAGAATGGCAAGTTTCAGAACAGAGTTCATTACATCACCCATAATTTCCGCAGCTTTCTTTTTAAAGGCTTCAGCACCATCTTCTCCTTTTGCCATGCCTCATACAAAGCATCTCCCAACTGTGAAGCCCAATCTTTCAGATTAATTCCATAAAGAGAATCCGCAGCATCCTCGGCAAAATCCTTAATCTGTTGCTTCAACTCTGCAATCTGATTGTTATAGTCTTCAACCTTACTGTCGTCAGTCTTCTTCTTGTCAAGTTCATCCCTTCGTTGTTGTTCCACCTCCGAAAGCTGTTCCTGCAACAAAGCACGTTGATAACCGTAAGCACCTCCTTCATTATATGCCTTGACACGTTTTTGTAATTTAGCCGATTCCGCAGCATACTTTGACAAGGACATCATATCAAATATGTTTATTTTGCCTTTGTTACGAATGGCATCTATTTGCCCGTTCAACTGATTTAGTCTAACCTTATCATTCTCTGCATCAATTAGTTTTAGTTCAGTTCCACTACCCAATGTTTTTTTCGAGGATTGCATCTATTTGCTCATAAACATTCTTTAGATGCTGAACACGTTCCTTGCTTTTTTCAATGGCTTTATCCAGTTTTTTATCATGGGCTTGCGCAATCTTACCAATCAATTTACGGCTTCTCCGGCTGCGGCAGCAATACCACCAACGATACCTCCTTTAGCAAACCCCTGACCGATATTACTTACCGAAGTCATAGCATCCTGCACATTACCCATAGAATCTGCCATGCTCTCATTTCCTAAAGAATCGAACATATCAGACATCTGCCCAGCAAATGTTCCCACAAGTTCAGCACTTTCGGCGGCACTTTCTCCAACTGCTGCTAATTTCTCTGATAAATCTCTATCATCATCAGCATCATTCGAGAACAGGTCTTTTTTATGTTCTTTGCAAGGGTAGCGAAAGGATTTTTGTTCAACCCTTCCTTGTATAAATCATGGATAGCCTTTCTCAATTTCTCAATTTGAGAATATTGCCCAGAAACATCAACACGATTACCCTCCGAGTCATTATACCAAGAAGTATATGAAACTGGCTTACCATCTTTATTCTTAGTTATCTTCGCATTATCAACTATCTGTTGTGCAGTAGTTGAGGCTTGCTGTATCTGACCGTATGATTTATACGTTTGGTCGCCAAAGATTTGTTCCCATACCGGAAGAAGTTCAAGTAATTGCCCTTTCAACTTTGCCACCTCTTCTTTATATTCGGTAAACAATGCTTTTTTGACCGGGAGACATGCCATCTTCATTGCCAAAGAGTTCTCCACCGTCACCGATAAATCCTCCGGTAAGTGGAGCATATTTTTCACTCAAATCACGTATCTTTTCTGCAATGGACTTGTATTTATTGATAGCTGTTACTTCTTTCAGCTTCACCTCCAAACTATCTTTTTCAATAGCATCTTTGGCTTCCTTCCATGCTTTAAAGAATTGCTTGTACAATACCCCTTCTTTACCGCCAAGAGCTTCAGTTGCTTCTTGTTCTGTGAAAGTAAAAGGAACATAAACGCCTTTTTCTTCCATCTTCTTCTGTATGGAATCCCTTAATTCTTCAGACTTCTTTTTCATAATCTGTCATTACACCAAAGGCGAATACAGAAGCATCCTTCTTACTTGCTCCGGCATTAAGAAGCTGTTTATATAAATCCCATTTCTTTGTTGTATCCGAAACAAACTTCTCAATTTCAGATATAGCCTTTTGGAGAGATTCTTTATCAACTTTCGCCGCCAAATCAATATTGTAAGTATATGCGCTTTCTGTCAAAGAGCGTCTATCCTTAGTCTTGTCACCTGATTCTTTTAGTATCTTCTCAACTTCTTTACGGGCATCTACGGAAATAGACTCCACCGTGGAACCTTTGAACAAGCCTGAAGCAAATAGTCCGCTTTGTTTTGTACGGAAAAGGGCTTCTGCTTTACCATAGGTATCACTCAACTTCTCGTACATAGACATGAAATCTTTGACTTGCTTAAAGCGTTCCTTCAATCCCTCCAACGCCGGGTCTTTCTTTCCCAAGTCTTTTCCAAAATCATCCTTATCACCTTTATTAAGGAAATTCTCTCGTACAGCCTTATAGAAGTCATAAACAGCTTGCGCATCATTTATAGCATCCGTATTGCTCTTTATACGTTCAGCCGCTTTAACAGCCAATGCAGCCTCTTTTACCTTGTCGTCCAATGCCTCCACTATCTTTTCATCGGAAGTCATGGTTTCAAGTTCTTTATCTGTAAACATCTGTATTGGCTTATTTTTCACCATACCTCCCGGTTTGGTAGCAAGCTCTTCTTGGAATTTCTTTATCTTTCCTGCTAATGATCCATACAACACTTTCTCTGTGTATCCAACAATAACAGGTTCTATCTTATATTCCACAGTCAGAACTTGGGTGCCCAACATACGCTCGATCTCCGGTGTCATACCTTTGATTTTACCGAGCATATCATTGATTAACATGCGGAGAGATTCAACTTGTGCTTTTGTCAAATTTGAAAAATCCCATCCTTTAGCTTCCAACTGATTTTTCACGCTATCAGCATAGATTTTCAAATCAGGAAGGACATCATTATTCAAAACACTCATAGCATGTGCATTTTCATAAGCAAAAAGCCGCTAATGCCTTTGATGCTGATAATGAAGACCTATTTAATGAAGAAGATACATTCATCCATGCGTTTTTATATACGGTCATTATCCGAATTTGATCTTCCAATGGTTTTCCATCAATAGCCTTTGCAAACTCAACATCTCCCTTTGCCGCTTCTTGTATGGCATTATTTATCTCTATCCGATATTTGCCAATACCTATCAACTCTTTATTGGCATCAGCCAAAGCATCCAAATAATCTTCGATATTTTCAACTAATGAATAATCAAACCATCCGTCAGTTGCCTCATTTGCAGTTTCCCCAACAGAACGAATATCATTCAGAATCTTATATGCTTCTTTGGCATCCAGCAAAGCATTACGAAGAAAGATATATCGTTCAGCTAAATCCTCAATAGCATCAGCTTCTTTAAATATGTTGTTTACATCAGGAGTATAATCTTTCAGAACTTCTTTAATTTCTTTGATAGCAGTTATCAAACCGTCACCGTTTACCTGTGCAGTATCTATCCCGTTGAACTTCAGAAGTTGCTTTTCCAAGTTTTTATATCCTTCTTGTGCTGTTTGAGAGAGTTCTTCGATACGTTGTTTCATATCTTCACTCTTTTGCTCCATTTTCTGCCATCCGCTCATAATGAGAGCTAATCCGGCAAATATGGCTGTATATGGATTCCAGACAAGAGACTTCAAAGCAAGTCCTACACTTCTTATCCCGGCTCCGAGAGAGTACATCATCACGGTGTAACGGCTCGTGCTAAGAGCAGCTTTCATTTCAGCCTTTGTTATACCTAATAACTGGGCAATATGTCCGGCTTGTCCTGACTTCAATCGACCGAGTGCCATTAAACGCAAAGCATATTCTTTATTAAGCTGCCCACTGGATGCAAGTAATTTCCAATCAGCAGTACTCATTGTTCTACTGGATGCAATTACCCCTTTTTCAGCCGCGTTCAGAGTCCTGTAACTTTGGGCTACAATAAGATTTGATGCCGCCTTCCTCTTTGAAGCAAGAGCACTTTTAATAAGCAACACATTTTCTTCTCCCATTGCACGATTCACGGCAAAAAAGTAGCTACACGCTGACTTCCAAATGCAATAACCGCAGTTTCGATCACCGGAACAAGGGATTGCCAGTTTGAAGTCAATTCAGTAAGAATTTCGGCGGTTCCTTTCAAAGTACCATTCATGGATTCTGCAATGTCAGCCATCATAATGTCGATAGCATCTCCCAAGTTCTTCCATTTTGCACTTAATGACTCTGAAAGTACTTCCTGCATATTATGGAATTTACCACCATCATCGGTCATTCCCCACAATACATCTTTCACATCTTCAAAAGACACTTTCTTCTTTGAAATCATATCAATGACTTCCCCGGCACTAATTACACGATTTTCGAGCTTACTGAATTTATCTGCCAATGCTTCAACCATCGGGATTCCAGCTTCAGTAAACTGCCGAAGTTCCTGACCGCGAAGGAAAGCCGCACTTCTGACTTGACCGTAAGCCAAAATAATGCGCCCCATATCCACGCCGACACCCGCCGAAATATCAGCAAGGCGTTTGGTGGTTTCATATAGTTCATTATAAGGTATGGAGAAGGCTTTTAGCTGTTTGGTATAATCGTTCAATTCCCGGACACCAAAAGGGCTGACAACAGCTAAGTTTTTTATACTGCCAAAAATTTCATGTGCTTTCCCAGCATCATTAAGCATTGCGCTTAATGCAAGTTCTTGTTGCTCAAATTCCCCTCCAATATCAACAAGACCTCTAATGAAACGTTCCAGAGTATATATGGAGTACAGACCAATCATTTGATTTGCCAACTCTCCCGTAATACTAAGTTGGCTTCTCATAGCTCCATTCATATTCAGTGTCGCCGAAGCATGTGCGCGGGCGGCATTGGCACTACGTTCACGAGCAGAAGCTAAACCTAATTCAGCTTTAGCGGCTGCGGCGGCTCTTTGCCGGGCAAGTTCACGCTGGGAATTGATATAGGCTTCAGCTTTAGCTTCCACTGCACGCGCACGAGTCGCGCGTAAATCACTGGCAGAATAATTGGTATTCAGTCCAGCTTTGCGTAGAGCTTCTTGAACAGCCTGACTTGCAGAAGCCTTATCTATGATTACTCCGACTTTAAATGCTTCGCCTTTTAACGACTCCCGGATACTCTTTGCCAAATCACTTTTCCGGCTTTCAATCCCAATCTTGAATGTTTTGCCATCAAAAGCAGCCTGAACTTTCTTTGAGACATCGCTATGGTCTACGGAAACTCCGACTTTAAATTCCTTTTCAGCCAAAGCCTCACGAGCACTTTTTATCAAATCAGTTTTACTCACACCTACTTTGAGGTCGAGCTTTACATCTAAATCCTTTAAAATGTCAGCCTTAATCTTTTTTCTTTGTTCGGCTGTCTTATCTCGGAATAAGATGTCAAAATATAAATTTCCGAGGTCTGCCATGTCTTATTTTGTGTTTATAAATCTCCCTAAATTGATTTTCTTTTCCCCATTATCGTATTTTGCCTTCCATTTGCTTGCAGCTTCTTTTATTTTGTTCGCATCAGGATTTGAAAATTCTGATTTTCCTTTCTTTTTGGTTGAGTCTTTCTTCAGGAAGGTAAGCGGTTTGTCATTTCCGATAAGTTCCAGTTGTGCAAGTGTCATTACCCAGTTATATCCATACATAGGCTCGCATATCAGCCCGCCAAAAAGAAGAAGTGGTTGCATCATCCATCCACCTTTATCTGATTCCCACCCGGCTCCGTAGAGGGTTCGGGAAGGGAAATAGTCGCTTCCTCCTTCTTCATTATCATTATCGTATCCTTCATTTCGGTCAGCAATGTGATATTCATAAAGAAGTTTTTGGCAGGAACTTTTTTTTTACCAGCAGCGATAATGGGAAACAGTTCATCATCCGTGTACTGTTTAATGTAGAAAAACCAACGCCAAAGTATTGGATATAAGAATTTGATCTTCCAAAAATCATTCAATATGATTAATGCAGCACTCATGCAGCTTACTTTAGCATCATTATCCTTTGCAAGCATAATATGGGTCAATTTTCGCATTGTTCCGGGCTTCATCCAACGCACTGGATATGATTTCTTTCGACCACGCATAGAAACAAGTTCCACGCTGTCACCCAATATTTCATCCAATAATCTTTCACTATCAAGTGAAGGTTGTTCCAATTTCTTTTTTGCCATGTCAAATATGTGTTAGTGTTGAAAAAAGAAAAGGGCGGCGGCTCGTTGCGGCTCACCACCCTTTATTGAGTTTTGCGAAAAAAGAGTTCGTTATCCTCCGGGAGCAACAGCTTCCTTCTCTTTAAGAATGTAGATGCTCGCCTTGCTCTTATCATTCATCGGGCTTACAGCCACATTGAAATAAGCAGGTTTACCGCGTTCACTGATAAGGTTAGAGTAACCTTCAATATTGGGCAAATACAAAGCTGTACTACCATCTTCAGAAGTCATAAATAACGCCCCGGTCACTTTCTTTGGTTCAGTATTGTAACCAGCACCTTCATAAGTTTTGCCATTGAATGTAGCTGTCATAGCTGCACTATCGGCAACTTTATTCATAAGAAGTTCGTTGATTTCCCCGGCAACACTGGCAACTTGGAATTGAATATCTGCATCACCAGCCGTAGCCACGGAAGTCCAAATAGCTCCCGTTGTCAATTTGATCTTAGATACATCTGCCGCACCAGTATCAAAGGTTACACCTTCATCCAATACCGGAAGTTCCATATCTGCCCCTTTGATAGCATCAAGAGCTTGATTGGCAGTTTTAATGAAATATACATTTTTCATCTGTGAGAAGAGTTCTTTCAAGTCTTCAAGAGTCTTCGTAATTGTAAATTCAGCCATAATCGTATTATTTTAAAATTTGTGTTATTTTATTGTCATTTTTGCCTGAATAATCAAGCAATGAAAACCTAAACCATCATTACCACCGGGCAATAGCCGTGGACTTATAGCAGAAAACAGTTTATTCGATAGTGGAAACTTATCTATCACGGCTTGCTGCATTGTATCCAGTACATCAGTCGCTTCCATACCATTCTTCCGGTTACGGGCAAACACTTCAATTCTACAATAAGTATCCTGATAGGCACGTCTTTCATATATTGTTGAAGGAATGGAAACAACAATGAAGTTCTTCATTTCATCTTCAACGGATTCAGGTCGGTTTGTTACAAAAACATTCCGGCTCACATCTGAAAAGATTTCCGTCAGACTCTTCAATATGTCTTTCCTATGAAACTTTGTTCTTCCCATTACTTCATCGGCTTTAAGTTGGAGAAGAGAATGTTTTGTGCCTTCTGAAATGTATCAGTTAGCACATTGGCATTATTTCTATTCTCTAAATAAGTTGAATATTCAGTACCCGTACACATTACTATTGCGAAACCATCATTGCAATCCGGCTTATATGACTTTAGAAAATTCAGAGAAAAATCTTCTCCATAATCACCATCTGTTTTCATGGTTCCCCTCAATCCTCGGTTCTTACCGTCATAGTCAGGAGATAAGTAGGCATATTCATCTTCGGTTAGCTTCACTCTGATTGGTTGTGCCATTTCATCCCCACTTGAATAGTAATATGAAAATCTTCCATCTATGTATAATCCACAAGCATAGCTTGTTATCGTGTTTCCGGTAAAACTACTCCATCCACGTTTGCTTTTAACCGCATCATCCACCAATGCTTCACATACTTTTACCAAGTAGTTATAGATAAAGTCTGATACTATCTCTCCGGCTTTCTTCATCCCGGCATCAAGCAATGACTTGTTATCAGTATTATTGCCCATAACATTAGTTTTTTGCAAGATTAAAATAAACCGTGGTTCCCAAGTTTCCGGGATAACAGTCAGCAACCATACATTCAGTAAAAGTTCCACAACGATCTGTGACATCTATTAAAAAACCAGATTTAATCCCTTCGATTATTCCTGGAATACTCAATGCGTAATCGGCTTTAATCACGTTATCCGCTTTGAATGTACGAAGTGACGTATTACCATATTTGCGGCATATTCCTTCATAAAGAACAACTTTCTCACCCTCCGAAAATGAAGTTTCACCTTCCATCCGGTAAATGGTGCATCTGTGCGGAAATCGTGGATTATCAGGTTTCATCTTAGACCAAAGTGTACTATTTTCATTTTACTCTTTCCCGGCATATTTTCTCCCCATTTCTCATACAGTTCTTTTGCCATAGCCCGCAACTCTCGCTTGTCATAAGCTGAAGTTTGCCAACCACCTTCAACATGCTTCCATCCACCATCGCTGTCCTCTGTATTATTTTGTGTGCTGGGAGTAGTAGCACACCATAAATAAAGGTCAGCAGTACAAAGGTCAAGTTGCTTTTCTGTCAGCGCACTTGCCATTTCTCCGGCTGCAATTTTGCGTTTGAAAAGAATGGAATTAAGAGCGTTGTCAGCTACTTGATAGCTAACAACACCTCTTAAATAATCTTCAATGGGCATATCAATATGAGAAACCGTCTCTGCCATTATTTACTTGCCTTTACAGTCAGGTAATACATCTGTCTTACTACATTCGGCACGCACAACGCTGTAAGCTCACTCGAAATCTTCTGTACCTTGTTATAGGCATCAAAAGTCTGTGTGATTACGGTACGTCCTTCATCGTAGAAAGCAATACGAGCCGCCGAATCATTAATTACAATCGGAGTTACCGCCTTAATTGTACCAATACGAGAAGAAGGAATGAAAACAAATACGTTTTCATCGAAACTCTGCAATGTCGGAGTAGTAACCGTGCGAGTTTTCTTATCGAATTTTTCAACAACGGATACACTATCAATAATGGTAATCGGAGCACCGACATATTTTTCTACCAAGACCTTCATTTCATCATCCAGCAAACTAACGCCGATCTGTACAGCAGCATCAGCAGTCGTAACTAACGGATTCTTGATATATCCGAGAGACTGTCTTACAGCCGGAATCATAATAAACTTGTCCCATGTAATTTTGTTTACTTCAATATGATCTACCGGAGCATAGCAAGTCTGACGAATATAAGTAACCCTATCTTTCAGGTCTTCCAACGGTTTAATACCCGTATTCAGAGTACCATCTTTCTTCCACCAAGCAATTTCCCAACGGTTCTTACCGGGCACATGGAAGTCAATGCTGACACCTGTAATACCTTGCGGGTTGTTTTCCGCGATAATATCAAACTGACCTTTAGAAACGGCTTGATGGCGTTGGAACTTCAAAGAGTTATAGTTACCACCGAGCAACATATCCGAACTCTCGAACAGCAAGTTTTCAATACTCTGTGCCATACGTTCAGAGAACACCCCAAACTGTTGCAATGCTTGCATGTGCAAACGAATTTTTGCTTCGTCAATGTTGAACTCATGCTTCATACGAGGCATCTTGTCACTACCAAGCTCGAATCCTTCTGTATGCTTAACCGGACCGGGAGAATCGAAATCAACATACGTTGCCATCGTATATACACGAGCCGTTGCGGAGATTTGCTTAAACTCAAAATCATCCTGCATATCCGGTTCCCAATCAAATCCGGGCGTTTCGGGCTTATTATACTTTTCAGCAAACATTTCATCAATGTACTCCTGAAAAGAAATACCGTTATTTTCAAGCCCACGGGCAATCAAATCATAAAATTCTCTATCTCTAACTTCCATAACTTACGCCTCCTTCTGAAATAAAATGTTAGGAACCAATGCTTTGAAAATATCCGGGATAGGCTGAATACGGTCTGCGTAGACCTTTCCACTCCATACAACCGTACAAGTGGCTACTTGCGTACCTTCCTCGATATAAGCATCATTCTTTGTCAGACCTGACATGTTTGTAATAGCCATTTTTTTGAGTTGCACCTACGGCAGCAGCTACGGTCAGAATATCTCCTTCAGCGAGAGTATCAGGGTCAGCACTCAAAGTAACAGTAGCTTCGTTTTCGTTAATGACTACCTTCGTAACTTTTACGCCAGTACCCGTTCCATTAAGAGTATCGGGAACCTTCATAAGAATCTGACCTACGGTTGGAGTCGGAAGCCCCATGCCAACGGTCACTTTCAATGTAGTGCCAGTACTACCCTCCAATGCTTCATAAAATTCTAAGCACTTAGAAGTACCTCCGGCTCTATTAAGATACACGGGTGTTCCTGCGGGGATTACATTTCCCACGTCCGGCGTTTTTTCAAATACACCTCCACCATCTACCTTGCTAAATACATCTTTCCAAACCGGAAAGGCACCACCAAACTTTCTTGTCTTACTACCAAAAGTATTACCAATCATTGTTTTGTGTTTTAATGTGTTTGTAATAAATTAATTATCTCATTTTGCAACGGGCAAGTCACCTGATTTTTGGTGACGCTCTTTAAACTTTTTCAGTGTTTCGTTCTTCGTGTTCTGTTGCTGTTGTTGTCCGGTTCTCGGCACTGCACCATTTCCACGGCAAGCACTGAACTCTTTGTCATAAGCCGGAAGAAGAGACTCTACAAGTTCATCTACTGATTTCTTGGAATCCAATTCTCCATGTTTAGCCAGAGTCGTATTCAATACATACTCGTCACTTATGCCTTTAGCTTTCATTCCGGCAACGACTTTCTCACGCAATTCACTTTGGCTCTTTGCTTGGTCTTGTCTGTCAAGACGTTCGCGCAATTCTTTGTTTTCATTCTTAATGCCTTTCAGCAATTCAAGAACTTCATTGTCTTTACCTTCCTGCGTAGTATCGTTAGCTTGTTGCTGATTAGGTTTGTAGTTCTTTTGAACTCTTCAACCTGTGTAGATACATCGTGACTGAAATTACCATCAAGCGATTTTAAGAAACCCACGTGCTTTTCCCAAAACGCATCATCCGGCTCTGCACCTTCAGTTGGTAAATTACTACTGACGTAATCAGTCAGCGTTCTTTGTGACAGACTGGTTTTTCCAATTCGTGTCGTAATCTCGGATAAGATTTGTTCTTTTTTCCATCGTGCGTTATTTTGTGTTTGTGTATAAAAAAAAGAGTCAGACAATGCTTTTTGCATCAATCTGACTCTTTGGTCTTATATCTTTAATTGCGGAAGCAGAAGGATTCAAACCTCCGAAGCCTTTCAGCTTGCCTCTTTAGCAAAGAGGTGGTATCGTTCACTCACCCATACTTCCAAATGTGCGGACTACAATACATCTCTGTGAAACCACCGCACCTTCCTTGTACTTCGGACGTTATTCATTTTGTGTAGCGAGTCAGAGAATCGAACTCTGATTTTCACCGTGAAAAGGTGACGACCTAACCGTTTGTCGAACCCGCCATTTGTTGGGACACAAGGACTCGAACCTTGAATAGCAGAACCAAAATCTGCTGTGTTACCATTACACCATATCTCAATATGCGCGAAGAGAAGGACTCGACCCCCCGACAATCAGGTTTGGAATCTGACGTTCTTCCAACTGAACTATCTCCGCTTCATTGCGCCCGGTGATAGAATCGAACTACCGACCTTTACATTAACAGTGTATTGCTCTACCTATTGAGCTAACCGGACAATATACCTATACTCACCTGACCTGCGATACCCCATTATGGCGTACCTGTGGGAATCGAACCACACCGTATAGGTTTTCATCAGTCATACTCGCATTTGCAACTACGAAGTAATTGTTTGTACTGGTGTTCTCGACCACTAAACTATTCACCGTCACGCCGATGAGAGGGATTTGAAATTCAATATATCGACCCAATGCGCCCCCGTCTCCTGTACAATACTGAATGGTGGAAAGAGATGAAATCGAATCACCTTAACCGGATTTTCAGTCCGGCGCATACACCGCGTCTGCCATCTTTCCGTGCCCCGTTTTTTCCGAACGGGAAACGTCTCCTTTTTTTTCATCCCCCGGCGGTAGAGTAACCGCACCTCCGTTTGATTGTAGCGGGAGTTGGACTTGAACCAACGACCTTTGGGATATGACCCCAACGAGCTACCTTACTGCTCCATCCCGCAATGTATCCTGAATATCTTCTTTACCTATCAAATCAACACTAATGTATTTCCTGCATCTACGGCATTTAATCCGTAGCATAACAATACCATCAACATACTTAACATCAGTGAGCTTTTGTCCGCATGTCGGGCAAATCACTAACTTGTGGTGTTCAACCACTTGTCGAGGGTCTTCTTTTGTATCAATTTTAATCATCTGTTATCCTTATTCGCTGCAAACATAATATATATTTTCTATATTTCAATGCAAATAATAGATTATTTTCATCATAAAATTAGAAAATTCATATTTTTTATATATACTTTTGCCTCATTATTAATTAAATAGTGAGCTTTTCAAAGCCTACATGATAGAGAAATTTATCATGTGGGCTTTTTATTTATGGAAGAAATAGCTGAATATAGTGGTGTCACGACAACGGACGGAAAGAAGATTCTTACTTATGAATTTATCGAAACGTTAAGGGAGGCAGATAAGAAAATGCCCAACCCGCAAAAGATCATTGCCCAACGTGGAGGACAAGAAAAATTCCTTTCCACGATGGCGGACATTGTTATATATGGTGGAAAACGTGGTGGTGCCAAATCATTCTCCTTGTTGCTTGAAGCTCAACATGACATACAAAGCAAATATTTCAACTCCATAATCTTCCGTAACGAGATTAACGACCTTACCGATCTTATCACTACTTCCTATCAAATTTATGATGATTTCGGCAAGTATAACAAGTCTAAAGGAGATATGACATGGAACTTCAACTGGGGAGGATGGTTGGAATTTAATTATTACTCTGATAGCATTGAGGATTTCAAGAAACGTTTTCAGGGAAGACAGTTCTCTTATATAGGAGTGGACGAAATTACACACATGGATTATCCGAAGTTCAAGTATCTTATTACTTGTAACCGTAATGCTCACTTTATCCGTAATCGTTTTTTCGGAACATGTAATCCTGACCCGGATAGCTGGGTAGCCACATTCATTAATTGGTGGATAGATTCAGATGGTTTCCCTATCCCGGAACGTGATGGCGTTGTACGTTATTGCTTCATGGACGGAGATAGCATTGAAGGTATCTATTGGGGAGATACCCGTGAAGAAGTATATCAGCAATGTAAACATATCATTGACCGTCTTTGGAAGCCTGAATATGAAGCATTGGGCAGTCCACAAGAGCTATTCATTAAATCAGTGACCTTCATAGAAGGTAAATTGGAAGAAAACATGCAGCTTCTCCGTTCTGACCCGAACTATCTTGCCAACCTTGCCAATCAGTCCGAAGAACAGCGTGCTCGTGACCTCGAAGGTAACTGGAAATTCCGTACAGCCGGAACCGGGCTTGTCACTCTCGAACACATGAGAAGTTTCTTTGAAAATGCTCTCCAAGTAGAATCAGGAACTCGATACATAACATGTGACCCGGCATTTACAGGTGGAGACAACTGTGTGTTTTGGATATGGGAAGGCTGGAACATTATAGGTATTCACGTTTGCAAGAAAGATAGCAAAAAGACTATTGAAACCGCGAAATTCCTGCTCGAACAATACAAAGTTTTAGAAGAAAACTTCGCCTACGACCTTAATGGTCTTGGACAAATATTTGTTGGCTTCTTCCCTAAATCATTGAAGTTCAATAATATAGAATGTCCTTCCGATGGTTCGCATACAATGTTTGACTATCTAAAGTCAGAAGTAGCATATAAATTTATCGACAGATTTACCCGTGGTGGAGTTAGTATATTACCTGACTTACTGAAACGTAAATACTCCGGTAAAGGATTCAAAGATGTTCCTCTTTCACAGGTTCTTATCAATGAAAGACAAGCAATGCGGCAAGATGAAAATGCGGCTGACAAATATTGGAAACTTATAGCCAAGTCTGAAATGAAAAAAATAGTCGGTCACTCTCCTGACTTTTGGGAAAGCATGATGACAAGAGAAATATTCGAGATAAAAAAAAGAAACGCAAACACTTTAAAGGAATAGGATTGTTATGATTAAAAATGAAGTTCTTACCAAGAAGCCGTTTACAAGAGTTACGCCAACAGGCTATCTTAATGGCAAAACTACAAGTGATTTATCAATCGCTTCGTATTATAATAACAAGTTAGAATATCAGATTTTATCCCAAGCGGATTTTATCAGAGAGTTTTATCCGTCCGGTCACAAAATAAATTCCCCGGCATGTTATCCTAATCGCATCAAATTTGAGGAAGACGAAAAAGGGAACAAACGTTTCTTTGAAGAAAAGGTTATGCGTGTCGCTTTCCCTTTCCAGATGATTATTACCTCAGCAACTTGTTCACCTCTGCGGAAATGATATTCACCATGAACTCACAGCCGCACAGGTTAATGATAAATTGAAAGAATCATTCCTTGAATTTCAAAAAGGGTGGCTGGATAAAAACATGGAGATTACGTTCTACGAATTTGCAAAGAGCGTGAAGATCACCGGAGACGGAGCGGTTGTATTCTATATGGATAAAGGAGAAGTGGGAACCAAAGTTCTTTCATTCTTCGATGGAGATATATTATATCCACATACAAACTCCATTACCGGGAAAATGGAATATTTTGCCCGGAAATACAGCGACTATGATTCCGAAGGCAAAGAACTTGTTTCATGGGTAGAATCATGGGATAACAAATACCTCTACCGCTATCGGCAGACGAAAGCTGGATTAAAAGGGGCAGTAAACAAGCTAAAAGAGATATTCGGAATAGATGGATATGAATTAGAAAGCAAAGAACTTCATCAGTTTGAAGAATGTCCGGTAGTATATCTTCGTGATAAGCATGGTCCGTGCTGGTCTTTTCTCACAAAGCAATATAGATGATTTCGAGCTTGCAGTATCACACCTTTGTCAAAACAATATGGCTTATGCTTTTCCCATTATGTTACTTAAAGGTGAAGATGTTGAAATCAAAGGTGACATGTACGGTGCGGTAAAAGCTATAACAATGGGAAAAGAAGATGATGCTGGATTTATGAACAGACCGGAATCCTCACAATCATTCGAGTTACAGTTCAATACTCTTCTGAAGATGATCTTCATGGGAAGTTTTACAGTAATGCCTCCCGAAGTCAAATCAGGTGATTTACCGGGTGTAGCAATCAAGTTGATATATTCACCTTCTTTGGAGAAAGCTATGATAGACTGCAAAGAGTTTGATTCTTCTATTGATACGATGAAGCGATTGTTTATTTTCGGTTATGGTATTGAAAAGAAAAATGAGCACACCATTTGCCAATATGAAAGTTTTATCATGGGCAGAGCCGTATGTGCATCAGAACGCCGCAGAGCTTATCAGCAACCTTGTACAAGCGGTTGGCGGTGGTTTCTTGTCCAAAGAAAGCGCATCTGAACTTAGTGGGTACGGCAGAAATAATGAATGGGATAGAATCATGCGGGAAAAGAAGGAAGAACAGTCGGCAGACCTGCTTTATCAGTTGAAATCACAGCAACAAACAGCTAAAATAAGCGAAGAAAACAAAGATGAGACAACCAACGAGTAAGGAAATAGAGGAAGCTAAAGATTATCTCCGGCAAAGGCTTAATGCAGAGCTTTCTATGGAGAATAATCTACTTGCAATTATGTATCAAGCTGCAAAGGAAATAGTCGCTGTATCCTACAAATACAATATTCCCCCAAGTCTATTTAGCTTCTCTTATAACAAAGAGTTGCAGCAAGAAGTGGAAGCTATTATAACTAATCTTCGTGAGCTTATTGAGGATTATACAGAAACGCTTGCCGTGGCAAACCATACGGATGAAGAAGAGCATATATAGCTTTTATCAACCGAGACAGTCATGGGAAAACTCTTGTTGATCGTATTAACGCATACACTACCCAATTCAAGAAAGAACTGGAAGTAGCCATAGCATCCGGCATATTACTCAATGTTGCGGAAGGCGAATTGTTGTCTTCCATTAAAGAAAGTCGGAAGAGTCCTTTGTTCAATCAGCACATAATACAAGCTACATCAAAAGGATTCCCGGTAATATCAAGATTGAAAGTCCCGGAAACATACGGTGTTGGGCGCACAAACAGTTCTTTTACTGCACTCAATAATCTAACAAACTTCGCCATAGCCGAGGGATGGATGGATTACTTTGCCATGATAGCGCAAAAGAATGGAGCAATAGGTTTCATGTCATTTAGGGGCAGTAGTTATCCATGCCAGCAATGTGATGATGAAACTACTTATTTCCATGTCTTTAGTAACGGCGACCCGGTACCGCCATACCATGCACATTGCTGCTGTTATATAGTACCGATATACGAAATAGATATTTAAAACCTCAACATTATGTTTGGAATCAAAATTATCACTACAAAAAAATGGAATCAGCTTGCATCTGAATGTAGCAAGTTGGCAATTACCAACGTCGAGCTTTCAAAACAAAATGCTCTTCAGGCTAAAACAATCATGGAACTTACCGGAGAAGTCCGGGTGCTCAATTCTAAAATCCTTTTGGAAGAAAGTATAAACGATGATTTACAAAAGAGAATAAATCAAAAATATCCCAAGAAGCCTACAAATAAAAGGCTGAAAAGATAAGTCCCCATGAATCTATTGACTACATTTGCAATGTAGAAGTTTGCTTATCAACCAAGCGTTGAAAAAGTTAAGCCCCCATCTAACTCTGTTAAGTGGGGGCAGCCTTTTATTTATACAATAAAGACAATCGGTATTCAGCTTCCAGCAGAGGTTCGCCGAGAACGATGCACTGAACTTATAGGAGTAATGACCGATTGCCGGAACAAAGATAGAAATAAACTAATCATTATCAACTCTATCACAAGCTGGCATCTCTTCCAGTCGGATAGCCTTTATAGTCTCACGTCCTTCAATAATTGCTTTGCATACCCGGTGGTACCCGTCTGCAATCTGCCCACAATCATCAAGAATAACTGGGTAATCAAGGGAACAATCCTTCACCCGTTTACATTGAAAAATGAACTGGGATAGCGTTGTTGCTTCAAAAGGCTGTGCTGTCAAGTCGATGCACCAAAGAGGCAAATCAAGCACTGGATATTCTTTAGCTTTAGCGAATAGATAGAGGGTAGAGGCTTTCCATACCTCATTTCCTCTATGGTATTCGCTTTCGCCAAAAGTCATATTGCTAATGGGAACCTTCATTTTGTTGTTTTGCTTGCTCTTTAAGTTCGTAGGCAGCTTTCTCTTGCTCCAAAATGGCTTTATCTTCTTCTTCCGAAATTTGTTTCCGGCGAGAAAGTAATCTTTCATTCATCTTGGTATAAGCCTCGAAGAAGTCTTTCATAAATTCAGCATCAGGAGTACAGTTCGCCATAAGAAAGTTTACCTTAATCCATGTTTCCATATACTCACTGAAATCTTTGTTGTTTGCCAGTAGGCGAATCCGCTCAAACATTTCGTTATCATCCCGGAACCGCATTGTCCAAAAGCCGGATATAGCCTTAATGCTGATCCAATCATGTTCGTTACTACTATCTCTTGTAATAGTGAAATTGCCAAATTGCAATGGTACCTTTTTACTCATACCTAAAATTGTTTGTGATTTATAAATTTTTCGTCATTACTCGTTCGTAAGCTCCATCGTTAATCCTCTTATATGTACCGATAGATTGTGGCTTTCCATTCAGCATTACAGTTACAGTAATGGATGAAGTTTTGGAATTATCTACAATAGCTTCATGTGCATCTTTAAGAGATAGAAACGTAGGGTGAATAGAAGTGAATCTTTGCCACCAATGTTTCTTACATAACACGTCATACAGTTCAATCTTCCGGTTGGAAGTAGATTCAAATAGCCTTGTGATACAAAGCATATACTTAGTGTTCTTTTTCCATTTTGTTGTTTGGTTATACAGTTACAAATTCAAATTCATCAGCATGTTTCTTACCGATCCAATCCCGTTTCTGATTTTCAGTAGCGGTTTCATAAATTCTTCCTCGCTTAGACAAATGTCTTTTCTTGAAAATACCATCTTCTCCCAGCTTATCATAATCTCTTCTCGAAGGAGATAAGCCTTTTGCCCGGCAGAAGAATAATCCAGTTTCTTTATGTCTGAATTTTACAGCCATATTATTACTTCTTATCCGCTACCATTGCAATAGCAAACGCAGAAAAAGCCAATTTAATTTGCTGTGCCTCTTCACCCATTTCATCTACATTGATAGCAATTTCTCCGGCTGTTAGCTTACTCCATAGTTCATCGGTCAATTTCTCTCCCATCATAAAGCAAAAAGCCTGAAACACATCTTTGTCTAATTCCATAGACACTTTTACCTTCTTTTCTTCCATTGTCATTTTTCCTTTCCAAATATTTTAAGTTCATGTAATCTCGCCTCAACCAAATCAAGATCAAACTCCGCTCTCCGTCCATTCTTTGTATAGCATCCCTCCAACAGCTCTTGCCGCATCCATGCTGCGACCGCCCTGTAACCGACACCCAAACATGAACCAAGACCTTCAAACGTATAAGCATAGCGTTTACCATCCATATAAATAGGCTTCGAGTAATCTTGCTTCAGTTTCTTACTTTGCTCTGCCTCACGCTCATACCGGAACTTCTCTGTAAGAGCTTTGCCATATAACCCATATACCTGACCGTCCGGCGTGCGTTTCTTCCGGTATCCGGCTTCAGACAATATCCTTCCAAACCGGGTAACATTCTCTTCGGTAATGCTATTCTCTTTACACCACTTCCGGTATCTTTTATATAGAATTGTAGAAGGCATCCATTTAGGTTCAACGTCAGAAACATCTTCATACGTCCGAAGATAGTTCATTTGAAACATGAACTTCATAACAGTGCTACTTTCAGCCTGATATTCGTCCATGACCTTATCCAGCTTCTTATTCTCTGATAGCTTGTATCCATTGGCAATAAACCTATCTCGACCTTCCAGTATCCAGTTGAATATCGCGCTATATTCGCGTTCGAGATCACGGGCAAGACTTTTACGTTGTCTCGCTATCGGTATCTCGATTTCAAAAGGAAGAATACAGATACGCCGCTTCATTCCATAACTCCAATCTTTCAAATACGGCATTTGATTGGCATTTGCCATAAGCAAGGGAATATCATAAGCGGTGAAATTATCTCCATACATAGGACGCGCTTCAGTAGGTTCGCCGGATATAAGGCTTTTAAGAACGTCACTATCCCGCCCAATTTCCAAAGCCTGTATCTCCGAACAATAGTTGAGACGTTTACCGTTTATATAGGCAATATTCTTCTTGCGCTTTGTTCCGGTTATTAACGCACCAATACCAAAGTTACTCACATTGTCTCTACCCAGTATTCCCATAATAGTTTCAAAGACAACACTCTTTCCGTTTGAACCGGAACCACGGAGGACAAGCATGGTTTCTATCTTTGCAGTACGTCTATCAATAAAGATACTGCCTAAGAACTCCTGGAATACATGCTGCCATCCCTCGTCCGGTAACACTTCATCAATGAACTGTTTCCATAGAAAGATATGTTCGTCAGGATTGTAGTCGTAAGGAACACTTGTAACCTGTACCCATTGTCTTCCGAACTTATGTGTAGTTCGATCATTCATATTCAACACACAGTTATTGAACACTACAATAGCACTATCTGGACGCAAAGCCTTTCCTGAAACAACACGCTTGCAGACCTTTATCACTCCTTCTACGCGGGAATAGTCGCCATTTGGCAAAGCACACTTACGCATCAGGTCATAAATAAGGCTACCGAAGTCGTCAGGTGACATTGGCTCATAAACCTTACCGGAAAAATAATGTGGAAGACCGTTGAACATGCTGATTGAAGAACGGATAATTGCATTACGAAGTAAATCTTGCACAGCATCTACACGCATAGCACTTTTGGAAAGAGATAACGCAGAACTTAAATCCTGTTCATCCATCAGTCCAAAAACCTCTGTCAGTAGTTTCTTATACTTTATTTTGTCCATTTCAATGGTTTTTACCCGTTCTTCGCATTGTTTATCGCACAAAAATAGAGTATTTTCTATTATAATCAAACTTAAATCGTTATATTTTCTATTTTCGAGGTGAAAATACATATATCAGCACTAAATTTTGACTCAAAAAGTGTCTTTTTCGATAAAAAGCAAGAAGGTTATCAGGGAATACTAAATAACGGATAATCAATAAAATAAGCAATAGTCATTCACATTTGTAATATCATTTATGTATGGTTTTCCATAAAAACTATACATGCTATAATCAGTTGAACATCAATATCTTGCATATATTCCAATGTATAGTTCAAAATCGTACTATACATGTGCAAGTTATTGAATATCAAAACGTACTGAAAAAACATGTAGGGTATGTATAGTTTCCTATGAAACAGCTTTATATATAATACACGTTTTTCCTATGCAATTTATATACAAACTATACATACTATACATTAATTTTATAAACATGTATGAATCAATAGTTTACACATGTATAGTTTACATTAAAAACCATACAGAAACTATACATAAACCATACATAGTCATTCTTGCAATGATAAAAGATGCTCTATAATGCCTCAACACATGTTTTTACTGTTAATTTATGTTGTAGCAATGACAAACCAAAAAAAAATAATAAAAATCTCGAATGGTAATGAGTGCATTGGCTCCGGGCACCCGGTCGGGGGGGGTGGCACCCGGTCGCGGTTGTCTTCGATGGCAGACAGGCAGACAGGAAGGCACATCTTTATATTATACCTATAATATTAAATATCTGCATCTTTTCGGGCTTCTTCCTTCTGTTTCTTCTTGTGTTCTACATACAGAGCACACCGGAAACAGGAAACAGGATGATAATATACTACTTGTTCCGCTTCTTCTTTGTTCTCTTCTTGCTTCATGCGTTGTAGGTCTGCTATCTGTATAAGTACGGCGGCTTTATCCTTCCCAGTCACAGAAGGCAGCACCTTTATAAGTCCTTCTAAAATTCCGTCTTTGCTCCGAAATGTATCTAAAGTTTTTTTATCCACCTTATTAGATTCTGCAATATTGGCGGCGTCTTCCTTTGGGCTTCCGGTCTTTGTCGCTGTTGCTCCTGATCGCTGGTATTGAATAGCTTCAATGAGTTGCGAAATACCGGGTTTATTCTTTTGCAGTGTTGCGGCTTTACTGGCTATTGTTCCGGTTCCGTTCGTTGTCGGTCGATAGATCGCGGCGTATGCTTCTTGTCTTGTGGTGCCGGATGCTACCAACATACAGAAAAAAACATCTTCAGGCGTGAGGCTGTAAATACGTTGTAATTCCGTCACTCTCTTGCTGTAAGTCATAATTAGTATGATTTAAAATGATCGTTCCGGCTTCTTGCGCTCTGTATTATAGGCGCAAAGATAAATAAAAGGTCTGATAAATAAAAGATTGCAGCATGTTCTTTGTTTCCGGCTCTCTTTATATATGTGCTACATAACAGTGTTTTTAAACATACTATTATAATAAAGAGAATCCGGCTTTTTGCGGCTCTTTGCCGTAACTTGCTGCGTTGGTGGCTGGGTCGCAATATGCTTACAAATAATCTAACATTCAGGCTATATATGTGTATCACGTGTATTTGTGAGGCTGTTTGTATTTTTATCTATATAGTAATTTATTATTTCATCTATTAGAGTAAAAATATTACTTATTTGTTTGGTATTCAAGATATTATTTGTATCTTTGTAATACAGAAATGAAGACAAAATAAGCAGTGCATTTTCTCACGGTGTTTCTACTTTTTTGCTCTCCCTTCCTGTTTGATATGATGTTTAATTTTAATCGTTTCAAATATGGACTTATCAAATTTAACTAACTTGGTTGTTGATTGCGAAACAGCAATTAAGAAAGCCAAAGAACTAAAAGAAAACTCTGTTTTCGAGTATTGCAAAGAACAAGGTTTTGAAGATGGAAAGCGGTACATTTACGATAATCCGGATAGTTTTTGCAATGGGAAATTATACGAGGTTGTTTTTAAACGTCCTTCTGATTGTCGGATCATGTTGCGCTGCATTGATGGGGCGCGTGTATTTATTAAATGTTACCCAGTCAAAAAAGACGGTTCCCGTGCCTTGATCGGAGAAACAGAGCTTTATATAAATGATCTGAAAGCCGTATAATCAAAAAAACCGGGTCGAGTTTGGCGACTCTTCCCGGCACCCTTTAAACTTTGCGTAAAAAGGTACACTTTCTCACGGTGTTAAATGCAAAGTTAAGGGAAAAACAAAGATAAAACAATAATAACCCTTTAAATTTTGCAGTTATGGAAACTTCAAACAAATTATCTTATTCAAAAACACGTCTTTTTGTAGAGAACGGAACACAGTATAAAATCATAGCTAAAGTATCTTTAAATGATGATTGCAAAAACGGGATGTATGATTTTAGCATTACGGCGGACATTTACGAAAAGAAAAGAAACGGCTCTTTTAATTGGTGCGCTGGTGGCTGTTGTCATGAGGAAATAGAGAAACGTTTCCCGGAGCTTGCAAAGTTCATTCCCTTGCACCTCTGTAATCATTACGGCGCGCCAATGTACCCGGAAGCAAACGGACTTTACCACCTACAAAATAATAGCAAAGAAACTACTGTTAATTACTTACGCATCACAGAAGACGAATATAACGCGCTTTCATTGGCAGAAGATCAAAAACATTTTAAATACTTGCTTTTCTCTTTGGGTATTGTTGAACGCTGGAAAAAAGAAGCTGATACCCTTATTTCAGAACTTGAAACATTATCCGGTCTTAAATGGGAAAACCCGTACAAGCCAGAAGAGGAACGTTTTACATTAACTTTATCAGACGAAGAACGCGCCAACATTGAGAAACTTATAAAAGACGGTTTTTACACAAAGGAAAACATAGAAAAGCGCAAAGAAGAAGCCCGGAAAGCTGCTTTAATAAAGAAACGCGCCGATATTTGCGCTCGTTATGATAAAGATATAGCCAAAGCCGAAAGAGAAAAGAAAGTAATGCTTTATATATTTGATTCGGGTATTTCTACCGAAAATGTAATATACTACGATCATACCAATACATCCCGTTTTAATTGGAAAGATTACGATAAAAAAGTATCTCAAGAAGAATTTTGCGACTTTATTAATAGCGTTGATTATTCCCAACTGCCCAAAGGTATAAAGTTTGAAATAAAGTAAATACCCACCTTTCCCCGGTTCGCCGGGGATTAATACCCCTTTATTATGAATACAAAAGATTTAATAAATCAGATAGAAATATCTGGAATTATCACCCGTGCCCAATTATATACTATTATCAGATGCGCCAACGGTGGAGACAAAGACGCAAAAAGCGCATGTTTCAAAGAAAACACCGTATTTGCAGACGAAGAGATAAAAGAAATAGAACTCAATAAATTAAGAAAAGAAGCGCGCAAAAAATATTCCTCTTTTGGTTGGCGTGAAAAGAATGTACTTCAAGGCAGTAACTTAAAATTAAATCTATGTTGTTTTCGCGGCTCTACTCCTGTTTACTGGGTGTTATCTGATAACGGGTCATTTGAGTATTATATAACGCGAGAAATAAACGTAGTAGGATGAAACGCGTTATATCTTCCGGGCTGTTTTGGTTGTTTATTGCCTTGCTCCCTGTTGGCTGTATCGGTTATTATATTAACCCGGTCATTTGGTTGTGTGTCCTCTGTTGGTATATGGTTTATATCTTCCTGTTATACTTCAAAATTGTAGATTTATAATTTACCCGCGCCGGGCGGCTCCCGGCACCCTTTAAACTTTCATGCAATGAAAACAGTATATAAAAAGGCTATTTCATTAGCCAATAAAAACGGGCAATTTTATAAAAGAAATGGCTGCTTATTATACATACATAGGAATCGAAGAAGGAAATATAAGTAACTGGTTTGTTTTGATAGCGAAATCTAAAGAAACAGGCAAATATATTTGCCTTTCTATTTCCCGGTATGATTCAGGCAGCGCGGCTTCTACCTTCTACGGAGACCTAAAACATTTTTGTTTGCAGAAGGCAGAAAATACGTGTTACCGTTTTTGTTCCTGTATTCGTTTTTGGCTACGCGCTAACCTTATTTGGGCTTACGAGAAACAAATAAAAGCTAAGTATAACATTAAATTTTGAGACTATGACTACTTATATAATAGAGTCCCCAAGCGGTGAAACTCATAAACTTGAAATTGTGAGAATAGAAAATTGCTACCGTGTCTTTATTGATGGTTGGGTAGATGATACAGTTCTAACAGAGGAAGAACTTTTGCGAGAATTAGAGAACCCAACATTTTAAAAATAAATATCATGTTTGGGCTAATTATTTGGCTCGTCTTCATCCTGATTATATGCTTTTGCGTGTGTGGTGGCTGGTTCTATGCTGCCGCGTGGATCGTGGGCGGTGCATTGAGTTTATTTTTTGGTTTGAAATATGAATTTTCAAAATAATATGTTATGTCTGACAAAGAAATAAATATTGCTATTCTTCAGGAATTAAAGGATATTGCAAACGAGATTTTCACAAATGAAATAAATATAGTTCCGGGCACATATACGGCGGCTGAACTTGCAAAGGAAAAGAGCGCAAAAGGAGATGTTTTAGAAATAAAATACATTCCGACAAATAACGAAAGTATATTAACGCGCTCCGTGTGTGTCGGTTCGTTTAAATGTGAGTTTGAACGGAGAAACATTTTCAACTTGATTTGGAAGTTTGAACAGCTTACCGGGACAAAACAAAAGGATAAAGCGCGTTTTGTACGAATCGAAGCCGGGAAAGTAGATTTATCTTTTTCCATGGAAATAACAAAAGAGATGCAATTACTTTGTAAATGTGTCGGGAATGATCCGAAAAGCCCGGTTATGTCTTACATGTTTATAGACTACCAAAAAGGCTATTTAGTTGCATCGAATGGAAGACATTTGCAAGCATGTAAAGCAAATATTTGTAATATAGTGGGGGAAACTGAAACGAGCGTTTTAATAAATCCGAAAGACTTTAAGCAGCTTTCCGGCGTTTGCTCTGTTATTGTTTCCGGTGGAAAGATCACAATATCAGACGAAGCCGGACGCGCTTATAATGTGGAAAGCTCCGGGCTTAAATATCCGCGCTGGGCTTTAGTGGTTCCAAAAGTCAGCAAAAACAACTATATCAAGATAAACGAAGTAAAAGAGGTGTTTTCTTTCCTGAAAAAGAAAGAAGGAACGTTTTACATGTACGCGGAAAAAGGGCACAAAGTAACCGTAGATTATACAGATAGCGGCTCCGGCGCATTTTCAGAAATCGAAGTATTTACAGAAAATGAAATTCCCTTTGCTTTCTCCGTTATGCTTGATTCAAAAAGTTTTCAAACAGTTGCGCAAAAATGGAATGGAGGTATTTTCATAGATGCCAATTATAAACCTATTGTATTAACGGACAAAAACGAAAATATCTGTTTTTTAATGCCTTCCGGCGTTGGGAAAGAAGGGTTTGTAAATATCGAATATGATTTTCACCGCTCTAATATGATTTCTTATCTGGACTATCAAAAAGAAGAAGAAGAGCCACAAACCGCCACAGAAGAAGCACGCCCGGAAATGATAAGCCCGGCACCCGTACAAATTGATCCTATAAATTTGCCTGTTATTGCATCAGAATATAAATATAATGCTATGGGCTTGTATTTCCTTCTGTCATTACTTTGTGATCTTTGCAAGGCAATTATATACAATGAAGCAAAAGAGGCTTTAAAACGGCTTAAAATGCTTCTTTCTTCTCCGGTGGTGAATGTAGAAGATTTTGCAAATGAAGTTCAAATAATAGACCTTAAACCGGATGAAATAGAAGAGATAAAAGAAACTCACCCGATTACAGATATTTCGCCGGGTGTTACTCTTCCGGTTCCGGCGAATGTCCCGGCGGTTTCTTCCATCCGTCCGGCTCCGGTTCCTTCCGTATTCTTTTTTCCGGTTGTTTTGCGTCTTGTCTTTCGGTTGTGGGCTATCTCTGTGTCGCATTATGCACCTATGACTCCCGCGAAATATGCCGGATGTCCCCGGCGTGGTCTTATTCATATACGTGGTGATACATGCCGAACGACTATCTCAACCAAACGACTTTTTAAACTCCCGATGCAAATAAGTTATAAAAAACATTCATTATGAAACATATCAATTTTAACAGAACGAAGAGAAATATAGTTGTCTTTATTTTAAATGTGCTTGCCTTTTTATGGAACCTTTACTATTTATTGCAGCCTAATATAAAATCGAAAACGCTTCCTATTTCAGGTTGTATCATTGCTCTTATAGCAATAGTATTGATGGTGATAACAATAAATAGAGACAATAAAAACAGGACAAATAAATAAACAAGAAATATGAAAATATATAGCCCGCTAAATAAAGTAGTAAGAGTAACCATTGAAGACCAAAACACAGGTACAATAATAGAGAACACCGTTAAGTTTTCCATTGCCGAAAGTAATTGCGAGGAAGTATGTAAACTAATAGAGAAGTCATTTAAAAACAATCTTCTTCCAGTTATAACTGGAGCACGCGAAATTGGAAAGAGTCGTTCTGTGAAAATAGACATATCAGAACTGGATAACTCCGGCGCAAAAATGCGTAAGATAAGCCGAACGATTAACATGCAAGGTATAAATGCAACAGAAGTTGGTACGCGGATGATTGAGTTAGTGAATGAAGCCGAACGACTGGCAATTATTAAACGAGGTAAAGAACTGACAGTATAAAATGAACGATTTACGGACTGCATTTACAGAAAAATATCCTAAATATGGAAATGTACTGAACATGTACGAACAGGCGAACGACTGCCCGGCAACATGGGAAAACATCTCTAAAATACGATTGGCAAAGTTCGTTTCATTCCTGAATGAGAAATTGGCAAAAAGCAGTGTGAAAACGTATTGTGCTATGTTGAAAAGCGTCTTCAATATCTACAATGAAGAAGTGAAGCTCCCAAAAGGATATGAGGATATATTAAGCGTGAAAAAAGACGTATCTCAAAACACATGGTTGAACGATTCGGAAATAGAACGGATAATTGCATATATCCCGGCGAGCGATACCGAACGACTTGTGAAGAATCAGTTCATTATGGGATGCGTAACGGGTGCCCGGCATAGCGACTACATGAACTTTACCCGTGAGAATGTGGTGGGCGAACGACTTGTTTACGTTTCTGTCAAGACTCACATACAGGCGGAGGTTCCGCTATCTAAAGTGGTTGAACGACTTATAGTAGAAAACGAAATGTTCTATATCGCTGGAAAAGAAGTTTCAGACCCAACTTTCAATAAAACTATCCGGGAAATATGCCGGAAGTTAGGAATGAACGAACGATTGAAACTATATCGCGCTGGTGAATTTGTAGAAGGAGCAAAATACGAGTTTATTTCAAGCCATACCGCCCGGCGAAGTTTTGCAACAAACTTGTATCTACGTGGTGCCGATTTATATGCTATCAGCAAAATGATGGGACATTCATCGGTAACAATGACAGAAGGGTATATATCATGCGGTTTACGTGATCTATCGGATAATATTTTAGATTATTTCAAAACATTCAAATAAATAAAAGTATGAATGAAAAATCAAAAGCTTATGAACTGATAGAATTTGTTTGGAACAATGAAAAAACAGATTCTTATTTACGAGTTAATATAGCCATGTATGAAGCAGTAAAATTGGCTATAATTTCTCAAATGAAATTCAATAAAGAAGATTTTCAGAATATATTCTCAAAATTCAGTGGTGGTTACTGGTTTGGAGTCAACGCAAACAGTAAGGGTTATGGTGAAAATTTCTATCTTGAAGCTGTTACTTCGGGGAACATTTCAGCCTGCCAAAGCTATGAATCATTTTATAATATTAAGCCATTCATAGACTCCAAAGGCAGAAGATCATGTAAAGGGGCAATGTATCGGGATAATGAGAAGCGTTATAGAGTGACGGGATTTGATTTCGATACTAAAAAATCTATTTAGTAGGCTATGCTATAAGTGATTGGGAAGAAAAAAGGGAAAAAGACTCTTTTTTTAACTTTACCAATAACGAATGGAACGAATTTAGAAAACAAATAAAGCAATTTTAGCCACAAAAGATAACAGATATGAACTTAAAACAATTCACAGGATCAATGCTCGGTCAGGAAGTGAAGTTCAGAATGTATAAAGAAACGGGAATTGTAGTAGGATACATGGAACCTGTGCCAGGTAATGACCATCTATCATTCCTCGGAGTAATCTTAGCATTTCCGGATAACCGGGGATACGCATTATCAGAAATAGGAGTATGCACCATCTTACTTGATTTGCCATCGAGTATGTCGTTTATACACGTGCAGGTAAACAACTTAATAACAAGATAGAAATGAGTAGAACATCTGACGAATGGTGCTGTATGAACTGCGCCCGATTGAACGACTGTTTAGTTAGTGAACCTAATTTGAACTTGCTTGATTACTGCGTTTCATATAGAGACGTAGAATATGAAGAAGATTAATTGTAAATAAGAAGAAATGAATATGAGTAAATATCACTTTGTACTAATACGAGATAAAAGGAACACTTCTTCCGGTACGTGGTATCTAACCGGAGACTCTTTAGATGTTATTATGGAACACTTCAAAAAAGTATGTAGGTACAGAAATGAAAGAAGGTATCAAGCAAATGTTTGCGAGAAAAACAGGTGCAGTGGGACATTACACTAACCATTTTGCAGGACTAATAGACATGGTTTCTGGTGTAAAAGAAGAGTCGTGTTTACAAACAGCCATAGGACTTGAAAACGAATTATTACGTAATAGAATAAAGTTTTTCAAGAAAGGCGTTATACAGTACTTTAATACGTCACTACAAACGTTCCTTCTTTCTGATTCTTGTGAAATCGTAGATGAAGTGTACAAAGATACTTTGGTATTCCCACACGAAGAAAAAGCCATCTATCAATGATATTAGATTTTTGCAATGGTCAGGCGGTACACATTACTATGCCAAAATTGGTAAAATTGATATTATAGACAAGAATGGTAATCAAAAATGGGATACTAAAGCAGAGGCAGAAGAAGCCGCTAAATGGTATATAGAAAGTAATTATTAATAAAAAGGAACAAATATGAAAACAGAATCCTTACATTTTACACTTGGAGAAAATGCCGGAAGATTGTTGGTAGATATAGCAAGAGAGCATTTGTTATACTCATACAATCCCCAAAAAGCACTTGAAGCGATAACAAACTCTCTTACTGGGTGTCCCAAAGATATTGCACTTGATATAATCATTGGCAAACTGATTCTACTTGTAGACAAGGATAGAGTTACTTTCAACTGCGTTACTTTCGATCCTGAAATACATAAAGGAATTTTTGAAAGGTTAGATGCCGAGGGCTGGGCTGAACGAAAGTTGTTAGAAATGAAAAAAGTTTCAAGGGAATGGAGTAAAGCAATAAAAGAATTAGAGAAATCAATCATAAAAAGCGATGGTAAGTTTGAGTTTACCGTAAAATACGATGCTTTATTGAAATACTTCTACGATGGAACCGCCGATAATCTAATTGATCCTGATGAAGACGACACGATCAGCCTTATGTGTGGTTGTGTAAAAGGAGTGAGAAATTTTATTGAGGAATGTTTTAAAACTCTGAATATAATAGACTGGATATATAAGAATTTTCCCGGTGAAATTCCAGATGGATATACAATGCTCCCTCGTGAAGTAAAGAGCCTATCCAATGAAATATTTGAGTTGATTATGGGTAATTCAGAGATTGAAGGTGTCATTCGGAAAAATTGTATAGCCGATAAAATGCTCACTTCCTATTTAGATAGCGAGCAAGATATACGTGACATGATTTCTGAAGGGATTAAACCTGTTGATATTTTACAAGGATGGTCTGCCGGATGGTTATCTCCCGATGGAGAGTACTATGCTTTGAACGGAAGTATTGCTAATATGCTACACAATCAGATAGCTGATGCCTTAGTAGTCGCTGGAATTATACCTATTGGTAGACCCGAAGACGGGAAGGCTATTGATAATCGCAAGAACCCGGACGAGTGGTTAGAATCCCACGGATGGGTAAAAATTCATGGTGACTGGATTCTATATGACGGATGGAATAGAGCACAAATCCCCGGATACAAGGCTGTTCCAATGACCGAAAAACAAAAGGAAATTATCTACAAATACGGTCAAGTATGCTGTAATGGGATTCTGAAATTAGGATTTACCCAAGAGAGAGTTTCGGCTGCAAGGTTTGAAATGACTGATATTCCAATGTTGAGAAAATATTTTGATTTATAATTTAAAACATACGACTATGGCAAACAGAAATTACATTGAAGTTGAAGGAGTTAAGATTTCCGATAGACTTATCGCTTTTTTGAAGGATTTGCAAATGAACGACAACGAGGCAGTGCGCAATACTTTGCGTGATATGGACGAACTTTCAGGTCTTCTTCTTGATCTGAACGAGAAATGCGAAGCGGAACTGCCAAACGATGAATGTTTAGAGCATGTACGGGAGATACGCTTTTATAAGTGCATCATAGAATCTATTGCAGTATAAAAATAGTTAAAAGAAAGGAGTGAAAATGAGAAAGAATGAAACAACATGAAAAAGAATGAAAGTGTCACATTTTCAAGCATTTGGATAATAAAACGAAGCTCCATATATTTGCATCCGTATCAAGTGAAGGTGATACCGTACATACAGAATATATTGCTTCTTACGAAGTATCTATATATAATAATCCGTGCCAACCCCTTCACTTGGTGCGGATTATTTTTTAATCCCCACGCCGAATTTATCCGTTTGAGAAGTCCGTTGGTCGGTGGTGGAAAAGCTGTTACAAAGGGTAGTTCTATAACAGTAGGCAGAATAAATCCGGGTGCCTGAACATCTACAAGTAAGAGAAAAGCCGGAAAAGTTGGGTAACTTGTTAATGCCTGACCGGACAAAAAACGTCACACTATACTGAATGATTTTTTGTACCGCAGATCATAGAAAAGAAGTCAATCTCTCTTTAGGCATGATTATGCGGTTCTTTCGTCTCCTACCTGAATAATTTTCCCTCTTTATTTATCCATGTACTTATATCTTTTTATGAAGAAAAAAACTTTTTCGCATAAAAGCGGGAATTTCACCCGCTTATTTGCTTCTCAAATACTTCGTAGCCTTTATCCACATCTTTGTTCAAAATCGCTGCATATTCTTCGGTCGTCTTCAGGCTACTGTGCCCAAGCATCTTTGAAACAGCCTTAAACTGTACGCCTTTAGTCAAAGCAAGAGTGGCAAATGTATGACGCGCCATGTGAGTAGTCAAATTTTTATCCAGCCCGGCATAATCAGCAACCAATTTCAACCGAAGATTATACTGTGTATTGCTAATGATCGGTAGCTCATAATTGTACTTTTTCAAAACTTCAAGTGCCGGAGAGAGCAACACAATGTAGTAATCCTCTTCTGTTTTTATGCGCATATCATAGATAATATACTTGCCTTCATGCTGCACGACATCTCTTTTGAAGTTGAATTTTGCCAAATCCGCATAAGCAAGCCCAGTGAACGACTGGAAAACAAACAAGTCACGTACCCGGCGAATCGACTCATTGGGTATTTCAGCATTACGGATTTTATCAAGTTCTTCCTGATATAAAAACCTTCTTCTTTTATATTTTCCCCTTTTGACAATAACTCCGGTATATGGATAATCCTTCAATAAGCCGAGTGACATTGCTTCGTGGATATAAACTTTGTTTCTCTTATGGTAGTTGTGGATAGTTGGTTGAGACTTATACTTGCCATGAAGCCAGTTGTCATACAGTTTAATATTCTGTACCGTCAAGTCGCTAATGTAGGTTATGCCACCAAACTCTTTGAGAGAAGAAATCAGTACCCGGTGAGACTTTCGCGTACTTTCGGTTATATCATTACGCTCGTTTATACGTCTTTCCAAAAATTCGATGTAGTTTTCGGAATGATTGAGGTATTTCAAGAAAGCATCCATTTTTTCAAATTCAAACGCTTCCTTCTTTCTTATTAAGTCATTTACCCAATCTTGAATAACGCGCATCATTTCATCAAGACGCTGATTAAGTTGTAGCATCTCGGAAGAGTTTATTACTTTCTTTCGGTCACTCCATTGATCGGAGTATAACTTTACTCCGGTTCCAATCCACTTTCTTTTTCCTTCGGATAAAACTTCAAGCTGAACAAGCCCGCGTTTTTTCTTAGTTGCTACGTGTTTTCTATCGAACACAAAGCGCAATGATGGATATTTCATAATACTGTGTTTTACAGTATCATGTTGAGGTATCAAATTTGGTATCATGTGTGGTATCATATCAGTTACATTTTTAGTGAAACATCGTGAAATAGAATGAGGAAAAATGAAGTATTTGTTATATAAAAAGCCTCAATTTTCCACCATTAACCACACATAATTCGTTCATTATCAATAAAAAAGAGAACGACTTTCGTCATTCTCCTTTGCGGTGCGTACGGGACTCGAACCCGTGACCCCATGATTGGCGCTACCAGTCATTATGTAACAACAGAATTGGATGCAGGACCGATCATTGAACAAGATGTGGTTCGTATCACTCATAAAGATACTGTAGAAGATCTTGTAAATAAGGGGAAAGACCTGGAAAAGATTGTTCTCTCACGTGCCGTGCAGAAGCATATTGAGCGCAAGGTACTGGCATATAAGAATAAAACAGTGATATTTAGTTAAGGTATATTCATGAAAGTAGCGATTATCAAATATAATGCGGGCAATATCTATTCGGTGGATTATGCGTTGAAGCGTTTGGGCGTGGAGGCTGTGGTAACGGCGGATAAAGATGAATTGCGTGCGGCGGACAAAGTGATCTTTCCAGGTGTGGGCGAGGCGGAAACAACCATGAAGTTTCTGCGTGCCAGTGGTATGGATGCATTGATTAAGGAACTTAGACAGCCTCTTTTAGGGATATGTCTGGGTATGCAAGTGATGTGCCGCCATTCTGAAGAAGGAGGAGATGTGGACTGTCTGGGTATTTTTGATACGGAAGTGAAGCGTTTCGTTCCACAGAAGCATGAGGATAAAGTGCCTCACATGGGTTGGAATACGCTCACAGAGACGAACAGTGGCTTATTCAAAGGCTTTACAAAAGAAGAGTTTGTCTATTTTGTGCATAGCTTCTACGTTCCGGTCAATGAATATACAGCTGCTGTGACGGACTATATACAACCGTTTAGCGCTGCCTTGCATAAGGATAATTATTACGCTACCCAATTCCATCCGGAGAAAAGTGGAGGTGTGGGAGAACGTATCCTGCGCAATTTTTTAGAATTATAATTAAGTAGATGAATATTATGATAGAGCTTATTCCTGCAATAGATATTATCGACGGAAAGTGTGTACGCCTTTCGCAAGGTGACTATGACAGTAAGAAGGTGTATAACGAAAATCCGGTAGAAGTGGCCAAAGAGATGGAGGCGCACGGTATTCGCCGGCTTCATGTGGTAGACTTGGACGGAGCGGTTCTCATCATGTAGTCAATTATAATGTTTTGAATAGAATCGCCTCACAGACTTCCCTGATAGTTGATTTCGGTGGTGGTGTGAAAAGTGATGAAGACTTGAAGATCGCTTTCGAGAATGGGGCACAGATGGTTACAGGCGGCAGTATTGCGGTGAAAAATCCTGAGTTGTTCTGCCATTGGTTGGAAGTTTACGGCAGTGAGAAGATAATTCTTGGTGCGGACGTGAAAGACCGGAAGATAGCTGTGAATGGCTGGAAGGATGAAAGCGCTTGTGAATTGTTCCCTTTCCTGAAAGAATATGTAGAGAAAGGGATTCAGAAAGTAATCTGCACGGATATTAGTTGTGACGGTATGTTGCAGGGGCCTTCTATTGAACTGTATAAGGCAATGCTGGAAAAACATCCCGACCTTTACCTGATAGCAAGTGGCGGTGTCAGCAGTATGGAAGATATACGTGCATTGGAGACGGCTGGGGTACCGGCTGTTATTTTTGGTAAGGCTCTGTATGAAGGGCGTATTACTTTGAAGGAAATTGAAAGAATGATGCAGGATTATTGACGAATCATTCTCAATTGAGTTAGATTTAGATTATATATCCTCATGAATATAAATCGTTAAAACAAAACAAAAGTGTTAGCGAAAAGAATTATCCCCTGTCTCGATATCAAAGACGGACAAACAGTGAAAGGAACCAATTTCGTCAACTTGCGTCAAGCGGGCGATCCGGTGGAACTGGCACGCGCGTATAGTGAGCAAGGTGCTGATGAATTGGTTTTTCTGGATATAACAGCCAGTTTTGAAGGTCGCAAGACATTTGCAGAGTTGGTGAAGCGTATTGCTGCCAATATTAGTATTCCGTTTACGGTAGGTGGCGGTATCAACGAATTGAGTGATGTAGACCGTCTACTGAATGCCGGTGCAGATAAAATTTCTATCAATTCTTCTGCGATTCGCCGTCCTGAACTGATTGATGAAATAGCTAAGAACTTCGGTTCGCAGGTATGTGTGTTGGCGGTAGATGCCAAACAAACTGAAAAAAGGCTGGTGGTGCTATTTGAATGGAGGCCGTGTAGAAACAGATAAGGAACTGTTTACCTGGACCAAAGAAGCTCAGGAGCGCGGAGCCGGCGAAGTGTTGTTCACCAGTATGAATCACGATGGTGTGAAGACCGGATATGCCAATGAAGCGCTTGCTGAAATGTCTGATAACCTCTCTATTCCGGTGATTGCATCGGGCGGAGCAGGAGCAAAAGAGCATTTTCGTGATGTGTTTTTGCAAGGAAAAGCAGATGCGGCGTTGGCAGCCAGCGTTTTTCATTTCGGAGAAATTAAAATTCCCGATTTAAAATCGTATCTTTGCGCCCAGGGAATCTCGATGCGAACGGTGTAAGGGGATGATAAAATAGTAAGATGATAGGATGCTTATACCGCATTATAATTCGTAAATTGTAATTCGTAATTATATAAAAATGGATTTTGATAAAATGAACGGACTTATTCCGGCAATCATACAAGACGCAGACACCGCTAAGGTGTTGATGTTGGGCTTCATGAATAAAGAGGCTTACGAGAAGACTGTTGAAACCGGGAAAGTAACTTTTTTCAGCCGTACCAAGAACCGTTTGTGGACGAAAGGCGAAGAGAGTGGTAATTTCCTGAATGTCGTTTCTATCAAGGAAGACTGTGATCAGGATACATTGCTGATTCAGGTACACCCTGTGGGACCTGTTTGCCATACAGGCACGGATACATGCTGGGGTGAGAAGAATGAACAGCCTGTAATGTTCCTGAAGCATCTTCAGGATTTTATTACTAAGCGCCATGAAGAGATGCCGGAAGGTTCTTACACAACCAGTCTGTTTGAGTCTGGTGTGAATAAAATGGCGCAGAAAGTGGGTGAAGAAGCTGTGGAAACAGTGATCGAAGCTTGCAATGGAACTGATGAACGGTTGATCTATGAAGGAGCCGATTTGATATACCACCTCATAGTACTGTTAACATCCAAAGGATACAGTCTGGAAGATTTGGCACGAGAATTGCAGGAACGTCATAGCGCTTCGTGGAAGAAACACTAATTAATTAATAATTAAAAATTAATAATTAAACGGGAATGGCTGAACCGCTGATACGATATAAAGATGTGGAAGTACACCAACAGGACTTGTGCGTGCTGAATGAGGTAAACCTCGAGCTGCAGAAGGGAGAGTTTGTGTACCTGATCGGTAAGGTAGGTTCGGGTAAGACCAGTTTGCTAAAGACACTCTACGGAGAACTGGATATCACTGCCGGCGAAGCAATGGTACTGGGGTATGATATGAGCCGCATTAAGCCCAAGCGTATTCCGCAGTTGCGTCGTAAGCTGGGCATTGTGTTTCAGGATTTCCAACTGTTGACTGACCGCACGGTGAACGATAATCTTGCTTTTTGTATTGAAGGCTACGGGCTGGAAAAACAAATCGGAAATAAAAGATCGTATCGCTGAAGTGCTGATGCAGGTAGGAATGGGTAATAAAGGATATAAGTTCCCTAACGAACTTTCGGGAGGTGAACAGCAACGCATTGTTATTGCCCGTGCTATGCTCAACTCTCCGGAGATTATCCTGGCGGATGAACCGACCGGTAATCTGGATGCGGAAACGGGACGTGCTATTGTAGGACTGTTACATAACATCAGCCGCACGGGTGGCTCGCTGGTATTGATGACTACGCACAACCTCCATCTGCTTCACGAGTTTCCGGGACAGGTATATCGCTGTGCAGGTCATCAGATAACAGATGTAACGTCCGAGTATTCGGGTATGATGCCGACTGTAGAAGAAACAAATAATAATATATAATCATTTAATACAGGAACGAAAATGAAAGTTTTAAAGTTTGGAGGTACTTCCGTAGGTTCTGCATCGCGGATAAAGGAAGTAGCCAAATTGATCACTGATGGTGAACAGAAGATAGTTGTACTCTCGGCTATGTCGGGCACAACTAATACATTGGTGGAAATTTCGGACTATCTGTACAAGAAAAATCCGGAGGGTGCCAACGAAATCATTAACAAGCTGGAGGCTAAATATAAACAGCATGTGAATGAGTTGTATTCCACTCCCGAGTATAAACAGAAAGGTCAGGAACTGATTAAATCTCATTTTGACTACATCCGTTCTTATACCAAAGACCTTTTCACACTGTTTGAGGAGAAAGTGGTTCTGGCACAGGGAGAACTGATCTCTACTGCCATGATGAACTATTACCTGCAGGAAAGAGTGTGGTGTGAAGTCCATTTTGCTTCCGGCTTTGGAATATATGCGTACCGATAAGAATGCGGAGCCCGATCCTGTATATATTAAGGAGAAACTTCAGATGCAGTTGGAATTGCATCCCGGTGCTGAGATTTACATCACCCAAGGATTCATCTGCCGCAACGCATACGGCGAAATCGACAACCTGCAACGGGGCGGAAGCGACTATACCGCATCCCTCATCGGAGCCGCTATCAACGCTTCTGAAATCCAGATATGGACAGACATCGACGGCATGCACGACAATGACCCGCGTATCGTAGACAAGACTTCTCCTGTACGTCACCTGCACTTCGAAGAAGCTGCCGAGCTGGCTTATTTTGGTGCGAAGATTCTTCACCCCACTTGTATACAACCCGCCAAGTATGCCAATATACCGGTGCGTCTGCTGAATACGATGGACCCGACTGCTCCCGGTACTATGATTTCCAATGATACTGAGAAGGGCAAAATTAAGGCAGTTGCAGCAAAAGATAATATTACGGCTATCAAGATTAAATCCAGCCGCATGTTGCTTGCTCATGGTTTCTTGCGCAAGGTATTCGAAATCTTTGAAAGCTATCAGACTTCTATCGATATGATTTGTACTTCTGAGGTAGGAGTATCTGTATCTGTTGATAATACGAAGCATCTCAACGAGATTCTGGACGACCTGAAGAAGTATGGAACCGTTACGGTGGATAAGGATATGTGTATTGTCTGCGTGGTAGGTGATTTGGAATGGGAGAATGTCGGTTTCGAAGCGAAGGCACTGGATGCCATGCGCGACATACCGGTACGAATGATCTCATTCGGTGGTAGTAACTACAATATTTCTTTCCTCATCCGTGAATGCGACAAGAATAAGGCATTGCAGTCGCTTAGTGATGCACTGTTCAACGAAGAATAAGAGAAATAAGAAAGTACAGATATAATATGATATGGAACGCAAACTACACAAATTACACAACTCGCTGATAAAGGCTCTTGTGTAATTCGCGTAATTTGCGTTCTTTTCTTTATAAACAAAGTTTTGAAGTATGAAAGGAACATTTCCCATAGATAAATTCCGTGAGCTGCGTACCCCTTTTTATTATTATGATACGAAGGTGTTGCGCGACACTCTTTCCTGCATGCGTGCAGAAGCCGCTAAGTATGGCAATTTTGAGGTACATTATGCTGTGAAAGCAAATGCTAATCCGAAGGTACTTACCATTATCCGTGAGAATGGACTGGGTGCCGATTGTGTGAGTGGGGGAGAAGTGCGTGCTGCCATCAAGGCTGGTTTTCCTGCGAATAAGGTTGTTTTTGCAGGAGTAGGTAAGTCCGATTGGGAGATCAACATGAGCTTGGACTACAATATCTTCTGTTTCAATGTGGAGTCTATTCCTGAGTTGGAAGTAATTAATGAATTGGCGGCTGCTAAAGGTAAGATCGCTAATATTGCTTTCCGTATCAATCCTAATGTAGGTGCACATACGCATGCCAACATCACTACCGGGCTGGCGGAAAACAAGTTTGGCATTAGTATGCAAGACATGGGTCATGTGATAGAAGTGGCTTTGGAGATGAAGAATGTGAAGTTCATCGGATTGCACTTCCACATTGGTTCGCAGATATTGGATATGGGTGATTTTGTTGCCCTGTGCAATCGTGTGAATGAGTTGCAAGACAAACTGGAAGCACATCGCATCCGTATCGAGCATATCAATGTAGGTGGTGGACTGGGGATTGATTATAAGCATCCCAACCGTCAGGCAATACCTGATTTCAAAGATTATTTCTCTACTTATGCCGAACATCTGAAACTACGCTCTTATCAAACACTCCATTTTGAACTGGGGCGTGCCATAACGGGGCAGTGCGGTTCACTTATCTCGCAGGTGCTTCATGTAAAACAGGGAGCCAATAAGAAATTTGCCATCCTTGATGCCGGTATGACGGATTTGATTCGTCCTGCGTTGTATCAGGCTTACCATAAGATAGAGAATATTACTTCCGAGGATGCGGTTGAGGCGTATGATGTGGTAGGGCCTATCTGTGAATCGTCGGATGTTTTCGGAAAAGCGATAGACTTGAATAAGGTGAAGCGCGGAGATTTGATAGCATTGCGTTCTGCAGGCGCCTATGGTGAGATAATGGCTTCGAGTTATAACTGTCGTGAGTTGCCACAGGGGTATACTTCGGACGAGTTGGTATAAAGATTTAATCTTTTCATGACTCAGCCCATTAGGTTGAAGATTAGAGGAAAAAGCTATCTTTATTGTCATAACATTAAAAGAATAAACTTGTTTGTTATAAGTTTTGATATGGGTGGTCCGATTTTACGGACATTGTAAAACAATATGTAAGAACTCCTAAAAGTATAAACTATATGTATGAGCGTGCACATCATCCTTTTGATGATTGTACGCTTTCATTTTTATTTCCTATCCTCACTTTCTTTACTTTGTGTTCATAGACATTACGCCTTTGATTTCTGTTTTCAGGAGTTATTTTGTAGTGTGCAACTAAGTTATGAATACAGAAAGATTTGAGAAAGATGAAGGCGGTATGGACCTTGCGTTATATATGGTGTAGGTTATCATTATTATATTAAGGAAGAACGGAGATATCAAAGGTCTTCGTCCGGTTTTAAAAAACGGTGCGCATGCCCGGAGCCACAACGCTCGCTCAATCGGCGTGTGCTATGAAGGTGGACTGGATGTGAGCGGATACTTTGCCGATACGGGAACCGACTTTCAGAAACATTCCCTCTGCTGCTTGCCAAGTTGCTGCTAAAAGATTATCCGGATTTCCGGCTGGTGGGGCATCGTGACCTCAGCGCTGACTTGAATGGTTATGTGAAATAGAACCGGAAGAATGGATCAGACAGTGTTCGTGTTTCGATGCTGCTGTAATTCTGCGGGAAAAGCCTGCCAATCCGGGTTGTTTTATATAAAAAATGTTATTAAATGAACAATGTCTGTGTATCATTGTTACTTTTGTAATGATTTCAAATTAATTAAAAAAATACGATTATGATTACTGAAAAATTACAGAATGCAATTAACGAGCAGATCACGGCTGAAATGTGGTCGGCTAACATGTATTTGGCTATGTCTTTTTTATATGGAGAAAGAAGGTTTTAGCGGTATGGCACACTGGTTGAAGAAACAGTGGGCAGAAGAAAACGAGCATGCCTGTGCAATGGCCGATTACGTAATCAAGCGTGGTGGTAAAGCCAAAGTTGATAAGCTGGATGTAGTTCCCAACGATTTCGGTACTCCGCTGGAAGTATTTGAACAGGTTTACAAACACGAGTGCCGTGTATCCAAAATGATCGATAAGTTGGTGGATGTGGCTGCTGCCGAAAAAGATAAAGCAACACAGGACTTCCTGTGGGGATTTGTACGCGAACAGGTGGAAGAAGAGGCAACTGCTGCGGGCATTGTTGATATGATTAAGAAAGCCGGTGCAACGGGTATCTTCTTTGTAGATGTGAAATTGGGCGAACGTTAATAATCTTTTGATATAGAATTGCTAAGTAGGGAAGCTGTCTGATTTTTTTTCAGACAGCTTCTTTTTTGTTTTCTTGGGATTATACATATTTTATTCTACCTTTGTTCCACTTATGGATCAGACAGTCGAATCATGAAAAACACATTTCTGCCTATATATGCATGGATTTTTCTGTTTTTTTTCGTTTTGAACAGCTGTTCGGATCGGGAAGAACGGCGAATTTTAATCGTGCATTCTTATGAGGAAAGCTATGTCGGCTATCCTGATTTCAATCGCTTGATAGATAAAGAATTCAGAAGAAACAGGGGTGAATGCAGATATTCGTATCGTATATCTGGATTGTGAGTCTTTTCAGGAAGAACCGGAATTGAAGTATATGTATCATCTGCTCGATTCGGTTTCCGACGGCTGGGAACCTGAAGTAATTCTGGTGAATGATGATCAGGCTGCCTATTCACTGTTCAAGTGTTGTCATCCTTTAGTAAAAGAAATTCCGGTGGTTTTTGGTGGAGTGAACTATCCTAATTGGGAATTATTGAAAGAGTATCCTAATGTGACGGGGTTCCATGACCGGATGGATCTGATGAAGAATATACGCCTGGGAGCAAAGTTATTTGGTGAAGATGTGGAGCTGTTTACGGTACTTGATTCTACGTATATTGACCGGCAGATACGGGCGGATATAGAAAATCAACTGAAAGATGAAAAAAGTGACCTGTATGGTCGGCTACTCGGGAACTCCCCGTGAAAAGAGGTTGCATTATCCCCATAAAGAGGGATATACCCGTTTTTCCAGCCTGTCGGTACGAATTGGACAGGAACAGGAAACTGCTAACTTTATCTGGACTTTGAGTAAGTATTCCACAGGAATGTGCTACCTCCAGATGAAACGCGATTATACATCGGTCAATATTGGAAATATATGTGCAAGCCCCAGTCTCACTGCAATTAATGAGGCATTCGGCTATAACGAAAAATTGCTTGGTGGATATATTACGACATTCCCGATTCTGGCCGAAGAGGAAGTGAGTGCTGCCATACGTATTTTGCATGGTGAGAAGCCTTCGGATATACCCGTCAGAGAGAGCCGTAAGAAATATGTGGTAGACTGGAACGTGATGCAGCAACGGGGTATTTCCAAAGAGAGTATTCCGGCGGAATGTACGATTATAAATATTCCTTTCCAGGAAGAATATCCGGTAGTATGGGGAATCGGTGTTGTGTTGATTATCATTCTGCTTTCCACGTTGTTTGTCTGGCTCTTCTTCCTTTATCGCCGCGAACAAGGGCGGAAGAGACGTGCCCTTTATGAACTAGAAAGTGAAAAGGAAACATTGGCGTTGGCTATTGAAGGTAGCGACACTTTTGCCTGGAAGCTGGAAAATGACCATTTTGTATTTGAAAAGGAATTCTGGATATCACAGAAAATGAGTGCTAAGTCACTTGGCTTTGAGGAACTATTGTCGTTTATGCATCCCGATCATTGGGATGAGGTGAGAGGGTACTGGAAAAACATTTCTAAGGCAGGCAAAGTGGTTTCTCAGGTGCGTTGTGACTTTAATGAAAAAGGCTATCAGTGGTGGGAGTTTCGCTATAAAACGATACTGCTTCCCGGTGGAGGATATAAAGCTGCCGGTCTGTTGCTGAATATACAGGCGATTAAAGACCGTGAACAGGAATTGGAAGAAGCAAGACTACTGGCTGAAAAGGCTGAATTAAAGCAGTCTTTCCTGGCAAATATGAGCCATGAGATTCGTACGCCGCTGAATGCAATTGTGGGCTTCTCCAATATATTGGCGCTTGATGATGGTGTGAGTCCGGAGGAGCGTCTGGAATATATCGGCAGTATTAATAAAAACAGTGATTTATTGTTGAAACTAATCAATGATATTCTGGAACTTTCGCGCATCGAATCCGGATACATGTCATTTGAATACGAGAAGTGTTTCGTTTCAGAATTGGTTGACAGTATATATATGACTCATCAGATGCTGATTTCCGAACAATTGGAATTCATCAAAGAGTTGGATGCGGTGCAGGTGGAAGTGATGGTTGATAAGGGGCGCTTGACACAGGTGATCACTAATTTCCTGAATAATGCTTCTAAGTTTACTAAAACCGGATATATCAAGTTGGGATACCGTTATCTTTCTGAATCGGACCGAGTGGCTATCTATGTGGAAGATACCGGAAGAGGCATTGAACTCTCAGAACAGAAAATGATCTTTAGCCGTTTCTATAAACAGGATGAGTTTTCGCAAGGAGCCGGCTTGGGACTTTCTATCTGTCAGGTGATTGTAGAAAAATTGCGGGGGTAAAATCGAACTGTGGTCGGAACCGGGGAAAGGAAGCAGGTTTACGGTGGTGCTGCCGGTGGTAAAAGCTACAAGCTACAAGTGACGAGTTGTAAGTTCCTTTCGGTGTGGTAGTCTGGCGAACAATTATTCGCTTACGAATACAGCGCAGCAACTTGTAACTCGTCATTTGTAGCCCGTAGCTTATCGCGCTTTAGCGCGATAATACTCCAAGTTCTTTTCCTACCTTGATGAATGCATCTATACACTTGTCAAGATGTTCTCTTTCGTGTCCGGCAGAGATCTGTACACGGATGCGTGCCTGGTCTTTCGGAACCACGGGATAATAGAATCCGGTGACGTAAATGCCTTCTTCTTGCATACGGGCGGCGTAAATCTGCGAAAGTTTGGCATCATACAGCATCACGGCGCAGATAGCACTTTGTGTAGGCTTGATGTCAAATCCGGCGGCAGTCATTTTCTCGCGGAAGTAATTAACGTTTTCTACTAATTTGTCATGCAGGGCATTGCTTTCTCTCAGCATATTGAAGACTTCGATACTTGCACCGATCACGGCAGGAGCAACAGAATTGGAGAACAGATATGGGCGACTGCGTTGGCGCAGCAGGTCGATAATCTCTTTGCGTCCGGTGGTGAATCCGCCCATGGCTCCGCCAAAAGCCTTACCCGGTGTACCGGTGTAAATATCCACACGTCCGTAAGTTTTGAATAGCTCGCTTACACCGTGGCCTGTTGGACCTACTACGCCGGCAGAGTGAGACTCGTCTACCATGACTAAAGCATCATACTTTTCTGCCAGATCACAGATTTGATCCATCGGAGCTACATTGCCATCCATGGAGAATACACCGTCTGTTACAACAATGCGGAAACGCTGGGCCTGTGCTTCTTGCAGACACTTCTCCAGTTCGGCCATGTCGGCATTGGCATAGCGGTAACGTTTGGCCTTACACAGGCGTACACCGTCAATGATGGAGGCGTGGTTCAGGGAATCGGAGATGATAGCATCTTCCTCGCTGAATAGAGGTTCGAACACTCCGCCGTTGGCATCGAAACAAGCAGCATAGAGGATGGTGTCTTCGGTTTTGAAATAGTCGGAAATAGCAGCTTCCAGTTCTTTGTGGATGTCTTGTGTTCCGCAGATGAAACGTACGGAAGACATGCCGTAGCCACGGTGATCCATCATCTTTTGGGCAGCGGCAATCAGTCGCGGATGGTTGGACAAACCCAAGTAATTGTTGGCGCAGAAATTCAGCACTTCCTTCCCTTTTACGGTGATGGCGGCTTGTTGCGCACTCTCGATCAGGCGCTCTTCTTTGTAGAGTCCGGCCTCTTTAATTTCAGCAAGCGTATTGCTGAGGTGTTCTTTCATTTTCCCGTACATAGCTTTATAAATTAAAAGTTTGTCATCTTATTACTAAACGATACAAAGGACACGATTTTTCTTCAAATAAACAATAGCAAAATGATAGAATAATGAAAAAAAAAGTATGTATATTTGCACGTCTCTAAGGATGGAGCACCTTATAAATAAGTCGTATGAAGAATATTTTGGTAATTGGAGCAACTGGACAGATAGGTTCGGAACTCACATTGGAATTGCGTAAACGTTATGGAGATGACCATGTTATAGCCGGATACATTCCGAGTGCTATGCCTAAAGGAGAATTGAAAGCATCGGGGCCTTCTGCTATTGCCGACGTAACCGACCGTCAGTCTATTGAAGTGGTGGCGCGCCAATTCAAGATTGATACGATTTATAATCTGGCGGCTTTGCTCTCGGTGGTTGCCGAAAGCCGTCCGGCCATGGCTTGGAAAATTGGTATAGACGGATTATGGAATGTGCTGGAAGTGGCGCGTGAATATGGTTGTGCAGTGTTTACTCCGAGTTCTATCGGTTCGTTTGGAGAAGCTACACCTCATGTAAAGACGCCGCAAGATACGATTCAGCGCCCTCGTACGATGTATGGGGTAACCAAAGTAACTACTGAATTGTTGAGCGATTATTATTATACTAAATATGGAGTAGATACTCGTGCGGTTCGTTTTCCGGGCATCATTTCCAATGTAACTCCTCCGGGAGGGGGGACTACAGACTATGCGGTCGATATTTTTTACTCCGCAGTGAAAGGTGAAAAGTTTGTATGTCCTTTGAAACCCGGTACTTATATGGATATGATGTATATGCCTGATGCGCTGAATGCAGCCATTTCGTTGATGGAAGCAATTCCAACACGTCTGAAGCATCGGAATGCTTTCAATATCGCTGCCATGAGTTTTGATCCGGAGGAAATCTGCCGGGAGATAAAAAAGCATGTGCCCGATTTTGAAATGGTATATGAGATTGATCCATTGAAGCAATCCATTGCCGACAGTTGGCCCGACAGCTTGGATGACAGTTGTGCTCGTGAAGAGTGGGATTGGAAACCGCAATATGATTTAGAGTCCATGACGGTGGACATGCTTGAGAAGTTAAGAGCTAAACTAAATAAGTGACCTTCAGGGGCCGGTAAAGAATGAGAAAAATAGGATTGGGGTTCTTTCTTCTCGTTTTCTTGGTGTCGTGCGGCAACAAGAAGACGAAGATGGATCCTTTTGCGACAATCACCAATTTGGTGGATTCAGCTGCACACAAAGCTGATACTGTACCACAGGCTGAAGTTGATAATGACCCTAAGCCAATAGAAGCGGATGAATCGTTTGATGATTTCGTCTATAGTTACGCTTCGGATGACGCTTTGCAACGGCAGCGGACTAAGTTTCCATTGCCTTTTTACGACGTTGATAAACCTTCTAAAATAGAGAGGGGAGTGGGAACATGATTATCTGTTTACCCAGCAGAGCTATTACATTGCTCTTCGATGATGAAGATGACTTGGAGTTGGTGGGAGATACTGCCTTGACATCCGTACAGGTGGAATGGATTTTGCTGAAAAACCGTATGGTGAAGAAATACTATTTCGAACGTACCAAGGGTGTCTGGATGCTGGAAGCTATTAATCTTCGGCAGATAGAGCAGGGGAGAATGAAGACTTCGTTGCGTTTTATTTGCGTTTTGTGACTGATAGTGTTTATCAGAGCCGGCATATTCGCGAACCTTTAGAATATATTACGATAGATCCGGATGATGAATTTTCTATCTTGGAGACTACACTCGACTTGAATCAGTGGTATGCTTTCCGTCCGGTATTGCCTGTAGACAAACTGTCCAATATCAATTACGGACAAAAGAATAGCGATTACTCTAATACGAAAATTCTGAAAGTAAATGGGATTGGAAACGGATATACCAATATTTTCTATTTTCGCAGACATCGTGGAGAGTGGGAGTTATATAAATATGAGGATACGAGTATTTAGGAAATTACGAATTACAAATGACGAATGATAGAGCATGAGATGAGAAAAATACCCAATACATTCGGACTTGATGTAGAAGCTGCCGTGTTTTTGGAATACAGTTCAGTAGAAGAATTGGAGAAGTTGATTGCCGCCGGACGCATCACTTCTCCTTATCTACATATTGGCGGAGGGAGCAATCTGTTGTTTACCGGAAATTATGAGGGGGTGATATTGCATTCGCGTATAGGCGGCATTGAAGTAACGGCTGAAGATGAAGAAAAGGTTTCGGTGCGTGTAGGTGCCGGTGTGGTGTGGGATGATTTCGTGGGCTATTGTGCGGATCGGGGTTGGTATGGAGTTGAAAACCTGTCTCTTATTCCTGGGGAGGTGGGGGCTTCGGCTGTACAAAATATCGGTGCCTATGGCGTGGAAGTGAAAGATCTGATTTCTTTCGTAGAAACGGTGAACATACAGGGCGTGAAGCATGTTTACCAAACGGATGAATGTGATTATTCATACCGGAGCAGTGTTTTTAAACGGCCGGAAATGAAGCAGGTGTTTGTCACATATGTTGGTTTCTCTTTGAGTAAGAAAGAGTCTTATACATTGGACTATGGTACTATTCGTCAGGAACTTGAGAAATACCCGAAAGTTGACTTGAAGACATTACGACAGGTTATTATCGATATTCGTGAAAGTAAATTGCCTGATCCGAAAGTATTGGGTAATGCCGGTAGCTTCTTTATGAATCCTGTCGTTGCGCGTGAAGTTTTTGAAGCCTTACGGGAACAATATCCTCAGATGCCTTTTTTTATGAAATAAGTGCTGACCGGATAAAAATTCCTGCCGGTTGGATGATAGACCAGTGTGGTTGGAAGGGGAAATCGCTGGGACCTGCCGCCGTGCATGATAAGCAGGCATTGGTGTTGGTAAACCGGGGTGGGGCAACGGGGCCGATATCGTAGCTCTTTCGGATGCTGTAAGGGCGTCAGTTCGCGATAAGTTTGGCATTGACATACATCCCGAAGTGAATTTTATTTGAAGTAATCATGATTATCAGAGGTTGCTTTTGAATGAACTGATGATTGATAATTAATATGTAATTAAAGTGAAACTAAGAATATTAGGAAGCGGAACATCGACAGGAGTGCCTGAAATAGGTTGTAAGTGCGAAGTTTGCACTTCTGCCGATCCGCGTGATAACCGCTTGCGTGCGTCTTCTTTGTTGCATACGGATGACGCGGTGATACTGATTGATTGTGGACCGGATTTCCGGGAACAGATGTTGAGGGTAGCCTCATTTGAAAAAATAGATGGAGTGCTGATTACTCATGAGCACTATGACCATGTAGGAGGACTGGATGATCTTCGTCCTTTTTGCCGTTTCGGCGAGATTCCCATATATTCCGATGACTATACGGCAACTCACTTGCGTGCGCGAATGCCCTATTGCTTTTTGGAACATAAATATCCCGGTGTACCTCAGATTTTCTTGCAGGAAGTGGAGCCGGGAAAGAACTTCTTTATCAATCATACGGAGATTATTCCTTTTCAGGTGATGCACGGGCGTCTGCCTATTCTGGGATATCGTATAGGTAAACGTTTGGCTTATATTACAGATATGCTGACCATGCCTGAAGAGTCCTATGAACAATTGCAAGACTTGGATGTTCTGGTTGTGAATGCCTTGCGTGTCAAGCCGCATCCTACGCATCAGAGTATTTCCGAGGCATTGGAGACAGCAAAGCGCATTGGTGCGCTCGAAACTTATTTTATTCACATGAGTCATCATGCCGGATTGCATGTCGAACTCGAAAAGCAGCTTCCTCCTGATGTGCATCTGACTTTTGATGGAATGGAAATAGAGTTTTAAAGGCGGGCATTCTAAAACTTTTTTATATCTACTAAAGTTTTTGAAACATTTGTTTTGTTTTATTAGTAGAAATACTTATTTTTGCCGAAACTTGATGCCTGAAAAACCATGAAGTTACGCCTTATCATAAGAATTGCCATGATTGTGTCCATAGTGTTGCTATGTACGGGGTTCGGGGTGTATTCATTCTTTAGGCTGAATGAGGTGGAGAGTCAGAAAGATTTTAATCTATATACTCTAGTGCCTCAAAGCGCAATAGCTGTGCTGGAAACAGACCGTATGGCAGAATTGGTGGATGACATCAACCAGTTGAGTTGCAGCAAAGATAACCACTTCCTTTATGCTTCCGAACTTTTTGTTTATCTGAAAAACTATCTGCATACCTTGCTTGAGGATACTCCGCACGGACTTAGTAAGCAGATGAACAAAATGCTTATCAGTTTTCATGAGCCGGATACACCATTGAACCAAGTGTTGTATTGCAGTCTGGGATCAGGTGATTATGAGTTGGTGGAGTCGTTCATCAGGAAATATTGTTCCAGTTCATTCCCTTCTAAATTCTTTGATTACAGAGGTGAGGAAATCAGCATTTATCCTATGCCTGACGGACGTTTCCTTTCAGCGTATTTCACATCGGACTTCCTGGCGATCAGCTTTCAGAAGCGATTGATAGAACAGGTGATTGACGCGCGGCTCTCCAAAAAATCGTTGATAGATATGTCTTCATTCAAACTGATGCATGCCGGGAAGAATGCGAACGTGGAAGCTACGGTGTATGTGCGCATTAAATCGGTGGAGATGGGTAAAAATACAGATGGTATTCGTTCGCAGACCTATTTGGGAAGTTGGGCGGAATTTGATTTGAAGCTGAATGAGAATGCTATTTATTGTTCGGGGATTAGTCACGGATCGGACACTACACATACTTTTATAAATGCTTTGCGTCGCCAGCAGCCGGTAGAGGGGTTTCCGGGAGAACGGCTTCCACTTTCTACTTTCTTTTATGATTGTTGGGCCATTTCGGACATGGATGCCATGTGCAGCTTTACGGCAGAGCAGGAATATGCCAAAGCTACTTATTCCGATTATATTAAAGAAAGAGATGAAGAATGGATGGATTTCTTGAAAATGTATGCAGGAGATCAGGTGATATCCTGTCTTTTTCAGTCGAAAGATACAGTAAATGAGATTCCTTGTGCGGTGATGAGTGTTCCGGTGAAGAATGTGTTACAGGCTGAACGCCGCTTGCAGTCATTGCTTTATACTTCTCCGAAGGAAGTGGATGCGCCTCCTGTTCCGCAGGCATACCCTGATTATCATCTTTATCCAAAGGCGAAAGGATATCGTTATTATATATTGCCTCGTAATACCTTGCTGACTCAATTGACAGGTATCACAGAGTCTGCTCTTTATACGTATGTGTGTTTTTATCGCGGGCATCTGCTGATGGCACCGGATGTTGTCAGTCTTACGGCTTATATAGATGCCATGGAGAATGAGGAAGTATTGGATGGTATTCCGTTGTATGAAGAGGGGATTGGGAGTCTTTCACCCACATATAGTTTTGTAATGATGGTGGATATGGAAAAGATGGTGGAGCAACCGGAAACTTATGTGCGTCTGATACCGAACTTTTTCTTTCGCCAGGCAAAGTTCTTCCGGCATTTCGTGCTTTCAATACAATTCACTTGTGTGGAGGAGGTGGTATATCCGAATCTGGTGTTTTTATACAAAGGAGATAAAATATAAGATTTAACACAAAAAAAAGGGAGAAAATTTCTCCCTTTTTTTGTGTTAAATTCTTTTTAGTTTAGAATGGCAGATCATCTTTTGCGTCACCTGTGAGGAATTCCGGTGCGGCAGTCGGTGCCGGTGGCGGAACAGGTGCGCCCGGTGCGCCTGCAGGGGCTGTTGCACTAACACGTTCTACTTTCCATGCGCGGATACTGTTGAACCAACGGTCCTGCCATTGGCGTGCGTCCACATCAAATGATACGGTCAGTTCTTCGCCCATCTGGATGTTAAACTGTTCTATTTTGTCTGCTCCGAAAACATCGAAACACATTTTGCGGGGATATTGGCCGTGGTCTTCAATCACGTATTCTTGTGCTTTCCACTCATTGCCCGACTTTGCCACTCCGCCTCTTGGTTGGAGTATAGCGATAATTTTTCCTGTAAATTCCATTGCGTTCTTTTTTAATGATGCGGCGAAGTTACAATTTTTTAGGGAAATCCGGAGAAGTTCCAGGTGTTTTTTCTTAATTTTCTTTGCTGTGGGAAGATCTTTTTTTGTAACTTTGTCCGATACTATGAAGTTATAGTACGAATAGGGAATAATATAAAACTTAAATACACAGAACATATGAAATTTATCGTTTCGAGTACTGCGCTCTCCAGCCATTTACAGGCTATCAGCCGTGTGATTAATTCGAAGAATGCGTTGCCCATTTTGGATTGTTTCCTCTTTGAACTGAAAGACGGAACATTGTCGATTACTGTTTCTGATAGTGAAACAACGATGGTGACATCAGTTGAAGTGAATGAAAGTGATGCTGACGGACGCTTTGCCGTAGCTGCCAAAACAATTCTGGACGCATTGAAGGAAATCCCCGAACAACCGCTGTCATTTGAAGTAAATACCAATTCCTTGGAAATCACAGTACAGTATCAAAACGGTAAGTATAGCCTGATGGGACAGAATGCAGATGAATTTCCTCAATCGGCTATGCTGGGTGACAATGCCGTACGCGTAGAAATGGATGCATCCGTATTGTTGGGCGGAATTAATCGCGCTGTATTTGCTACAGCTGATGATGAACTTCGTCCGGTGATGAATGGTATCTATTTTGATATTACCACAGAAGATATTACAATGGTGGCATCTGATGGTCACAAATTGGTGCGTTGCAAAACACTGGCTGCCAAAGGTAATGAACGCGCAGCATTTATTCTGCCCAAAAAGCCGGCTTCGTTGATTAAGAATTTGTTGCCTAAAGAACAGGGACAAGTTGTTATTGAATTTGATGAACGTAATGCTGTGTTTACATTGGAAAAATACCGCATGGTGTGTCGTCTGATTGAAGGACGTTATCCTAATTATAATTCGGTGATACCGCAGAATAATCCTTATAAAGTGACTGTGGACCGTATGCAGTTGGTAGGTGCATTGCGTCGTGTATCTATTTTCTCATCACAGGCAAGCAGCCTTATTAAGCTGCGTATGCAGCCCAATCAGATTGTTATTTCGGCTCAGGATATTGATTTCTCTACTTCTGCCGAAGAAACACTGGCTTGCCAGTATGATGGTAACCCGATGAGCATCGGTTTTAAATCGACTTTTCTGATCGATATTTTGAATAATATCGCCGCTGATGAAGTGATAATTGAACTGGCAGATCCGTCACGTGCAGGCGTCATCATTCCCGTTGAACAAGAAGAAAATGAGGAGTTGTTGATGCTACTGATGCCGATGATGCTAAATGATTAAAAAAATAATAGAGTTAACGAGGAACGAGTTGACAAGGAGACAAGGGCTGTGCTGTTATGCCGGGAATGCCTTGTTCCCTTGTCAACTCGTTCCCTTGTCAACTGTAAAATAGAAGAATAATGAAATTAAACCTCAAAAACCCGATTGTTTTTTTTGATTTGGAGACGACCGGAACGAGTATCAATGTAGACCGTATCGTTGAAATCTGTTATCTCAAAGTACACCCCAATGGTAATGAGGAAGCAAAAACACTTCGTATCAATCCGGAAATGCATATTCCCGAAGGTGCGTCTGCTGTTCATGGCATCTATGACAAGGATGTGGCAGATTGTCCTACCTTCAAAGAAGTGGCCCGTACTATTGCCAATGATATAGAAGGATGTGATTTGGCAGGATTTAATTCCAACCGTTTTGATATTCCCGTGCTGGCGGAAGAATTTCTTCGCGCCGGTGTAGATATTGACCTGAGCCGCCGCAAGTTTGTGGATGTACAGGTCATTTTCCATAAATTGGAGCAGCGTACACTTTCTGCTGCTTATAAATTCTATTGTGGAAAGAATCTGGAGGATGCACATACGGCGGCAGCTGATACGCAAGCAACTTATGAGGTGCTAATGGCACAGTTGGACCGTTATTCGGAATTGCAGAATGATATTGCTTTTCTGGCAGATTATTCCAGCTTTAACAAAAACGTGGATTTCGCAGGACGTATGATTTATGATGATAATGGTGTAGAAGTATTTAACTTTGGAAAATACAAGGGAATGTCGGTGACAGATGTGTTGAAGCGCGATCCGGGCTATTATAGCTGGATATTAAACAGTGACTTTACACTGAATACCAAGGCTATGTTGACAAAGATCCGTCTACGTGAATTAACCAATAAGTAGTATCATGGCGAATACACTGAAAGGGAAGAAAATTGTATTAGGAATAACCGGAAGTATTGCTGCTTATAAAGCTTGTTATATTATCCGGGGACTTATAAAGCAAGGTGCTGAGGTACAGGTAGTCATAACTCCTGCCGGAAAAGAATTTATAACTCCTATTACGCTTTCGGCATTGACGAGTAAGCCGGTTATCAGTGAGTTTTTTGCCCAACGTGACGGCACATGGAATAGCCATGTGGATCTGGGTTTATGGGCGGATGCTATGCTTATAGCTCCGGCAACTGCTTCAACTATTGGCAAGATGGCAAATGGAGTGGCTGATAATATGTTGATTACGACTTATTTGTCGGCTAAGGCTCCGGTATTTGTGGCACCTGCCATGGACCTTGATATGTATGCCCATCCTTCTACACAAAAGAATCTGGATACGCTCCGTTCTTATGGAAATCATATTATAGAACCGGGTACGGGAGAACTTGCCAGCCATCTGGTAGGCAAGGGACGTATGGAAGAACCGGAAGTCATTATTCAACATCTGGCGAATTATTTTGCCGGGAAAGAAGGTGATTTGCGAGGTAAGACCATTATGATCACTGCCGGACCTACCTATGAGAAGATCGATCCGGTACGTTTTATCGGGAACTATTCTTCCGGTAAGATGGGGTTTGCTATTGCAGATGAATGTGCTGCCCGCGGAGCTAAGGTCATTATGATATCAGGTCCTGTACAACAGCAATTGAAATATCCGGTACGTTGGTTTCCTGTGGAATCGGCAGATCAGATGTATAATGCTGCGTGTAGCTTTTTTGCAGAGGCTGATGCTGCTATTCTTTCGGCTGCTGTTGCCGATTTTACACCGGAACAGGTTGCTGATGCTAAGATAAAGCGGGAAAAGGAAGGAGAAATGATGTTGCGTTTGAAACCTACGAAAGACATTGCCGCCTGTCTGGGACAGATGAAGAAAGAACGTCAGGTATTGGTAGGTTTTGCTCTGGAAACGAATGACGAACAGCATAACGCTGAGGATAAGCTGCGACGGAAGAATCTGGATTTTATCGTTCTGAATTCTCTGAATGATAAGGGAGCCGGTTTCCGGTACGACACGAATAAAATCAGTATCATTGACCGTGAAAGCAAGACGGACTTTCCGTTGAAATCAAAGGCGGAAGTAGCTGCGGATATTGTAGATTGTCTGGTGGAAGTATTGGAGAATAAGTAAATATAGATAGTGAGAAATAAGACACTTTATATGATTCTGCTTCTGGTTGCTGTGGCGCTAAAGTCCACTGCCCAGGAATTGAATTGTAAATTTACGGTGAATTATTCTCAGATACAAGGTACGAGCACACAGGTTTTTACTACGCTTGAAAACGCCTTGATGGAGTTTATTAATACCCGTCGGTGGACGCAGGCGCAGTATGAAGTGAATGAACGGATTCGTTGTTCTATGAACCTGACCGTGAAAGAATATAATGAGGCGGATGGACGTTGGAAGTGTGAGCTGATTGTACAGTCTACACGCCCCGTCTGGCAATCCGGGTATCAGACGGTAGTTTTTAGCTTTAAAGATACGGATGTTGCTTTCAACTATCGTGAGTTCGATCCGCTGCAACTGAGGGATAATGTTATTGACAGTAATCTGACGGCAGTAATTGCTTATTATGCTTATATGATTATCGGACTGGACATGGACACGATGGCTCCACAGGGTGGTACGGAGGTTTTTCGGGCAGCTGAAGACATTGTAACGGCCGCACAGAACCTTGGTGAAACCGGTTGGAAAGCGTTCGATAGCAGTCGGAATCGTTATGCATTAGTTTCTGATTATCTGGAAGATGGCATGACGCCTTTGCGCAAACTGATGTATGGATATCATCGTACAGGTATGGATGAACTCTCTGTGAATGTTACCCGTGCCCGCGCTGTAATAACATCTATGCTTAGCGGTTTGAAAGAGGCGCAACAGAATAAGCCAATGTCGGCATTGCCCGGTTTGTTTACTGAAATAAAGAAAGATGAATTGATTAATCTTTATTCCCGTGCTGCAATGAAGGAAAAGGAAGAAATATGTGAACTACTATCATCTATCAATCCTTCACTGACTACCGAGTGGGAAAAGATAAAGCAATAATTAGGAAGTGAGTAAGATTGAAATTGTAAATAAGTCATGTTACGTTCGCTTTACATACAGAATTACGCGCTTATAGAAAAGCTTGATATTAGCTTTGGTGCAGGTTTCTCCGTTATCACGGGTGAGACGGGTGCCGGTAAGTCTATTATACTGGGTGCTATCGGCTTGTTGCTTGGTCAGCGTGCCGAAGTAAAAGCCATTCGCCAGGGTGCATCGAAGTGTGTGATTGAGGCCCGTTTTGATATTTCAGCTTATGGTATGGAGCCTTTCTTTGAAGATAATGAACTGGAATATGAAGAAGAGTGTATCTTGCGTCGTGAGGTTTATGCATCTGGTAAGAGTCGTGCATTTATCAATGATACTCCGGCTTCGCTTGTACAAATGAAGGAGTTGGGTGAACAGTTAATTGACGTGCATTCTCAGCACCAGAATCTTTTGTTGAATAAAGAAGGATTCCAGTTGAATGTACTCGATATATTGTCTCATAATGATGAACAACTTTCAGCTTATCAATCTTTGTATAGAGAATGGAAGCAGGCACAACAGGAACTGGCGGACCTCATAGCCCGTGCTGAGCAGAATAAGGCAGATGAAGACTATATCCGTTTCCAGTTGGAGCAGTTGGAAGAAGCAAATTTGTCTGCAGGTGAACAGGAGGAACTGGAACAGGAGACGGATATGTTGAGTCATGCTGAAGAAATAAAGGCCGGTTTGTTCCGTGTCGGACAATTGTTGACCTCTGATGAAGGTGGTCTGCTGGCCGGGTTGAAGGAAAGTCTGAATACAATGCTTGGTCTGCAAAAAAGTTTATTCTCCGGCTACTGAACTTGCTGAACGCCTGGAAAGTACATATATTGAATTGAAAGATGTTTCCCAGGAAGTTTCTTCCCAGGAAGAGGATGTTGAGTTTAATCCTGATCGTCTGGAAGAGGTAAACGATCGGTTGAATCTGATTTATACCTTACAGCAAAAACATAGGGCAACCACTGTGGAGGAGTTACTGACACTTGCTGAAGAATATGCAGCAAAGTTGGCGGCCATTACTTCTTATGATGAACGTATTGGTGAGTTGACAACTCTTTGCGATACTTTATATAATAAGGTGAGAAAGCAGGCTGCTGTTCTTACCAAGGCCCGTACCGGCGCCGCTCGTGAAGTTGAAAAGCAGATGGCTTCCCGCTTGGTGCCGTTGGGTATGCCTAATGTGCGTTTTCAGGTGGAGATGGGAATAAGAAAAGAACCTGGTGTACACGGTGAAGATACCGTCAACTTTCTCTTTTCTGCCAATAAAAACGGCTCATTGCAAAATATTTCATCGGTAGCTTCCGGTGGTGAGATTGCACGTGTCATGTTGTCCATTAAGGCGATGATAGCCGGTGCGGTGAAATTGCCCACTATTGTATTTGATGAAATAGATACAGGAGTATCCGGTGAGATTGCCGACCGTATGGCGGACATTATGCAGGAAATGGGAGAACAGGATCGTCAGGTAATCAGTATTACCCATTTGCCGCAAATTGCTGCGCGCGGATGTGCACATTATAAAGTATATAAGCAAGATAACGAAACCGAAACCAATAGCCACATACGCCGTCTGGCAGATGAGGAGAGGGTAGAGGAAATAGCCCATATGCTCAGTGGGGCTACTTTGACAGAAGCTGCTTTGAATAATGCAAAGGCGCTTCTTGGTATCAAAAGATAGCCTTTAATTTTAAATTTCTAATTTTAATTTCTCAAAGATGGTTGATAAGAGTGAAATGATTTTCGGCGTTCGCGCTGTGATAGAAGCAATACAGGCAGGAAAGGAAATCGATAAGATTCTGGTGAAGAAAGACATTCAGAGCGATTTATCCAAAGAACTTTTTGCTGCGCTAAAAGGAACTTTGATTCCGGTGCAACGTGTTCCGGTGGAACGCATTAACCGTATTACCCGTAAGAATCATCAAGGGGTGATTGCTTTTATTTCATCCGTTACGTATCAGAAGACAGAAGACTTGGTACCTTTCCTTTTCGAAGAAGGCAAGAACCCGCTGTTCGTCATGTTGGATGGTGTGACTGATGTTCGTAACTTTGGTGCCATAGCTCGTACCTGTGAGTGTGCAGCTGTAGATGCTGTTATCATTCCTGCTAAAGGAAGTGTGACGGTGAATGCTGATGCAATGAAAACATCTGCCGGAGCATTGCATGTTCTGCCGGTTTGCCGTGAGCAGAATCTGAAGGTTACATTGCAATATCTCAAAGATAGTGGTTTCCGCATTGTGGCAGCTACAGAGAAGGGTGACTATGATTATACCAAAGCTGATTATACAGGACCGATGTGTATCATAATGGGAGCTGAAGATAAAGGTGTTTCTTATGAGAACCTGGCTCTTTGCGATGAGTGGGTGAAAATCCCAATGCTGGGTACTATCGAGTCGCTCAATGTTTCTGTTGCGGCAGGTATTTTGATTTATGAAGCTGTGAAACAAAGAACCAACTAAGATATGAAGAAGAACTTGTTGTTGACGCTCGCCCTCTGTTTGCTGGCACAGTGGAGTGTAGCCCAGGCACCCAAATGGGTGGAAAAAGCCAAGCGTGCTGTTTTCTCGGTGGTCACTTATGACGAGAGTGATAAGATACTTAATACGGGAAATGGATTTTTTGTTACCGAAGATGGAATTGCTCTGTCTGATTATAGCTTGTTTAAAGGTGCGCAGCGTGCCGTTGTCATTAATTCGGAGGGTACACAAATGCCTGTGGAAGTTATTATGGGAGCAAATGACATGTATGATGTTGTGAAGTTCCGTGTAGCGATTTCAGGAAAAAAAGTACCTGCATTAGTGGTAGCTCCTGTGGCCCCTGACTGTAGGTGCAAGCATTTATCTGTTACCTTATTCTACACAGAAAGATCGTTCCTATACTACCGGACAGGTGAAAGAAGAGTCTAAGGTAGAGGGACAATATCATTATTATACACTTGATATGCAGCTGAAGGACAAAATGGTAAGTTGTCCGGTAATGACTGCTGAGGGACAAGTATTCGGTCTGGCACAGAAATCTTCTGGAAAAGATACAGCTACCATTTGCTATGCAGTAGGTGCCGATTATGCTATGGCTCAAAAGATAAGTCCTCTTTCTTTCAATGATCATACTTTATTGAGTATCGGCATTAAGAAAGCATTGCCTGAGACGGAAGAACAAGCATTGGTTTATCTCTATATGGCTTCTTCACAGCTTGCACCGGAGAAATACACCGAGTTGCTGAATGAGTTTATATCTCAGTATCCCAACAGTGCTGACGGTTATCTTCGTCGTGCAAACAATCAAATCTTCCAGTCGAAGGAGGCAAGTTCAATGGATAAGGTTGCTGCTGATATGGATAAGGCACTTGAAGTGGCACAAAAGAAAGATGATGCATACTTCAATCGTGCCAAACTGATTTATGGTTATCAGTTGGATAAACCTGAAAAAACCTATAAAGATTGGACATATGACAGGGCTTTGGATGAGGTTCGTAAAGCGATTGCAATCGAAGCTCTTCCGGTTTATGTTCAGTTGGAAGGTGATATCCAGTTTGCCAAGAAGGACTATGCGGCTGCTCTTGCCAGTTATGAGAAGGTGAATGATTCCAATATTGCCTCTCCGGCTACATTCTTTAGTGCCGCTAAGACGAAAGAATTGATGGAAGCAGCTCCGGAAGAAGTGTTGGCTTTGATGGATAGTTGTATGGCGCGTTTCGTGCAACCGTATAGTGAAGAAGCTGCTCCTTATCTGCTGGAACGTGCCCAGATGCGCCTGAATGCCGGACAAGGACGCGGTGCGATGCTTGATTATGATGAATACTATAAAGCGGTTCGTGGCAATGTGAATGATGTGTTCTATTATTATCGCGAACAGGCGGCCGTTCAGGCAAAGCAGTTTCAGCGTGCGTTGGATGATTTGGCAAAAGCTATTGAACTTAATCCGAAAGAGCTGACTTATTTTTCGGAACTTGCGGTGGTGAACATTCGTGTGGGGAGAAATGAAGAAGCGATCAAGGTGCTGAAAGATGCTTTGGAAATTGATTCTAAATATGCTGAAGCTTATCGTTTGATAGGAGTTGCCCAGCTACAGTTAAAGCAAAACAAAGAGGCTTTGTGCCAGTTTCGCAAAAGCTAAGGAACTGGGTGATCCGAATGTTGATGCTTTAATAGAAAAACACTGTAAGTGATAGTATTGCAGATGATATCTTTATAAAAAAGGCTCTGCTTTCACAAGCTGAGCCTTTATCGGGAAACTCCGTGTCAAAAAAAGAATTAGCTAAGTCTAGGTTTTAAAACAGGTATAAGTGAATTTTTCTTTTGTGTATAATCCTATTAAGTAAATGCATGAAGTTGCAGAATACTGCATAAGATACCAATTTTTTTTCTTGAATGAATCATAAATTGTTGAATACTAAAATAATATTAGAATGAAAAAAAGTAATTTGCAGTCAGAAAGCTCCGGGAGCTATTGGTCCTTACAGCCAGGCTATCGAAGCAAATGGAATGATATTTGTATCTGGTCAATTACCTATTGATGCGACTACCGGACAGATGGCAGAAGGTGCTGAAGCACAGGCACGTCAGTCATTGGAGAACATCAAGCATATCCTTGGAGAAGCAGGTTTGACGATGGCAAATATCGTCAAGACTACTGTTTTCCTACAGGATATGTCATTGTTTGCAGATATGAATAAAGTATATGCTACCTATTTTGATGGTGATTTCCCTGCCCGTTCGGCTGTTGCAGTGAAAGCCCTGCCGAAAGATGCTTTAGTGGAGATTGAGTGCATCGCGGTTCGCTAACAAATCGGCAACAATAAAACTACTGCCTCCTACGAAGATAAAGTCTTCCGGGAGGCTTTTTTCTTGTGCAGCCTGCACGGCAGAGGGAACATCTGGATAGCAATTTCCTTGCAATCCGGCCTCAGAGGCAAGTTGGGCAAGTTCGCTTTCAGGCAATGCACGCCTTACGCTGGCTTTTTGTGAAGTAATATTCGGCTTCTTGGGGTAATAATGCTAATACACCGTGTATGTCTTTGTCGTTTACCATACCTATAATCATATGTAGTTTCCGGTAAGATTGCTGTTTCAACTGCTCTGTGATATAGGTGATGCCACCTACATTGTGTCCGGTATCGCATATCAGGGTAGGGGCATCCTGCAATTTTGCCAGCGTCCCATCAGGCCGGTCAGTTCACAGACATGGGCGAAGCCACTTCGAACAGCCTGCTCACTCAGATTGTATCCGGCTTTCCGTAGTTCTGGGATGGCTGTGAGTAACGTGCGGGTATTTTTAGTTTGATATAATCCTTTCAGCTCACATTCTAATCCGGGGTAATCATCCTTTTCATCTTCTTCTGCAAAGAGAATGGGAGCACCTACTTCGCGAGCCTTTTTTTGCAAATACAGGTTTTGTTTCAGGAGTCGTTTCTCCGATTATGACAGGTATTCCACTTTTAATGATCCCGGCTTTTTTCTCCCGCTATCTTTTCTAATGTATTACCCAGGAATTGGGTATGGTCAAAACTAATATTGGTGATGATACATAGATCCGGGTGTACAATATTGGTGCAATCCAGTCTTCCGCCAAGTCCTACTTCGATAACCGCTACATCTACATGTTCATCAGCGAAATACCGGAATGCCATAGCGGTAGTCAATTCAAAGAAAGAAGGATGCAGAGGCTCAAAAAAATCACGTTCTTTTTTCTACAAACCGGACTACATATTCTTCCGGGATAGGTTGTCCGTTTATTCGGATACGTTCGCGGAAATCTACGAGGTGCGGAGATGTGTAGAGGCCTACCCGGTACCCCGCTTCCTGCAAGATAGCAGCAAGAGTGTGCGAGCATGAACCTTTGCCATTCGTACCTCCTACATGGATACTGTGGAAGTTCCGGTGCGGGTGTCCGAAGTGTTCATCCAGTGCCAATGTATTCTCCAAACCTTCCTTGTATGCCGAACTTCCCACCTGTTGAAACATAGGGACACTGTTATATAAGTATAATAAAGTGTTCTGATAATCCATCTTTTAAAATATTTAACGAGAAAGCAAACTATTCTCTCTTTTTAATTCCTATCTTAGAAGCTGCAAAGATAATGCAAACTGAGAGCAGAATAAAATGAACTTGTTCATTTTTTATGCCGAAGTACAGCTTATCTTCGCTTTGGAGGCAATATCAACAATTTAAATCTAAAAAGAGTATGGGAGCAAAGAAAAATTTTGTGATTGATACGAACGTAATCCTTCACGACTATAACTGTCTTAAGAATTTCCAAGAGAACGACATTTATCTTCCCATCGTAGTTCTTGAAGAATTGGACAAATTCAAGAAAGGGAATGAACAGATAAACTTCAATGCCCGTGAATTTCTCCGCGAGCTCGATTTAGTTACCGATGACAATCTTTTTAATAAGGGTGCTTCTCTGGGCGAAGGACTGGGAAGTTTGTTTGTAATTGCCGGTTCGGTGGATGCTCCGGATGTGTTCGATTCATTCCCCGAGCGTATTCCCGATCATAAGATTCTGGCTGTAGTGGACTGGTTGACGCGCCAAAAGAAGGATATGAAAACCATCCTGGTGACAAAAGACGTGAACCTCCGGATGAAAGCACGTTCCATAGGCTTACTTTGCGAAGATTATATCAACGACAAGGTGATAAATGTGGATATATTTGAAAAGTCAAATGAGGTGTTTGAGGGAATTGATCCTGCTTTGATAGACCGGATTTATTATTCCAGAGAAGGACTGGATATCAGTGAGTTTGATTTCAAAGATATCATCCATCCGAATGAATGTTTTATCTTGAAAAGTGACAGGAATAGTGTACTTGCCCGTTACAATCCTTTTACACATTCCATTTGTCGGGTGAATAAAACAAAGAACTATGGCATTGAACCCCGGAATGCCGAACAAAGTTTTGCTTTTGAAGTGTTGACCGATCCAAACATCAAATTGGTTGCTTTGACAGGTAAAGCCGGTACAGGAAAAACATTGTTGGCTCTGGCAGCTGCCCTTAGTCAAATGAATGACTATAAACAGATTTTGCTGGCGCGTCCGATTGTTGCTTTATCCAATAAAGACATCGGTTTCCTGCCGGGTGATGCCAAAGAAAAGGTAGCTCCTTACATGCAACCCTTGTTTGATAATCTGAATGTGATCAAACGTCAGTTTGCTTCTAACTCAACAGAGGTAAAACGTTTGGAAGATATGCAGAAAAGTGAGCAACTGGTTATTGAAGCATTAGCTTTCATCCGTGGACGTAGTTTGAGTGAAACTTATTGCATTATTGATGAAGCACAAAACTTGACTCCGCATGAGATCAAAACCATCATAACCCGTGCGGGTGAGGGTACGAAAATGGTGTTTACCGGTGATATCCAACAGATAGACCAACCTTATCTCGACAGTCAGTCCAATGGCTTGGTTTACATGATTGATCGTATGAAAGATCAGAACCTTTTTGCTCACGTAAATTTGTTAAAAGGAGAACGTAGCCCATTAAGTGAATTAGCCAGTAATTTGATGTAACAGAGCTTTATAGGTCGTAAATATGGTGGCAAAGTTATACCTGTAACTTTGCCACCATTTAATTTTATCACACATTTTTATCTTTTTCTTGTCCTATTTGATAAAAAAATAATGTATCTTTGCCTCGCCTAAAACAAAACTGTCAAACGAAATGAAACATAAAATTTTTCATCGGTACCTTTCAGCAAAGGTATTGCCGATTTGGACTATTCTGTTGATCGATGTATTGATAATCGTCGTATCCAGCTTATTGGCTTATGCGCTTCGATATGATTTCCGGAGTATTTTCCTGAATCCTCTACCATTGACAAAACGATTGTATGGACGGTCATTGTCAACTTAGTCTTCTTTTAGGGTGTTCCGCACCTATTCCAACGTATTGCGCTTTTCTTCGTTTATAGACATTATGCGCATTTTTGTTTCATTGACGGTGTCTTATGCACTGTTAATGATTTCGAGTGTGCTTTTGGCAAGTTATCTGGATATTCGTCTGGCACCTGTGAGTGTGCTGTTTATGGCGTATATCATTAGCTTTGCCATTATGTCTTGCTCACGTATAGTTGTGAAGATGTTCTATGAACTTCTGAATTTTGATGGAAGTCATAGTGCCAATGTCTTTATATATGGTGCTAAGGAAGCGGGAGTGAACATTGCGAAAGCGTTGCGCGTCAATCTGCGTAATCACTATCGTCTGCGTGGTTTCATAGCGGATGAGCCGGAACTGATTAATAAGGTGATGATGGGCGTAAAGGTATTCCCGAATGACGAGTCTCTGATTGATGTATTGAATGACCGTGATGTGCATACCATCATTGTTTCTCCGGCTAAGATGGAAAAGCTGAAGAAGTCTGATATGGCCGATCGTCTTCTGGCACACAACATCAAGCTTATGACTGCACCTCCTTTGAGCGAGTGGGGCGGACAGACTTTGAACCGTACTCAGTTGAAAGAAATTCAGATTGAAGATCTTCTGCAACGCGATCCTATTGAAATAGATATTCATAAGATTGCTTCTCATCTCGAAGGAAAGAGCGTAATGATTACCGGTGCAGCCGGTTCTATCGGTAGTGAGATAATGCGTCAGGTAGCTTCCTTCAATCCTTATAAGCTAATTCTGGTAGATCAGGCGGAGACTCCGTTGCATGATATGTCTGGAATTGCAGGATCGTTGGCGTGACATTGATGCAGAGACTATTATTGCGGATATTTCCAATGCTACGCGTATGGAAGATATCTTCAAGGAATACCAACCGCAATACATTTTCCATGCAGCGGCTTATAAGCATGTGCCGATGATGGAAGATAATGTTTCGAGTCCATTCAGATCAATGTGTTCGGTACGCGTACACTGGCTGATCTGGCTGTAAAATACGGTGCAGAGAAGTTTGTAATGATCTCTACTGATAAGGCTGTAAATCCAACCAATGTGATGGGATGCTCCAAGCGTATCTGTGAGATTTATGTGCAGTCTTTAGCTAAGAAACTTCAGGAGAAAGGTGGGCATGTGACGCAATTCATTACAACACGTTTCGGTAATGTGTTAGGTTCTAATGGCTCGGTAATTCCACGTTTTCGTGATCAGATTCAACGTGGTGGTCCTGTAACAGTGACACATCCTGAGATTATCCGTTATTTCATGACTATTCCCGAAGCTTGCCGTCTGGTACTTGAAGCCGGTAGCATGGGGAATGGCGGTGAGATTTATATCTTTGATATGGGTAAACCGGTGAAGATTGTGGATCTTGCCAAGCGTATGATCAGCCTTTCCGGACGTACGGATGTGAAGATTGAGTTCACTGGATTGCGTCATGGTGAAAAACTGTATGAAGAGTTGCTGAATGTGAAAGAACTGACAAAGCCGACTTATCATGAGAAGATTATGATTGCTACAGTTCGCGAATATGATTATGATGAGGTGAAGCAACGCATTCAGAAGTTGATAGAGGTTAGTTACACGTATGATCAGATGCAGATTGTAGCTGCTATGAAGGATATTGTTCCTGAGTTTATCAGCAAGAATTCATGCTTTGAAGCCTTGGATAAGAAACCCGAATAAAGAAAAAGTTCCTCTGTAAAGGAAACGCCAATATAAGTAATGCCCCGTAACAATATATGTTAGATATGCTAACAATATATGTTACGGGGCATTACTTATAATGATATGTTGTGCGGTTCCTGTTTATTTTTTACTGGAGAAATATTTCATGAACTGAGTACGTTCGAAGGTATTTACTCCATTCAAGTCGCTGACATTCAGCATTCCCTTGAATTGAGGGATGTTTTCCATGCCTTTGCGATCCATCCATAAGTTCAGGAAGTGGATATATTCTCCTACAAGGGCATAACTGTTCTGATAGAATGCGCTACAAATCTCTACAGCTGAAGCTCCTGCCAAAATTGATTTTACAATGCCTTCGGGAGAGTGAATACCACCTGATGCTGCATAATCCAGCTTATTCACAGCTGCGGAAGCGATACCGATCCAGCGTAAGGCTTTAACCAGGTCAGCTCCTGTGCTGAATACATTTCCTGAGATTTGCTTCATCTTTTCGATATCAATATCCGGCTGATAGAAGCGGTTGAATAATACCACGGCAGCTGCTCCGTTGGCATATAGCTGATCTATCAGAGCTATCGGATTAGTCAGGTTATCACCCAGCTTCATGATGATCGGAATACGTACCGTCTTTTTTGATGTGGCTGAGAATATCAATATGGCGTTGTTCGAATGAACCGTAATTGTATTGCATATCTGTTTGGAGAGCCAGAATATTGATTTCTATAGCATCAGCTCCTGCTGCTTCCATTTGTTGTGCAAATCCTACCCATTCAGCATCCTGATAGCAGTTTATGCTGGCAATAACAGGAATGGGGCATACTTTTTAGTATCCTTAATCAGTTCCAGATACTCTGACAGTTTATGTTGGCGGACGTATTCTACCAAGTAATCACTGCCTTCAGGATACATATTCGGATCTCCCAGCCAGTCAGCTTCCAACATGATCTGCTCTTCAAAAAAGAGATTTCAGAACAATGGCACCGACACCGGCTTCATAGAATTTCTGATTTTTTCAGCACTATCAGTTAAACCTGAGCTGCTGACGATAATCGGGTTTCTTAATTCTAACCCGGCAAAAGTAGTTTTTAATGTTGCCATGGTAATAATGTTTAATGAATAATGATTAATACGTTCTGTCTCCAAAGATTTTGCTTCCTACGCGTATCAGAGTACTTCCAGCAGCAATAGCTTGGTGATAATCGTGGGACATTCCCATGGACAACTCCCGAAAAGCCTCCGTGTCGGCAAACCATGAGTCTTTCACTTCTTTGAAGAAGCTACTTAATGAACAAAATTCCTTCTCTATTTGTTCATTGTCGTCTGTATTTGTTGCCATACCCATCAGACCGCATAATTGTATGTTACTGAGAGTTTTCCATTCACCGGCTGCTAACATTTCCCGACATTCGCCAAAACTAAAACCAAATTTGGTTTCTTCTTCTGCAATGTGCAGTTGCAACAGGCAGTTGACTACTTTTCCGGCTTTTGCAGCTTGCTTATTGACTTCTACAAGGAGTTTGTATGAGTCAATTCCGTGTATCAGAGCCACGTAGGGCACGATAAACTTGATTTTATTGGTTTGCAGATGCCCGATAAAGTGCCATTCAATGTCTTTGGGAAGACTTTCGTACTTGGCAGTCATTTCCTGTACTTTGCTTTCTCCGAATATTCGTTGTCCGGTGCGATAGGCTTCTTCTATCGCTTCATTGGGGTGAAATTTGGAGACAGCTACCAGTCGCACCCCATCAGGCAGTTCGCTTAGCACTTGTTGAAGATTCTCTGCAATATTCATGATTAGAAAATTAAAATATGAAATTCAAAAGTTGAAGATCAAAGCATTCTGTGTTTACGCTAATCACTTCAACTTTCAATTCTCAAAAGATTAAACTTCCGGTTTGTCATTGGGTTCCGCGCTATACGGATATACATCCATAAGGGGTGTTTCGGATACTAAAGCGATCTGGTAATCCGCCATCGTACCCTTCATGCCTTCATCCAGTTTCTTAACAGCATCGCGCAGGTCGGCAGCTTGTACCAATACCTGAGTGGATGTTTTCTTTTCAGCTCCACTCTTTTCGTCCAGAGTAATAAAGATCAGTTTACACTTGAACCAACGGTCGGCAGCCTCTTCTTCGCTGGGGAATAATTCGCTATAGTTGGCACGTTTGATGTCTGATACTGTAAATTCGCCTGAAATAAACGGCGTCATTTCTTCAATGATGCGTGCTTCCGCTTCCGTAAAGCTGAGTGCGTCCACCAAATAAGGTTCTGTAACTTTCTTGTTCATACCGTTTTCCATCACTTTTTCGTAACGGATCTTGCACTCAAACCATGTATGCATTGCCATAATTCCTTTGTTTTTTAATTATGAATTTATATTCTTGTTATAAAACTGACTACAAAGATAATGCAATTTGAGTGCATAACTTTCATGCTCGCATGAAAAAGTTATGCTGAGATTTTTTATTGTTTCTTTTTATGACTGGTGCTTCATCCTTGAAAATGTACTTCTACATAATTTGTCTCATAGTATCAGAAATATCTGTTGTCAAATAAAAGAGCCTAAATAGAGGCAATCGCCTGTATATCATTGATTGGAGGGAGTGTGATTTCTCGCTGTTATTGCTGTTCTTTGGCGCGTTAAACCTATAAAAACAACAAAATTATGGTAGTAGCTTATTTAAGAGTAAGTACAGAAAAACAATTTCTGGCTAATCAACGTGAAGAACTTCTGCGTTTTGCAGAGAAGAATGGATTGCAGATTGACAAATGGTACACCGAAACGGTGAGTGGTAGTGTGAGAAGCAAAGACCGGAAGCTATCGGGGGTGTTGAACCGAATGCAAAGAGGTGACTCGCTGATTGTGACGGAAATTTCAAGATTAAGTCGTACAATGTTGGAAATCATGACGATTCTTAATTCTTGTATCAAGAAAGAAATTGTTCTGTACAGCACAAAAGAGGGGTATGTATTTCAAAATGACATGAACAGCAAGGTATTGGGGTTCGCATTCGGATTAATGGCAGAGATAGAACGTAATCTGATTTCCATGCGAACAAAAGAAGCATTGGCGAGGCGCAGGCAAGAGGGGGTAAAATTGGGACGAAAGAAAGGAACCTGTCCTGCTATGAGGGTACTTCGTGAGAACAAAAGACGTTTGATAAAAGATGCTCAACGAGGTGTTTCCTGTTCGGAACTGGCTCGCCAGATGGGAGTATCCCGAACTACTATGCATCGTTTCCTGAAGTGTAACTAATGAGAAAACGAGTTGACAAGTTCCTGTTTCCAGGCACTTTAGTCAACTCGTTTCTCCGGGCAGTGGAATTCTTAACTATCCTACGGGAATTTCTTTATCTTCGTTTTCCTCTTTCATGCTTTTTCCACGTTTATGCAAACTCTTCAGTTCAAATGACAACATGATGCGGAAGAATCCGATAATCAGGAATGCGAATGAAATCATGTAAACTGCATAGAGAGCGCCTATTGCCGGTTGCCATAAGATGATGAGCGAACAAATTACGGCTAATATGCCGAAAGCAATATACCAGCCCCAGTCTCTTGTACCATATCTTTTTCAGATCCATGGCATAGCCGACACATGAGAAGCCCCGGAACATCAGCCAGAATGCAATAATGAAAGGAATAACTTCCATACTCAGTAATGGATAAGCTATCAGGTAGAAACCGAATATCATGTCGATGATACCTCCGGCCAAATACCAGCCCCAACTGGATACATTTTTCCGGTTGCTTACAGCAAAAGAAAGCTCCAGCAAACCGCTGAATAACATGGATATGCTGAACAGGATACTTAAAACTGCGTAGCCGCTCAACGGTGCGAACATCAGGCTGACGGCAACTACTACGTAGAGTATGCCAAGCAAGAGAGAGAGCCACCAGTTTTTTACTTCGCATTGAAGTTCGTCAAATAAAGTTTTCATGCAAATTGAATTTTAAATGGTTATTGTAATCATGTTTGTGAGAGTAACAATTTACAGTTGGAAAAGTTTTGAGCGAACTTTTCTAACTGTTCGTTTGTTATATAAACATATAAAAAAAAGAAAACTATGGCTACAACAAAATTCAAGGGACAACCGGTTAAGATTATCGGTGAGTTTATAAAAACAGGAACAGTTGCTCCTGATTTCGAGTTAGTAAAGACTGACCTTTCTTCTTTTTCTTTGAAAGATATGAAAGGAAAGAATGTGATATTGAATATCTTCCCGAGTTTGGACACTAGTGTTTGTGCAACGTCTGTGCGCAAGTTTAATAAGTTGGCAGCAAGTCTGCCTGATACCGTGGTATTGGCGATTTCAAAGACTTGCCTTTTGCTCACGCTCGTTTCTGTACGACGGAAGGTATTGAAAATGTAATTCCTTTGTCTGATTTCCGTTTTTCGGATTTCGATGAAAGCTATGGCGTACGTATGGCAGATGGACCATTGGGCGGTTTGCTGGCACGTGCAGTAGTTATCATTGGTAAAGATGGAAAAGTGATGTATACTGAACTGGTACCCGAAATCACTCAGGAGCCGGATTATGACAAAGCAATAGAGGCTGTGAAGAAATAGTAAATTCAGATTTTTAAATAGCAATAAAAAAGATAAGGTGCACAAGGGTCGTGAGGCTATTGTGCACCATTTGTTTTTTATATAGTGAGTTGGCGTGTGAATTGATTGTGGATTATCTTTTGTGTATTTTATTTGCTTTATGGTGAGTAACTGACTTTTTTTGTTTTACTTTGTACCATGAAATCAAGTATTAATAGATAACAAAGAAAAATGGAACGAGGTTTAAAAGACTACGCCTTACTCATGCTGAAAGGTGTGGGAATGGGAGCAGCCGATGTGGTTCCCGGAGTATCGGGAGGAACAATTGCTTTTATTGTGGGAATTTATGATGAACTGATAGATTCGATAAAAAGCATCAACGGAAAAAGTTTAAAGTTGTTTTTTACAGGAAAATGGGGAGCGTTCTGGAAAGCTATTAATGGTAATTTTTTAATTTCCATTGTAGCTGGAATCGCTGTCAGTGTATTTTCGTTGGCTAAGGTTATTACATGGTTGCTTACGGATCATCCGGTAATGGTTTGGGCTTTCTTTTTTGGACTGGTGCTGGCTTCCACCTGGTTTGTGGGGAAAGATATAAAAGAGTGGAATAAGAAAACAATTCCGGCTTTTATCATAGGAGTGGCAGTTGCTTATTACATTACGGTGGCAACTCCTGCTGAAACGCCATCCAATCTGTTTTTCATTTTCCTTTGCGGTGCGATTGCTATTTGCGCAATGATCTTGCCGGGCATATCGGGTAGTTTTATTTTGGTACTGTTAGGCAAATACTTCTATATAATGGAAGCGGTTAAGACATTTGATATAGCGACTTTATTAGTATTCTTGGCAGGCGCCTGTATAGGTATAACTACTTTTTCACGAGTTCTTTCATATGCACTAAAGAACTTTCGTAATATTACGTTGGCGGTATTGACCGGCTTTATGCTGGGGTCTCTTAATAAGGTATGGCCATGGAAAGAAACGCTTGAAACGTTCACAGACAGTCATGGAGTAGTGAAGCCACTGGTTGAAGCGAATATCCTTCCTAATCAATATATTGTTGAAGCTGTAGTATTGATGATTGTTGGTTTCTTCCTGGTATATTTTTTGGAGAAGCTTTCTACACGTAGCGCTAAATAAGGATACCCTCTACAATATAAAAAACAGAGAGTAAAGCGATCAGCTTTACTCTCTGCTTTTTTTATTGCAATCTTTTATGATATTTTGCATATAAACAGCCAGATCTTCCCGGTCTTCATTTTCCATCATAGCCTGCATTTTCTCCAGTTCTTTCAGATCAAAGGGGCGGGTGCACTTCTGATTGTACTTTATGAAGTTTTCCTTATCATGCAACGTCATGTAGAGAACGGTCAACTTTTCATTGATACCTTCAAATTCCGGTTCTAACTCACAAACACGTTCAAAAGCTATTTTCGCATAATCCAGATACCCGATTTCCATGCTGTGCATACCTATTTCATTCCAAGTATCAGCGCTAGGAGCACAATTCAAGGCCTTTGCCCATTGCTTTATTCCTTTTCGTAGTCACCTTCTTCGACGTACATGCGGCCTTCAATCAGGTAGGCTTCAGGATCTTTTGGTTCCAGCTTTTGGGCTTTCTTACAATACTGGTGCGCTTTGCGCTTTTTTTCATTTTGGAAAGGCAAAGCCCTGCATTGGCATATAGGCTGGGTAGAGTAGGTGCGGGAGTTTCTTCCGCTTCGTTAGCCTGGATTGCTTTTTCCAGATTTTCGTATCCTTCTTCCCATTCGCCTTTGGATACCTTGCATAAACCGATATAGGTATAGACAAACTCAGGAGCCAGCCCATGCATCTGCTCAGCTTTCTGATAACATTCCAGAGCTGCATCCTCATTACCCAACTGGTAAAAACAATGCCCTTTCATTACATAGGCGTCTGCAAATTCGTCATCACCTATCAATGCATAGTCGCAGGCATCAATTGCCTGGTCGAAGTTCAGATCTTCAAAATGGCATCTTGCCAGTCCGAACCAGTAGGGAGCCGAATATGGATTCTGATCTATCAGTTGGTTATATAGAGGAATTGCTTCTTCTATCATGCCTTTCCCATAGTAACAGTCTGCAACTACGGCAATGTAAGCTTCTTCATCGGCATATTCTTCCTTTACCGGATTGAGCCATGCCAGAGCCTTGTCCGGATAGCCCATATCGAGGTACATATAAGATACATCGACTACATTTGCCAGATCCTCTTTATCTTCAATCGTATCGAGTAACTGTTCGGCATCATCCAGCTTACCTTCACTCAGCAGCAAGTGAGCACGTACCACCTTGGCTTCCGGCGAATAGGTATCGGGAAGGTTTTCGATGATTTCACGTGCCTTTGCTCTTTTTCCGCTATCCAGATGCAGGTAAGCATACTCTATCATTAATGCCGTACTGTCGGGATGTAGCTTTAGGCCATATTCTGCAATTTCTAAAGCCTTGTCATAATTCTTTTTGGTGCCATACCAGTCGGCAAGGTCAGCCAAATCGTCTGCGTCCAGATAAAATGGTTGTTTCGCGGACATTGCCAATTCATATTGTTCGGCAAGTTCCTGAAGTTCTTTATCTCTGCCGGACAGCAGGTTTTTATTGCTCATTAATAGTTTACTCCTATAATCCTTACTTTATTTGTTAATCTTGCCCCAGGTATCTTTCAACCCTACAGTACGGTTGAATACCATCTTTTCCGGTGTGGAGTCCGGATCTACATTGAAGTAACCGATGCGCTGGAACTGCAAGTAAGTAAGCGGTTTCATGCCTGCGGCATATTTCTCAATGTAGCAACGGGGCAGTATATGCAATGAATCCGGGTTGATGATTTCTTTCATCGCTTCCAGAGCATCGCAGTTTTTAGCTTCGCGAATAGCGGCAAGCTCGTCGCGTGGGTTCTCCACTTTCCACAGACGGTCGTAGAGGCGTACTTCGGCTTCGAGACAATGGTCGCAGCTGACCCAATGCAAGGTACCTTTCACCTTACGGTTTGCTTCGGGCATACCGCTCTTGGTGTTCGGGTCGTATTCGCAATATACTTCGACTATTTCTCCGGCTTCATTTTTCTTGCAACCGGTGCACTTTACGATATAAGCATTCTTCAGGCGCACTTCCTGTCCCGGAGTCATACGGAAATATTTTTTTGGGAGCATCCTCCATGAAGTCTTCACGTTCCATCCACAGCTCACGGCTGAATTCGATGAAGTGACTGCCTTCTTCCGGTTTTTCCGGATTATTGATAGCTTCCAGTTCTTCCACTTGTCCTTCGGGGTAGTTGGTAATAACTAGCTTCACCGGATTCACAACGGCAGATACACGAATTGCGCGGGAATTAAGGTCTTCGCGCAGGGCGCTTTCCAGTAAGGCAAATTCATTCAGGGCATCGTAGGTGGTATATCCGATTTTATCGATAAACTTGTGGATAGACTCAGGAGAATATCCGCGACGGCGGAAACCACAGATGGTCGGCATACGGGGATCATCCCATCCGTTCACCAGTTTCTCTTTTACCAGAGTCAACAGATTACGTTTGCTCATCAGTGTATAGCTGAGGTTCAGTTTATCGAACTCATACTGGTGAGGGCGGTTATCATTCAAATCCTGTCCTTCTTTCACCCAGTCTACAAAAAGATCGTAGAGCGGACGGTGAGGAACGAATTCCAACGTACAGAGAGAATGGGTTACGCCTTCGAAGTAGTCGCTTTGTCCATGTGCGAAGTCATACATCGGATAAGCTTTCCAAGTGGTGCCCGTGCGATGGTGGGGATGGTTCACTACACGATAAATGATAGGATCGCGGAAGTGCATGTTCGGATTCGCCATGTCAATTTTGGCACGGAGCACCATAGCACCTTCTGCTATTTCACCTGTATTCATCTTCTTGAACAAGGAAAGACTTTCTTCTATCGGGCGGTTGCGGTAGGGACTTTCCACACCCGGTTGGGTAGGAGTACCTTTCTGCTGTGCGATTTGCTCGGAAGTCTGCTCGTCAATATATGCTTTACCTTCTTCAATGAGGCGGATGGCAAAGTCCCACAATTGCTGGAAGTAATCGGACGCATAGTATTCATTACCCCATTGGTAACCCAGCCATTGAATATCTTCTTTGATGGCTTCTACATATTCCACATCTTCCTTGGTAGGATTGGTATCATCGAAACGCAGATTGCAGATGCCATTGTGGTCGGCTGCAATACCAAAATCAAGGCAAATAGCCTTGGCGTGACCGATGTGGAGGTATCCGTTGGGTTCGGGCGGGAAACGCGTTTGCACTTTACCACCGTTTTTACCCTCTTTTAAATCTTTCTCAACAATTTGTTCAATGAAGTTGAGGCTCTTTTTTTCGCCTACTTCTTCGCTCTTAATATCTGCCATAATGGTATGTATATATTCTAAAAATCAAGCTACAAAAGTAAGACATTTTTTTCGTTTATCCTTATTTCACGGGAATATATCCACTCTTTTTAATGATTTCCTGACCGGCAGGTGACAGGATGAAACTGATGAGTGGGTTTACTTGTCCGGCGTTTTCCGTATTATAGTAATAATACAGAGGTCGTACGATGGGGTAACTCTTGTCTGTGGCACTTTCCATTGTGGGCGGCGCAAAGTGTTTGCCGTCATAAGATACGGAAAGTGACTTGACGCGAGGGGAGAGATAAGCCAGCCCTACGTACCCTATTGCTCCCTTCGTCTGACTGACGGATTGGATAATGGCTCCGGTGGCGGGCATGGAAAGGCTACTGCTCATATAATTTTTATTTTTGAGAACGCTTTCCTTGAAAAACTCATAGGTGCCCGAAGATGTTTCACGGGAATATACTACGATTTTACGATCATCTCCACCCACTTGCTTCCAGTTTGTTATTTTTCCCCGGAAGATATCTTCCAGTTGTTGGCGTGTCAGTTGTTTCACGGGGTTGGAAGGGTGTACCACGACGGCGAGGGCATCGTAGGCGACGATTACTTCTTCTACTTCCTTGCCTGCGGACTTTACTTTCATTTTCTCGCTGAACTTGATGGGGCGGGATGCCATGGCGATATCCGTTGTTCCGTCCAATAAAGCGGAAATGCCCACGCCGGTACCGCCACCCGTGACGGTAATCCGGGCATCGGGATTGAGCGCCATAAACCTTTCAGCGGTCTGTTGTGCTACGGGGAGTACGGTGTCGCTGCCTTTAATACGCTGTGCTTGCATGCTACTTGCAGCTAATGTCAGGAGTAGGATAATACTTATTCTTTTCATAATAGGTATTGTTTATAATTACTTTATGTAGTAAACTAATGATAGTATAACAACCTTCATACTACTCTTTTTGTTTATTCTCTGCAAATAAAGCAATCGTGTATTACGATGCTATTACAAAAGCTTGTGTTTTTGCGGGTTGTAACGCTTTTGTAATATGTTTGAAACATTTCTTTCAAATGTTAGTCACACTCTCTTAACATCGGCCCCGTTTCTTTGCATGCAGAATATCAACAGGTATTTATGAAGAAACTTTTTGAAAAAATAGTAGAAGGTATATTGGCTTGCAGTGGTTTCGTAACAAGCATTACCATTGTGCTTATCATCCTGTTTCTCTTTTCCGAGGCGTTGGGATTGTTCAACAGCCGGGTGATTGAAGAGGGATATGTATTGGCATTGAATAAAAGATAATAAGGTTACTGAGCTGACACCGGCTCAGATAAAAGATGTTTTCGACGAGGAAATAACAAACTGGAATGAGGTCGGAGGGCAGGATATGCCTATCCGGCTTTTCCGTTTGGAGGATATCACCCAGTATTATACCGAAGAAGAACTGGGCCCTTCTTATGAACACGCCGGAGCAAGAATTACCGAGTTGGTGGAGCGTACACCGGGCATCATTGCTTTTGTGCCGCAACAGTTTATTGTCCGGCAAGACTCCGTACACTTGTTGCGCGATAATACGATTTCAGTGAAAGACGTCTTTGCCGGTGCCGAATGGTTTCCTACGGCTACACCTGCCGCGCAATTTGGCTTTTTGCCACTGATAACGGGTACATTATGGGTGAGTCTTTTTGCCATTCTAATTGCTCTTCCGTTCGGCCTTTCGGTAGCTATCTATATGTCCGAAGTGGCAAATCCTAAGGTACGCAATTTGTTGAAGCCGATAATTGAGTTGCTGAGTGGTATTCCGTCAGTGGTATATGGCTTCTTCGGATTGATAGTCATTGTGCCGCTCATACAGAAAGTGTTCGACTTGCCGGTTGGCGAAAGCGGTCTGGCGGGAAGCATCGTATTGGCAATAATGGCATTGCCCACGATTATTACTGTGACAGAAGATGCAATGCGCAACTGTCCCCGTGCCATGCGTGAAGCCAGTCTGGCATTGGGAGCTTCGCAATGGCAAACTATATATAAGGTGGTGATACCCTATTCTATATCGGGCATCACTTCCGGAGTAGTGCTGGGCATCGGACGCGCCATCGGAGAAACGATGGCGGTACTGATGGTGACAGGCAATGCGGCTGTTATACCGCATACCATTCTGGAGCCGTTGCGCACCATTCCCGCTACGATTGCAGCGGAACTGGGAGAGGCACCTGCCGGAGGAGCTCATTATGAAGCTTTATTCCTTCTGGGAGTAGTATTGTTCTTTATCAGTTTGCTGATCAACTTCACGGTGGAAGCTGTATCGGCCCGGAAAAGATAGTGTTTTACAGAGAAAAGTAAAATGAGTATGATAGATAGGAAACATCTTTCGCAACGCATTGCATTCGGTACATTCCGTTTGCTGAGCCTGACGGTGGTAGGGATACTCTTTGCCATTCTCGGCTTTATTATATATAAAGGTATAGGAGTTATCAGTTGGGAGTTTCTGACTACCGCGCCGAAGGACGGCATGACGGCAGGTGGTATTTGGCCTGCCATCGTCGGCACATTCTATCTGATGATAGGCAGTGCCCTGTTTGCCTTTCCGGTGGGAGTAATGAGTGGTATCTATATGAATGAATACGCTCCGAAGGGCTGGATCGTCCGTTTTATCCGCATGATGACGAATAATCTGAGTGGGATACCCTCCATTGTCTTTGGTCTTTTCGGTATGGCCCTGTTCGTTAACTATATGGGGTTTGGCGATAGTATCCTTGCCGGCTCTCTTACATTGGGATTGCTCTGCGTGCCTTTGGTGATCCGTACTACCGAAGAAGCGCTGAAAGCTATTCCCGATACCCTGCGTGAAGGAAGCCGGGCTTTGGGAGCTACCAAATTGCAAACCATCTGGCATGTGATTCTGCCAATGGCCATGCCGAATGTGATAACAGGGCTTATTGTTGCTTTGGGACGTGTTTCCGGTGAGACCGCACCCATCCTGTTTACTTGTGCCGCTTATTTTTTCTTCCTCAGTTGCCCACAAGTATCCTCGATCAGTGCATGGCATTGCCTTATCATCTATATGTTATTTCTACCAGTGGTACGGATATGGAAGCTCAGCTTCCGCTGGCTTATGGCACTGCTTTGGTTTTAATAATAATCATTCTCTTTGTAAATCTTCTGGCAAATGCCTTACGGAAGTATTTTGAGAAGAAAGTAAAGATGAACTAACGGGAATAATAAACAGTAAATGAAATGATTGGTAAAAAATAGAAGCAAATGATGTAAACTTCTGGTATGGTGACTTTCATGCTCTGAAAGGTATCAGTATGTCGATAGAAGAACGTTCGGTGGTAGCCTTTATCGGTCCTTCGGGATGCGGTAAGTCCACTTTCCTGCGGTTATTCAACCGTATGAACGATCTGATTCCCAATACTCGCCTGACAGGTGAAATCCATATTGACGGAAAGGATATCTACGGAAAAAGATGTCCAGGTGGATGAACTCCGTAAGAAAGTAGGTATGGTGTTCCAGCGTCCTAATCCTTTTCCTAAAAGTATTTTCGAGAATGTGGCCTATGGCCTTCGGGTGAACGGGGTGACGGACAATAGTTTTATCCGCCAGCGTGTGGAAGAGTCCTTGAGGGGTGCCGCCTTGTGGGAAGAAGTAAAGGATAAGCTGAAAGTTTCCGCTTATGCACTTTCCGGCGGACAACAGCAACGCCTTTGCATAGCCCGCGCCATGGCTGTGTCTCCCTCCGTATTGCTGATGGACGAGCCGGCTTCTGCGCTCGATCCTATTTCTACGGCTAAAGTAGAGGAGCTTATTCACGAGTTGAAAGAACAGTATACAATTGTTATCGTTACACACAATATGCAGCAGGCTGCGCGCGTTAGTGATAAAACAGCATTCTTCTATTTGGGGCAAATGGTGGAATTTGACGATACCAAGAAGATATTTACGAACCCCGAGAAGGTGGAGACTCAGAACTATATTACGGGCCGTTTTGGATAGGCATTTGTTTCATTGCTTGAAACTCTGAGTTTCACGGCATGAAACCGGGAGTTTCACACAGAGAAACTAAAGGTGGCTCGCTGCAAGACTCAAAAGAGTGACAGGTTTCCTCTAATTAATCATATAAGTAATCTTAAAATAGAAATTTATGGTAAAGTTTATCGAATCGGAACTCGTCTTACTTAAAAAGGAAATAGACGAAATGTGGACCTTAGTATACAACCAGCTCGACCGGGCAGGGGAGGCAGTCTTGACCTTCGACCGCGAACTGGCGCAGCAAGTGTTGGTGCGCGAACGTCGCGTGAATGCCTTGGAATTGAAAATAGACAGTGACGTAGAAGATATTATTGCCCTGTACAATCCCGTAGCCATTGATCTGCGTTTTGTGCTTGCCATGCTGAAGATCAATACAAACTTGGAACGGTTGGGGGACTTTGCCGAAGGTATAGCCCGTTTCGTGCTGAACTGTAAAGAGCCTGTCCTCGATCCGGACCTTTTGAAGCAATTACGTCTGGAAGAAATGCAGGCGCAAGTACTTGCCATGCTGGAACTTGCCAAAAAGGCTCTTCAGGAAGAGAGTCAGGATCTGGCAACTTCAGTCTTTGCTAAAGACAATTTGTTGGATGAAATTAATGCTGAAGCTACTACGATTCTGGCAGGTTATATTGCTAAACATCCGGACAGTATTCTTCCTTGCCTGAACCTGGTAAGTGTCTTCCGTAAGTTGGAGCGTTCCGGCGACCATATTACCAATATTGCCGAAGAAATAGTCTTCTTTATCGATGCGAAAGTGTTAAAACATAGCGGAAAAACGGACGAACATTATCCTTTAAGCAAGAAATGAGTTCTTTTTTAGGTAAAATTTAGCGTTTGTTAGAAAAATGCTATATATTTGTCCATTGAAAACGATTGCGGATGTGGAAAGGCTATAGAAGTGGTAATAAAACCAAAGAAATTTCAAAAAGATGTTATAAGACATGTTTTTTAATTTGGTAAGTAACCTGAAAAGCCGCTATATTTGCAGCGTTATCCTGAAAACAATCTTTTTACCTTAAAAAAAAACTAATACCTATTGAAAACTGAAAAATGGGGCTTTGTGAAAAGCTCCATTTTTTTTGCTCTATACTCATGCTGGTTAACCTACTTGTCCAGTACTCTGGGACGCGATACTATCTTTTACGCAATGTGCTTTTAACCTTGAAAGAACGGATTTGAAGAACGAGTTTAAAGAACGGATTTGAAGAACGGATTTGAAGAACAAGGTTATGGCAGGGCAGTTTTTTTTTCAATGAGCTACAGGCTAGGTTTAATCTGAGAGAACCGAAAGCTAATAAGCCTACGAACATTTATTTGGTGTGCCGAATAAGTGGAAAACAGGTAAAACTGGCTACAGGTGTTAAGATATATCCTGACCATTGGAATGAAAAGAAACAAGAAGCTTATATTAGTTGTAGGATAAGTGAACTTGATAATCTTAATAATACTATTGTAAACCAGAAAATTATAGAAATTAAGAATAGATTTTTACAGTATAAACATTATCTTTGTGATAATCCTAGCGAAATTGAGGATAGTATTGAAATTCTAAAGAGGTTCATATATAAAGATACTATTATGGAGAAAAAAAAGCAAGCTGTAAATGCAATACATTGGTTACGTAATACACTGGCTCTAGATAAGACTATAAAAGACAGTACAAGAAGTGATTATGTGAAGCAGATTAAATCTTTTGAGGAGTTTATAAATGACACAGGTAAATCCCCTATTAGCTTCATTGATATAAATCTGCCATTAATAAAAGATTATGAACAGTATCTCTTTAATAAGAAGGTAGGTAAAAGGTAAAACAACTAAAACTACGACAGTTGGTAATAAAGTAGAGAAAATAATCTGTATTCTTGGAAGAGCAGAGCAGCAAGGTATGATTGATATTCATGAAGCCAAGCTCGATAAGTATAAGAAGCCTCAAAGTAGGCAAGGTAATGATAACGAAATCTATTTATCAGAAGATGAAATAGATAAAATCTATGCTCTGCAATTAACTGGTGTAGAAGAAAAGGTAAGGGATTTATTTGTACTTCAATGTTGGATAGGACAACGATTTGCTGATACTCAGTCAATTAATGATGGTATTATAAAAGACGCTCCTAATGGGACAGGAAAGGTGATAGAAATTGTGCAAGAGAAAAAAACTCATAGAGTGTCAATTCCTCTTCTGCCTGTTGCTATAGAGATTCTTGATAAATATGAGACAGGTTTTCCTCTTTATTCCAACCAAACGGCTTTAAATTATTTAAAGAAGATTGGAGAGAAGGCGGGTATAACAAGATTACATAATGTTACAGAAGATAGAGGAGGAGAAGTAACCACGAAGCAAGTGCCAGCTTATGAACTTATTGGTACTCACACGGCAAGACGCTCATTTGTTAGTAATATGCTACAACGTGGATATGATGCTAGTATTATAATGAGGATTACAGGGCATAATGATATTGAGTCCTTTCAGAAATATGTTAAGATAACGTCTGATGATGCTGCAAATGTTATTCTTAAAAAAGAAAGTGGAAAAGTACTATCTGAAACTAAGAAGGAATCAACTGAGCAGAAAGTGACAGCTCAAGATGTTAATAACTTTGTAGCTATCATTGACACAGTAAAGCAGACTTATAATGAGGATATAAAGAAACAAAAAGCGGAAAAAAATGGAAGATGCGAGTAGTATTTTAATAAGTTTGGCAGAAGATGATATAGACGCTCATTCGATTGCTAAAGCTATAGAGAGGACTGGTTTAGAAGTATCTTTGAGTGATAGTGCTACTAGTAGAAATTTTATTCTTAGAAAGGATACGAAGAAGAAAAAAATTAAGTTTGAAGAAATAGATGAGTCTGAATGATTTTCTGTATGAACTAAGCTTGTGATGGGAATCATTTACCTTTCCATAGTTCATAATACGAGAAAGGCAGTATTATAACTTTAGCTTCACTTCTAGTCGTTTTTTTCAGTTTGTGGTACTATCATTTGGTGGGCTGTCTATAGTTTAGTATCTTTGTATCAATAGATTACAAGAATACTACTAGACACGCACAGCCCCAAGATTCATCATATATCAACTCTTTAATCCTCAACTTCATCATGCAGCTACTTACGTATGAAGAAATCAGAGAAAAAGCATTATTACAGGGCATTTCAGACAATAAGGTCAGCATTGGTATGTGGGCTAGTCTGAAAGGTTATATTAAAACAAGAAAACAGATAAAGAAGAAGGTGTACACTATGTATTATGCACCACAGGCTCAACCCAACTAAGATTTATATGAAGTGTCAGATTCTCGTTTTTCAAGTGTCAGATTCTCAAGGATAATATAATAATATTAATATACGAATACCCATAGGGTATAACCCTTCTATATCGCCTTTATATATGATATTGCACATACCAACTGGAAAATTGTTTGTAAACAGGAAGGAAGCCAAAATATATTTTGGCACTTCACGATACAGGAAGATTGAAAAAGAAAAGAAAGAGATTGTTTTGATTGACAACCATAACTTCATAGCTACTGATGAATTATATAACGGTAAACAAGAATCTACTTCTTATACCTCAAAGTAAGAGTGCCAATATGGAAGCGTTGCTATTATACTACATACGAACTAAATGTAATAAAGATAATGCTTCTGCCATTGGTGAAAAGAGAATACAAGATGAATTGGAATTACCAGAAAGCACAGTTGAAGGCTATATTAAAAAGCTGAAAGAATATACAGATATACTATCCATAAAGACTTTAATCCCTAGTAATAAGAATGACAGGGCAGAAATTGAAAAGATTCTTGGTTTACATTATGATGGGGATGGAAGAAAGAAGAATGTATATTACTTCCATGATCCAGAAACATTTTACTATCTAAAGCCTAGTATAATCTACAGAACAGATATTGACAATGAAATTAAAGGCTTCCTAATTCGTTTGGCTTGTTTGTGTGACCTTGGCACTACTAAGATTTATACAGCAAATAGTCGAAAAGGTAAAGCCAACATATCATCTATAGCTAGCGATTTGAAAATAAGCAGAGAGAAAGCTATAAGCTTATTGAATAAATGCGAAAAGATGGGATTGATAAATCCAATACCACGGGGCTACATAATTCTAGAGGATTCATTTTTACTGAATACAGAAAAGACCTGTGAAGATATAGTATATAATACCATATATAAACACTGCCTAGACAAAGGAGCAGTACCACCTAATAGGTATGAATTTAACAGGAAAGGACAGTCTATAGAATGTGAAGGGCTTACTATGCTTACACCTGCCATCTTTAGTAAATGGAGTATGCACATAGAGGAAGCTAAGAAGAAAAAAGAACCTTTATTGAAATTTAATGAATATATTAGAGATGTTTTACTGCCTAATAGGTTTCCTACACTTCCAGAAGAACCACACTGGGAATATTTCAAAAAGCTATTCTGAACATAAAGCCAAAACAATCACCCTCAAAGCAATGGTGCAGTACTTTATAAATTAGAATTAACCATTTTCATTTTTTAAGATTAAGAGTTACTTATGGTAAACCTCCATTTTAGGAATACGGTAATAAGAGATGCCCAATAAGATAAAATGAGACGACTGTAGAGACTTTAATAGGTGTGAAGTAGTACTTTATCAAGTGGATATAAATAAGCCGCCAGTGGACACATTTGTATATGTACCCGCTTGCGGCTTTTTTTCTGTATAGGGATGAATCACTTTGATGTATGGTTGTATTTATGCCTTTTTGCAAGCCGTCCTTTGGGAGTAAGGTCAAGTTCTGAGGCGGCTTTTATCAATCGTGCAAGCAATTCAGGTGAAATCTTCAATGGTGCTTTATCTATCTGAATTGTTGTCTTATAACGGATGCAGTGCTCTTCTGTTTCATCCGTAAAGGTAGTAATGGCATTGGGTACGATTGGTATTCTGATAGTGGTAATTGTGTTTTTAAATAAAATGTCTTTCTAATATGATTAATCTGTCTTCTTTGCTTGCGATAACCCTGTGTCTGTATCCATACGCCAATATGGACTTTATTATCTCTGATGTTATTCTTCAAGGCTAATTCACGTAAATCCTGATAAGTGTATATTGTTGGCATAGATGGGATAAATATAAAAAATGAAAAGTGGCAAGCGACGGAGTAGACGCCGAATACCCCGTTTTTTTGCCACTATCCTACAAAATGAAAAAGTCGCTCTAAATACAATGCTTATAGAGGACTACCATTAAATCTATTTAGCTGAATTTTATCTATGGAAGATTGAAAGGTGAAAGATTATAATTCCTGAGAATGAGCATAATTAGGAGATATGAGCTATTCAGGAACATGTATATTTTTTCTTTCTTGTGTACTACAAATTTACAAATAAGAAATCAGGTAAAAAAACGAACGGTGCATATTCTTGAAACATTGCCACTATGTTGATACCACTTTCTGTAGTGGTCGTGACTACTTCCACCTCTATGAAATTATACATTTATGCGCACGATAAAGTACGGGTACTTATATAAAGATACCCCTCCCCATCATTGCTAAAGCTGAAATATATATAGAGCTATTTCTCATAGGTTTATGAACTGAAAAGTTACAAGAAAGAGTGTGTAGAGTTAGTTATAAGCACGAATTCACAGTAACCTCTAACACCGCCCTAGGGTATTTGAAGAAAAATGAAAATATTCATTGCTTCATCCTATCAATTTATAAACCATTTAAAATTAATTCATTATGAGAAATTTAGTTATTGGCAATTTGCCACAGAACAGAAGAAGTTTAAATTGGGGTGAGTATGCAGAAGACGCTACTTTAGTAATGGAAGAACAACCCACAAAGGAAAAGAGACCGTTATTCATTGAAGCCAATACTATGGAAGCTACTTTGGATCATCTAAAGAGTGACTGCATTATCCCTGTATTCGCAAAGGATAATGAGGCTACCTTATCACATGTGGCTTTCATTGAAACTGTGCAAGACGCTGCAAGGACATTCTTTCAAGGTGAACAAATAGAATTGCCTGATATTCGTGTCTCTCATGTTATTAAAGGCAGAATACCCGAAGCAATTCATAAGCCTGCCAATCAATTACTGGAAAGTGATAAGACTATCTATTACGAAAGGTGTGCTTTTGTGATTGAAATACCTACTATCTATGAGACAGTAAACGGTAACAGGTTGACTCTTACCATTGGTGGAGTTCGTGCGTACAATCATACGAACTTATACAGTAAGAAGACAGCAGAACGATTTAAAGTATTCATAGGCTTTACCTGTAAGGTGTGTACGAACTTGTGCGTATCAACTGACGGGTATCTTTCATGTTTGGAAGTCACTAATACAAATGAGTTATATCGTGCCGTTTTGGAAATGTGCAATCGTTATGATCCAGCCAAGCACATACATTTGATGCAGACTTTAAGCAATACTTACTTAACGGAACACCAGTTTTGCCAATTACTTGGAAGAATGAGACTTTATCAATCATTACCACAGAGCCAACAGAAAGCCATACCAAGAATGTTACTAACTGACAGTCAGATTAATAATGTGGCAAAGTCTTATATTCAAGATGAGAACTTTGGCAGCTTGGGAAGTGACTTATCAATGTGGAAATTCTACAATTTACTGACAGGTGCAAATAAGAACAGCTATATAGACAGTTTCTTGGATAGAGCTTATAATGCTACTGAGATGGCAATAGGTATAAATGCCGCTCTGCATGGAGACGATAAATATAGATGGTTTATTGATTGATTGAAACGGGGAATATTCTGAAATACGGGTATTCCCTCTTTTTATTAACTACTTAAAATTGAAAATCATGTTTTATAAGAAACTATTCATTTGGTTATTTTGGTTGATAATCTCATTGTTCACTGGTTGCCTACCGCTTATTTTGATAATCCTATGTATTCCAAGCTTTATAAAGCAAGAAGCAGAAAAGCCACCTGTAAAGTGGATGAATAACAGTAGACCAGTGAAAAGGAGATATGAACGATATGAGAATGAAATCAAAAAATGAATGTGTTCAAATAAGTCTGCATAGGTGGTTTGAACACGCTTCTTTCTGTTATCAATTTAATCTTTGAATAATATGAAAACAAAAGCAGTGATATATGCCCGTGTCAGTTCGTCAAATGACAGACAGGATACAACAAGGCAAATAGAGGATTTAAGGAAGTATGCCGTTTCTCAGAATATAGAAATCGTGAACGTATTCCAGGAACATATAAGCGGTGCAAAGAAGAATGAGGAAAGGCAAGTTCTTACAGATTGCTTGAATTATTGCACTACTCATTCAGTCAACTATCTGTTATTATCAGAGCTTTCGAGACTTGGAAGAAGTACATTACAGGTTCTTCGCTCTTTAGAAGTGCTGCATGAGGCAAAGGTATCTGTTTATATACAGAACTTGGGGCTTTACACATTACAAGCTGATGGTAAGGTCAATCCCATTGTTTCAGTATTGACTACTATGTTGGCAGAGATGGGAAACATAGAACGGTCAAACATACAATACCGCTTAAATAGTGGAAGGGCTAACTATATCGCCAAAGGTGGAAAGCTGGGAAGAAAGAAAGGCAGTGTGAAGACAGAAGAAAAGAAACTGGAAGAATACAGAGATACCATAGCTTTACTAAAGAAAGGCTATTCAATCAGAAACATAGCCAAACTACAGGGTATTGGTATTTCTACAGTTCAGAGAATTAAGAATCAATTTATCAGAATATGAACTTTTAATAAACAATAGTTCTTGCCATTATAAACACTTTTCGTAACTTTGCAGCAATTTCAGAGGTCTAATGAGTTAGCACTGAAAGGACTTATTAGTTAACGAAGAGCGTTTGATATATTATTCTTAATCTGAAATCTCGACAATTTCATTCTCCAAGAATAATAGGCAAGAACGCTCACGCTTGTATGTTGTTATATGCTTCTCATGCTTATGGGAAGACTATATAATTTCATAGGGCGTGGGCTATTGTTTGTTATTTGGAGAAGGGCAGTCGAGAGCCTCAGATTAGATAACATCAGTAGTTCCCACGCTTCTTTTTTTTTTGTATAACAGTCAGTAGGGAACACTGACTATAATACATACAAGTCAAGAAACAGATATTCTATTCTCTAATGTAGCAAACTATTAAAACAGTGTGCAGCTATCGCTGTGTTCCTCACACTTATTCAGAACTTACTTATTAACAGCATCTATAGGGAACATGGAAGCATAAACTATTTATAAAGATGAAAACATTAAGATTTATTGGAATGGCAGTAATTGCCGTAATTATGAGTGTGAATTTTATGGCTTGCAGTGACGATGATGATGAAGATGATAAGCAGTCTAATACTGTTATTGGTACATGGCAAGTTACTTCAAGCACATACACTGAGGAGGTTGGTGATACATATACATTCTATTCAAATGGGACAGGTTTACTTGAATGGGAAGATAGCAATGGAAATGATTCAGGAACATTCAAATATAAAGTTAATTCTGATTATACCATTATTTCTATTGATTATGAAGACGGAGATGGCTATGAAGAGATAAGCATGAGTATTACTGATAATGCTTTAATGCAATGGAGTTATGCCAGCGAAGCAGGCTATAAAATGACATTGAAGCGCGTTAAGTAATATTTGTATGACATCATAATAAAGACAGCATTTGAAGCAATTCATTTGGTTTTTTTTATTATCATTGCAAACAAAAAGCAATGATGAAACCAATAGAAAGATAAAAATACCAGAGCCAACAGCAGACGAAGTGAAAGCACTTGTAGCAGCACTGGGAAAGTTCGCAAAGGTAGAAATAAAGAAAAATGCAAGAATATGGTTTAAGTGAATAACATAGCCAGAACAGAGAATCCAACTATCAGAAGTGGTAGTTGGATTTTTTATTAAGAAAGGAAGTAATCATGTAATTTACTACTTGATTTTTCCTATAAATGAATTATCTTTGTGATGTTCTTACGGGCTAATTGAAGTACAAGTATAAAGAACATTTTACGTATTTATTTGGTAATCAGACGGGTTTAGAAAAGCTCCATTTTTTTTGTACTTATATTCCCCTTATTTCGTATCTTTGGAGAAGATAAGCTGCATCTCGGCAGAACTTTTTCATGCAAGCATGAAAATTCTGCGATCAATTTGCATTATCTTTGTGTTCTCCAAATAAGGAATTATAAATCATTAAATCGTAAACTGAATTATGTTTTCCGGAATAGTAGAAGAATGTGCCACTCTTGTGGCAATGGTAAAAGAACCAGAGAACGTACACTTCACGTTCAAGTGCTCATTTGTAAATGAATTGAAGATAGACCAGAGTGTATCTCATAACGGTGTATGCCTCACGGTAGTCAGCATGACAGAGGATACCTATACGGTTACAGCCATGAAGGAAACATTGGAGCGCTCCAATCTCGGGTTGTTGAACGTAGGAGACAAGGTGAATGTAGAGCGCAGCATGATGATGAACGGTCGCCTCGATGGACATATCGTGCAGGGGCATGTAGATCAGACTGCCACCTGCATCAGTGTAGAAGATGCCGAAGGAAGTTATTACTTCACTTTCCGGTATGTTTTCGATAAGGAGATGGCAAAGCGGGGATACATTACTGTGGACAAAGGCTCTGTAACGGTGAATGGTGTCAGTCTGACGGTGTGTAATCCAACGGACGATACTTTCCAGGTAGCTATTATTCCCTATACGTTCGAATATACTAATTTTCACGATATCAAAGTTGATAGCGTAGTGAACATTGAATTTGACATTATCGGCAAATATATCAGCCGGATGCTCCAGTTTAAATAATAGTTCACCACAGATTGCACAAATAGCACAGAAATATTATCCTTTTTATAATCAGTGTTTATCCGTGTAATCTGTGGTGCAATAAAAACATATATCAAATGGACTTTTTACAATTAGTAGCCTCCCGTCAGAGTGACCGCGCTTATGATATGACACGTCCTGTAGAGCCCGAGAAACTGGAACGGATACTGGAAGCTGCCCGTCTGGCCCCATCGGCTTGTAATGCGCAACCGTGGAAGTTTGTCGTAATCAATGATCCGGAACTTTCCGTTAAGGTAGGCAAAGCTACTGCCGGACTGGGGATGAATAAATTTGCCAAGGATGCCCCCGTTCATATTCTGGTTGTGGAAGAATCGATGAGTGTCACTTCATTTCTGGGTGCAAAGATTAAGGATAAGTATTTCCCTTGATAGATATAGGTATTGCCACTGCTCATATTACTTTAGCTGCCGAGAGTGAGGGATTAGGTTCTTGTATTCTTGGCTGGTTTGATGAGAAAGAGATTAAGAAGCTGACCGGTATTCCATCTTCTAAGCGCTTGCTATTGGTTATCACCATCGGCTACTCTGTAAAAGAGAAGAGAAAGAAGGCGAGGAAACCGAAGGAAAAGGTGGTTTCTTACAATAAATACTGATTCAGTGATAAAGGGTTAGTGATAAGTGATTAACAGATTGCGCTATGACACCGCATGGTACTAATCACTTATCACTAACCCTCTAAAATTAAAGATCTTTCAGTAGCACATGGCTTGCGCTCTTATAATATTCTTCCCGTGCATTCATTAATACTTCCCATTGTTCGCTGAACTCCTTGTCCTTATCTATTTTGAAATCCTCCGAACCATGTGTGTCCAGTCTGTCTAACAACAGTGCGACGTTCATCTTATTGATATCCATGGAGGGTTGATAGCCGATATCTTCATTGTTTTCGTCTACTACTTCATGCAATAGATTTATTTCTTGTAACTCATATAGAATCTGGTGTGTCAACCGGATTGGTATCTGACACTCTTCGGATATTTCTTCTGCTGTATATGGTTTTGCATTCTCCTCAAATCTTTTGGCAATGAGGGACATGATAAGGATAGCCACGAAGTCCCGATACCTCCGGCTGATATTTTTGGTGTCTTTGTCAAAACTGAAGTTCCGTATGTTTTGTCCCGCATACGTCAGTTCTGCACCAAACAGGCAGATTGTCCACGATATTTGTAACCATAGCAGGAATAGGGGAAGGGCGGCGAAACTACCATAAATAGCATTGTAACGCGATACCCACAACTGACCACTGATGTATAAAAACTGGAATGCCTGGTGTGCCGTTCCTGCAAGAACCCCGCAATGAGCGCATGCTTGAACTTTACTTTAGTATTAGGCATATAGATGTATAGTCCTGTAAACATGAACCAGGTCAAGGCAAAAGGTATGAGGCGGATCAGGAATTTCAGAATAGGAGCAAGCAGTACAAAATCTTCAATGTACTTCAGCGTTGTACTCATGAAGATGGAGAGACCACCCGAAATTACAATCAAGATAGGCATCAGCAGGAACATAGAGAAATAGTCCGTAATTTTACGGTACATACTTCGTGCCTTTTTTTATTTGCCAGATGCGGTTGAAGGTTATTTCAATATTGGTGATCAGGTTGATAACCGTCCATAGCAACATAATTAAACCTACTCCGATAAATATGCCGCTTTTAGTTTCAGAAAGATAAGAGTCTACGAATTGGAGGATGACTTCTGTGGTCTGGTTATGCCCTCCGAATCCCATTCGCACCTGATTCTCCATCAGATTGGAGAAGCCGAATCCACGTGCTATGGCAAATAATATGGCAAGTATAGGGACAATGGCAAGCAAAGTGCTATAAGTCAGTGCAGAGGCATTGTTTACTAGTCTGTCCTTGGTGAAGCGGTTGATACATAAATAAATGGTTTTGATTATATTGTAGAGGGAAAAAGTCGTTTTGGTGACTTCATCCTCTGTAATACGCCAGATGTCGTAGGTGAGGAATTTCCAAAGAGCAGTAATACGTTTATTCATAATCAATGAAGAATTAGGAATGAAGAATTATGAATATAGAACGGAGAACTCTATCAAATTGTTGTATCATGCAGAAATTCTTCATTCCTCATTCTCTGTTCTTAAATTAAAAAAAAAGCAGTCGGTCTGTAAGCCGGGTTCTGTTCTCTGTTTTCAGGAAGAAATCTTCATTATTCATTCATCATTCTTCATTCAGCAAAGTGTCTGTCATTTATCTGAGCCGCATGTCACCATACAGGCTTTAGCGGTCTACCCTCCGACATGGAGCGAGCAACTCTCATAGCGTCGGTTTACATGACCTTACAACTCCCAAGACGCACAGCCCTTGTGTCACCACAAGACTGGTAGGCTCTTACCCTACCTTTTCACCCTTACCCATGCCCAAGGACACCGGCGGTTATTTTCTTCTACGTTACTCTACCCTCGCGGACAGCTTTCTGTTAGGAAGTAGGATGCTCTATGTTGCCCGGACTTTCCTCATACGCCGAAGCGTAAGCGACAGACCGACCGGCTGCTTTTGTCCGGCAAAGATACGATTTTTATGCCAGCGGACACAGAAACTTGTAGAGTTTTTGTGTAAGGGAGGGCTTTTTTCCGTATCTTCTCCATAATTATAGATACGGACCTGATACGGACCGGATGCGGGGTAGATAACCTCCGGATAGCTTCCTTTTCTAAACACTTTCTTAATATTCCTGAAAATATATAACCAAAGTAGAAATTATTTCTAACTTTGCTAACACTTAATAACCCCCAAATCATTTTAGCTAATGAAGAAACTTATTCCTATCGTATCCCTGTTCCTTTTTGCTTCGTTGTATTCGGTAGCTTCGGAAATCGGGGACAGGACTATTCCTGCGGATGTAGCACAGTTGTCCGACAGCTTGAAGCGTCAGTATGCTCCTGATAAACGGGTAGCACTCTTTGATGTAGATTATTCCTTTTCCGGTAAAAATGTGATGTTACGTGGTGTGACTACTTCGGCCGAGGCGAAAGCTGCATTACTGAACGGGCTGTCGAAAGCTGACTATCAAGTAATGGACTGCTTACAGGTATTGCCGGATGAGGCTGCACTGGAAGGAAAAAACTTATGGTATCATAAATGTATCGGTGTCCAATCTTAGGGTTGATCCTGACTTTTCATCCGAAATGATGACCCAGGGATTGATGGGAATGCCTGTCCGCGTATTACAGCGCGACGGTTGGTATCGCATTCAGACACCGGATAATTATATCGCTTGGGTACATCGTGTAGGTATTCATCCGGTAACGAAAGAAGAACTTCATGTCTGGAACAGAGCAGAGAAGATTGTGGTGACTTCTCATTATGGGTTTGTGTATTCTGAGCCCAATCAGTCTTCGCAGACTGTTTCGGATGTAGTTGCAGGCAATCGCTTGAAGTGGGAGGGAACGAAAGGTGCATTCTATAAGGTTGCATATCCTGACGGGCGGACCGGTTATATTTCCAAATCTATCTCCATGCCGGAAAAGAAATGGCGTGCCGCTTTGAAACAGGATGCTGCCAGCATTATTCGCACGGCACATACGCTGATGGGAGTTCCGTATCTTTGGGCAGGCACTTCTTCCAAAGGAATAGATTGCAGTGGCTTCATGCGTACCATTCTTTTCATTCATGATATCATCATTCCCCGAGATGCTTCACAGCAAGCGTATGTAGGCGAGCATATTGATATCGCTCCTGATTTCAGCAACCTGCAACCGGGCGACTTGATCTTCTTCGGACGTAAAGCTACGGCAGATCGAAAAGAACGTGTGGTGCATGTGGGAATGTATATTGGCAATAAACGTTTCATTCATTCGCAAGGTGATGTACACGTCAGTAGTTTTGATTCTGCCGATGAGCTTTTTGACGAATATAACCTCGGACGCCTTCTGTTTGCTACGCGCGTGCTACCTTATATAAATAAGGAAGCATCCTTGAATACTACGGAAACGAATCCTTATTATAAATAATAAAAAGTTACGAACTACAAGCTACAAGTAGCAATGCTCTCATTCTGCAAAGCTCTTGTAGCTTGGCTCCGTAGCTAGTAGCTCCTAACTTAAAAACAAATATTATGCAAAACAGAAGAGATTTCCTGAAAACAGCTGCTTTTGCCGCATTGGGCTCCGGTGTGGTTATCAATGATGTATTTGGAGGAGAAAGCGCTCCAAAACTGTTCAATATCAATAAAAGTGGTGTGAATGCCAGGATGAAATTGCGCTTCTTTCCATATGAGTTGAAGTTACGTCATGTTTTTACAGTGGCTACTTACTCACGCACTACCACTCCTGATGTACAGGTAGAGATTGAATACGATGGTGTTATCGGTTATGGTGAAGCTTCCATGCCGCCTTATTTACAGAAAGAACTGGGTACGATGGAAAGTGTACTGGCTTTCCTGAAAAAAGTTCAGGATATCATCGGACAGTTTTCCGATCCTTTCCAATTGGAGGATATTCTCGCTTATGTAGATAAGCTTTCACCGGGAGATGCTGCCGCTAAAGCTGCTGTAGATATTGCTTTGCACGACCTTGTGGGCAAATTGCTGAGAGCTCCGTGGTATAAGATATGGGGATTGGATAAGGAAAAAGCTCCTTCGACCACTTTTACCATTGGTATCGATACGCCGGATGTGGTACGAGAAAAAACGAAGGAATGTGCCGAGCAATTCAATATTCTCAAAGTAAAACTGGGGCGTGAGAATGATAAAGAGATGATTGAAACAATCCGTTCGGTGACCGACCTGCCTATTGCCGTCGATGCCAATCAAGGTTGGACGGATAAGCATTATGCCATTGATATGATACAATGGCTGAAAGAAAAAAGGGATTGTCATGATTGAGCAGCCGATGCCTAAAACCCAGTTGGATGATATTGCCTGGGTGACACAACAGAGTCCGTTGCCTATCTTTGCTGATGAATCTTTGCAGCGTTTGAGTGATGTGGCCGGTCTGAAAGGTGCATTTCATGGCATCAATATCAAGTTGATGAAATGTACCGGTATGCGTGAAGGCTGGAAGATGGTGACATTAGCACGTGCTTTGGGTATGAAAGTGATGGTGGGCTGTATGACGGAAACATCCTGTGCTTGCTCTGCTGCTGCCCAGTTTTCTCCTGCGGTTGACTTTGCTGATCTGGATGGCAATCTGCTTATTGCCAACGACCGTTTCAAGGGAATGGAGGTCGTAAAGGGCAAGATCACGTTACCAGATTTGCCTGGCATCGGAGTTGTGAAACTGTAAGGATCCTGAATCGTAATTCAATTTCCGTTCTCAATTATCATCTATAAATTAGCTTATTATGAAAAAAAGTATTGTATGCTGCTGCCTTGCTTTTCCTTGTAACTGCCTGTACTCCAAAACCGGAAAGCAAGCCCTATACTTGGGAAGATGATCTGCACCAACGCCTCCTCACTGATTTCTTTCGTACGGAAGATGAAGTGAAAGAGTATATTCGTAAGTATATCCCTGATGTTTCCGATGAGCAGATGTGCCAATGGGAAGCCTCCAAAGCATTGGAGTGTATGACTCTGAATGGTGAGAAGCGTTATTTCCGTAATGCCGCACCTAATTTATTCCGTGTAGACTCTGTCTGCTATCAGATAAAGGCTGCCAAAGATGGAGTCTCCTTCAGTGGCAGTGAAAAGTAAATATGGAGAACCTGCCCGAAATCATTGCGAGTGTGAAAAAAGAGTGGTAATCCTATCACTGCTCCCAAACGAATGCGGGTCACCTATACGCTCACGGTAGACAGTAATGCCGTTCCTGCCGGAGAGCTCGTCCGTTGCTGGCTTCCTTACCCACGTACCGACCAAGCAAGATGTAAAATTCATCTCTGCCAGCGAATCCAAGTATACTTTATCCCCACAGGATTGCCTTCATAGCACTCTCTATATGGAAAAACGTGCAGTGCAAGATCAACCAACCGTATTCTCTGAAAGTTTTGAATATACAGCTAATGCTGAATGGCATAATTTGAAACCGAAAGATATTCAGCCCTATGATACAACTTCTTCTATATATAAGGAATATACGGCTGAACGCGAGAAGCATGTCATTTTCTCACCACGTATGCGCGAACTTGCTGCCAAATTGACAGCTGGGGAAACCAATCCTTTGTTGAAAGCTAAACGCATCTTCCGTTGGGTGAATGATAACTTTCCTTGGGCTTCTGCCCGGGAATATTCTACTATAGAAAATATTCCCGAATACGTGTTAGATAATCATAAAGGTGATTGTGGGCAGGTTAGTTTGCTGTTTATTACGCTTTGTCGTATCAGTGGTATTCCTGCCCATTTCCAGAGTGGTTTTATGATGCATCCTAAAGCATGGAACCTGCACGACTGGGCGGAAATCTATTTTGAAGGCATTGGCTGGGTTCCTGTAGACCAATCATTTGGCATCCCTACTTTTGCCCGTAATGCGGATGAAGAATATTTCTTCTTGGGTGGCATTGACTCCTGGCGTATGATAGTCAACAGTGATTACGGTATGCCGCTGATACCCGAGAAAAAATATCCTCGTAGTGAAACGGTGGATTTCCAGCGTGGTGAAGTGGAATGGGAGGAGGTAACCTTTATTTTCCGAAGTGGGATTATCACATGGATATAGAATATCTCGATAATTAAAGAGGTATTTTTTCCTGAAAACAGACCATCTATTTTAAACGGATAGATGGTTTGTTTGATTTTAACGCCTATCTGCCTTATTTTCACGTCAGTAAACGTGCATAAATGTAAAATTGTCAGGTTCTGTCGTTAACCGCTGTTAAGCCCCCAAAAGTTCACTGTTAAAAAGAGAACAAAAAAAAGAGTGACAAGCGGAATAAGTGAACGATTTTTGTCGTTATTTTAACGTCGAAATGTTAAACAAAACTTGAATATTAACAATTAAAAGAATAGAAAATTAGTATGAAACAGACAACAAAAAAC